>ENA-ORUM01000028-ORUM01000028.1-human-gut-metagenome-genome-assembly--contig:-NODE-28-length-206222-cov-154.724485_pt1 | contig 206222 bp, 199 predicted proteins | sample MGYA00242083_ERZ509217 | MGnify/ENA primary metagenome ERZ509217 (study PRJEB26280, sample SAMEA2338831) | human gut metagenome | biome: human gut; feature: human-associated habitat; material...
TGCAAAGATACTATTTTTTGAATGATTTTTCGCATTTCACTTACTTTTGACTATAATTAATACAGGCTGCTGCTGTTTTTCTTTTGGTATTTTGACAGGTGGTTATTATTTCCAACGATAAAATGCAGTCTTTACATCTTTAAGATGATATCAAAAAAATGTGATTATGTTATGCTACCGCATAAATCTTTCGTGTAAAGCGACTCTTTGCGTGTATAAACTAAAATATAAGGTCGTTATGGAATATACGATTTTCTTGGCTGAATGCTGAATCGTTAATCCTGTAGGCTATTTGTTATTTTGGATAAAATCGTTTTTTTTGTTACAGACTTTGTGTATAATCCTCTTGATATTGTTAGGGTAGTGGTGGGAGTGCATCGTAATTTGACGTCAGATGTCCCTAATATTTACGTAACCGTTCATTACAGCATAGATGGTAAGTGCCGACACACTTTTCACTTGGAGCTTTTCCATGATATTGTGACGGTGTGTTACAACTGTAGACAGACCGATGTTAAGTTTGTCGGCAATTTCTTTATTTATAAGCCCTTTGACAATAAGGGACATCACTTCAATTTCTCTGTCAGAAAGAATTTTGGCGTGCCTCATGGCATTGGTCTTTGGCAGATGACGTCCTTCAGAATGGGCCATCTGTTCGAGCCATAAAAGAGATTTGATTAGCTCGTTTTCTTTCTTGTCTGTATATAGACAATGAAAGGCGGTAAGCTGTTGGTTAATATCAGCTGACGAACTAGTCAGCATGATTGTTTTCTTTATATTACTTAAGTAAAAGTCTTTATCTTCAAGAATGATGTTAGCTGAGGCAAAATAATGATAGAATTTATCCGGTTGTGCGTTCAGCAAATCCTGGGTCGAATTGAATATTTCGACAGACATCATGGGAATAATATTCTGTAGTATGCTTTTCAGCCCAATGGCTGCAAGCGTATTGCTGTCGATTATGGATATCTGAGGAAATTTGCTGTACATATATGATGTGTGTTATGTTATCTGTTGAAAACAAATGTAGGGACAAAAACATCAGTTTGTCCCTACATTTTAATTTATACCTTTGATTGAATTTTAATTTTATATCCTTATGACAAGAATCCGAGAAGAGCACCGGCAGCAACGGCTGAACCGATAACTCCTGCTACGTTCGGACCCATAGCGTGCATCAGAAGGAAGTTGTGGCGGTCGTATTCGAGTCCCAGGTTGTTTGATATACGCGCACTCATAGGTACGGCGCTGACGCCGGCATTACCGATAAGCGGGTTTATCTTCTTGCTCTTGGGCAAGAACAGGTTCATCAGTTTCACGAAGAGTACTCCTGATGTAGATGCCACGATGAAAGAGAATGCACCCAGAACGAAGATGAATATTGTGTTCATTGTGAGGAACTCGCTTGCCTGAGTTGAGCATCCTACTGTAAGGCCGAGCAATATTACGACGATGTCGTTCAGTGAACTGCCTGCAGTTTTTGCCAGACGTGTTGTCTTGCCTGATTCTTTCAGAAGGTTACCGAAGAACAGCATACCGAGCAGCGGCAGACCTGACGGAACGATGAATGTAGTAAGCAACAGACCGATAATAGGGAACATGATACGCTCTGTCTGGCTTACGTGGCGTGCCGGCTTCATGTGGATTACACGCTCCTTCTTTGTTGTGAGCAGACGCATCAAAGGAGGCTGGATAACCGGTACCAGTGCCATGTATGAGTAAGCACATACTGCAATGGCTCCCATGAGGTTCGGACTCAGTTTGGATGACAGGAAGATAGCCGTAGGACCGTCGGCACCACCTATGATGGCGATACCTGCAGCCTGGTTGGGCTCAAATCCGAATGCAAGTGCAAGCATATAAGCTCCGAAGATACCAAATTGAGCTGCTGCTCCGATAAGGATAAGCTTAGGGTTGCTGATCAGTGCAGAGAAGTCTGTCATTGCACCAATGCCAAGGAATACCAAAGGAGGATACCATCCTTGACGTACACCCTGATAGAATATGTTAAGTACAGAATTGTCTTCGTAAAGTCCTATTTCAAGTCCGGCTTCAGCCTTGAACGGAATGTTTCCGAGGATGATGCCAAGGCCGATTGGAACAAGCAGCAATGGTTCGAAGTCTTTTTTAATGGCCAGCCATATGAAGAATATGCCGGCAGCAATCATGATGATGTTACCCACTTCGGCATTTGCGAATCCCGTATAGGTAATGAAATCATAAAAATTGCTTTGAATAAAATCTATAAATCCCATGGTAGTTAAATTATCCGATTGTTATTAAAGCATCACCTTCCATTACGGTGTCACCCTTGTTTACTAAAACAGATGTAACAGTACCGCTGCATTCAGCTTCGATATTGTTTTGCATCTTCATAGCTTCGAGTATTATTACAGTGTCACCGTCTTTCACAGTATCGCCAACTTTAACTTTGATGTCTGTGATCGTTCCCGGCAGCGGAGCAGTAACCTTCATTCCTGCACCAGCTGGAGCTTCAGCTTTGCGCTTGTCGGCTACCGGAGCAGCAACAGTCTGAGCAGCAGGAGCTACCGGAGCAGCAACCTTAGGCTTATGTGGCTTTGTTGCCGGATTAATAGGACGTTTCATCTCCACTTCGAATGAAATGCCGTTTACATTAACTTTGGCGATGTTGCCTTCTACATCCACGATCTCAACGTCATAGTCAACGCCTTGTACTTTATATTGATATTTGTTCATTTCTTTATTTTGTTAAAGGTGTTAGTAAATATTATTGTTGTTTTTCCTATTAAGGTATTATTGGTTCTTCTGGATGAATGTTCCAATATGTATGGTGAGGTTTGATCGTTATCACGTTGCTTTCTATATCGTGTACGTCATCTTCGTATTGTTTCAGTGCCATGGCGATGACGGCGATATAAATTTCTTTGTCGATACCTCCAGTCTGTAAACCGTCTTTAAGGATAATCTTAGTCTTATGTCCGGTTTCGGCAATCTTTTCACCTGTTTTCACAGCGGCCTTGATAGGCTGAATCTTGCCGGCTTTTTTAATGGCTTGCTTATGTGCCATAAACAGACCTAATATTCTGAAGAACACATACAGCAGTGCGAGACAAGAGAACACAATGCCCATTGACAGAACAGTTATACCAAATCCGTGTGGGTCTTCTCTTTTCAGTTTGGCAATCTTTGTCTCATTTGCGTGGATGTAATTTTCAATTCCGGGTGTTACGCAGTCTGACGTTTTAACAGCCCATTGATCGGCGCCGTCTTTAATTCGTGCATAAGACTGGTTGGCTGCCAATGGCGGAACTGTTACTGAGTCGATAATGTCGACGGCATTTCCGTCATAGAGCGCAATCCAAGTAGGCTTGTCCTTGCTGATCTGGGCTGACAAATGTAGTGTACCGTGAGAGGGATTGCTGTTGAAGAAGAACAGCAAATGTTCGCGCGCAGACATTGATGTGCGGTTGTCTCCGTTAGGAATACAACTCATCATCTTGATGCGTTGCGGAACAGAAAGTCCTTTGTTAAGAACTCTGCGGTCTGTAGTGATGTACATACCGCGTACGTCATAAGTGGAAAAAGAAGTATTGGCCAATTCAATCCAGGCCCTTCTGTTTCCGAATTCGTCTTGAAGGTTAGCTGTGTTGTTTGTCAGCACTTCATTTATCTTAATGTTTTTGGCTCCTTGGCCATACATCGTCAGAATGCCGGCAAACATGGTACAAAGCAGTAAACCAAACTTTTTCATATTAGAGTATTAAAATTAAGTAATTATATTCCGCAGAAGAACAGCACAATGATTTGTGCAGTGAATATTCTAAGGAACATGCTCAGCGGATAAACTGTAGAATATCCTATTGATGGCGCTTCCTTCGAACATATAGAGTTAGCATAAGCAAGTGCAGGTGGGTCGGTGTATGTTCCTGCAATCATACCCATTATTGTGAAATAATTAAATTTATATTTCTTTCTTGCAATGATGCCTATAATAAGAATAGGTATAATGGTTATCAAGAAACCTGTGTATACATATTTAACTCCGTCTCCTTGTATCACAGTCTCAAGGAATCCGTCACCGGCCTTGATTCCGACACTTGCCAAGAATAGCATCAATCCTATTTCTCGCAGCATCATATTGGCACTTGTCGTAGTGTACGTTACAAGATGCACTTTGTAGCCGTAGCGTCCGATAAGGATGGCTATGATAAGCGGTCCTCCGGCTATACCTAATTTTATAGGTACAGGAATACCAGGAATGGCCACAGGTATGCTTCCGAAAAGAATACCGATGAATACTCCGACAAATATTGTTGCGATGTTAGGAGCATCGAGACGCTTGATAGAGCTTCCCATAACGGCAGCCACTCTATTTACAGCGTCTTCAGGTCCTACAACCATTATGCGGTCGCCAACCTGTAATGACAGGCTAGGGATGGCAAACAAGTCCATACCCTGACGTGTGACACGAGTGACATTTACTCCATAGGCACTTGAGAAATGTATCTGTCCGAGAGTCTTTCCGTTTATTGAAGAGCGGGTAACAAGGATTCTCTTGCTGACCATAGGCTCATCCTGCTTTTTCCAGTCGACATTTATTGTCGGACCGATAAATGCAATGATAGCTTCTGCGTCATTTTCAGCGCAAACAACAAACAGCTTGTCGCCAATATGGAAGATGGTGCTACCGTTAGGTATGCTTACGTGTCCGTCATGCAATATGCGTGAACATACGAAGTCGCGGTTAAGGAAGTTGTGGACTTGAGCCAATGTCTTTCCTTCAAGGTATAGATTGGTTACCTCAAGATCCATAAAATGAGGCTTTACGTCATCGTTGTCCTCTTCTTCTTTGGCCAGTTCTTCCTCCTCTTTTTCCAACTTTATACCGAAGATGTATTTTATTGCAATTGTTGCTCCGATAATGCCCAATACACCTAATAGATATGCACAGGCATAACCAGAGGCTATCTGTGGCACTTCGCCTCTGTCGAAGATAGAGTAGAGCGTCTCATTGGCAGCTCCAAGACCCGGGGTGTTTGTTACTGCACCATAAAGAGTACCCACCATCATCGGCAAGTTCTTAGGGTCTGATGTGTCAAAGAAGATGTAATAACATGCAAACATCACAATAACGTTCAGAACAACCATTACGGTTGACAGGAGGTTAAGGGTTATTCCGCCTTTTCTGAAGCTCTCCAGAAAACCAGGACCGACCTGAAGTCCGATCATGAACACAAAGAGTATCAGTCCGAACTCTTGGAGAAATGATAGAATGTTTGTTGGTGCGGTAAAGCCAATATGTCCTGCGGCAATACCTGCAAAGAGTACAAATGTCACTCCGATGGAAATACCTCCGATTTTTATTTTCCCAAGGTATACTCCCACGGCAATCACAATCGCATAGAGCAGCACTATGTGTGCCACTGAATCTGTAGTAGTAAATAAATTAATCAGCCAATCCATAACATGTTTTTACGATTTTGCAAAAGTAGATAAAATATTACTCATTTAATAATTTTTGTGCAATTATTTTATGCCTAATTTTCCCGTTTTTGTATTTTTCACGGTTATAAATTAATTTCTGTTCTTTTTTTGTCGTTTGTTTGAAAAAATACTATCTTTGCAAAATAGAATTACGTGATTTCCAAGTGTGATGATTTCATTTTGTCATTTTGGTCGTTGTGTGTTCTATATTTGACGGTTAGAATGCGTGTGAGCCTTAGCCGCATTTATAATGCCCTGTCTCACGCATCGTGTCCTTTGCCGTGTTAACGAAGCTGATATATAAAAACATAAAACAACTTATATAATATTACACTTATGTCAAACTGCAAAGAAAAGCTCTTTACTGAGTTTGTTGCGCCTTCCAAGCAAGAATGGCTTGATAAGATTCAGGTCGATCTGAAAGGTGCCGATTTTGATAAACGCCTTGTATGGCGTACGAACGAGGGTTTCAACGTGCAGCCTTTTTATTTAAGAGAGGATGTTGAAAAGTTGAAGACACCAGAATCTTTACCAGGAGAATTTCCTTTTGTTCGCGGTAACAAAAAGAATGACAACGAATGGTATGTGCGCCAGAATATTAAGGTAGATGACGCCAAGACTGCTAATGAGAAAGCCTTAAGCTTGCTCAACAAGGGTATTGACTCTCTGGGATTCAAGATTTCCGGAGATAATGTAAATAAGGATTTTGTAGAGACTCTGCTGGATGGTATCGTATGTGATGCCGTTGAACTGAACTTCTGCACATGCAAACGTCATACATTGGCTTTGGCTCAGATCCTTACAGAGTATTTTGAGCAGAAAGGCTATGATAAGGCTAAGATTGTAGGCTCTCTTGACTGGGATCCTATGGAGAAGGTGGTTATGAAGGGAAAGGACGTTACTCCTATCCTGGACATAGCTCCTGAACTTGTAAAGGCTTTGGCCGCTTATCCTAATTTCCGTTGCATTGCAGTTAATGCTGTTTCTTTGAATAATGCCGGTTCTTATATCGTTCAGGAATTAGGATATGCTTTGGCATGGGGAAATGATTATCTTAACAAGCTCGTTGAGGCAGGTGTTGATGTTGACCTCGCTGCAAGTAAGATAAAGTTCAACATGGGCATTTCTGAAAACTTCTTTATGGAGATTGCCAAGTTCCGCGCTGCACGTATGCTGTGGGCTGAAATCGTTAAGCAGTATGAGCCGAAGAGCGATGAGTCATGCAAGATGTGCGTTAATGCCGTTACTTCAAAATACAATATGACGTTGTTCGACAGCTATGTTAACCTGCTCCGTTCTCAGACAGAGACAATGAGTGCTGCATTGGCTGGCGTTCATTCTATTGTCGTAACTCCGTTCGACGCTGTATATGAAACTCCTAATGAGTTCTCAGAGCGTATAGCACGTAACCAGCAGCTGTTGCTTAAAGAGGAAAGCCACTTTGACAAGGTTGTTGACCCGGGTGCAGGAAGCTACTTTATCGAGGAACTTACAACATCTCTTGCTAACGAAGGATGGAAGATCTTCCTGAACGTAGAAGATAACGGCGGCTTCCTTGAAGCTGCAAAGAAGGGCATGATTCAGGACGATATAAATGCTACCAACGCCAAGCGCCATGAGGCTGCTGCAAAGCGTAAGGAATTTATCCTTGGTACAAACCAGTTCCCGAACTTTACAGAAAAGTCTGAAGGCAAGCGAGCTCTGACATGTTGTTGCTCTTGTGGAGATGAACATGAGGCTGCATTTAAGTCTATCAACTCTTCACGTCTGGCTGCTGATTATGAAGACCTTCGTATAAAGGTTGAAAACAGCGAGAAAGTGCCTGTTGCATTTATGCTTACTATCGGTAATCTTGCCATGCGTCAGGCTCGTGCTCAGTTTAGTTGTAACTTCTTGGCATGTGCCGGTTACAAGGTTGTCGACAATCTTGGATTCAGCACTGTCGAAGAAGGTGTTGATGCCGCATTGAAAGCCGGTGCAGACATTGTTGTTCTGTGCTCAAGCGATGACGAGTATGCAGAATATGCAATTCCTGCATACAAGTATCTTGACGGCAGAGCCATGTTTGTTGTTGCCGGTGCTCCTGCTTGCATGGAAGACCTTAAGGCTGCCGGCATAGAGAATTTCATACACGTACGTTGCAACGTTCTTGAAACATTGAAAGAGTATAACGCTAAATTGGGTATAAAATGAGAAAGAATTTTAAAGACATCGATATATTTTCAGGAATAAATCCTGTTGATGGAAACGAATGGCAGAAAGCCAACGGGATAACTCCTAATTGGAAAACTCCTGAACACATAGAGGTTAAGCCCGTATATACAAAAGAAGATCTTGAGGGCATGGAGCACCTCGACTATACAGCCGGACTTCCTCCTTTCCTGCGTGGTCCGTACAGCATGATGTATCCTTTCCGCCCGTGGACTATCCGTCAGTATGCCGGTTTCTCAACTGCAGAGGAGAGTAACGCATTCTATCGCCGCAACCTGGCCAGTGGACAGAAAGGTTTGTCTGTTGCGTTCGACCTTCCTACCCACCGTGGTTACGACCCAGACAACGCACGTGTAGTAGGTGACGTAGGTAAGGCAGGTGTGTCTATCTGTTCTGTTGAAAATATGAAGGTTTTGTTCAACGGAATTCCTTTGAACAAGATGTCTGTTTCAATGACAATGAACGGTGCCGTTCTTCCTGTTATGGCATTCTATATCGTTGCCGGACTGGAGCAGGGCGCTAAGCTTGAAGAAATGGCCGGAACAATTCAGAACGATATTTTGAAGGAGTTCATGGTGCGCAACACATATATCTATCCGCCTGCATTCTCAATGAGAATCATCAGCGATATCTTTGGCTATACGTCAAAGCTGATGCCTAAGTTCAACTCAATATCTATTTCTGGTTATCACATGCAGGAAGCCGGTGCTACGGCTGATATAGAGTTGGCTTACACAATTGCCGATGGTCTTGAGTATGTTCGTGCCGGTGTCAATGCAGGTATCGATATCGATGCTTTTGCTCCGCGTCTGTCTTTCTTCTGGGGTATCTCAATGAACCACTTCATGGAAGTTGCCAAGATGCGTGCCGCACGTATGCTTTGGGCTAAGGTTATCAAGCAGTTCAACCCGAAGAATCCTAAGTCTCTTATGTTGCGTACCCACTCTCAGACATCAGGTTGGTCGCTCACAGAGCAGGATCCGTTCAACAACGTAGGCCGTACATGTATCGAGGCTATGACAGCTGCTTTGGGTCATACACAGAGCTTGCACACCAACGCTCTTGATGAGGCTATCGCACTGCCTACAGACTTCTCTGCACGTATCGCACGTAATACTCAGATCTATATCCAGAACGAGACAAAGATCTGCAAGCATATCGATCCGTGGGCTGGTTCATATTATGTTGAGAGCCTTACAAATGAGCTTGCTCATAAGGCATGGGAGCATATTCAGGAAATCGAGAAGCTTGGCGGTATGGCTAAGGCTATTGAAACCGGTGTGCCTAAGATGCGTATTGAAGAGGCTGCAGCCCGCACTCAGGCCCGTATCGACAGCGGTGCACAGACCATTGTCGGCACAAACAAGTATCGTCTTGAGCACGAGGATCCTATTGATATTCTTGAGGTTGACAACTCAGCTGTTCGTCAGGAGCAGGAAGAAGGACTAGCTCAGTTGCGCGCAAACCGTGACAACGAGAAAGTTAAGCAGACACTCGCTGCTCTTACAGAATGTGTCCGCACTGGCGAGGGTAACCTTCTTGAAAAGGCTGTTGAGTGTGCCAAGGCAAGAGCAACTCTCGGTGAGATAAGTGATGCCTGCGAGGAAATCGTTGGCCGTTATAAAGCAGTTATTAGAACAATTTCAGGCGTGTATTCATCAGAAAGTAAGAACGACTCAGACTTTGCTAAGGCATGTGAGTTGACAGAAGAGTTTGCAAAGAAGGAAGGTCGCCGTCCACGTATCTTTATAGCTAAGATGGGACAGGATGGTCACGACCGTGGTGCTAAAGTTGTTGCAACAGGATATGCTGACTGTGGTTTCGACGTCGACATGGGTCCGTTGTTCCAGACCCCGGCCGAGGCTGCTCGTGAGGCTGTAGAGAACGACGTTCATATCGTAGGTGCAAGTTCTCTTGCTGCAGGACACAAGACTCTCATTCCGCAGCTTATTGAGGAGCTGAAGAAACTTGGACGTGAGGATATCATGGTAATTGCCGGAGGTGTTATTCCTGCACAGGATTACGACTTCCTCTATAAGGCAGGCGTTGCTGCAATCTTTGGTCCTGGTACTTCTGTTGCCAAAGCTGCATGTGAGATGATGAACATCTTGCTCGATAAAGAATAAGTTTATTGATTGCAGTATTATATAAACGTGGAGCCGTAGATTTTTTACGGCTCCATTTTTATTTATCCCCAATCGGGCATTACGGTTCAGCCCGTATTTCTGTTTTATATTGAGCGCATTTTTGCTTCTTTGCAACCATATTAGACTGTGACTAAGAAAAACGGATGGAAAAACTACAATAGAAAACAAAAAGTCGACAGAAAGTATAGATGCTCCAAACAGATGAAATTGTATGCGGCCTAATTATAATTTGTGTTTATCGTTGTATGAATATGATGTTTTCGTAATTGTGAAACGTGGCATATCGAATTGCAGAATGTATGCTTTTACACGATAAAATACGGCTTTTTACATCACAAAAGCACACCTTTTGCGGATGCCATAGATATCTATGGCATATAATGCTAAATAAAGTTTTTAAGAAACTCGTCACTCGTCACATTTACGCTTAACATATTGTATGTCAAAGTATTACAGCGTGATGAGTTGCGTTTTGAACTCATCACGCAAATACCATGCAAGCCATATGTGATGAGTTGAAATCTTAACTCGTCACATCGCAAATGTTTGGATCACAGGCGGTTATCTGATGATGTGACGAGTGATGAGTTTCTTAAAAACTTTTTACAGTTATTGCATTGTCTTTTCCAAAATTTGGTTGACTTCAAAGAGTCCTTTCCCTGATTAAAGTTGACTTCTGTTAAACTTATAACTGTTATTGGTTGTCAATACTTTATATTTGATACGCATATTTTTCCAAGCAACAATTTTATGTATAGGCGCTAAGAAAAATGCTTTGTGGATATAATAAAAATAAAAAGGCATCTGTAGTAATTACAGACGCCTTTGTTTATGCTGTTTAAGAATATATTATTCGTTGATAGCAGCAACACCGGGAAGAACTTTTCCTTCGATAGCTTCGAGCAGAGCACCACCACCGGTAGAGATGTATGACACTTTGTCTGCCATACCGAACTTGTTGATACAAGCAACAGAGTCGCCACCGCCGATGAGAGAGAATGCTCCCTTAGATGTAGCTTCTGCTATAGCCTCAGCAATTGCTCTTGAACCGTCAGTGAATTTCTCAAACTCAAATACACCGGCAGGACCGTTCCACAGAATTGTCTTGGCGTCTTTGATTGCATCAGCAAATGCCTTGCGTGTCTCAGGACCTGCGTCCATGCCTTCCCAGCCTTCGGGAATGTTGTCAGACATGCAAACCTGTGTGTTTGCATCGTTAGAGAAGTCGTCAGCAGCAACGCAGTCTGTACCCAGAACCAAGTTAACGTTGTTCTCTTTTGCCTTCTTGATAACATCAAGAGCAACGTCCAGCTTGTCGTTCTCGCAGATAGAGTTACCAATCTTACCGCCTTGAGCCTTTGCGAATGTATATGTCATACCGCCGCACAGAATCAGGTTGTCAACTTTTCCGAGCAGGTTCTCGATGATACCAATCTTTGTAGATACCTTAGAACCACCCATGATGGCAGTGAACGGACGCTTGATGTTGCTGAGAACATTGTCAACGGCGTTAACTTCTTTTTCCATCAAATATCCAAGCATCTTGTGGTCGCCGTCAAAGTATTCGTCGATAACAGCTGTTGATGCGTGCTTGCGGTGAGCTGTACCGAATGCGTCCATTACGTAGCAGTCAGCGTAAGAAGCAAGTTTCTTTGCAAATTCTTTCTGACGCTCTTTCATTTCTTTCTTTGCAGCATCGTATGCAGGGTCTTCTTTGTCTATTCCTACGGGTTTTCCCTCTTCTTCAGGATAGAAACGCAGATTCTCGAGCAGAAGTGCCTCTCCTGGTTTCAGGGCAGAAGCTTCAGCACTTGCATTTGCGCAGTCAGGGGCAAATTTCACTTCAACGCCCAGGTGCTCAGAAACGTTCTTAACAATCTGGCTGAGTGACATTTTAGGGTTAACCTTACCTTTTGGCTTGCCCATGTGGCTCATCATAATAACGCTACCACCGTCTGCAAGAATTTTCTTCAGTGTAGGCAGGGCACCACGGATACGTGTGTCGTCTGTAACGTTACCATTTTCATCCAATGGCACATTGAAGTCAACACGGACAATAGCCTTCTTACCGGCAAAATTGAATTGATCGATTTTCATATTAGTTTCTATTTATTTTATATAAGTTATAAACTGTCAGTTTTTATTTTGCACGCAAAGTTAGCAATTTTAATTGATATACAATTAAGTGTAAATGATTATTTTAAAATTTTTGACATGATGTTAATCTGAATGTAACCTCTGCTTAGCAATCGGGCATTAAATATTTCTTTGCCGTTATTGCAAAACTCTGGTGTTAACAGTCTGCTGATTTTTCTTATTCCTATGTGATATAGTATTTCTGCACCTTTGAATTTTTGGTGTGCAGCGGTCTTAATGCGTACATGCCGTTATGCTGAATACTGGAATTTCAAAGGCAATTATGAGCGTTCCATCTTTCTGCAAGCTATGTAACTTTCAGCCATGTCTGATAGTTCCTGATTAGAAAGCTTTATCTGAAGGCATAAAGCTAAATCGGAAATTAGACCGCATATTACTTTATCAATTTTGTGTATTGATGCTTTCTGCCTGTCTTTTTGTTTCTATTGGCGTCTTTTTGTCATATTTTTTTGACATAGTCCACTGTGCCAGCGAAAAATCTAATGAAAATCCGCTCAATATAAAGCAAAAATACAGACCGAATCCTAGTGACTGATTTGGGATAAAAAACATCCCCATCATCTCTTTATGAATAAGATATTTGATGGGGATGTTCTGCTGCTTACAGTTTTACGACAACGCTTAGTTGGCGCTTTCTCCTATATAGTCTGATTCAATTGCAGGAGTTGTTCCTGCTGTCAGTTTCCATATGTTTTCAGCTTTCCATGTAGAGCCGTCTGCTGCCTTAAGGTCATTTACGCTATTGATTAGTGTTTCGTAATTGTTACCTCCGGCTTCAACGCAATGGTCAAGAGTATTTGGTGTGGATTTGCCGACAAGCTTTATGGCTGTAATGCCGTCAGGCAGCACTGCATAGCAAGATGTGACATGTCCGCTTGTATATCCTGCGATAGAGCCTATGCCTGATTCTTCACCGCTGACACTGCCGTAAAATCCTACATGGGTTGAATAGCAACCATAAACATAGGCAGAACTGTTGTAGCTATAACCGACAATTCCTCCCATGGCTTCTGCCTGTAAAGATGCGTCTCCAATGGTTGAGTAGGCGGAGTAGCTGGCTACGACATCTCCACGTGTGTTATAGCCAACAATGCCGCCAAGACGCACACTTTCTTTTGATGTGCTTGATGTTATATTTAAACGGTTTACCACGCATTGGGCTACAATTCCGAAACTGTTTTCTCCGGCAATGCCTCCGGCCAATACGCCTGATATGGTTGCGCCGTCTACTGCACATTTCAATAGTCTGCCGCTTGTCTCGATTCCGCTTTCTTGCGATGTTGAGCCTACGATGCCTCCTGCACGTGAGCTGGTACCGCCAGCTGTAATTGTAGAACTGCCAGATACTGTGCAGTATTCAATTTTACCGTAATTTAAAGCGGCAATGCCTCCGGCGATGTTATTTGCACTGACGGTTGCGTCTGATACGTCGCAGTTGTTAACCTGCACGCTGTTGTTGCCCGTTATCGCCCCCGCGCAATATCCTGTTACCGTAGCTTTGCTTATGTCGCAATTGTTGATTATGCCGAAGCTTGCACCTGCAACAACGCCGGCATACGATGAAGATAGGTTTCCTTCTACCGATGCATTTGTAAATTTGATGTCATGCACTTTGGCATTGGAGGCCAGTCCGCTGAAGAACCCTATGTTTGAGGCTTCGCTCTTTATGCTTAATCCGTTGATAGTTTTGTTGTTCCCGTTGAAGTCGCCTGAATATCCGTTTTGCATATTTGTGCCGACTGGTGTCCAGCTTATACCGGACATGTCAATGTCGTTTTCTATGACAACGTTGCTTGTAAGGCAGTCTTCTTGTTTTGCCCATTCCTCCAGACCGGCGGCGTTGAATATGTGGTATGTGCCGTCCGTTTTAGAGTATGAAGCAAATGTTTCGGAATTTATCGTACCTAAATCAAGTATGTGTCCGGCAGTAAGATTTGTTTCTTTCTTGCCTGAACGCATGTAGCCATTGCCGTTTTCGTCATATAATGTCAGAGTCAGTCCGTTGCTTAGCGTGCCCGGTGCTACAACGAGATAGTATGTACTGCCTGAAGTGAAGTTGCCTGTAAGCGTCACTTCAGAAGTTGCTCCCTCTGCCTGTACTGAAGCCGAAGGATCGTTTGATGCTGCATCTATTACAATGGTGCCGGCTAAGGGTTCTCCGCCATTGCCTCTGAAAATAGCCTTTTTCACCACATTGTTGCCGCTGTTCAGTGTGAACTTCACCACGGCGCATGTGTTCTTGAATACCAGTTCCCTGTTGGTGGTTGTTGCTACTGACGGATTGAGGCCTTTGGCAAAACTCCCTGTTCTTGATGTCTGAGTGGCATTAAGCGATGTAGTTATTGTTGTGCCTGAAATTGTAGCCTTCGCATCATAAGGATACAGAGCGTAATACGTTGAACTCGTTTCGTCTGCCATACCGGTAAACGTAACAGATGGTCCGCTTTGTGATGTGTTGAAGCGGTTGTTGTCAGACGGGTCGAATAATGAAATTTCATCACCTGTTTCCCATTCAACGCTGTTGCCTTCAGTGAGCTGAGTGCGGGTTATGCTGCCTGAGCCCGCAACAAAACTTGTAAAAACTTTTTTGCCGGATTGTGTGTCGTCCTTTTCGTCTTCGGTACACGACACAAATGCAGTCAGCATTGCTGCAAAACACAGAATGCTGATCATATTAGTGTTGCTTGTCATTTTTGTCTAAGTTTATGTCTTTAATTTCTTGTCTGAAATATACTTACCATTCATATTCTTCTTCTTCAAAGCCTTCGTGTGTGGCCGTTTCACCGTCTTCGCTTCCACAGATAATCTGTTCTGCTTCAATTTCGATGGTTTTGCATGATGGTGATTCGTAATTTTCTTCTTTAGTTTTCATAATTTTATAATTTTAAATTATTGTTATAGGCTTATTCAGGTAAAAATCATATTGTATATTGTAATGACTTTATGCGTTTTGCTTTTTAATCGTTAATCTTATTGCGGTTTTAATAATATGATGTTATTCGTCTGCGGTAAAACAAAGGTATGAGGTTTTTTGCTATGTCTGCTATATTTAGTGTTATTTTTTGTAAATTTGATGAAACTTTTTAACAAGTAGACTTGGCATGCTTACGGAAACGGCTTTTAGTGTATGATAGTGGCAATGCATAGTAATAGTAATGTATAAACAGAATTAACTTTATGTGTAAATTTATAGCTGAAATATATCAGATTTACATTTTTTATTATTAATTTTACGCCATAAATAGAAAAACGCAAGAATGTAGTTTACGTTGGTTTGCCGGCGTGTTTAGTTGGCACGTTGTGTGTCTTGTACTTATTTTGATAATTATAATATAAAAAATATAGACGATATGAAAGATTCTATTATTATCGTGAGCGGTGGAATGGACAGCGTTACGCTGCTGTATGAAATGAGGGAGCGGATAGCTTTGGGTATTTCTTTCGATTATGGCAGCAACCATAATAAGCGTGAAATCGCATTTGCAAAGTTGCATTGTGAAAGATTAGGAATAAAGCACATTGTTATTGACCTGGATTTCATGGGCAAGTATTTTAAAAGTTCGCTGCTTGAGGGAGCGGAGGCTATACCCGAAGGCCATTATGAGGCAGAAAACATGAAGTCTACGGTGGTGCCGTTCCGAAACGGCATTATGCTTTCTATTGCTGCCGGTATAGCGGAGAGCAACGGACTTAAATATGTGTTGATTGCAAATCATGGAGGCGACCATGCCATTTATCCTGACTGCCGTGCTGACTTTATCAAGGCGATGAGCGACGCCACAAGACTTGGAACTTATCCGGGCATTGAGGTCATGGCTCCATATACCGATATAACCAAGACGGATATTGCACGCAGGGGAAAGGCTTTAGGCATAAACTATGCAGAGACATGGAGCTGCTATAAGGGCGGAGAGAAGCATTGTGGCAAGTGCGGTACCTGTGTTGAACGTAAAGAAGCTTTGCGTGATGCCGGGATAGATGATCCTACCATATATGAAGGTTGGCATCAGTATTATTGATTTTACTTATTATAATAGGTTTATACAGGCTGTAGGTTCGTATAAATCATGTTGGCTTTGCCAGATAGGAGTGTCTGGATTTGCACTTTGGATATTAATTTTTGCAGATATAAAAAACAGGTTGCGTCAAGTAAGACACAACCTGTTTTTATTTTGTATTATTATTAGAAACTTAGAAGTTATAATATACACCTAATGAAATATTGTTTCCGTCGAAGTCCATACCCCAGGCACTTACGTCAGTGTTGTCGTTCTTTGTATATCCGATGAAGCCAACACGTGCAACAAGGCTAAATTTATCAACCTTGAGCTCTACGCCCGGTTTCAATCCTATAGACAATACGTCGTCAGCTCCGTTGTAGTGCTTGTATCCGAAACCACCTTCGCAGAATACGTTGATAAGTTTGCTGTGCAGGAATGTATAACGTGCATAGGGGCTGATTTCAAATGTGTGAGTAGTAAGGCGCTCTGATGTAGCAAACTCGCCATTGTCAATCTGGAGTCCAGCCTTAGACCATCCGAACATAACACCGGCAGCCCAGTTGTCGTTGAACTTATATCCAATTTCAGGAAGCAGGCTATAGATTGTTTCATCGTCGTCGCCGCCGTAATCAACACTTGCAATACCAACATTGCCACCTAAATAAACCTGTGCGTTAGCGCATACTGCAATCATAACGACAGCTAAAGTCATGAAAAATTTCTTCATACTAAATCCTTTCTTTTCTTTAATGGTTAATTAACTATTGTTTTTATGCAGGCCGTTTACCAAAACAGCATGCATGTGATTGCAAAGATGGATATTTAATTTAACATTAGCAAATGTTTCATCCCTTTTTTTGTGTGTTTTGGCAATATGTGTTAAATATTTGGAATAAACGGACAAATTATTTATCTTTGCAAATCTTAATCAATATGTGAAACTTTTAAGATGCAGCGAGTTTTCATAGCAGGCCCATGTGTTATAGAGTCGCAGGATTTATTAAATCGTGTGGCAGAGTGTCTTGTGCGTATAAACAAGAAGTTTAACACTGATATTATTTTCAAGTCGTCTTTTGATAAGGCGAACCGTACTTCAATCCGTTCTTTCCGTGGTCCCGGTATCGACCGCGGACTGCAGATGCTGTCAGACATAAAAGAACGGTATGGCTTGAGGATATTGACAGACATACATGAGAGCTGGCAGGCTAAGTCAGTTGGAGAGGTGGCTGACGTTATTCAGATACCGGCATTCCTTTGCCGGCAGACTGATCTGCTTGTTGCTGCGGCCAAGACAGGACGCATTGTCAACATCAAAAAAGCGCAATTCTTAAGCGGAAAGGATATGGTTTATCCTGTGGAGAAAGCAAAGGATGCAGGTGCAGTAGATGTATGGCTTACCGAACGTGGCAATATGTATGGCTATAATAATCTTGTGGTGGATTTTAGGAATATTTCCGATATGCTCGACATCGTTCCCACTGTCATAATGGATTGTACGCACAGCGTGCAGAGACCAGGCGGTGGAGGAGGCAAGACTTCTGGCGACAGACGTTTCGTGCCGTCAATGGCTCTTGCTGCCAAGGCTTTTGGTGCAACCGGATACTTTTTTGAAGTACATCCTGATCCTGATAAAGCATTGAGCGATGGTCCAAACATGTTATGTATTGACGATTTGGAAAAAGTTATTGAAAGTATTTGTAAATAAAGTATTTATTTTATGATGGTCGCTAACGAAAGATTGACTCATGTAAGAGAGTATGCCGTCCAGTGTATAAAGGATGAGGCTCAGGCCGTAATGGAACTGCTTCCGCAATTGGATGATAACTTCGATAAGGCCGTTGCCTTGATGTATGGATGCCATGGCAAAGTGATAGTTACTGGAGTTGGTAAGAGCGGGCATATTGGTGCCAAAATAGCTGCAACATTGTCAAGTACCGGAACACCGTCATTCTTCATTAATCCGCTGGATGTCTATCATGGCGACCTCGGAGTTATGACAAAGGATGATGTCGTCTTGGCCATAAGCTACTCCGGACAGACGGATGAACTATTGCGCTTTATCCCGATGGTGCTTCACATGAACATTCCTATTATTGGCATGAGCGGAAATCCCGGTTCGTTGTTGGCTAAATATAGCACGGTGCATCTTCATGTGCAGGTAGAGAAAGAGGCATGTCCGCTTAATCTTGCACCAACGAGCAGCACGACAGCTACTCTTGTTATGGGCGATGCTTTGGCTGTTGCCCTTATGCGTGTACGGGATTTCAAGCCAAGAGATTTTGCTCAGTTCCATCCCGGAGGCGAACTTGGAAAGCGTCTTTTGACAACGGCATACGATGTTATGCGTACAGATGATATGCCTGTCGTTCCGCCGACGATGCATCTTGGTGAAGCTATAATCCATGTGAGCAAATGCAAACTTGGTCTGGCTGTGGCTGTCGTAGACGACAAAATTGTCGGTCTGATAACAGATGGCGATATCCGTAGGGCTATGGAAAAATGGCAGGCGGAATTCTTTGACCGCACTGTCAGTGATATTATGACGCGTACACCGAAGGTAGTTTCGCCGCAGACTAAGATTAGTGACATTCAGAATATAATGAACAAGTATAAGATACATTCGGTGCTGGTGGTTGACGACAACAATCGGCTTTTAGGAGTCGTTGACCATTATCGCTGTATGTTGTGATAATGTATAGCGCCTGCTTTGGGGCAGGCGCTGTTTTTATAAGGTATGAAGATTTGTATTTTTTCAGTATTATTATTTTTTACGTGTAACGTCTGTGCACAGACTTCTGACTCGTTAATTGTTGAGAATTTGCGCAATGAGGGCATAACATTCTCTCATAACAATTCCGTTACACTTTTGATGAGCGGACAGGAGAAGTTCGACGATATGTTTCAGGCCATACGACAGGCACGGAGCAGCGTACATCTTGAATATTTTAATTTCCGTAATGACTCAATAGCATCTTTGCTGTTTCGTCTTTTGGCGCAAAAGGCGAAAGAAGGTGTTGAGGTGAGAGCCTTATTCGACGGTTTCGGTAATGATTCAAACAACCGCCCGTTGAAGCGTAAGCACCTTAAGCAGATGCGTTCTGTGGGGATTGAAATATATGAGTTTGATCCGGTAAACTTTCCCTGGGTGAATCATGTGTTCCATCGTGACCACCGTAAAATTGTCGTAATAGACGGTAAGATAGCATACACGGGCGGAATGAATGTGGCCGACTATTATATCAACGGAACAGAGGTCGTTGGCGAATGGCGCGACATGCATTGCCGTATTGAAGGGGATGAAGTGAACACCCTGCAGAAGATATTCCTACGTATGTGGAATAAAGTGACAGGGCAGAATGTGTATGGTGCAAAATATTATCGTGGTTATCATGGTGCCGACTATATCACAGGACTGAAGCCAGATACATGTTGTACGGCAGGAAAGAAGATGGTAGGCATTATAAACCGTGAACCGCGTGTGACGAATAAGATTATACGCAAGTTCTATACTGATGCCATCAATGAGGCCAAGGACAGCATAAAACTGGTAAATCCTTATCTTACTCTTAACAATACACTGAAACGGGCCTTGCGCAATGCCGTCAAGCGAGGCGTAAAGGTAGAGATTATGGTTTCTGCCCATAGTGATATTCCGCTTACTCCTGACTGTGTCTTTTATAACGTGCATAATCTTATGCAGCATGGTGTGGATGTATGGATATATAAGAAAGGCTTTCATCATACGAAGATCATAATGGTAGACGGACGTTTCTGCACAGTCGGCAGTGCTAATTTGAATGCCAGAAGTCTTAACTTTGACTATGAAGAAAATGCTGTAATCATAGATCCGTGTACGACAAAAGAGCTTAACGATATGTTTGAAAGGGACAAAGCCGAATCGTTTAAGCTGACAGAAGAGACATGGGATGAATGGCGAACTCCGTGGCAGAAGTTTGTCGGATGGTTCGCTAGTCTGCTCACTCCGTTCTTGTAATAGGGCGTTTGCCGGCAGATGTTAATTTGTTTTGGCTCGGTCTGCCATTTAGTCAAAGACCACAATGTTCTGACTATTGCCGTTAACATGTGTGTGGCTATAGATTAATAAATAAAGATGTCGCGCAAATTATAAGATTTTTTTTTATAGTTTGCGCGACAATTTTGTAATTACAAGGAAAACAGATAATTCCCTTTATTCCTTTATCAGGTCTGTCATCAGCAAGATGTCAATTTCATCAATTCCGTGTGAAATCAGAAATTTTCTGTCTTTTGCCAACTCGTCGTATAAGGTTGTTGAAGTATCCTTACTTTGGCAAGACATGAACTTCTTAAACATCTCTACGGCTTCGCTTATGTTCCCGAGAAGCCATTGGCAGTATCCGGCGTTTAGCCAGTCGCCATTTTCTGTGTCGTTGCTCTTCAGTATGCGCCTGTATGCCTTTTCTGCCTGTTGAAGTTTGTCAAGTCCCATAAGGTTCCATGCAAGAACTCTTGTTACCGGAATAGAGTCGGGATACTCTATGTCGAGCTTAAACAGCAAGTTGGTAGCCTCAGAGTATCTTTCGGCTTTTGACAATGCAACACAATAGTTAAGTGCGTTTGCCTGGCTTTGTGGGTTCTCGTTATACAGAACCTCGTACCATTTAGCCGCATCATCATAGTTTTCTGCTTCAAAGCAGGCACGTGCGAGCATCGACTTGGCACGCCGGTTGTCAGGCTGAAGTTCCAGAGACTTTTCGAGATATTCTGCTGCAGATTTAGGATTGCCGCAATAATTAAGCTCATAGATGCCGTGAATCAGCATGCATTTAGAGTCGTTCGTGTCGTTGTATTTAGGCAGCAGATGCTCCAGGGCATTCTTGTTCTTGTGCTTAAGCATGAAATAGCACAGGTCGGGGAGCACCTTCTGTATTTCTGTTCCATTGAAAAGGTCATCGGCAACAAATATAGAGTTCGACTTGTCGAACGGGTTTACAAGTTGTCCACGCTGATGGAAAAGACGGAAGAAACGATACATATCCTGCAGAATCATGCGTCGTATATATGCCGGTTGCCTTTGGTCTTCATCGCTGACTGTCTGGCCGAGAGCCTCTTTCGTGTTGAACATCTCGCGCATGTTGGCCGGTATATGACTGATGACAGATGCCACGGCAAGCGTGAACGAATATTTGTCGCTGTCGCAGAACGGGCCGTTGTTTAGAATGTTTGTCAGCAACGGAGTGTCTTTCAGCTTGTCAACCGTAGATGATATTTCCGGATGCTCAAGGTAGAAAGGACAGAACCAGTTGGCTGCATGATAGAAGAACGGGAAACGCTTCATCTGAGAGAAACCTCCGAAATAGATGTCTGAGCCTGCTTTCTGCATGTTCATCATCTTTTGGAAACTCTCTTCCATTTTCTCCATTGCACGGTCTGACGCACCTGGATCAAAGATGTCGTTCATCGGGTCGTCTTCTTTCTCGGTAATGCCGAATCGTGTAATGTTAAGGTTGTTGTTCTTCATCAGCTCCGGCATTATGTCGCGCTGAATGGTGTTGTTGTCCTGTTCGGCGTTCATGCAGAATATTATCTGCTTCTGCAGGTCGGCTATCTCGTTTGCCACGCCGTTGCCTTCAAGTACAGAAGCTACCATCTCCCGCATCTGTGGATGCAGTCGCGGACCAGCCGAAAGCGCAAACACCCATCCGACCAGTGCCCGCTGACGCAGCTTGCTGTCGGTTGTTTTTTTATAGACGTTGATCAGAACATGAAACTTGTTTATGTCCATGTTGTTCATTGTGGCCAGCATTATCGCACTTGTAATCAGCTGCGCGTCAATGATGTCTGTGGCAGGCGACAGCAGTATGCCTTCAAAGAAATCACGTTCGTTGTCGGTCCATTGTCTTGAAACTATGATATAGCCGAACAGGGCCTGTATGAAATCGTTGTGGCGACGGTAAATCTCTTTGCTCTTTTCTGTCCTTACAGGTTCAGGCTCAAGACTTAGCATGGCAACATCTGTGACAAAAGTCTCGAGAGCTGTCTTGATACGCTCTTCGGAGAAAGACTGATTGACAGACTTTCGTGTGGCTTCGGTGTAAAAAGATATGTTCTGGGCCATATACGCTATGCGCAGGTTGCTAACGAAATTGTATAGCCTTGCCAGCAGTTTGCTGTAAATATCCTTGCGCTGCGGATCGTTGAAGCCCCGCTTCATATATTCCAGCATCAGGTTATAGTCGCGCTCGATGTTTTCAAGTTCATCGTCATACATCATGTATGGATGTGCGCTTACAAACGACCGTGTGGAATGAATGCAGTAGCCCAGTCTTTTTCTGCCGAGCTCTTTGATTATATTGTCAAGCTGTTTGATGTCCTTCGTGTCCATAGGTCTTTATTGTTTTTTAAGCCATTTGTCGGCTGTGTCGATGTCTTTCTGCCTCGGAGGCGTAGCATGCTCAAATTTGATTTTAGGCAGAGCCTTTATTGTACGGCTGTCTATTTTGTAATATTTTTCAAATATCGGTGCAAAGTGCTGCAGCCCATATTTATTTATGGTGTCGCATGCGGCATTGTATCCTTTCAGAAACTCCTGCAGTTGCTGCTTTCTCCTCTTGTCTGTCATGGCCTTGCTTCTGAATGCTATCACGCCCAGGCGCATGTCCTTGTCGCGGCTGTCCATGAGCACGTCGTTCTTATATATTCGTGCCGTCGTTGCTTGCGGCTCTGTCAGCAGCATTGCGTCCATCTCGTTGTTGAGAAGCATCTGCAGCCTTAGCGCTACGTCGTTAATCTGCACCTTGAACACCTCTTCAGGTTTTAGTTTAACGCTGTCTGTGGCATAGTCGGCAAGCAGGGCCGTGGCAGAAAATCTTGCCATGGCTATCATCTTGTCGTTAAGCTGCTTTATGTTTCTGATACGCGCCTTGCGGTTGCTTATCAGCTGCCAGTAAGTGTTGGTGGCACTGATGTAGTCGAGACCGGTGCCTTTGGCTTTCATGCGCTGTCCTCTTACCAGGTCTGTAATTCCGCCTTCAGTCTTTTCCGCCTTCAGGGCTGCGTCACAGTCAATCTGCGACATAAACTGCTTTAGCCTTATGTCTGCCTTGGCCGTGTCGAAGAGGCATTGCTCCTTGGCAACATACATGGGGAGACAGTCGAGCGTGGGCAGCACTCCTACTTTAAATGCCAGCGAGTCTTCTTTTTTCCTTTTCTCATATTCGGCCTTTGACTGTTTCCTGGCTTCCTCATACGATTGTCCGCATGCTGTAAGAATCAAGGTTGACAGTAGGAAAATGACAATATGTTTGGCTTTCATATTTTTTTATAAAGATTAAAAGGGCAGCCCGGCTTTTATACACGGGCCGCCCTTCCGGTTTTATTATTAATGTGCGATATTAGTCATCCGTATTTATTGATGTTGCAAAGTTAGCGATTTATTTTGTAACTCAAAAAATAATCACTAATTTTGTATCGAAAAGGATAGTGGGCGGTGAATGTCTGTTTATTGCCTGACATGTCGGCGATTAGTGACTTTTCGTTTTTAAGGCCTTCATGTGCCCCCTTTACGTTTTTATATTATATAAAGGTTATGGCTAAAGACAAGATAGCTTATGTATGTTCCAACTGTGGTCAGGAGTCGGCAAAGTGGATTGGCAAGTGTCCGAGCTGCGGTCAGTGGAACACGTTTAAGGAAATCAGAATATCATCAGATGCAGGCCAAATGGCTGCCACGTCGGCCGCTGCTACAGTGAGGCGCACATTAAGAAACGGCGAGAGCCGCGCCGTGTCTCTTTCGGAGATAACGGCTGTAGACGAGCCTCGCATGGACATGCACGACGCCGAGCTGAACAGAGTGCTTGGCGGCGGGCTTGTGCCTGGCTCGATAGTGCTGCTTGGCGGAGAGCCTGGTATAGGAAAGAGCACGCTCACGCTTCAGACGATATTGCGGATGCCCGAACGTAAGATTCTGTATGTTAGCGGTGAGGAAAGCGCCCAGCAGCTGAAGATGCGTGCCGACCGCATTGAGCATGGCGACAACGACGGTTGCCTGATTCTTTGCGACACCTCGCTCGAGAGCATATTCAGGCATATCAAGGAAATAGCGCCGGAGATAGTTATCATTGACTCTATACAGACAATAAGCACCGAGACCGTTGACAGCTCTGCCGGAAGCATCTCACAGGTGCGCGAGTGCGCATCGGCCTTGTTGCGCTTTGCCAAGTCGAGCGGCATACCTGTTCTCCTTATCGGGCACATCAACAAGGAAGGAAGCCTGGCAGGACCGAAGATTCTTGAACACATCGTTGATACGGTGATACAGTTTGAGGGCGACCAGCATTATATGTACCGTATTCTGCGCTCAATAAAAAACCGATTTGGAAGCACTTCGGAGCTGGGCATTTATGAGATGCGCAACGACGGACTGCGCCCCGTGAGCAATCCGTCGGAACTGCTGCTTACGCAAGACCACGACGGACTGAGCGGCGTGGCCATATCCTCGGCCATTGAAGGCGTGCGCCCGTTTCTTGTAGAGACGCAGGCGCTCGTGTCGACGGCAGCATACGGAACGCCGCAGCGCAGTGCGACGGGCTTCGATCAGCGAAGACTCAACATGCTTCTGGCCGTACTCGAAAAGAGAGTGGGCTTTAAGCTGATGCAGAAAGACGTGTTTATAAACATAGCAGGCGGACTGCGCGTAACTGATCTTGCGATGGACCTTAGTATTATTGCTGCCGTGCTGTCGAGCAATGTCGACACGGCCATCGAGAGCGGCTGGTGTATGGCTGGTGAAGTGGGACTGAGCGGTGAGGTGCGCCCTGTTAGCCGTATTGAACAGCGTGTGGCTGAGGCCGAGAAGCTTGGCTTTACGCATATAATAGTTCCGGCAAACAATATGCAGAGCCTTAACAAGGCAAAGAGCAACATAGAGATTGTGCCCGTGCGCAAGGTTGAAGAAGCGTTGAGAGCATTGTTCGGATAGCCGCGTTGGGCGCCTTAGAGTTTTCTGTTTTTCTGACGTTTAACGCGTCCAGAATGGCTATTCTGACGGCAAAGTCGTTGCTTGGCCGGAAAATATACTATTTAATATGTTTTTATGTAATACGCTTATATACAGCGTGTTACATAAAATACAAGGGAAAGCCGTGTTGCATTAATTTATAAAAGGTATGCTTTTACAGCCTAAAAGGTGGCCTTTTAGGTTGCAAAATGTATGCTTTTGCCCCTCCGTTTGGCTTGTTTAGTTCTTGAAATTCATTGGTTTTTGCCCTGAAAAACACTGATTTTGGCGTTATATGGGCATATTTTTGTCATTTATTGCATGTAAAAGTGTAATATATTTCTCTATTTCGCAAATTTATATTGTAATAACTTTTTACTGCGTTCGGTGTGCCTTCCGTCAAAAAGTTTTCTGTTCTTGGTTTCCGTCGTGCAATGCCTCCAACAGCTGAAGCATGTTCATCAGTATGCCGTTTTTATATAAAAGAGAATTATCCTGCTAAACGCTGTGAGGCCGTTTTTGTGTCCTGCCGTTTCTTGTTTCAGCAGATTAAATATTGTCAGTATTATGCAGCTGCGGCAATGCCGTGTAAGTTGAAGCCCGTCGGCGCAAGATGCAAATGCAGCATTAATGCTTGCACATTTGCATGGATATGTGCCGTTTATCAGGTTAAATGCCGTGCAGGGCTTAAAGTTTTTTATGAAAATACGGCAGTTATTCAGACTTAATACTTATCTTTGCGAAATGTTTTAAACAAAAAATAATGTTATAAAATATGAAACTGATCGCTGACAGCGGAAGTACAAAAACAGACTGGTGTGTGATGGACGGCAGCCGTGTCGTCCAACGCATGGCGGGGCAGGGCATCAACCCCTTTCAGCAGTCCCCGCCGGTTATCCTTAAAACAATAACAGACGACGTGGTTTCAAAGATTACGTGTGCCGGAGATATTGACGAGGTCTATTTTTATGGCGCAGGATGCCGTGAGGAGATGAAGCCCATGATGCGTGGCATATTGTCAGAGTGTTTCCCGGGTGCCGTAAAGGTGGATGTAGAAACCGACATGCTCGGTGCTGCGCGTGCCCTGTTTGCCGATGAACCCGGCATTGCCTGCATATTGGGTACAGGGGCAAACTCGTGTATGTATGACGGTAAGAACATCACAGGCAACGTGCCGCCGCTAGGCTATATCCTTGGCGATGAAGGCAGCGGGGCTGTGCTGGGCAAGCTCTTTGTCAACGCGATGTTCAAGGGCGGTGTTTCTGATGCAGTGCGCGACGGCTATCTGAGCGAGTCGGGACTTACGCTTGCGGATATAATAAACAGGGTTTACCGCGAGCCTCTGCCAAACCGCTTTCTGGCAAGCATGTCGCTGTATGTTCACAGGCATCTTGACGATGAGAGAGTAAGGCTGCTCGTGGTGGACAATTTCCGTAATTTCTTTAGACGCAACGTTGCCCTCTATAGCCATGACGGCTATGCCGTAGGCTGTGTCGGCAGCATGGCATATTGTTATGGCAGTCAGCTGGCAGAGGCAGCGCGTATGGAAGGTTTTGAGGTGGCAAAAGTGCTTAAAAGTCCGATGGAAGGACTCGTGGCATATCATTCTCGTTGATAAGGTGCATGTTTTTGTAAAGATAAAGTTATTTGGCTAAATAAAAAATGTGTATTTATGATTAATCTTTGCAAAATAAATTGTACCTTTGCATGCGTTTGTATATAATTACATTTTTTAAATAAAATATATATGTATTTTATCTTGTTAGTTACCGTTTTGATAACGGCTGTTTTCTTGGTAGTGGCTGCTTTTGTCATCGCTAAGTTGATAGGTCCGCGTACGTACAACAAGGTTAAGGGAGAGCCATTCGAGTGCGGTATACCGACTCACGGTTCTTCGTGGATACCTGTGCACGTGGGCTACTATCTGTTCGCAATCCTTTTCTTGGTCTTCGACGTGGAAACAGTATTCCTCTATCCGTGGGCCGTTGTAGTTAAGGAGTTCGGCGTGATGGCTATGGTCAGTATCGGATTCTTTTTGTTAGTCTTAGTGTTTGGCCTTGCTTATGCATGGCGGAAAGGAGCGTTGGAATGGAAGTAAAGAAACCAGTAATCAAGAGTATTCCTTATGCAGAGTTTAAGGATAACGAGACCCTTGAGAGAACCATTCAGGAACTTCATGAGGGCGGAGTCAACGTCATTGTAGGCTCTCTCGATGAAGCTATCAACTGGGGACGCTCAAATTCTTTGTGGTCATTGACTTTTGCCACAAGTTGCTGTGGTATCGAGTTTATGGCAGTAGGTTGCGCCCGTTATGACTTTGCGCGCTTTGGCTTCGAGGTTACACGTAACTCTCCACGTCAGGCCGACCTCATAATGTGTGCCGGTACGATTACTCATAAAATGGCTCCTGTGTTCAAGCGCCTTTATGACCAGATGGCAGAACCGAAATATGTTGTTGCCGTCGGCGGATGCGCTATATCAGGCGGACCGTTCAAGAGCAGCTATCATGTTGTGAGGGGAATCGACGAGATTGTGCCTGTAGACGTTTACGTTCCGGGCTGTCCTCCGCGCCCCGAGGCAATTCTGTATGGCATGATGCAGCTTCAGAGAAAGGTGAAGATAGAGAAGTTCTTCGGTGGAGTGAACCACAAGGAGAAAAAGCCTATCATTGTTGACGGTAATGATGTTGACGAAGAAAAACTGAAGCAGGCATCGGCTGCGCTGAACGATGTTGATTCGTCTGTTTCTAAATAATTAAAAGGGAAGCAATGAAATTAGAAAATAAAGTATTCGAACTGAAGGATTTTGCCCGCGAGATGGCAAAACTGAAGAATGAGAAGCATTTCGACTTCCTCGTTACTATCGTAGGTGAAGATTTTGGTGAAGAAGGACTGGGAGCTGTTTACATCCTCGAAAACACCGAAACACACCAGCGCATGAGCGTAAAGGCTGTTAATGCCGACCGCGATAACGCCTATATCCCAACAGTGAGCAATCTGTGGAAGAGCGCCGACCTGCTTGAACGTGAGGTTTACGACTTCTACGGAATAAAGTTCCTCGGACATAAGGACATGCGCCGCTTGTATCTTCGTTCAGATTTCAATGGATATCCTTTCAGAAAGGACTATGACATGAGTCCTGAAAACAACAAGTATACATTGGAGGATGATCCGGAGCCCGACTACACCGTTGAGTATAACCTTAACGAAGACGGCACGCTGAGCGAGACGAAGCACAAGCTCTTCACAGAAGACGATTATGTGATAAACATAGGTCCTCAGCACCCTGCCACTCACGGTGTGCTGCGTCTGCAGACAATCCTCGACGGTGAGGTTATCAGAAAGGTTTATCCTCATTGCGGATATATCCACCGTGGAGTAGAGAAGATGTGCGAGAGCTATACATATCCGCAGACATTGGCTCTGACCGACCGTCTTGATTACCTTTCAGCCATGATGAACCGTCATGCGCTTGTGTCGGTTATCGAAGAAGGTATGGGCATTGAACTTTCTGACCGTATTAAGTATATCCGCACCATAATGGACGAGCTTCAGCGTCTTGACTCTCACCTGCTGTTCTACAGCTGTTGTGCTCAGGACCTCGGAGCGCTCACTGCATTTATTTATGGTATGCGCGACCGCGAGCAGGTGCTTAACGTTATGGAGGAGACCACCGGCGGACGACTCATTCAGAACTATTATCGTATTGGCGGATGCCAGGCCGACATCGACCCGAATTTTGTCAAGAACGTTAAGAAACTCTGTGAGTACATCAAGCCGATGTTCAAGGAATATCACGACCTCTTTACAGGCAACGTTATTCTGCAGAACCGTTTCAAGGGTGTTGGCGTGCTCTCTAAGGAGGATGCTATATCTTATGGATGTACCGGAGGTACCGGACGTGCTGCAGGATGGCACAATGATGTCAGAAAGTATCATCCTTACGACCTCTACGGCAAGGTTGATTTCAATGAAATCACTTACAACAACGGTGACTGCTTTGACCGTTATATGGTTCGTATGGACGAGATGGAGCAGAGCGTGCGCATTCTCGAACAGCTTATCGACAACATTCCTGAAGGCGACTTCTATATCAAGCAGAAGCCTATTATAAAAGTTCCTGAAGGCGAATGGTACACAAGTTGTGAGGGCAGCCGTGGCGAAATTGGTGTTTATCTCAGAAGCGACGGCGGCAAGAATCCTTGCCGACTCAAGTTCCGTCCTATGGGTTTGCCGTTGGTTTCAGCCATGGATGAGATTTGCCGCGGTGAGAAGATTGCCGACCTTATATCAATCGGTGCAACTCTCGACTACGTCATCCCTGATATTGACAGATAATCAAAAGTATAAAAGTGCATGATGGCCGTATGGCTCTTGAATGCCTTTTATTATTTGAATTTCATAATATATTTAAATTTAAGCAAAGTGTTCGATTTTAGTATAGTAACAACGTGGTTTGACGGCCTTCTCAGAGATACTCTGGGATTGGGCAATTTCTTGTCAATCCTTATTGAATGCGTTTTGGTTGGGCTTATTATTCTTATGGCCTATGCCATGCTCGCCATTGTGCTTATATATATGGAACGTAAGGTCTGCGCCTTCTTCCAGTGCCGTCTTGGCCCGATGCGCGTAGGAAAATGGGGTATCTTCCAGGTCTTTGCCGACGTGGTTAAGATGCTTATAAAAGAAATCTTCCCTGTTGACAAGGCAGATAAGCTTTTGTATGCAATAGCTCCGTTCCTCGTTCTTATCGGAAGTGTTGGCGCTTTCTCTTTCATGCCATGGAACAAGGGAGCTGCTATTCTCGATTTCAACGTAGGTATCTTCCTGCTTACAGCTATATCAAGTATAGGTGTAGTTGGTATCTTCCTTGCCGGTTGGGGTTCTAACAACAAGTATTCTGTTGTGTCTGCTATGCGTGGAGCCGTACAGATGATATCTTATGAGATGTCTTTGTGCCTCTGCCTTATCACGGCTGTAGCCTTGACTGGAACAATGAGCCTGACTGGTATTGTTGAGTCGCAGAACGACGGATGGCTTGTTTTCAAAGGCCATATCCCTGCTATTATAGCTTTCCTCGTATTCCTCGTTGCAGGTAATGCTGAGGCTAACCGTGGTCCGTTCGACTTGGCTGAGGCTGAGAGTGAGCTTACCGCCGGTTACCATACAGAGTATTCTGGTATGGGATTCGGTTTCTTCTACTTGGCTGAATACCTCAACATGTTTATCATTGCAGGCGTTGCGTCAACAGTGTTCCTCGGAGGATGGATGCCTCTGCATGTAGCAGGACTTGACGGATTCAATGCCGTAATGGATTACATCCCCGGCATTGTATGGTTCCTGGCCAAGACTTTCTTCCTTGTATGGATACTGCTTTGGATCAAATGGTCTTATCCTCGTCTTCGTATCGACCAGATACTGAAGCTCGAGTGGAAGTATCTTATGCCGCTGAGTCTGCTTAACCTTGTGCTGATGACTATCGTCGTTGCTCTGGGATGGCATTTCTAAGATGTTAAATTACTGAAAATTAAAAATTATTGAATTTACAGATTAAATGCAGAAAACTGTTGTTCATTGATTCTTTAATTTCTTAACGTAAAAAATAATGGAAGATAATAATAAATCTTATTTTGGTGGAATTAAGTTTGGTCTGAAGTCTTTGCTTACAGGTCTTGGTGTCACCTTCCGTGAGTATCTTACAAAGAAGGTTACAGAGCAGTATCCGGAGAACAGAAAGACCACGCTCCATGTTTCGCCGCGCCATCGTGGACGCCTTATAATGCCACAGGATGCTGAAGGCAACAATAAGTGCATCGCATGCAAACTTTGCGAGATGGCTTGTCCTAACGGTACGATTAAAGTCGTACAGAAGACAATTGAGACAGAGGACGGTAAGAAAAAACGTGTCCTTGATGATTATATTTATGATTTGGGCGAATGTATGTTCTGTGAGTTGTGTGTAAACGCATGTCCTCATGAGGCCATTAAGTTTGTGAACGACTTTGAGAACTCAACCTTTGGAAGAGACAAGCTGGTCTTGCATCTTGACAAAGAGAAGTTTGAGCCTGCATTGCCGAATATCGAGGATGGCGGTACTCCATTGGAGATCGGTGTCTTTAATACTAAAATTAAATAAAAGGAGAACGTAGATATGGCTAATATGGTAATGTTTATAATTCTTGCTGTTGTCATTTTAGGTTCTGCACTTATGTGCGTAATGACAAAGCGGATAATGAGAGCGGCCACTTTCTTGCTGTTCGTTCTTTTGGGTGTTGCAGGTTTATACTTCCTTCTTGACTACACTTTCCTTGGCGCAGCCCAGATAAGTGTTTATGCCGGAGGTGTGACTATGATTTATATTTTTGCAATACAGCTCGTAAGCAAGCGCACATTGCAGGGACTTGTAGAGCGTTTGAAAGGTAGCCGCGTTGTATTTGGCGCGCTTATAACCTTGATAAGCCTTGTCACGGTCGTTGCAGTGTTCTTGAAGAACAAGTTTATCGATATGGCAGTGCAGATGCCTGATGAGGAAGTTTCAATGAATGTCATTGGCAACACTTTGATGGGTTCTGAGAAATATCAGTATGTGCTTCCGTTCGAGTTTATCTCTGTATTCTTGCTGGCTTGCATTATTGGTGGAATCGTAATATCTAGAAAGGAGTAATAATTTATGATACCAGTAGAATATTTCTTTGTGCTTTCAGCACTGTTGTTTTTTATCGGTGTATTCGGATTTATAACCCGTCGCAACCTGATTGCAATGTTGATTTCTGTTGAGTTGATTCTCAACTCTGTTGATATCAACTTTGCAGCATTCAACCGCTTGTTGTTCCCCGGACAGATGGAAGGTTTCTTCTTCACTTTGTTCAGCATAGGCGTAAGTGCTGCGGAAACAGCTGTTGCAGTGGCAATTATTATTAATGTTTACCGCAACTTCAATAGTGATCAGGTGAACTGTATTGAAAACATGAAAAATTAGTGCGTTATGGATTATGGTTTTGTATTTTTAATACTCTTGTTACCGGCGCTGACATTTATTTTACTCGGATTGGCGGGTATGAAGATGTCGCATAAAGTGGCCGGTCTTATCGGAACATGCTCTATCGCTGTTGTTACAGTGCTTTGCTACTACGCTGCGTTTGAGTATTTTCTGGTTCAGGGAAGAGACGCTGCCACAGGTCTTTATCCTACGGTAACGGCATTTGATATTACATGGCTTAGATTTTCTGAGCTGCTGACATTTAATATCGGTTTCCGCATCACTCCGATTTCTGCGATGATGCTTATCGTTATATCAACAGTCAGCCTGATGGTCCACATCTATTCATTCGGCTATATGCATGGAGAGAAGGGCTTTCAGCGTTACTATGCGTTCTTGAGCCTGTTTACAATGTCAATGCTCGGATTGGTTGTAGCTACAAACATCTTCCAGATGTATCTGTTTTGGGAGCTTGTGGGAGTTTCTTCTTATCTCCTTATCGGCTTCTACTATCCTATGCATGCCGCAGTGGCAGCTTCAAAGAAGGCATTTATCGTAACACGTTTTGCCGACTTGTTCTTCCTTATCGGTATTCTTATCTACAGCTTCTATGTAGGTACGTTTAATTACGATCTGTCTCAGATGTCACCTGCACAGATGACAGCGCTCAATCAGGCCGGTTGGATTATGCCTACTGCATTGTTCCTTATGTTTATCGGTGGTGCCGGTAAGAGTGCAATGTTCCCGTTGCATATCTGGTTGCCCGATGCTATGGAAGGTCCTACACCTGTCAGTGCACTTATCCACGCAGCAACCATGGTTGTTGCCGGAGTTTATCTCGTGGCAAGTCTGTTCCCGATATTTGTCAAGTTTGCGCCGGAGGCTTTGCACTGGGTTGCCTATATAGCAGCGTTTACAGCTTTCTATGCAGCAGCTGTTGCATGCTGTCAGAGCGATATCAAGCGTGTGCTTGCATTCTCAACAATTTCTCAGATCGGTTTCATGCTTGTTGCTCTTGGCGTATGTATGCCTGATCCTGAAACAGGAGCTGTTGCCATGACTGCAGAATATGCTGATGCAAACGGACTTGGTTATATGGCCGGAATGTATCATCTGTTCACACACGCCATGTTTAAGGCTTGTCTGTTCTTGGGTGCCGGTTGTATCATCCATGCCGTTCATTCTAATGAGAAGATGTACATGGGTGGACTGCGTAAGTATATGCCTGTAACACATTGGACATTCCTTATCTCATGTCTTGCAATTGCAGGTATACCGTTCTTCTCAGGATTCTGCTCTAAGGATGAAATCTTGGTAGCTTGCTATAACTTCTCACCTGTAATGGGTGCGATAATGAGCGGCATTGCTGCTATGACAGCATTCTATATGTTCCGTCTGTATTATGTAATCTTCTGGGGCAAGAGCTATTATGAAACTCACAAGGCAGAGGGCGCACATCAGCCTCACGAAGCTCCGCTGACAATGACAGTACCTCTTATCATTCTTTCTGTCATAACAATGTTGGTAGGTATCTTCGGTACATTGCATGTATTTGAGTTTGGCGAGTTTGTTTCTGCCAACGGTGTTGCATTCGGCACACATACCAACTGGTTTGTTGCAGGGGTCAGCACAGTACTTGCAATATGCGGTATCGGTCTTGCTACTTATATGTATAAAGGTGAGGAGACTCCTGTTGCAGACATGCTTGCCCGTAAGTTCCCGAAACTTCATCGTGCAGCTTACAAGCGTTTCTACATGGATGAGGTATGGATGTTTGTTACACATAAGATAATCTTCAAGTGTGTGAGCACTCCATTGGCATGGTTCGACCGCCATGTTGTTGACGGAGCTATGAACTTTATGGCTTGGGGTACGAATGAAGCCGGAGAAAGCATACGTGGCTGGCAGAGCGGTGACGTGCGCCAGTATGCAGTATGGTTCCTCACAGGTGCTATTGCATTAGTGTTGTTATGTATTTGTCTATAAAAGAAAACCGGTAAAATGAGTATATTAAGTTTATTTGTAGTTTTTCCCGTACTGATGCTGTTGGGTCTTTGGCTGGCCCGCAACCTTAATCAGGTACGTGGCGTAATGGTTGCAGGATCATCATGTCTTTTGATTTTGTCAATCTGGCTTACGGTAACATTCATACAGATGCGTGCTGGAGGCAACACAGACGAGATGTTGTTCACATACAGCATTCCTTGGTTTGCGCCGCTGAACATTGCCTACTCTGTAGGTGTTGACGGTATATCTGTGGTTATGCTTCTGCTTTCAAGCATCATCGTGTTTACTGGTACTTTTGCATCTTGGCAGCTGAAACCCATGACAAAGGAATACTTCCTGTGGTTTACTCTGCTGAGCACCGGTGTGTATGGCTTCTTCATCAGCACCGACCTGTTCACAATGTTTATGTTCTATGAGGTTGCCCTCATCCCTATGTATCTTCTTATCGGTGTATGGGGTAGTGGTAACAAGGAGTATTCAGCAATGAAGCTTACTCTTATGCTCATGGGCGGATCTGCATTGTTGATTCTTGGTATTATCGGAATCTATTTCGGTAGCGGTGCAACCACGATGAACATCCTTGAGATTGCAGCAATGCATAATATTCCTGTTGAAGTTCAGAAGGTGTTCTTCCCGTTCGTGTTTATCGGATTCGGTGTCCTCGGAGCACTGTTCCCGTTCCACACATGGAGCCCCGACGGTCACGCATCAGCGCCTACAGCTGTGTCAATGCTTCACGCCGGCGTGCTTATGAAGCTTGGAGGTTATGGCTGCTTCCGCATTGCCATGTTCCTTCTGCCTGATGCTGCTCACGAGCTTGGATGGATATTCCTGATCCTGACAACAATCTCTGTTGTATACGGTGCTCTGTCTGCATGTGTTCAGACCGACCTGAAGTATATCAATGCATATTCCTCTGTTTCTCACTGCGGTCTTGTATTGTTCGCATTGCTTATGATGACCAAGACAGCTTGCACAGGAGCTATTCTTCAGATGCTTTCTCACGGATTGATGACAGCCTTGTTCTTCGCCCTCATCGGTATGATCTACGGCCGTACACACACACGTGACGTACGCAAGCTTGGCGGTCTGATGAAGATTATGCCTTTCCTCAGCGTGGGTTATGTTATCGCCGGTTTGGCTAACCTCGGTTTGCCGGGCTTCTCAGGATTCGTAGCTGAGATGACAATCTTTGTCGGTTCTTTTGCTAATAACGATGTGTTCCACCGTACATGTACAATCGTAGCTTGTACAAGTATTGTTGTTACGGCTGTCTACATCTTGCGTGTTGTCGGCAAGATTCTTTATCAGAAGGTTGCTGATCCTCATTATCTGACACTTACCGACGCAACATGGGATGAGCGCGTGGCTGTATGCTGCCTTATATTCTGCGTAGCAGGACTTGGTCTTGCTCCGTTGTGGGCCAGTGAGGTTATCGACAATGCAATGATACCAATCCTTGACCAGATTAACAATGTTTCAGCTATTGCATCAATATAATAAATCAGCAGAAAAATGAATTACAGTCAATTTCTTAATATGATTCCGGAAGCCACATTGATGGCTATCCTTATTATCGTCTTTATTGCCGATTTTGCATCATCGCGCAACAGTGAGCGCAAGTGGTTCAATCCGCTGGTTTGCATTCTGATGCTTGCTCAGGTGATTATCAACATCTTCCCGCAGGAGCCGGTTTCGGCATTTGGCGGAATGTATGTTACAACATCGGCTGTGAACGTTATGAAGACTATTCTGGCTGCAGGTACACTCATTGTGCTCATTCAGAGCCGTAAATGGCTGAGCCGTCAGGATACATCTTTCAAAGAAGGCGAGTTCTACATGCTAACTGTTTCAACCCTGCTCGGTATGAACATGATGATGAGCGCCGGCCACTTCCTGATGTTCTTCCTTGGACTCGAAATGGCATCTGTGCCTATGGCATGTCTTGTTGCGCTCGACAAATACCGTCATAATTCAGCTGAGGCAGCAGCCAAGTTTATCCTTACTGCTACATTCTCAAGCGGAATAATGCTTTATGGTATTTCGTTCATCTATGGTGGAGTAGGTACTCTCTACTTCGATGACGTTGCAACAGTTCTTGCTCAGAAGCAGAACCTTACAATGAACGTAATGGGTATGGTATTCTTCATGAGCGGATTAGGATTCAAGATCAGCCTTGTTCCTTTCCACTTCTGGACTGCCGACACATATCAGGGTGCTCCTACAACGGTTACAGGTTATCTTAGCGTAATATCTAAGGGTGCTGCCGCATTTACACTCATGGCTATCCTCATGAAGGTGTTTGCTCCGCTCACTCCGTATTGGACTTACGTTATGTACGTGCTCGTTGTGCTCAGCATCACCATCGCCAACCTGTTTGCCATCCGCCAGAAAGAGCTCAAGCGCTTCATGGCCTTCAGTTCTATCTCACAGGCAGGTTACATCATGCTGGCAGTTATTGGCGACAATGCTCTTGGCGTAGCTGCCCTGTCTTACTATGTGCTGGTTTATGTAGTGGCCAACCTTGCAGTATTCACCGTAATCAGCGTTGTTGAGGAAAACAACAATGGTGTTACCAAGATGGATGCATACAACGGCTTCTATACAACTAATCCCAAACTGTCGTTGCTTATGACGTTTGCGCTGTTCTCTCTCGGTGGTATTCCTCCGTTTGCAGGTATGTTCAGCAAGTTCTTCGTCTTCATGGCAGCATTGGAGGAAGGTTCTGTACTTACTCACATAGTAGTGTTCGTTGCTTTGATCAACACAGTGATAAGTCTTTACTACTATCTTCTCATTGTTAAGGCAATGTACATCAAGTCTGCCGAGAATCCTCTGCCTACATTCAAGAGTGACTGCAACACAAAACTGGCTCTTGCCATCTGCACAGCCGGTGTGCTTCTTTGCGGTGTGTGCAGTTTCTTCTATGACTGGATATGGGCATCAATTTAATGTTGAAGTTTAGTTGACAAAAACATTATAACAAGCGTGGCCAAAGACATGGTTTTACACCGGTCTTTGGCCATGTTGTTTTTCAGAGCCTTGCATCTCAATTTATGTCTGCCTTGCATCCCATGTTTTTCCTTTGGTTATAAATCGTCCATTTCTGATAGATTTGCCGGTAAAAAATATTGTCAAAATTATTTTCCGTTCTAGAAAAACAAATCCACAATATTCTTGTTTCTTGCCGTTTTTCATGCACTTCAGCCTGCTTGTTCATGCATATTTTGTTGTTTTCTGCCTGAAACACATTGGTTTGCGCTGCAAAAATCAGCCTTTTGCGTTGCAAAAGACGGCTTTTTGCATTGTAAAATGTGCCCTTTTATGATGCAAAACGTGGTCTTTTGCATTGTCTGATTTCCGCTATATTTTCTTGTTTGGGCTAATCTCTTGATATACAGCGCGTTAAGCGTGAAGTGCGATTTTACGGTAAATCTTTCTTTTAGGCTGTTATTTTCTCGCCATGCCACTTTTGGAGCCCTTAACCGGAAAGGGGCTATTAGCTGCTTGTTCCTGAATATCCCATTCTGTTCAGAATATTTTAGCCGCAGTTGCGGCTCATTATTAGTGCATGTAAGCTCATATTTGTTGGTAAATTATCGTAGAATGTCGTTATTTTTATGTATGTTTGCATCACGAAAAAATGATTTGCGATGGAGAATCTGAAAGATAAAAAGATTGCAGTGCTGCTTTCCGGCGGAGTAGACAGCTCAGTGGTGGTTTATGAGTTGGCCCGTCAGGGATTGCATCCCGATTGCTTTTATATAAAGATAGGTCCCGAGGAAGAAGAGGAGTGGGACTGTTCGAGCGAGGAAGACCTCGAGATGGCCACAGCCGTTGCTGCCAGATATGGCTGCAGGCTGCAGGTGATCGACTGTCATAAGGAGTATTGGGAGCAGGTTACTAAATATACTATGGACAAGGTGCGCAACGGTCTTACGCCTAATCCTGACGTGATGTGCAACCGTCTGATAAAGTTTGGAGCTTTCGACCAGAAAGCCGGGCACGATTATGACTTGATAGCAACAGGGCATTATGCACAGACCGAAATCATAGACGGGCAGAAGTGGCTCGTTACAAGTCCCGATCCGGTGAAAGACCAGACCGATTTTCTTGCCCAGATATACGACTGGCAGTTGCGCAAGGCATTGTTTCCAATAGGACATTACATGAAGGAAGAGGTGCGCGAGATTGCCGAACGCGAACATCTTGTTAACGCCAAGCGTAAGGACAGTCAGGGCATCTGTTTTCTTGGAAAGATAAATTATAATGATTATATACGGCGCTATCTTGGTGAAAACCCCGGCGACGTGCTCGAGTTGGAGACAGGAAAGAAGCTTGGCAAGCACAAAGGCTTGTGGTTTCACACTATAGGTCAGCGCCACGGACTCGGTTTCGGAGGCGGACCCTGGTATGCGGTCAAGAAGGACATGAAGCAGAACATACTTTATGTAAGTAAGGGATATGAGCCGCTTACGGCTTATAAGAAAGACTTCAGCATACATGATTTCCATTTCCTTACATGCAATCCTTGGGGCGATGCCGGTGAGGTAAGCGTAACGTTCAAGATACGTCATACGCCCGAATATCATCCGGCAAGGCTCGAACGTAAGGCAGATGGCGAATATGTGGTGCATTCAGAACATCTTATACAAGGCGTTGCTCCCGGCCAGTTCTGTGTGGTTTATGATGAAGACCATCACAAATGTTTCGGCAGTGCTGAGATTTCATGGAGCGAATAGCTCGCTCCACGGATATTGTCGTCAGCAATTATTTTGATGTAAAGGAAAGAAATGTGTAACAGAAAAATCATACGATTATGTTATTGTCAACAACTCAGACCATTGAAGGCAGACCTGTAAGGGAGTATCTCGGCGTAGTGACGGGCGAGGTTATTGTAGGCGCCAATGTGTTTAAGGATTTTCTGGCAGGCGTCAGAGATTTCTTCGGAGGCCGTAGCAGCTCTTATGAGGGAGTGTTGCGCAAGGCTAAAGACAATGCGCTGGCAGAGATGACGCAGCGTGCCGAGGCTCTTGGAGCCAATGCCGTTGTCGGTATTGATCTCGATTATGAAACTGTAGGCGAGTCAGGCTCAATGCTTATGGTGTCGTGCAGCGGAACAGCAGTGATTCTTTAGGCTGTATGTCTGTGGCGTTATAGCCAATTTTGCTTTATTGATTTTTATGACGGCTGCTTATTCTGTAATGAGTTTGTAAGCCGTCAAGTGGCTTATGCTAATAATTCTTAACTTTAAATGTTTGCCTATTTTGTGTAAAAGTTGTAACTTTGCACTCTAAAATTAAATCAAAGAAATAAATTAAAGATGACTCACAATTTGTTGAAAGGTAAGCGCGGTATTATTTTCGGCGCGCTTAATGAAGAATCCATAGCATGGAAAGTAGCCGTGAAGGCTGTAGAAGAAGGCGCCTCAATAACCTTGAGCAACACAGCAATGGCGCTGCGCATGGGTACACTTGATCAACTGAGCAAGCAGCTCAACGCTCCTGTCATAGCAGCTGATGCTACAAGTGTTGAGGATTTGGAGAAGGTATTTGCCGAGTCTGTTCAGCTGCTTGGCGGAAAAATCGACTTCGTGCTCCATTCTATCGGAATGAGTCCTAACGTGCGTAAGCACCGTACATACGACGATCTTGATTACAATTATCTGCAGAAGACTCTCGACATTTCTGCCATCTCTTTCCACAAGATGTTGCAGGTTGCCAAGAAGCAGGATGCCATTGCCGAGTATGGTTCAGTGGTTGCCCTCACTTATGTTGCAGCTCAGCGTACATTCTTCGGTTACAACGATATGGCAGACGCCAAGAGCATGCTTGAGAGTATAGCACGCAGCTTCGGATATATTTATGGACGTGAGAAGAATGTCCGCATCAACACAATCTCTCAGTCGCCTACACCTACTACAGCAGGTAAGGGAATTAAGGACATGGACAACCTGATGGATTTTGCCAACAAGATGTCTCCGCTCGGCAACGCTGATGCTGAAGAGTGTGCAAACTATTGCGTAATGATGTTCTCTGACTTCACACGTAAGGTGACAATGCAGAATCTTTATCATGACGGTGGATTCTCTTCAATGGGTATGAGCCTTCGTGCCATGAACCAGTATGCTAAGGACCTTGCTCCTTATGAAGATGAAAACGGAAAGATAATCTACGGATAATACGTTTTTTCAACAGTACTATTATAAGCGAAAGGACAATGCCCATGTGGGTATTGTCCTTTTATTTATGTTTGCCAACTAAAGATTTTTTGTTCTTTACAGTTATTCTGGTCCTGCGGTATTTTGTTTTTTCGTTAGCGGTTTTTCCAGTTTTCGCTTAGTAAATTCCACGAATCCCTGAATGACGGCATGCTTTCAAATATCAAGTTGGCTCCTTCGTCTGCAAGCATCTTTTGTGGCAGCGGACCTGTGTTTACGGCAACGGTGAATACGTTGGCAGCAACTCCGGCTCTTACTCCCAGGGGAGCATTTTCAACAACAATGGCTTCCCACGGCATGACGCCCGCCTTCTTCAGTCCGCATAGGTAGGGCTCTGGGTTGGGTTTTCCGTGTTTCACGTCAAAGCTGCTGATTATCAGTTCATGGTGTATAAGTCCGTTGAACTCGCTTTCTAATTTTTCCAGCAAACTTCTTTGCCCGCTTCCTGTTACAACAACAATTTTTAGACCGTCAGTTTTTATTTTTCTCATAAGTTCTTCAACGCCATCCATCTTCTCTGCTTTGGGGCATTTTCTGAACTCGTTTGATTTCTCTTCATACATGTTGGCGGCTTCTTCGTCTGTCAGTTCTTTGTTCCATTGGCGCTTGGCCAATAGCTTTATCGTTTCAACACCCCTCATCCCTTCATATTGGTAGGCTTCTTCCGGTGAGATATTCAGTCCGAATCTCTCCATCGACTTATGCCAACTGACAGCATGAAAGGGCATGCTGTTATATAGAACTCCGTCCATGTCAAAAAGAACGGCTTTGGGCTTAAAAGCCTCAAAGCCGTGTCTTTCTAGATATTGTTTAATTTCTTTTTCAAACATAATATGTCATATAGTTTGATTATACGCACATACGCAGATTTACTTGCGCTTATTTTGCGCTTTTAGCGTACCTTCTTAGTCCTTTATCCATGAATCACTCATGGCTTTTCCGGATATGATTATTTCTCTTTTGCGAGGCGTTCTTTTATTGCCTTGCTGTCTTCCTCGTATCCGGGTTTGTCAAGAAGGGCAAACATGTTCTTCTTGTAAGCCTCAACACCGGGCTGGTTAAACGGATTGACTCCTAATATATTGCCGCTTATACCGCAGGCTTTTTCAAAGAAGTAGATAAGCTGTCCGATGTAGTATTCATTCAGCACAGGAACTGAAATTCTGATGTTTGGCACACCTCCGTCAACATGTGCGAGGCGTGTTCCAAGCTCTGCCATCTTGTTCACTTCGTCAACACGTTTGCCGGCAAGGAAGTTCAGACCGTCAAGATTTTCCTCGTCGTTAGGGAAGAGGAGTTTCTTTGCAGGCTCTTCAATGCTGATAACAGTTTCGTATATTGAGCGTTCGCCCTGCTGAATCCACTGTCCCATAGAGTGAAGGTCTGTCGTGAAATCGCATGAAGCAGGGAATATACCCTTGTTGTCTTTACCTTCACTTTCGCCGAACAGCTGCTTCCACCATTCGCTGATGAAGTGCAGTTTGGGCTGGTAGTTAACCATTATTTCGATTTTCTTGCCTGCCTGATCATAAAGTCCGTTGCGTACAGCAGCATAAACGGCAGCAGGGTTCTCTTCATAGGCAACATCCTTTCCGCAGGCTTTTTCCATGTCGGCTGCACCTTCAACAAGTTTGGTAATGTCAAATCCAGCACATGCTATTGGCAGAAGACCTACAGGAGTGAGCACAGAGAAGCGTCCGCCTACGTTGTCTGGAATAACAAATGTCTTGTAGCCTTCCTTGTCGGCAGCTGCTCTTGCAGCACCTTTCGTTGCATCAGTAACGGCAACTATGACTTTCTTTGCCTCTTCTTTGCCTCTTTGCTCCTCGCATTGTTTCTTCAGCAGTCTGAATGTGAGGGCCGTCTCTGTTGTTGTTCCTGATTTAGATATGTTGATTACGCCAAATTTCTTGTCTTTAAGATATTCAGTCAGCTCATACAGATAGTCTTCGCCGATGTTGTTTCCTGCGAAAAGAATTGTTGGGTTGCTCTTGTCGCCGATTAACCATGAGAAAGAGTTGCTCAAGGCTTCAATCACTGCACGTGCTCCAAGGTAGCTTCCGCCGATACCTGCAACGACAATAGCCTCGCAGTTTTCGCGTAAAGTGTTTGCGCAGTCTTGTATTTCTTTCAGAAATTCAGGTGTTATAGATGATGGCAAATGTAGCCAGCCTAAGAAATCATTGCCAGGGCAAGTGCCGTTTTCAAGAGCCTCTTGTGCCTCTTTTACTTTAGCTTCATAATTTTTTACTGTTCCTTCTTTAAGAAACTGAACGGCTTTAGATACATCTAATGTGATATTTTTCATTGCTTATTGATTTTTGTGATTCTTATCTGAAAGAATCGGTTAATAGCTTTATTTCAATTTGTGGAGATATGCGTTCGTACAAAATGTTGTAAACGGCATCAAGGATAGGCATGTTTACATGGCAGTGGCGGTTAATCTCTTTCATGCATTTTGTGCCAAAATAGCCTTCGGCAATCATTTCCATCTCAATCTGAGCACTCTTTATGCTGTATCCTTTGCCGATCATTGTTCCGAATGTGCGGTTTCGCGAGAAGTTGGAATATCCTGTAACAAGCAGGTCGCCAAGATAAACTGAGTCGGTTATGTTACGGTCTATAGGATGTATTGTCTTGAGAAAGCGCGACATCTCCTGTACAGCATTGGACATAAGTACCGATTGGAAGTTGTCTCCATACTTAAGGCCGCTGCATACTCCGGCTGCGATCGCATAGACATTCTTCAGCACTGATGAGTATTCAATGCCGATAACATCGCTGCTGATTTTAGTTTTGATGAATTCGCTGGCCAGTATCTCAGAGAACGCCAGCGCCTTTTCGCGGTCGCTGCATCCTACAGTCAGGTATGAAAGACGCTCAAGAGCCACTTCTTCCGCATGCGACGGACCTCCAAGACATGCCAAGTTTTCGTAAGGAACATCATAAACCTGATGGAAATATTCTGAACACACCAGGTTCTCGTCAGGCACAATACCTTTTATTGCGGTAATTACGAATTTGTCTTTAATTCGTGTCTTCAGCTTTTTCAGATGATTCTTGAGGTAAGGTGAAGGTGTAACGAATATAAGAGTGTCGTATGCCTGAACGATTTTGTTGATGTCGCTCGAGAATTCTATTTCGTCAATGTTGAAGCGAACGCTTGTAAGATATGCCGGGTTGTGTCCGAGCCTCCTGAAGTCTTCTATGCGGTCGTCACGGCGCATATACCATCCTAAATGATGTGTGTGCCCCACCACAATCTTGGCAATGGCGGTAGCCCAGCTTCCGCCGCCAATAACTGCTATTCTTCCGCAATCGTACATCTTTTCGATTTATGATTTATTGTTTATAATCCGTGCATAAAATGTATTTATGCATTGCGGTGACAAGCCGGCAGACTTTATGGCCTGCCGGTGTGTCACCGCATAAGAATTATTCGTTATCAGAATTGTTTACGTTCTCAATCCATTTCGCAAAATCGTCTACTTTGGGATTATCGTAGCCGAGTTTGTATTTCTTGTTTATTCCGCATACGTCCATTTGCAGTTTCTGCGGATTAACATCCTTGATGTCTGATGTAAGATTATAGCCGCATTTGTTGAACACGGGCACCCATTCTTCAGGCACACCAATAGCCTGCCATTCGGCAACGGTGCTCTTCGGAGCCTTTTTCTCCGGGCGCATCTGCGGGAAGAACAACACTTCCTGAATAGACATTTCGCCTGTCATTAGCATAACCAGACGGTCGATACCGATGCCGATACCGCTTGTAGGCGGCATTCCGTACTGCAGCGCGCGCAGGAAGTCTTGGTCGATAATCATTGCTTCGTCGTCGCCCTTGTCGGCTAGTTTCATCTGTTCGATGAATCTTTCCTCCTGGTCAATCGGGTCGTTAAGCTCAGAATATGCGTTGGCAAGCTCCTTGCCGTTTACCATAAGCTCAAAGCGCTCTGTCAGTCCGGGCTTGCTGCGGTGCATCTTTGTAAGCGGAGACATCTCTACAGGGTAGTCGATGATGAATGTTGGCTGTATGAATGTACCCTCACAGAATTCGCCGAATATCTCGTCTATCAGCTTGCCTTTGCCCATGGTGTCGTCTATTTCCATGTTGAGCTTCTTGCATACTTCGCGTATCTGGTCCTCGTCCATTCCGTTGAGGTCGTATCCTGTCTTCTCTTTGATGGCGTCAAGGATAGGCAGACGGCGGTATGGAGCCTTAAAGCTTATCACGTTGCCGTTGACTATGCTTTCGGGCTTTCCGTTTACGGCGATACATATTTTCTCAAGCAGCTGCTCTGTGAACGACATCATCCAATTGTAATCCTTATACTGTACGTACAGCTCCATGCAGGTGAACTCGGGGTTGTGAGTGCGGTCCATACCTTCGTTGCGGAAGTTTTTGCCTATTTCGTAAACACCTTCGAATCCTCCTACAATGAGTCGTTTCAGATACAACTCTGTTGCGATACGCATATACATCTCAACGTTCAGCGCGTTGAAGTGGGTTATGAACGGGCGTGCAGATGCTCCGCCTGGGATAGACTGCAGTATTGGGGTTTCAACTTCAGTGTATCCTGCCTCGTCGAGAGAGTTTCTCAGAGTTCTCAACACGGTGGCACGTTTCAGGAATGTCTCCTTCACGCCGTCGTTGACAACGAGGTCTACATAGCGCTGGCGGTAGCGCAGCTCCGGGTCTTCAAACTTATCGTATGCCACGCCGTCTTTATATTTAACGATAGGCAGCGGCTTTAAGCTTTTCGACAGCAGTGTCAGGCTCTGTGCGTGTACGCTGATTTCGCCTGTCTGTGTTCTGAATACGAAGCCTTTAACGCCGATGAAGTCGCCGATGTCGAGCAGTCTTTTGAAGACCTTATTATACATGTCCTTGTCTTCGCCGGGGCAGATGTCGTCGCGTGTGATGTAAACCTGTATTCTTCCCTTTGAGTCTTGAATCTCGGCGAAAGATGCTTTACCCATTACGCGGCGGCTCATCATGCGGCCTGCTATGCATACCTCTCTCTGCGGCTCTTCGTCTTTGAATTCCGCTTTAATGTCTGTTGAGAAAGCATTTGTTGGATACTCGGCGGCAGGATACGGGTCGATTCCCATATCGCGCAGCTCCTGAAGACTTTGGCGTCTGCCAATTTCCTGTTCACTTAGTTCTAAAACGTTCATACTTAGAATTGTTCTTTTTTGATGAATGCAAAGTCTTCTCGCTTACGGTGACTGATAGGTCTGTCAGCGGAGCAGACTTTTCATACGGTAAACAACCTGGACCTAATGCAGACAAAAGACTTTTGTCTGAAAAGATGTTGTTTGGCTTGTGCAAAAATACAAAGAATTTTGGAATATATGGACGTTATTTTGAAGAATATCTCAAAAATATCTTAAATAGGTGATGTTGTCCTTCGGCGTAGTGTTGCGTGTGGTTCGCATTTTCCGCTTTTTGCTTTCTTTTTGATTTTTCATGACGCTCTCATACTGCATAATTCTGTATTCTAAATCTTTTTTGCGTAAATATCGCAGTTTGGAGTGTGCATGCGTAAAGTGCAGTATGCCAACGGTATACTGCCAATGTTATGCAAAGTGTGCAGTTGGGCGATGCCTTATATAATGCAAAAGGCCACCTTTTGCACTCTAAAAGGTAGCCTTTTACGCCTTAATATGTAGTATTTTATATGACGATTTATATTGTTTTATCCCCCCAAAAAGCTATGTTTTAGCATGGCTGATGCCTGATTTTAGACTGAAAATGGTCGTTTTCCGCGCTCAAATGGCACGTGTGCTGCCGTTCCGTTTGCTGTTTTGCCTGCCTGAGAGTGCATACAGTCAACTTACGTTTTGTGCGGAATGCAGCCGGTATTCTTACATTCTGCATTCTTATGTTGCCTCCGTATACGGCCCGTCGCATATGTTGCCGGCTTGGCGTCAGACATGAGTTTCTGTCGGTTGGACGTGTTATTTTATCACCGATGCACGTATGATTTTTATGTCTTCAATGGGGCGGTCGTTCTTGTCGGTCTCAACCTGTTGTATGCTGTCAACGGTTTCAAGCCCTTCAATTACTTCTCCGAACACCGTATACTGTCCGTCAAGGTGAGGGGTACCGCCTAAGCGCTTGTAGGCTTCCCTTATTTCGGGTGTCAGTTTCACTGTTCCGCCTGTGTTCTTGTCCAGTTTCAGCTGCACGTCGTCGAGCATGCTGTCGTTGAAACGGCGGCCGTAGACGATGTAAAACTGAGATGCCGACGACTCTCTTTCTGGGTTTACATTGTCGCTTTCGCGTGCTGCTGCCACGGCTCCGCGCTTGTGGAATAGGGCAGGATACATTATTTCGGCCTTCACCTTGTAGCTTTCGGGCGAGTCGCCAAGCAGCTGTCCCGGGGCGGCATGTCGGCTCGCGCTGTCGCCTGTCTGTATCATGAATCTGTCTATCACGCGATGAAACAGCAAACCGTCATAGAATCCTTCCCTCACAAGCTTGATAAAGTTGTCGCGATGGCGCGGCGTCTCGTTGTATAGTGCTATGCGTATGTTTCCCTTTGTCGTTTCAAGCATCACCTCATGGCGAAGCGTGTCTGCCGTCTGTGCCTGTCCTGCAACAGACATCAGCAGGGCCAAGGCTGTTATTATAAGTGTCTTCATCTTTATCCTTTGTTTGCTGTCGTTGTTCTTATGGTCGTCTGTCGTGGCATAGTCATTCTGCAGTCTCCTCTGCATATATCCTGTCGAATATTTCTTTCAGCCGCGCAGGCTGTATTATCAGGTCTCTTATCTGCTTCAGGCTTTTCTCGTTCTCCGAGCCGGGTATCCAGAGCTTGATATATCCGTGGGCCGAATACTTGTTTTCAAGATGTTCGCAGAAGCGTTTCCATTGTTCCTCTTTGTTCTTTTCAGGATAGTGGTCTATGCCATATTCTATTGTCCTTCTGAACACTGTCTCTGGCTCTAGGTCGCGGTCAGCCTCGGCCACTATCTTTCCGTAGATGCTTCGTGGCGCGTGCGAGGCTGATGCTCTGTGGTCTTCAACGGCCTCTTTCATTATTTTTATCTGCTCTGTCGAGAACCATTTGCGCAGGCGCATGTCGGCAGCCAGAATCTTTCCGCTCGTTACGTGGTGTATGGCGCGCGGCCCTTCCAGTCCAAGGTCGTGGTATGCTGCCGTGGCATAAGCCATGTTGACGTCGGCTCCAATCTTCTGCGCCAGCTTGATCGAGCGGTTTATCACGCGTGTAACATGAGTAAGATTGTGAGCTTTGTCAAATTCGGCATAGCGAGGCAGTATATCTGTTTCGATAAAAGCCATAAGGTCCAGACTTACATTCTTGTCAATCATAGCTTTAAGAATCATTAATTTCTTGCAAATATACGATATAATGTTTACTTTTGCAAGTGATTCGCCCGTGGATGTTACCTGAAGCATTAATTTATAGGTGTAGTGGCTTGATAAGGGTTTTACCCGGCAGCATGCCGTTGCTTGTCATCCCTTCTGTGCGCCATGAGGTACGCCGGCATGCCTTTCTCTTGGAGAAGGTAGCGTGTAAGGCCTTGCTTGTTTACGTCCGGCGGCATTGCGGTCTGTCCTATGGGCATAATATAAAAGATTAAATCATGAACGAAAAACAAATAGATACAAACTCGGCAAAAGCGTGGATGCTGGCCTCGCGTCCGAAGACGCTTACTGGTGCAGCCGTGCCTGTTATGATAGGTTTGGCATTTGCGGCAAGAGATCTCGGGCTCGACGATTTCGGTTGGATGCCGGCCTTGTTGTGCGTGTTGTTTGCATTCATTATGCAGATTGACGCCAACTTCATTAACGACTATTTTGACTTTGTCCGTGGCAACGACGATGAGACGCGTCTCGGGCCGCGCCGTGCGTGCGCACAAGGCTGGATAACACCCAAAGCCATGCGCCGTGCAATAATAATAACAACGGTGATAGCCTGCTGTATAGGCCTGCCGTTGGTGATATATGGCGGCTTGGAGATGATACTTGTCGGGGCGTTCTGCGTGGTGTTTTGTTTCCTTTACACCACATTGCTGTCATATCTTGGTCTTGGAGATGTGCTCGTATTAGTGTTTTTCGGCATTATTCCCGTGTGTGTTACCTATTATCTCCAGACCGACAGATTTACGTTTGAGGTTTTTATAGCCTCGTTGGCCTGCGGCTTTGTCATCGACACTTTGTTGCTTGTCAACAACTATCGCGACATCGACAACGATGCAAGGGCAGGCAAGAAGACGCTCATTGTTAGGGTAGGTGCCGAAGCCGGGCACACTGCCTATCTCTGTTCTGGCATAATGGCATTGGTCTTTGGCGTTGCGTTTTTGCTCGAAGGACACATCTGTGCGTTTTTGCTTCCTTTCCTTTATCTCATACCTCATTACGCGGCTTACCGCAAGATGGTGCGTATAAATAAAGGTAAGGCTCTCAACATGGTGCTCGGCGACACCGCACGCAATATGTTTATCTATGGTCTGCTCCTTTCTGTGGGCGTATTGTTGAATTGGTAATAATGTCATTTTATGAGAAAAATATTATTCTTGTTCCTTTTTGCTGCGTTTTCGGCCTGTGCCGTTGCTCAGGAAACGCGCGACCCTGAAAACGATCATGTACGTCTAACTCTTACAGACGGAAGTACGGTGGAAGGATATGTTCAGACTTATTGGGTGGACGGCAAGCTGTTTAAGCGCATGAACACATCGTTCACGCTGTCTCCTGCGCCCGACGGCAATAATGCCGTTTCATATAGCGCCGACAATGTGAGAAGTATAGATTTTGTGAAAAAGACGTCGGCCAGCGGCAAGTATGACCATCTTGAGTCGCATCTTGTGGCTAATCCGTCTCTGCTTAAACCCAAGAAAACCATACGGCAGTTTGTATATAAAGAAGGTGAAAACGAAGTCGGCAAGATGTATTGGTGGAATGGGGTAGACTCGCAGAACATGCAGCTTGGCAAGATGAACATATCTACAATCTACGGCATAAGCCTTGCCGGCGACAGCGTTGTGGTTCCGTTCATGACGGGCAACGTCATAAGTCTTAATGCCATGCGTATACGTTACAAGAAGACAAATCCTGAACTTGTTGACTATGTGGACAAGCGTGTGCTTAAGGGGGGCAAACGGTTGTGGGAGACAATAGCCGCTGAACCAATGCTGTTTTTAGAGATTTGCAAAGATTTCTTTAATAAAAAGAAGAGCCTTTAAGGCCGTTGTTTGGTTGATGCTGACCGGATGGCGTGGTCATGGATGCCGTTCGTTTTAATTAAAGAAATATTAATATATGCCCTTCAATTTATTATTTCTGATTTTGTGTTGTCGGGATATTTAATTACTTTTGCACGATTTTATCAGCCCGCAGGGGTAAGATAAATATAGTTTTTTATCAGATTTAATTTTATAAAGGATAATATGAGAAGTAGAACATCAACATGGTTTGAGTGCAAAATACGTTACGAAAAGACGATGGAAGACGGAAGTCAGAAGAAAGTAACGGAGCTGTATGTTGTCGATGCGCTCAGTTTTACAGAGGCAGAGGCAAGCATAATTGAAGAAATGTCATCTTATATCAGTGGCGAGTTTGAGGTTAAGGATATTAAGAAAGCCGCTTATGGTGAAATTTTCTTCAGCGACTCTCCTTCTGCCGACCGCTGGTACAAGACCAAATTGCAGTTTATCACTATTGACGACAAGACTGAAAAAGAGAAAAAGTCTAACGTAAATTATCTCGTTCACGGCAGCACATTGCCCGGAGCAGTAAAGAGCATTGACGAGGTTATGGGCGGAACAATGATCGACTATGTTATCGCCAGCATTGCTGAAACTCAGATCATGGACGTGTTTGAGCACAATCAGATGCTGAAGAAGCCTGAAGTTGACGACAAACCTGAGTATGAACAGGACGGACAGAAAGCGGAGGAGGCGCTTCAATAATGAATGTTGACGTTGCGGCTAATCTGAAAAAAATAACAGACACTCTGCCTCAGGGCGTGCGCCTTGTGGCCGTGAGCAAGTTTCATCCCGATGAATATGTCGAGGCTGCATATAATGCCGGGCAGCGCGTTTTCGGTGAAAGTCATGAGCAGGAACTGTCAAAAAAGCAGCAGACCTTGCCTGATGACATCGAGTGGCACTTTATAGGACATCTTCAGACCAATAAGGTGAAATACATAGCACCTTATATTTCGATGATTGAAGCTGTCGATTCTCTGAAACTTCTGAAGGAGATAAACAAGCATGCCGCAAAGCATGACCGCGTAATCAAGGTGCTGCTTGAGCTGCATATTGCCGAAGAGGCAACCAAATACGGGCTCACCCTTGATGCCTGCCGCGAGCTACTTGAGGCAGGTGAGTGGCGCGAGCTTCACAATGTTCAGATCTGCGGCTTGATGATGATGGCCTCTAATGTTGACGATGAGGATCAGATTAGGCGCGAGTTTAACACGGCAGCCGAATTCTTTGATGAGGTTAAGGCCCGTTATTTTGCCGATGATGATGCTTTCTGCGAGCGTTCATGGGGAATGAGCGACGATTATCAGATTGCCGTTCAGTGCCGCAGCACGATGGTTCGTGTAGGTACAGCCATCTTCGGTCCGCGTGTATATTGAATGAAAATAATATACCTTTTGGGGACGGACATGTCTGAGAACTCTCGGGCAGTTCGTCCTTCTTTATTTTACTGAAGTAATTTATATTAAAGACACAGATATTATGAAGGTTTTATTGGTAAACGGAAGCCCTAAGGCTAACGGATGCACACATGCCGCTTTAGAGGTTGTTGCAGGAGAGTTGGCCAAGTGTGGCATTGATACAGAAATATTCTGGTGCGGCAATAAGCCCATAATGGGCTGTATAGGCTGTGGAAAGTGCAGCCAGACAAAGCGCTGCTGGTATGACACAGACACAGTGAACAGATTTCTTGAAAAGGTTGACGAGGCAGACGGATTTATCTTTGGCACTCCTATTCACTTTGCCGGTCCGTCGGGTTTCATAAAGCCGTTTATGGACAGGGCATTCTGCAGCAAGGCATCGCTTTATACCAACAAGCCGGCAGCAACGGTTGTAAGTTGCAGGCGTGGCGGCGCCTCTGCCGGATTTGACGACCTTAACAAGTATTACGGTATATGCAACATGCCTACAGTGCCTTCTGTTTATTGGAATCAGGTGCACGGCAATAAGCCGGAAGACGTGTTTATGGATGAAGAGGGCATGCAGACCATGCGCCGTCTTGGGCAGAACATGGCCTGGCTGCTTAAATGTATAGAGGCAGGAAAGAAGGCCGGGGTAAGTCTGCCTGAAGTTGAACCTACTATACGCACCAACTTTATAAGATAACTGCTGTTGTCTTTTTCAGCAGATATTTCCGTTGCTGTTGTTATAGTTATGGTAAAATATCTTACGAAAAAACTCATCACACACAACATACGTCAGTAAGTTGCTTAAACTCAGATTGTTGTCGTGTGATGAGTTTATGATTCAAGTCATCACGCCATAATGTATTCGTAGCCAGATTGTTACATGTCTTTGTGATGAGTGATGACTTTTTATGCTAAAAAACATTTGCTCACGTTCTTTAGTGTGAGAGCATAGGTTTCGTTTTGCGATTAATGCCAAATGGAGCTCTCAAAGGGCATCTTTTGTATTGCAATATGCGGCTTGTTGTATTGTGCTTGGATATGCCCGCTTTGACGTAACTTTTACCGTCTTTCGTTCTTTTCGAAGAAATATTGTCCCTTATTCTTTGTCCTGCCGCCGTATTCTATGGCATGTTTGGGGCAATGATGATAGCAGGCGAAGCATGACAGACACGAACCGTTATGCTTCCATTTAGGCATGGAGCCCTTACTCCAGATTATGTCGTTTACAGGACATGCTTCGGCACATTTGCCGCATCTGATGCATAAGTCTTCTGTTACATGGAATGGCTTGTCTGTTATAAGGTGCTTTACGAAAATACTGCCGATGAGACGGCTGTTTATTTTTGGCCATCGCCCTATGACAAGGTCTTTTACGCCAGTCTGGCGCTTCATGATCATATCGGTAAAACGTTCAAGGTCTTCTGTCGCCTTTTCTTTTTTCTGTTTTTCTTTGTCGCGTGTGTCAACATCCATGAAGGGCAGACCGACATACGATTCGGGCATGATAAGCGAGAAGGCGCTGTCTAGATGAACACCAATTCTTTTGAGGTCTCTTTCGAAAATGTCAACAGCCTCGCCGACGTTGTCGCCAGTTGTACAAAGGACATAGCAATAGTGGCCTTCAGCATTTATTATTGAAAGCCTTCTGATGAAATTTCTTACAATGAGCGGCGGCCGCCATCCATGCACAGGAAAGCAGAAGCCAAGGCGTTCGCCTTCCTCGAGTTTATAGCTTACATCGGTTCCGGCGATGTCTGTTATGTCAATGAGCTTTTCGCCTGTCTTTTCACTGAGAGTGGTGGCTGCCCATCTTGTGTTTCCTGTTCCAGAGAAATATATAATCATATCGCAAAGATAATGTAAAGCCGGCGCAAAACAAAACGAAAGTCGCAGTTTTTTCTTTTTGTTATGTTTTGTAATGGTCTTGGGTGTTGTTTTAAATAAAATAGTCGTGACATGTTTGTTTTCTGTCTGTGCTTTTAACGTAAATATTATAACTAAAAACCTTATGCCATGGTGGTGGCTTTAGAGATAAATTTGTATATTTGCATAACTGCAAACGGCTATTCAGTATAGTCTTGTTGGCCTTAATAAATGAAAACAAACGGACAAATACAGCTTTATCCTGTCTTGCGTGTGGCTTTGTTCCTTATTGCAGGCATAGTGTCGGGCGAGCTTCTTTATGGGGCTGTGTCTTGTGATGCGTGGTTTGCGGCGACGGCTGTGTCTTTAATGTTTGCTTTATTAGCGTATAGGCGTTGTGTGTTGCAGACTGTTCTTATCTTTCTTACTTGCTATTTCCTCGGAGCCATGCTTGTGTGTAGAGAATTGGATGAAGTCAATATGTCCGTGCCAGGAGAAAATACGGCATATTCGGCTGTGGTGGTCAGTCAGCCTGTCGTTGCGGGAAAAGTCGTGAAATGCGACTTGATAACGGTAAATACGCATCGTCCTATGAAGATAAAGGCCAGCATATACAGAGACGGACGTGCAGACAGACTGCGTATAGGCAATGGTATAGAGGCTGTCTCGTTACTTGAAAAGCCAACAAATTATGCTGGTACTGATTTTGACTATGCGCGGTATTTGCTTTATCACGGATATGTTGCCACCACATTTATATATATAGACGAATGGAAAGGGGCTGCGGTTGACCTCAGTCGGCTGTCTGTTGTTCAGCGTGCACGCATATCCGCATTAGTTTTCCGTGACAAACTGCTGCAGCGTTTTAGTGACATGGGCTTCAACGGGCAGGCGTATGCCGTGCTGGCGGCAATGGCGTTAGGCGATAAATCCTCGCTCTCGGATGAGTTGAAAGAGGAGTATTCTGTGTCGGGAGCGTCGCACGTACTGGCTTTGTCGGGTCTGCATCTCGGCATAATCTACGCAATATTGTCGCTGTTGTTTTCGCGCCGCCGGTGGCAGATTGTTTCTCAGGTGCTGATTCTGCTTGCAATATGGTCTTATGTCTTTATCGTGGGTATGTCAGCTTCCGTGGTTCGTTCAGCCGTAATGCTTACGGTCTATTCGTTTGTAAGCTTGCTTAACCGCAACAGACTGTCGCTCAACACGTTGTCTGTGGCTGCTGTTGTCATATTGGCCGGCAGTCCGCTATATCTTTATGATGTAGGCTTTCAGATGTCGTTTGCCGCCGTATTGTTTATCATCATATTCTATCGTCCGCTTCTGGAAGTTATGCCCGGCAGAATCCGCAACATTCCTATAATAAAACAGATATGGCAGATGACGGCTGTATCAGTGGCTGCACAGATAGGAGTGGCCCCCCTGATAGCGTTTTATTTTGGCCGTTTCTCATGCTATTTCCTCCTTACCAATATGATTGTAGTGCCTGCAGCCACAGTTATCCTTTATGGGGCTGTACTGACGGCTGCTGTGAGTTTCCAGCCTTGGCTTCAGACGTTGTTGGCCGGACTGCTGCTTAAAGTGGTGATATTGCTTAATGCCTGCGTATCCTTTGTGGCGGCTTTGCCCGGGGCAAGTGTTGACGGCATTAGGATAGGACTGCTGCAGCTGCTTCTTATTTACATTCTGATATTTGCTTTGTCTGTGTTGGGGCATTATTGCAGGAAGATGATAAGATAAGTATCTGTGCCATTGTGCCGGCGAGTTTAGTCATAAAAACTTACGGAAGGAGAGCTGTAAAGGCTTATGGAAATGTCCGTCAAGATGATTTATTTGTTTTCTTTCGCTCGTCAATATATCTTTAGTTTATGAAAAATATGTAATTTTGCACACGGATTATTCATATAGTGCGTAATACATGCAGAGATATTTTGTTTATTTTAAATATGACGGCACGGCTTATCACGGATGGCAGGTACAGCCCAATGCCGTTTCTGTTCAGGAAAAGTTGCAGGATGCCTTGTCAACTCTTCTGCGTGAAGAAATACAAGTGGTAGGAGCAGGCCGTACAGACACCGGTGTTCATGCCAGAATGATGGTGGCTCACTTTGACACGGATAAAGATGTTGACGGCCCACAGCTGGTATATAAGCTGAACAGACTTTTGCCGAGAGATATTTCTGCAGATAAGGTTATTCCTGTCAGTCAGGATATGCATGCTCGTTTCAGCGCCAGGTCGAGAACCTATCATTATTATGTTCATCAGCATAAAGATCCGTTTTTGCGCCATTACTCATGCGAACTTTTTTACGACCTTGATTTCGGAAAGATGAATGAGGCGGCCGCGATGCTGCTGGAGTATGACGACTTTGCCGCATTCTGCAAGAGCAACACCGACGTGAAGACCACTTTGTGTGATGTAACAGAGGCCAGATGGGTGAAGGACGGCGAGTATAGTTGGCATTTTGTCATTACGGCCAACAGATTTCTGCGTAATATGGTAAGGGCTGTTGTTGGGACTTTGGTTGATGTTGGCCGAGGGCGGATAAGTGTGCAGGATTTCAGAGCTGTTATAGAAGGTCGCCGGCGTTCGGGTGCCGGTGAGAGTATGCCCGGCAATGCTTTGTTTCTGGAAAATATCGAATATTAAGCCATCGCGGCTATAATGTAAATAGGTAAATATAATTTTTAAGGTAAATGTGGTTATTATTAGCTTTTATGTCGGCAGCCCTATTGGGCTTTTACGACTCGTTTAAGAAAAAGGCATTAGACGGCAATGCCGTAATACCGGTATTGTTTCTCAACACGCTGTTTTCATCGCTTATTTTCCTTCCGTTCATAATCCTTTCGTATAATACGAATGTTCTTGACGGAAGCATATTTCATGTAGGAGGCGGAGGATGGGAAGTTCATAAATATATTGTCCTGAAAAGTCTCATTGTCTTGTCCTCGTGGATTTTCGGATATTTCGGAATGAAGCATCTGCCCCTGACCATAGTAGGGCCGATTAATGCCACTCGTCCGGTAATGGTGCTGGTCGGTGCGTTGCTGGTGTTTGGCGAGCGTCTTAATGTATATCAGTGGATAGGTGTGGCTCTTGCGGTGGCGTCATTTCTTATGCTCAGCAGGAGCGGAAAGAAAGAAGGCATTGACTTTAAGCACGACCGCTGGATATATTTCATCGTGCTTGCTGCCGTACTCGGTGCTGTAAGCGGACTTTATGACAAGTATCTTATGGCTCCGGTAAGCCAGGGCGGAGTTGGGCTTGACACGATGATGGTGCAGAGCTGGTATAACATATATCAGTGTGTCATGATGGGCATCATGCTGGTTGTGCTATGGCTGCCAAAGTCAGGACAGACCACGCGGTTCAGATGGGACTGGTGCATAATCCTTATAAGTATTTTTCTTAGTGCGGCCGATTTCGTTTATTTCTATGCCTTGAGCATTCCCGGAGCAATGATAAGCATTGTCTCTATGGTAAGACGTGGAAGCGTTATTGTGTCGTTCCTGTTTGGAGCAGTGCTCTTGCATGAGAAAAACTTAAAGAGTAAAGCTGTTGACCTGTTGCTGGTATTGCTCGGAATGCTGTTCCTGTATATAGGTTCTAATTGACACCATTAATTAGCGATATGTGTAAAATACGGCTTTTTATTTTGTGTTTTGATATAAAAAGTTTATTTTTGCATTCAATTAATAAGATGGAAATTGTTTTATGAAGCAAAATATTTTTAAAGGTTTAGGCATAGCTTTGGTTACTCCTTTCGCCTCAGACGGTTCGGTTGATTGTGATGTCCTGAAAAATTTGTTGGACTATCAGCTGAAGAATGGCGCCGATTTCTTTTGTATTCTTGCCACAACAGGAGAAACTCCTACGTTGACAAAAGATGAAAAGCAAAAGATTAAAGAGCTTGTTGTTGAAAAGGTGGGTGACAAGGTTCCAATCTTGATTGGATGCGGAGGAAACAATACGGCTGATGTTGTAAACGAGCTTCAGACGGCAGATTTCTCTGGCATTGACGGCATATTAAGTGTTTGTCCCTATTATAACAAACCGTCTCAGGAAGGTTTGTATCAGCACTTTAAGGCTATAGCCGGGGCAACAAATATGCCTGTTGTGCTTTATAATGTACCCGGACGGACGGGCGTTAACCTTAAGGCTGAGACAACAGTGCGCCTCGCACGTGACTGCGAGAACATTGTAGCCATAAAAGAAGCAAGCGGAAGTCTGGAACAGGTGGACGAAATTATTAAGAACAAACCGGACGGCTTTGATGTCATCAGTGGTGACGACGCACTCACGTTTCCGATGATAGCATGTGGCGCAGCCGGTGTCATTTCGGTTATCGGCAACGCTCTGCCTAAAGAGTTCTCAAGGATGATACGTCTTGAGATGAAAGGCGAGATAGAGAGTGCAAGAAAGATACATCATAAGTTTACAGATTTGTTTAATCTGTTGTTCGTTGACGGCAATCCGGCAGGAGTGAAGGCCATGCTTCATGAAATGGGCATGATCGAGAATGTTCTCAGGCTTCCTCTTGTGCCAACCCGTCTTACCACGATGCAAAAGATAAGCGACTGTCTGAAGTTCAGACTGTAATCGCATTTTATAAAGAAACGAGTCTTTTTATCTTAAATAGCAGGCGAATATGTTCGCCTGCTAAATTATTAACCTTATTTCATATATTTGCTATGAAGAAAAATTTCATAATTGTGGCAGCATCAGTGATGGCACTGATGTCGTGTGGCGGTGGAGAAAAATTATATACAGAGGAACAACTGTTGGGTAAATGGCATGAAGTAATGCCGGTCAACAAGCATATTGTGCAAGGCATGTTGCTCGATAAAGCAAACAAGGCCTCTTCTGTAGGAATGGCTACATTAAAATATAATAATTGGAAGTTGGTCAAAGGAAAACACCAAAAAAGCTGTATTGTGTTGTGTGGCGAAAGCATCGGAAACGGACAGACCATACAGTTTTGTGACACCCTTAATATAATAGCATTGCAGAACGACATGCTTACCTTGGGAAAGGGTGAGATGTATAGGATAGAGTATCGTCGTTCGCAAGAGAACACTACGCCTTTGATTGGTGGAAGTGATGCGGCGATGGGGTATACCTATTCTAAAGTCTTGGACAAGAAGATAAGAATATTTGAAGCCGGAACCCGTTTGTTGTCAGCCGTAGACCAATATTCATCATCCGCAGCTTATGTCGTATTCTCTTCTGATTCAGCTAAGGTTGAAGTGTTTATGCCTGAAGAGACTGTTGTCCTGGAGAAACGTGTGCGCCCTGATGGTTCCGCTGTATGGAATGTCGAGGATGATGATTCGTATATGCTGGAGAAGAGCAACGACGAGTGGATTGTGTCACGGAGAGGTAAAGTTGTTTATTCTTCTACCGGTTTTGAGAATATAATAAAGGCTGATTTTAAAAATAATAAAGGTGAGCAACTTGCAGCTAAGTTCTTTACAAAGGCCGGAGTCGCACAGGTAACCTATTTAGGCGTTGATTATTTGCTTTACCAGTATGTTACGGCGTCGGGTTATGGATATAAGAATTCTTTTATTGATATAAGAGGCAAGGGTAAAGACATGACACTGACTTTTGTCGGGAAGGATACTTCTGTTGAGTTTACCGAACAGTGACATGCTGCGCTCCTTGCGGCAGTTGTGGGTGCGTAATTTGAGTTTGACATGAATACATTAATGAATGCAGATATTATCAGCATGGATAAAATAATCAGATGTATTTGCTATGTCAGACGTGTCCGAACTTGGATGTATTGTTGCGGATATTCATTCCGGTCAGAAAAACTATAAGAAAATATGCTTATATGTCTTATAGATAGCTTGAATATGTGCTTGATTTTGAGTAAACTTTAAGTAAAAGGCTGCTTGCTGGTTCTAAATCATTAACCTATTGTTTTCGTGTCGTAACTCAGTCACTTTCGGATAAAAAGTGGCTGAGTTACGACACGTAGATTAATGACTTTTTGTTACTCATGCAGAGACTTTGTAGATTAACCACAAGTAGGGCATTTAGATTCTGCAAGGTTGCCGTTAAATGTTTTTATTCTGAAACAGGGTTGAACCAGGACGCTTGTTGATGACATCTCTAGTTTTACTACTTGTCTGAAGCAGTCTGTCGTTATATTTACGTGAGCTTTGTTTATATAAATATAAAAGGGGATGTGCCGAAGACACATCCCCTTTTTGTCGTATTGTTTTTGTTTATTAATAGTTTCTTGCTTCAATCTGGAAGTAAGCCTGAGCGTGGTTGCAAACCGGGCAGATGCTAGGAGCTTCTTTTCCGATTACAATGTGTCCACAGTTAGAGCATTGCCAGATGCAGTCTCCGTCCTTAGAGAATACCATCTTGTCCTGAATGTTTTTCAGAAGCTTGCGGTAGCGCTCTTCGTGATGTTTCTCAATTTCAGCTACGCCTTCGAATTTAGCAGCAATCTCGTCAAATCCTTCCTCACGAGCTTCTTTTGCCATACGGGCATACATATCTGTCCATTCGAAGTTCTCACCGGCAGCAGCATCAGCAAGGTTAGCTTCTGTTCCGTTGATTTTGTTTCCGTTCAGATATTTATACCATAATTTTGCGTGCTCCTGCTCGTTTTTTGCAGTCTCCTCGAATATGGCGGCAATTTGTACATATCCGTCTTTCTTTGCTTTAGATGCAAAATATGTATACTTGTTGCGTGCCATTGATTCACCTGCAAATGCTTCCTGAAGATTCTTTTCTGTCTTTGTTCCTTTTAATTCTTTCATAATCTTTTTGTTTTTAATTGTCTGTTAAATCAGATATAAAGTATTAATTTTCAATTTATGATTTTAATGCCAATGATTATATATGTGGTACATTTTCATTTAAGACATTTATGTAGGCAAAGATATTCAATAATATTGAAACAAACAATTTTGTTATGCTTTTTTATTATTTTAAATTGTTATTTCGCCACATATTGATTTGTTCATGTAGCTTTTCACAATTTTATTGTCTGTAAATCTTGCCTGTAGGCACATGAGTTTCGTAACGGCACATTCAACGGTGCTGTCATATCCGCTTATCACTCCGGTGCTCTTGAGTCTGTAGCCGGTGTCGTATCTGGTCATTTCCACGCTTCCCGCAAGACATTGGCTTATGTTTACGATTGTCACTCCTCTTAGGCTGGCCTCTTTCAGAATTCTGGTTAGCCATGGAGCTTTTGGCGCATTGCCGCTTCCGAAGCTTCTCATTACAATAGACCTCAGTTCAGGTGCTTCGAGAACATGGTATATAATCTTTTCCTGTAATCCTGGGAACAGCGAGAATACCACGACATTCGGGTCGATTGCTGTATGCGGCACCATGGGCTTGCTGTAATCAGGCTTCAGTATATATTCTTCATGATATATAATGTTCACTCCGGCTTCTGCAAGATGCGGGAAGTTGAACGACTCGAAGGCGTTAAAGCCGTCGGCATTGGTCTTTGTCGATCTGTTTCCGCGAAGCAATTTGCCGCTGAAGTAGATGCAAACCTCTGGTACCATGGCTGTGCCGTCAGGATGAGACGCTGACGCAATCTCAATACTTGTTATCAGGTTTTCTTTGCCGTCTGTCCGCAATTGGTTAATAGGTAATTGGCTGCCTGTAAGCACAACGGGTTTTGTCAGGTTTTCGAGCATGAAAGAAAGTGCAGACGCGGTATAGGCCATTGTGTCTGTTCCGTGCAAAATAACAAATCCGTCATATTGGTCATATCGCTCAGCAATGATTCTCACCAGCTGCGACCAGAATCTAGGCGACATATCGCTTGAATCTATAGGCTGCGTAAACTGATAAGTTTCGATACCTGTTCTCAACATTGAAAACTCAGGCAGACAACTCACAAGGTGGTTGAAGTCTAAGGGTTCTAACACTCCTGTATCCGGGTTCTTTCCCATACCGATAGTTCCACCTGTGTATATAAGCAAAACTCGGTTTGATCTTGTTATTTTTGACATGGCTGATATTAAATTATTCTTATACGGACATCGTTTATGTATTTTATTTTGTGCAAATATAATTTAAAATAATCTGAAATCAAAAAAAAAGATGTATATTTGCATAAATAAAATAGTTAAATTTAAAAATTATAATTAACGCTTTTAATAAAAAAACAAACATGAAAAAATTTATGGATGAAAACTTCCTGCTAGAAACATCTACTGCACAGGATCTATTTCATAATCATGCGGCAAAAATGCCAATTATTGACTATCATTGCCATTTGATCCCTGAAATGGTCGCTAACGACCACAAATTCAAGAGCATAACAGAGCTGTGGTTGGGCGGTGATCATTATAAATGGCGTGCTATGCGTACTAACGGCGTTGACGAGAAGTATTGCACAGGAACAGAAACTAGCGATTGGGAAAAATTTGAAAAATGGGCTGAGACTGTTCCTTATACATTCAGAAACCCGCTTTATCATTGGACACACCTTGAGCTGAAGACTGCTTTTGGCATAGACAAGCTCTTGAGTCCGAAGACAGCCCGTGAAATATATGATGAATGTAACGAAAAACTTCAACAGCCTGAATATACAGCAAGAGGCTTTATGCGTCGTTACAACGTTGAATGTGTTTGTACAACAGACGACCCTATTGATGATCTGAGATATCATAAGCAGACACGCGAGAGCGGATTTGAAATCAAAATGATTCCGGCCTGGAGACCTGACAAGGCTATGGCTGTTGACAATACAAAGAATTTTGCTGAGTATGTAAATAAGCTGGGCGAAGTTGCAGGCGTTTCAATTGCTAAATTCCAGGATATGATTGACGCATTGCAGAAGCGTCATGATTTCTTCCACGAGAATGGTTGCCGTCTTTCTGACCACGGAATTGAAGAGTTCTATGATGAACCTTACACTGACAGCCAGATAGAAATCATATTTGAAAAAGCTATGCGCGGTCAGGAGCTTTCACAGCAGGAAATTCGTCAGTTCAAGCATTGCATGCTTACAATCTTTGCTGAGATGGATCATGCAAGCGACTGGACACAGCAGTTCCATTATGGCGCAATCCGTGATAACAACAGCCTGATGTTCAAGAAACTCGGACCTGATACTGGTTTTGATTCTATCGGTGAATTCAATACAGCAAAGGCAATGAGCCATTTCCTTGATCACCTTAACGCTGAAGGTAAGCTTACACGTACTATATTGTACACACTGAATCCGTGTGCAAATGAAGTTATAGCTACAATGTTAGGAAACTTCCAGGATGGTTCTTGTCCGGGCAAGATTCAGTTTGGTAGCGGCTGGTGGTTTAATGATCAGCTTGACGGCATGACAAGACAGATGAATGCATTGTCTGTGCTCGGCTTGTTGAGCCGCTTTGTCGGAATGCTTACCGACAGCCGTTCATTCCTGTCTTATCCTCGTCATGAGTATTTCCGCCGTTTGCTCTGTAACCTGCTTGGCAATGACGTAGAGAAAGGACTCCTTCCTGACGACAAGGAAAGCCTGTATCGCATGGTTGAGGATATAAGCTACTATAACGCGAAAAACTATTTCAAGTTTTAATGCTTGAAGCATGAATATGGAGCCTCTTTTGCTGAGTCTGTACGGATTATGCAAAAGAGGCTTTATGATTTTTAATTATTGAAATATTTGCCAATATCAAAAAATAGAACTATTTTTGCAAAGTTTTACGATATACGTCACATTTTGTAATATGAGAAAAAATCTTTTTTTTATAGTTTTTGCCGTTTTATGCATGACGTTAGGCAGTTGCGGAAGCAGCAAGCAAATTGCTTATTTTCAGAATGCTGATTCATTGAACTATGCGGCGTCAAAAGGTTTGTTCGATGCAAAAATAATGCCAAAGGACTTATTGACGATAACTGTCAGCACCACGGATCCAAAGGCTGCAACGCCTTTCAACCTTTCTGTAACCAACACACTAAATGCAACTGGATATTTGTCTACAGGAGCAGGTTCACTGCAGACTTATCTTGTTGACAACGACGGCTTTATTAATTTTCCTGTTGTCGGACAGCTGAAAGTTGGAGGTATGACAAAGAGACAATGTGAAAATTATATCCGAGACAAAATACTTCCGTACATGTCAAAGACGGAAAACCCTATAGTTACTGTTAAGATGGCCAGCTTTAAAGTTACTGTAGCCGGTGAGGTTAAGGCTCCGGGTGTATTTAATGTTGACCAGGAAAAGATTAGTGTGATAGAGGCTTTGGCCAGAGCTGGAGACCTTACAATCTATGGTAAGCGTGGTAATGTCTTGCTTATACGTGAGGATGCTACTGGAGAAAAGTCTGTTCACAGACTTAATCTGAATGATGCAAATCTGATAAATTCACCATATTATTACCTTCAGCAGAATGATTATTTGTATGTTGAGCCAAACAGCGTTCAGGCAAAGAACTCTGCAATAGGTTCAAGTACGACAATATGGATTTCTGTTGTCAGTATCCTGACATCTGTAGCTTCGTTGGTGGTTAATGTGTTGAAGTAAGTAAAGTATGTGTGGAATTGTTGGTTATTTAGGTAAGAAAGACGCTTATCCGGTGCTGATTAAGGGACTGGGCCGGTTGGAATATCGTGGATACGATAGCGCAGGCTTGGCTTTGCTTAATTCAGACGGAGGACTGAATGTATATAAAACTAAAGGTAAAGTAAAAGATTTAGATACATTTTGTAAAGACAAAAATATCTCAGGAACTGTGGGTATTGCTCATACACGATGGGCAACCCATGGTGAACCTTCATCTGTAAACGCACATCCACATTATTCAGAGTCTAAGAATCTTGCAATTATCCATAATGGAATAATTGAAAATTATGCAGATTTAAAGAAAAAGTTGCAGTCAAAAGGCTTGACTTTCCGTTCTGATACGGATACTGAAGTACTTGTGCAACTGATTGAATATATTCAGAACAAGAAAAAACTCGACCTTTTGTCATCTGTTCAGGTTGCGCTCCATGAAGTTATCGGTGCATACTCAATTGCCCTGCTTGATAAGCGTGAGCCAGATCAGATTATTGCTGCTTGCAAACAAAGCCCTTTGGTTATTGGTGTAGCAGAAGATGAATTCTTCCTTGCTTCAGATGCAAGCCCGATAATTGAGTATACTGATAAGGTGGCCTACCTTGAAGACGGCAGTATTGCTGTAATGAAAAGGGGAGAGAACTTGAAGGTCGTTGATATATTAAATAGGGAACTGTTCCAGAAAATACAGACTGTTGACCTGAATTTAGGTCAGATAGAAAAAGGCGGATATCCGCATTTTATGCTGAAAGAAATCTTTGAACAGCCCGAATGTCTTACTAACTGTATGCGTGGCCGTATAAATGTTGAGGCTACAAATGTTACGTTAAGTGCCGTCATTGATTATAAAGAACGCCTGCTGGCTGCAAAGAGAATAATAATTGTTGCATGTGGAACCTCATGGCATGCCGGACTTATCGGAAAGCAAATAATAGAAAGTTTATGCCGTATACCTGTCGAGGTTGAGTATGCAAGCGAATTCAGATACCGTAATCCTGTAGTTACAGACAATGACGTTGTCATAGCTATATCGCAGAGCGGTGAAACGGCAGACACTTTGGCCGCAGTGAAGCTTGCCAAACAACATGGAGCTTTTATCTATGGCATTTGCAATGCGATAGGATCAAGTATACCGCGTGCTACTGATACAGGTTCTTATATTCATGTCGGACCCGAGATTGGAGTCGCTTCGACGAAAGCTTTTACCGGTCAGGTGATCGTTCTTACTATGTTGGCTTTGGCTTTAGCGAAAGAAAAGCATACTATAGATGAAGATGTATATACGAAAATAGTTAAGGGGCTAAGCAATATTCCGGAAAAAATGGAAGAAACCCTGAAACTTAATGACAGAATATCACGGCTAAGCCGTATTTTTACTTATGCAAGGAATTTCTTGTATTTAGGGCGTGGATATAGTTATCCCGTGGCGTTGGAAGGAGCATTGAAACTGAAAGAAATCAGCTATATACATGCTGAAGGATATCCTGCTGCGGAAATGAAACATGGCCCGATTGCTCTTATTGACTCAGATATGCCGGTTGTCGTTATTGCAACGCGTAATGCAATGTATGAAAAGGTCTTAAGCAATATACAGGAAATAAAGGCACGTAAGGGAAAAGTCATTGCGTTGGTTTCAAAAGGTGATGAGACTATAAGTAAAATCGCTGATGAGGTTATTGAATTGCCTGATACAGAAGAATGTCTTGAACCTCTATTGGCTACGATACCATTGCAGTTGTTGGCTTACCATATTGCCGTTTGTAAAGGTAAAAATGTTGATCAGCCTCGAAATTTGGCAAAATCAGTAACAGTTGAATAAAAATATATTAATGAAAAAGCTAAAGAATAATATTAGAAATCCTAGAATCTTGCAGATGATTTTTATATTATGAATTAGCTTTTTAATTTATTATAACGATGATGGAACCATTGAAGCATGAATGTGGAGTTGCAATGGTAAGGTTACTTAAACCATTGGAATACTACCAACAAAAGTATGGCACCTGGATGTTTGGGCTTAACAAGCTCTATCTGATGATGGAGAAGCAGCATAACAGAGGACAGGAGGGAGCAGGCATGGCATGTGTGAATTTAGATGCTGTGCCTGGTTCTGAATATATGTTCCGTGAGCGTGCTGAAGGCTCAAATGCTATAACAGAAATATTTGCTAATGTTCAGAAGCAGTTCAGGAATGTTACGCCTCAGCAATTGGCTGACGTTGATTATGCAAAAAGGAATTTGCCTTTCGCCGGCGAATTATATATGGGACATCTGCGATATTCAACAACAGGCAAGAGTGGCCTTTCTTATGTGCATCCGTTCTTGAGGCGCAATAACTGGCGAGCTAAGAATCTTTGCTTGTGCGGCAACTTCAATATGACCAATATTGAAGAGATTTTTGACAAGCTTGTGAAACAAGGACAATATCCCCGAATTTACAGTGACAGCTATATTACACTTGAATTTATGGGGCACAGATTGGACCGTGAGGTTGAGCGTAATTTTATAGAAGGTCAGAAAAAGGGACTTAAGGATCAAGACATAACACGTTATATAGAGGATAATATAAAGATTAGCAATGTCCTTAAATCTACAATGGCCGATTACGACGGCGGTTATGTAATGTGTGGACTTACGGGTAGCGGCGAAATGTTCTCTATGCGTGATCCGTGGGGCATACGTCCGGCTTTTTGGTACAAGAATGATGAGTTTATTGTTCTTGCGAGCGAACGTCCTGTACTTCAGACAACATTTGAACTTGAATGTGATGACATAAACGAGCTGGAACCTGGATGTGCTTTGATTGTAAAGAAGAATGGTGAAAGTTCTATAGAACGCATACTTGAACCGAGGGGTGATGCTAAGTGTTCGTTTGAGCGCATTTATTTCAGTCGCGGTTCAGACAGAGATATTTATAAGGAACGTAAGAAACTTGGTGAACAATTAACTTCATCGATCTTAAAGGCTGTCAATTACGATACCGAGCATACTGTTTTCTCGTTTATACCCAATACTGCTGAAGTCGCATTCTATGGAATGCTTGGAGGTTTCAAGCGTTATATAAACAACCAGAAGATAGAAAGAATACGTAACTTGGATCATAAGCCGTCTTATGAAGAACTCGAAGAGATTCTGCATCAGTATGTGCGTAGTGAGAAAGTTGCAATCAAGGATATAAAACTCCGTACATTTATAACAGAAGGTGCATCGCGTAATGATCTTGCCGCGCACGTATATGATGTAACCTACGGATCTCTGGTTCCGTATGTGGACAATCTTGTTATAATAGACGACAGTATTGTGCGTGGAACAACATTGAAAGAAAGTATCTTGAAGATTCTTGACCGCTTGCATCCTAAGAAAATAATTATTGTAAGCAGTTCGCCTCAAATCCGTTATCCTGATTATTACGGAATAGACATGCCTAATCTTGAGGAATTCTGTGTATTCCGGGCAACTATTGAGCTGCTGAAGGATCATGGTATGTGTCAGCTGCTTGAAGATACATACAACAAATGTAAGGAAGAAATTCTTAAGCCTAAGAGCGAGATGCGTAACTGTGTTTGTGATATATACAAACCATTTACTGTAGATGAAATAAATAAAAAGATAGTAGAAATGCTTCGCCCGGAGGGAATGAAGACACCGGTTGAATTGGTTTATCAGTCTATCGAAGGATTGCATACGGCAATACCTAATCATAAAGGCGACTGGTATTTCACGGGAAATTATCCTACACCTGGCGGAGTGAGATTGGTAAATATGGCATTTATCCGTTTCTATGAAAGTGTGTATCAGTGTGAACGTTAGTTCTGAATGTGTTGGTAATACAAATTATTTAAAAATAAGAGTAGTTGAAAGAACAAAAAGATTTTGAATGTTTCCTGCTGTGCGCATTATTATTCTTTCAAAGAACAGATGTTGACGTACAGATTGATTTCGTTTAAAAATCTTTTTATAAAAGAGAGCAAATATGAAAAATGTAACTTTGGTCTTAGAGGATGGCACAAAATTTCGTGGAAAGTCATTCGGATATGACTCTCCCGTAGCAGGCGAGGTGGTGTTTAATACGGCTATGATGGGTTATCCCGAGAGTCTGACAGACCCATCTTATGCAGGTCAGCTGATGGTGCTTACGTATCCGTTGGTAGGAAACTATGGTGTACCACCGTTCACAGTGGAAAACAATGGAATTGCCACTTTCATGGAAAGTGATAAGATATATGCATCGGCAATAATTGTTGCAGATTACAGCGAGATGTATTCTCATTGGAATGCTGTTGAAAGTCTTGCAGACTGGCTTAAGCGCGAGCACGTTCCGGGAATAACGGGCATCGACACGCGTGAGCTTACAAAGGTATTGCGCGAGCATGGTGTAATGATGGGCAAGATTCTTTTTGATGATGAGCCTGACAATATCCCGACAGCAGACTATGAAGGTGTTAACTTTGTAGACAAAGTAAGCTGCAAGGAGATTATACGTTACAACGAAGGAGCCGGAAAGAAGGTTGTTCTTGTTGACTGCGGCGTAAAGAATAACATTATCAGATGTCTTCTGAATAGAGGTGTAGAGGTTATACGCGTTCCGTGGAACTATGATTATACGGATATGGACTTCGACGGACTGTTCCTTGCCAATGGCCCCGGCGATCCTGATATGTGTGAGGATGCCGTAAACATTATAAGAAAGCAAATGAGCCTTTCTACAAAGCCTATTTGCGGTATCTGTATGGGTAATCAGTTGCTGGCAAAAGCCGGTGGCGCTACGATTTACAAGCTTAAATATGGTCACCGTTCTCATAACCAGCCTGTGCGTATGGTTGGAACAACCAATTGTTATGTAACAAGCCAGAACCACGGATATGCCGTTGATGCTTCTACTTTAGGGAAAGACTGGGAAGAGCTATTTGTAAATATGAACGATGGCAGCAACGAAGGTATACGTCATAAGACGAATCCTTGGTTCTCAAGCCAGTTCCATCCGGAAGCATGCTCTGGTCCTGTAGATACAGAGTTTATGTTTGACAAGTTTGTTGATGCGTTGAAATAATTTGTTTAACAGGCAGTTAGTGTAATTGCAATAAAAAGAAAAGACATGAAATATAATGATATAAAGAAAGTTCTGCTTCTTGGTTCCGGCGCATTGAAGATTGGCGAGGCCGGCGAGTTTGACTATTCCGGTTCACAGGCCTTGAAGGCGTTGAGGGAAGAAGGCGTTAAAACTGTTCTCATAAATCCTAACATTGCAACCGTTCAGACATCCGAAGGTGTTGCAGACCAGATTTATTTCTTGCCTGTTCAGCCTTATTTCGTAGAGCGCGTTATAGAGAAAGAGCGTCCTGACGGCATATTGCTGTCTTTTGGTGGTCAGACAGCTCTTAACTGTGGTGTTGAATTATATAAGAGCGGTGTGCTCGAAAAATATAATGTTAAGGTACTTGGAACTCCGGTTCAGGCCATTATGGATACAGAAGACCGTGAACTGTTCGTCGACAGGCTTAACGAAATTGACGTAAAGACCATCAAGAGTGAGGCTTGCGAGACTATAGAACAGGCACGCAAGGCTGCAGCTGAGCTTGGATATCCTGTCATCATACGTGCTGCTTATGCTCTCGGCGGACTAGGCAGCGGATTCTGTGACAATGAGGAAGAACTTGACAAACTTGCAGAAAAAGCATTCTCGTTCTCTCCGCAGGTGCTGGTTGAGAAGAGTCTTAAAGGCTGGAAAGAAATAGAATATGAGGTTGTACGCGACCGTTACGACAACTGTATAACAGTCTGCAACATGGAGAACTTCGACCCGCTTGGCATCCATACAGGCGAGAGTATCGTTATTGCTCCTTCACAGACACTTACTAACAGCGAGTATCACAAGCTGCGTGCACTTTCAATAAAAATTATACGTCATATCGGTATCGTAGGTGAGTGTAACGTTCAGTATGCTTTCGATCCGAAGAGTGAGGACTATCGTGTTATCGAGGTTAACGCACGTCTTAGCCGCAGTTCGGCTCTTGCATCTAAAGCTACAGGTTATCCTTTGGCATTTGTGGCAGCAAAACTCGGTTTGGGCTATGGTCTCTTTGAGCTGAAAAACTCTGTAACAAAGACAACAAGCGCATTCTTTGAGCCCGCACTCGACTATGTTGTATGTAAGATTCCACGTTGGGACTTGAGCAAATTCCGTGGCGTTGACCGTGAGCTTGGCTCGTCAATGAAGTCTGTAGGTGAGGTTATGGCTATCGGACGTAACTTTGAAGAGGCTATACAGAAAGGTCTGCGCATGATAGGACAAGGCATGCACGGCTTTGTTGAGAATAAGGAACTTGAGATAGAAAATATCGATGCAGCGCTTCGCGAACCTACTGACAAGCGTATCTTCATCATATCTAAGGCTATGCACAGAGGTTATACAATCGACCAGATACATGACCTTACGAAGATAGACAAATGGTTCCTCTACAAGCTGAAGCACATTATCGACATAGATGAGACACTGAAGAAGTGCAAGAGCGTTAATGTTCTTGGAAAAGACTTGCTGCGCGAGGCTAAAGTATATGGCTTTACTGACTTCCAGATAGCACGTGCCGTAGGTCTGGAGCGCGAACTCGGCAATATGGCCAAGGCCGGACTTGTTATCCGCCAGCTCCGCAAGAGCTATGGCATCCTGCCCGTTGTAAAGCAGATCGACACACTGGCGGCCGAGTATCCGGCACAGACCAACTATCTTTATGTTACATACGCAGGTGTCAAGAGCGACATTACGTTTGAGAACGACAAGCGTTCTATCATTGTTCTTGGCTCTGGTGCATATCGTATCGGAAGTTCAGTTGAGTTCGACTGGTGCGGAGTTCAGGCGCTTAACACAATACGCAAGCAGGGCTATCGCAGCATAATGATAAACTATAACCCTGAAACCGTGTCTACCGACTACGACATGTGCGACCGTCTTTACTTTGATGAGCTTACATTCGAGCGTGTCATGGATATTATCGACCTCGAATGTCCTTATGGCGTCATTGTTTCTACGGGCGGACAGATTCCCAACAACCTTGCAATGCGTCTCGATGCACAGAATGTTCCTATCCTCGGTACATCAGCCAAGGATATCGACAATGCAGAGGACCGTGCCAAGTTCTCTTCAATGTTAGGACGCAACGGCATAGACCAGCCTGAATGGAGCGCACTGACTTCAATGGATGACATCAACAAGTTTATCGACCGTGTAGGCTTCCCTGTATTGGTTCGTCCTTCTTACGTCCTTTCAGGTGCGGCAATGAACGTATGTTCAAACAATGAAGAACTTGAGCGCTTCCTCAAACTTGCAGCCAACGTTTCAGAAGATCATCCTGTTGTTGTAAGTCAGTTTATCGAACATGCGAAAGAGGTTGAGATGGACGCAGTTGCTAAGAACGGCGAAATCATTGCCTATGCAATCAGTGAACATATCGAGTTTGCCGGAGTTCACTCAGGCGACGCAACAATACAGTTCCCGCCCCAGAAACTTTATTGCGAGACAATACGCCGTATAAAGCGCGTCAGCAAGATGATTGCTCAGGAACTGCATATCAGCGGACCGTTCAACATACAGTTCCTTGCACGAGAGAATGATATAAAGGTTATTGAATGTAACCTGCGTGCTTCACGTTCGTTCCCGTTTGTCAGCAAGGTGCTTAAGATAAATCTCATTGAACTTGCCACAAAGGTTATGCTTGGTCTGCCGGTAGAAAAGCCGGAGAAGAACTTGTTCGACCTCGACTACGTTGGTATTAAGGCAAGTCAGTTCTCTTTCAACCGCTTGCAGAAGGCCGACCCTGTGCTTGGTGTCGACATGGCTTCTACAGGTGAGGTAGGATGTCTTGGTGATGATACAAACACGGCGTTGCTTAAGAGTATGCTGTCTGTCGGCCACCGCATACCTAAAAAGAACATATTGCTCTCTACAGGTGGCGCAAAGCAGAAGGCTGCCATGCTCGATGCGGCCCGTCAGCTTGTAAGCAACGGATACAAGCTGTATGCAACTGTTGGCACATCAAAGTATCTTACAGAGAACGGCATAGAGAACACGCTCGTTTACTGGCCGTCAGACAGCGATAAGAAACCTCAGGCTCTCGACATGCTTCACAATCATGAGATAGATATGGTGGTGAACATACCGAAAGACCTTACTGTCAGCGAGCTTTCAAACGGATATAAGATTCGTCGTGCAGCTATCGACCTTAACGTGCCTCTTATCACAAACGGTCGTCTGGCAAGTGCGTTTATCAATGCTTTCTGTCGTGTTAAGCTTGATGACATCGACATCAAATCATGGGAAGAATATAAATAAGAGATATTTTATCATGTTTATTATCAAGGAGGTGACGTCTTGTGGCGTCATCTCCTTTATTGTTTTAATTCAAACGGCTCATAATGATTAACCCCAAATCGGGCATTATAGCGCATATTACTTTATCAATTTTGTGCATTGATGCTTTCAGCCTGTCTTTTTGTTTCTATTGGCGTCTTTTTGTCAGATTTTTCTTGACATAGCCCGCTATGCCTGCGAAAAATCTAACGAAAATCCGCTCAATATAAAGCAAAAATCCCGACCGAATCCTAATGGCCTATTTGTGTTAAACAGGATTTATGTTTATATTGAGCAGTTTCCCATAAATCATATGTCAAAGAGTTTATGGATATATGGGTCTGGACATCATTATCCTTGCTTAAATGTTGCCCTTTTACTGAAGATGCGTAATATATTGAAAACCAATGGCTTATGCCTCTATTACGCGTATTGCAGACAATGTGCCGGTTAGCTTTATTTCATTGATTTGCAAAAGCATACCTTTTAGCGCGCGATTTGATGTCTTTTGCATTGTAAAAGGTGCTCTTTCGCAATGTAAAAGGGCACCTTTTGTAAAACAGTAAAATATATGCTGAAATGTTATCTGAAAACCACTGATTTAACATTGCTTATTCAGTGATTTTTGGTATGAAACTCATTGAGTTTTGTATTCAGTTATTTTGGATACACTTTGCTACTATTCATGATGCCTGATGCCTGTGCCATTATATGCCAATATGACTGTTCGTTGTTTCTGCTATCTGTTTTCGTTTTTTTCAGTCTCTGTTTTTCCGTCTTCGTTTTTTATGATATTGTTGCGATACTCAGTTGGCGATATGCCTGTATGCATCTTAAAGAACTTGGAAAAGAAAGAGTTGTTAGAAAAATTAAAGTCGAATGCAATCTGCTTAATGTTCTTGTCAGAATATTTCAGTTCTGCAATGATGTGTTCAATGGCGTTGTCGTTGATAAGCGTAAGAGCATTCTTGCCACATACCTTTTTGACAATGGTTGAAAGATATTTTGGCGTATAGCAAAGCATTTCGGCATAATATCCTATTGTCCGGTGCCTTCCCTTATCTGCCGTTACAGCCTCCATGAAGTTGTTGAATATGTAGTCAGATTGCCTGAGACATTCTTCTGAACTGTCGTCTGTGCAGTCTTCATAGCTGTTCTGATATGCTATGGCAATCATTTCCGTAAACATCGCCGATGCGATATGCATGAGTATGTCTTTCTGGAATTTGTCTGCGTCAACGTCTATTTTGTCAGAAATTAAGTCGATATATTTTTTCAATACAACACATTCGTTTTTGGTCATATGCCTGACAGGACAGACGTGCAGATGCTCCATCATTTTCCATGTCCCTTTTTCTGTTTGAGTCATGCGGTGTGCCAAGCGGTTTGAAAAGCATATTATTATAAGCTTATTCTCGCTTTTTTCTTCAATTAGGTTTATGAGCGAGTTAGGCAGACATACCAGTATGTCGTTTTTATGGAGACAGAAAACAGTGTTGTTTAACTCTATTTTAAGTTCTCCTTTTTCGCAGTAGACAAACGTGAATTCTTCAATTTTTTCACTTTTGCTTTCATGAAAGATATAGTCGAGTCGGTCAGTTATTTTCACGTAGTCGTTGTCATAAAAATTTTTGCTTGTTTCTTGATTATAAATATTTCTTATGTCTTTGTTCATCTGTTCTGATTTTGTTTGCAAAGATACTAAATTACGGCTTACCTGTAATATTCCTTTTTCCTCAGCCTATGTTCTATTTTCTTCTTTTCTTGCAGGCAGAAGTCAAATTGAACACATCTGAAGGAAATGTTGTTACTGATTCTGCACGGCAAATTGTTACTTTCGCGGCGAAAATCAGATAATATATTAATGATATGAAGAAAAAGATTTTAAACTTGAATGTATGGCTTGTTGCCTTTACATGTTTATTCATTGCAACATCATGCAAGAACAAACCTGCTGAAGTTAACAGGCAGACTTATGCCACGAAGAAAGTGGAGGGGAAGACAGACAAAACAATAACAACTTCTTATTCTGCATCAATTGAAGGTATGCAGGATATCGATATTTATCCAAAAGTTTCAGGATATATAGTAAAACTTAATGTTTCAGAGGGACAGACAGTACGGAAAGGACAAGTGCTTTTTGTTATAGACCAGGTTCCATATCAGACGGCACTTGCCACGGCTGTAGCCAATGTGAAGGATGCTGAGGCAAATCTTGCCACGGCTGAGCTGACATATCAGAGTGCCAAGGAGCTTCATGCACAGAAAGTGGTGTCAGACTTTAACCTGAAGACAAACCGTAATGCATATCTGACGGCCAAGGCTAAGCTGGTACAGGCGCGGGCAGAGGAGAGGGATGCACGTAACAATTTGTCTTATACAGAGGTGAAGAGTCCGAGCGACGGTGTTGTTGGAATGCTGCCGTATCGTGTAGGAACATTGGTCAGTCCGTCGATGACAAAGCCTCTTACAACAGTTTCGGATAACTCTAAGGTGTATGTATATTTCTCAATGCCGGAAAATCAGCTTCTCACCATGGTGCGTCAGTATGGCACTAAGGACAATGCAATAAAGCAGATGCCGGAAATACAGCTTCAGCTTAACGATGGTTCGATATTCGATGAGAAAGGCAAGATAGAGTCGATAAGCGGAGTGATAGACAAAGAGACCGGAGCGGTAGGCCTTAGGGCTGTGTTCCCGAATAAGTCCAGGTTGCTTTACAGCGGTTCGTCTGGCAATGTCCTGATACCGAGCGAGTTTAAGAATTGTATTGTTATTCCGCAGGAAGCCACAGTGCAGCAGCAAGACAAATACATAGTGTATAAAGTGGTAAACGGCAAAGCTGTTTCAACACTCATAACGGTTGCCCCCTATAACGACGGCAAGGAGTATATCGTCACAGGCGGTCTGAGCGTAGGAGACGAATATGTTTCAAAGGGTGCCGGACTTGTGCGCGAGGGAACTATTGTGAAATGATAAAAACAAAAAGGGAAAAAGATTTTTATGAAAGGAAACATCTTTATAAAAAGGCCGGTTATGGCGCTGGCCATATCCATATTGATAGTTTTAGTTGGTCTTATCTCTCTCTTCACCCTGCCGGTTGAGCAATATCCTGACATTGCTCCTCCTACGGTGAGGGTTGAGGCTACTTATACAGGAGCTGATGCCGATGCTGTTATGAACAGCGTGATAATTCCTCTTGAGGAAAGCATCAACGGAGTAGAAGACATGATTTATATAACTTCAACGGCAACCAACTCAGGAACAGCTGAGATTATGGTCTATTTCAAGCAAGGCACTGACCCGGACATGGCTGCCGTGAATGTGCAGAACCGTGTGTCTAAAGCTGAAGGCAAACTTCCGTCGGCGGTTAAGAGCATCGGTGTCAGCACGACAAAGCGTCAGAACGGTTTCTTGCAGATAAACTCTCTTGTAAGCAAAGACAAGCGTTACGACGAGACCTTTCTTGCCAATTATCTTGACATAAATGTCATACCGCGTCTTAAGCGTATTCAGGGCGTAGGCGATGTCCTTGAGTTGGGTGATACATACAGTCTGCGTGTATGGATGAAGCCAGACGTGATGTCTCAATATGGGCTTATTCCTGCAGACGTAACTCAGGCTCTTGCAGAACAGAACATTGTTGCCCCGGCCGGTTCGCTTGGCGAGAACTCCGATCATGTTTATCAGTATACAATGAAGTATAAAGGCCGACTTAAAGAGGTGCCTGAATTTGAAAACATCGTAATCAGGTCGCAGAAAGACGGAACTGTGCTCAGACTTAAGGATATCGCAGATGTTGAACTCGGAAAGCAGTCGTACAGTTATCATGGCGAAGTAGACGGTGTGCCCGGAACAACGTTTATGGTGTTTCAGGTGGCCGGAGCTAATGCTACGGCTGTGAACCAGCAGATAGCCGGTGAACTTGATGACATGTCGAAAGATCTTCCTGCGGGCTGTGAGTTTGTACAGATGATGAGTGTGAACGACTTCTTGTTCGCATCAATCGACACCGTGGTAGAGACGCTTGTTATTGCTATTCTGCTTGTAATAATGGTTGTTTATTTCTTCCTTCATGATTTCAAGAGTACCATTATTCCTTCGATATCTATTATCGTTTCACTCATCGGAACATTCTCTTGCTTGCAGATTGCAGGTTTCAGCATTAACATCTTGACGCTGTTCGCCCTTGTGTTGGCTATCGGGACTGTTGTTGACGATGCAATTATCGTTGTTGAGGCGGTTCAGGCAAAGTTTGAAGTGGGGCATACATCGCCATATCTGGCAACGAAGGATGCCATGCACGATGTGTCAATGGCTGTTGTAACGTGTACGCTTGTGTTTATGGCCGTGTTTGTTCCTGTAACGTTCATGGGCGGAACGTCTGGTGTGTTCTACACTCAGTTTGGTGTCACCATGGCTGTCGCTGTGGGCATATCCTGCCTTAACGCCCTCACACTCTGTCCCGCATTATGCGCGATGTTGCTTAAACCAGAAAGCAATAGCGGAGTTAAGAAAGGATTTAATGCGCGGATTAAGGCTGCATACAATGCATCGTATAAGGTGATGTTGGGCAAGTATAAGCGTGCTTTGATGTTCTTCTTCCATCACAGATGGATGGGGTGGGCATCGCTTGGTGTTACGGTAGTCTTGCTTGTTTACCTTATGAATACGACAAAGACCGGTTTTGTCCCTCAGGAAGATCAGGGAACAATCATGCTGAACGTAAGTACTTCTCCGGGAAACTCTCTGACCGAAACCAATAAGGTTATGGACAAGGTGCAGGCCATTTTGCAGAAAACTCCAGAAGTAGACCATTTCTCACGCATTACGGGCTATGGCCTCATTTCAGGACAGGGCACATCATATGGTACAGCCATTATAAAGCTGAAGACATGGGATGAACGCAAGGGCAAGGAGCATAATGTTGATGCCGTGATGGAACGCCTTAACAGACAGCTCAGTGAAATAAAGGAGGCTCAGATATTCTGTTTTCAGCCGGCCATGATACCCGGTTACGGAACGGGTAACTCTACCGAGCTGTATCTGGAGGACAAAACCGGCGGCGACATAGCGAAGTTTTATGATACTACGGTAAAGTTTGTAGCTGAGTTGAACAAACGTCCAGAGGTTGCCATGGCATATTCTTCTTACTCAATGTCATTCCCGCAGATTGCCGTTGATGTTGATGCTGCAAAATGTAAGCGTGCCGGAATATCTCCTAATGATGTCCTTGATGCTTTGGGAAGCTATTGCGGAGCTTCGTATGTGTCTGACTTCAATAAGTTTGGAAAGGTTTATCGTGTACAGATTCAGGCTTCGCCAAAGTTCCGTCTTGATGAACATGCCCTTGACAACATGTTTGTACGCAATGGAGACGAGATGGCACCGCTAAGCCAGTTTGTAACAATAAAGAATGTTCTTGGTGCTGAGCTGGCACAGCGCTTCAATCTGTATAACACGATTCCGGTTAATGTCAATGCTGCAGACGGATATTCTTCGGGACAGGTTCAGACTGCAATTAAAGAGACTGCCGAAAAGATGCTGCCGTCGGGCTATGGATATGAGTATGGAGGTATGGCACGCGAGGAGGCCGGAAACAGCGGTGCGCAAACGGCGTTTGTATATTTCATGTGCGTCATTCTTATTTATCTCATTTTGTCATGTCTTTATGAGAGTTTCCTGTTGCCGCTTGCGGTCATCTTCTCAGTGCCGTTTGGACTTATGGGCTCGTTCCTCTTTGCAAGACTGTTTGGCATAGAGAACAACATTTATCTGCAGACCGGTGTGATAATGCTTATCGGATTGCTTGCCAAGACAGCTATTCTTATTACGGAGTATGCCGTTGAGCGTCGCCGAAAGGGATTAGGTATAGTTGCTTCGGCCTATTCTGCAGCCCAGGCCCGTTTCCGTCCTATTGTCATGACGGTTCTGTGTATGGTCTTTGGCATGCTGCCGCTTATGTTCTCGTCGGGTGCAGGAGCCAACGGCAACAACTCTTTGGCTACTGGTGTGGTTGGAGGTATAACCATAGGTACCATAGCTTTGCTTTTTGTAGTGCCTCTGTTCTTTATAGTCTTTGAATATCTGCAGGAGAAGATCAGAACACCTCTGCAAGAGGAAGACGACTTGCAGTCGGTTGTAGAAAAAGCAAGGACAATGATAGAAAAAGGTAAGTTGAACATTGAAAACAAATGAAAATGAGGAAAGCGTTTTATATGATATTTGCGGCTGTTATGATGTGCAGTTGCGGAATATATACAAAGTATGAGCCGCAGACTTCAGTTCCTGACAACCTGTATGGTGACTCATTGTCGTATGGCACGGACACTGCAAGTCTTGGCAATGTATATTGGCGTGAATTATTTACGGATACACTGTTGCAGAATCTGATAGAAGAGGGACTGGCAAACAACACAGACTATAAGTCGGCTCAGCTTAGGATTGAGGAGGCTGAGGCTACATTGTTGGCTGCAAAGTTGGCCTATCTGCCTTCGTTTGCCTTTGCCCCGCAAGGCTCTGTAAGCAGTTTCGATAATCAGAAGGCAACGCAGACTTATCAGTTGCCTATTACAGCAAGCTGGGAACTGGATGTGTTTGGACGTATACGCAACGCCAAGCTGCAGGCAAAGGCTCTTTATGCCAAAAGCATAGATTACAAGCAGGCTGTGCGTACGCAGCTCATCGCAAGTATTGCTAATGCTTATTATACATTGCAAATGCTTGACGCTCAGCTTGATTTGACTGAACGTACCATGGCTTCATGGGAAGAGACTGTTGAAACAGCGCGCGCCTTGATGAAGGCCGGGCAATATAATGAGGCAGCAGTTGCACAGATGGAGGCATCCCTTCATGGTGTCAGGGCGTCTGTGCTTGATATAAAGGAGCAGATAAATCAGACAGAAAACAGCCTGTCTATTATATTGGGCGAGGCTCCTCAAAAGCATCAGCGTGGGAAGCTGTGCCAGATGCAGCTTGATTGTGACATAACCGTTGGTGTGCCTTTGCAGATGTTGTCTAACAGACCTGATGTAAGAAGTGCGGAACGTAGCCTTGAGGCTGCGTTCTATGCCACCAATCAGGCACGTTCGGCCTTTTATCCTCAGATTACGTTGAGCGGTTCTGTCGGTTGGACAAATGCTGTAGGTTCGGCAATCCTGAATCCGGGAAAGTTTTTGGCAGAGGCTTTAGGCTCGTTGACTCTGCCTCTGTTCAACAAAGGGCAGAATGTTGCACAGCTACGTATATCAAAGGCGCAGCAGGAAGAAGCTCGTCTGGCTTTTCAGCAGGCATTGCTGAATGCCGGCAGTGAGGTTAACGATGCTCTTACTGCTTATCAGACAAGTCATGCCAAAACGTCTATTTACAGCAAGCAGGTGGAATCGTTGCAGACAGCATTACGCAGCACGAAGCTTTTGATGCAGCATGGTAATACTAATTATCTTGAGGTGCTTACGGCGCAGCAGTCGTTGCTTAATGCCGAACTTCAGCAGGTTGCCAATATGTTTACTGAAGTGCAAAGCGTGATAAGCCTGTATCAGGCTTTAGGAGGAGGACGTGATTAACTATTTGTCAGATTCTTATGTGCCAGGGCTAATTTGCTGATGTGTATCCGCTTGCTAGTCCGGGTAGAAAGCAAACGTCAGCGGATAATAATGACAGACTTGACATAAATAAAAAATATTGGGATTATATGCGCAAGTTTTAATGTTAGTTTGTTTTGGTTTGTATGCCGGCAAGTATTATTGTCGTATGCTTGTTTGATATTTGGTATAGCAATAGTATCATTGCCGGCATCTTTTGATGAGTTATTATTAAATTGAAAGTGTTTGTCGTTTGATTTGATATATCCAAGATCAGCACAAAAACATGACTTTATTTCATACTATTTTCTATTAATTCTTTCCGTCAGACTTTTAGTCTGGCGGATTTTATTTCATTCAGGCTGAATATTTTGCTTATTGTTATGTGTAAGGCTGTGATGTAGTCAAGATTGATAGAGTGGTGCTGATTGTTCTTTGGTGTTGTTTCAAAGGCAATCTGATAGATGTCTTGTTATGCAATAAAGCGTAAATGATTTTTTATAAAAAGTCATCACTCATCACATTCGTATGTAACTTATTGATTTTGTGTACTATAATGTGTGATGAGTTGATTTTCCAACTCATCACATATATTATTGTCACGGCTTGACTTATTGAACTGATTTTATTGGTGATAACGTTATAACAGACTTATTGTCAAAGTGTTATGTAATAAAACATTTAGGGTGATGATGAAAATCGTTTTGATGATTTTTCTTGTTGCAAAAGCATAGTTCTTACATTGTAATATGTGGCATATTGAAAGCTAAAAGCATACCTTTTGCATCGTAATTTGCCGTGTTTTACATAGCCGTCATGCAGGCTTTAATATTTAGTCTTGCGTAGATGGTGATTTATTAAGTCTTTTGATGACTTGATTATATAAAAGCAAAAACCGCAAGACTGTGTCCTGCGGTTTTTAATCTCCTTTTAACTGTTGTAGCTAAATTATTTAGCTGTGTCAGCAGCAGCTGTGTCAACAGCAGCTGTATCAACAGCAGCAGCTGTGTCAACAGCAGCTGTATCTGTTGTGTCAGCACCCTCAGCCTGAGCTGTTTTGTTACCACAAGATGCGAAAGAGATAGCTGCGATAGCTACGAACATTAAAACTAATTTTTTCATTTTCTTTGCTTTTTAAATCTGTAAAACAATCATTTGTTTATTAAAACGATGCAAAGGTAAACATTTTTTTGATACGTTGTTCTGCTTTTAGTAATTTTTTTCATTCATTTTTGTAACTTTTTTGTAAGTAATTGATTGTCAGTTAAATACGAAATGTTAATTTCTTTTAATTGGGGATGGCGTTTAATAAATAGTTTTTACTGTGTCTGTTAGTTCCTACTTTTTATTATCTTTGCATCGAGAAAATCATAGAAATATCAGAAGAAAAGCAGATGTATGCATTATATATAATAAGGTGTGTGCATGGCAGGATATTTGAAACGGCACAAATGTGCCTGAATTTATATGTGTCAGGGAATGTGCAGCCGGATGGGCGTTGGTAAATGCCAGTGACATTGCTTTCTTTTTCTGATGGTTGATAATACTGGTCCGATAAAATTGCAATATTAAAATCGGACGGAAAAGTAGAAAGATTAGATTATGATAGATACATCAGCCTTTCAAGGTAAAAAGGCGGCCTTTTTCACATTAGGCTGCAAATTAAATTTTTCAGAGACATCCACCTTTGGCCGTTTGTTGTCAGAGATGGGTGTAAGTACGGCAGGTGAAGGCGAGGTTGCTGACATTTGTATAATAAACACATGTTCTGTTACAGAAGTTGCCGATCATAAATGCCGCCAGGCTATACACAGGATGGTGCGCAATCATCCGGGAGCCTTTGTCGTTGTAACCGGATGTTATGCTCAGCTGAAACCTGAAACAGTGAGCCAGATAGAAGGAGTTGACCTGGTGCTTGGAGCTAACGAGAAAGCCAACCTTATTCAGTTCTTGTCTGAAGCATGGGGAGGCGTAAAAAACGGTGAGGCGCTGCACAGATATCATACACAGAAGACAAAAGACATTAAGACTTTTGCACCGAGCTGCTCGCGTGGTAACCGTACACGTTATTTTCTTAAGGTGCAGGATGGCTGCAACTATTTCTGTACATATTGCACCATTCCTTACGCCCGTGGCTTTAGCCGTAATCCGAGTATTGCGTCGCTTGTTGAGCAGGCTGAGCAGGCTGCGGCAGAAGGAGGCAAAGAGATTGTTCTCACCGGCGTGAATATCGGAGATTTTGGCGAAACAACGAATGAACGTTTTGTCGACTTGGTAAAGGCTTTGGACAAGGTAGAAGGCATAAAGCGCTATCGTATAAGCAGCATTGAGCCAGACTTGCTGGATGATGAGCTTATAGAATATTGTGCTCAGAGCAGGGCTTTCATGCCTCATTTCCATATACCGCTTCAGAGCGGGTCTGATGAAGTGTTGCGCCTTATGCATCGCCGTTATGATACAGCGTTGTTTGCTCATAAGATAAATCTGATAAAGAAAGTAATGCCCGATGCCTTTATCGGTGTGGATGTGATGGTTGGAACACGCGGCGAAAAGCCTGAGTTGTTTGAAGAGACTTACAACTTCCTTCAGTCGCTCGATGTTACTCAGCTTCATGTGTTCCCTTATTCAGAGCGTCCGGGTACAATGGCTTTGAAGATACCTTATGTAGTGTCTGATGGCGACAAAAAACTGCGCAGCAAGCGTCTTCTTGATATGTCAGACAATAAGACTCATGCTTTTTATGAGCGTTTCATTGGATATGAGGCTGAGGTGTTGTTTGAGAAGGCTGCCAGAGGAAGAGCCATGCATGGGTTTACAAAAAATTACATTCGTGTAGAACTGCCGCCGTCACCTGACAACGACAGGCTTGACAATCAGCTCGTTAAGGTGAAGCTGGGTGACTTCAATCATGATAAAACGGCACTAAAAGCTTTATTGTAAAATGGAAAAAGTTGCTATCGTAATATTAAACTGGAATGGGGCAGAGATGCTGAAACGCTTTTTGCCTAATGTGCTTGAATATTCGCGTAAGGATGCAACTGTTTATGTTGCAGACAATGCATCTACTGATGATTCGCTTGAAATACTTAAACAACGCTTTCCTGAAGTTCGCCTGGTGCTTCTTGAAAAAAACTGGGGCTTTGCCGAGGGATATAACAAGGCTTTGGAACAGATTGAGGCAGAATATTATGTATTGCTGAATTCTGACGTTGAAGTTGCCCATCATTGGCTGGCACCTTTGGTTGAGTTTATGGACAACCATCCTGAGGCTGCAGCCTGTCAGCCAAAACTGTTGTCTGAGAAAGATCATGATTCTTTTGAATATGCAGGAGCCAGTGGCGGATATCTTGACCGTTATGGCTATCCTTTTTGTCGCGGCAGAATTTTTGATACTGTTGAGGCTGATAACGGACAATATGATTACGATGCTGAAGTGCTGTGGGCTACGGGAGCATGTATGATGATACGTTCTTCAGATTTTAAGTCGTCAGGAGGTTTTGATGCCAGGTTCTTTGCCCATTGCGAGGAGATTGATTTGTGCTGGCGCCTGCGTCTGATGGGACGTAAGATTTTCTGCATACCAGACAGTTTTGTCTTTCATGTCGGTGGCGGCACTTTGCCTAAGAACAATCCGATGAAGACATATCTTAATTTTCGCAACAATCTGTTGATGCTTTACAAGAATTTGCCTGAAGACAGGTTGCGTAGTGTGTTCCGTATGCGTTTGTTCCTTGATTATGTTGCTGCGTTCAAGTCATTGGCCACAGGCTGCATAGGTGATTTCAAGGCAATACTTAAAGCCAGAAGAACATTCAGAAAATGGCTTCCTGAATATCGTGAGATAAGAAAACAAGTGCAGCAGATGCGCAAGACGGATAACGTGGAAGGTATATTCGGTTTCTCTATATTATGGCAATACTATGCTAAAGGGCATAAAAAATATTCTGAACTGAACATTAGCAGAGACCGCCACTGATTCTGTTTACGTGCCGGAATGTGCTTGTTTGAGCTCAGTTTTTGGTAAAGCCTAAAGATAAGACACTGAATTTTATGTTATTATAGTGTGCTGAGATTTTCTGCGCACATGATATTATTGTAGAACCGCTTGTAACGACATCATCAATCAGCAGAATATGTTTGCCGTCAAGGTCATGTCCTTTATCTATGGTAAAAACGTCCTTAACGTTGTCTTGTCGTTGCCAGCGGTTCATTTTTGTCTGGCTTTGCTTAAATGATTTTCTTTTTACGGCATTGCCGACAATCTTTATTTTAGTTATTTCGTTTATTCCTCTAGCAATTTCCATACTTTGATTATATCCTCGTTCCCTTTGCCTCTTCTTTGTCAAAGGTATAGGAATTATCAGGTCTATGCCGTCAAAAAATCCGTCTTGTCTTATCTCTTCTGCCAGCATACGCCCCATAAGTTCGCCTGTTTCCGGGTGGTTGAAATATTTTAAAGAAAGTATTATACGGCTCATTTCTGAATGTGGCTCGTAGAAGAACAATGCTGCAGCCTTTTCTATCTTAATCTGCCCCCAGAAAAGTTTTGCCATTTTGTTTTCATAGGGATTTTTTGAGAATAACGTTCTTGGCATGTGCAGGTTGCATACAGCACAGATAACGTCTTCGCTTATAGTAAGTCTTTTTCCACATACGACACATTGTTTTGGTGCTATGAAATTAAGCAGGCGTACAATGTATTCAATAAAAATACTCATGGAAAAATATAGTTTTACGTGTTTTTGAAAAGTATCAGAATAAAATATGAGAATGCAAGAAGGCATAATCACCTCTGCATTCTCATATTCATATTTCTAAGCAATTAATAGCTGCGTGCAATAATAACTCTGCATTTTGCAGGCTTGCCTGAGACCATGTCTGTTCCAGGTGTTTGCTCAACGCCGAAAGGCACACATCTTATCGTAGCTTGAGTTTCTTCTTTTATCTTTGCTTCTGTTTCTGCGGTACCATCCCAGTGGCACAGGAAGAAGCCTCCCTCCTTTACCTTCTCCTTGAACTCATCGTAGTTGTCACATTCATAGATGTGGGCATCACGATAAGCTTTGGCTTTCTTGAACATGTTGTCCTGAATTTCTTTCAGCAGATTTTCAACTCGTTCAACTATGCCGTCAACGGGAACTGTTTCTTTCTCAAGAGTATCGCGGCGCATAATTTCGAGAGTGTTGTTCTCGAGGTCGCGTCCGCCCATAACAAGACGTACAGGAACACCTTTGAGTTCATAGTCGGCAAACTTGAAGCCCGGGCGTTTGTTGTCGGCATCGTCATATTTAACAGATATTCCGGCATTGCGAAGAGCAGTGATAATCGGAGAAAGCTTTTCGGTGATGGCCTGCAGCTGTTCGGCTCCCTTTGTAATAGGGATAATAACAACCTGAATAGGAGCGAGTTTCGGAGGCAGAACCAGTCCGTTGTCGTCAGAGTGAGTCATTATTAATGCACCGATGAGACGTGTTGAAACACCCCATGATGTTGCCCAGACATATTCAGGCTTGTTCTCTTTGTTAAGATAAGTAACGTCGAAAGCCTTTGCAAAGTTTTGACCAAGGAAGTGGCTTGTTCCGCTTTGCAGGGCCTTGCCGTCCTGCATCATTGCCTCAATAGTGTAAGTGTCAAGAGCTCCGGCAAATCTTTCTGTTTCGCTCTTTACACCCTGAACAACAGGTACAGCCATCCACTGTTCTGCAAAGTCGGCATATACATGAAGCATCTTCTGTGCCTCAGCTTCAGCCTCTTCACGTGTGGCATGTGCAGTGTGGCCTTCCTGCCACAAGAACTCTGATGTACGGAGGAACGGGCGTGTACGCATTTCCCAGCGCATCACGTTGCACCACTGGTTACACATCAGTGGCAGATCGCGCCATGAGTGAATCCAGTTTTTGTATGTATTCCATATAATGGTTTCAGATGTTGGGCGTATAATCAGTTCTTCCTCAAGACGTGCAGCGGGATCAACTTCAACGCCGCTTTTGTCTTCTTTTGCGCGTAAGCGGTAATGTGTAACAACGGCACATTCTTTTGCGAATCCTTCAACATGCTCGGCTTCTCTTGAAAGGAATGATTTTGGGATAAGCAACGGGAAGTATGCATTCTGTGCTCCTGTTTCTTTAAACATCAGGTCAAGCTGGTGCTGCATCTTTTCCCAAATTGCATAGCCGTAAGGTTTGATTACCATGCATCCACGCACGGCAGACTGCTCGGCCAGGTCAGCCTTTACTACAAGGTCGTTATACCACTGACTGTAGTTGTCAGCTCTTTTTGTCAGTTCTTTTAGTTCTTTAGCCATGATAAAAATTGCTTTCTTATTCTAATTTGACTGCAAACTTACTAAAAATAGCTGAATTATGCTAATAAAATAGTGTAAGAAAGATATTTTATGATAATTAAATCATGCTCAGGTTGACAACATAAATGTCTTTGGTGATTATTTTAAATAAAATAATTTATATTTGTCATAGACAGATGCATACTTTGTTTTATCTTCCGGTGCATTGTATAGGTTTTTGTGTGATATTGCAGCTTCATGTTCTTTTAAAAAATGTTGTAATTAAATCAATATGTTAGGTTAAAAAATGTTCAATTTAATACATTATTAATATTATTATGTGGTTTTAATTATAAAAACATGTTTTTAATATTGTTTGGTATAAAAAAAAATTGTACTTTTGTCTATGTGAATTTTTAAATATTTTAGATTATGAAGAAAATTAAAGTTGTAATATTTGCCCTTTGCGCGGCTGTTGTAGTAAGTTGTAGTACAAAGGCAGGAACCGGTGCGTTAATCGGAACTGGTGGTGGAGCATTGGTTGGAGGTATTATTGGTAAAATAGCCGGCAACACAGCAGTTGGTGCCGCAGTTGGTGCTGCTGTAGGTGCCGGTACCGGTGCTTTGATCGGCAACCACATGGATAAAGTAAAGAAAGAGGCTGAGGCTCAGCTCGATAATGCCAAAGTAGAAGAAGTTACTGACGCAAATGGTCTGAAGGCTGTAAAGGTTACATTTGATTCTGGTATTCTTTTCGCTCTGAATAAGGCAGACCTTAACACAGCATCAAAGAATGAGCTTGCAAAGTTCTCTAGCGTATTGAAGAATAACAGCACATGTTCGGTTGACATTCAGGGATATACTGATTCAACTGGTAATGATGCAATAAACGTTCCTCTGAGTCAGAAACGTGCTGAGGCTGTTTCTTCTTATCTGAAGTCATGTGGCGTTAGCTCAAATCAGATTCAGAAAGTTCAGGGCTATGGCTCTGCTAATCCTGTAGCTGATAACTCAACATCAGCAGGACAGGCTCAGAACCGTCGTGTTGAGGTATATCTGTATGCAAGCCAGGAGATGATTGACGCTGCAAATAACGGAACATTGAACTAATTTTTGATACTTATTAGATGAGCAAGTTCAGATTTCTGAGCCGCATAATACGTTGGATGGTGGTAGCTTTCTTTGGCTCCACCATTCTTGCTGTTGTATTGTTGCGTTTTATTCCCGTATATTTCACGCCGCTGATGTTTATCCGTTGTGCTGAGCAGATAAAGGACGGTGAAAGTATCAAGATGCATCATCATTGGGTGCCGTTGGATAAAATATCACCTCATCTGCCTGTCGCTGTTATGGCAAGTGAAGACCAGCGCTTTCTGCTTCATCACGGATTTGATTATAAGGCGATAGAAAAAGCCGTGGAACATAATATGTCGAGCAAGAAAAAGCGTGGTGCAAGCACCATATCGCAGCAGACAGCAAAGAACGTGTTCCTGTGGCCGGGCCGCTCATGGATACGCAAAGGGTTCGAAGTTTATTTTACTACGCTGATAGAACTGATGTGGAGCAAGCAGCGGATAATGGAAGTTTATCTTAATTCGATAGAGATGGGCCCCGGCATTTATGGCGCCCAGGCTGTTGCTGAGGACAATTTTGGCAAGGATGCCGTTGACTTGTTTAGAGGCGAATGTGCTCTAATAGCTGCCACTTTGCCCAATCCGCTTAAATTCAGTTCAAAAGATCCTAGCGGATATATGCTTAAGCGTAAGCGTCAGATAGAGCAGCAAATGAAGTTTATACCATCTTTTCCAAAAGAAGGAGAAGATATCGATCCTTCGACATCTGCGGGCGGCGTATATCGCAATATGAGATAATACACAGCTACAACAATTGTATGATGACGGTTCAGACTAATAATTTAGCCTAATATTTATATTGCCGGCAGCGCATGCGTCTTGCGTTTTGATTTGTTTGTGCGGCATGAAAATTAAATGTAATTGCAAATAATGGATTGTACCTTTCTTGATGAGCTGAACGACAGCCAGCGTGCAGCGGTGGAGTTTTGTGACGGACCGTCGCTTGTTATTGCCGGAGCCGGTTCAGGCAAAACCCGTGTGCTGACATACAAAATAGCATATTTATTGAGCCTTGGCATGAAGCCATGGAATATTCTTGCACTTACTTTTACCAATAAGGCTGCAAATGAAATGAAGCAGCGAATAGGAGGGCTTGTTGGCGAAGAGGTGGCAAGGTATCTGTATATGGGAACTTTTCATAGCATATTTTCGCGTATTTTGCGTGTTGAGGCAGAAAGACTTGGCTACGCGGGCAACTTTACAATATATGACGAGAGTGATTCGAGGAGTCTGATTAAAGCCATTATCAAGGAGATGCAACTCGATGACAAGGTGTATAAGCCGGCGTCTGTTCATGCGCGAATAAGTATGGCTAAGAATAATCTTATGTTTCCTGATGAATATGCCAGGACCCGAAGCCTGATAGAACGTGATGCTGAACAGAAAGTGCCGGCTGTGTCGGCTATATATTCGGCGTATTGCGAGCGCTGCAAGAAGGCGAATGCAATGGATTTTGACGACTTGCTAATAAATACATATCGTCTGCTTGTTTCTGATGCTGATATACGCAAGAAATATTCTGAACGCTTTAAGTATGTTCTTGTTGATGAGTATCAGGACACAAACTCTGTACAGCAGAAGATTGTATGGCTGTTGGCTGAAGAGCACATGCATGTTTGTGCCGTAGGTGACGATGCACAGAGTATTTATGCCTTCAGAGGTGCAAACATAGACAACATCCTTGATTTTCAGAAGCAGTTTGCAGGAACGCGTCTGTTCAAGCTGGAGCGTAACTATCGCAGTACCAAACGTATTGTTCAGGCGGCAAACAGCCTGATACGTCACAATGAACGGCAGATACCGAAAGATATTTATAGCTGCAATGCCGATGGTGATAAACTTTCAGTTAAACCGGCATACAGCGACCGTGAAGAGGCTATTATCGTTTGCAATGAGATTAAGCGGATAAAGCGGGCTGACAGATGCGGATATAATGACTTTGCCGTGCTATATAGAACAAACTCACAGAGCAGAAGTTTTGAGGAAGCCATGCGAAAGGTGAGCATTCCTTATAAAATTTATGGCGGACTCAGCTTCTATCAGCGTAAGGAGATAAAAGATGTCATAGCGTATTTTCGCCTTGTTGTAAATCCTGACGACGAGGAGGCTTTTAAGAGAATTATAAATTATCCTAAGCGTGGAATAGGCGACAGCACTGTGGCAAAGATTGCCGCTGTGGCCTCCGCAAACGGAGTGAGCTTGTGGCGTGTGATATGTGAACCTGCTTTGTACGGTTTTAATCCAAGCAAAGCCACGCTTACAAAGCTGGATGCCTTCAGGTGTCTGATAAGTAGTTTTATTGAGAAGTTTGTAACGGTTGATGCCTATGCTCTAGGTGTTGAAGTGGTCAAGGCCAGCGGTATTTCTGCAGACATATATCAGGATAAGACTCCCGAAAACATAGCCCGTCAGGAGAATGTCGAGGAATTGCTTGGCAGTATACAGGAGTTTGTTGAAGGCAGGAAGGAAGAAGGCCGTGCTGATGAGGTTCATCTTACAGACTTCTTGCAGGAAGTGTCATTGCAGACTGACCTGGAGAGCGACGACGGAGCTGACGGTGAACGTGTGTCGCTGATGACAGTGCATAGTGCTAAGGGACTTGAATTCCCTGTGGTATTTGTCGTTGGACTGGAGGAGAATATCTTTCCGAGTTCTATGTCAATGGGCAGCAGGCGTGAACTGGAGGAGGAGAGACGACTGCTTTATGTGGCGATAACGCGTGCAGAACGCCATTGTATATTGACATACGCAAAGAACCGTTACAGATATGGAAAGGTTGAGATGGAGTCGCCGAGCCGTTTTCTGACAGACATCTCGCCTGAGTTTGTTGACGTTGAAGATGCCAAGGATATATTTATGAGGGCAACATCTTCTTATTCTTCCAGAGGGTCGTTGTTTTCTTCTGACAACAGGTGGCAGAACAGCCGGCCTGTGGCTAGTCAGTTTAAGGCTGATCCTAAGCCGCGTGAAGCAGTTCATCGTGACGTTACTCCTGTGTCTGATACATTTTCGCCTCGTTTCAGGCGTCTTCAGGCTGCAGCGTCAAGCGCTGTTTCTGCTAAAAAGTCGATGGCAAATTCAAGCCAGGTGAAGGAGAACAGTGTGATTGAGCATGAGCGGTTTGGTATTGGAACTGTTATAAGACTTGAAGGTGTGGGTGAAAATACAAAAGCTACTGTGCAGTTTAAGAATGCCGGTGTAAAGCAACTGCTGCTAAAATTTGCACGTTTTAAAGTAATTGGATAAGCAATTTGTTTCATATAGGGGTATCTGACAATAGATTAACTTGTCTGATACCTCTTTTATTTTATATACTTTCCTGAGAATGCATTTCTGTGAATATGCGTTTTGACAGAATGTTCTGAAAATCGATATTTATGTATCTTTCTGTGTTTTAATAACAGGCCGTTTCTTGAGTGAATAATTTATTCCGGCTTTTGACAGGTATTTTTGTAATAAAATGCTGTGTATATGTAAGTCGTTGACTGCTAATGTTTTATACGAAGATGGATAGAATCGTGCATTAATGATTGGCATTCAATATTGCAAAACATGCCCTTTTACAATCTAAAAGACGGCTTTTTGTGATTTAAAATGTACTTGTTTGCATGATGAAACTTACTTATTTGTGATGGATAACATACTGTATTTGGTCTGAATACTCACAGACCTGGCTGTTTGATGGTCTTATTTTTACTTATTTCGGCAGAAATAAGGGCTCATTTTATCAAGTTTTCAGCTTTCTGTTTCTAGTTTGGTGATTTTTATGGACATTGCTGATTTTACATAATGTTATTATATATTTGAATTTAATAGCCAAAATGTCATCTGCTTCTTGCACGCTGTAATATTGTAATGTTATGGTTAAGGTTGCTTGTTTATTGTATGTCATATAAAACAATAACCGGACTGTTCTTTAATTAGAGCAGTCCGGTTATACTTATTTAATATGAATTGTTTACAGATGTTTTCTTTATCTTAGGCAGATGTTTCTTTTTTCTTAGCCATTCAGCTTTTCTCTTCTCATATTCAAGCTGATGCTTTTCCAGATAATTGTCGGCCATTACTCGTGATTAAATTTACTGTAAATAACATTTATCTTTATCGGCTCGTATGGGTTCTCACTGCCGCCAACAAGTTTTGTGCTTGTCAGACTCATGTCATGCACAATCTTTACAATTTGGCTCGACGAGTTTGTCGTTACCGATACAGGTATTACCACAACTCTGTTCCAGTCGGGATGTTCGTTCAGCCAGTTTGAATTCTCAGCCAGTCCTTTTTTCTTTATGTCAGCCATATATGTTATCATGCCTGATATATTATTAAATGTATACTGGTTTGTCGACGAGCTGTATGTCGCAATGAATGATTTCTTATAATCAACATTATCGCCGTTCTCAAAGAACGTATACAGGCTGTCCTTCGGTATCATCAGCAGTGTGGAAGGCGCGCTGAGAGAATACTCGTCGTGAGTATTGTTGTTGATTCGTGTAAGCGATATCTTTGCCGTATTTATTGTGTCATTGCTGTGGTTTTCTGTTATTTCGTCCACAGGCAATGTGATTTCTGTGAATATTCCTGCCGGAGTTTTCAGATATGTACAAGTGTTGTCGTTTGCAAGGTCAGCAATGTTTTGCTTGTCATTTGATATATTTGTTGTCTGAAGAACCTCCTCGGTTGCAGAGAACGAGGTTGTACCTACGTATGTAGAGTCGTTGAGGTATCTGAAATAGATGTTCAGCTGACTGACTGTTATGTAAGCCATTGAACCGATGCCGTCGTTGGTCTTGAAATAGAAGCCTGGGCATACCTCATGAATGAAGTTATATGAATTTTTAAACCTGTCGGGATCCTCATAATACATACGCATAATATATGTACCATAATTATTATAGGTTACACCATTCTTGTCTGTGTAAGGCTTGTTCAGGTTTATTTTTATATTAGGTGTATAGCTGCTTTCGTCAGCTCTGTCTTCGTCGCTTATGCTCAGGTCGGTCAGAGTGTACGTCTTGTTTACCTTCATGCCGTCGTTGCGGATAAGTCCTTCCGCGATAGGGTCGAAGTTTGAATAATATTTCACACCTTCTTTCATCGGCTCGTTCATCTCATAAGCAGTAATATTCATTGTAGCCAATGAGTCGCCGTAATAGTCGGTATAGAAGAGTCTTATGCTACATGAATCGGCTATGACTTCTCCGTCCTGCAGACTTACAATGCTGTCTTTCTCAGGAAGCTTGTAGTTTTCCAGCGTGCTGAACTGTGCCATAAAGTCACCGGTGATATAATTTCCTGTCTCTATATCACGTATTTTACCTAGATATCCAGTTGTGCTTCGTGACAAGACTGAGTCTGCTACAATAGACCTTGTTGCAACGTTGAAAGTGTCAGTTGTTACTTTCAACATATCCATATTGTCTGTTAAAGAGTTGCCGATAGAATCGGTAGTGTCATCGCATGATGCAATCGTTATGCAGGACATTATTGCAATGACAGTATAGATAATAGTTTTCATTGAAAGTTTAATCTAATGAAACAATAGTATGTTATTCTGAAATGCTGTCGAATATTTTATCGTAAAATTCTTGATATGTCTGGCAGATGTCTTCCTCTTTTTCCGGATGGCTGATTACGGGCAGACCCTTTTCAGTTGCATATTTTATTATTTCAGGATTTACGTCAGCACCGGCTTTGACTATTCCGTCTGAATAGTCAATCGCAAGTTTCTCTAAATCCATGAAACTGAAGTCTTTGTTGTAGTTATCCAGAATGTCAGACTTCACGTCGCGGAAGGCTATGCTGTCTTTGAATTTTTCGCCGAGTCCGCCTTTCAGCTCTTCTGAGAAAAGAGATGTTACAACTTTTGTGTTAGCAAACGACGGTTCCTCCCTGTATGCTGTTTTTACATAAAGCGGAATTGCTGAGCACATCCAACCTTGACAATGTATTACGTCGGGTGTCCAGCGCAGCTTCTTTACGGTTTCAAGCACGCCACGTGCAAAGAATATTGCACGCTCGCCGTTGTCGTCGTATTCAACTCCGTTCTCGTCTTTAGCCATAAGCCTCTTTGTAAAGTAATCCTCGTTGTCGATAAAATAAACTTGGATTCTTGTTGCAGGTATTGAGGCAACCTTGATAATAAGCGGATGGTCTGTCTCGTCGATAATCAACATCATTCTTGACAGACGGATTACCTCGTGAAGCTGTCCTCTTCTTTCGTTGATATTTCCCCATTTAGGCATGAACGTCCGTATCTCATATCCTTTCTCTTGTATGATCTGAGGTATCTGACGGCCTAAATTTGACATTTCGCTTTCAGGAACATAAGGAGTAATCTCTTGATTTATAAATAATACCTTTTTTGCCTTCATGATGTTAATTTTTATCCTTGCAAAGGTACAAAAAAAACTTCGTATACGGGTAACTTTTTTTATAAACTTAGAGAAATGCCTGCTCTTATTGGCATATTTTTTTAATTATTCTTTTTTATTTAAGAAATTTGTTGTTATTTTGCACCTCAATTTCGAGGTGTTAAACATTTATACAATGATTGTATTTCATAAAATAGTAGAACTTCAAAACGCTTTGTTTGCCGACCGTAAAGCCGGGAAAACTGTGGGACTGGTGCCCACGATGGGCGCCCTGCATGAGGGACATGCGTCTTTGGTTAAGAAAAGTGTAGAGGATAATGATATTACGGTAGTTTCTGTTTTCGTTAATCCAACACAGTTTAATGACCCTAAAGATTTAAAATCATATCCTCGGACTGTTGAGGACGACTGTAAACTGTTGGAGAAGGTACATGCCGATTATGTGTTTGTGCCTTCTGTTGAGGAGATGTATCCTGTTCCTGATACACGTCACTTTGAGTATCCTCCGGTTTCTACCGTAATGGAGGGCGCACATCGCCCAGGACATTTTAATGGTGTATGTCAGGTTGTAAGCAGATTATTCTATATCGTAAATCCGGACAGAGCTTATTTCGGAGAGAAAGACTGGCAGCAGATAGCTGTAATTAAAGCTATGGTTAAGGCTTTGTCTTTGAAGGTGAACATTGTTGAATGTCCTATAGTCCGCGATGCAGACGGACTAGCTCGTTCTTCACGCAATGCGCTCCTTTCAAAAGATGAACGTGCAATTGCTCCTGTTATATTCAAGGCTCTGAGCGAAGGTGTTGAATATAGCGCAAACCATAGTGTAAAAGAAACTCACGATTTTGTTGTTGGCGCAATAAATGCTGTCGACGGACTTGACGTTGAGTATTTCGAGATTGTAGACGGTGATACTCTTTTGCCTGTAAACGAATGGTCTGACTCTGACTATGTCGTAGGTTGTATAACTGTTTACTGCGGCTCACGTCCTGTGCGTCTTATTGACCATATTAAATTTAAGGAGCCGAAGTTGTAGGATTCTTTCGTGCTTGAACATTATAACGATATATAAAATTATGATGATAGAAGTTTTAAAGAGCAAGTTGCATTGTGTTCAGGTTACTGAGGCCAACCTTAATTATATGGGCAGCATAACCATTGATGAGGATCTTATGGATGCAGCTAATCTTATTGCAGGTGAGAAGGTTCAGATTGTTAATAATAATAATGGTGAGCGCCTCGAGACATATATAATAAAAGGTGAACGTGGCAGCGGTTGTATCTGTCTAAATGGTGCGGCTGCAAGAAAATGCCAGGTAGGTGATACCGTTATAATCATTGCTTATGCATTGATGGATTTTGAAGAGGCTAAGCATTTTAAGCCAACGGTGGTCTTTCCTGAGAACAACAGACTGGTCAAGTAAGTGTGGTAAATCAGTAGACAGATTTTTTGTTTAAGACTAAGATACAATAAAAGCGGAAACATGAATTATCTTTTTCATTGTTTCCGCTTTAATTTTTCTACCAAAGCCCGAAGGCCTTGGTAGTTTAAGACTGATTATTCAATAACTACAAGCGGGGTGTCTTCCATAACACTTTCACCCTCTTTTACAAGGACAGCTGTAACCTTGCCGCTCTTTTCTGCGTCAAGATTGTTAGCCATCTTCATAGCTTCAAGAACAACAACGGTGTCTCCGGCTTTTACTTCGTCGCCAACTTTCACCTTTATTTCTGTTATTACACCTGGTAACGGTGACTTTACAGCATTGTTCAGGTCTACTTTGTTGGTTGATGTTGGAGCAGAAGCTGTTTCTGCCTCGGGCTGTGCTACAGGGCGAACAACAACTTTCTTCTTTACGGGTTCCGGTTCCTTCTCCATCTGAACCTCGTATTCTTCACCGTTGACAACAACGTTGGCAATATTGTCGTTTATACTGTTTATTGCAACTTCATATTTGTTGCCGTTGATTGTATATTTATATTCTTTCATATTGTTTTGTTCTTAAGGATGTTGCGTCATTGTGAGTATATGAGACTCCCATTCGGAGTGCTTGCTCTTTATTGTAATGACACCAGCTTCTTTGTCGTGCACGTTATTTCCGTTGTATTCGTGCAAGGCTAGTGCTATGGCGGCATATACTTCGTTATTCTTCATTGTCACTGACATTTAAGTTTTGAAACAATTACATAGGAATGTTTCCGTGCTTCTTAGCAGGAAGACCATCTCTCTTTGTAGCAAGCTGAGCAAGGGCGCGACAGATGCGGAAACGAGTGTTGCGCGGTTCTATAACATCATCAATGTAGCCATATTTAGCTGCCTGATATGGGTTAGCGAACATCTCTGTGTATTCCTCTTCTTTTTCTGCCAGGAATGCCTTCGGATCTTCGTGCTCTTTTGCTTCTTTAGCGCAAAGGACTGCAACGGCACCGCTTGCACCCATAACTGCGATTTCTGCAGAAGGCCATGCATAATTGATGTCTGTACGCAGCTGCTTGCAGCCCATAACGATGTGGCTTCCACCATAGCTCTTACGCAAAGTAACTGTTACCTTTGGAACAGTGGCTTCGCCGTAAGCATAAAGCAGCTGTGCTCCGTGGAGGATAACTGCATTGTACTCCTGACCTGTACCCGGGAGGAATCCAGGAACGTCAACAAGGCTTACGATAGGAATGTTGAATGCGTCGCAGAAACGAACGAAACGTGCACCTTTGCGGCTGGCGTTAACGTCGAGCACACCTGCGTAGCATGAAGGCTGGTTAGCAACGATACCTACGCTCTGACCATTGAAGCGAGCGAAACCAACGATGATGTTCTTTGCGAATTTAGGCTGAACCTCAAAGAATTCGTTGTCGTCGGTAATTGCTGAAATAACCTTATACATGTCGTATGCCATGTTCGGATCTTCGGGAATGATCTCATTCAGAGAATCTTCCATTCTGTTGATCGGATCATTGCATTCCTTGCGGGGAGCCTCTTCCATGTTGTTAGACGGAATATAGCTCAGCAATGTCTTGATCATTTCCATTGCCTCTTCCTCTGTAGAAGCTGTGAAGTGTGTAACACCGCTCTTTGTAGAGTGTACACTTGCGCCTCCGAGGTGCTCCTGGTCGATGTCTTCACCTGTTACAGTCTTAACAACTTTAGGACCTGTCAAGAACATGTATGATGTGTTTTCCATCATCAGAGTGAAGTCTGTCAATGCCGGTGAATAAACCGCACCTCCGGCACACGGTCCGAAGATACCGCTAATCTGAGGTATAACACCAGATGCAAGAATGTTTCTTTCAAATATTTCAGCGTAACCGGCAAGTGCGCAGATACCTTCCTGAATACGGGCACCGCCAGAGTCGTTAATACCAATTACAGGAGCGCCCATCTTCATTGCCATGTCCATAACTTTGCATATCTTCTGGGCCATGGTCTCAGAGAGTGAACCGCCGTTTACGGTGAAATCCTGTGCAAAAATATATACCAGTCTGCCGTCAATTGTTCCGCTTCCGGCAACAACGCCATCTCCAAGATACTGTTTCTTTTCCATGCCGAAGTTTGTGCAACGGTGAAGCTTGAACATGTCAACTTCTTCAAAACTGCCTTCATCAAGCAACATATCTATACGTTCGCGGGCTGTGTATTTTCCACGTGCATGCTGTTTCTCAATAGCTTTTTCGCCGCCACCGAGACGAGCCTGCTCGCGTTTAGCGATAAGCTCCTTGATTTTTTCTACTTGTTTACTCATGATTTCTGAATGTATTTTTTATGTTTTTAGCGTTTTTATTCATATTAAGATTTAAAGCGGTGCTATAATAGCACAAGGAATTAAAGGCAAAATTCAATATTAATTGAAATTCACATTGTCTTTAATTCCCTGTCGTCCCTCTTTAATTTTTAATAAAAGAATTATTATTTCTCACAGAGTTCTGTAAGTATTCCGCATGTTGATTTCGGATGCAGGAACGCGATGTTCAGTTTTTCTGCACCTGGTCTTGGAGCCTTGTCAATGAGACGTACGCCTTTGCTTTCGCATTCAGCCAAAGCATTGCTTACACCGTCTTCAATGCAGAATGCTACATGATGTACTCCGTGATTGCCTTTGTCGAGCCATTTCTGTATTGTACTGTCGGGTGATGTTGGCTCGAGAAGCTCGAGTTTAACTTCTCCGCATTTCAAGAAAGCTGTTTTAACCTTCTGGTCTGCAACTTCTTCGACTGCATAACATTTCAGTCCTAATACATTTTCAAAATAAGGTAAAGCCTCTTCAATGCTTTGTACGGCTATTCCTAAATGCTCTATACGTGAAATTTTCATATTTTATAGGTTTTATAAGATGTGCAAATATACATATAATTATTTAATGAAACAATAATTTATAGCTTTTTAATTTTTTGTATGATTTAATGTTATTGCTACATTTTGACATTGCCAATGTGTCGGAATTGCACTTTAATTTCTGAAATGATGACACTTTGCCGTCTATCCGGCTTTTTGCTGTTTATTGCTGTCGCTATTTCTTGTCTGTCTCTTGAATTCTGCACATGTGAGCGCTGTTGCCATTGCGACATTCAGGCTGTCTGCTTTCTTGTTCTTTTGGTAACAAGGTATGAATAGCGATTTGTCAACCTTTGATAATATCTGTTGGGATATTCCGTTGCCCTCATTTCCCATGATTATAATTCCTGTTGGAGTCAGCTCCTGTGCGTATATGTCGGTCCCGTTTAATGCTGTTCCGTATACCAATGCATTAGCCGGTTTATTTTCTATAATTTCGTTCAGGTCTGTATAGATTATGTTTACATGAGCGATACTTCCCATTGTTGCCTGTACTACTTTAGGATTATAAGCGTCGGCAGTATCGTTGCTGCAAAATATTGTTGAAATGCCAAACCAGTCGGCTATTCTTATGATAGTTCCGAGATTGCCCGGATCTTGCACTCTGTCAAGTGCAAGGCAGAGTTCGCGTTCACATATACTGATGTCCAGAGTATGGGTAGGTATCTTGAATATTCCCATCACTTGCTGTGGATGCTGTAAGAAGCTTATTTTCTTTAGCTCATCGTCTGTCACCGTCACGTCTTGTGGCCTTGCGCTTTTGTTGTTAGCTTTATACCATTCTTCTGTAGCAATAAGACGTTCCGGATTATATATCTCCGACAAGTCTCCTACAACTTTAGGGCCTTCTGCCACAAAGACACCTTCTTTCTGTCTGTTTTTCTTAAGTTCGAGTGAACGTATATATTTAATGAGATTTTTTGAAATCATGGTGTTGACGGATTTATTGTTATATGGTGTTTGTGTCTGACATTATATTAAATATAAATAATCTTTACGCAAATCTTTTCAGACCGGTTGGCCTAAACTTATTGCCGTTATACCAATTTCATTGTAATAACGTTGGCAAAAGTACTAAAATTTTATTATTTTTGCAACTTGAAATTTGCATTAAATGATAAAACAGGTATCTAAATATATTTCTTTATTTGTTTCGCTCTTGATTGTCGTGCTGATGCTGTCAGGGTGTTCTGCATCGAAGTTCATACCGGAAGGAAAGTTCCTTTTGGATGATGCTGAGATAAAGTCTGATGTTAAGGATGTCAATCCTGACAGACTTAAGGCATATATAAGGCAGAAAGGCAATTCAAAGTGGTTCTCCCTGTTTAAGATACCTCTCGGCACTTATGCGTTGTCCGGCAAGGATTCCACTAAATGGATAAACAAAAAACTTCGTGATTTAGGCGAAGACCCTGTTCTGTTTGACTCTCTTCAGACAGCCATGACATGCTCTGATTTAGAGAATGTGCTGCATGGTCTTGGATACCTTAGGGCTACCGTAGATTATAACCTCGACTTTAAAAAGAAAAAGAAAGTTGTTGTTGTGTATAACCTTCATCCGGGTCCTTTGTATCACATAAGTTCTGTCAGTTATGATATTCAAGATGATAAAATTGCGGAATTCTTGAATACGGGTGAAGAGGGAGGCTTTAAGCCTGGATTACGTGTAGGTATGCCTTTCTTGACAAACGAACTTGACAATGAGCGAAAGGCACTGACAAAATATTTAAATAACAACGGATATTATAAGTTTCATAAGGATTTTATTACATATTCAGCCGATTCGGTGCGGGGAAGCACCGATGTTGACCTTACGTTGCATTTGCATAAATATACCGCCAACAGCAAAAGTCCTGAAGAGGCACACACCCGTTATAAAATAAATGATGTTACATATTACAGCAATGACGAACGTAATTATGTGCCTCTGCGCCAGTCAGTGCTTGAAGAGAATACTCTTATAGAACCGGGAGAATATTTTAATTCGGAAGCACTTCAGAAAACATATAACAGATTCAGCCGTCTCCAGATTGTAAAATATACAAATATACGATTCAACGAACTTCCTGACAGTGATAAGCTTAACTGTGATATCGGTATCAGCACAAATAAGATAAACAGTGTAATCTTTCAGTCTGAAGGAACAAACACTGCCGGAGACTTTGGAGCTGCAGCATCGCTTACTTATGAGAATAAGAACCTTTTCAAAGGTGCTGAAACGTTTAGTGTAAAATTGCGCGGGGCTTTTGAGGCCATTACAGGTCTTGAGGGGTATCAGAATCAGGACTATGAAGAATATAGTCTGGAGACGAAACTTGTCTTTCCGCGTCTGTTGGTTCCGTTCCTTTCAAAGAATTTTAAGAGACAGTCGGCTGCCGTAACTGAGTTGACGGCCAGTTATAATATGCAGAACCGTCCTGAATTTCATCGCCGTGTTTTTTCTGCCGGTGTGAGATATCGTTGGGATGACGTTAAGCGCAGGCGTAGATATAATGTAGATCTTATAGACCTGAACTATATTTATATGCCATGGATTTCGAAAACATTTAAAGAAGAATATCTTGACGATGTGGACAGCAGAAATTCTATTTTGAGGTATAATTACGAAGACTTGTTCATAATGAAGCTAGGCTTTGGCATGTCGTACAATAATGGCGACGAAGCCTATAAGTTTAATATTGAGACAGCAGGAAATCTTCTTAACGGTGTTTCACGTCTGATTGGCAGCAGTGTAAACAGCGACAATCAATACACCTTATTTAATATTGCTTTTGCTCAGTATGTGAAAGGAGATTTCGACTATACCCGCATGTTCCGTTTTGATTCACGTAACAATCTTGCCTTTCATGTTGGTTTTGGTATTGCCTATCCTTATGGCAACAGCCGCGTCTTGCCTTTTGAAAAGAGATATTTCTCAGGCGGTGCCAACTCTGTGAGAGGATGGAGCGTTCGTGGACTTGGACCGGGAAAGTTTAAGGGGACAAACGGCTCTATCGACTTCATAAATCAGACGGGTGATATAAAGCTGGATATCAATCTTGAGTTCCGTTCTTTCCTGTTCTGGAAGATTTATGGAGCTGTTTTTGTTGATGCCGGTAATATATGGACATTGAGGTATTATGAGGAACAGCCCGGCGGACAGTTTGACATTAAAGATTTCTATAAGCAGATAGCCGTTGCTTACGGAGTGGGCTTAAGACTCAATTTCGATTTCTTTATTCTTCGTTTTGATATGGGTATGAAGGCCATAAATCCGGCTTATGATACACAGCAGGAACATTACGCCATCTTCCATCCTGATTTTAGTCGCGATTTTGCTTTTCACTTTGCAGTGGGCCTTCCATTTTAATCAGCCACTTGCCGTCTCTTTTTACCACGTTGATGTTATATACTTCGTGTTCTGATATCCTTCCGGGACGTCCTATAGTGTCTATTTTAAAGACATTGTATGCGTCGCATTTCACTGTTGCCAGTGTGTCGTTCACATAGTTCACCTCGTCGGTTTCATGCGTGGTGCTTTCAGTGTTATTGTTAATCACGTCTATATCTTCCTGAAATATATTGCTTGCCATGAACCTTATCCATTTTTCCGATTCCGGAGTGCATAAGGGTATGGCTTCTTTCAGTTTAAAGTTAAAATAATTTGAGGCAAACTGGTCAGTCACCGATATTATATTTTCCTCGTCTTCCGACTGATAATGTTTTGTACAGGAACCGAAAATTAATAGACAAATGATAGTCAGGAAAGATATTTTCATATTGATTAATTTTCTACAAAGATACCATTTTTTTTTGTACCATGGTCAATTCTTTATAAATTTGCAGACAAAAAATATCAAGATGCTTAATTTTATATCTTTCGGTAGTGGAAGTTGTGGAAACTGTTATTATATATATACCGAGACATACGGCATACTTATTGATATCGGTATAGGAATAAGAAAGCTAAAAAAATATTTTCATGATTATGGTCTTAGCGTAAAAAACGTAAGGTATGTGCTGATAACTCATGACCATGCAGACCATGTTAAGTCTGTAGGCAGTTTCAGCAACAGTCTTGGTGTGCCTGTGTATGCCACGAAAGAAGTTCATGAGGGTATAAGAAGTAACTATTGTGTAAGGAAAAAGATAGATGCGGCAAACGTCCGTATAATAGAGAAAGGTAAGGACCTCGTTCTGGACGATTTCACGGTGTCGGCATTTCATGTGCCTCATGACAGTCGCGACAATATAGGCTTTAAAATTAAGTACGAGAATACCAATTTCTGCCTGATGACAGATGTCGGGCATGTTACCGACGAAATGACAAAGGCTATTAATGACGCCGACTATTTGGTCATTGAGGCTAATCATGACGAAGAGATGCTGCGGACTGGCCCATATCCCGAATACCTTAAGAAGAGAGTGGCCGGCGGCAACGGCCATCTGTCAAACAGACTGTGTGCGCAAAGTCTTGCTGCCAATGCCACGGGCAGGCTCAATCATGTGTGGCTGTGCCATTTAAGCGAGGAGAACAATCATCCGGAACTAGCTCGCAAGACCGTTGAAATGGGATTGGCAGGCTCAGGTAATCCTGATTTGGCACAGCTAAAGGTAGATGTGTTGAAAAGAAACAGCCCAAGTGGGGCATATATACTTAAATGATTAAATTGGATTGAAATGAAAAAGTTGTTTATTAAGGGTGCATTGTTGTGCACCGCATTGTTTTTCACGGTTCAGGCCGACGCTCAGATCAGTTTGGGTAATATCCTGAAAAATGTAGTGTCTGGTGGCTCATCAGAAAAGACAACCACTGAGACAACATCTTCAGACAATTCAGGCGTTGGCGGCTTGTTATCGTCGCTTACGAGTATTTTCTCATCAAACAAGGTGGCTACAGAGGATAAAATCATAGGCACATGGGTTTATGAAGAGCCGGCAGTTGTGCTGTCGAGCGATGACATGCTGAAGAACATAGGCGGAAAGGTGGCTTCTTCAGCTGTAGAAACTCAGCTGAAGAGCAAGCTGGAAGGCTATGGCTTCAAGAAAGGCAGCGTGACCATGACTTTTGACAAGTCAGGAAACTTCACCCAGACACTTATGGGAAAGAAAGTTACCGGTACATACACCATTGAGGATAAGAACATTGTGCTGAAGTACGGCGGCAAGATTTCACAGATAGTAGGAACAACACAGCTTGACGGCGACAATCTTCTTATCGTTATGAATGCGTCAAAGCTCCTTGAGTATGTAAACGTACTTGGTTCTGTGTCACAGAATTCAACACTTAAGACAGCTGCTTCGCTTATAGGCGGAATGGATGGTCTTGAGTGCGGACTGAAGCTGGTTAAGCAGTAAATTTCAGCTCTAAGAGGTGATGCCGGCATGGATATTGAATAAAAATAGTTAAATGTTTAGTTAATACGAGGCAAAATAACACTTATATCAGCTAAAAGCATTACCTTTGCGCCGCTATTACGAGTTGATAGCATAAATTCAAACCTAATTACAAATAAAAAATGGCAACAAAAATCAGATTACAGCGAGGTGGCCGTAAAGGTTATGCCTTCTACAGCATTGTCATCGCAGATGTAAGAGCACCACGTGATGGTAAGTTTACAGAGAAGATTGGTACATACAATCCTAACACCAATCCTGCTACGGTAGATTTGAATTTCGACCGTGCTCTCTATTGGGTTGAGACAGGCGCTCAGCCAACAGACACAGTACGCAATATCCTTAAAGGTGAGGGTGTTTATATGATGAAGCATCTTCGCGGTGGAGTAAAGAAAGGCGCTTTCGACGAGGCTGCAGCTCAGAGCAAGTTTGACGCTTGGAAAGCTAACAAGGTTAAGGGTCTTGACCAGATTCGTGAAAACGAGGCTAAGAGCAAGAAAGACGCTGCTGCTAAAGCTCTTGACGCTGAGAAGAAAGTAAATGAGGAGATAGCTAAGAAGGTAGCTGAGAAGAAGGCTGCTGCAGCTGCTGCTAAGGCTGAGGCCGAGGCTGCTGCAAATGCAGAGGCTTCTGCTGAAGAGGCGCCTGCTGAGGCTTAATTTTCTTAAAAAGAGATTTTAGAATAGGGCCGGCTCATCATTTGAGCCGGCTTTTTTGTTTTCTTTCTTCTGTTATATCTTAGGGTTGTTTTGCTTTTTTATTTTTGCTGTGCCTCCTTTTGGGGGTATGATGCTCTTGGCTTTTCTTTATCTTTGTTTTGATATAATGGTTCTTTCTGTTTAATTATGATGTCTGCTGTTTGAGTTGTTCCTGTTTTTTTATATTGTCTCGTCTATTGTCGTTCTTTTTGTATGGAAATTTCATTGTTATGTTGTCGCTGTTTTGTAAATATAATTCTCTGTTCAGACAGAAAACTTTTTATTTTTAACGCTCTCAGAGTGGCCATGCTCTCTGCAAAACAATGATTTTGAGCGAAAAATATCAAAAATAGTATATATTTGACAATATGCTGATATACAATGACTTACATTGTTTCTTGGTAAAAATAAGAAGAGTTAAAAAATATTACTATGCCGTTTGGCGGTCAGAAACGGCTCATTTAGCAAGGCAAACTCATGCTTTTATGTCTTGAATATGCATGAGTTTTAATTAAAAATGTGCCTTTTTATTGACTTTTGTGTATGCTAAATGCGAATATGTCTTAATATTTAACCTCTATGCAGATAGAAAATAAATGTCTATTAACATTATGATTTCTAGATTAAAGAAAACTCATGTCCTGATTTTTTACCGTTTTCTTCATTTTGTAAGTTGTTGCTTTCTATTGAGTTTTTCTCTCTTTATATGAAATATTATCAATGTTATAAAAGTAAAATTTTCTACTTTTTTCCGTCTTTATGTAATTCGCATTCTTAATGAGTTTAATATGTCTTTAATCTGTATTGAGGCATGTATAATTTGTATATTCATTTATTCTGTCTGTTTATTGTTTCCAGTAGACATCTTGCTGTATGTCTTTATGGGCATTGCCAGCAGAGTCTGTAAAAATATCTACAGCAATTTGCCAATATAAAAAACAGCAGTTTGTCATAATCCTTATAACTCCTTGAGGAATATACGGCGGCTTCTGTATTTTTGTCAAAATATGATGTTTCATGTTTATGCCGATGGCACGATTTTTGGTGATGAAATTATACGTGCGTTCTGGCCATAAAAAATATTGTTGGGCTTATTCGGCTTGTGCCAATATTCTGACATAATGCCGCGATGTGCTTTTAAGTGCTACAAAATATATTGGGCGGATTGTGCCGTATGGACATTCCGTCATGCTATGGCTAAGTAAATAATTACAGATTAATCAGTAGAATATGTTTAAGCAAAGTGTCAATAAAATATTGTTTTTTGTAGTATCGTTTCTGGCGTGTTTGTCATCAGTAAGTGCAGAGGCTGCATCATCAGATCCTTTGTGGCTGTCGTCATGGCGTGCAGGCACGGTCGTGTCTGATTCAGATGTCAAGTCGGTAGGCATATCCCGATGCTTTGTTAGCGAAGATATTAGTGACAAGGTGTTCAAACGCATGTGGCTCAAGTCGTGGAAACGCAACTGTACGATGAAGCGCAGCCAGCTTTGCTATTTGAAGATGCTGCACCGTAATGCCAAGGGGCAGACACAGCTTGGCGAGATGGTTGTAAACAGGGCTATAGCCGGTAAGGTGTTGAGAATTTTCAGAAAACTTTATGATTCAGGTTACCGCATTGAACGTATGGTGCTCATCGACGATTATGACGCAGACGATCAGGCCTCGATGCGTGCCAACAACACTTCGTGCTTTAATTTCAGGTTTATGACAGGCTCAAGGACACGGGTTTCTAAGCATGGTCTGGGACTGGCAATAGACATTAATGCGCTTTATAATCCTTATGTCCGCAAGAACAGCAACGGCACATGGACTATTGAGCCGAAAGAAGGGCGCCCTTATGCCTTCAACCGAGATAAGCGTAAGGATATTCCTTATAAGATAGACCGTAATGATCTGGTATACAAGCTGTTTATCGAGGCCGGATTTACGTGGGGTGGGGCATGGCGCCGTTCTAAAGATTATCAGCATTTCGAGATCAGCCTTTAGCGTTTTGGCATTTTTAGCAATTGCTGAAATTGCAGATGGTTTCAGCTTTTATGTCTTTTCTTATTTGCAGGCATTTTATAATGTTTGCATATATATGGCTTTTTGAATGAGTTTGTCAATGTAATTCTCAAAGAAAAATATTTTATCTTTTCATTGTGGGGTGTTCGTTTTCTTTGTATTTTTGCTGTCTGATGATAGAATGTCATTTGAATGACGCCCCGGTGATTTGTCGTATGTTTGCAAGTGAACAGGACGTTTTCTAAGTGGAGGCTTGTCCGTTTGTTTATGCATGGCAGTATTTGTTGCTGTTTGTTGAAACATTTAAAGTAGTTTTTTATTGAATATTTTGCGGATAGCGCGTGATGATTAATGTATTAAAATCGTTGTTTGTATGGCTGTGCTTTATTCCGGCAGCCATTCTCAATGGCGTGTTTCGTCAACACGTACTTGCTGAATATATGGGCAATGCTTGTGCAATGGCGTTAAGCGGTGTATTGCTGAGTCTGTTTATATTGCTCATATCATGTTTTCTGTTGCCGCGTGTGGTAAAATTAAGCAGAAAAGGATGTTTGATAATAGGTGGATTATGGATGATTCTGACTGTAGTATTTGAAGTTGTCTTCAGCATGTCTGCAGGTCTTTCGTTCAGCGATATGCTTGTTGCATACAATCCTATGACTGGCAATCTGTGGTTGTTGGTGGTTCTGACAACATTTTCTGCTCCGTTGTTTGTATATAAAATAAGACGTATCCAACAATATGGTGTTTATTAATAACTGAAGATACATTAAAATCTATTGATTGGAAGTATACAATATGTGCCTGGCTTGAAATACAGCATTGGAGATTTCTAGTCAATTGTGTTTGGTGAATAGAGTATTTACATTTTGCATAAATGATTTAGTATTAAATGATTGATAAGTTTTTTGAGACCGAACGTCTGATTCTCCGTCCTTGGAATGTGGATGATGCAGAGGCACTTTACAAATATGCGAGCAGTCCGCTGGTTGGGCCTGTTGCAGGGTGGCCGCCTCATACGTCTGTGGAAAACAGTTGTGATATTATACGCACTGTTCTTTCTGCTCCAGAAACGTATGCTGTTGTATTGAAAGCTACGGCGGAGCCAGTTGGAAGTGTCGGCATAATGTTTGGCAATGGAGTACATAGTGCGGATATGAATGAAGATGATGCCGAAATAGGCTATTGGATTGGTGTCCCATATTGGGGTCAAGGCCTGATACCTGAGGCTGTTAAACGTCTGCTTTGCCATAGTTTTGATGACTTAGGCGTAAAGCGGGTTTGGTGTGGATATTACGACGGAAATGTGAAGTCGCGTCGTGTTATGGAGAAGTGTGGGTTTACTTTTCATCATACAGAATGCGGAAAGATTTCACCATTGGGCGATATACGTACAGAACATTTTATGCTTATGACGTTAAGCGAGTGGAAAAATACAAGTAATAAAGAAAATGTCGCAGGATTTTGATATTAATGTATGGCTGGAGTGTTTCAGAGTTAAGCTTGTTTCACTCTTCGGCAGGCGTCTGCGCTTCTTCGGATTGCAGGGAAGTTATGGGCGTGGAGAGCAGACTGCCGGCAGTGATATAGATGTTGTTGTTGTCATTGACGGCATGAGCCGTCGTGACATATTTGCTTATCGTAATATGCTTGATACGATGGACCGCAGCAGCGTGATTTGTGGATTTGTTGCCGGTTCGGAGGAATTGCGTGGATGGGAGAAGTCTGATTTGCTTCAGCTCTTTCTTGACACGCAGCCTATCATTGGTTCGCTTGACAGCTTTGGTGTCTTTTTCACCAAAGAAGATATACGCCGTGCAGTAAAGATAGGGGCATGTAATATTTATCACGCTTGTCTGCACAATTTTCTTCATGCGCGGAACAAGGGCGTTCTTGCGGAACTTTTTAAGTCGGCCAGGTTTACAGTTCGCATGAAACATTATTATGATACAGGCGATTATGTCGCTTCATTCAGCAGGTTGAAAGATGTTGTTCCTGATGAAGACAGGCAGATTTTGCTCTGTGCTGCTTCTGTGGCTGACGGGTGCAACAGTGATTGCTTTGACGGGTATAGTCTGATGCTTGCAGACTGGGCCGGCGATATAATCCGGACAATGCATTAGATGTATAGAGTATTTAGATAAAAAGAAGCATTCGGAAAAAGGCGGTAGACATCATGGTATGGCATTAAGCATTTACCAGCGACTGATGTTGACACCTTTTCCCGAATGCTTCTTTTGTCGTTTTTTGGCCTATTTGTCAGGCTCTCTTCATCTTAGCTCTACAGTTCGTTTTTGTATATTTCAGTCAAGGCGTCCTGATATTGGCGCTCAATGTCCATATACGTAATCATGTTTTTGTAGATGTTGTCGGCTTCCACGTAATACTCTGTTACGGAAATTTCTCCGTTTTCAACCGCAGTGCGCAGCAATTTCAGCGTCTGTCGCATCAAAGGCACGTCGTATGCATCGGCCGAAGCTTTCAGCTGCTTCATCTGGGTTATCATAGTGCGTGCCGAGTTCTCGGCGTTAATACGTGCATTTGCATGTTGCATTACGGCTTCAGTCTGTCTTGCCTTTGCGATTTTTACCTTGTTCTTGCTTGAGAACAAAGGTATCGAACCTCCAATCAGGAAACCGTTGCTTGCATTGTCGCCCTCAGTATTTCGGCGGTAACCTATCTCAAACTTAGGAATCCAACTCTGTTTGTTCACCTTTACATCCTGTTCTGCGGCAAGCACAGAAGCCTGTGCTGTGCGGACAGTCCAGTCTGTGGCAACGGCTTTTTCATACATCGTAACTTCGTCGTCAGCCGGGGCTTGTGGATATTCTGTCATGTTTACCTCTATCGGCAGTCCTCCGTTAAGAGCCTGCAGCTGTTGCATTGCATTGGCATGTTTGGTGTCAGCCTGAACAAGTTCTGTCTCAAGGTTCATCCTGTCGAGCTTTATTTTGTTAAGTTCAAGTGATGTGGCGTCACCGTTCTTGAATTTAAGTTCGAACATGGCCAATAGTTCATCGGCATTCTTGCGCCTTTCCTGCAGCAGTTGTTTCTGTTTGTTGTAGTTGATGATGTCAAGGCAGAGCTTCTTTGCGTTGACAAGAATGTCGCGCCGTGCCGTCTGATATTGCATGTCTAGCACATTACGCTGCAGTTTTCCGGCTTTCTTGCGCGCTCCGTAAAGGGTAGGGAAGTTGAAACCCTGGGTAATGACTAGCTCTGAACTTGCGATACCGCTTGTTTCGCTCTGAAAGAATGGGCTGTATTCTATCGAGAGGTCCTCGAGTGTGTTTTGCGATTTGTTCTCTATGTCTGCAACCTCATTGCCTTTGAGCAGCGCTTTCAGTTCCATGTTGTTCTGCTCAACGCTTTTCAGTACGGCGTTTATGTCTTGAGCTTTTGCGCTGACAACTGCGGCAAAGGCCATGGCGGCCAATATTATTTTTTTCATTGTTCCTTATTTTGGTTGTCTGTTTTGATAATATTCTTTCGGTTCATCCACTCATATACAATAGGAATGATGAATGCGTTGAGGAAAGTAGACGTGAGAAGTCCGCCAAGTATGACTTTCGCCATAGGGCTTTGTATTTCATTACCGGGCAGGCTTCCGCGCAGAGCCAGTGGTATGAGGGCGAGAGCCGAGCATAATGCCGTCATAAGTATAGGATTAAGACGGTCGAGTGAGCCTCTCATTATGCATTCTCTCAGCGGAAGATGTTCCTCTTCGCGGAGGGTGTTGTATCGGTTGATGAGCAACATACCGTTGCGTGTGGCAATACCAAACAACGAGATAAAGCCGATTATGGCAGGAATGCTGACTTCTCCTGTGGTAAGTACCAGCGCGAATACGCCTCCGATAAGCGCAAGAGGAAGGTTGAGCAGGATTACTCCGCTCTCGAGGGCGTTTCTGAACTGCATGTAGAGCAGCAGGAATATTACGACGATGCTGAGCAATGATGCCAGCAGAAGTACACGGCTTGCGTTTTGCTCGCTCTCAAACTGACCTCCGTATTCAACATGATAGCCTTCCGGCAACTTTATCTCTGAGTTTATTCGTTTCTGGATGTCGTTCACCACGCTGCGCAAGTCGCGTCCGCTCGCGTTGGCAGAGATGACAATTTTACGTTTTACGTTCTCGCGGTTGATTGTGTTTGGACCCATGGCAGATTTTACTTCTGCAACATTCGCCAACGGAATCTTGCGGCCGTCAGGTGTGTCTATCATCAGGTCACGTATGCGTTCCATGTCGCAACGGTCGTGTTCGGCAGCACGTACCACAAGATTAAAGCTGCTGCCGTTGTCGTATACCTGTGATACTGTCTCGCCTGCCATGTTGACACGGACAAATGTGTTAAAGTCGGCGATTGAGATGCCGTAGAGTTTCAGCATGTCGCGTTTAGGCTTTATTTCGAGTTCCGGACGCTCAATCTGCTGTTCAACGTTGAGATCGGCAATGCCGTCTACTGTACCTATGGCATCTTTTATCTGGTTGCCAATTTCAAACATCTTGTTAAGGTCGTCACCGAACAGCTTGATGGCAATGCTGGCCTGTGTACCGCTGAGCATGGCGTCAATACGGTGGCTGATAGGCTGGCCAATCTCGATGTTGGCACCTGTTATTACGGAAAGTTTCTTTCTCACGTCGTTGAGCATCTCTTCGTGCGAGCGGTCTTTCAGCTCAAATGGTGCCTCGATTTCTGACACATTTACGCCAAGTGCATGCTCGTCAAGTTCTGCTCGTCCTGTTTTTCTTGCTACAGTCTGTATCTCAGGTATTGACAGCAGGATATTTTCGGCACGACGTCCTATTCTGTCAGACTCTTCGAGTGATATTCCTGGTAAAGAACTGATGTTTATTGTAAGCGAGCCTTCGTTGAACTTCGGAAGGAAGCTATGGCCGAGAGTAAAGAACAATCCAAGAGCAGCAACAAAAAGTATTGCCGTTGAGGCTACAACCGGACGCTTGTGGGCAAGTGCCCATGTGAGCCAGTGTTCATAGTGCTTCTTGAGCCATACTGTTACGAATGCTTCTTTTGGCATGCCCTCTTTGGTATCGCGGCCTAGCAGATAGCTGCACAGTACAGGCGTGAGCGTGAGTGCAACGATTGTTGATGCCACTAGTGCCACGATAAATGCCACGCCGAGAGGTATGAGCATGCGTCCTTCCATTCCGCTTAGATAGAACAGCGGGATAAAGCTTACGATGATTATTGCTGTTGAGTTGAGGATAGGCATTCGCACTTCGCGTGATGCGTTGTATACAACTTTCAGCACCGGAAGCCGTTGTTCCTTTGGCAATGCTCTGTTTTCGCGCAGATGTTTCCATACATTTTCAACGTCCACTATGGCATCATCGACAAGTGAACCTATGGCTATTGCGAGTCCGCCGAGACTCATCGTGTTGACGCTCATGTGGAAATAATGAAGAACAATGAGCGATATGAGCAACGATACCGGCAGGGTTATCAGTGAAATGACAGTGGTGCGGACGTTGGCAAGGAAGAGGAACAGAACTATGACAACAAATATAGCACCTTCGTAAAGTGACTGCTTAACATTGTTTATAGAGCTTTCGATGAAGCGTGACTGACGGAATATGTCGGTAGATACATGTACGTCAGCCGGCATATTCTTTTTAAGGTCTTTTAGTGCAGCCTCAAGTCTTTCCGTAAGTTCTATGGTGCCGGTGTCGGGCTGCTTGGTTACGGTGAGTAATACTGCTGGTTTTCCTTTCTCAGAAGCTGTTCCGAGTTTCGGAACCTGTGGCCCGGTCTGTACGTCTGCCACGTCAGCAAGGGTTATTGCATCGCCGTTGACTGTCTTTACGACGGTATTGCCCATTTCTTTTACGTCTTCTGTCGACACAACGCCACGAACGATATACTCGTTGCCATATTCATAAATCACGCCTCCATTGGTGTTGCGGTTCATCTGGTCAGTTGCGGCCATAACTTCAGCCAGTGTCACTCCGTAATGGTTCATTCTGCCGGGATGAAGTAAAATCTGATATTCCTTTATGTCGCCTCCTAATACAGCTACTTGCGACACACCTCCCGTAGACATCAGTCGGGGGCGCACCGTCCAGTCGGCCAATGTGCGCAAGTCGGTCATTGATGTGCTGTCTGCTGTAAGGCCAACGATGAGAACCTCTCCTAAAATAGACGACTGCGGACCTAAGGTTGGCTGCCCTACGTTGTCGGGTAGAGTCTCGTTTACGGCAGCAAGTTTCTCTGAAACAATCTGGCGTGCCAGATAAATATCAGTACTCCAGTCGAACTCAACCCATACAACAGAGAATCCCGTCGTTGAAGAAGACCTCACACGTCGTACATGCGTGGCTCCGTTCACAGCTGTTTCGATAGGGAATGTTACAAGTTGCTCCACCTCTTCTGCCGCCATGCCGTTGGCTTCGGTCATGACAACCACAGTAGGGGCGTTAAGGTCGGGGAATACATCTACCTCAGTTTGCCCTGTTGTGTAGATGCCTCCAATAATCAACAGTACCGCTGCAACAAGTATAAGCAGGCGGTTTTGCAGTGAGAATTTTATTATTTTGTTCAGCATTGCTTATCCTTGGTTTAGTGTTGATGCGAATGTGCGGGCAGACTAGTGCTGGCTGATGCCAGTCTTACTTGAGTGGCGCCCTTGGTAACTACTTTCTCGCCGCCTTTCAGGCCGCTTTTTATTTCAACTCTCTCACCGTCGGTTTCGCCTATTTCCACCTCACGGCGCTCATAGCAAGTAGCGTCTGTCTGTATATAAACAAAGTTTACTCCGTTCTCGTCGGTAAGTGCAGACACAGGAACACTTATTACTCCGGGGCGTTCTGACGTCAAAAGATAAGTCTCAACGAATGCTCCCGGCATGACGTCGGCCTGATTGTTGAACTCGAATGTTACGGGAATATAGGGTGACCCGTCGCCTGTTGACTTGCCGGTGGCAACAAGACGGCCGTTCATTGCTCCTATGTTGTATATTCTGTCGCTGTATGCTGTCTTAAACTTAGCCGACTTGACTGTACCAAGTATTGAGTAATATCGCTCTGGAACGTTGGCTTTTAGATATAGCTTGCGTGTCTGAGTGACGTTCATCATAGGCTGTCCGACGCTTACATAGTCGCCCTCTTTTACAAGACATGTCTTTACATATCCGCTTATTGGCGATGTTACGGCCACTCCGCTTCCGCCTTTGCTTCCAGAGAATGCCTCGTAGGCAATCTTTGCAGATTCGTAGTTGGCTCTTATGCTGTTGAATTCTTTCTGTGTTACGATATTGTCTTTCACTAACTTTGCTGCGCGTTCATACTCCTTCTTTGCTGTCTGATATGCGATTGCAGCCTGCTTTGCCGGATTGTCCTGAAGCTTGTCTGCTGAGATGGTGAACACCGTTCCTCCTTTGCTTACGGCTGTTCCTTCTGTTATGCCACGTTGAAATCTTACTATACCTGGCACGGTTGCCACTATTGTGGCTTCATTGCCGGATGCTGCAAGAATTTTGCCTCCGGCCGGGATAACTCCGCTGAAGTTGCCCGGCTTGATAATCTCGGCAACTATGTCTGCCTGGTGAGCCTGCTCCGGACTGATAACAATTTCGGTTGAATGGCCTTTTTCTTCACCTTCGTGTGCGTCTGCCTCTTCGCTGTGTGTGTGTTTGTGCTGACATGAAACCATGACCAGCATGCTTAGTACAGATGTAATTAAGATGTTTTTCTTCATGTTTATTTTATGTAGCTTTATTAATAATGTTTTGTCATATTTATTATTTATGCAAAAATAACGTAAAATGGATGCAACTTAGTTGCAATTGCGCATTTTGGAATATGTATGTTGCAATATGTCCTAAATTTATTGTCTTTATTCTGATGTCAGAGCCATTGAAGTTATGAATGATATGGAGAAAACGTTTGACGGAATAGACGATGTAACAGTTTACAGATGTTATGAAAACTAATGGAATACCAATTTGTCTGTATGGGATGTCTGTCGGTGAATACATTTGTCCGTAAACAACAATTTTCTTTTGATTCTTGTTATGTCGTTAAAAAATATGCTATAACTAAATAAAATATATTTGTTGATTTTGTCCTTTAATGCCGGAATAACGAATAAGTTTTATACCTTTGTTTTTAGATGTATTTCTGTGATAAAAACAGAAACATCTGTTTGTGTTAAGTTGTGTAATGAAAAATAATGATAATGCAATGAAAATAGAATGTAAATTTCGTACAGCTACGATGAAAGACATACAGGAGCTTAAAAAACTTTTTTGTAATACTGTGATGACTGTTAATCGTCGTGACTATACGGCAGAAGAAGTGGCAGACTGGGCGTCGTGCTGTGAAAGCGACGGATGTTGGGAACAGTTGCTTTCTACTTTGTATTTTATTGTTGCTACTGATGTTGAAGGCCAGATGCTTGGTTTTACAGCCCTTAGAGGGGATGGCTATCTTCATTCAATGTTTGTGCATAAAGATTACCAGCGTCAGGGTATCGCAACGGCTCTGTTGCAGAAAATAGAAGCTTATGCATCGGAGCATGGAATAAAAGAAATGACATCAGAGGTGAGTATTACTGCCCGTCCGTTTTTTGAACACCATGGTTATAAGGTTGAGCGTGAGCAGCGTGTTCTGGCCAATCGTATGATTATGACAAATTTTATGATGCGGAAGACACTGTAAGTCTATATTGCATACGTGTACATGAAGGACGCCTTGCCCAATTTAATATGAATATAATGAGTGATAATAAATAAAAAAGTCCGCAATCTTAGATTGCGGACTTATATGTTTTCTGGCGGTGCGTACGGGACTTTAACTTATACAATCGGGAAATTTCATAAAAGCACAATATATTGGTAATAACCAACTTATTGCAGATGAACTATATTACTAAATATCATTAAATACCTTTTGCTGTTTCAATTATTGGGTGTATATTTGGGTGTTGATTTTAATACACCCAGCTATGAACATCAAGAGAAACATCATCTTTTCATTGGAAAGCCGCAAGAAGAACGGAGTGCCAATCGTGGAGAATGTCCCTATCCGTATGCGTGTTGTTTTTGACAGCCACCGCATCGAGTTCACAACAGGCTACCGCATTGATGTTGCCAAATGGGATGCCGACAAGCAGCGTGTGAAGAACGGATGCACCAACAAGCTGAAGCAAAGTGCATCGGAAATCAATGCGGACTTGCTGAAATACTACACCGAAATACAGAACATCTTTAAGGAGTTCGAGGTGCAGGGATTCATGCCCACTACCGAACAGGTAAAGGACGCGTTCAACAGGTTGCATGATGGGAAAAAGGGAGAGGAGGAACAAGCCCCGGTGATATTTCTTCCTTTGGAGGTCTTTGATGAGTTCATTAAGGAGTGCGGCACGCAAAACGGCTGGTCTGATGCCACCTATGAGAAATTTGCCGCAGTAAGGAAACATCTTGAAAAGTTTGACAAGGGACTGACTTTTGAATCGTTGGATGAACCCAAGCTGACAAAGTATGTGAATTTCCTGAAAGACACCGAAGACATGCGGAACACATCCATCATGAAACAGGTCGCTTATCTGAAATGGTTCCTGCGCTGGTGTACCAAGAAAGGGTATTGCATGAACAATGCCTACGAAGATTTCAACCCCAAATTGCGGAGTACCCCGAAAAAGGTGATATTCCTTACGTGGGAAGAACTGAACAAACTCAAAAACTATCAGATACCTGAAACCAAGCAATATCTTGAACGGGTGAGGGATGTCTTTCTGTTCTGTTGCTTTACCGGACTCCGGTATTCGGATGTACATAATCTGAAGAAAAGCGACATCAGGGACGGATATATAGAAATCACCACCGTAAAGACCGCCGAAAGGCTTATCATCGAGCTGAACAACCACAGCAAGGCGATACTGGATAAATATAAAGATGTGGAGTTTGAGGGGCATAAGGCTCTCCCGGTCATCAGCAACCAAAAGATGAACGATTATTTGAAGGAGTTGGGCGAGCTTGCCGAAATCAACGAGCCAGTAAGCGAGACCTACTACAAAGGGAGCAGACGCATAGACACCATTACGCCCAAATACGCATTGCTTGGCACCCATGCCGGGAGAAGGACTTTCATCTGCAATGCCTTGGCTCTCGGCATTCCGACTCAGGTGGTCATGAAATGGACAGGGCATAGCGACTACAAGGCGATGAAACCCTACATAGACATCGCCGATGATGTGAAAGCCAATGCGATGAATAAATTCAACCAACTGTAAAAACAATCAGCAAGTTTCATGGAAAACCTGTAATTGGGCTTACCTTTGTAACTTTCAATACATACAACAATGAGCAACAACGATAACAATATAGAGAAAAGAAGTTTCGAGGCTTTTGTCAATGCCATCGGGTCAGAAATAGAGCAGGCGCAAGTCCGGCTCATCAGTGCAGCCAATGCGCAGATGCTGTTCCACTACTGGAAAATGGGCAATTACATATTGTACCACCAGAACCGACAAGGCTGGGGCGGCAAGGTCATCAAGAAACTGGCGCAGGCGATACGGTTCAACTATCCTGAAAAGAAAGGGTATTCGGAACGAAACTTGGCTTATATGTGCCAGTTCGCACGCTCCTATCCATTGGGCGCATTACGGAGTTTTATAGAAACCGATGCGAAATTACTTACTCCAAGTGTGCAAAAAATCACGGATGAACTTCAAAGCCTGAACAATATGACATTTACGCAAGAGCCTCTTGCGCAAATTCAATCCTCAGACAACAAGGAAATTGCAATTGTGCAAGAACCTCTTGCACAAATTCAGGATGTAGTCCAAACATTAGCCGCCGTTTATCAAGTACCGATTGAGGACATGGAAAAACTGTTCCTGGCATCACCTATCGCAAGAATCAATTGGGCAAGCCATGTGATTCTGCTGAACAGTTCCCTTCCGTTAGGTGTCGATTACTGGTATATGAAGCAATCTGTGGAAATGGGATGGAGCAGCAATGTCCTTAAAATGCAGATTGAAAGCAAATTGTTTGAACGGCAAATCAACAGCCACAAGGTCAATAATTTTACCGCCACGCTTCCTGCACCTCAAAGCGACCTTGCCAACTACCTGTTGAAAGACCCGTATATCTTTGATTTGGCGGGAGCCAAAGAACGTGCGGACGAAAGGGACATAGAGGAACAACTGGTGAAGCACGTCACCCGTTATCTGTTAGAGATGGGCAACGGATTTGCCTTTGTCGCAAGGCAGAAGCATTTCCAGATTGGCGACAGCGATTTCTATGCCGACTTGATTCTGTACAACATAAAGCTCCATGCCTATGTGGTCGTGGAACTGAAAGCGACCCCGTTCAAACCGGAATATGCAGGACAGTTGAATTTTTACATCAATGTAGTGGATGACAAACTGAGGGGAGAGAACGACAACAAGACCATCGGGCTGCTGCTATGCAAGGGCAAAGATGAGATTGTAGCGCAGTATGCATTGACAGGCTATGACCAGCCTATCGGCATCAGCGATTACCAGCTCAGCAAGGCTGTGCCGGAAAGCCTGAAATCGGCATTGCCGAGCATAGAACAGGTGGAAGAAGAACTGACCATGCTTCTTGACAATGAAAAGAACAGACAAAAGTAGGACACCTATGGCAGACAAGATACAGACGATGATACCCCGATACGGAGAACTCAACAGAATATACAGGGACTATATAGACAATCGCGTTTTCTCTTTTGACAGACAAAAATTCATTTCCGATTTCTGTCAGGAATACAATGACATGAAGTCTTTTGAGGCTGCTATCCTTGAACTGGTGCTTGACAGGCAAAAAGAACAATACACCTTGATACTCAACAGCCTGAAAACCGAAATAGAAAAGAGCATACAGGCTTATGAGGTGTGCCCGTTGAGTGATAGTGCCGTAGAGCGTGCTTGCTATCGACACATGGAAAGGTATTCCCTTGAAATTGAAGCCCAACTGGATGTCACAAGAAGTCTGAGCAAGCCGCTGAATGAAGCCAACAACAGGTATGATTCCATTGGTTACCGGGAACATACTGCCGAAGAGGAAAAACAGGCTGAAAAAGAATATGAACGCTGCAAGGCTGAATATGACAGGGAAAAGGCCAGACTGAACGAATTCTATGACCTGCAAAAGACTGCAAGAAATGAGGCATTCCAATATATGAAGAACCGTTGTGCGGACATATACCGTCAAAGTTGTCTTTTTCTGGATATATTGAAGAAATACATTCCTGACGGGAAACGACAGGACGAGCCGGGCAAATCCGTCAGCCAGCAGGAAACGACGGATGAACAACAAGAATACTTCAGCATGAAATTGCTATCTCTCATTCATGAGATATGTGTGGGAGAACAGTTCGAAGAAATTTCCGCACTGGATTTCTATGCCAACATGAACCTGCACCCCTGCAACTGCAGGCTGAAAACCAAACCGAGAGAGAAGATACGTGTATGTTATCTGATATTCCTCATGAGCGAAAAGCTCCCCAAACAGGACAGGGACAAATGGAAAGCCGGAATACTGAAACTGCTGGATATTGATGACAGCTACTACAAGTCAAAATACAAGGAGCCAGTTTCTGATTTCCCCAGTGACAGCAACCAGAATTTCGCCAAGGAAATGGAACATATATTCAGATAATCCGTGATATATCCTGATTCTTTACGAAAGTTCCACTTTTACCACTCAAATTAATTTTTGAGTGGTATTTTTATTTTCTGATATTCAATAAGATACAACGAAATTCGGATTATATCATCCCCATCCTTACCACCCATATCCATATCTAATTTTGCATCGTTCGAGAACAGAAATAACAGCCAGTGCGCAGGGCTGATTGTTTAACGACTAATTAGATTGGACAATGACAAATATCCAAGAATTATTATCCAAACCCGTCTGGCAGATGACAGGCGAAGAGTTCATCATGTTAAGCAGGCACGCATCCGGTCAGCCGGAAGCGCAGCCGCAGCCCGTAACGGACACAGGCAGGAAGTATGTGTACGGAATACTCGGCATAGCCAAGTTGTTCGGGTGCAGCCTGCCTACCGCCAACCGCATAAAGAAAAGCGGAAAGATAGACAAGGCCATCACCCAGATAGGGCGCAAGATTATCGTGGACGCGGAACTTGCCCTTGAACTGGCAGGGAAGAAAACAGGCGGACGCAAGTAACGGGAGGAATCGCTATGGACTATATGAAAGACATCCGGGAAATATCGGACGAACAGGCGGTAATACTCTGGCAAGCCTCACGGCTGAGCCTGTCGGGAAAATACGAGAAAGCCCCCGAAATCCTCAGTGTGAAAGGTTCCGTTATCGGCACGTTGGGAAATTTCAGCGCATCCATCGGCAAAGCCAAAAGCAAGAAGACATTCAATGTGTCGGCTATCGTGGCGGCGGCATTGAAAAACGGTACGGTGCTCAGGTATGCGGCTGAACTTCCCGAAGCCAAACGGAAAGTGCTTTATGTCGATACGGAGCAAAGCCCCCACCACTGCCTGAATGTGATGGAGCGCATCATGCGTATGGCAGGGCTGCCCGATGACAGGGACAACGAAAACCTTGAATTCCTTGCCCTGCGGAAGTACACGCCGGAGCAGCGCATAAGGATTGTCGAACAGGCAATCTACCATACGCCGAACCTTGGTCTGGTGATAATAGACGGCATCCGTGACATGGTATATGACATCAACAGCCCCAGTGAATCGACACGCATCATATCAAAGCTGATGCAGTGGACGGACGACAGGCAGATACATATCCACACGATACTCCATCAGAACAAGGGGGATGAGAACGCGAGGGGACATATCGGCACGGAGCTGAACAACAAGGCCGAAACCGTGCTGCTCGTTGAAAAGGACAAGAGCAACGGGGACATAAGCAAGGTTTCCGCCATGCACATCCGTGCGATGGACTTCGAACCGTTTGCCTTCCGCATCAATGACAGGGCATTGCCTGAACTGATGGAGAACTACCAGACAGAAACCAAAGCACCCGGCAGACCCCAAGGTGAAAGGTTTGATGCCTGCAAGGACATTTCCGAGCAACAGCACCGGATAGCCTTGGAAGCCGCATTCTCGTTGCAGGACGAGTACGGGTATAAGGAACTGGGCAAGGCACTGAAAGAATCGTATGCCTTGGTGGGCGTTCCGTTGAGCGACAACAAGCTGGTCAAACTCATCACTGTGTTGAAGAGCAAGCGGATGATAGTGCAGGAAAACGGCAGGAAGTACAGGTACGAACCGGATTTCCACTATTAGCCCAATCCTCGCAATCACTTCACTTTATTCTCAGGGTCTATATATTAGGATAAAGCGAAGTGGTTGCAGGGGAACATCAAACCGCTTCACTTTAAGCCGTATCCTATATATACGACAATAAAGTGAAGTGGTTATACAGCCAGTAACCTATATGAAAAGGTACTGGCGAAAAGAAAAACAAACGATAACCGACAAAGACAATCATTTATGGACATACAGACAGCAAAACAAATCAGGCTGGAGGAATATCTTCACAGCTTGGGGTATAGCCCGGTGAAACGGCAGGGCATCAATCTCTGGTACAAATCGCCGTTCAGGGAAGAAACCGAAGCATCGTTCAAGGTGAATACCGAGCGGAACCAATGGTATGATTTTGCACTCGGCAAGGGCGGCAACATCATCGCACTGGCTTCGCACCTCTATGCAACAGACAGCGTGCCGTACCTTTTGAAACGCATAGAGGAACAGGTACCGCACGTGCGCCCTGTTTCTTTCTCTTTTCGCAAGCAGTCCTTTACGGAGCCGAGTTTCCAGCAGTTGGAAACCGTGCCGCTATCTTCCCCTGCCTTGCTCGCCTATTTGCGGGAAAGGGGTATCAATCCGGCACTGGCGAAAAGAGAATGCAGGGAGGCACGGTTTACACACAACGGCAGGCGGTACTTCGCCATTGCGTTTCCCAACATGTCGGGCGGCTATGAAATCCGCAACCGATATTTCAAGGGTTGTATCGCTCCGAAAGACATTACACACATACGGCAACAAGAACTGAAGAACACCTGTTTCGTTTTCGAGGGATTTATGGACTACCTTTCCTTTCTGACCCTGCGGCTTGAAAGCTGTCCGCAATGCCCCGATTTCGACAGGCAGGATTATATGGTGCTGAACTCTGTCGCCAATGTTTCCAAGGCACTCTACCCGTTGGGAAGCTATGAGCGCATCCACTGCTTTCTTGACAATGACCGTGCAGGAATGGAAGCCTTGCAGCAAATCCGCAAGGAATACGACAGCACCCGGCATATACGGGACGCTTCCCAAATCTACTGCGGATGCAAAGACCTGAACGAGTATTTGCAGAAGTGCATGGCTGATGGAAAAGAGCAAATGCAATCCGTCAGAAAGAGGGATGACACACTATCCAAGAAACCGAAAGGCTTCCGGTTATAGCCCACTATAACTACACGCTTCGCTTGCGTAGTTGTGGGCTCTCCCGAGGGGCTTAGGACGCTGCCCTAAGAACCCGGCAAGGGCTTTCAGCCCTATGCAACCCGACCAAAGAGTGACCCTCTCTTTGGAAACTCCGCTCATGGGTTGCACCCCTAAGAACCCCTTGCGGTTATGAGCGGAAAGCAGCAAACAAAATTAGTCAAAAACCGAATCAAAATTTGAAAAGATGGCAACAAAATCAAGCATACATATCAAGCCTTGCAACGTGGCATCAAGCGAGGCTCATAACCGGAGGACTGCCGAGTATATGCGCAACATCGGCAAGTCCAAAATCTACATCGTGCCCGAACTCACAGCCGATAATGAACAGTGGATAAATCCGGATTTCGGCAGTCTCGAATTGCAGACGCATTATGAGAACATCAAACGCATGGTCAAGGAAAAGACAGGACGCGCCATGCAGGAAAAGGAGCGTGAACGCAAAGGGAAGAACGGCAAGATTATCAAGGTGGCGGGATGTTCTCCCATCCGTGAGGGAGTATTGCTTATCAGACCGGACACCACTTTGGCAGATGTGCGTAGGTTTGGCGAAGAGTGCCAAAAACGATGGGGCATCACACCGCTCCAAATCTTCCTCCACAAGGACGAGGGGCATTGGCTGAACGGACAGCCCGAAGTGGATGACAGGGAGAGTTTCCAAGTAGGCGAAAGATGGTTCAAGCCGAATTATCATGCCCATATCGTATTCGACTGGATGAACCACGATACAGGCAAGAGCCGAAAGCTCAATGATGAGGATATGACCGAAATGCAGAGCCTGGCCTCCGACATCCTTCTGATGGAGCGTGGACAATCAAAGTCTGTAACAGGCAAGGAACATCTGGAACGGAACGACTTCATCATTAAGAAGCAGAAAGCCGAACTGCAACGCATGGATGCAGCAAAACGGCGCAAAGAAGAACAGATAAATCTTGCCGAACAGGAACTCCGTCAGGTGAAATCGGAGATACGCACGGACAAGCTCAAAGGCGCAGCCACCGATGCCGCTACGGTCATAATAAGCGGCGTGGGTTCTCTTTTCGGCGGCGGGAAAATGAAGAAACTGGAACTATCCAATGAAGAATTGCGTCAGGAAATCGCTAAACGGGATAAGGGCATTGATGACTTGAAAGTCCAAATGCAACACATGCAGGAACAGCACGGCAAACAGATACGCAATCTGCAAGGGATACACAAGCAGGAACTTGAAGTCAAAGACAAGGAAATATCACGGTTGAATGCTATTATTGAAAAAGCGTTCAAATGGTTCCCGATGCTCAAAGAGATGCTGAGAATGGAAAAGTTGTGCGCTGCCATCGGCTTTACCAAAGAAATGATAGAGAGCCTTTTGACGAAGAAAGAGGCTATCAGGTGCAACGGCAGGATTTATTCTGAAGAACACAGGCGGAAGTTTGACATCAAGAACGATGTTTTCAAGGTGGAAAAGAATCCGACCGATAACAATAAATTGGTTCTGACCATAAACAGGCAGCCGATTGGCGAATGGTTCAAAGAACAATGGGAGAAACTTCGGCAAGGTTTACGAAAAACAGAAGAGCCAAGAAAAAATAGAGGATTCAAGTTATGATGTAACGAGGGCTGAAAAAGCTGGGGGAATTGATCCTCCAGCTTTTAATTATGATTTTGAAATAGCATCTAGAATAGATAAGTCATGAATATCCTTATCCCGAAATTCATATCCCGAATGGAATATCTTTTGCCCTTTCAATGAAATACATGGAATAACCCTGCCATCCAAAGTAGTTTCACCAAAATAGTCCGACTGAAATTCATACCAACCACCTTGCAAATCCGCTTGTCTGGATGTACCATCCTCATTCAATATAAACGGGTGTATGTCTATATACCCTAATTCGACGCTGTATAATTCCATCCTCGCAGGAAGCCAGTCCGTTTCTATGACGAAACCATTTTCCTGAAGAAAGGCAATCAATTTGTCGGTATAACGGCTGTCAAAATCAATATCCACATCTCTATGGATTCTGGTTTGCCCTCCATGCAGGGCATCTACGCCCCATCCTCCATCGAGCCAATACTTCACGCCTGTACTTTCCAATAAATCCAATATTTGGAATAAGTCTGAAATCGTAATGTGTTCTTTTTTTGCCATAATAAACGATGTCTTTGTGATAAATATGTTATTGCAGAGATTTTATCGAAGAGATGAAACACGCGGCTACTCCGACCGCTCCAATGAGCGTCCCACAGATTACAAACAAGGTTGCAATACTCATGTTTTCAGCCAAATATCCCGATACCAATATCCCCAACAAGGAAGAGAGCGTGCTCAGACTAAATATCAAAGAAAACGTGCGCCCGAGAATTTCCGAAGCGATATTCTGCTGGAAAACAGCAATGAACAAGGCGTGATAAATGGCATAAGCAATACCCCCGGCAAACATCAGGCACATAAATCCTATGAACGCATCGACTGGTAAAAAACTTTTATACTCTCCCTTTATAATCATAAATAATACGAAAACACCCAACTTTACATTCTTGGGTGTAAAATCGGGTGTTTAATTTGTAAAACATTGATTTCCAATGTTTATTGCGGTGCGTACGGGACTCGAACCCGTGACCTCCTGCGTGACAGGCAGGCATTCTAACCAGCTGAACTAACGCACCCTGAGATGAGAATACCACTCTTTTGAGAGCGGTGCGTACGGGACTCGAACCCGTGACCTCCTGCGTGACAGGCAGGCATTCTAACCAGCTGAACTAACGCACCATTAGGTATCTGTCTCAATTGCGGTTGCAAAGGTATGAATATTTTTTTTATCTACCAAACTTTTTGGCGATTTTTTACAAAAAAAGTTGCATTAGCAGTGCATTATGGTATTTTTTGCCATCGAAGAGCCAGTCTTTCAACTCATTTGACTTTATGAATCCACTCTTCTCAAACAGGGCTAACGACCTCTCGTTATCCTTGTTTATGCACGCATAAAGCTGATGCAGGTGTAGGATGTTTGCGGCGTAAGCTTTTATTCTTGTTATAGTGGCCAGGGCATAGCCTTTGTTTCTGTAGTCTTGTTTTATTACTATGCCTACCTCTGCTCTCATGTTCTTAGGGTCGAAGTTTATTATGTCAACTATTCCCACAACGTTATGATGTTCGTCTTCTATCATCATCCTTACCTGCTTATCGGCGTAAATGTCGTTTTTTGCATTTGCGACGTAGTCATATAGCACGTATCTTGAGTATGGCACGTTCGTTGTGCTAACGTTCCAAACCTTAGTGTCGTTCTCGATGGTATACAACACGTCGAGGTCTTCCGGCTCTATCGCCCTGAGATGTATTGTCGGTAGAATGTCTGTCATCAGGCTATTATCTCGTTGTCTGTTATTATTATGTTGAATCTCGGACTGTATGTGCCGATTTTTACATTGGGCTTGCTGTTTTTAGAGAATAGATTAAGAATGTCTTCATATCTGCATAAGCCTGTGTCATAAACAAGATATACGGGCGTCTTGCAGCTGATGTTTTTTACGGCTTCGGCATGTGCATCCGGGTCTGCCGGTGCCTGTGTTACTATATATTGTGCGTCCAGGCCGTTACGGTCGGCGAGGCTTCGGCATCTTGATATTGATTCTTTTGTAGAAATAAATATGTAGAGTGGCGACTTGCGTCTTCTGTCGGGCATGAATCCCAGTGTCTTCTGTATATGCTCTGACGTAGTCTTTATAAGAGCCGTTGTGGCTTTAAAATATATTGCAGCCTTTATTGGCATGTTCAGCCAGATGCTGAGATGGCCATAGTGCTTTTTGAAGAAGATGAGCATGGCCTCGTAGAACACGTGTACATATTTGAACGATGACTTCTGCGTGCTTTCTCCTTTGTAATGCAGTATCTTTGTTGGCAGATACCAGTTGTCGAAGCCGCTCTTCAGCAGCCTGTATGACAGGTCGATATCTTCACCGTACATAAAGAAGTCTTCGTCGAGCAGTCCTGCCTTGTCAAGTGCAGTGCGCCTCATCATCATGAAGGCTCCGCTTATTATCTCGATCTTGGCCGGTTCGTCCCACGGAAGATATCCCATGTAGTATTTTCCCAGTTTCTTATGTGTGGGATATTTGGCACACAGTCCGCACATCTTGTAGAAAGCGGTCATCGGTGTCGGCAGTCCGCGCCGGCTCTCCATGGCATCGCTGCCGTTGCATTTCAGCATTCTTACGCCCAGTCCGCCCGCATTCTCATGTTCGTCCATGAATCTGATGCACTCTTTCAGGGTGTTTTCTCCAACAATAGTGTCGGGGTTCAGCAGCAGCACGTATTCGCTTTTTGTGCGCCTTATGCCCATGTTGTTGGCTTTTGCAAAGCCATGATTGTGATTGCAGGCAATAAACTTCACACCGCGGTTCTTGCCTTTAAGCTTCTTCACGGTGTTGTCTTTTGAATGATTGTCGATTACGTATATTTCTGCTTCGATGCCCTCAACGGCTCTGTATAAGCTGTCGAGACATTGCTGAAGATAGTGTCTTACGTTGTAGCTGACGATTATTATTGCAAGTTTCATTTCTTGTCGCTTGTTTCAGATATGCATCTTGCCATTGTAGGGTTGACGAAAATCAGACAGATAAGTCCGATAATTGCCATATAGCCGAATGCCACGTTCATGAACAGGTAATAGAGCAGGGTGTTGGCCACCATCGGGACGCAAAGCATCATCATGCGTATGCTTCCCCAGCGGAGCAGCTCTTTTTCTGGCTCAGCCTGTAGCTTCATGCTGATCTTCTTGACCTTGAACAGCCTCAGTGACGCAGGAATGAGGCATATCGTAATGACTTCCATTAGCGACACGGTAAGAAATTCGGCGTTCTTGCTTGCTGTCAGGTCTCCCGGCAGCAGCGTCTCGGTTTCAAATATTGCGGTTATGGCCAGCAGCAAAGCTATGCTGACGTACATGATTACCGAGAGTATGTTTTTTGTTCTTTTCATTTTCTTGGTTAATATTTTCGCTTTAAGCAGTTTTCCGGCAGGTTGCGTCATCTGCTATTGTCTGCCGTCGAACGGCTGCCGGTTAATGATAGATCGTCCGAGCGTAACCTCGTCGGTGTATTCCAGCTCGCCGCCCACAGATATTCCGCGTGCAATCACGCTCAGGCGTATGTCGAATTTTGCCAGTTTGCGGTAGATGTAGAAGTTGGTGGTGTCGCCTTCCATTGTGGAGCTAAGCGCCAGAATCACCTCTTTTATCTTTCCGCTCTCAACTCTTTCTGCCAGCGAGCTTATCTCTATGTCGTTAGGACCTATGCCGTCCATGGGCGATATTACGCCTCCGAGTACATGATAAAGCCCGTTGTACTGCTGAGTGTTTTCGATGGCCATGACGTCTTGCACGTTTTCAACCACGCACACTGTGGTGTCGTCGCGCCTTGCGTCGGAGCAGATAGGGCAGACGTCCGTGTCGCTTATGTTGTGGCACACGGTGCAGTGCTTTATCTTATGCCTCATTTCGCTTATGGTCTGGGCAAACCTTTCCACCTTGTCCTTGTCCTGTCTCAGCAGAAACAGCACCAGCCTTAGGGCTGTTTTCTGTCCTATGCCGGGCAGGCTTGAAAATTCTGCCACTGCCTTTTCGAGCAATGCCGACGGATATTGTTGGGTCATACTTTGCTAAAATGTTTTTGTCGGCAAAGTTACTTCAATAGTAGTAAAATTCAAAACAAATTTATTTTTATTTTCCTTTGAATGTCTTTTGCGGGTTTCGTGGCTGCTGTTTTGTGCGCTGTGGCTGCCTGTTTTTCGCATTATTAATGTCTTCTGCATATCGACTATTGATGTCCGGCATGAAGAGTGTATCGTATATGAGGAATGCACACTTTCTTATTTCTTTACAAAATGTAGATTTTTAAGCCTCTCAGGCAGCCTCCGTATTAGCAGCTTGCCTGTTTGCTGTGTTTTAATCGAAAAATAGTGACTTTTGTGTAATTAATTGTAAGCCAGCGTGTTATGTGCTATAGTAGTCACGCATGCCACTTTCTGACTGCTGATATGTGCCCTTTTAGGTCGTAAAAGCATGTCTTTTGACTCGTAATTCAGTGTGTTTCGCATCGCATTTCAGTGTGTTTCAGCGGCGATATTGGCTGTTTTATGACAGCAAGTTGGCTTTTCTTGTGTAAAAATATCCCCTGTTTTGTCATCTCCATATGCCATTTTTGCATTTGTGGTTGTCTGTTTCTGAAAAATAATTTGTCATGAATTTTTATTGCACACATGCCGGTCCGGCTGCGTTTTCGCGTATGCGCCGTCGTCATTGTGCCTGGGTGCATGCAGGGCATTGTCTGCAGATTTTATCCGTTGCTTATATATAACATTGTGCCGGCGGTTGTATTTTTCTGATATTTTTATTACCTTTGCAAAGGTTTTTCATAAATTTATCGACGACTAAATGATAATAACAAAATCAGAATTTTCAGTGAGCAGTCCTAACATACAGCTTTGTCCTAAAGACACAAAGCCTGAGTATGCGTTTATCGGACGAAGCAATGTTGGCAAATCAAGCCTTATCAACATGCTCTGCAACCACAAAAATCTTGCAAAGACATCGGCCACTCCGGGCAAGACTCTGCTTATCAACCACTTTATTATAAATAATGAGTGGTATCTGGTAGACCTTCCCGGCTATGGATTTGCCAAGCGCTCAAAGACGGTTCAGCAGAAGCTGGAGCAGATGATAACGTCTTACATCCTGCAGCGCGAGCAGCTCGTAAACGTGTTTGTGCTGATAGACATCAGACACGAGCCGCAGGCTATCGACATAGACTTTATCAACTGGCTCGGGCAGAGCAGCATACCGTTCTCGATAGTGTTCACAAAGGCCGATAAGCTTAGCTCGTCTAAGGTGGCGCCTACGGCAGCCGCATATATGGACAAGCTGAAGGAAACTTGGGATGAGCTTCCTCCTTACTTCATATCGAGCAGCGAGACAAAGCGCGGACGCGACGAAATTCTTGATTATATCGAAAATATAAATAAAACGCTTAAACAGTAAGGCGTAAATAATAAATAAAGACAGAAATGGCCGGTCAGTTACCTTATCTTGACATACAGAATCTTACTAAATCGTTTGGAGCCCATGTCCTGTTTCAGGACATATCGTTCAGTGTTGCCGAAGGACAGAAAATAGGTCTTGTTGCTAAGAACGGTACGGGCAAGTCGACGCTGCTCTCCATATTGACTGGGCGCGAAGGCTACGATTCGGGCAATATTATCTTCAGACGCGAGCTTAAGATTGGCTATCTGGAACAGTCGCCCAAGTTTGATCCCGACGACACTGTGCTGGATGCATGCTTTAATCATAAAGGAGATGAGGCGAAGATTCTGCGTGCGAAGCAGATACTTACACAGCTTAAGATAGATGACCTTGACAAGAAGATGGGCACTCTGAGCGGAGGACAGCAGCGCCGTGTGGCACTGGCAAACGTATTGCTGACCGACCCGGACATGTTTATCCTGGATGAGCCAACCAACCATCTTGACCTCGACATGATAGAATGGCTGGAAGGCTTCTTTGCCCGTGGCAACAAAACCTTGCTCATGGTTACCCACGACAGGTTTTTCCTCGACAAGGTATGCTCGGTGATATTGGAACTTGACGACAAGAAAATATACACCTATCGCGGCAACTACAGCTATTATCTCGAGAAACGTCAGGAGCGCATAGACAACACGCGCGCCGAAATAGCACGTGCAAACAACCTGTATAGAAAGGAACTCGACTGGATGCGCAGAATGCCCCAGGCACGAGGCCATAAGGCAAGATACCGAGAGGACGCATTCTATGAACTTGAGAAAGTGGCCAAGCAGAGGATTGAGGACCGTCAGGTAAGGCTTAAAGTCAGAAACGTTTATATCGGAAGCAAGATATTTGAGTGCCAGTATATCTCCAAGAGCTGGTCGCCGGATAAGGTTATTCTCAAAGACTTTTACTATAATTTTGCCCGTTTTGAGAAAATGGGTATTGTTGGCAACAACGGCACAGGCAAGACAACATTCCTGAAGTTGCTGTTGGGACAGGAGAAGCTTGACAGCGGACGCTTTGACATCGGATCGACAGTACGTTTCGGATATTTCTCTCAGGAAGGCATGGTCTTTGATGAACAAAAGAAAGTGCTAGACGTGATAACAGACATTGCCGACTATATCGACATGGGAGGCGGAAAGCATCTGTCGGCATCACAGTTTCTGCAGCATTTCTTGTTTACTCCCGAACAGCAGCACAATTATGTGTATAAGTTGAGCGGAGGCGAGAAGCGCAAGCTGTATCTGTGTACAGTGCTGATGAAAAATCCGAACTTCCTGGTGCTTGATGAGCCGACAAATGACCTTGACATACAGACTCTGCAGATATTTGAAGAGTATCTGGCCGACTTCCCCGGCTGTGTCATAATCGTAAGTCACGACCGCTACTTCATGGATAAAGTGGTAGACCATCTGCTTGTGTTCAAAGGCAATGGCGTAGTAAACGATTTCCCCGGAAACTACACACAGTATCGCGAATGGTGTTCGCTTAAGAGCCGTGACGAAGAAACGGCGGCTAAAAAAGACAGTCGTCCAAGAGAAAAACGGCATCAGGAGCGCCGCAAGATGTCGTATAAAGAAAAGATGGAGTTTGCTCAGCTTGAGAAAGAAATAGCCGAACTGGAAAAAGAGCAGAAGGAAATAGAAGAGCAGCTTTGCAGCGGTAAGCTGCCGGTAGACGAACTGACTGAAAAAAGTAAGCGTCTGCCGTTGATAAAGGAAGAACTCGACCTTAAGGAATTGCGGTGGCTGGAGCTTTCAGAAATAGAATCTTAAATATTAAAATTAAGTTAAAATGAATAAGTCTTCAGAGCCGTTACTTCTTTTAATCAATATAAATTATTACTTTTGCATTAAATTTAAAAAATCATAATTTGTTTCCACTCGTGAAACGAATACAATCAATAAATTTCTTATATACGTAAACCTAATATGTATAGCAAAGACGAATTATTATCTAAAGATATTTCCGAGCTTGAAGAGATAGCAGAGAAAGTGGGTGCTAAAATCAAGTCTGGCGAAACTCAGGAAGAAATAATATATTCGATCCTTGATAAGCAGGCAGAAATTGAAGGAAACAAGAACCCGCTTGGCACGAAGCGTCGCAGAGTTCGTATTGTAAAGAAGGACACCGACCGTGTTTATTCTGTAAACGGAAAGGAAGGCGAAAACTTCGATTTGAAAAAGAATAAAGTTCAGGCTGAGACTCCCTCTTTGTTTAATGATGCACCGGTTACTCCGCCCGCCAAGACACGTTCTCGGGCTAAGAGCAAGGCTGTTGCCGAACCGGTGGCTGAGGTTGAGCAGCCGCAGGCTGTTCCTGTTGTGGAAGAGGTTGTGCCTGTTGAACCGGAAAAACAGCCTGAGCCATTGCAGCCTGTTGTTGATAATATAGTTGAGGCTGCGCCTGAAGTTCCGGAAGCAATATCAGAGGATGTTGTTGAAGGTGTCAGCGAAATTCCTGAAGCAATAAGTGATGACATGCCGGAAGAAACAGATTTGGCCATTGTTCCTGAAGCTGAATTTGCAACTGCAGAAGCTCCTGATACTCAGAATGACAATTCAACAGATCTTATAGCACAGTTGCAGGCCAAGGTGAATGCACACAACGAAGTGGCTGACGAGAAACGTGAGATTATTGCATCAGGTGTATGGGAAGGCGATCCTGGAGATGGAACAGACTTTATTCCTATTGTAGACTTGCCGATTGAAGATCAGATGGCTGTGCCGCGATTTGATATGTTCGACAATCCGACAAGTCCTATGGACTTAAATAATGTTATGTATGCTCCTCAGATGGAGCCGGAAAGTGTACCGCAATTTGATTTTGAGGATATTATCACTGCTAACGGCGTACTTGAGATAATGCCTGATGGCTATGGATTCCTGCGTTCGAGCGACTATAATTATCTTTCTTCTCCTGATGACATTTATGTTTCTATAGCCCAGATTAAGCGTTATGGACTTAAGACTGGCGATGTGGTAAATTGCCATGTGCGTCCACCGCATGACGGAGAGAAGTATTTCCCGTTGACAAGCATTGATAAGATTAACGGCCGTGATCCTGCTGAAGTGCGCGACCGTATCCCGTTTGACCATCTTACTCCTTTATTCCCGGATGAAAAGTTTACTTTGTGCGGTGAGCGTTCAACTACAAACCTCAGCACTCGTATTGTTGACTTGTTCTCGCCGATTGGTAAAGGACAGAGAGCGCTTATCGTTGCGCAGCCAAAGACAGGTAAGACAATCCTTATGAAGGACATAGCCAATGCAATTGCGGCAAATCATCCGGAAGCATATCTTATGATGTTGCTTATTGATGAGCGTCCAGAGGAAGTTACCGACATGGCGCGTACGGTTAATGCAGAAGTTATTGCCTCTACGTTTGATGAACCGGCAGAACGTCATGTAAAGATTGCCGGTATTGTATTGGAAAAGGCGAAGCGTATGGTTGAGTGTGGTCATGATGTGGTGATCTTCCTTGATTCTATCACACGTCTTGCACGTGCATATAATACGGTTTCACCAGCTAGTGGTAAGGTTCTTACCGGTGGTGTTGACGCTAATGCTCTGCAGAAGCCGAAACGTTTCTTTGGTGCGGCACGTAATATAGAGGGTGGAGGTTCGCTCACTATTGTCGCAACAGCATTGATTGACACAGGCAGTAAGATGGATGAGGTTATTTTCGAAGAGTTCAAAGGTACGGGTAACATGGAACTCCAGTTGGATAGAAGTCTCAGTAACAAGAGAATATTCCCGTCTGTTAATCTTGTTGCTTCAAGTACACGACGTGATGATCTGTTGCAGGACAAGACAACTCTCGACCGCATGTGGATATTACGCAAGTATATTTCTGACATGACGCCAATTGAGGCTATGAATACAATTCATGACCGTATGGCTCGTACTTATGATAACGATGAGTTCCTTGCAACGATGAATTCATAAATATTTTAGAGGTACTTGTATTCTTATTTAAAAGTTTTTCCTAAAAAATTTTGTTATAAGAATTATTTTGAGTACCTTTGCACTCGATTTAGGGGTTCCGTAGCTCAGTTGGATTAGAGCAACGCCCTTCTAAGGCGTGGGTCTTGGGTTCGAATCCCAACGGAATCACAGAAAGGACACTGTATTAAGTGTCCTTTTTTGTTGATAATCAGCGGTTTACGATGTAATCGCTATTTGATAGTAATTCCGAAGGTAGAAAATATTGGTATCGTTTTTTGCTGATTTTTGCCGTTTTTTGCCAATATGTTCTACTTTTGTTCTACCTTTGTGTTCTACCAAAGTACGATTAGTTATGACAGATTATCCTACCACACGATTCGTTTTCGATAGAAAAAATACCGCAACAAATGAGAAAAAGGCGTTGATTCAAGTTGAAATCCTTTTTCAAAGAAAGAAGAAATATATAAGTACTGGTGTTAAAGTTTTTAAAAATCAGTATAATAAAAAAGAGTTTGTATGCAATTGCTTTGAAATGGTTGCGCTTAATAAGCGTATAAATGCAGTTAAAGAGCGTATAGACAATTTTATATCTTCGCTGATGGAAAAGAACGAACCTTTTACATTTGAGAAGTTAGAGAGCTTTCTGGATTACGAGGATAAAAAGGAAATGAAGTTCCTGGAATATATCCTTATGAGAATTGATCAAAGAAATGACATTAGAGATTCTACAAAGAAGAATCATAAGAAACTCATAAATTCATTGGAACAGTATGGCAAAATCATTTATTTCTCCGATCTGACAAAAAAGAATATAATCGGATATGACGAATTCCTGCATCAGCAGAATATAAAGCAGACAACAATTTGTTCTTACCACAAATTTATGAAAACTTATATTCATGATGCTATCAAACATGAACTCATATCAGCAGATCCTTACATCGGAATAAAAATAGTCAAAGGTGAGAGCGAGATAGGTAGATTTCTGTCAGAAAAAGAATTTCAAGCACTCAAGGCTGCAGAACTGCCGACAGAAAGTCTTAAAAAAGTAAGAGACTTGTTTGTAATACAATGCCTTACAGGATTGTCATTTTCAGATTTAATGAACTTTGACTTTTCCAGAATAGAGGAAATTGATGGACACCATTACATTAATGCAAAGCGAAATAAAACAGGAATAGAATATTGTGCAGTGCTATTGCCTGATGTGATGGAAATTGTGAAACGATATGGTGACAATCTGCCAAAATTTTCCATTCAACAATATAATATGAGATTGAAACTTATTGCTGATTATGCTGGGATAAATAAAGATATTGCAAGCCACTGGGGTAGAAGGACCTGCGGGATGTTACTTTTAAATAGAGGCGTCAGCATGGAAGTCGTATCAAAAGTTTTGGGGCATTCTAGCATAAGAACTACTGAAAGCGTATATGCTAAATTACTTCCTAAAACTATCGTCAGAGAGATTACGGATAAAGTTCAATAAAATCAGGGCTGTGTAGCAATACTATTACACAGCCCTTTTATAGCTTACTTTTTTAGTTTGTATACCATACACCCCATTACAATCAAGACTATTATAATGATAATGCTTATAGCCCATCCTCCAACATTCAATTTAAGCTGTTCCCATTTACTCAGTTTGCATTCAACAGGGTAGGGGACATTTATTGTATCTGAACGCAATGTGGCCACCGTATCATACTTGACCTTGTCACGATACACATACTTCCAAACAACCTTATCCTGATAGACGGTATCTCCAGCTGTCCATCTGTTGACGAATACGCTGTCTCGTTGATATATGCTGTCACGCTGGTATCTGTCGACATAAATACTGTCGGTTCGCACAGTTTCAAGCGGAATGTACTTTGTTGATTTACAACCTGTCAACAAACTTATCAGAGTACAAACAATAATTCCACAAAATAATTCTTTCATTCGTTCCATGTCATAAAAAATTAAAGCGGCAACCCTGACATGTAGGTCACCGCTTTGTTATTTCAAAATAGATAATTGTTATAATTGTGGCTTTAATGATATAATCTTCGCCGATTTACCGAATATCTTTATCAAGATATCCTTTGGCAGGCCTGTGCTTTCCGAAATCATGCTGATTGAATACCCTAATGTGTCCGATACCAGCCTATATGCCTGCTCAAAGACGGTAGGACTGTCAATAGACACTTCATAAGATTCTTTCTTATTCCAATGACGTCTGCTGAACTCCATTCTCATAGACTTGTACTTCTCACCTGTAATGGCATTTATATTTTTTGCCTTTTCCAAAAGTGAGGCCATGGAAACAAGCCAATACCGTTTCAGCTCAGGGAGCTGTCCGAGCCTGACATTATGCAGGGGGTTCCTGACAGCTTGGACAGGGAGAAGGAACTCTGAGGCAAAAGCGTTTGCCTCTTTCTCTTTGTCTCTATTGCTGAATACCGGATAGCTTTGACATTCGTGCATCAGTATGTGTCCCAATTCATGTGCAAGCGTAAACCTTATCCTGTCGTTGCTTCTGTTCCTGTTCGCAATCACGAGGTGATTGCCTGCATCAGTTATCAGGGAAACCCCGTCAAACTCGTCATTAGGACTATCCCACATGTAAATGAATACCCCGTTACGCTCAAGGAAATTGCAAATATCGGATACAGGCGACATGCCGAGCCTATACTTGTTTCTTATGTGGCCGGCAAGTTCCTCCGGGCTTATACCATTGTCCATGTCATAATAGCCAAATGAATAGTCTGGTATCTCAACAAATTCGCTGAGCCAATCAAAACAGTACGCAATCAGGGATATTGTCCTGTCTATCTCGTTGCGTGTCTTTACGGTTATAGTAGCCTTCTTCCTGTAATGCTTGCTGTCAACCTTGTTGATGATATTCATGTCAAGAAATTTCATCGGGAAATCAAGCGTGGACATAATCAAACTAAGCATGTTGTCTGACAGCCCGCCAAACCCCTTTTCATATTTTGACAAGTTGGATTGCGACAGCCCCTTGACTTTTGCCGCAAGTGTGGTCTGCGTCAATCCCCTGTATTCCCTTGCGAATGTTAGCTGTTCACATTTCATAAGACATTATTTTATTTTTTAATACAGACGGTGTGCCCAATTATTATTCTGCCTTCTTCTCTCCTGTCTCTTTTTTCTTCAGGCGGACAACAATCTCCTGTGTACCCGTATTGCTTTTTGGCATGTTAATGCCGTCTTCCATATAGGCAGTCCATTGAACCCCATCATCATACAGGACTATCCTCGGATTTACAAGCTGCCCGAAACCGTCCTTTGTATACCCGAATATCAGTATCGGCTCTTCCTTTCCTTCATCGCCTTGGAAAAGCGGTAATTGGTATTGGTTGGCAATCGAATCTGAAAGTATTGTCGGAATATACGACGGTTTGTCATGCTTATCCAATTTCTTGATAAGCATGAGCACGCCATTCCATCTGAATATTATCCTTCCGTATTTCCCTTTGTTCCAGTTCTCAGGAAAAGCGAGAATGAAACTCTCTGTTATCTTTGCGTTAAGCAAAGGGCCTACAAGCCTTGTCCTCGCTTCAGGTATGGTCATATTGACTTCTTCATTGTAATTTGCCAAACCAGCATAATACGCCTTAAAGATGTCATTATAACAATCTTTAAGCAGTTCCAACGCTTCATTTTTTGTGATGCGTTTCCGTTTTTCAAAATTATTTTCTATCTTTGCCATATAATTTAATAAATATTAGACGGGCACACCGTCTGTTATTTAAGCCCTTATTGCCGTAAGGGCTTTTTACATGGTGCAAAGATATATAATTTTTCCGAATAATTGTATATAATTTACCGAAAATATTGTATTTTTAACGGCAACCCACAATGTCAAAGAACACCTTTTGTTAATATTATATATCCTTATATTCTGTTATGGCATCAAAGCAAGGACATTCCTTAATCCTCTCCCATGAGTCAACCTTGCCGTTATGATTGGTGTCAGGGCTGATATCCCTATGACCAAGTATCTGAGCATTCGGATAATGGCCCCTCAACTCTTTAAGCAGCTTTACAAGACTTGCCTTCTGTGGTTCAGTTCTGTTGTCTACAGCCTTGCCATTTGACTCTATGCCGCCTACATAGGCAACATTAACAGATGTCGAGTTGTAGCCCTGTACTCCGTTGCTCACTTTTTCCTCTCCGAGCATCTGTTTTATCGTGCCATCAGGCATGACCACATAATGGTAGCCGGGGTTCTTCCAGCCTTTGTTCTTAAACTCTTTTTTCAAATCCTCTATTGTCTGCTTCTGACTTCCTGCAGTACAATGTACAAAAATTCTTTTAATGCTTCTCATAACTTTACTTTTTATCTATTTCATCAAAACCGGCTTCCAAGGCTTCACCTATGTCTTTGTTCTTGCGCTTTGCGAAAGCAACGACAAACGCCCTGAAAAAGCCCTTAATACTCTTTTCTTCAATCCTTACCCCATGAAGCCAAAAGAAATGACCAAAGAAAGACTTTGCTTCGCAGCCAACAGCAATACAAGTGGCTACAAAACCACCCATCATGTAATCAACGCCGATAGGCTTAAGGAGAGCCATTCCTATAAACGATCCAATACTCACCCACATTATGTAGTCCATCAGCTTATTGATTGACCTTCTGATAGCCCTTGACGTGCGCCACTTATACTGCGACATCACTATCTTATCTCCCTTTTTCTTGGCCATATTGAACCTCTTGCTGCTTTCGCCCCAACCATAGCGGAAGTCAGCTAATACACATAAAACCAGCGTCGCCAAAAACCAGCGTGCATCATATATCACGGCAACAAGCTCGTTGCCCATCATGGCGAACGTAAACATTCTGGTGCCGCTGTTCATATAAATATCTTGTTCAAACATATCAGTAAATTTATTTAGATATTAAATTATAACTTCCTCAATCGCAGCAATCTGGCCCAGTGTCCAGTCGTTGCTGGCAACAAGTTTTCCGAATACATGCTCTTTGAGCGGTTCATAATCCAGTTCGTTCTCTTTCAGGCCCTCGTCCTTCAGACATTCGGAAATCTTGTTGTTGTAGTCGTTAAAGTATCTGTTTATCTCAATACGCTCAGACTCACTCAGAGTTGTTTTTTCGCCCTCCGCCTGCCACTGTTGTGCCTTCTCCAGCATATAGTCGTGATTATCGCCTTTCAGTTTGTCTTTGGCAACTTTTTTAAAGTCTTCAAAATTCGTTACTACCGGTTTCAAGGCACGGATAATCTTAATCATTTTGAACTTGTCGCAGTCCTCCATCTTTGTGAGTTTTGCGTCACTTATGAGGTTATAGACGCTCAGGATTTTCTCTGTTGTTATCTTTTTCATGATTTTGTTTATAAAGTTTTGATTAAATTATTTTTATCTTGACATACAAATTATAGTTAGTATTATTGTTCCACACTCACGGGTGTTCCGTTATTGGTAAGATCAATTCGTGTATATTGAGATGAAGGCGAAATCATTACGGTTACATCCAATATATTATCAGTAACAGCGCCTTCGAGGTTAGCATCCGCGTTGTTATATTCTACATTCTGGACTATAGGCATGCCTCGCATCCATTGTATGTTGCTTTCTCTGTTAGCGTCTTCCTCTGTGGGATATGCAGCAAATGAGATGGTATTAAACTTAGTACCGAGCACTAGGCTCTTGTTTGATGTGCCGATCATTCCTGCACCCTCATTGTATGCCAAGGCGTAGACGAGATTTATCTCTGTAAGAAGACCTGTGTTAGTATCCCTAACCTTGCCCTTCTGTACGATTGTGGCACGCAATGAATCGTATGCAGTGCTTCCGCTTGTGAGTTTAACGGTTACTTTTGAGTCCGGGTTTGAAATCTGGTCAACAGTCTTTCGGAAAGAGAAAATGTTTCCGTCGCTGTCTTTGTAGTACCATGTCTTGCCCCAATCAAGGATGTTTTCTGCTTCCAGGACATACGTAAATGTACCCGTGAAAATCTTGATATTGTGGCCATATCCTTTATATCTCCTGTAGATGTGCATATCGGGAGTAAGAAGGGCACTGTATTTTGTCATGTTCTCCCAGTTTGTCTCCCCTGCTGATGTAGAAAGAAACAGGTACACATCTATCGTGTCTGACTCTGATATAGTCTGTCCGGCGCCTCCGTTTTCGATGGTTGAGCCATTGTTTATTACAACAGGCAAAGCCCAGCTGTCGCTGTTGTTGGCATTAAGAGCCGTCGTGCTTACATAAGCCGTTGTTATGCCACGTGTTATGTTCTTGATGATTATGCCTATATATACTGCACTCAGATGCAGTATGTCGCAAATGTCCGACAAGTCAAGTTCGCCTTGCTCTCTGTCCGGCATGTCAACCCCAAAATAGGTGAAGTTGTCTGCTGTCAGTTCTGTAGGAAGGTTTACCGTGAACGGCGGCCTTGCGTCATGCCTATATCCCACAAAATCGGTAAGTCTGAAAGGAAAGTCAGGATGTGCTGCAGAAGCACCTTTGCCTGTCGGACCGTTATATCTCCACACAGCCTCGCTATTCTGGTTGCCGTTACTTCCCATATCTGCAAGTTCACTTATGACAGGTACCGTGTATGCCGGCTGGTCTCCGTCGCCATACCACCAAGGCTTATGCGTACTTGATTGCGGGGTACCATTCCAGTCCGAAGAACCTTTTAAGGTGTCTTCCGGGAACATAGCACGCAACGGCACAGGCTTGAACTTTGCCCACATGTTGATGTTGGCGTGCGTGCAAAGAGTGCCCACGTCATTTGATGCCGAGCCAAGGACAGATCCGACATCCCTTGTGTTAAGCGGGGCAGATATGATGTTTCCTTCAATTATTCCCATTTTATTCTGTAATTCATTTCCAACTCCACGTTTTCTCAATCTCCGCCAGCCTTTCCTCCAGTGCGGCGATCACCTTTCTCTGCCTCTGCAGCTCCAGCATAATCAAAGCGGTATAATCTACAGCTTTGTATCCATTGGCATCCTCTACAACAAGATTCTCAAGTCCAACTTTTTCTAAGTCTTGAGCTATGACGCCATAAGATTTTGTTTTATTTACATCATCATTCAGATTAAACTCAAAGAATTCAATTTCTTTTATCTTATCTAAGTCTTCAGTAATAGTATTTATATTCTCTTTTAATCTTTTGTCAGATGTTTGTGTCACTTTTGGCGTTGTAATAGAGCCGTCAGAATAATTTATGGTGGTCCTTTGATTAGCCAGTTGTATATTTCCATTGGCATTGTAGACGATATAAGTATAATTTCCTTGTCCATCTGCAACATCAACATTAGCTTTTGTCTGACGAACAAATCTTAATTCACCATTTGAAGTATATGTTTGAAAACTGCATTCTGCCTTTCCGCCAAAATCATTAATGAAGGATTGTGCAAGCCAGCTTTCATATTTGGCATAATAATTAACTGGTATTACTAATCCATTGGCTGTTATTTTCCCGTTAACGGTTACGTTTCCGTTAACGGTTCCACCACTCAATGGTAAATATGATTTATTCCCATGTGAAGTATATAAACTACTTAATTGGCTTGCTTGAGTTTTTGTCATATAGCCATTTCTTGCAGAAGTGGCATCAAGCATAGTGACTTGTATGGTTTGAATTTTGGGCCTACTTGAATTTATGGGGTCGGTAGAAGTCACGTATGTCGCAACCAGTGGGGATACAAATTGAAATCCTACTTTGTTGCTAGTAATATTAATGTCGTGACTAACAGTATTGCTTGGAGATGTTACCGATGAACTTTTATTAAAGAATATATGCTTTAGAGTCGTATCTCCATCTACAGAGTAGTCTGTTTCTTCCAGATAGCTTCCATTCCATATATATGTCTTTTTTAATTCTTCATCATAATATATGACTCCTGTTTTAGGGGTGATTCCGTTTGTGCCATCCTGGCTGCCAAAAGATGAAGAGGCCTTATATGCTTCTTCTGATGTCTGAGCCCAAGCAGCTTGACAACTTGTGTATACAGATGTTGATGCATTAGTGGCAACAAATCGTTTTTTACTCTTATCATAAACAACTTGCTTAGGATTAATAAGAGAAGTACCAACAGAAGCCATGGTCGTGCTTGATACCTGTTTTGTGAAGTATATAACTTCCTTCGACCTGTACAATAGCTGATCCTCTTCTATAAAACCGTTTTTATCAAGCCCGGCAAAACCATTATCAGCCCCTTTTAAACTTTCCAGTTTATCCAGAAAGTGTGAAAGTCCTGTTAAATCTAAAAATTTCATAGGCAAGTTTTTAATGAAAGTGGAGCATTCTATTTTGATACCCTGCTTAAGGGTTGTTATGAGAATAGACTGTCTATTTCTGATTCAGAGATAGATCCGTAAGTCGTGTTGTTGTCTGTCCATGGGACATTAACGAACATAGCACCGTCACTACTCATTTGCACGTGATAATATTTGCCTGATGTAGTCGTTGCTGTATTTATTGTAGGCTTTGTAATAACAGATGCAGGCTTAACAAGACCGGCCTTAGATGCCGTTGCGATACCATATGTAGTGTCCTGTGCAGGTATTCCTAGTGCAGTAATATCGTTTTTTGTAACTGCAGTTCCTTTTGTTACGTGTCCTTCTGAATTGGTTGTTATCTTATATAGCTTTTCTGTACTTAAAGCCACACCCTTTGCCTGCGCATGGTTATAAGCTATCTTACCATAGTCACCCCTAAAAGCCGTACTTGATGTTTCTCCAAGTGCTAAGTCAGAACCTGAAGCTACTAGTTTTGCGGATGAACCGGCATATCTGTAGTTTTTGGCATTTCCCAGATTGACATATATCACTCCGTCTTTAGGAGTAACCCCCTGGCCCACTACGGTCGTCCCGTAAGCTTCAGACCCTCTGATTTTGTCACTTTCACCCCAAGCCGCATAATACTCATTGCTCAGCGCGTCTTTCTGTCCTAAAAACTTATCTTTATCCCTACAATAAACAACTCCTACAACCGATTTCGCCGAACCTGTGATTACTTTTAGCGAGCTGCTGTCCGTTACCTCATTGTCAAACTCTAAGGCATCATCCATGAACATAGGCAGCTGAGATGACGGAACCTTTCCGTTTTCATTAAGCGTGGCTACACCTCCGGCGACTCCCATTTCACTGCGCTTGACCTGAGCGTCATTTGTCACATTGCCAAGTATGGTAGGATTAGTACTAATCTTTTGCCCGTTAATCGTATAATTACCTACTGTTGTTTTTGCTGCACTTACAGCACCGTCTACATAAGCCTTTACTTTACTCCAAAAATGGGTTAAGCCTGTCAAGTCTAAAAATTTTGCCATAATAACTTTTTTAATTAAAAATATTACTAATATCTGTTTCTGATGCTGCATTGTATGCAGTACCGTCTATTGCCCATACGCCGATAGCGTTCTGAACATCATCTATGTCATTGTCTCTTATTCCTTTTATACGCGCCATGCCGTTCTCACCGGCCTTTGATCCTATTACAAGGCACCATTTACTCCATGTTCCTTTCTCCGTTACGGCATTTGGAGCGTTAAAGTTGTAATACCTGTAATAAACATATATCCTGTCGTCCTGATGGGTGTTGCTGTCAACATCCATCAGCATATTCGTTATAAACAACTGATTTGTGCCATGGCTCATAATGTCGTTGCTCACTAATAAAGTGCCGACACTATGGCCGCTAGAATATACATCAAACACTCCTGATTTTCCTGTGCCGTTTATCCGGCAGTTGTCCATATCGGAAAACTCTATTCTCATCCTGTCCAGCAGGTCTTTACCAAGATAAGCTGATAGGGCAGTATTCTTTGCCGTTGAATCATCATATTTATTCCAGTCCTGCAGAAGGTCGAAAGAAGAGCTGCCGGAGCTGCCGCCGGAATTCATGCCGAGTGCTGATACGAAAGACTCCGAGTAGAATCCTTTGGCGTTAGCGACAAACACATTGCCTTCAGTGTCTTTCTTAAACCAGTTTGCCATCTCTGCAGCAAACTTGCTCCCGAAATCATTTATGTTCAGTTTCTTGTCCAATTCTCCTTGCAGGCCGCTGATCTTGGATATGTCGAGCATAGGGATATCTCCTGCACTCAATGTGGCATGGTCGGTTACGCGACCGTACTTGTCTACTACTACCTTTGTGTATGTACCTTCGGTCCCTACTGTTGCAAGAGTCAGTGTGATATCCGCCGACAGGCTGCCGCCACCGGCAAGTCCGGTTCCGGCATTAATCCTCAAATTTTTGTCAGCCTTTACCTCAAGTAATTCAGCAAGTGTGGACGTCTGTGTCTGTCCTGCAAGAAATGCTTCCAGTTCCTTCCACCTGTTTATAATGTTGTCAGTGTCCGTACCCTCAAGAAAATCATTTACCTTCGTCGTAACGGCATCTGTTTTTTTAGAAACTTCTGCAAGGGCTGTTGTAGTGGCGTAACCGCTAAGATCTATATTCCCCTTTGTGAATGTAAGGGTGCCGCCGTCGCTACTTTCTTCCACATTAACAACGACATTTCCAGAGCCTGATATGGTAATATTGTGTCCTTTTTGTCCTTCTTCAAGCGAGATAACACGGTCTAACAGGTCTTTGCCTAAAAAAGCTGACAGAGCCATGCTTTTAGCTGTTGAGTCAACATATTTATCCCAGTCCTGTAGAAGGTCGAATGAGCCTGTGCCTGAAGAATCTTCTGATGTATTGGTCCCTAAAGCAGAAATGTACCCGGAACTCCATACATTATATTTTGATTTTATTGTTTTTCTCTTGTCACCATTATTGTCTGTACTCCAATGGCTTTCATCATTGTCAAATTCCCATATATTTTTTATTGCGGCAAAACCTTCAATCATTTCACGCTGTGCGTTAGCGTAAGCGTTGGAAAGAGATGTGGAGAGTTCGTTGAATGCCTTTATGATATCAATATTCTGATTTACATTTGCAACTTCTTCTTTAAGTTCCTGGGTATTACCCTTAATATGCTCATTGCCAATTCTTATGGTCTGTTCATATTGGAAGTCCAGATGTTTCTCGACCATTAGGATACGGCTATTCAAAATATTGTCTCCATTGTAAAAATTTACTTCTTGACCAAGATGGGTGTCATAACTATGTTCATAGAAGTTTTCAGGATAACTTTCCACTTCATATGAATTATTGTCCTTACTTGCATCAGAGATTGCTTTATCCAGTTCTTTTTCAAGTTCATTCTGAGCAGAAGAAACATATTCGGAGGGCATTATTATGTTGAAAAGAATTATCTGGTCTCCGTTTTGTGGTATTATATACGATAAGCCTGGTATTATATTTCCGGTGCTTTCATCTATAATTATTTCATAATCTCCTGTTTTGATCTCGAAAGTAGTTACATCAGCTTCGTCATTTTTCTTTTCTGGCTTATCGTAGTATTTAAGTTCGAAATCTCGTCCTGCGAGTTGCCCGCTTTCAAATGAAACCGATAAATTTTTACCATCAATTATGCTCTCTTTGTCAAAATTGAAGTTTTCAATTTGAAAATACCATATAGCGTACTGTTCATAAACAGGTTCGTCGTCAGTTCCTCCAATCTTTATTTTATTGCCATTATTGTCAAGACGATATTTTAGTCTGGCTCTTACATCAGATATCGTTAATTTGGATGAAGGAAAAATCTTATCGAAAAACAATGTCTTTATGAAGATTTCTCCAGGCATAAGGTCTGAAGTAAATACTCCATTTTCAAAATGTCCTTTTATATCCTTGAAGCCTCCGGGATATTTTGTTGGGTCAAGACCAAGGCGTTTGTTGGCAATATGGTTTGTTGCTTGACCGCTGTCATATTCTTGTGTAATGTTTCGTGTGGATCCAAAGGCATAAAAGCGTGTATAGTAACCGTCTTTGCTTTCGCTTACAGACGGCACGCTGACGTTTTCACCTACAATTAACTTTAGAGGTGTTCCATATTTGCATTCAGAGAGATAAATGGTATTTGTTTTTTTGTCAGTCCACCATTCTGTCTCGCATTCTTCGGCGATATTATTAAGATTAGAGAAAATGGAGGTTGACTGTGACGATATTGTAATTGTAGCCGGAAGACTTTCTGACAGTTGTATGGTCCAGTCTTCTCCTGTTTCATTCTTGATGGCCTGTTTTACCATGTACATTGCATCTGCAGGAGAGCCTGTAAAGTCCCAGTCCATTTCTCGGCTTTTAATCGTCAATCCGTCGCTTTCATATGTATATAAAGGTACGGGAATTTTGTCCCAGATCATTATTCTGGAATGGAATTGTGGCGTGTATTTATATTCTGCTTCATTCTCACGCAAAGGTAGATACGGTTCAATAAGTGAGTATTTCTCATCTTGATATATAATATATGCTCCTGCAGGCAATACTATAGTCTTGTCATCATTCCATGACAATTGTATATAGTCTGAGGTCATCAGTTCTTCATGGCTTACAGCATCTTTTGTTATAAGCACAGAACAGATAACATCTCCAGATATTCCGTATATATCAATTTTTGCATCCATATCGGTTCAAAGTTCGTTAAAGAAAAATGGAAGCTCTAATTTTTAGAACTTCCATTTGAAACAAGAAGGAAAATGTTTGTTATTCGCTTCTGTCTGTCGGGTTTGGCTCGCAGAATTTGCTCGAAACCTTACCAAAACAACGAGCTAAGTTCATTCCGTAAGATAAACTTTTCCCTAAGTAAACCAGCTTGTAAACTTCATTACCAAGAGAAGGAACATTGATTTTTACGGTTCCCTTTTCCAGTTCAGCCTGAAAGGCTTTCTTCTTTGCCCGATAATCACTTTCAGAAGAGCCTTCAATGGTGAACTGTAGGGCTATTTCTCGTGATGCAACACGTGCGTTGTCTGTTATCATCCTTTTGCCGTGTTCAATACGGCTTTCATTTTCAATGTAGTCTTTCATCTCATTGAAGCCATCAATGGCATCGAGGAAGCCGTCTCCCATTCGTACACCCCAGGTAATAAATGCATCTTTTCCGTTAATTATTAAATCTCCTGTCATAATCTTGATGTATTTCGTTTCACTTCAGCGATGTCTGCTTTAATATCTTTTAGATATTTAGCCGAATATCCTGTATTTTCACGTATTTCTTGTAATTCCAAATATGAGTTGGCCAATATGGTTCTTGTTTCATCGGCTATATTATAAATTCCAACAGCTTGTGCTGTTAATGCACTTATATTACCTCTCAATTCTGTAATAGCAACTGTCTGTTGTTGTTCTGATGTCTCAATACGCAAATTCGATTCATATAAAGCAGTGAACCTGCCATTTAATTCATCGGCAGAATTTTGAGACATTGTTTCAAATCCTTTTGAAGATGCAGACTGTTGTTCTTCGCTTCCTCCCTTGTATCCGGTTATATCTGCTATGCTGTCACGCATTGATAGTGCCTCATCTACCATATCTTCCCATCTATCCTTCAATTCGTTCATTTGGTCATCTGTAAGGTTTCCATTTTGCCCACTCATCATTTGCGCCCAGTCGTCATACCATTTTTTCAAGTCTTCATCAAATACGTCTCCAAGCTGGTAGTTCAGCAAAGACTTCATCATGTATTCTCCAAAGTCGTCAGCAAAGTCTTGTGCATCTGCATCCATATCAAGCAATGTGTTCATAAAACTGTCTCTCAGGCTGTCAAATGACACTTGCGTGAGATTTTCATTTATTTGTTCGGTCAGATTTTCTAGCTGGCCGGCAAGATCTGCATAGTTTTCCCAATATTCAGACTTGTCATATTTGCCGATGTCGGTTATTTCATTCCATATTTCACGATTGTAGTCTCGTATATATGACATCTGTTCTGGCGTCAGTTTGAACATGTCCTCATATGAATTAACAGAACTGATACTGTAGTTTGCGTTAGGGTTTGTTTTTAACCATTCGATAAGGCTTTTATTTATGCTGTCATATATTCGAGAACTTGTGGCCGCATTACCATCTATCGCCTCACCCCAATAGTATGCGTTTGAATGGTGTGCTCCAGTGTAAGACATTTGCGCTTTCAGTATTTCAAGAGTTTGACGATTCAGTTGCTCTTGTGCATCTTTTGCTTGTTCGTAGTTTTTTATGGCTTCACCTCCTGCACTTTCGTCCATTTTGTCTTTTAGACGGTCTATGCTATCACGAAGTCTGTCATTGCTGTCAGTCAATTTCTCTGTAAGTTCTGTAACATATTCAACGTTTCCTTTACCTATTCCCAGGCCTAAGATATTGTTGAATCCGCTTAGTATTCCCTTGACGGCACCTATACCATTAGATAATGCTCCGACAAAATTGCCGCTCATAGCATCTTTTATGAAGTTTGATGCAGACTGAGATGCATTAGCTAAATCGCTTATACCTTTGCCAAAATCACTACTCATATCAACACCCAATTGACTGAATAGGTCGGGGAGTGATTGAATGTTTGAATTAATTAGTGACATTATGTCACTTATAGCCTGTAGTTTATTGCCGAAACTGGTAAGGAAATTGTTGAGTTTTGTTCTTGCTCCGTATTCATCATTTTGTGCCTTTACCAATTTCTGGGTTGTGGTTGTCAGTTTACGTTCACTGCCAGCTATATCATCAAATGATTTCTTTACATTTTTATAAATATCGCTGTCTTCACCAAATAAACCGCCAATTTGTGATAGTATGTTGTCAAAGTTGGAAGTAATTATATCTTTTGCCCCGACACTTATTCCTGATGTCTGCAAATATCCTGCTACGCTTTCTCTTTGTTGGTTTAGGCTATTCTGCATTTCCATCATTTCGTGCATCAACGAATTAACGGTACGCTCAGCTTCTGCCACTTCCATCTCTATTTCTTTGCGTCTCTGTGTCATGGGCAGTATTAGCCCAAGTGTGTTCTTAACCTCATCGTTTTTTTCAACGATTGCAGTATTTATCTTATCTATCTGTTCTACGGCAGTTTTGTATTCTTCAAGTCCGAGATTTCCGTCTGAAAGCATGTTCCTTAGCTGCTGACGTATTCTTTCGAGTTGGCTGATTGTCATATCTCCGAGGTTACCGAATACATCTTCCCAGTTCATGTTTCCTTTTATCTGTTCAAAATCAAGCTTAGACAGTGCATCATCCATTGATGCTTGTAACGAAAGGCGTTCACCTTCGCTTTGAGCCTTGTTGATCTTGTCTGAATATTCCTGAGATATTGCTAGGCGTTTCTGTTGATATGTGCCATAGTTCTTGAGGTATTCGTTTAGTGCTTCTTTTTGAGCATTAACCTCATTTTGGATTTGATTTTTTTCAGTATATTCTTTTAACAAGTCATAAGATGAACTGTCTACCGTGATATTGGAAGAGTCGAAACTGCGTTTTTTATACTTTGGATTTTGTTTAGCTCTAAGATCTTCTTTTGCATCGAAGATTTCTTTCTGTCTTTGAATTTCTTTTTGGATATATTCTTCTTTAGCCCGGTCTATTGCTTCCAGTTCCTTTTTGTTATCATATTCTCTTTGTGCAATAGTCTTATCACTGCCGTCAGCCATAGCGTTTATCCGGGCTTGCTCAACCTGATTTTCCAATTCTTCTGCTTCTTTCGCGCGTTCTATAGCTTGTTTACGCTCTATTTCCGAGATTTTATTCTCTTGTTGGATTTTTGAATTGTACGATGTTATTGATGTGTTGTTCCTCTTATTATCGTATTCAGCTGAATATGGCTTTAGCTTGTTCTCGACAGATGTAATCTTTCTGCGAAGTTCCATTCCTTTTTTACCCGCGGCTTCTTTTGAAGAAAGAGCATCAAGTTGTCCCTGTAATTCTTTTTTCTGCTTTTCCCAATAAGATTTATTATCTACTTCTTCCTTATTCGATACCTTTGTATCTGAACTTGCGTCAGAGAATATAGCTTCAGCTGCTTTATAGGAATCTCTCAGATTCTTTGTCGCATTTTTCATGCCTTGCATCCAAGCCTTGCTATTGCCGTAATTAGCATCACCACGGAACACGTTCGCAATAGTTTCAGTAAGTCCTTTTGAAATTGTACCCGTCTTTTCAAGTTCTTTTTTTATGCTGTCAATAAACGACTTTGCTTTCTTTTCACCAACGGCATTAGTGAGTTCTTTATATAATTTGCCTGCACTTTTCCCGTATAATTCTCCGTATTCTTCCTGTGCTCCCTTTATTGCACTTTCCATTCCACGTGCTTTTGCTGCTTTTTGAACAGCTATAGTAACGGCATTATAAGCACCTTCAACATTCTTTAAAGTACGTATTTCTTCACTAAGTCCATTAAGATATGTCCCATATTGATCAATAATGGCAGCTTTTGCAGAGTTGTATTCATCTGTTCCTTTTTTGGCATTTTTAAGTTTACCAAACAACCTGTCCACTTCAGCTATTTCCGAAGCGACTTCTTTTTCGTAATTAGCCGAAGCCTCATTCAGTCTTTTTTGACTTTCTGTAGCATCATTTGTCCCTTTCGTAAACATATAAACGGCTGTTCCTATTCCAACTATTGCTGATAAAAGGGTTACAAATACATTTGATTTGGCAGCCATATTAAATGCTTGTTGCGCTGCGGTTGCCAGCCCCATTTCTTTTCTGTACATGGCTATCAGACGGATGCTGTCAACGAATCCAACAGCTTTCTGTGCTATGGCAGTAGTAATTAAGGCTGCTTTGTATGTTCCATAGGCAGCTATTAAACCACCAATCACAGACAATACATCATCAAGGCTTTCAACCAAATTTTCAGCAGTTCCAATTCCAAACTCGAAAACCTCCTTATATTTGTTTCCGAATTCATTCATTTTTTGAAAAAGAGTATCTTCGATATTTGATAATCTCTGGGGCCATGTACCAGCAGAATTTTCCATAAGGTTTGCAAACTTGCCCCCTTCGGAAGTCATATTCTTGAAAGCCTGCTCGACTTCCTTAAATCCAACCTTGCCTTCTTTTACTAATTCGCCTACTTGGTCTTTTGACACTCCTAAAACTTTTGCAAGTTCTTCATAAATAGGAATACCACGTCCTGCAAACTGACGAATATCTACTGTCATAGCACGACCTTGTGTCCTTAATGTTCCATACAGATAAATAAGCTGACCTATAGGAATCTGTAATCCAGATGCAACATCACCTAACATTGACAACTCGTTTACAACATTCTCTGCTGAAGAGCCATAGGCCAAAAGTTGTTTTGCTCCCTCCGATACATCATCAAGATTAAAAGGTGTCTTTGCTGCAAACTGAACGATTTCAGCAATAAGCTGGTCTGCCTTCGTTTTATTCTGAAGAATTGTAGATAAGGCAACTTGTAACTGCTGCATTCGACCTGTTGCATCAATAACATCTGAACCGAACTTTTTAATTGCCACCAATCCGCCAAATTCAATTGCAGTGCGTTTTAAAGAATCAGTCAGTGATTTCATCACCTCATCGGCATTATTTCCGCCTTGCGCAAACTCTTTATACTCCCTTGTAAGTTTTCGTACTTCAAGCCTGTTCCTTGCCTGCTGATCCTGAAGTTCTCCCATTGCATATTTCTGCTCGTTTAAAGCAGCTTTTGCCCTGTTCAATTCTGCAAGTTTTGCATTTGAATTAGGAGAATACTTACCCATCTTTGAATATTCATCAGACAAACGTCTTACATCATCCTGTGTATCACGGATGATTTTTCTTTGTTTGATAATTTCCTCTGTAAGTTCATCAGAAGCCTTTGAGGCTGAGTTTAGCTTATTTTTCAGGTCATTCTCCATCACAGCACCAGCCTTGGCCGCTTCTGTCACAAGTCCCATCATCTGCTGACGAGCGGCTGCCAATTGTGCTTCTAATGCCTTTGCTGCAGCAGGAGACTTGTTTACGTCCATTTTCTTTAGCTGTGCTTCCAGCTTCTCACATTCCTGTCTCAGACGTATAACCTCGTCATAGTCCGAGCTTACTTTAAAGTATAATATTGCCATGTCTATTTTTTGTTTCTTCTTCTTCGTGAGGCCATATCCTTACCCTTCACCTTTGTAACCTTTGTCCCGGTAACGGTATGGAGCTTGTCACGCTGCATTAATACTAAGTTTCTGTATGGTATTTCATATACCACTTCCCGGTATGTCAGATGCAGATTTTCCATGAACGATGCGATCTGTCCTAAGAGAGTATCATTTCCTACAACTTCGGTTTCGCTGCCAGCAGGCTTACGTTCTTCGCCAAGCTGGCAGCTTTGAGAAAAACCTTTGAGTCAATCATAGAGAGTGCTTCATCCAATGCGTTCACATTCTCTTCATATGTTCCTTTTGCTAGTTCTTCACTTAAACTTTCGTCACCAGCTATCAGCCAGGAAAGAGCTTTGCTGTAAGCCTCGCTTTTTCCCAAGGAGAGCAGAACATCTTTCAAATTGTCTGCTTCTTGAACTCCAGACAGATAGGATATAGCTCCGGCCAATTTATGTATAGTAGGAGGGTAGACCGTGTAAACTTTCCCGGCTACAAATATTGTTCTGAAATCACTGCCGATAATGGATTCTGATATTATTTTTGCTCCTTTGTTCATATCTTAAAAGAAAAAGGGTGAAGCCGAAGCCACACCCGTTAAACATTCTGAAAACTAACCGCTACCTTCTTGAATGAGAGTAATTTCCTTTTCTACAGTCTTGAAGGCATCAGACAGAGAGGTTGGTATGCTTCCTGACTGAGTGGTATAGCCGGCCTTTGACACTTCATAAGAAACGGATGTCCCAGATTTCACCCTCTTGGACTTGACCGTTTGCCCATCCAGCTTTACTGTCGCATCAGAAGGCGTCGCTATGACCTTCACATCAGTTCATGCTTCTTTAACCTCTTCCGCATCGAACCAGTATTCTGGAGCAATATTAGAGTCTTTCGGTTCCAATTCTACGGCACTTACAGGAATACCGATGGCCTTATCCGTTGTCGCTTCACGGGCGCCGATGTCAGCGCGTGGAACGACGCAATACTGGTCATCATCAGTCAAAGCAACAAGCAATTTCTCAATATTCACCTTACCTCTCGCTCGTTTCCATCCCTTGTCGGTATTGATGACATCGCCGCCCATGAGGTCTTTCTTGGTTGGATAGTCGTATTCACCAATAGTGAAGTTGACGGTTACATCGCCCATCTCCTTGTCACTACGATAAACCTGACCAGTGAGCTGGTTCTTGTAGTTTGTACGGCTTGCCTCCGCTTCTTCAATAGTCCATGTGTCCTGATGGATATTTTTCACTTCTTTCAAGGTTTCACCCTGCAAAAGAGTATGCAAGGCTTGTCCTGTTAAATCTTCTGTGATAGCACTTGTCTCGCCATACCAAAGTTTCTTGATATTAGCGGCTGTAATTTTCTTTGCTTCTGCCATATTATTTTACATTTAAAACTTCAAATAAAATTCTTACATTTACATAATGACACTTTAATGCTGTGTCCTCCTCTGTTCCGATTGTGTCGATGGAATAATGATAGGTTGTACCGTCATAGCGTCCGGTCACACCGTCAAACATTTCTTGCGCCTGTTTCTCCAGCTCGTTCAGACGTATTGTATTGGCTTCGCCTTCTTTTAAGTCAGGAACGCAAAGGTTCACTTCTACGAAAGACTTCTTCCAATACGTTTCAGATTGTTGCTTCTTGGCATGAATGACAATCATTTCAGACTTCAATTCGCCAGTCAGCTTCTTTCCGTGAGGAACGATGTCAATGTCGAAAGTCTGGCAGTCACGGTAAAGTATGTTCGCTATGTCGGTGGTCACTATCATTGCACAATCTCCCAATCTTCTGCAAAAACATCACTGATAGATGGAACCCACGAATCAGCTCTGCCGGTATTCTCATTGTAGATAAGACACTGACTTGTGTAGTCAATGAAGCCCTTTCCTTTCAGGATAAGGTCTTTGGCTGACTGCGGAAGCGACTGCATCTTCGGAATAATATCACTCTTAATATGCGCCGGCACTTGCTTGATGACAAACAATCCTTTACCATTCCAGCCTTTTCTACGGATTGCACCACCTTGTTTCAAAACTTCAATAGCATCACCGAAGCAAATAGAATCTGTATCTTCTTTGACTATATCATAAGTCTTGTCAAAAATGTCGGGTTTACAAGGATAAATTTCCCCATTGATCCCTTTAATGATATAATCACCAGAACTTGCCGTCATTATTCCTTCAAGTGTGTGTATTTTGACTTCATTTCCAAAACGCATTATCACACCTCTATCGAGAGCCTTACTAATCCAATCTGTAACTTCTGATATTTTATCGCCATTCCATTTTACGGCTTCAATAACCACTGGTTTCTTTTTGTATTTCATTTGATTTCCTCCTTCAATCGTTTCTCAGCGTATAGAGCCGCACCAGTTGATACTTCATAGCCTTTAGATTCGACGTGCGAGGCATACTCAGCATCGTTTCTTATCACCAATCCGTCATCCTCAACTGAATACTTATTTGACTTACGGAGTGTGCCGGTCCGGTTCTGATAACTGCCATTCTTCATAGCGTAATCGACAGCTTCCTTGCCAACCTTATCCTCAACAGCTTTCACTTCGGCATAACCTTGTCGAAAGAATCCATCCACATCCGAAAAATCAAATTTTACATCCATATCTCTGAGTAACCAAAATAATTCGTATTCTTTACCATGTAAACTTTGCCAGCTCCTCTGATATTCTCACCCTCTATACATCTGACTTCATCACCAGCCTTCAAAGAGATTTTCTTCTCGCAGACTATGTGATAATTCGGTCGGTACACCTCGCCGTTCTCCGAAGTAAACTCTTTTGTTGAGTTATCATCACAGCGGCACCGACATATTTCCTGCCAGCTTTCTTCACCGGTTCCGGGAATGGGCCGGCCGAACTCGTCTGTTTTCATCGGAGTAAAGACCTTAACCTGTAATGTATGTGGAGCAAATATCATAGGAATCTGACTTTAGGCTTATCTGACAGCGTGTCTTCAAGTCCGTACTTCTTACACAAGAAAGAATAGTATTCCTTCAAGCCCTGAGTATTCCAGGACATAGAGAAACCGTTTTCGCTGATTGAAGTGGCTCTAAGTAATAGAGAGGGGATGAACTTCGCCATAGCCACCGACACGAGACCGATGTTTGACAGGTCCATCTCATCCTCTCCGCTTATTCCTGAAGACAGACTTATCTCCAAAAGGTCAGCCTCCGACAAGTTGATGCCGAAGGTCTGAAACTTCTGTGATATGTAGTCTTTTACTGTCATGCGTTCATTGTTGTCAAGTCGATGTTCACAATCTGGTTCGGGTTCGCAATTTGCGGAATCCACTCCGCGGTGTATTCCAGATAACGGCCGTTGCCATCCTTGTAACCGGAGATGAGCATATCACCGTCAGCCTGAGTATAGTTGCGGCCCGGTACACCGTCAACAGCTTCGTAAGGAGTGTGGAAACGCATGTAACCAACCTTATCCTGAGGAAGCAGTGTAATATGGTCATCGGCGTAAATCTGCACGTTCTTGCCAGACTGGTCAAGAACATAATCTTCCTTGATTTCAATAGCCGGCAGGCCAATACCAGTAAAGACGGTGGAAGCCAGTTGAGAGGTAATCAATCCGGTTGACATATACATCTCGTTACCGGTAAGCTGCATCTTGAACTTATCACCGAACTCACTCGAACCGATAATATTTTTCACGAATGTTCCTCGTGACATAATCATCTTCGGGAAGTTGCCGTAAGTGGCCTTCAATTCATTAATCTGCTGCTGCAGGTATGTGATGAAGTTGGCCTTCGCTCCGGCTTCGGGGGTAATGAACTTGAACGGAAGTTCGATATCCAGCAGGTCGATTCCTCCGGCATTGTCGTCCTTGTTTTTCACTTGAGCCTTACCTGTCATCAGCAATGAACCGACAACGATGTCCATGCGCTTATGTGCGGCAAGGAGTACCTGACGATAGTCATCGTAGATGAAATTCACGATGTCCTGCATGGCGGCAACTTGGTCGGCAGTCTTTGCGGCATTGAACTTGTCAACCAAGTCCTGCAGTTCTGACAAGCGGTCAATGGAAATCTGGTAACGGTCACCTAAATAGGCAATCTCACCATATCCAGAACCGATGTTCCTACGCTCACGGATAGGTTTCTCCCCGTAGCGTGAGTTGATAGAACCGGCCATCACGCCAGTAACCTGACCAATATAGTCTTTGAACACACGAGTTGTCGTTCTACGGAAGTCCAGGTACTGCTGCCAATATATCGTATCCTTACGAGTCTGAAGGACGCGTTGGATAACGGCACTTACGATATTAGGATCGTTAAACAGTGTATAAATAGTTAGCATCATATCTTTGTTCTCCTTTTTTATTTACTTGCTATAATACCAGCTGCTCTCAATGATGCAAGAAGAGCATTAATTTTGTCTTTTTCATCTCCGCCTGCAGCATCATCAACTTTTGCACCCTGTTTTACCAGTCCCAAGGTGCTTGAGTTAGCTGCCTGATAGGTAGTGTTATTGTCTGTCCACGGAACTTCGACATAAGCTTTGCCGCCTTCCAATGCCACCGGATATTTCTTTCCGCTTTGGGTAAATCCTAATTGAATTCCTCCCATTACGGAATCCGAAGCTTCAGGCAGTTCATATGAAACACCAGCTGGTGACTGAACACCTGCAGCGTTGAACTGGAAATGCGGCATGTTAGCCTTGTCGATGTCTGAGAATGGCATGGCTAACTTGGTAGGTTCTATTTCAAACGCACGCATCAAAAGGGCAACCAGTACAATGCCATTCTCTACTTGTTTCCTCTCATACAAGGCGGAGTTTGCAATAACTTTAGGTGTAGTACCGCTAACTTCTGTAGCTTCATAAAGTATTGTGCCGGCCTCTAAAGTTTCGCCGAAGTCGGCAGCCAACGTCAGTTTATCGAAGGCTTTGTCTGATTTGTCAATGTCGTTAATGGTTGCTCCATGTGCACCGTTACCAAGATGCATACCTTTGTAAGCCAAAGAGTTTTTCTTAATCTTCAACGTGGTATTGGAGCCTGTCGTGAACTTCTCATATACTTCTACACGGATTGCCACCTGGGCTGTTTTCTTCACCAGGTCAGCGGCAATAGGTGTAAAGGATGGTAAAAACGAGCCAACAACAAGGTTGGTCGTGTCCAGCTTATAAGGGCCTCTGCGTCTTACACCTGTAGAAACATCATAACGTTCCTCGATTGACGGTTCCGGCTCAATGTTATACTTAAATCCTGCTGCCATAAATTACTTGTTTTTTTGTTCGACAATAGATTTTGTGTCCGCCTCAATCATTTTGGCGAACTCGCTTGCTTCCTTATCCTGCTTTTGTTCTGCAGTTTCAGGGGCTTGTGCGAATTTGAAGCCGCTGTTAGACATATCCTGTTTCATGTCCTTGAAATAAGTGTCCAAGTCCGTGTTCTCTGGAATGTTGCGGTCCTTCAGCATAAATTCGGGAATACCGTACTTTTTTGCTACCTCCGAAATCTGAGAATTGCGCTGCGCCTGCGCTTTTTCTGCTTCGTATGCAGATAGTTTTTCAGAAAGACTTTTATTGGAATCAATTAGAGCTTGAGCCCATGCAGGAACTTCGTCTTTTTTCTCATCTTTCTTTTCGTCTTTCTTTTCTTCCGGGTCCTCGATAGGCTTACCGTCTTTCAGTCCATGCTTCTTCTCGTAGTTTGAAACAGCGGAAGTCTGCGCTTGTCCTGCGCGGAAATCACCATAGTTTTGCATCACGTCCTGAAATGAGATACCCTCAACGATGGAGTTTACCTTCGTTTCGTCCGTTACACCCTCAGCCTTTTTCGTTGCTATACGGGTAAGTGTGGCAGTATCCACCCCAACGAATTTCTGTTGCAGTCCTGCCAAGATTTGTTCAAAGATTGTCATACCGTATGAGTTTGATTAATAATTTCATACGGTAAATTTACTTATATAGAAAGGGAATGTGAAATTTTAAGGCTAACGATACGAAACAATTAGGGGAATGTTCGTTTTTAGGCAAAAAGAAAGCGTGACTACCGGAGTAATCACGCTGAAATACGTTTAAGAATTATCTTACAACAAATTTATAGCTGCCAGTTCCTCTGTCAGCGCGTTAATACCTTTCTGAATCTTCTCCAACTGCTGTTTACGGGGTTTGTGTACTCCAGCCGCATAATGCCACAACTGGCGCTCATTAATTCCGGTTATCCGACTCAAAGCAGCTTTGGTGAAGATACTGCTGTAATAATTAATGAAAGTGGCTGCATCTATCTTGAACTTCAGAGTAAACTCTCCTTTGAGAACCTCACAAGGGTTCGGATTGTCCTCCAGATACAAGTCTATGGCTTCCTTCATGTTCTCCTCAATTTCCCTTATGTTATTACCGACCGTAATAACTGGAGCATCTTCAATGTAAGCACTGAGATTATTCCCAGCATGTTCGACAATCACTTCTACAGTTCTCATATTGACCTCCATTTTATAGTTTAACAAAAGAGGCGGGGGCTATTTCAGCCCCGCTTGCCTCAAAATGCTGTAATAAGTGCCTTTTTCAACGCCTTTCTTTCCATGATTCGGAACGACTACCGTTATTCCATCTTTCTCAAACTTCATGTGGCTGCCCTTCTGGCTCTTTAGAATGAAGCCGTTGTCAAGCAACATAGTTACAACCTCTTTAACTGATTTGTAACTCATAGCGTTTACGACTTAATTACAATGCAAATATAGTAAAAATACGAACAAGTACAAAATAAATATTCGTATTTTTACTATATTTATAAAGAATCAAGATAACTATATAATGCAGGGAGTTTATCCCTGTCAAATTCAAATTGTGTAGCTGTGTATGGAAGTCCTGCTGCAGATACGTTATCTGCTTCATCACCCCATTCACAGTTCTCCCGTTTATCTACTTTTTTACCGTCTGCATTATCTCTAATCCATTCCCAAATAAGTTTTCCCAGTTGAGCCGTACTTTTATCATCTCCTTTATGTTGTTTCCGGCAATACAAAATAAACTCATCATTTCCCATTTTGATTGATTTGCCCATTATTATTAATTTATAAGTTAAACATTGCACAAATATATGATATTAATACAAATCTAAAAATTAATTGCACAAAAAATAGCGATACCACGAATGATACCGCTATATTTAATGCAAATACTATTATTTTACAAACTACTCTTTCCGTTTATTTCATTAATTTTCTTTTGTTTCTCAATGTCATTCTTCTGTTTTTCTTCCTGCTCCTCCTTGATGGCTTCAATCTCATCCAAAACAGAATCAACGTTCCCCACAAAAGTAATAGCCCGTTGCTGCGACCATATTTCACCATCTTTGGCTTTGATGGCTGTGTCAATCTTGTCTTTGATGTCCTCCAGCTTATATGGCTGCATCTGAACATCTATATCAATTGTCTCGGAGGCTGCTTCAAGAGTTGTATTAACTGAGCCTAAAGCGGAAGTCAGGAAATTTACACGCCGTTGCATGAATTCGCCGACAGTTTCGTTCAGATTCTCCACATTCAGATGGGTGGACATAAATACATAATCGAAAGTTACACCGGAAACAGCATTGCCTGTACCTTTCAGCGCGTCGAATGAGATACGCGGCGTATTGGTTAATCCATAAATCTGACTCAGTAAGGTCTCAACCTCGAATTTAACTGTATCCGGGACCTGACTCCATGTCAGATATTGGGCATTAGCTCCTTGTCCGGTCAGCTCGACCACTCGGTTCTTGAATTCACCAGAGAAATTCTGCACATCTCCAAATAACATTAGGATAGGGAAGAAGTGGTAGTCGATACAGTCTGCATAATTGGAAAGAAGTTTCTCCAGTCTTACTCGGAGACTCTTGATCTTTTCACAATACGCTTCCGGACGGTACATGTAAATTACAGGGAGTTTCTTGAATCCATGAGCGAACGATCCTTTGTCTGTCCAATTACTTGTCAGTTCCCACTGATAAACCATATCCTTGGTGATGGTCATAAAGCATGTAATCTCCACATCATCCAAATCTTTCTTCTTGTATTCACGGGAGAGGGCTACCAAATCTCCATTGTCATTGAAGAACGGATAGAGCTTGTCTCCGCGAAACGGGGACCAGATGGCACTCTTCAGACGATATTCAGGTTTTGATTTGCCGAAGATTCCGGCAACCTTGCGCTTAAGCTTTGCCCAGAAGCCGTCGTCCTTCACCACATACCAGTATTCTGCCACTTCCTGCTCTGACAACCATGCTCTGACAACCTTTTTGTTCTGATACTTCAGCTTGTTCTTCTTGAACACTTGTTTCAAAGCTGAAAGAAGACTTTCTTCTGACTGGTCCGGCTGACAATCAAGCGTCGGCTCAGTTCCTACGGTGAAAGCTGTTTGAAGGTTTATTATATCCTGCTCGATTGGAAGGGCTATTCTATTTGGTTCAACTTCTTTCTTAACCGCCGGCTCAACATATTCTTTGCCTGTTGTCGGGTCTGTAATCCTTTCTTCAGGCTTGGTGGTGATTTTTATTTTTGGGTATTTCTCCTCGTCAATCACTATCTCATGCCTATTAGGATTCCAGTCATTATAAAGAGCATGAGCATTGGGATGTTCTGTTTTTCTTCCTTTCTTCAGATAGTAGATTTTTCTCTCTATCTCAGGTATCGCTAAAATTTCCTCTAAAGTTCTCATATACTAAAATTTAATGTCCAAATACTCCTGAAATGTCTTTCGGTTTCATAATCCTGCCTAGAAGCTCTCCTAGCACATAATACCGCGCAGCGTCAATGCCATGGTTATCGTGGTCTTCCGGCTCGTTGATGTAGTTTCCGTCCTTATCCTTTGCCCAGACATAATTCCTATACTCCCTCTGCAGGTTGTAGGAGCGTCTGGTAATGTACATCTCCATTCCCTGCATCTTGTCAATACCCGCATTGACAGAACCTTGCCCCTTCTCGACGGGATAGATCTTGATTCCACCGTTACTGATTTCCTGAATGAGTCGCGGATCCGCACTGTCAGCAATCACTCTAAGATTCCATGGGCGCAAGACTTTTATGATGTCGCCGGAAAGCAATCCGGTTCTATAATCCACTTCATCCAGATAAAGAGCATTGTCTATGATTCCACATCGGATAGCTGCTGTGGGGTCATTGGTATAACCAAAATCCAATCCTATAGCAACTTTCTTGCACCACATCGGGAACTCATCCACGATGCCCCATTTCTTAAACACGGCACCCTCGGCCACGTCAGCCCAGCGTCCTATGACAACATGAGCATACTTCTCCGGATTCTTCTCCTTCATTTCCTGGACTTCATTCAGAAACTCAGGAGAAAGGTTCTCGATATTATCGAAGTAGGTTGTATGAATGTGAAGGACATTGGGATGTGTAGAAATCTGTACCTGCACGCCGTCAATCTCGACCAAGCGGTGGGTATTCTCGATGTATTTTTTGTAAATGAAATGGTTAGAGTCACAGGGATTCATGATAATGATAATCCGATTCTGGATTCCTTTCTTACGGATGGAGAGCATAATCTTGTCAAACTCTTCTTCACTGGTCCATTCCTCCGCCTCATCACAGACAAAGGTGGTAATACCCTGGATGGACTTCAACTTCGCCGTCTGATTCCCGGAAGAGGTCTTGATACCCCGGAACATGATACGACTGCCGGTCATCCGATTTACTATGTCCGTCTTGGTGGTCTTGAAATACTTGGTGGTGCCGTCCAGTTCTATCTTTTCCATCATCTCTGGAATGATAGACATGCCGGCAGATACCATCGTGTAGCGGGTGTATAGAATCTGGTGGACAATCTTCTCAACTGGAGTCTGCTCAAAGGTCAGTCGTTCGATGAAGGTGGAAGCGTTGAAAGACTTGCCCGAATTATGCGTAACCGTTCCATCAGAATGCAGATATCGTTGGTTTCCGTCAAGACAAATACCACACCAATCTCCAATTCCAGCAGACTCTATTGAAAGTTGCGACAAATGCCAATCTTTATTTTTATGAACATCAGCTTTGTTTACAATTTTTCTTTCTACCTTACAAGGTATTTTCCATGTATCACCATTGATATGAACGCGAAAAACTTTGCCGCAATCTTTTCCGCTACAACGTGCGTTCTTCTCGTTAATACTTGTTCTAAAGCCAAGAGTATCTGCAATATATTTTATTTGTCTTGCAAGTATTTCATTCTTTTGCGTGATTTCATATCCATTGCGACACATCGTTCCATCGGTGTCAAGTAGTCCTGCAAGTAATTCTAGACGTACTTTTTCACTATTTGATATGTATTCTTGTGGAACATGTTTATTCCCAATCAAATCGTAATGGCGTAAAATATCCATTATGGGATTCGTCAGTCCACAGTTCTTGGCAAGTCGGAATGTCTTAGCTTTACCTCTTACTCCATTGATTGAAAGATGCAAATTGTGATTTTCTGCATACTCATTAAGGTACTGTTCAATTTCTATATCAGGAGTTGTTATTTGTGGATATATGCTTGTTCCATCACCCAACCATAAGCCAAGCAAATATGGTTCTAGTTTAACGGGACTTTCTTTATATGGTATTGAATTTGTCTTATATCCTCTAAAATGTTCCTTAAAACGATTGCTGCGATTCAAATAATCAGTAATACGCATATCCGTGTATTCTTCAAAGTCATTGTATCTTCCTTCATTTATAGAAATTTGACTTTTCTTTAAGCTGAGGATATGTGCATCATTTACAAAGTAATCTTCTGCACTTGTTTGTCTGACACGGAACATTTCGCTCCTGCCTTTCATCGTAGCAAGGACATTGCGGGGCGTGCCATCGTCACCCATGACACAATCTCCAACTTTAATATCTTTAATTTGCTTTATTGTCAAATCAGACATTATAATTCCTTGCGTAGGTGTCTCACACCCACGGCCACCGGTAATGAGGATAATGAACTTCTCCCTGTCTGTGTATAACGGATGATATATTTCTTGAGGAACAATCATTTCAGCTTGTCTTTAATCCATGAATCAATTGAAATTCCGTGGTCAATATCCTGAGGAATATCAGCGTCCTCATCCTGCCGACGTTCAATCTTTCTCCACTCTTCGTCATGATGATACAACCAGACAGACATGGCCTGAAGGTTGGGAGCCAATTCGCTTTCACTCACTTGAAGTTCTTCTTCGCCGGTTAGGTTTCCATTCTGGTCTTTCAGTTTCCTCACTACAGTACTCTTGGTTTTGATACCACCCAAAGCCATTGCAAGGAACTTTGCACGCACTGTGGCTGTTACTGTCGCACGCCCGCGCGCTAAAACTTCAGCTAATTCAGTGTACTCACTTTTCTTCTCGCAGAAAGTCTGGGGAGCCAACCCTAATGCAAAGGCAATTTCTTTGTCTGTGAATCCCTTTTTGGCATACGTTTCCACTTGAGAGAGGAACTCCTCGCTCTTGTAATCGAATTTAGGTTTTCTTCCTCCAGGATGCTTCTTGCGTTGAGATTCACTATTGCTCATATCAAATCGTTACTATTTCAAATTCATCAGCATACTCTTTGCCGATCCATTCTGTTTTTTGTTTTTCTGTTGCTACTTCATACACGCGACCTCGTTTGGATAAGTGCCTATTTAAAAATCGTTCTCGGCTTCCTTCTTTGCCAAACCTCTTGTCGTTGGATAATCCTTTGGCCTTACAAAAGAATAGGCCAGTTTCTTTATGCTTAAACTTAACAGCCATGATCATTCAATTCTTTCTACTTGTTCATCGAATACTTCTCCCTTGATAAACTTGGAGTAGGGGTCGTAACCAAATCTCTCGCAGAAGGCTGCCTTAGCTTCAAACGTATCGAAGGAAAGCATCAAGTAAGCATCCATATCCTGTGCCTGCTTCTGGGCTGCATCCTTTACCTGCTGTTTTACTTCCTTCATGTGGGCCACCTTCTCGGCTCTTTCCATCTGCTTTGCTGCTTTCTCGGCTTCTTTCTGTTCTGTTACTGGTGCCATCATATCTTCCAGTGCGTTTGCAATAGAATTTTCTTCTTCTGTTTGGAGAAGGAAATCACAACCGATAATGTTCAAGTCTGCTGCCGTTAGTCCTGCATCCTGATAGTCAATATCAGGGACCAGTCGAGCCAAAGCGTCAAAATCCCAGGTTCCTTGCGCGTTCGGGTTGTTCATCAGAATGTTCAATTCCTTTTCCTGCTTTTCGTCCACGTCAATTACATCGACACGGAGCCTGTAGTCGTTTTCCGGGAATTTTTGAAGTTCATCCATAACCGTCAGGCGTTGGTGCCCAGACACAACAGTAAGTCCGGTCCGCTTGTTGACTACGATTCCACCAACCAAACCGAATTTCTTGATCCCCCGTTTTAACGTTTTTCTTGATTCCTCGGATAGCTTCCGGGGATTATAATCCGCAAAGTGAATGGCGGAACGGTTAAGTTCTACCGATTCACTTTTTATGTACTTGCTTAGTTCCATGCCTATTGCTTTTGTTTATGCTCCCAAATGATCCTCTCAGCCATCGGGAACACTTTGTATATTTTCTGTAAATCTTGTGGGTAGTTCTTCTCCAGCCATAGTATGCAATCCAAGTTAAAGCCTACACCAGAACTTGCTTTCAGTGAATATCTCACCGGTTCAGGCAATCCATTCTGTCTCATGTATGACAGGATATCTTTCTGCGTCCAGTCGGCCAAGGGATAGCACATGCCATTGTTCTCATACTTGTTGGCTTCATAACCTTTCAGCATCAGGCGGCGGTTCATGCCGTCGGCCTTCTTCATGCCTAAAAACGTGTAATAAATCCCATATCTGAGCTGCATGGCTTTTACTATATCAGCCAGTTTTAGAAGCTTTACTTTAGGATTGGGTACGCAATACATACCGCCACGAAGAATGTAGGTCAGGTTCCAGTGTGGCACCTGAATAAAATCTATTTTAGGATATTTGGCCTTTACCCAGCCTATCCATCGCTCAATGTGTTTTAAGCCTTTGACGAAGTACATGAACACACAAACAATCCGGTCAAATTTAGGATAGATCATGTCCAGCAAGACCAAAGAATCCTTACCCAAAGACAGAAACAGCATAACCTCGTCAGTATTTTGCCTGACGAGGTCAATATAGCTGTATGTCCTGTCTTGCAGTGTCATTATCCGCCACTCATACCAAGTCCGACACGGACGTTATAATACTGCTGTCTGCGGTTGATGAATCTGCCACGTTGCGACAAACCTCCATTTTCTGTGGTCAAGCCTCTACGGCCGCCACGATAACCGCCTGTTGAAAATGTGCTTCTGTTTACTCTGACTCAGCGTAAAATTTAAATTAAACATGTTTTTCTATCACTCTGCCAAGGTTATAGACTACCTGTGCTGCCAAATAAATCTCACCTTGATGGGTGTATTCAATCAAGTTGTGGTTCTCGTCTTCAAACAGCTCAATCTTTGCGTCTTTGACTTCTACCAGTGCGCTGGTTCTGCCTTTGTTGTAGCCAACAAAGAACTGAATAGCATCATAGTGTCTCGGCTGCAGCTCACCATTAACCTCTACACAAAAACCGTCAGCGTCAAGCTGGCAGTATTTCTTTTGTGTTGTTGGTCTGATTTCTCTGTATTCTTGACGTTTCTTGCCTGACAGGATTTCGTCAAAGAATTTCTGTTTGATGATAAGATTAAGTATTTCCATAATCGTGATATATATTTTATTTAGTTGCGGATGCCGGATTCGAACCGGCGACCTCTACCAAGTCAAAGTAGCGAGCTGACCACTGCTCTAATCCGCGATGGTACCTTTTCACAAAGATACCTAATTATGAAGACAATTTTGAATAACAATTCTACACATACGAAACAATAAGCCAATTGTTCGTTATTAATTCACAAGCATGTTGCTTTATGATTTGGTCTGCTGTGTTTTCAGACCTAACAATTGTCAGGTTCTCTCTACATCAATGAAGTTTGTCCATCCTGCATGATGCAGCTTTATGGCTGCCTCTTTTATCGTGATATCGCCACATGACACCTTTTCTTTCAAAGACTGTAATATACTTTTCATAACCATCTTAAATTTGAATAGTATATGCCATTCAGTATTTTATAATCACCAAATAATCTCACTTCGCCCTGGTACATCATGGCAAACCTTGAGTAACCGCAAATCTGCTTTATAGCCCAGTCTGCCTGCTTTGTTCCATATCCAAACCGCTGTATTTCTGGGTAAATTTTCATTCTGAAGGCAATTTCGCTGTCTGTCATGTCCCCAACGGGGTAAACGTTTAAAGTCCCATTGTGAGCGAAATAAACGCCATTCTCTGCAAACGGATGACAGTTGGCCCGGCATATTGAGCCATGAGTGGCAAGTCTGAAATGTATAATGCAGTCTTCGTCATCTCCGACCTCCGAGAGGTGGCGCAAGAATGTGCGATAGTCCAAACCCTTATGAAAATGATTGGTTGAAACAAAACCATAGCCGTTGTGGTTGAGTTTTTTGATTTTTGAAAGAATGTCCAGGCTCGGCATCTGGACACCTTTAGGCTTGTATATAATGCAACACATATTGAATTTATTTTAATTGTGCGAGGTTCATGCAAGAACCTCGGCACGTGATTTGAAAAATGATTTTTCTTTGGCTGTCAAGAAAGGTATCTCGTCAATTGAGCTAACCTCTGAACTCAATACGTTCTTCTTAGACCATGCAACCAGCTTAGCACAAAAGTTCACCCAGTTTGAAATCTTTTCAAAGTCTGTAGAGCCTTGATGCTGTCTGAACTCAATTGTTCTGTGGCGTGAATAAGAACATGCATTCACTTTGAAATACCTGTTGCCGTTCATGGCATCTAAAATGTCTGATTTTGTAGTACACCATGTAAAGTCATAGCCTTGCAGTGTTCTGCACCATCTGCTGTTGTTGGCACGCCTTGACCTTGCCATGAACGTATCAATAACTCTCTCTAACTTCTGATAGTTCTTAAATACGTTGATATAAGCCTCGTCAGACAAGTTCTGTGCGCCTATATGGACATGAAGGCCTGTAGACCTGTAACCTGTGCGTTTGCCTCATTCAATGCCTTGCAGCAGGTTTCAAGGCTTTTCATGCCTGCCTTGCCTGTAAGTACTGGCGACACACATTCTATTGGGTTGCTGCCCATTATGGATGAATCAGACACGAACTTATAATAGTGGTTGTTGTCTGTGTGGTTGTAGCCCTCATACTGAAATGGCATTGCGTTTCTTGTCGCACATTCACGCATAATGCTTGCAGCGACAAGGCATTCTATCTCAACGCCAAAAGTAAACTTGTGCGATTCTCTTACAGGCTTAGGCAGTTCTGAAAGAAGAAGCTCAATCTCATACTTTCTCAATCCCAGTTTGATGAAAGCAGCTTTCTTTGTTGCCTTAGAGCCTTTCATGTTCTTAATCTCGTCAACTTGTTCATTCAATGTCTTCATAATCGTACGTGTTTAAATTGTTATTATTTATTTGTGTGAATCTCTGAAATCAAACTCTACAACTTTGTGATACTTGTGTATCTCATACAAACCAGTTGCGCAGCCCATTGCAGATGCAAGCCTTACAGCTTCTTCTAATGCTGTCATCACATCAGCACTAGCGTCAGCAGCTTCAGCCTTAGATTTATCATACTCTCGTGCATTAACTGTTGTTTCTTGTACCTTTTCAGCTTCTTGAACTCTTTTAAGTGCTTCATTGATCAATCTTACTTGCGCCTTAATCTCTTTGATGTATTCACTACTTGTTGTCTTCATAATTGTATGTGCTTAAATTGTTATTACTTATTGTTTGATGTTGCAAAGATAAAGTAAACTTTATTATTTACAAATGATTTAATAAAGTTTTATTTATTCATTAACATTATTTAGTAAAGTATACTTTATTCTTTTGCCTTTATATGATAAAGAATACATATATTTGCAGAAATAATCAATTAAAGTACACTTTATGAATTTACAATTAAAAGAAATCATGTCTGCAAGAAATGTCACATCTGCACTACTTGCTGAGAAAGTCGGAATATCAAAAGTGGCTGTTAGCAACATTGTCACAGGAAAGTCATTCCCTTCACTTGACACTCTTATGAAAATGGCAAATGTATTAAATGTAACAATATCAGAATTAATCGGAGAAACAGAATTTACAGGTGCTGGATATATCATCTGTCCTTATTGTGGGAAGAAAATAAAAATAGAGAAAGGAGAATAAGTATGGAATGGATTGGATTAATCTTACAAATAATATTGCTTGGAACATTTCTTTTTTGGGAAGGATACAACAAGAAAAAAGGAGAAAATCAAGCATTAAAAGAAGATTCACGCGATATAAATTATGAAGTAGAAAAAGGAAAGAATCTTGCTACAAAGGAAGATATAGCACAGATTACACAACAAATCGAATCTGTAAAGGATAGCTATAATAAATCCTTGGAGTCACATAAAATAGAACTTCAAAAAGAGTTAGAATCACACAAATACATAATGAATTTGTGTTTTTCAATGGACAAGGAAATTATTAAAAGATTAATGCTTTTTCAAAAAGCAAATAGTCAATATATCATTGATCCGAGTAATAAAACAGAATTAATACAATCTATACAATATCTATATAAATCTCTTTCGGCATATAAATACAGATATTTCCATATCCCTATTTTTCAGCAGTTGTATCAAAAGGTATATGAAATTTGCAACAAAGAATTTAATAATGAATAAAGTGGAACAATGAGAAAATCTTTCACTCAAGATGATATTAAACTTTTGTATGTAATTTCAATGGATATTTTAAAAGAAATGATGCCTACTTTACAATTAGAAAAGTCGGAGCGTTAAGCTTCCGGCTTTGTAATTCAAATTTTAATGCTGCCCCAATTTGTTAGTTCGCCATACGTGCTCGTTTTTAATTATTCGCAGGCAAAGGAAATTGGTGTTTTGATGGTAGAAAACATCATCGGTATATAACTGTGAGATAACTTTTGGTGGTTGTTGGCAGTGGTAAATGATTGATAATTAGTTTATTATAATATCACTAATTGTAATTAGTGATGGGTATTAATTAGGGAAGTGTTTTTTTATAGAATGTGGAACCTCTAATGGTGTATGGTAAAATATTCTATGTGATAAGTTTTTAGTAATTTTGTGATATAATCACAATTCTATAATAAAGTGTAGATAAAATTTTTCAACAATATTATCCATCAGATATGTCAGATAGTTATTTTGAGCCAATTGTAAAATCGATTAAACGTTTCACTAAAACTAAAAATTGCTTTTATGTAGGAGATCGTAAGAAGCAACGGTATATGTATAAATATATGGATATAGAAACAGCTATAAAGTGTTTAAAAGGTAACAATGTGAAGTTTGTTGAGCCTACTTTATGGCCAGACAAGTATGAAAGTAGATTTTATACAGCAGACTATTCAAAAGTAGTGGAAGATCCGAAAGAAAAAACGCCTAGGCTATATGCGTGCTGTTTTACATTTAGCCGAGCGAGTGAAGCCGCCTGGAAAACATATGCTTATGAAAAAACAGGACTAGCATCGCATTGTGTGCAATTTAGAATAAACAAGCAACTGTTTAGACAATCTTTAAATGACTATGCAAAAGAGCATAGTTGTAAAATATATGAAGGTCCCATAAACTATTCTCTAACAGATTATCAAATTAATCATCTACATCTACCTAGTGAACCGCTATATGATAGTGTGTTTGAATCAAACTTTGACTTAAACAACTATTTATCACTACTTTTAATTAAAAGACAAGCATTTAATTATGAGAATGAATATCGATATTTTATTGTCCCAAATAGTGGGATAGCAAATGATAGCATTTTCCCTACTATACCGTGGGCCGATATGATTGTAGAGGTTAAAGTAGATAAGAAATGTTCTGATATAGAAATTGAGGTCTTGTCTAAATATCTTAATGATAGCGGTATAAAACTCGAACCTACAAGATTTGATCTATATTCAAATCCAGATGATAGAATAACTATAGGAAAAGAAGAGGCCTAAAGCTATATGTTTCTATCTAATTTTATTCTGCACTCCGATTCAGTATGTGACATTTTACGCTCTATGGTTGAGATTTTCAAGTCGCTAAGGGTATGGGCAAAGACATTCTTAATGAAGGTAGCAGTATGAATACGCTTTCTATCAAAAGCCTTGCCAATATTCCAACCAAAGTGTATAATATCAATGCTTTTAAGTTGTGGGTCAACCTTTACGGGCGATATCTTTTGTAAGGTATCGCCTATACTATATTCTGCAACGTATGTGCATAGACGGTTGAGGTCTTCTTCACCCAGATATGCAACCATTGTTTGCTTCGTATAACTGAGAACCTTTTCCAATTTGGTTTGAATAACTTGATTCTTTTTTGCGATAGAATTGGTTCGCATGATGACTGATAGTGTCCATTTCTTCTCAATCTCCATAAGTGAAAGAAAGACGGTCTTTTTTACTGCTTATCAGACACACTTTTTGAGACAGTATCACAGTATCTCGCATAATCTTATTCTTTGGGTGTAAATATATAAAATAAAAAATACAGAACTCTATTTTGAATCCTGTATTTTACATTTACACAAAATATTTTATAGTGCCGAAGTTTTGGGAAGCAGCGTTCTTAAAATGCCATTCTCCAACTATAGCACCATTTTCTTAATCGTGTAATAGCATCCTTATCCGTTAGATAATCAATATCTGGTAACTTTAAAGTTTTTATAGATGTATTAGCTTCTATCTTTTCTAGTGCTTTTGTTGCGGACAAGTATGGTACCATGGGTGTTGGTATTAAAACGCATACTCGGTATTTTAATTTTAGTTTCAACGTATATATAATAAAAAATCCACGATATTCATTGTTTTGTGTTAAATATATACCATCTGGCACTGATAAATTTTGCAATGTCCACAATCTATCAGGAAGATAGTATACATCCGGATTTAAAATTTGTTTTCTTAAATCATCATAGTATGCATCATATAGAAATGAATATCCTGTTTTTGCAAAAAGTAATAAATAGGCATTTTTAATTATTGCAGCCCCTATTCTGCGTTCATCTTTTTTCAATGGTAAATCTTCAATGTCAACCAATTTATTAGGAAGTAGTATATTGTTATGAAAATTATCCCATACTTTTGGATTGTTTCTCTTAGTATCAACAAACAAATCAATTGTTCTATCATTATCAACATGCATCTCGGCATTTAACGTTTGCCCATCTTTTTTTATGCGTATTTTCCTTTTTGTATCAGGAAGAAATTGTTTTTGTTCACTTGCTTTTATTGCATTAAACAAATGAATATCAATTTCATATCCACAACGACTATTGCAGTGTCTACAAGTAAGAGCTATTCTGCTTCCCCCTAAAGAATGCTGAGGAACATCTTCTTCTGTTGGAATTTTTTTTATATTTTCTTCCTTATAAGCTTTCATACACAAAGGACATAAATAATCTCCAACAATATTAATATTATATGCTTTCAATCTATTAATATTATTGTGCATATTTATATAATACATTTTACTATTCATAAGTTATATCTTCCTTAAAATTTTAATATAAAATTACACAAACAACTTGAATATCTACTTTTTCACAGGAACTCTATATTGTTTGAGTTTGACTATTTGTAATAATTTGCAATTTGGGTTATTAATGAATAATTGTAGTCTTTATAGCATTAAAATACCATGGCTTACAAACAAAATTTAAATATTAACCGATAGCAAAGTTAATAAATTATTTTTGTATTTAATACAATTTATTCAATATTTTATTCCAGAATTTAAAATGAAAAATTATAACTTATTTGCAATGCATAAATGTCATTATTATAAAATATACATTTAGATTAACCAAATAAAAATTTCTTTCTTACGAATGCTAAGAAGTGTTCTGATAATTGGTATTTTATAGTGTATATTATTTAATCAGCCCTTTAGATATCAATTTCTTTATAATCTGACTATAAAGATATTCTATATCTTGCCGAAAGTTTTTATACTGCTGATAGATAAAAGAAACATCAGCAATATTGTTTGAAATGACACATGGTGATACATCTGGAAATACGTTGGCTAACTCTGCCCTGATACCATTCGGCAGTCGTCCACCGGCTAGGGAACTTGGAGCATACAGGAACAGCACAATAAAAAGAAACTTCTTGCGCTGCATAACGCCGTCAGGATTTGATGGGCTGTCAGTCTCTGCAACAATGTCCTTAAACCAGGAATAAATTTCAGGAATGAGTGATGTATCCTGTAATAAAGCCGATGAAAGTTCTCGTTCACGCTCTGATAATCTTGATTTTTGTTCACGAATGGCCTTTAACTCCATGATTGATGAAAATTCTTTTGTCATAATATGGTCTTTTAGAAGAAAAGTATTATATTTGTGGCCTAATCGTGCGTGGAGTCGGTCTTTTTATCGTGGGGCTGGCTCCTTTTTATTATATTTACTATTATGGTCATTAAAGAGTTAAGATCAATAATACAAACGGTGTCAAAAGAGCTTGGGACTATTATTCCCTCAGAATCTTATGAAGTAATTTTAAGAGAAAAGCCTCATAATCCATGCAGTTTACCGAGTGGAAAAATGGCGGTGTATATGTTTAGATACAATGATCAATTCCTTAAGATAGGTAAAGTGGGGCCTAAAAATAATGCAAGATTTCAAAATCAACACTATAACCCAAATTCAGCCCAAAGTAACCTTGCAAAATCAATTATAAATGACGCTAATATGATTAGTGTAATCAGAGAAACCTCTATTGGCAAATGGATAAAAAACAATTGTGACAGAATTGATATTATAATTGATGAAAAGTCTGTTCCCGAATTTACTCTTGAACTTATTGAAGCTATTTTACATTATAAGTACAAACCTAAATATGAAGGGAATAGATATTAATATGATTTATTCCCGTGCTTATACGGACGTAGTTCATTATACATCATCTTCTGTTCAATGTGCCATAAGATGTCGATATTCCTGTCCTGGCAGAAAGCGAATATCTCATTCAGGAGAATAAATGTCTCATCCCGATAGAAGTTGTCGGTGACATAGACACAGATTCTAAACATGGCCTCCGTGAAAGTCATATCAGAATAGTCTTCAGTATCGCTTCTTTCGTAGTCGAAGCTATTTAAATTAGCTCCTCTTAGTCCTGCTAAATCCAGCAAGCGGATGCAGGCGTCGGCAACTTCATCCTCCACACTATCTTTGATGTCATGTTTGAAAGCATAGATAAATTCATCATCCGACCTTTCTTTAAGGTTCATATAACTTTCAAACTGTTTCTTGTTAGCATGCATTCTTTTCCGGTCCGCTTCTACAGCTTCCATCAGTTCAGAAATGACAAGACAGAGGAAATGTTCATCACTCAGGTTCTCTTCGTGCCATCCGTGGGCTACTGCACAATGGTAGGATTTATTTCTCAATTCGTTTAGGTTCATAACAAGTTATTTTAATAGGTTGAAAAATAAAATACCCGATAATTGCTTGTGGCAGTTATCGGGTATTCGATTAAATAAAATTAAATTTTATTCTATAGGGATTCCTTTAGGAACAGATAGCATGTCTAACACTTCATCTCGATTACAGTTTTTTATAAAGAAATAGAAAGTAGAGTCTATTATTTTAACAGAATTGGTACTCAAGTCAAAATCAAAAATGGGTGGTGATATGTTTTTTTTGAGCTGGTTCTGTACCAAATTTTTTAAAAAATATCCAATATCAGAAGGTCTTACATCTTCAGGTCTATGATGTATTTCCTTAATTTTCTCATGTAGATACTTTCTCTTTATTCCTTTATTAATCTGCTCAAAAGGTTCTTTTAACAGAACTCTCACAAAATAATATGGGATGTACAATGGTATTTCACTTGAACTCTTCACAATTTGTTCAATAAAACTCTCTAAACATCTAATATGTCTGCTTGAATAATCATCCAATTTTTTTTGAATAGCTGTTGTGATGTTATCCTTAGAAATATATATAAGTTCTTCAGATGTTTCCTGGATTTTACAAGCATAACATGCTTCTTTACATATTTCTTGAAAAACGCCTACACTATCAAAACAAGAAGAAATTATATCACCAACAACATTTTCAAAAGATACATTAAGCAAAGGGAGTCCAATTTCTACAATCCTTTTTAAATCTTGTGATTCCCATGGTTCTACTGGAATTTCTATTACTCGATCAACTAAGTCACCATTATACTGACTCAATCTATTACGTTCTCTCCATATACCAAGGATGATAAATAAGATATTGTAATCTTCAAATATTCTTAAATCAACGGCCAATCGACGTTGAACATCATCTTGAAGATAATGGAAATTTTCCAAGACAATTCTCTTTTTAAATTTCAGGGCTTTTAACAATTCTGAAATATCTTGGGCTAATGCCAAATTATATTCAACTGTTTTATAATTTTCCACATGCTCCTTTGACTTTCCTCCTTTGACTTCTCCTGAGCTTTCACACTCTATCATGAAAGGAATCTTAAATTTCATTTTTAATCCTCCAGATACGCTTCCTTCCATAGAGCTTGTATCATCATAAGAACTTAACATTTCTATCCCTAGTTGTCTGATTATTGATTTATAAATATCAATAACATCTGTATCAGTAGAACAATTGACTTTCACATAATCATCTTCTTTCAAATGTTTATTTACTAAAGAAGTTTTACCTTGTTTGGAGGCTCCATATACAATAATATGCTTATTTCGACTTAAGCCATCTAAAAATAAACCGTCCACCTTGCTACGTTCAATGTATGTTTCTATCATTTGATTAGAAACACCATATACCTCATTTACTTTCATTTTCATCATGCTAATATAGTTGAACTTTATGCAAAAATAAATATATTGTTTTCAAAAGCCAAGTTTTCATTTCAAATTTTTCTTTTTTCATAATCCTTTTCCTCCATTATCTCAAAGTATGATTCTTTCGCATGTTCAATAAGCTTGTCTGATTCCTTAAAAGGATTAATCACTTCCATTTTGTCACGCTCAGGTTTCAGACGGAGATATTGCACAAACGCACAGAGCCCCAAAACAATAAAAGGGAGCCAAACTATAGTACATGCAATAAATACTTCATTCATGATCAAATATTTTCTATTACAATATGTTGTTTGCTCATTATACAGCTTGTCTTATCAGGTTAATATTCTTGTTTACCAACTCTATTATTTCGTTGTGCATCGGTGTAATGCTGTTACATACGCCACGGCTCTGCACAATAGTGAAAGTCCTTAGGCTCAGCTCAATTGTTTCGATGCGGTTTCCAGCTTTGTCCTTTGCAGACAGAATCAGGCTTTCTTTTTTCTTGTAATAGCCGCAGGCATATACACAGTGGTGCATAGCCTCTCCTTCCTCGACCATTTCCGCAACGGACCGTATGACAGTTATAACGATGTCTTCGTTGCCGAAGCATATACCGAAGAAACGGCCTTTTTCCTGTGCGTAGGTCTTTTCCCATCCCAAGGCTTCCCTCATTCTGTCAATCTCCCTTTGTCTGGCTTCCTCGCGGTTCATTCTTTTTAGAAGCTTGTCATGTTCCTTCTTCAGATTGGCCGGACATACATATTTCGCATTGTGCGTGTCCATATTGAAATGCAGTAGCATTTGTATGTAGTCAATCCACATCGAAGCATCTTTCACCCTGTAGGCGTTTCTGTTGCAGATGTTTATTGAAGGTTTCACGTCCTGTGGAATGCCTCTTATGCTCTTCGCATAAAGCAGATTATACTGCTTTGTCTTGATAAGCATTTCGGCTTCGTTGTCTGTCTGCAACATAACGGCAAGTCTGTTTACTGATATTCCTTTGCAGCGGAATGTAAAACCGTTTCTCTTTAACTTTGGGATAAGTCCTCGGACCGGATAAATAAATTCAGAGCAGATATCATATTTGTCAGGACTATATGAGTATCTCCCGTTTCCTTTGTCCTTTATGCTCATGGGCTTGCAGAAGTCCCAGGCATCATACACCCAGGCCATAGGCTTGCATGGTCTTGCCATGATATATTCCTTCCCATCCTCTGATATCCAGTTTTGTACCGCTTCGTTTATGCTGAAGTATGGTTCATACCCTTTGGATATGTTTCCAGACATCTTGTACATCTGTCTTTCGATTATAAAGTGACGAAAGACCTGAAATCCCCTGTATGTTGTCGCTATCGTGAAGTACCAACGCTCGATAGATTTGCGTTTCCGGCTATTTTTAAGCTTTAAATGTGTTCCACAATGCGGACATACAGTTTCGTCTCCTACGAGATCTATACCGAGTGGAGAAACTGTTTTTTCGTGAACCGTTCCACAGTTCATGCACCATACTTCGCCCTTGTTGTAGTAACCGATTTTCTCAAAACAGGTATCTTTAGCCCATTGTTTCTGTTTTTCAGTAATGGTCGGCAGCTTTGCACTAAGTTCGGCCACCAACCGTTCTGTTTTGTTACGTGGTTTCATAATCTTAAAAGTCGAATAGTGATTGCTCTGCGTGTTTACTTCTTTCTCTCTCAGCTTTTCTGCGTTCTGCAAGTTTCTTTGCCTTTTCTTCATCAGCTTCACGCATACGGTAGATGCACTGTTGCTGGTATGCCTTGACAGCCTGCTCGTGGGCTTTTGCTTTGTCTTCTTCCGAAAGTTCTACTGCTGATGCTGAAGTGTTCACATGTGTTCCTTTGGGCAGCTTGTTTATCATTATGTCATCTTCGTCGTAGTAGTGGACTGCCAGCCCGAATACTTCAGCGTCAGTCATGTAAACAGCATTACCACGCTTATGTGCTTCTCCAATGACATAATCGAAGCATTCGTCTATATTTTTGTTAGCTTTCGCATAACTCTGTGCAAATTGTTCGTCATTTTTAGCCCGTTCGTCCAGATAAGCCTTAATGGCATCTTTGACATGATTTTGTTCTTTGCTCATATTTTGGTATTAGTGATTTTGACTAAGTTTGAGGAAATTTTCTCTAAATTTCCCCTAATTACCGCAATTTTCTTCATTGCTTATTGCTTTTATGGTTTAAATCGTCCGCCTTATCACGTGCGTATATCCATGTGTTAGTGTCGCTCATGACATTAAGAACTGCCTTCAGACCTGTTTCAACAGACTTATCCTCCGCAATATTCACATCGTCCGTCAGTTTATCCTCAACAAGTATGCGTGCTATATTACGCAAACAATACTCAAGTGCAGAACAGGACATAGACGAGAGGCATGAAGATACAGTCTGTCTGCCTTTACCCTTCATAACAATTGTAAAGTTTGTAAACTTTGCGGAACGTCTCTTTACATATTCAACGGCCTCGCTGGCAAGCGACTGAGCAACAAGGATGGCTGCGCATACGTTTATATCCGGAACGTCGTATCGTCCTAAAGCATTTGCCAAGGCGATGCGTAACTTCTCTGTATAAGGCTGCACTTTTTCGTAGGCTGCATTGCCAAAGTCTGCCACCCACGCCTTGTCGCAATCGTGAGCCAATAACTCACCGATTGCAAGGGTTAGCTTCCGTATCTCGCCCATACTCGCTTTTGTACCAGTCATGCGATTAATATATTTTCTTATCTGTCTGTCATCGTATAACTCCGGCAAACGCTCTTGCATCATATCCAGTGCGTCTGTGGCGTGTATTATTGTTATATAGGCCAACGCAGCAGAGCCGAATACAGAGCCTGTATATTCGTCTCGTGAACGCTCCACCGAAGGCAGTGCGCCACGCATAAGATATGCGTTTGGTTTGATTGTGTCATTCATTTGTTCCTGATTTGTATATATCCAAGTTTTTCAACTTCCTGTAATTCCTTATATTGAACTTCGTTAATTTCGACGGCATTTTCACCATTTACTGTCATTCCCTGGCAAATATTATAGCGCTTCCGGATACGATCAATAATATGGGTATCTTTGGTTTTCCAGTAGATAGTCGTCTTCATACTCTTTGCCCCCATTTTAAAGCTTCAAGTAGCATATAATACAGCTGTTTCTTTTCTTCTATCGTGCAGAAATCAAAGCTGTCTACATACTCTAAGGCATTAAACTTTATCATTTTCATATCTGTAATTCTTGTTTATTTTCTAAGGCTAACACCACTGAAAAGAATGGTTTTTGTTATCGCTCTCAGTCTGTCAATGGTTCTTTCTCCGTATTTCTCTTTCAGTTCATCTATCGTGAGGTTTGTAGTGAGAATAAGAAGCTTTCCTTTCTTTTCGGCCTCGTCGGCCAGTTCAGCGAAGGCTAGTCTTTTCTCGCCGTATTTGATACTTAGATTTTCTGTTCCGATATCATCAACATAGATGATATGCTTCTTTTTTACTTCGTCAAGATTGGCGTTCATCTGCTGTGCATCGTAGCAGCTTACCACTTTACGGCAGTAATGATTAAGTAGTAATGGTATAATCTTACCACAAATAAGCGTTTTTCCCCTTCCACAGTTGCCGAAACACAGAAGTCCGCGGCCATTGTTGCCTGTCAACCAGTTTACGACTTCATTATATTCAGGGAGCCATTGGCCCTTATCTTGGGTGAAATATTTGATACCGGACCAAAGTATTCTTTTCGCTTCAGGAATGTGAATGTTCACGGTATTAGGTACAGGGGAGAAACCGGTATCTTTGAGCCTGTCTATTGTTTGTTGAAAATTAATATGTTCCATATTACCAGCCTTTAGTGTATTTTTCAGGTGAGTTGTCTTTGAGTACTATGCCGGCTTCAGGCTTTAATGGCATCCGTTCACGGTTCGCCCATGTCACAAGCCTTTTCGGTAGTTCCCAAGTCTTTTCAAGTTCATATCGCATCTTGGTTCCTGATTTGTTCAGCTCACTCCAGTAGTCGAAGAAAGCCCTGATCATTTCTTTTGGGTATTTACCTACATAAGGAATCAGGGACAAATAGAAAGAATCTTTACGTGAGAGAGTAGCGGCTTTAGCCGCGTCCTTCTTTACTACTACGCCAGTAGTAGTTTCTTTAATATTATTTTTCCCTTTTATTTGCTTTGTGTCACCCGTGTGTCGTTTTTCGGCCTTTTGAGGGGGTTGTGTCACTTGGTGTGTCAATAGCTGTGTCGTTAGCTGTGTCACTTGTGAACGTAACTCATTGATTTCTTGTAAGATAGTTGTGTCATTACTTGTGTCATTTGCTGTGTCACTAACTGTGTCAGAAGGCATCCCATTGTAATCATTATATTTCACCAAAGTTATCACATTCATACCTTGTTTCTGTGACAAGGTTATCATGTTTTCTCTTTTCAGATAAGCTAGGAAAGTTCTTACTTTTCTTTCTGTCCAACGCCAACGTTTTGATAAAAATCTTATAGATGCAGGATATTGTCCTCTTGTATAAGAGACTTCTCGACCTCCGATACTCTCCATACGGGGCGTTGCCTCAAATCGTGCTGACTGTATAAGGTCAAGCCACGCTTCGCAACTGCTAAAAGTCCGGGCTTCATTCCACAGATCATTCGAGAAGAACTTGCGGCTTAGTTTTATATATCCTTCCATAATATTAGAATCTTACGTTGGTCAGTTGTCTATTGTTGGAGAATACGGCCCATTTACCATTGCCCCCGTTTACAAGGCGTAAATCCTTGACTTCACCGAAGCGTTTGATGTTGCCACAGAGATCAACAATCCATCCGGCTTCCTTGGTAGGGTGGGGGCGGATGGCGCGGCCCACTATCTGATACCAGAGAGCCAGAGACATCGTTGGACGGGCCATAACGATGGTGTCAAGTTCAGGATAGTCGAATCCTGTTGTAAGTACGCCGACATTGGCGACGACGGGTATCTCTCCGGCCTTAAATTCTTCAAGGATGCGCTCGCGTTCTTTCTTTGGCGTGTCTCCAGAAACGATAGCAGTGCCAGGTATAGACTGCGTAAGTCTTTGCGCCTCTTTTAAGAATCTAGTGAAAACGAGTATGCCTTTACGCTTGCCGCCAACTTTCGGATTCATAAGCCTACGGACGATGCTTACCAAAAATCCATAGAAGTCAATACGCTCATATTCTTTTACTACTGATTTGTCCGTATAGTCGGCACCTGTCGTATTTACTTTTAGGTTAAGCTCATTCCAGCCCAAAGGGTTCATGGCGTAATAGTTAAGCTTTGAAAGGTAGCCCATATCCAATAGGGTGGAGATTTGCACCTGATAGATGACTTCGGAGAATACACATGGGCGTGTTCGTGTGATGAACTTCAGCATCGATCCGAAGTCACGGCTTGACGATAAACGGTATGGTGTTGCTGTCAGTCCAAGAACCTTACACTGCAGCATGGTAAGAAAATCTTTGTACATACCTTCTTTTGGATTGACAAGGTGGCACTCGTCTATGATAATGTTCCTGAAATGTTGGAACAGTTCAGGATGATTTTTAACGCTGCCAATGGTGGCGAACGTTATCCTTGAAATATCCTTACGTCCAAATGACGCAGAGTATACAGAGCAGTCAAGGATACCATAAGAACAAAGTTTCAGATAGTTCTGCTCGAGTATCTCCTTCGAAGGCTGGAATACAAGCGTGTGCCCTTCAAGGCGGCTGGCGATATCGGCTATCACCAGGCTTTTGCCAGCTCCAGTCGGTAATACCATGATGGCATTGTTTCTCTTAGTCTTGTTTGCAAAGAAACTGACCGCCGCATCACTGGCTTTTTGCTGGTAATCTCGTAAAACATAGCTCATAAGCCCTTTTCCTTTTTTAGTTTTTTATTTATTGCTTTATAGTATCTTATAAGCTGCTCATATTCAAAGTCACTCATTCTTGATGTACTGGCAGCTTTGACTTTAAGCATATTAAAAGCCTGTTGCCCGATTTTGGCAATCAAGTTCACTCTGTAACTTTCCAAATGGTCTGCTTTAAACCTGTTGCAGTGGCGGCATTCAGCATTACAATTCTTTTCGTCGTACCTTGTAGCAAGATGTGTCCTGCTGAAATAGTGTCCACAGTCAGCCTGTTCAAACGGCTTTATTTGTCCGCATGATATGCAGCGGAAATATCCGTTCGGCATACAATCACGAAGCCGGATAAAAAGGGAAAACTCCTTGTCGAGCTTCGCCTTTAAATCCGGCTTCTTCTTTACTTTGATACCTGCCCTGTCGAACAACGGCAAAGGCTTTTCTTTCTTCTTTTGGGGTGTTCGTTTTATGTAGTATGGCATATCAAAAGAATTTCAGTTATTAAGTATTTCTTAAATGCTTATTGCAGGACATATGGGATTCGAACCCATATAAATACGTCTATCCGTTCTACCCTTAAACTAATGTCCTCCAGTTGTCTTTCCAACTTGTCTTATCTGCACAGATTGTGGTATCGGCAGGATTCGAACCTGCAATGCTTGGCAATCTTCACGTCTTATGCGTAGAACAGTATGATTCGTTTTACATTGATGCCCTGTTTTCATAACATCTTAACCAAGTCTACTAAGAGTTGTCAGCGTCTACCAATTTCGCCACGATACCAAATGCCCGTCTTTCCGGGCTGTCAATTATACTTCGATGATTACGATATCAGGGGCTACACCTTTGATCGCTTCAATCTGTTCGTCAATTACCTTGTTCTTGTATTCTTCAATAGTCTCATTTGCACCTGCAGAGACCAAGGACAGAGAAACTTCTCGGCCATCAACATCTGCATAAATCTCAACTTCTATTTCTTCACAGGCAAAGCCCTTGAAAAGAGGAATATTGAGCTTGAACGATTTAGGAAGATTGGAATCTACGACCTGTGAATAATTGTCTGTCTTGCTTCCATTTTCTTCCTTGCTGCGCTCTATATCCTGATTAACCTTTGCCTTGAAGTTCTTCAAAGTGGACACAAGCATCATGTTCTCAGACTTATCCTTGAAGAAGGCACGATGCATCTTAAAAAACTGAGACAGCTTGATCGGTTCCCATTTCTTCTCGGTGTTGATGCCGAACTCCTGCATTTCTTTTGATGTTATCAGAAAGCCACAGACTTCAGTTTGATAGTAGTTGGTCTCATCAATGGTCAAAGCCAATCCCATTTTATCACGATTGACAATGATATTTGATGCTTTCTGATTAATTAGTCCAATGCGCTTTTCCAACCATTTGAATGGTGCTTCAATGGTTCCGGCAATTGAAACTTTTTTAGGCTCTTTAGGATCAAGCGGTTTTGCAGCTTGTCCTTCTCTTAATACTACTTCGATAGGCGTACCATTATAGTCTTTCGGTACAATCAAATTGATTTTGTTCTCACTCATAATTAATTGTCTGTTCCTGTTTTACGGTTAATACTAAATACTGTTTTCTGCATTTCTTGTGGCATGATAGGGCGGCTATAAACCAATTCGCCCAGTCTGTTATAGAAGCCTGCCATTTTTTCGTCATGATAGAGAATCTTGGCGCATTCTTCATTGTCAACGAACTCAGTACCCCTTTTGATGTGGTCTAAAAGTTCTTGTTTTTCTTCGTTTAATGGTTTTAGGCGTTCTTTGAACTCTTGCATGGCTTCCTTTTTCTCTACTTCAATATCATTGATGGAGATAGAGACTTCTGCAAGCACTTCTTTCTTTTGTGCAAGTTCATCTGGCGTGAATCGATGTGTATATCCGATTTTCTCTATCGCGTCTGCATTATCTTGAAGAAACTGCCATCGTTCCTTCTCTGGAATGTCTTGTCCTAAAAATTTGTCCATAATCAAATAAACTCTTTATTGCGTTCAATTTCTTGTTGTGCAAAAATTAGCATCTGTTGTTCGTTGGCAGCAGGCAAGTATATTCCTGCGACGGATGAACTCCAGTTACGGAAGCGGTCAATGCTTAAAGTCATTTCGCTTGTGGTAAGCTCTGCTGAACTTCTCAGATAAGTTACCTCTTTGCCTTTTTTATTGACCGTCTTTCTCTCAAACAAATCACGGTTGCAAGTCCTTTTATAGAAGTCAATCTTTGCTTCGTCAAGGCTGCAACCGTACTCACTACCGAAATACCCTAAAAGAAGGTGCAGATAGCTGTTTTGTGCTAAAGTCCGGTTAGGATGTTTCTTTCTTAGTTCAACTACGGCACGCTCTTTGAACAGCTTATTTACATACGCCTTGAATTTGGGTACATCATATTCATTTTTTAGATTAAAAATACTCATGTCTAGAATGGTAAGTCATCTTTTGGGTTGCCGTTTGCATCGACTTCTGGAGGAAACTGTGGTGACATGGATGTTTGTTGGCTTATTGGTTGCTGCTGTGTCTGTGAAGCTGGCTGGATTGCCGGTTGGTGTGCCTGCCGCCTTGCTTCAAGTTTGTAGCATCTAATTGAAGTCATACGTCTAAGCTCGCCATCTTGGTTAGTCCAGGATCTACCTTGTAAAGCAAAAGAAACTGTTATAATATCGCCAATCTTGAACTGGTCCAATTCGGCGCATTTGTCACCTGAAACCTCTAGTGGTAGGATGTTTTCATACTCGCTGCGTTCGCCTGTATATGGATCATAGGTCGTTGCATCCAGCAGGAACTCACGCTTAAGAAATGGGCTGCCGCCGTTTTTGGAAGGTATCTGGATAATCAGGCTTATTCCAATTATACGCCCTGTAATCTGGTTACTCATCTTCAGCAAAAATTTTCTTGTCTGTTATCAAATCTCTGTTATCGTTCAAGAACCTGATAAACTCCTCGCAATGGTCAGTAATAATAGGTATGTCACGTTCTGGTACAAATGTGTAGCTTTCTGTATAAGTGGATTTGAAGTCTGTGATGTTATACTCAAACGACCTGACATCATTACCATTCTGCATAAGACAGTACGGATAAATCATGTGCTGCCAGTGATCCTTGAACTTACCGACATAGTAACTGCCTGTTGTCTTTATATCGTGGACTGACATCGGTAAAAGTTCGTCTATGTAACCATATAGAAGTACATCACCAAAACACGTTGGCAAAATTGCCTCTACTCGTTGCTGAGTTAATGCGCCTTTATAATAGTCTGCGAACTCACGGCATAGAGAAATGGGAAAATCAAATTGACGGTTGTTATAGGTGGCTCTTAGTCCGATTATGGCCTGTCTGCCATCCTGCATGTCTGATAGTAGTCTTTCTACCTGAACCTTTTCTGATTTCCGATTTTCAATCATGCAGTCGACCACCTCATTGAAAGCCGTCCCCTTATCAGCTGCTTCGCTGTCGAACGGGACACGGTTTATCGTATCTATCAGGCGTTGGAACTGTAGATCTTTAAATTCGTCTAGGGTATGTGGGGGATTCTCACTGAATCCCCAATATTTGCCCCATATCACATCGCTTTTCAGATATCCGGTAAAGGTATCGAGAAGCGTTGCATAGAATTTGAATTTAGGCTGCTTGGTCTGCATAAGTCTTAGTTTCTTTATCGAATATAAGCCCAAGGGCATTTACCTTTGCTGAGAAAAGACGTCTTGCCATACTTAGAGAACTTCCTACATGTTCGAAGTTGTTTATCCTCGAAGCAAAGTCGTTGGCAGACTGTGCGTCCGTTATCATTTCTATATTATCTTTTATCTCTTCAATGACTTTGTCGTAGCGTGCACGCTCTTCTTTTTTAACCTGCAGCATGTTGAGATAAGGCATGATGACTTTTGTACTTATAAAATCATTCTTTGCAGTCGGGTTGCCGTTTTTGTCTAGAATGCTTGGCACAAACATTACGCCCGGCAGGTTACAGGTGTTCTTGCCGTCGTTGCGTGATGTCGGATCGAACGTGACAGTACGTTTTTGTACACCGTTCTCGTTGCGCATCTCAAGATATCCGAGCAAGTCAAGTTCTGTAACGATTGAGTTGTATGATTTTTCACGCAAGGCAGGGATAAATACTGTGTCGTCTCCATCTTTTCTCGTGTCTCTGTGAGCTACAAATACCACGTTTTTGTTGAGCGATGAAAGTGTGCGTGTCATCCAAGAAAATTCGGCGTTGATGCCACCCCAGTCCTTGATTTGTGGCTGGCGTATACCGCATTTATAGGTGATTATAAAATCCATCATCTTGCCGATTGTATCTACCACGATAGTCTGGTATGTAGATAAGTCTTCTTCTAATACTTGCCGGACATCCTGCCATGAACTGACCTGAACGATGTCAATACCATCCAAGTGAGCCATATTGACACGCTTCACACCATTGTCAAAGTCGAGTAGCAATGGTTTTGGTGCGCTTAATGCTACTGTCGTTTTTCCCATACCAGCTTGACCGTATATCATCATTTTTACTGTTGATGGGATTACTAATTCGTTTGATTTCTTAATAAGTGACATAATCCAAAAAATTAAATTGTTAATAGTATTTCTTTTGTTTCTTGTTCAATTCTGGTCTGGTCTATATATGGCATCTTGCCATTGTCATCAAGAGTGCATAATTCGACATCAATTATACGGCAATCAGAATTAGTCGGGATAAATCCGCCTGTGCCATTATAATAGTCGTCCTCTGTGTACCCGTCGACAGTCACATCAACTGTCAATATCAGCGTCTCGTCTTTCTTTTCGACTGACACTGCTGATATTCCGGCATTAGCGCAATCGGCACATTTGCGTGCCAAATCTGCGTAGTCGCGTTCGTAAAGTTTCATAATAAAATCTTATACCATATTTTATACAAGCTCTTGCCGTATTCGGCTGAGAACCATAGAAAAGCTACTGCTAAGGCAGTGGCATCGCCTGTATGGCAGGCATAAATAAATGCTATAATGTTTACAGCTAAAACCATCTTTTTCATATATTGATTATTTTGATTATTCTACAAGATCCTGCCGCGTCATCACGACGTAGCAGGCTAAGAAAAATATTCAGTTCTCAAGTAATTCTTAATAACTGCCTGTTATGTATTTCATCTTGTCGTGGCCGAGAGAGGACTCGAACCTCTAACCTCGCGGACCATTCCGCGGCTCTACACTTTGAGCTACCCGGCCTTTGCATGAACTTCACAGTGGATGCAGTCAAGAAAAATGATAAAAACTAGAAACTTATAAAATTGGTACCCTGTGCCCGGTTCTACCGCAGTCTCAATGGACAGCACAAGGTTATTGTAAAAGATAAAGCATCAGCCGAAATGGTCGCCCAAACCATGCCCTTTATAACCTTTTCCTTTAGGATGGACATATTGCGTAGCATTTAGCTAAATCTTAGATCTTCAGAAATTCACGGCATTATTGCCGTAAACACATAACTGGTAAACTCATTAGTTACATGACACTTATTTTTTCATGCATGTCCAGTCATGATTTTAATTTTTGCGCTTTGTTACCGATTATATTTTTAGCCCTACTTGCGTCCTCGCATACGGCTATAGATTGTTAGTCTTGCCGTCTGCTTCGCTTTCGTATTTTTCAACATGTCAAAGAACGCCTGTCACGTGTGATGCCGCCGCTCTCGCTGCGTGATGCGAGCCTTCAGCTCTCCCGACACCTCAATGCTAGCAGTTGTCCATCCACTCACGAAGCGCGCTTTCTTTGAACACATGTCGCTTGCCCTGCTTAACATGAGGTATTTCTGTTACCTTCTTATACAGCGTGTTCAGCGGCATGCCGAGCAGCTTGGCGGCTTCTTTGGCGTTCAGATACCGCTCAGGTGTAATCATTTGCGGCTTGAATCCGTTCTTTTCAAATAACTTGAACAGTTCTTCTGCTATCATGCGCGCTTCAGTTCTCGTCATATCACATACAAATTGAAATTAAATTGGCTTTCTTAAAGCATCTGTATTCTTGTCTTTCAGTGTCGAAGTAAACCTGAACGGTGTCGTTTCTCTTTCTGTTGTCACCGCTTGTGGCTGGTATCAGGTTTTCTTTCAGTGTGCCGTATGCCTCACGTATAGAACCGTCAACTTTCTGAAAGTAGAACTTTACGATTCTCTGTTTCATTGCTGCCTTCAGCTTCATGTTGGCCCAGGCCACCTTTAATGCTTCACTCATTGTAAAGCCATTTCGCTTTACGAACTGCCATGCAAGGCTCATAATATCGTGTAATACATTTCTTTTCATAATCGTGCTTTTTGATTAATTCTTAATAATCTAAATCTCACTTACATAGCCCTTTTCATAAGCTGTCTTGCGTATGCGTTCAGCGAGGTCTGTGTCTGTTATGTATGCCAGAGCCAGCATCACTGTGTTAGGTGCGCATTGACAGTCAGCTATTAGCTTCTTCATGCACCCTCTGCGTAGTTTTATTTTTTCTTTCTGTGCCATTGTATTTATTATTTTATTTATGTATATTTGCAAATAAATATCAGTGTTTCTTTAATTCTGATGCAAATATAACCAATATCACTAATATATCAATGATATTAAATAAAAATATTACTGATATTAATTTTGTTTAACATTTTGGCTAATAATATTATTAGATATGTACGATTTAAAAGGATTTAGACAAGCATTCGGCCTAACGCAAAAGAATATTGCTGATATTCTTGAATGTGGGCAAGCGAATATATCAGGAATGGAAAAATCTATGAGAGATTTAGAGCCAGAGCAGTACAGGAAATTATGTGCACGTTTCGATGTCGCCTCTGTGGATAAATTTAAAGTGTCAGATTTAGCTTTAGACTCAAATAACAGGGGGACAACACCATTAATAAGCTACACGAAAGGCGTACCATATTATAATGTTGATTTTATAGGTGGATTCGACATTGTACTTAATGACCAGACAATCAGTCCTGAATATTTGATTGATTTCAGGAAATACAACGAAGCTACATGTTGGTGTAATGTTACTGGGCATTCCATGGAACCAGAAATTACACATGGGGATATTATAGCATTGAAAAAAATTGAAGACAAGTCTTTTCTTCCATTGGGAGAAGTGTATGCGATAGTAACAACCAATGGAATGAGGACAATTAAAAGACTTGGTCCATCAAGTGATCCGAAATGTTATACATTAGTTCCTACGAATAAATCTCCAGAATATGGCATTCAGGAACTTCCTAAAGATATGATAGAACATATTTTCCAAGTCCTTGGATGTATGAAAAGGCTTTAACTGAAGGTGGTAAATTATGAAAGGTAAATATTTACTGTTATTGTTTTTGGTTGTTTTGATCTCGAGCTGCGGAAATAATAAACCTACGCCGGAACAGAAAGAGCTTTCTGAAAGATACATCAAAAAGTTGGTGGATGCTAAGATTAATATATATGGTGGTGAGTTGACGGATTCTAATTTTCTTGTTCTTGCGGTAGATGCTTATCCAGGAGCTAACTTTGACAAATATGCAGAAAGCTACCTTGAGGATGCCTTACGGGCCGGGCTTGACATAAAAGGAGTGAATATTGTTGATGTAAAGGATTGCCAAATCGGTGACGGATGGGTGACTGGTAAACGCATTGGAAGAGCTTATAATTAGCTTCTATATCAGCATATATTCTACCGGTGTTCTACCATAAATTTATTGTTGTCTGTATTATATTGATAGGCAGTGAAATACAAGATAAATACAAGTTCCAACGGAATCACAGAAAAGGAGCATCATGTGATGCTCCTTTTTCTTTTTATCATAGATGTTTTTATTTGCTTTTATATTGATTGATGATACAACTTACAGACTGCATCATTTCTTTCTTATAAGTCTTGGCATTATTTTTTGCCATGAAAATGTATACATTAGATGTTTTGTTGAACTTTCCATATACCCTCGACATAAATATGTTTTGTCACCTCAAGTTTTATGTAAGCACTTAGGTCGTTTCATGCATGTTCAACAATGACTTCAACAGTTCTCATATCAAACACCTAAAACAATATTAACATCAACATTCAGTTTCCGGCTAATTTCACGGGCTACCTTCAATGTGGGCTTGCATTTACCGGAAATATAATCATTCAAAAGGGGAGGGGTAACACCTATCAATTTAGCCAATGTTTTTGGGGTAAGCCCCATTTCATGCATATGGAATTTGAGAACATCAGCAAGTGAGGGTGCTCTCAATGCAAAATGTTTTTCCGAATACTCTGCAACAAGATTAGAAAGTAGTTCCAATTCTATACTGTTCGGGTCATCGAGAGGTGTTTTGTCTGTTATCAGTGGAAGTAACTCTTCAACTCTTTGTACAGCCCTGTCATATTGATCTTTTGTTTCTATCTTTGTCATATCTTTAAATTTTAGAGCAATCAACTATTTTATCATATTCTGCATGAGTGCCAATAAAGTGATTATAAACAGATTTTTAGTAAATATTATTGCTACAATCGGTCTGAAATTATTACCTTTAATATTGAAAACATAATGTTGTTTGTATACATAATCAATACTATTGCATGATCTTTTTTACATATGCAAAGCAAGTCTACTCGCTTCCCTTGTGACTATTGTAGTACATTCTTTTAAAGCAACCTTTTTATTAGGATACGTTTCTGTGTATTATTTTATAGCCTATTATTTAAATATTTTCACGTAACTCACAATATTACCATATTGCAAAGGTAATAACAAAATTCTATTTTTTCAATATTTTATTCTAAATAATCGGATATGAATGGCAATACCAAGAAAGATATTTTTGTAAAATAAATGTTTTTGATTTTTATAAGTTGGTTATATTATTTCACGTGATATACCTATAATATAATTGTCTGTTTCCGTCTTTGTAGCTATTATTTTTTGAGATAGAATTTAAATTAAGTTATTACGTAAAGATTAATAGACCTATGAGGCATATAAAATAAAAGCGGACCTGATTTATGTCAGGTCCGCTTCAGATAGAATTTAATTGTCAATCAGATTTCACGTTATAATTAAAAATCAAGTTTAGGCTTTATTCAGCAATAGGCGTTAATTTTATTAGGGCTATAGTGCAGCTGTCGGCCTTTGTTATTTTGTGGCTTCCTTGCTCTATTGTGGTCATCAGGCTCTTAGAAGAGCTGTCGCCTTCAATTTTAACATCGTCAACTTTTATGTTGTATTTAGTGCTGCTCGAGCCAAAGTATATTGTCAGGATCATCTTTTCAGTTGTAGAGAATGATATCTCTGTGCCTGACTCCATCTTAAGGCTGTTTGTATATGTAACACCATCTATTATAGTATCTTCTTTTCTGTAGTTTTCTTTTGTTCCGGTCATTGTAATGGCGCTGTTAGACGGAGTGCCGTTTGTAAAGTCACAGATTATTTCACCCTCAACAGGTGTTTCTGTATCACCCGGTTCTCCACCTGTTTCACCTCCGCCAGTTTCGCCGCTTGAAGCATTTTCGTCTTCAAAGATGCCGATAAGTGATGACTTGTAGTTTGTAACAGCTTCTTTCAGTTCTTTATTGACGTTATAGTCTGTATCGTCGATGCTGTTATTGAAGGTCCACTTGAAATCTCCGTGATTCATTCTTCCTGCACCATACCAACCTGTGACTTCTGACGGTACGTTTGCTGCTTCTACCGGTTCATAGTCATACATCAATGATGCATCGGTATCGAAGTTGTTATAAGAAGTTGCACCCTGCAAGGTCTTTATGTCTTGCGGTACTTGCTCGTCTCTTGTTTTGGCTTCGTATGCATCAAATTGTACATTGTCTTCCTGGTATGTCACATATTTATAATATTGTGTCTTTTCTGTCATGATGTTACCGAATGACTTTATCATACCACCATCTTCGCCAGAGAATGTGCCTTTAGGGTCAGATGAAATGTCTGATCCTTGTTTGGATATGAGCATCGGACATTTTGTTGCCCTGAAATAGTTGCTTTCTACAAATACATTTGAGCCGGATGTTGCACCTACGCCATATTTGGAAATACCGTCGAAGTAGTTGTTCCATACATGTACAGACATTGTGCGGATACGCGGCATACGTGAGTCGCAGTGGTCAAACCAGTTGTTGTTGTAGCTTATGTAGTTGGGTCCGCTCTCGCTTGTCATTCCGCATAATGACGATTTTCCGCTGTCGAAGAAATGGTTGCTTGATACGGTTATATACTGAGAATCGCCTTTGATGTCGATAGTGCCGTCGCCTTTAGCCTGGTCTGAATCTCCTCCGGCCTGACCATAGAATAAGTCCAGATTGTGTATCCAGCAGTATTTGTTGTCCGTATCCAACGAAACACCATCATCCATGAAGTTTAATATGCCGAAGTTGCGCAGCTCTACGTTTACGGCATTGCGCAGAAGAAATCCGAAGCCGTTTATTGTTGCGTCTTCACCTATGCCTTCTATTGTTATATTCATTTCAACAGAATTGTTCTTGCCTTTTATTTGAAGTCCTTCGTTGCTTAACAATGCATCCATATCGGTGTCTTTGATCATCCCGATGATTCTTACGCACAGCGGACGTGTCTCTTTTCCTTTTTGGTATGCGTTGAGTATTGCCTGCAGTCCCGTATAAGTCTGTTCCTTATCACCAATAACAGGACATGTTACAGTCTTTGCTGTATTTGCCGTAACGTATATTACGCGTGCGTTGGCTTTTAGCGTACCGTCTGCATTATATGCTCCAGGCGTATTGCCATTAAGGAAACAGAAACCTTCACGTTTATAGTTTATTACCTTTATTCCGGTAACTTCGTTAGCTGCATCATCTTGTTCTTTTTCTTCAATTACCGGAACAATCTTAAATGAATAATTTTCTGCTGCAATTAAGCCTGTAGCATCTGCCCGTCCGTATGTTCCATAGTTGCGTACCAGCTGGTCGTCCAGTTTTGTATATTCTTCGTATTGTCCGCCTTTTACGTACACTATGTAAGACGATGCATCTGCAAACGGCTCCCATTTTACGAAGGCTGATTCGTGCCATCCTTTTGACTCAAGTATCTTTACCTTTCCTTCCGGATTGTCAATGTCGCCTTCGCTGCCGCTGTCTTCTGCTTTTGCAAAGCTGATATTTTTTACAGTCTTTGTGTATGCGTCTGTCCATGTCCCGTTTACAGGGCTGACGTTTACTATGCCGTTGGCTCTGTCTATACTGACTTTTACTTCATCTGTATTATAATATTTAATGTCGTTGCTGGTCAGTGTCAGTCGCATTTGATTATTTTGGCTGTTGAGGCTTACGGAGTGGTCTGTTGTCGGTTCAGGCGTTGTTCCTTCGCCTTCTTTTTCAACAGATATCATATATATGTAAAGTCCTCCTGTGTTTGTCAGCGTTATGCTTCCGTCTTCGGTAACAGTGCCTATGTTTACCTGATCGTCAAGACTTGTGCTGTTAAAAAATCCTGACTCAGGAGTAATGTTTGTCACATTGAGTCCTCTCTTTTCTGTTTTTGAACTTGTCTTGCATTTAACAGTTATCTTTGAGCCTTTTTCAAGGTTGTCTATCGTTATTGTTGACACTTTGTTCAATGTAAGGCATTGTTTCTTTATATCCACTCGAATGGCATCTGATGTTTCAGCCGTGAATATGATATTCTGTGTAAATATCAGTTCTGTGCCGTTAGCTTTTAATGTTTCAGAGTTTAATGCCTTATTGTTCGAATATCTGTCATTTATGGCATCATATGTCCAGTTTTCAGTATCGGCGGACAGATTTGTCCTGTCTGTACTGCTTACACCTTCCTCTTGAAAGTCCCATGTCTGAGCAACTGCATCAGTAGTAAAAAATGGCATAAGGCATATGAGGAATGCCGTAATTATTGTTGAGTATATGTTTTTCATGATAAAATTATTTTATGACTGTCTTTTTTCCATTAATAATATACACGCCTTTGTTAAGGGCATTGGCATCTTTGCCCATGTATTGTCCGTTAAGGTTGTAGACTTTTGACTTTCCGGAATTGTCCATAGATGTAATATTTGTTATTCCGGTTGTGTTTTCATAGCTTAAGGAGATGCTGACCTTCGACATGTCTTCTGTCTGTGAAGTGTCGTCGTCAAATTGAAGTGTTACGTTGTTCCCATTGAAAGTCAGATTGCTTACGAATTTGTCGATTTCAGTTCCGTTTATTATAACGGTTTGTTCTGTTTCTGCATACATTGTTCCTCCTGACAATAATGCCATCAGGAACATACATAAAAATGTTTTCCTTTTCATTATTTAAGTTTTTAAATAGTTTGTAGATTATTCCTCGACAAATATAAATATTAAATCCTTTAAATATAGACCATATAACTTAAAAATATGATTTTTTATTATTAATTTACGTATTTTATGCATACTCATTTTCTTTAGGTCTTTATGCCCAAATCAGGCATCAGGCTTGTGTATTAATTCTGTTAGTAAATAGATTCTTCTATCCGTCATTTGTTATCCTATGTCGTCTTGCCTCTGTTTCTCTTAAATATAGTCAGCTATGCCAGCTAAAATGCAGGTGATAATATTATAATGAAAAAGTCAATGATTTACGCATAAAAAAGCAGTGACTTTTGATGCAAAAGTGGCTGAGTTACGAGGCGTAACTCAGCCATTAACAGTTTGAAAGAAAATAGCCGTTGTTTGCTTAATGTAATTGCTGATAGGGTGCGGCAGATGTTTAATGTGTAATAAAATGGGGCAGATTTGTTACGGATTTTATGGGCTTTGTATTCTCTGAGTCAGAAAGTTACCTGAATGCATGTAAAGAAGACAATATCGTACTTAAAAACATCTAGTTAGAACGCTGTGTGTGGATTAATCTTGTATACGAGTTTTATTAAGGATTGTATGTTGATAATGCAAAATGAAATCCGGCAGTGTTTTATCAACTCCAATAAAAACACTGCCGGATTATGATTATTCTTAAATTCTTTTTAAGCTGATATCTTTCAGAACTTTGATTTATTTCTGTTATGGTAAATAACTTTTCCTATCTTAGGTCTATTATTTCAGCGTTAGGAAAATCTTTTGAATTGAAACGGAATGTGGCGTCACTGATATTTTTTGCTTTAAAGTTTGAAACTTTTATTGTCGTCCATCCGTTGCTCTGACGCATCTTTATTGTTTGCGGATAATAATTCTTGTTTATCGTTATATACATTTCTTTTATTGTCCGTTTTTGGTTTTGTGCGTAAAGATGTATTTGCCATCCGCCTGCAACGTTTTTCATGCCGAGATTGAATCCGTTTTTATAGATATTGATGAATTTATATGGATTCATTGATTGCTGCTGTGCTTCAGTAGGCGTGCTTATATTTACCTCCTGATTCTTTTTCATGTATGTCCATTGTGTCTTTCCGTCATACCATACAATAGCCTGAGAAGTACGTACATTAAATTTGTTTCCCTTTATCGCAATAGTGCCGGACGTATTTCCGTATTTTCCGCTTATGGTGAAGTTGGCACTTGCTCCGCTTTTGCGTCCTACTACGGCTGCAGTCTTGTCGAGTATCTTTCGTGCTTGCGCTGCATTTTGTGCATGCATGCCAACTGCCAATGTAAACAAAAGTATTAGCAAACAAAACTTTTTCATAATTGTGCTTCCTGTTTGAATTGTTATTCTAAATTAATGTTCAAATACTATTTTCGTAATGCAGACAGAAGATTTTCAAGACTGTTCTCGTCCTGTATCAATACTTCACGTGGTTTGCTGCCTTGTGCCGCACCAACGATTCCGGCTTTTTCCATCTGGTCCATCAGTCTGCCCGCACGGTTATATCCGATTGAGAAACGGCGCTGAATCATGCTGGTTGAGCCTTGCTGGCTTAACACTATTGTACGTGCTGCTTCTTCAAACAGAGGGTCAAGACTGTGCATCTCAAGCGATCCGCCTTTGCCTGAGTCTGAACCTTCGTCTGTGGTTGGCTCTGGCAGTTCCATCGGCTCTATCGGACCTGGCTGCTGTTTGATGTATTCATTTATTCTTTCTATTTCAGGTGTATCTACAAATGCGCACTGCACTCTGACAGGCTCGTTTCCGTTGAGGAACAACAAGTCGCCTCGTCCAATGAGCTGATTGGCTCCAGGACGGTCAAGTATTGTACGCGAGTCAATCATCGAACTTACTCTGAAAGCCATTCTGCCAGGGAAGTTAGCCTTGATGTTTCCTGTAATGATAGATGTTGTCGGGCGTTGTGTTGCAATCACCATGTGTATGCCGACCGCACGTGCAAGCTGTGCAATACGTGCAATAGGCATTTCTATTTCTTTGCCGGCAGTCATGATTAGGTCTCCGAACTCGTCGATAATAACAACGATATATGGCATGTATTCATGACCGTCTGTAAGTCGCAGCTGGTGGTTGACATATTTTTTGTTATATTCTTTAATGTTCTTTGCACCGGCTAGTTTAAGCATGTCATACCTGTAGTCCATGAGCTTGCACAGGCTGTTCAGTGTGCGTATAACCTTGGTGACGTCAGTTATTATTGCATCTTCATTGTCATCAGGAATTTTTGCCATGAAATGGTCTGCAATAGGCATGTACATGCTGAACTCAACCTTTTTAGGGTCTATCAGCACAAACTTCAATTCGTTCGGATGTTTTTTATATAGCAATGAAGTAATTATGGCGTTTAGTCCAACTGATTTACCCTGTCCGGTAGCACCGGCAACCAGCAAGTGGGGCAGTTTTGTAAGGTCTGCCATAAATACCTCGTTGGTTATGGTCTTTCCTATGGCAATAGGCAAGTCCATGGTTGTCTCCTGAAAGCGTTTTGAATTTAATATGCTTTCCATTGAGACAATGTTCTTCTGTGCGTTAGGCACCTCTATTCCGACTGTGCCTTTGCCTGGTATAGGCGCTATGATACGTATGCCGAGCGCGGCAAGGCTCAAGGCGATGTCGTCTTCAAGGTTTCTTATCTTTGATATCTTTACGCCTTCGGCAGGGGTTATCTCATACAATGTGATTGTAGGACCAACCGTAGCCGTGATGGTCTTTATCTGTACTCCGAAATTGTTCAGCACCTCAACAATACGGTTTTTATTAGCCGTCTGTTCCTTCATGTCGATGTACGGCTTGCCGTCATTCTCATATTTCTTCAGCAAATCGAGCGTCGGATATTTATACTTCGTCCAAGGCTCTTTCGGATTGATGGGCGTATTGATATTGCTGCTGCCAGATACGTCTTTCGAGTCTGCCAGGTTCTCTTTCTCGGGTATAATTATCTTGAGGTCGTTGGTGCTTGGAGCTTGCTTTATTTCTTTAGCTGTCTCAACCTTGGTTTCTTCTGCTTGCTCCTCTTGTTTTATTACAGCTTCTCCGTTGTCACCAAATTCAACCCTTTGTGTCTGTGGATCGTCAAATACAGTAGGGTCTTCAAGGGTTTCAATAGGTTTAGGCTTATTGGCTTTTCCCTGATTGTTGGTGATGTCGAATTTCACTTTGTTTGATATGCTGTTCACGGGATTCAGAATCTTTCGTACAACCGTGATGGTTTCTTTACTTAGGTAAGTAAGGAATATGATAGCCGTTAAAAGGAGGATGGCTGTCAGTCCTGGCGCTCCTACAAGATTCTCTATCCATTGACTGCAGAACTGGCCGTGGTCGCCTCCGGGATTAAACACCTGGCTTCCCATGATAGGTGTCAATATTTCTGCAAATGTTATAGAAAGCCAAAGCATAGATATGCCAAGGCAAAAGAAACATTTAATCAGGTTGAAGTTATATGCCCGTACAAGTTTCAGTCCTGCCATGCCCATGAATACCGGAACAATAAAGGCAGAAAGGCCAAAGCATCTTGAAATAAAGAAATATGAAACGAAAGCTCCGAACGGGCCGCAGCTGTTCTGAAATGCCCTGTTTGAATTAAATATCTCTCCTGGCCTTAAATCCAATACCAAGCTTTGGTCGTTTTGGCCTGTAGAAAAGAAGGATATAAATGCTATGATTATGTAAATGGATAAAAATATCAGAATGATTCCTACCGTAAAATTAATAAAGTCATTTTGAAAAATATTTTTAAATCCTACTACCTCACTTAATGATTTGTTCGTGTTCGTATTTTTTTTCTTAGCCATCAGTGTATTTAGAATATTTTATTTGCAAAAGTAATTGAAAATTGCCAAATCAAGCTATAAAATCACCTTTTTTTTATATTTTTGCAAACTGTAATTTTTGCAAATGAGAAAAATCATATACAATAAGTTTGATAAGCATGACATAACAGCTCTGCCGAAAGTGCTGTTCTCCGGACGTATCATTGTGATAAATACTGCTGCGGAGGCAGAGAAGGCTGTTGACTATCTGATGTCTCAGAAAATATTGGGGATAGATACGGAGACAAGGCCTTCGTTTAAAAAGGGGCAGACGCATAATGTAGCATTGCTTCAGGTGTCAACTCATGACACGTGTTTTCTTTTCAGATTGAATCTTACAGGTATAACTCCGGCTATAATCCGTCTGCTTGAAGATCCTTCAATTCCGAAGATTGGCTTGTCGTTGCGCGACGATATAAATTCATTGCATAAGCGTGCCGATTTTCATCCGGGGAATTTCATTGATTTGCAGAAGCATGTCTGCGAACTTGGAGTGGAGGATTTGAGCTTGCAAAAGCTATATGCAAATTTCTTTCATCAGAAGATCAGTAAGTCGGTAAGGCTGAGTAACTGGGAGTCGGATGTGCTTAGCGACAGACAGAAATTATATGCCGCCACCGATGCGTGGGCATGTATAAATATCTATGAAGAGTTGTGCCGGCTGGAAAAGACCGGAGATTATGAGTTGGTAAAAATAGAAGAAAATAAGGAGACAGATGTATAAGAACATATATTTAAAGAAAGGTAAGGAAGACAGTCTTAAGCGTTTTCATCCTTGGGTGTTTTCCGGTGCGATAGCGCATATGGACGATGGAATAGAGGAGGGTGACATTGTAAGAGTCATCACTCAGTCGGGCGCTTTCATTGCTTTGGGGCATTATCAGATTGGAAGCATTGCTGTGCGTGTGCTTTCATTTCAGGATATAGCTATTGATGATGACTTCTGGAAACAGCGCCTGGCGGCTGCGTTGCTCATGCGTCAGTGTGCCGGTATTGCAGACAATCCTGAAAACAATACGTTCAGGCTTGTACATGGTGAAGGCGACAACCTTCCGGGGTTGGTTATTGACTGCTATGGCAAGACTGCAGTCATGCAGGCTCATAGTGTTGGTATGCATGTGTGCCGTAATGTCATAGCCCGCCAGCTGGTTGAGGTTATGGGCAACCGCATAGAGAATGTCTTTTATAAGAGTGAGACAACATTGCCGTTTAAGGCTGACCTCGGACAGGAAAACGGGTTTATATATGGGGGAAGTGATGACAATGTTGCTGTTGAAAATGGCCTTAAGTTTCATGTTGACTGGCTAAAAGGTCAGAAGACAGGATTCTTTGTTGACCAGCGTGAAAACAGAAAATTGCTTGAGCATTACGCAAAAGGCAAAACTGTCTTGAATATGTTCTGTTATACAGGCGGTTTCTCTTTCTATGCTATGCGAGGCAATGCTAAGGCCGTTCATTCAGTAGACAGCAGTGCCAAGGCGATAGAACTGACTAATGCCAATGTGGAACTGAACTTTCCCGGCGACAAGCGTCATCAGGCTTTTTGTGAGGATGCATTCAAGTTTCTTGATGCCGCAAAAGACAAATATGACCTGATAATACTCGATCCTCCTGCTTTTGCCAAGCATAGGGCTGCATTGCATAATGCGCTTAAAGGATATACAAGGCTTAATGTGAAGGCATTTGAGAAGATAAAGAGTGGTGGTATCCTGTTTACGTTCAGCTGTAGTCAGGTCGTGACAAAGGATAATTTCAGAAATGCCGTGTTTACAGCGGCTGCATTGGCAGGTCGTAATGTCAGGATATTGCACCAGTTGCATCAGCCGGCCGACCATCCAATAAACATATATCATCCTGAAGGCGAATATCTAAAGGGACTGGTTCTTTATGTTGAGTAATGGTTTCCTAAAAAGAATATCAGATTTTATTAAAGACCGTCAGTTACTGAGTAAGGACGGAAAATATATAGTTGCGCTGTCGGGAGGTGCCGACAGCGTTACTTTGGCTTTGGCTCTTTGCGAATTGGGCTACAAGGTTGAGGCTGCTCATTGCAATTTTCATCTGCGTGGTGAAGAATCAGACCGTGATGAAAATTTCTGTGTTGAGTTTTGCCGGCAGAATGGCATAGAGCTTCATAGAGCTCATTTTGATACAGTGTCTTATTCAAAGTTGCGTAAAGTAAGCATAGAGATGGCAGCCCGAGATCTCAGGTATTCTTACTTTTCACAGCTTAAGCGTGACATCTGCGCCGACGCTATATGTGTTGCGCATCATCAGGACGATTCTGTTGAGACCGTATTGATGAATCTTATCCGTGGTACAGGTATTGACGGACTTACGGGTATCTCTCCGAAAAACGGTGACATAGTGCGTCCGCTATTGTGCGTTTCAAGAGCTGATATCGAAAACGAACTTTGTGCCGCAGGGCAGGATTATGTAACTGACAGTACGAATCTGGTTGATGATGTTGTCAGAAATAAAATCCGTCTGGACATTCTTCCGCTTATGAGGCAGATAAATCCTTCTGTTGGAAACAGCATTGCCAAGACTGCCATGCGTATGGAAGAGGTCGCTCGATTTTTTGGTTCTACTATCAGCGAGGCTGCCGGGCGCGCAGCTACATATAATAATAAAGGTGAGGCAAAAATATCATTGGATATACTTTCTTCAGGACTGTCTCCTGAGAATGTGCTGTTTCATATTTTAAAGAACTATTCTTTTGCCCCGTTGCAGATAGAACAGATTTATTCTTCATTGAACTCAGGCCCTGGTACTGAATTTCGTTCATCTACCCACGCTCTGCTTATCGACCGTGAATATATTTTCATTGAACCATTGTCTGACGAAGGACAAAGGAGGTTTGTTATACCTGAGACAGGAACTTATGTATATGATGAGTCTTCTAAGTTTCGGGTGGAGATTATAGATAATGGGTCGGATGTAGAAATTGTACGAGACAGAAATTGCTTTTTTGCAGATTTGTCTAAGGTCGCTTTTCCGCTTATTGTGCGCAGATCTTCTACCGGTGACAGATTCATTCCTTTCGGGATGAATGGCTCCAAGTTGGTAAGTGATTATTTGACAGATCGCAAGTTTAATTTGTTTGATAAGCGCCGTCAGCTTGTTATAACTGATTCGGACGAAAAGATAATATGGCTCGTAAACCAGAGACCTGACAACAGATGCAGGGTTTCTGATACAACGAAGAAAATACTTAAGATTACATATACCGGCTGTTAAGCCGGTTTTTTTATTTTTGATAAAGTTCTTTTCTTTATGATTTGCGTAGCGCACGTAACATCTTGATATACAGTGTTTTATAAAAGAATATCTTTTGGCTGGCAAAAGATGCCCTTTCACCTCGTAAAAGGTCGCATTTTATAAGCCAAAAGCAGGCATAACATCAAGCATTAGTCAATTCCTAGTTTTGTATATTATCAGTTTACTGTTTTCGTGAACGGTATTTATTGTATTCACAGATAATGTTTAAATGCAATTTTTATTAAAATAAGCCATTTATCAATCTGTTTGCTGAAAAAATATTACCTTTGCATTAATATGAACAGGCAGAATGAAAATTCTGCGATAAAATGTCTTTAGTAGGAAATATTAAAAGTTTAAGGTATGGTAAAGTATAACGTGAATTTTGACAATTATAAGAAGGACGCTGCATATCGTTCGCTTATAAGTCCAAAATTGGTCAGTGAGTTGAAAGTAAAGATTGTCAGGATTATCGTAAAAAAGAAAAAATATAAAGACAAGGAATATTCGGCCAAGCGTCTGGCTGAAGAACTTGAAACCAATACTAGGTATATATCTGCCGTGGTTAATATATGCTTCAACATGAATTATACGTCATGGGTAAATAAGTATCGCATAGAAGATGCCAAGGCTTTGCTTACTGACAAAAAGCATAAAAAGCTTAAAATGGAGGAAGTGAGTGATTTGGTTGGTTTTTCAAACAGACAGTCCTTTTATGCGGCGTTCTATAAATACACAGGTGTTACGCCGCGAAAGTATAAGTTAGATAATTCGGAAAAATAACGTAACATATTAATGCTGCAATGAGAAATACTCAATTTTCATATACCGACGAACGTTTTGCGGATATACTGATGCTCAGGTATAAACTTGACAACTTCAGCTCTTTGTCGCTGAGGCAGAAAAAGCTAGTGTATTATTTGTCTGAGGCCGCTCTTTATGGCCGTGACATAACTTTTGATCAGTTTGGCCGCTATAATCTGAAGATACGCAAAGTGTTTGAGCAGATATACCTTAATTATAAAGGTGACAGAACTGCTGATGAGTTTAAGGAACTTGTTGTGTATCTGAAGCGGGTATGGTTCTCTAGCGGCATATACCATCATTACGGATGCGATAAATTTGTTCCTGGCTTTTCTGAAGCATTTTTTATAGATGCTGTTAAATCTGTTGATGGCAGTTTGCTGCCTTTAGACGAAGGACAGACGGTGGATGGATTATGTGAAGAACTTCTGCCGATAATTTTTGCTCCGGATGTCATGCCTGTAAAGGTGAATAAAAAGGATGGTTTCGATTTGGTTGAAACTTCAGCATGCAACTTCTATGATGGTGTAACACAAAGTGAAGTTGAAGAGTATTATGCTTCAAAGAAAAATCCAGACGATAAGGAGCCTTTGTCATATGGACTGAATACTACAGTGAAAAAATGTGATGGACGGGTTGTTGAAGAGGTTTGGAGAATTGGAGCAAAATATGGCGCAGCAATAGAGAAAATTGTATATTGGCTCGAAATGGCTTCAACTGTGGCTGAAAATGACAAGCAGCGGAGTGTAATTGATGCTTTGATTAAATATTACAAGTCGGGCGATTTGGCAGACTTTAATGAATATTGCATTAAATGGGTTGATGAAAAAGAATCTGCCGTTGATTTTATTAATGGGTTTATTGAGGTTTATGACGATCCGCTCGGAATGAAAGGCACTTGGGAAGGTCTTGTTGAATACCGTGATGTAGAAGGAACAAGGCGGACCAGAGTGATTAGCGATAACGCTCAATGGTTTGAAGACCATTCGCCTGTTGATTCTCGTTTCAAGAAACAGCAGGTAAAGGGTGTGTCTGCAAATGTAATATGTGCGGCAACTCTCGGCGGAGGTGAATACCCTTCAACGGCCATAGGCATAAACCTTCCTAATGCCGACTGGATTAGAGCAAGACATGGAAGCAAGAGCGTTACGATAAGTAATATCATATCGGCTTATAATGAAGCATCACGCGGTAATGGCTTTGACGAAGAGTTTGTCATTGACGAAGAGACAATAAAGCTTATAAGACAGTATGGAGATATATGTGACATCATACATACTGACCTGCATGAATGTCTCGGACATGGTAGCGGACAATTGTTGCCAGGTATTGATCCTGACTCTCTGAAAGCATACGGCAATACTATTGAAGAGGCGCGTGCTGATTTGTTCGGATTGTATTATGCAGCAGATAAAAAGTTGGTTGAATTGGGCCTGATGCCTGATGCAGAAGCCTACAAGGCAGAGTATTATTCATATATGATGAATGGACTCCTCACTCAGCTTGCACGCATAAAAAAAGGCAATTGTATAGAGGAGGCCCATATGCGTAACCGTGCCCTGGTTGCACGTTGGTGTTATGAAAAAGGACGTGAGGGCAATGTTGTAGAGCTTGTGCGTCAAAACGGGAAAACTTATGTGCGTATAAACGATTATGAGCAACTCCGCAATCTGTTTGCAGCCTTGCTAGCTGAAATTCAACGCATAAAGAGCGAGGGTGATTATGCCGCAGCCCGTGACATAGTCGAGAATTATGCTGTGAATATTGATCCGGTTTTGCATGATGAAATATTGTGCAGATATAATAGTCTGGGCATACCTCCTTATAAAGGATTCATAAATCCGGTACTTATGCCTGTTACTGATTGTGATGGTAAAATAATGGACATAACTGTTGATTATTCTGAAACTTACGAGCATCAGATGTTGCGTTACAGCAGAGATTACTCCACATTGATTTGATAAATATGAAACAGGAAACACAAGACAAACTGAAACAAATTAAACAGCGTTTCAGATTGATGATGAACGGTATGGCTTCTCAGTCAATGCGCGAGAAAGGACTTGGGTATAGCATAAACTGGGGCATATCTCTGCCTGCCTTGAAAACACTGGCAGAAGAGTATGGCAAAGACTATGATTTGGCCATCGAACTGTGGAAAGAAAACATCCGCGAATGTAAGATTCTTGCTACATTGATTATGCCACCAGCGGATATGAAAGCTGATTTGGCCTGCCTTTGGGTGTCTCAGATTCCCAATCAGGAAGTTGCAGCTATGGTGGCCTTCAATCTGTTTCAGTATATAGACGGCGCGAAAGACCTCGCGTTCAAATGGCTTGCGTCAGCGAGTGAGCTAGAGCAGATGTGTGGTTATAACATCTTGTCACGGCTTTTTATGCGTGGAGAGATGCTTGATTCACGAGAGATAAATGAGCTTTTTGATCAGGCCAAAACTGCTCTTGAAGGTGGAAGTGTGTCACTGCAGCATACAGTTGTAAATATGTTGTCACATTTTTGTACTATTTCCGACGAGTATAATAAAATAACAAAATCTGCCTTCAAATCATACGATTTAGATATTTTTTGATGTTTTGTACGGCTAATACGGAATTTTGTTGTATTTTTGTCGGACAATCCGGAGTATGGATAAAATGAAAAATAATTGTAGCGACGCAGTAAGGGAGATTCTGGACAACTATTTGGAACAGAACAATTATCGCAAAACCCCTGAACGATTTGCGATTCTCGATGCGGTGTATAGCTTCAATTCTTATTTTTCAATACAAGAACTTAGCGACAGGCTGATAGAACGATGCTTTCCCGTTAGCAGAGCTACGCTTTACAATACGGTAAGGCTGTTGATGAGTTTACGACTTGTTATATGCTTGAGACTGCAGGACGGTATACGCTATAAGGCGTGTTACTCGGATAATCACTGCACTCAGGTCTGTACTGTTTGTGGAAAGGTTACAGAGATAAAAATACCCGAGATTGCAGATGTAATTGACAGAACGCATTTGAGGCGCTTTCGCAAAGAAGGCTTCTCAATGCATATTTATGGTGTATGCAGCACCTGTCAGGCAATGCTTACGCGCTTGAAAAATAAAGAGAATACTGAAAAACAGGAGAATATAAATAAAAACAAATATATTAGTAAATATGGAAAAAGGCAAAGTTGATGTATTGCTAGGTTTGCAGTGGGGTGATGAAGGCAAAGGCAAGGTTGTTGATGTGCTTACGCCTCATTACGATGTGATTGCAAGATTTCAGGGCGGTCCTAACGCAGGACACACTCTCGAGTTTGAAGGCGAAAAGTATGTCCTTAGAAGTATTCCTTCTGGCATTTTCCAGGGTGGCAAGATTAACATTATTGGTAATGGTGTAGTACTTGCTCCGGATTTGTTTATGGATGAGGCTAAAGACTTGGAGAAAAGCGGTCATCCTTTGAAAGAGAGACTTTATATATCAAAGAAAGCCCATCTTATTATGCCAACTCACAGACTGTTGGATGCAGCCTATGAGCAGGCTAAAGGAAAAAACAAAGTAGGAACAACAGGTAAAGGCATCGGTCCTACATATACAGACAAGGTTTCGCGCAACGGACTTCGTGTGGGTGATATATTTGATAATTTTGAAGAAAAATATAATGCTCATAAGGCACGTCACGAGCAGATTTTGAAATCGCTTAATTATACTGACTATGATATTTCTGATGTAGAAAAGAAATGGATGGAAGGTATAGAATATATCCGTCAGTTCCATATTGTAGATTCTGAACATGTAATTAATAAGATTTTAAAATCTGGTCAGAATATATTATGTGAAGGTGCTCAGGGTACAATGCTTGATGTCGACTTCGGCAGCTATCCTTTTGTAACGTCTTCTAACACTATCTGTGCAGGAGCTTGCATCGGATTGGGAATCGGCCCTAACAGAATTGGCGAAGTATATGGCATAATGAAGGCTTATTGTACACGTGTCGGTGCCGGACCGTTCCCGACAGAATTGTTTGATGAGACTGGAAGTCTTATAAGGCAGCTTGGTCATGAGTATGGAGCTGTTACCGGACGTGAGCGCAGATGCGGATGGATTGACCTTGTTGCGCTGCGTTATTCTATTATGGTTAATGGAGTCACTCAGTTAATCATGATGAAGAGCGACGTGCTTGATGGCTTTGATACAATAAAGGCATGTGTAGCTTATAAACGCAATGGTGAGACCTTGACAGATTTCCCCTATAATATAGAGGAAGGTATCGAGCCTGTTTATAAGGAACTTAAGGGATGGAAGGCCGACATGACAAAGATGACCAGCGAGGAAGAGTTCCCGCAGGAATTTAAGGATTATATCAAATTCCTTGAAACAGAACTTGAAACTCCTATTAAGATTATCTCAATAGGTCCGGATCGTGCCCAGACAATAGTTAGAAAATAATACGTATAATTTCGTCCCAAGGATTGAGAATTTGTGGTGTGGATAATTGATGTTTTCAATATCCAGATTCATCATTCTCAATTCTTGGGTTTTATCTTAAATAAAGACAGATATGAACAAACCATCAATACCTAAGGGTACACGTGACTTTTCCCCGTTGGAAATGTCAAAGCGCAATTATATTTTTGATACAATAAGGTCTGTTTTCGCTCTTTATGGTTTTAAGCAGATTGAAACTCCGGCCATGGAAACATTGCAGACATTGCTTGGAAAGTATGGTGAGGAAGGCGATAAACTTCTTTTCAAGGTGCTCAATAGTGGAGATTATTTGAGCAAGATTGATCGAGAGGAACTTGTCAATGGAAATCCGTTGCATTTGGCTTCAAAATTATGTGAGAAAGGTTTGCGATATGACCTGACCGTTCCTTTTGCCCGTTTTGTCGTTATGCACAGGGATGAGTTGCAGTTGCCGTTCAAGCGTTATCAGATTCAGCCTGTATGGCGTGCGGACCGTCCTCAGAAGGGTAGGTATCGTGAATTTTATCAGTGTGATGCAGATGTAGTCGGCAGTGATTCGTTACTCAATGAGATTGAATTGATGCAGATTATCGATACAGTGTTTACACGTTTTGGCGTGCGTGTTCAGATAAAAATCAACAATCGTAAAATATTAACTGGAATAGCTGAATATATCAACGAGGCTGATAAAATAGTGCCTATTACAGTTGCTATTGATAAACTGGAAAAAGTAGGCCTTGATAATGTAAATGCTGAACTTGCAGAAGATGGACTCAGTAAAGAGGCCATTGAAAAGCTACAGCCGGTGATATCACTCAGCGGCAGCAATGAAGAGAAATTGGATGTTATAAGCAATATCCTCAAAGATTCAGAAATAGGAACAAAGGGTGTTGAAGAGCTTCGTTATATATTCGGCGTACTTGACAAGTCTAATCTTAAGAATGAGGTGCAGTTTGATTTGACTCTTGCAAGAGGTCTTAATTATTATACAGGAGCAATCTTTGAGGTTAAGGCACTTGATGTTCAAATCGGAAGTATTACAGGCGGAGGACGTTATGATAATCTTACAGGCATCTTCGGTATGCCAGGTTTGAGTGGTGTAGGAATCTCTTTTGGTGCAGACAGAATATTCGATGTCCTTAATGCATTGGATCTTTATCCAGAAAACGCAATGAGCGGAACTCGTCTGATGTTCATTAACTTCGGGGAAAAGGAAATGGCGTATTGTTTGCCTATTGCTGCCAAAGCCCGTGAGAACGGCATTGCTACTGAGATATATCCTGATGCAGCAAAGATGAAAAAGCAGATGAACTATGCTAATAACTGCAATGTTCATTATGTGGCTATTGCCGGCGAAAATGAGATAAATGAGAATAAGATAACTTTGAAGAACATGTTGACAGGTGAGCAGCGTCTGGTTGATGCTGATGAACTTGTGTCAATCGTTAAATCTTGACAGTGATTATGGGTAGAATAAAATATTTTCTTGTCCTTCTCCTGTGTGTGTTGTCACTATCTGCATATAAGAAAAATGAAAAAATTACAATCTTTATGATAGGTGATTCCACTATGGCTAATAAGGATATTAGTGGTGGAAAGATGGAGCGAGGATGGGGAATGATGCTCAAAAATTTCTTCACTGAGGATGTAATTGTTGATAATCATGCACTTAATGGGCGTTCTTCAAAAAGTTTCATTAGTGAGGGTCATTGGCAGAAGGTCGTGGAAAAAATAAAGCCTGGAGATTATGTCTTTATTCAGTTTGGGCATAATGATGAGAAAGACGATCCTAAACGACACACTGATCCAGGAACAACTTTCGATGAAAACTTGCGCAAGTTTGTTAAGGAAACAAGGATGAGAGGCGGCATTCCTGTTTTATTTAATAGTGTAGTAAGGCGAATCTTTACGAATAGTACAACAGCTGTTGCTGATGATGATACCCGTTCTAATTCGTCAGCTGATTTGGTTGAAGGTGATACATTGGTAGATACTCACGGTGACTATCTTTTGTCTCCTCGTAATGTTGCACGTGAGTTGGATGTGCCTTTTGTGGATGCAAATAAGATTACACATGATTTGGAACAGGGGCTAGGGCCGGATAAATCTAAAAAACTGCATATGTGGTACCTACCAAATGAAGTTCCTTCATTGCCAAAGGGGCGTCAAGACAATACTCACTATAATGTTTATGGTGCGTATGTTGTTGCCGGATTACTTGCTGATGCCGTTTCTGATGCTGTTCCAGAACTTAGACAATATCGTTGCAAGTATGATGCTTCAGTTGCAAGAGATGGAAGTGGATTGTATTTTGATCTGCAAACTGCTGTAGAGCATGTTCCTTCTGGTGTTAAGACAACTATCTTGGTAGGTGAGGGAAAGTGGAAGAAACCTGTAGCCGGTAAAGATAAGAAGATAGAATATATAATGAGGCAAGGGGCTAGTTTCATAAAATAGTTGATTATAATTATTACATTATGATCTGAACTTCAGAACCTTATTATATAAGTAATACTACGGTAAATATTTGTAACCTAGATTGTTATTGGGGTATTTGCAAATATTTACCGCTTTTTATTTTATTATCACGCAATTCTTCATGCTTATTCTTTTTCAAAAGTTATACTTTTGCGTTCCGTTTGTTATCCTTTTATCGTGTAAAAGGTATGCTTTTGTCCCCTAAAAGGTGCCCTTTTGCAGACAGCCCTCTGATTGGTGTGTTTTGCACTTGGCATAAAGCCGGCTTAAAAAGCCTATAACGTCCATTCTGTCTGCGTTTTATGGCGTTGCTGACTGCCAGTATGGCTTGCCGCACAGCCTTGTATTAATCCTGCCGTTCATGAATATTGCTGCTTCATGACAGGCTTGACCATAGCTTCGGCTGTCGTAACCGGCATCCGGCCGGCTGTTTTTTTCCTTTGGAATTCAAACTCCTTTAAATTCTGCCATCGGCCTTTAGTTTTTGCCATTAGCGTATGATTTTCATCCTTTCCGTCCGGTTTTATATCCCGTTCCTGTGTCACAAGTCTGCCTATTTCTTTTGTAAAATATAATAATGTGAAAGGTGTAAAATCCGCACTCAATATGTAAACGTCTGTTAAAATCGGTCTAAAATTAAAACTTTTTTCAGAAAACATTTGGCGGTTTGGCTAAAACCCCGTACTTTTGCATCCGCTTTTGAGAGCTGACGCTCCCTGAGCACTGAA
>ENA-ORUM01000029-ORUM01000029.1-human-gut-metagenome-genome-assembly--contig:-NODE-29-length-206116-cov-11.464518_pt1 | contig 206116 bp, 180 predicted proteins | sample MGYA00242083_ERZ509217 | MGnify/ENA primary metagenome ERZ509217 (study PRJEB26280, sample SAMEA2338831) | human gut metagenome | biome: human gut; feature: human-associated habitat; material...
GTTCATAGCAGGGAATCTTCTGCAACTCTCCAACTGACAGTAAGTTTACTCTATCCTTAATTGCTTAAGCTGGTTGTATATGAATAAAGAATGATGTATAGTATTTGCAAGAGGCACCTTCTTTCGTAAATGTTGCAAATGTTTGTTTCGTCACTTTCATTATACAACATCAAGAATCAAGGTGTCTTTCTTTTATGCAAAATCACGAACTTGCTCATTTATAGATAAAACGATTTTATTTCAAAAGCGGTTTTTACTAAAAATACGTCTGCCGTTTTTGGTCATTATTACTATGCATTGATACCTGGTCAAATTTCTTCCGAAAACAGATGATTTCAGGAATCAACTTGTCGGCACACTCCTTTGTAGTATGTTGTCTATCCTCCATTGAAATCCCTCTTCTTTGGTGATACAATATGTTACAATGCTTATCAAAAGTTACATCATTTTGGGGGACATTTACACTACAAAGGAGAATTTATTTATGTTTCAGGTTTTTGTTGATTCAGCAGCAAATCTGCCTGCTGTTACTGCGAAAAAATACGATATCCATGTCGTTTCTTTCGTCAATCTTGTGAATGGAAAAGAGCTGGTCTGCTTCGACCCGGATCTGTCACCGGAAGAGGAGCTTGCAAAAGGAAAAGAATATTACAATGCCATGCGCACCGGCTGTGAAATCAAGACCGGACTGATCAGCACCGCAAATTTTGCGGATGCGTTCCGCACCGCTCTTGAGGCAGATCAGGATGTCATCTATCTTTCCTTAAGCAAAAACATCAGCGGAACTTATAACTCCGCAAGACTTGCTGCCGAGGAGCTTCTTGAGGAATACGGCGGAAAACGTAAAATCCGCCTCGTCGATTCCCTGAATGCCTCTCTTGCACAGGGCATCCTCGCCATCTATGCCAGCGAAATGCGCGATCGAGGCATGAACGTAGACGAAGCGGCAGATCTTCTGGAAACCTACGTTAGCAAAATGAACGGTGTTTTCACCGTCGGCGATCTGAAATATCTTTCCCGTACCGGAAGAATCAAGGGAAGTGTCGCTGTGGTCGGAAATATGCTGAAAATCAAACCGATTCTGCGTGGAAGTGAAGATGGCTATATTGTTTCCTACAAGAATGTCCGCGGGCGCAAGGCCGTTTTAAATGAACTGATTCGTCTTTTCTGTGAAACGATCGAAGAACCGGAAAAGCAGATCGTCGGAATCGCACATGCAGATGCCTATGAGGAATCTCTTTATATGATGGAAGAAATCCAGAAAAGAGTGAAGGTGCGTGAATTTATCAATACTTCTTACGATTACTGCACAGGAAGCCATGTCGGACCGGATACGATCGCTTTGTTCTATCTCGGAAAAGACCGCAGTCTTCTGTAAAAGGAGCAACCAGACTAACCACTGCTGTTCCACTGTATTTTTTCCGAAATTGCTGTAAACAGCGGAAATACGTTTCTTCTTTCCATGCATAATTCCACCTGTTTTTCCACATACTACCCATACAGCACAAATTATGGAAAGTACATTGCGGAAACAGGAGGAATTTTTCATATGAAAGCGACGGGAATTGTTCGAAGGATTGATGATCTGGGGCGTGTGGTAGTTCCCAAGGAAATCCGGCGCACGATGCGGATCCGGGAGGGACAGGCCATGGAAATTTATACCGGACGGGAGGGTGAGATTATCCTGAAGAAATACTCACCGATCGAAGAGCTGGCGGAATGCGCAGCAGGGTTTACAAAATCGATTTCAACGGTGACCGGGTGTCTCGTTTGTGTTTCGGATCAGGAACAGATTGTGGCGGCAAACGGGCCGGAACAGAAAAATTATCTTGGCAAGTCCATCAGCAGCCGGCTGGAGGAGGCGATTCTGAACCGGAAAACAGTACTTGCGCGTCCCGGTGAAAAGGCTTATTTTTCAATTTTGGAAAACACAGACAATACTACTCCTCTGCCGGAGCTCATCTTTCCGATTCTCTCCTCCGGTGATGCCATCGGTTCGGTCATTCTCTGCGGCAAAGACAGGGAGTCCCTGCCGGGCGACACGGAAAAGAAGCTCCTCCAGGTAGCGGCAACGTACCTCGGACGGGAAATGGAAAACTAAACAGGGGATTTATCGAAGGCAATTTATCAAAGGCTTTTTGCATCATCCGCACCGGTTATGCAAGAGGCCTTTTCCTGTTATTCTGTAATTCGAGATATTCCAATTTTATCTTGCTATTTACACCTGCATTGTCTACAATAAAAATGACGTGCACGAAAACCTTCAGCCGATACGCCCGAAGCTTTTCTGTGCCTGCTTTTATAAGCCGGGAAAAATTCCCGGTGTATCCTACATTACACAAGGAGGAATTTCCATTCATGAAATACCTTGCAAAGAAATTCGGCTCTCTCTTTCTTACGCTGCTTCTTGTATCCTTTTTATCGTTCTTTGCCTTTTCCGTCATACCCGGAGATGCGGCAAAATCGCAGCTTGGAACGGAGGCGACGCCGGAGCGGATTGAGGCTCTGCAAAAGGAAATGGGCCTGGATCGGCCGGTTCTGGAACGGTATGCTTCGTGGGTAACCGGCTTTTTTCATGGAGATCTCGGCACCTCGTATTCATACTCGATGCCGGTCGGAGAACTGATCCGCGATAAAGTTCCGATTACCATCGCTATCACCGTTATCGCATTCCTGATGATCCTTGTTGTCTCGATTCCCATCGGCATTTTCACAGCACAGCACGCCGGAGGCCATCTGGACCGGCTGATCATGACGATCAATCAGGTGATCATGTCTGTGCCGGGATTTTTCATCGGTATTCTGATCACGTATCTTTTCGGTCTGATTCTCAAATGGTTTCAGCCGGGCGCCTATGTGCCGATTTCTGAAAATTTTTCCGGTTTTATCGGTTATCTTGTTGCACCGTCTGCCGCCATTGCACTTCCGCGCTGTTCCATGGCTGTCAAAATGCTGCGCAGCTCTGTGCTCTCGCAGCTCGATGCCGACTATGTGCGCACCGCCTATTCCCGCGGAAACAGTACACGCCGTGTTATGTATCACCATGTGCTGAAAAACGCCCTGATTCCGGTACTGACCTTCTGGGGCATGACAATCGCAGATATTGTGGCAAACAGCATTATTCTGGAACAGGTTTTTTCGATTCCGGGCATGGGCAATCTTCTGATCACTTCGATCTCCAACCGCGATTACCCCGTGGTTCAGGGCATCCTTGTACTGATCGCCGCCCTCATTATTATCATCAATTTCGTGGTAGATCTGCTGTATGGCAGAATTGATCCGCGTATCCGCGTAAAAGACTGACGGGAGCTTTCGATCATCAGCTCCCGCGACCGAAAGGTCGCAGGGAGCCGCCCACGACAAAGGAAAGGGTTTTCATTATGAAAAAGAAACGCAATCTCACGCTGATCATCGGAGCTGTTCTCACCGCTTTTATGCTTCTGTTTCTTCTGATCGGCTTTTTCTATACACCGTACGACCCGGATGCAATGAACGGCGCAGCCAAGTTTGCTGCTCCCTCTCTGTCGCACCCGTTCGGCTGCGATCACTTTGGACGCGATATTTTCAGCCGCGTCTTAAAAGGAACCGGTACAACCTTCTTCGTCGCTTTCGCTACTCTGCTACTCGGCGGAACCATTGGTGTTCTTGTCGGTGCGTTCACCGGGTATTTTGGCGGATGGATTGACGAAATCCTGATGCGCATAAACGATGTCATTGTTTCCTTTCCGGGAATCCTGCTGGCGCTGGTATTTATCGCGCTGCTGGGTCCCGGCAAATACAACGTGATCCTTGCACTCGGTATCGTATTCATTCCGAGCTTTGCACGTATCACCAGAAGCGAATTTCTCGCACGCAAAGATATGGACTATGTCAAAAGTGCCCGTCTGATGGGTGTTTCCCATCTTCGGATCATATTTGTACATATCCTGCCAAATACGGTCCCGTCCCTTCTTTCGATGGCAGCAATCGGTTTCAACAACGCCGTTCTCTCCGAGGCCGGCATGAGCTTTCTCGGCATCGGTGTCCAGCCGCCCGATGCCTCGCTTGGACGGATGCTCTCAGAATCCCAGACGTATCTGATGACTGCTCCCTGGGGCTCTGTTTTCCCCGGTCTTGCCGTCATTTTACTGGCGCTTGGCGTATCGCTCCTCGGCGACGGATTACAGAAGAAAGGCGGTAACTGATATGGCACTTCTCGATGTACGTGACTTAAAAATTGCATTTTACGATACCACGCCACCGACCGAAGTGGTAAAAGGCATCTCCTTTTCCTTAGAAGAAGGTGAGACGCTTGGCATTGTCGGGGAATCCGGTTCCGGCAAAACGCAGACAGCACTCTCCATTCTGCAGCTTTTAAAGGAAAATTCCGCCGTATCCGGCGGAAAAATTCTTTACGAAGGTTCTTCCGTTACACACGCTTCCAGCCAGGATCTGCAGCGCATCCGCGGAAAAGAAATCAGTATGATTTTTCAGGAGCCGATGACCTCTTTAAATCCGGTTCTGGCCATCGAAGAACAGATTGCAGAGGGACTGCTGATTCATGAGAGCTGCACACCGGCAGAATGTCATGAAAAGGTTCTTGCCATAATGCATGAGGTCGAGCTTCCCGACCCGGAAAAGCTTTGCAACAAATACCCTCACCAGCTCTCCGGCGGTCAGCGCCAGAGGGTGATGATCGCTGCGGCGCTTATTACAGAACCGAAGCTTCTGATTGCAGACGAGCCGACAACAGCTCTTGATGTGACGATTCAGTCGCAGATCTTAAAGCTGCTGAAAAAAATCAATGAACGCCATCACACGGCGATTCTTTTTATCTCACACGACCTCGGCGTCATCCGTTCGCTCTGTGACCGGGTCATCGTCATGAATCATGGGACGATTGTGGAATCCGGCAGTGTGGACGATGTCTTTTTCCACCCGAAGGAAGACTACACCCGCCGCCTGCTCGATGCAATTCCGAACCGACGAACATCGCTGCGAAAGCGAATCAAAATCGCTCCAACAGCTCAATGGCCGACAGGCTCTGACAAAAAAGCTGCTCCGCCTGCGGAAAAGGAGGAATAACCCATGGAAGAAATCAGTCCAAACAACATTCTGAAAGTCAGCCATATTTCTGCCTCCTATCAGGAGGGAAAGCAGAGAAAAACGGTGCTTCATGATATCTCTTTCGAGCTTCATGAAAATGAAATTCTCGGTCTCGTCGGAGAGAGCGGATGCGGAAAATCGACACTCTCCAAAGTGATCTTAGGATTTATCCGCCCAGATGAGGGCGAAATAATTTCGCAGGTCGACCATCCGCAGATGATTTTCCAGGACCCGTTTTCCTCCCTGAATCCGGCGAAGAAAATCTCCTGGATTTTAGAAGAACCGCTTCGGATGCAGAAGGTTCCGAAAGAAGAACGAAAAAAACGGGTTCTTGCGATGGCTGAAAGAGTCGGTCTCTCCGCAGAGCACCTGAAACGCCGCCCGCATGAGCTCTCCGGCGGCCAGCGCCAGAGAGTCAGCATCGCGGCCGCACTGATCCAGGGCTCACGCCTGATCCTTGCCGACGAACCGGTTTCCGCTCTCGATGTGACGATTCAGAAGCAGATCATGGAGCTGATGGTTCAGCTTCAGGAGGAGCTTCAGCTCTCGATTCTCTTTATCTCGCATGACCTCAACGTGATCTATCAGATGTGCGACCGGGTTCTCGTGATGAAAGAAGGCCGGATTGTGGAGAACGCGGAGACGGAAGAACTGTTTGCGCATCCGCAGAATGATTATACAAAGGAGCTTCTGGCGGCATCACCGGAGCTGTAGTTTTATTTCCAGCATTCTCTAAACACCCGAAGTACATTCTTGGAAAAGACCTTCTCGATCTCCTCATCGGTGAAACCGTCGTGGCTCATCACATCTGCGAGATGCTGCATATGCGCGGTGTCCGGCACATCCGTTTCACCGCTGAAACCGTCAAAATCGGTTCCAAGGCCGATGATATCGATACCGCCGACGTTGCGCAGATATTTCATATGGCGTACCATATCCATCGTCGATGCCTTTTTCGTTGCCGGCTCCTCCTCGCGCAGAAACGACGGACAGAAATTGATACCGGTGACGCCGCCACGCTCTGCGAGCTGACGAATCATTTCATCTGAAAGGTTTCGCAGATGGAAGCACGCACCGCGCGCATTGGAATGGGATGCAATGACCGGACCTCTCGTATGTGCAAAAACATCGCGGATTCCGGCATCATTTAAGTGTGATAAATCGATCACTATGCCGAGCCGCTCCATCTCCTCGACAAAGGTAATACCGGTCGGTGTCAGCCCGTTTTCAAGATCCGGAAGATATGGCTTTCCCTCTTCCTGCGCCGGGTTCGGGAATCCAAGCTCATTCGGAAAGTTCCAGGTCAGCGTGGAAATCCGCACACCGAGATCGTACAGTGTGTGCAGTTTTTCGATACTGCCTTCGTAAACACCACCCTCTTCGACGGTCATCACCGCACCTATTTTTCCTTCCTTCTGTACCTGCATCAGATCCGCATACGTTTTGATCTGACAAATGCGGTCCGGATACCGTTCCACCTCTGATTTCCACAGATCAGCCAGCTTTCTCACATGCTCAAACGGCGTTTCGTCTTTCAGTCCCTTCAGGAACGTAAACAAAGAAAAGCACTGGCAGAGGCTGCCGCCCTTTTCCAGCTTATCCAGATTGATCTGAAGATCCGCATCCGCAAGATGCTCCTGTTTTTCCTTCCACTGCAGCGCCGGGATGGTGTCACAGTGCATATCAATTACCTGAAACATGGCAATAATCCTCTTTTCTGTTTTTTCTCTATTCTATCATATTTCGCTGCATTCCTTCACAAAAACTGGAAGAAAACGTAAAAAACCGCCTGGCTCATGGTAAACCCATAAGGCTAGAGAAAATATATCTTTCCGGAATCGCAAAAAATTTGGGGGTTCCGCGTTTTTTCTCGAAAAAAACTTGCAAATCTCGTCTGAGATGATATACTTTTTGCATTGTGTTACTTTATGAAAGCACTGATCTTCCAAAAAAGTGCTTCTGCTTATGAAAAAGAAAGAGGTATCTATGCTCCAACTGATTGAAACCATCAACAATGCCGTGAACAATTTTATCTGGGGTGTTCCGGCTATGATCTGTATTTTCGGTGTCGGTCTTTACCTGAGTCTGCGCACCCGTTTTCTCCAGATTCGAAAATTCCCGTATGCGATCCGCACAACGCTCGGAAGAATGTTCCGCAAACGAGATGCTTCCGATGGCGCAATTACACCGTTCCAGGCGGTCTGTACAGCACTTGCCGCCACGGTCGGTACCGGTAATATTGCCGGTGTCGCCGGCGCTATCGCTATCGGCGGACCCGGTGCCGTGTTCTGGATGTGGGTTTCCGCCCTGCTCGGCATGTGTACGAAATTTGCCGAGGTAACACTGGCTGTTTTCTATCACGAGAAAAACGCCAACGGAGAACTCGTCGGCGGACCGATGTATTACATCAAAAACGGTCTCAGCAAAAAATGGCATTTTCTGGCCTATCTTTTCGCTGCTTTCGGTGTACTGACTGTGTTCGGAACCGGAAATGCAACGCAGGTCAACACCATCACAACCGCAGTCAACTCCGCACTGATGAATTACCATGTGATCTCAAAGGACGCGATCCCTACCTCCAACCTGATTCAGGGTATCATCATTGCGGCACTCGTAGCGCTGATCCTGCTCGGCGGTGTCAAACGAATCGCACAGGTAACAGAAAAGCTCGTTCCGTTTATGGCTCTGTTTTATATTGTCCTTGCCATCGGTGTAATTTTGCTGAATCTCAACCGGATTCCGTCTGTTTTCGTATCGATCCTTGAGGGCGCCTTCCGTCCCTCTGCTGTTACAGGCGGTATCGTCGGAAGCATGCTCATGAGTGTAAAAAAAGGTGTGTCCCGCGGTATTTTCTCAAACGAGGCAGGTCTTGGTACCGGTTCGATCGCGCACGCCTGTGCCGACACAAAAAAGCCGGTCAAACAGGGTATGTTCGGTATCTTTGAGGTATTTACTGATACGATCGTGATTTGTACCTTAACTGCACTTGTTATTCTCTGCAGCGGTACTTCCATCACCTACGGACAGGCTGCCGGCGCAGAGCTGACCATCAGCGGTTTTACCCTTACATACGGAAACTGGGTTTCGCTGCTCACCGCGTTCGCGATGTGCTGCTTTGCCTTTTCCACGATTCTCGGATGGGGACTTTACGGTGCACGCTGCATCGAGTTTTTATTCTCCGAAAGAATCACAAAATATTTTATGGCCGCCTATGCGCTGGTTGCCATCCTTGGCGCCACTGCAAACCTCGGCCTGATGTGGAGCATTGCCGAGACCTTCAACGGTCTCATGGCGATCCCAAACCTGATTGCGCTCTTCCTGCTTTCGGGCAAGGTTGTGGAGCTTACAAAGGAATACTTTTCCGGAGAAGGCAAAACCCGGTAAAATTCCTTTTATCGCGGCGCATTCCCTTCTTCTGTAAGAAAATCATGTAAATTCGCCTTTTCCCTTGACAATCAGGTTGCTACCCCTTACACTGTTAAAAGTTTATAACATGTTTACCAAAGAGGGAAAACCGGGAGGAACTTTTGAATGGAAAAATGGAATGAAGTAAAACTGGTGCCGGAGTTTTCGGAACAGGGCGTGGACTGCTATCGCCTCGCAGGCGGCGATTATGAGAACGAATACTATGTCGTTTCCGAAGCAGAGACAAGAAAGCTTCTGAACACACCGGAGGTTGTCGGATATGAGGTTTATCACTGCCTGATTCCGTCTACTTCACAGATGCTTTATTATTTTAAAGAGCAGGGAAAGGTAACCGCAGCCAACATCCTTTCCATCCTGCGCGGCGCTTTGAATTATCCGCTGGAGGAAAGCTGCTACCGTGAGCACATTCGTGTACATGACATCAGTTTTCTGTCAAGTGAGCGCGTCTTTAAAGAGGAAGAAATCGCAGGGCTGGAAATCAAATACAGCAAGCTGACGATGGTTCCGGGAAGTACACTTCTGATCGGCGATATCATCGCAACGGGTGAAACGCTGATCCACTGCCTGCGCTACGTAACCGATTTCTACCGTGAGCACGGTGCTTCCCTTCGCAACATTATCATCTTTACGATCGGCGGCACAACCGGAATCAAAATTCTGGAACGTCTCACAAAAGAAATCCGCGAGTTCTGGCCGGAGTTTGAAGGCTTTATCACCGTATATTACGAAGGAATCTTCAGCACCTATCAGGACAGGGGCGTATCTGGAATCAATCTGCCGGATGTCGATTTCTACTGGAAAGACGGTATCATTGCACCGGAGTTCCGAAGAGAAACGCTTTCCATGCGCGATCCGCTGTTTGAAAAATGCATCATCTACGATGGCGGTGCAAGACGCTATGAAATCCATGAGCATGTCGAGGAGGTTCTCGATTTCTGGAATAAAATGCTGGAGAAGGCCGACCGGATCGACTTCACCAGACTGCTCGAGGAGAAGCTCGGCTGCCCGCTTGGCGCATCCTACGAAGAGTGGATTCACATCAATCACTACGAAGAAATCGATGAACGTGTGACCAAATGGCTGTACCGCCAGGAAAAAGGCTATATTGCAAGCCTTGGCGATGCTACCCTGAAAGAAATTGCGGCTGAACGAATTGAAGAGTTTACCGCAGCACTTCGCAAATACATGCTGTAACAAAAAACCATTTCTTACGGTTCGCTGAATTTCGGCGAACCGTAATCACAGTTTTCAGGAGATATTATGGAAAAAGAAAAGAAAGTAAAAGATGTTGACTTCGCGGACAGCGCGGTTCCGGCTTCTGCCCGGAAAAATGTAGTAACCATGTTTATGATCATGCTTGGCTTCACCTTCTTCTCGGCAAGCATGTGGGTCGGCCAGCAGCTCGCTGACGGCCTCGATTTCTGGGGCTTTTTGGGATCACTGATCCTTGGTGGAATCATTCTTGGTATTTATACCGGTCTGCTCGGCTACGTCGGTGCAAAAACCGGTCTGTCACTTGATCTTTTGTCCCAGAGAGCCTTTGGCGAAAAAGGTTCCTATCTGCCGTCAGCCATGACCAGCTTTACGCAGATCGGATGGTTTGGTGTCGGTCTTGCCATGTTTGCAATTCCGGTTTCCAAGGAGCTGCTCGGCGGAAGCACTGCGGCACAGTGGGGACTTGTTATTCTTGCCGGCGTCTGCATGACCGCCTCTGCCTATTTTGGTATTGAATCTCTGACCATCGTCAGCTATATCGCTGTACCAAGTGTTGCCATTCTCGGAACGATCGCCATGGTCATGGCCGTAATGAGAGGCGACGGAACGATCATCGATCAGTTTGCCAAATCCAGCGGATCTCTGACTATCATCGGCGGTGCCGGTCTTGTCATCGGCTCCTTCGTTTCCGGCGGAACCGCAACCCCGAACTTCGCACGTTTTGCAAAGGACGGAAAAGCGGGTGCCATCACCACGGTTGTGGCCTTCTTCATCGGAAACTCCCTGATGTTCTTCTTCGGTGCCGTTTCTTCCATCTTTGTCGGCGGAAACGATATCTTCGAGGTTATGGTCCGCCTGAACCTGTTCTACCTGGCTGTTCTCGTTCTCGGTCTTAATATCTGGACTACAAATGACAACGCTCTGTACACCGCAGGTCTTGGTCTTGCCAACATCTTCCATCAGAGGAAAAAACCGATGGTTCTCCTTTCCGGTATCATCGGAACGGTTGCCTCCGTATGGCTGTACTACAACTTCTGCGGCTGGCTCAACATTCTGAACTGTACTCTGCCGCCGGTCGGCATGATTCTGGTGCTCGCCTACTTCATGAACAAAAAGGACTTTGAAACCGATCAGCCAAAGCTTAAAACCGTAGACTGGTTTGCGGTTGCCGGTGTCATTCTCGGTGCCATTGTTGCGAACCTCTTACACTGGGGCATCGCTTCCATCAACGGTATGGTTGTTGCCGCTGTATGCTACTGTGTCGGACAGGCCGTAAACAAAAGAAAATAAGCAAAATCGTCCTGAATATGTTCCTGTATCTTATCTCCGGAACATGTTCAGGGCTTTTTATTTTTTCGGATTCGCGTTATAATATATGCATAACTCTGCATAGTTACAATTTTCGAAGCGAAAGGAAACTGCCCGGATGATCCATTCCACCGTATCTGCTCCCAAAGGAGAAAAAACAAAATACCGTCTTGCCGAATCCATGAAGGAGTGCATGAAATCAACCCCTGTCGAAGAGATCACCGTGCGCCAGATCTGTGAAATCTGTGGTGTTACCCGCCAGACCTTCTATCGTAATTTTCTCGACAAATACGATCTGATCAACTGGTACTTTGATAAATCACTGACAAAATCCTTCGAACATATGGGCCGCGGAACGACCGTTTTTGACAGTCTGGAAAAGAAATTTACCTATATTCAGAAAGAAAAAGCTTTTTTCGCCGCGGCCTTCCGCTACGACAAACAGAATTCTCTGCGTGAGCACGATTTCGATCTGATTCTCGCGTTCTACGAAAATCTGATTCACGAAAAAAGCGGCAGTCCGGTTTCACCGGAAATGCATTTTCTTCTCGAAATGTACTGTCAAGGTTCCATCACCATGACCGTAAAATGGGTGCTTACCGGCATGGATCTGACACCTTCCGAGTTTGCCGCTCTTCTCGTCCGGGCAATGCCGGAAGACTTAAAAAAACTGTTCCGGAATCTGCAGCTGCTCTCTTAGAGCGCGTGTCAAAGTGGGGCTTGCAGATTGCGGAAATGGTTTTTCAGACACGCTCTGGTTATTTTTCACAAATTTTGTTCTGTTGTTTTTGTCACAATGGCGATTTTTTTTAAAGTGTTACACTTCGCTTCTTCTGTCACTTTCTTTTTCCCTTCCGGATTTGTTAATATAATAACAAGTTCAGTAAAACCATTTATTCATTTTAGAAGGGAGTTTTTCAATCATGGCAAATCGTATTAATTTAAACGCAACCTCTTATCACGGAGCAGGCGCTATTGCCGAGATCGCAAATGAAGCAAAGGCACACGGCTTCAAAAAAGCATTCGTATGCTCTGACCCGGATCTGATTAAATTCAACGTTACTTCCAAAGTAACCGATATTCTGACCGCAAACGGACTCGACTATGAGCTTTACAGCGATATTAAGCCAAACCCGACCATCGAAAACGTAAAACACGGCGTAGAAGCTTTCAAGGCATCCGGCGCTGACTATCTGATCGCCATCGGCGGCGGCTCTTCTATGGATACCTCCAAAGCCATCGGTATCATCATCGCAAACCCAGAGTTTGAGGACGTCAGAAGCCTTGAGGGCACCGCACCGACCAAAAACCCATGTGTACCGATCATCGCCGTTCCGACTACAGCCGGTACTGCTGCAGAGGTTACCATCAACTACGTTATCACAGACGTTGAAAGAAAACGTAAATTCGTATGCGTTGACCCGCACGATATGCCAATCATCGCAGTTGTTGACCCGGATATGATGTCCTCCATGCCAAAAGGACTGACCGCTTCTACCGGTATGGACGCTCTGACCCACGCAATCGAGGGTTACACCACAAAAGCTGCATGGGAAATGACTGACATGTTCCATCTCAAAGCCATCGAACTCATCTCCAAATCTCTGCGCGGTGCTGTCGCAAACACCAAAGAGGGACGCGAAGGAATGGCTCTTGGCCAGTACATCGCAGGTATGGGCTTCTCCAACGTAGGTCTTGGAATCGCTCACTCCATGGCACACACCCTTGGTGCTGTTTATGATACCCCACACGGTGTTGCATGTGCCATGATGCTTCCGATCGTTATGGAATACAACCAAGAGTGCACCGGTGAGAAATACCGTGAAATCGCACGTGCCATGGGCGTTACAGGTGTAGACGAAATGTCTCAGGAAGAGTACAGAAAAGCAGCGATTGATGCTGTTAAGAAGCTGTCCGCAGACGTTGGAATCCCATCTGTTCTCGAGGCAGTCAAAGAAGAAGATCTGCAGTTCCTTGCAGATTCCGCACACGCAGATGCCTGCGCACCGGGCAACCCGAAGGATGCAAGCGTAGAAGATCTGAAGGATCTGTTCCGCAAAATCATGGCGTAACGAACATAATTCGTTTCCCACATGTCAAGCGGATATTCGCAATCCGCTTCGCTACTTGCTCATAACCGAATAACTGCTCCGCAGTTTATCAGAAGGAGCTTGCACTCCTCCTGATACAAGCAAGTCCCCACCCACTGCTTATTGCTTTTCGCAATGGAAGCAGGGGACTTACTTAATTCGGTTAAATCACCCCGGAAAACAGAAGTTTTCATCCTGTTTTCCGGGGTGATTTTTCTTTTTATTTTACTGTATTTCCGTCTGCATCCACAGTCACGGTATTGACTGTTGCATTGTCGAGAACCATATTGATCATGCGCTCCATCATGATGTTGCGCACTACCGTATCTTCCCCGTAATAGTCATTGGCTGCTTTCAGGAAATCTTCCTGCGACATATTGGCATTGGCTGCCTCATCGTTTAAGATCTGCTGGTAATCCTGGTCATCTGTTGTCCAGCCTTCTGCCTCTTTTACGGCATCCAGAAGAAGGGCACTTTTTGCCATCGTTCCTGCATACGTTGCTTTCTCCTGATTGTAGGTCGCTCTGTCCGCATACTGCTCCAGATAGTCGTCCAGGGAAATGCCGTAATTCTGCAGATAGCTGGTATACCGTTTATCGTAATCCTCCTCGCCGAGAGTGACGTAGGATTTCGGGATTTTTGTGAAGGTACAGAAGTCTGCTACCTGCTTCATCGCATCGTCCTGCAAATTATTTTCCGCTGTCGTCTCATTTGCAGCCTCCAGCTCTGCGCGTTTTCCGGCACGGTATTCCTCCACAGTACTGTAATCTGTATTTTTTGCTACCCATGCATCATCGAGCTCCCATCCGTCAATGTTTTCTGCCGGGCGGGTAAACGCATTTACCGTAACGGTAAACACAACATCTTTTCCTGCCAGATCGGTACTCTGATAGCTGTCAGGGAATTTCAGGTTCAGATCCTTTGTCTCCCCTGTTTTCATTCCAATGACACCATCCTCAAATCCATCGATGAAGGTACCGGATCCGATCACCAGATTGTAGGAATCGCTGCTTCCGCCGTCAAACTCCTTGCCATCAACTTTGCCAACATAGGCAATATCGGCGGTGTCGCCTTTTTGTACGGTGGCATCCGGATCGTCCATGGTGACAGCTGTCTCTGCCATAATGGCCGTCTGTACGTCATCATCCGTTACCTGCTCTACTTTCTTTTCCAGTGTGAGCTTTTTGTAATCTCCAAGCGTTACACACTCTGCAGGATCAACTTCCTCATCGACAACCGGAATCCCGTCTACATCACTCGGGGAAGCGTATTCCTCAGAAGCTGTGCTGTCGGACGATGTGCTGCCTGCGCTCGACGCATCGGATGCTGAGGAAGCGCTTGTGCTGCTTGCGCTTGATACGGAACTGCTGCTTGTTGTATTGTTTTTTCCACATCCGCTCACACTGGCTGCTCCCAGTGTCATGAGCAGAAGCATGACTGCTGCTTTTCTTTTCATTCTTGAATTTTCCTCCATACTACGCCGTTCCCGGCGCGTTGTAAATCTCATTTTACCATACTTGTCTGGTAAAAAAAAGGCTGGGGCTCCGATTTTAGAAATTCTTATGATTTTCAACCGTAAAATCGCCTGGATTGCGCTAAAATGTGTTTGCGTTTTGCCGAAATCAATGTTAGAATGTTCATAGACTGGCATTGTATGTTCCGATGCCCACATTATTTTTTGCAGAGGAGGAATAGAGGGATGAAACCCTGGATTATCGTATTAATCGTATTAGCTGTCATCGCTGTCATCCTTGGTCTGCTGTATTACTTCGGTAAAAAAGCACAGACAAAACAGGCCGCACAGCAGGAACAAATGGAGGCCATGAAACAGACTGTCTCCATGTTGATCATAGATAAGAAAAAGCTTCGCATGAAAGATTCCGGACTCCCACAGATGGTCATTGACCAGACACCGAAAATGATGCGTCGCGCAAAACTGCCGATCGTCAAAGCAAAAGTCGGTCCGAGAATCATGACCCTGATCTGCGACGCTGCTATCTTCGATCAGATCCCGGTAAAAAAAGAAGTCAAGGCTACCGTAAGCGGTATCTATATCACCGGAGTTCGCGGCATCCGCGGTTCTTTAGAGCAGCCGGCAAAGAAAAACGGCTTCTGGCAGAAAATGCTCCGCAAGGCACGCGGCGAGGAAAAATAAAATTTCATCTGAAGCAAAAAGAAACACGCTTTGCGTGTTTCTTTTTGCTTTCGCGGCAGTCGCCAAGGTCTCGTGCAAGCCCGGACTTTGGCTCGTTGCTCGCGAAAATACCCGAGTTGAATGATTTTCATTCTTCCCGGGTATTTTTTATAAATTCAGTTTTCCGCCTTCCCGCGGTCTTACCTCGATATCGATTACGCAGTCCCCCACGTAGCTGTCGTTGATGTCGAGCGCGTATTCTGCCTTCAGTAAAATCTGATCCGGCGTCTCTTTCATTCTGACCTTCGTCGCCGCAACTCCCATGTTGATCATGCCATATGGCGTGTGATAAAACGAAATGTTCTTTTTATCCTCCTCAAAAATCATATGGACATCAATGAGGCCGCGCTTGCGCACCTCGAGGGCGTTTTCCGTAAATTTGATCATGTTGTGCGTCATCATGTCAAAGCCTTCGGTTGCCTCGTCGTAGATCAGAAAGTGATGGCCGTTTTTCTTGTAGTACGAACCCGTCGTCATAACCTCCACCGGTTCTTGTTCGCCGGATTCCTCATCCATCAGATACTGCAGTCCGCGGATGCTGATGAGTACGTCTTTTTCCATCCTTTTCTGATGTTCCTCTCTCTTTTCTGTATGTCGTTTTTAATAGTTTTCAATCTGTACCTGTTTCGTATCGCTGATCTGCTCCGGCAGAACGGAATGTGCGAAGGCATTGAACCGCTCCACGCCGTCGCTTGCGAAGAACTGGTATTTCTGACGGCCCAGCTCATCGTTTCCCGGATTCTCCAGATCCAGCTCCCGCAGCAGTCTGCGCAGTGCCTGTGAGGTTTCGTATGCCGGGTTGACGAGTGTTACTTTTTCTCCGACTACTTTCCGCAGCAGAGAACGCAGCAGCGGATAGTGGGTGCATCCCATAATCAGCGTGTCGATGTCTTTATCCAGAATCTCTGCCAGATAGCGGCGCGCCACTTCCTCGGTGATCGGATCTTTTGTCCAGCCCTCTTCCACGAGCGGCACGAACAGCGGACACGGTTTTCCGTAAACGGTGATCGCCGGATCTGCCTCGGTAATAAGCTGCTGGTAGAGGCCGCTCTGAATAGTGCTCTCGGTTGCGATGACGCCGACACGCTTGTTCTGCGTCGTCTCGACGGCCATCTGTGCGCCCGGTTTTACCACGCCGATGATCGGGAGATCAATCTCTTTTTCGATCGTATCGAGTGCCAGCGCACTTGCGGTGTTGCAGGCGATGACGATTGCCTTGACCTGCTGGGTTTCCAGAAAGTGTACGATCTGGCGGGAATAACGGATGACGGTATTTTTCGATTTGGAACCGTACGGCACACGCGCGGTATCTCCAAAATATACGATTCGTTCGTCGGGCAGGTTTCGCATAATCTCACGCACTACGGTCAGTCCGCCGACACCGGAATCAAAGACGCCGATCGGCGCCTGTCTGTCTGCTTTCATACTTTCCTCCATTTTTCATCCGGCATTACTTTTTTGTCATGCCGAATGGGGTTCATTTCTATATTATATATCTGAATTTTTACATTTCTTTTTTCATTTCACGACCCTAGTTAAAATAGGTCGCTGATACATTATTTTAACCCGAATGGAGGAATATTGCAATCATTTCTCTTGAAAGTCTTTCGAAAAATCCGCCTAACGCCAGAAAAACCGGAACGAAATCCAGTCACTTTTCAGGATTTCGCGGTAGGCGGCGTCACTCAACAGATTCTGCAGCGGAATCCGGCTTTTTTCGACTTTTTCTGCACTTTCGCCGTCCTCGTTTACGGGGCGCAGGGCATCCGAAAAGCAGATGGACGGGTACAGCATGCACCACCAGTTGTGCCCTTTGGCTCTGCCGATGTTGATCTGAAGAGCGTCGTACGTTCCGGCGGGGAGAATATAATTGCCCGTTTCTTTTTCCTCAAAACTGGCTTTTCCGTACGTTACGGTGATATCGTCAGTACTGCCTCCTGCGCGCAGCGTCTGAAGGGCGGCGGCACGGATGGAGGGCTCGTTTTCACGCAGGATTTCTTCGGTTTCTGCTTTTGTTTCGGCTCCGTGCAGGATCGTCTGCAGTTCTTCGGCAACGGCATCGCGTACCTGAAGCTTGATCTGCTGGTCGGAGGCGCAGTCGCTGTTGGCTCTTACGTGAAAGCGCACGATCTTTGCAGCGACTTCCTGCTGCAGACGGGACTCGCGGAGAAGATTGGCGGTTCCGAAAAGGATCAGCGCCGCAATGCAGACGGGGAGCCAGCGGCGGCAGAAAATTTGAAATGCCGCCTGGAATTGACTTCTATACTGGTTCCCAAATGTATTTCGGGGCTGCGCCTGCCTGTCCCTGGATTTCTTCTGTGTCTGATTTTGATTCCGTTTCCGGCTCTGTACTTTTTTCTCATTCATATGCTGCCTCCTGTTTTTTTCCAGTTTTGCCGGATTTCAAAACTTTTATACACAGACACTCACTGCCCGCTCCGATATTCCATACACTTTAAACCTTTTACGGCGCTTTCGGAATCCACGAAATGCTCCTTTCGTTTTCCCACGCATAGCGCAAGTCTGCCAGTGTCACCGCCTCTTTTCTTTTCACCCGGTTGTCATAAATTCCGCACAGGTACTCACCGACAGACTCCACCTGTTTTCCGTTCTGCTCCATGATATCTTCTGGTTTTTCTGCGTGAAACAGATAGGCACTGTGCCCAAGCGCACGGTCCTGTTCCAGGTACTTCAACAGTTCTTCCATCCGTCCCCGGTCACTGAGCAGTGCATCGGAAAATACAATCGCCTGGACGTGTCCGGTGTCGAGATCATATTCCTCTGTGCTGTCATATTGCTGCGCAATCTCCTCAAACGTCTCCGCTTCAAAGAACAGCGATGCGGGGTCCTCGTCGGTTCCCTCCTCCTGCTCATCCTTTCCCTGGCCGGTCACCACCGCAAGATTCGCAGGCGCATACCAGACGCGCCATTTACCGCCAGCCGTCTCCTTTTCTCCGCCGCTCTCACTGACCGCCGTCCCGGTTTCTTCCCCAGTTTCACTGTTTTCCGGCGCAGTCGCCTCTTCCGACACATAATCAAAGGCAACCGCCAGTGGATACAGCCGCTTTTCCGGCTCTACTGCCCCGCAGGATGACAGGAAAATCATACTGCCCAGCGCCAGACACACAAGCCGCAGTTTTTTCATATGCTTCTGGCAGAAGCCGAGCAGCACCGTGATGGCAAGGAAAAACGGAAAGTAACCGTATCGGACCGACCAGCCGCTTTCCGCGCATGACAGCAGCCATATAAAAAGCACTGTACCGATCCGTACATAGAGATTCTGCGGTTTCCACAGTCCCGTCTTCTCTCCGATCAGCGATACGTAAAACAGCAGACTTCCCAGTGTGAACAGCAGTCCCATCAAAAGAAATGCCATCCACAGAATATCAAACCGCTCCAGAAATCCACCCGGCAGGCTCGTTCCTGCCATTAACAGTAAGAGCGGGTCCTGCGCCGCAGCCGTGCCGCGCCGGCCGAAAACGCCGAGCAGCGCCATGCTTCCTGCAATTACAAGAAGCCCCGTTTTCCAGATACTCTGCGTCACCGGAAGAATGACACTCCTGTGCTCTTTCTGCACATGCCCCAGTAAAAACGGCAGCAGCGCAATCGGTGTTCCATTTTCCAGTGTTCTCCACACATTCCACCCAAAAAGTATTCCGTTATCCACAATTTCAACAGACTTTGCTGTCTCCCAGGCATCCTCAAACGAGGAAAAATGCATCTGCGGAACCGTCAGCAGAAGCAGAATCAAAATCCCGCCCACAATCCACGGATAGAGTGCTTCCGCCAGCCGTCCTCTTTTCTGTACTTCACTGCCGACACCAAACCCGGCCGCCGCGAGCAGAAACAGTCCACAGAGCTCCTGCGGTACACCCGCTGTCAGATACGCGGCGGCAAGCTCCGCCATTCTGCGAAGCAGTGTTCCGCCGAGGAAAAGCAGATAACACAGATACATCACTGCCAGAAGGAGTTTCCCAGCCTTTCCCATCACGCTTTCCAGGCGGCAGTAAAGCCCGCCAAGGCGCACGAGATAAATGCACCACACCGCCAGCAGCCCATATCCAACGAAAATCCCTGCCATACCGGGCAGGCCGTCCGATGCGCCGTACGCTGCGAGCTGCCAGAATGCCGGGCAGAGCAGAACGAGCACGATCTGGCGTTCCATCTGGCGCTGTGAAATTCTGTCATTTTCCGAAAACATGCGTCACTCTCCCCTTTCCTGTTTTTCTTCCGGCTCCGCAGCTTTTCTGTTTTTCCGCAGCCGCACTCTCTGATCGCGCTTTGCAAAGACCGGCCGCTCCCGCATCTGATGCAGCGGCGGCCGCCATACGGAATCCTTCGGCGCATGGTAGCCCGCAAGTCCTTTCCCGACGAACGGCATCAGATAGGGAATGCCAAAACTCGTAAGCCCGGCGAGATGACCCGCGAGAAGAAACGTGCCGAGCGCCATGCCGAAAATGCCGAGCCATCCGCCGAGCAAAATGAAGCCGAATTTCAGCAGCCGGAACGGCGCACCGAACTCTTCGTTCGGAATCGCCAGCGAACAGAGCGCCGAAACCGCAACCACAACGACGGTCATCGGGCTTACCAGATTGGCGGAAACCGCTGCATCTCCGATGATCAGCCCGCCCACAATTCCGATCGTCCCGCCAAGCGGCCCCGGCATGCGCACACCGGCCTCGCGGATCAGTTCAAAAGCAAATTCCATCAGAAGAATTTCCAGAATGCCGGGGAACGGAACGCCTTTCCGCGCTTCGGCGAACGCCAGCAGGAGTTTGGTCGGAAGCACCTGCGTGTGAAAGCCCGTGACAGCCAGGTATCCGCCCGAAATCCACAGGGCGAGAAAGACCGCCGCATACCGCAGCAGCCGCTCAAATGAGACGATCAGAAAATGATGATACCGGTCCTCACTGACCTTTAAAAAGCTGTCAAATGATGCCGGGAAGAGAATCCCGACCGGGGAATTATCACATAAAAGCAGGATTCTTCCGTCCAGAATCTCCATCGCCGCGCGGTCCGGCCGTTCGGTCGTCTCGAATCGCGGGAACGGCGATTTCCACTGCGGTTCGCAGAGCTGCTCGACCATGCCGCTGTCAAAAACGCCGTCCACCTCCCAGCCGGCAATCTGCTGTTTTACCTCTTCCAGAAATTTCGGATAAATCAACTCTTTCTCATACACCAGAGCCAGAACCGTATCAGAACGCGCACCAAAATGTATCTCCTCCACTTTCAGATCGGTGGTCCGCAGACGCTTGCGGACGAGTGCCGTGTTGGTTTTGACAGAGTCGGAAAAACCTTCATTAGAGCCGCGCAGCACTTTTTCGGACTCCGCTTTTTGCACTCCTAAATTGGGATAACCCTTCGATCCGATCTTGACTGCACGGTCATAATGATCCACAAAAAGAATTGCATTTCCCGCAAGCATGGAAGCGAACGCAGCTTCCATGGTATCAAATTCCAGTGCATCCGAAATTCCGAGCTGATTTTCCGAGAGAGCCCCCGGGATATCTGCCTCGGGAACCTCCATCAGACGGTTCAACAGCTTCCCGATCACGGAATCCTTCAACATAACGCAGCTCACCGCCACTTCTACGTAGATCAGCAGCGCACCGGTTCCGCCCGTTTTGCCGAGTTTCATCGGGCGGATCTGAATATCATCGCAATTTTCACACCATGTACGGATCACGCTTTCATTTTCCGCCAGTGTGAGTGAAATCTGCGTCTTCTCTTTTTCCATGCCTGCGTCCCTCCTTCTCCTCCTTTTGAAAGCTTCCGAAAAACCATCTGGAGAAATATACTCTGCAAAATTTCATAAAAAAACATTCTGTCACGATTTTTTACTCTGTAACAGAATGTTCCTTTTTCGAAATTTTATACGCTTTTATTTTTCTTCTACACCCGTCATGCTCTGGTGATGTACGGTCTGCATAATACTCTCCTGCTGTCGCTCGATATGCTCGCGGATCATCTTCTGTGCGCCTGCAAGATCCCGATTTTTCATACGTTCATAGAGGGCATCGTGCTCCTCGACCAGGGAACGTCGGGATTTTACATCCTTTAAATATTCAATCCGGTAACGGTACATTTGCTCCCGCAGATTGTTCAGCAGCTGAATCAGGCGCTCGTTGTTCGTCGCCTGATAAATCACATCATGGAATGCCACATCTGCCTGTGCAAGCTTCTGCAGATCATCCGTCTCTGTTGTCTCCAGCATTTGTTCAAAGCTGCGCGATGCCTGATAAAGCTTCTGCAGTTCGCTCTCTGTAATCCGCTGACACGCCAGTTTTACCGCCAGCTCCTCGAGTCCGAGCCGCACCTCCAGCACATCGTTCAGATCTTTTTCCGTGATCTGCGCCACCTGTGCACCCTTTCGCGGCACCATGATTACAAGGCCATCCAATTCCAGCATGCGAATCGCTTCACGGATCGGCGTACGTGAAACGCCGAGCTGATTTGCCAGCCGGATCTCCATCAGCCGTTCACCCGGCTTTAACTCCCCGCGCAGAATCGCCTGGCGCAGCGTGCGGAACACGACATCGCGGAGCGGAAGGTACTGATAATCCTCCATCTGCAGGTCTAACTCATTTTTTGCCATACTTTGTACCTCCCGGTTTTGATACAGTAGTCAGGAATGTCTGTTTCGACAGTCCGCTTATTTTTAACTGATCGCGGGCAAATTCTGCCTTGTCCGGATCGTCGAAAATGCCGAATACGGTCGGGCCGCTGCCGCTCATCATCGCATTGACCGCACCGTTTTTCATCATCTGTGCCTTGATCTCATCGATCACCGGATACGCCGGACACGTCACGGATTCCAGCACATTTCCCATGCGGTCCGTGATGCCGTACAGGTCATGATTTCGGATCGCCTCTACCATGCCGTCGATATCCGGATGCTCCGTCACCTCATCAAGATGCAGGTTTCCATAGACAAATTTCGTCGAAACATTGATGCCCGGTTTTCCGATCAGCACGTAGCACATCGGTACGCCGGGAAGGGATGTCAGCTTTTCGCCGATTCCTTCTGCCAGCGCTGTACCGCGCATCACACAGTACGGAACATCCGCTCCGATCTGCACACCCCGCTCCATCAGCTGGCGTTTTGTCAGACCAAGCTGAAACATGCGGTTAATTCCTACCAGTGCTGCTGCCGCATCCGAGCTTCCGCCCGCCATGCCGGCCGCTACCGGGATAAATTTTGTCAGGTTCATATCAACGCCCTGACGGATATCAAATTCATCCATCAGAAGCTTGGCCGCTTTGTATACGAGATTTCCGTCATTACACGGAAGGAACGGCAGATTGGTTGTCAGCCTTATGCCAGGTTCTTTTCTCTCCTTTATTTCCAGCTGATCGTACATCTGGATCGTCTGCATTACCATGCGGACTTCATGGTAACCATCCTCTCTTTTTCCGGTCACATCAAGACCAAGATTTATTTTTGCAAGCGCACGCAGTTTCATCGTAGGCACCACCTTCGGTAATGTTTTTTGTATACATAGATATTAATGGATTTTTCTTCTATTTTCAAGCTTTATCTTCTGTTTTTGTACATAATTTTATACAATTCAGTTCAACAGACTTAGAAACGCAGGCGTAAGCAGTGGCTGCGTGAAACGAACAAGAACAAAATAAGAGTTTACGAACCTGTCGAAACTTGCTATAATTTTCATCAGATATCAGGGCAAAAGATCAAAAAGCCGGTACAAGCTCGCTTGCAAGGGGATTTTTGATCTCTTGACCCCAACATTTTTGCCAGATGCCAGAGCATGTCTGAAAAAACCTTTTCGTAAGCTGCGAATCTCAGATTACGGAAAATTTTCTCAAACACGCTCTAGAGCGTGTCTGAAAAAGGCTTTTCGCAAGCTGCGAGTCCCAGTTTGTGGGAGATTTTGTCCGAATGAGGGCGGCGTAGCGGGCTACGGCAACCGAATGAGGGCAAAATATACCATAAAGTGGGGCTTGCAGATTGCGGAAATGATTTTTCAGACATGCTCTAGCTTCTGCGAAGGAAAAGGAAGTAGCTTTTTATGAGTTCACAAAGATCTTATTCATTTTCCCGCCAGGTTCTGGTCAACGGAATCCGCGATGGCATTCCGATCGGGCTTGGCTATTTTGCGGTCTCGTTTTCGCTCGGCATTGCAGCGCGTAAGGCAGGTCTTAGTCCTTTTCAGGGCTTTCTCGCCAGTCTTTTCAACAATGCTTCCGCCGGAGAATACGCTGCCTTTACACTGATTGCCGCCAACGCAGGCTATCTGCAGGTCGCTATCATTACGCTCATCGCCAATGCGCGGTATCTTCTGATGAGCTGTGCGCTTGCCCAGCGCTTTTCGCCGGACACGCCGTTTTTCCACCGTTTTCTCATTGGTTACGATGTAACGGATGAACTGTTTGGCATCACAATCGCGCGCCCGGGCTGGCTGAATCCGTATTATACATACGGTGCCATTCTCGTCGCTGCTCCCGCGTGGTCGATCGGCACGGCTCTTGGCATTATTGCCGGAAATCTGCTGCCGCTGCGCGCTGTCAGTGCCTTAAGCGTGGCGCTGTACGGCATGTTCCTTGCAATCATCATTCCCCCGGCGCGAAAGAGCCGTGTGGTAGCGGGTCTTGTTGCCGTCAGCTTTTTCTTAAGCTTTATCTGCAGCTATCTCCCGGGCATCTCCACTCTCTCCGACGGAACCAGAACGATTCTGCTCACCGTTCTGATTTCCTGCGCCGGAGCTATCCTGTTCCCGGTAAAGACAGAGGAGGAAAATGCTGATGTACAATAATTATATCTATATCGCCGTCATGGCCCTGGTTTCCTACACCATCCGGATTCTGCCGCTGACGCTGATCCGGAAGCCGATTAAAAATCAGTTTATTCAGTCGTTTCTGTACTACGTTCCATACGTGACGCTGTCAGTCATGACCTTCCCGGCGATTGTCCATGCAACACAGAGCCCTGTTTCCGGCGCACTCGCGCTTGTCGTCGGCATCGCAGCCGCATGGTTCGGTGCAAACCTGTTTCAGGTTTCGGTGGCATGCTGTGCCGTGGTGTTTGTGATTGAATTATTTTTGTAATAGAAATGAGCCGCCCTGTGGGAACAATCCTTTTCCCCGGGGCGGCCCGTTTTGTATGTATTACTTTTCTGTTTCTGTTTTTCTGAAATGATAAACGCTGACCGAAGCCGCCGGCAGTGCAATCTGGAAGGAGTCTTTTTCCCGTGCAGGTGCTTTTCCTTCTTTGCAGCGGACTCGGTTCGGATGTTTCGCATCATTGTAGTTCTGCGGATCTTTGGAGTACAGTGTTTTGGCCTCAACAAATTCCGGACACTGTTTAAATTTCAATTCGATTTTCTTTGATTCGCTGTAGCTTGTATTTACGAGGTTGACGTAGATATCATCATTTTTGATCGAAGCAAAGATGCAGACCTCAGGATCTTTGTTCTTTTCCTCAAAGCCAAGCGTATACGCACCCTGATGCACCTGATACATATCGAACACATCGTAGTTTGGTGTCAGAATACAATGCTCACCATCCGTCAGGAACAGGGAATTCAGGACATTGACAGACTGTGCTACACATGCCATGCGCACATCCCCGGTATTGCGGTGGAAGATGTCGAGCGTCAGTGCAGTTGTAACGGCATCGCGCATCGTACACTGCTGATACAGCGCCGGGCGCGCATTAAATGCACTGCTGTGCCAGTTGCCCCACTCGCCGACAATCAGTTCACATTTTCTCGGTGCCGCCTGGAACGGACCCTCCGGTTTCGGAAGTGCCTCAAGACCAGCGTCTATCAGGCGGCGCTGCTCGTGAATGACATTTTCCAGCTCTTTGCATCCATTGATCACATCATACCACTGTTTTTCATCAAACTTTTTCTCTGTCTGAAGCTGTTTCAGATTCCAGTTGTAAAAATGGAGATCATAGCCGTAAAGCGATGGCATACGGTATTTTCCCATCTCCTTGAAAAAGTCTTTCGTCCACACAACACGCTCTTTTGGCTTGTTGCCATCCGGACCGCTGGCAATGCATTTTGGCGGAAATGCCTGATCGCCCGGTCCAAAGGATGGACAGGACGATGCGAATTTCCGATATTCATCCGCATACATCTGCGGCGTCATTTTTCCGCCGCCATCCCAGACTTCATTTCCAATACCCCAGTATTCTACCTGAAACGGCGCTTCGTGTCCGTTTACCTTCCGCTCTCTGGTAAGTGTTGTGGATTCTCGCCTGTTGCAGTATTCCATCCATTCACGCATCTCTGCCGGAGAACCTGTCATCATGTTGATATTAAACCATGGCTTTGCGCCGATCATTTCACAGAATTCCATCATCTCGTGCGTACCGAACTGATTCGGATCGCTTTCAAATGTACCAAAATTTTCATTATAAGTAACCGGCCTGTTCTCTCTTGGTCCGATACCGTTTCTCCAGTGGTAAACATCCGCATAGCATCCGCCCGGCCAGCGGATCACCGGCGGATGCAGCTTTTGAAACGCATCCACAAGATCTTTGCGGATTCCATGATAATTCGGAATCTCCGAATCCTCACCGACCCAGATGCCATCGTAAATACAAGAACCAAGAAATTCTATAAAATGTCCCTGCAGCTCCGGGTAAATATAATTCTCTCCGATTAATTTTCGAAACGTAATTTTTTGCATACAGACTTCCTCCCCTGTAAGAAATTCAGCACCACAAAGCGCGAATTACTGCGTCACAGATTTTTATCATACTCTGGTACGCCTTCCCATCGGCTCCTTGTAATTCGCGCTCTGCAATACTGCCTTTTGCGTATTATTTTGGGTCTTTGCTATATATTTCAGTATAGGACATGTCGAAAAAAAATACAATGTGTTGCCGGAAAATCCCAACGTGTGTCTGAAAAGAATTTCCGAAACAAAACCTGCGACGAGAACTGTTCACGCGGGCTATAACAGCCGAAGAAGAACAAGCATTCCACAAATTCAGTCTTGTAGCCTGGGAAGATGCAATTCTATGCTTGACATCTGATATTATCAGTGATATATCATTAGTATAACCAGATAGTATGCAAAACTTATTGTTTATCCGAATAAAAAAACACACAGGAGAACTTCAATGGATCAGAAATTATACAACAGTTATGTAAAGATTTTAAAGAACGAACTTGTTCCGGCCCTCGGATGTACCGAACCGATTGCGATTGCCTATGCGGCTGCGAAAGCACACGAGGTACTCGGACAGATGCCGGAGAAGATTGAACTTTGCTGCAGCGGAAATATTATCAAAAATGTAAAAGGCGTTAAGGTTCCAAATTCCAACGGACTGAAGGGAATTGATGTTGCGGCAACACTCGGTGTTGTCGGCGGACGGGCAGATCGTGAGCTTGAGGTTCTTGAGGACGTAACCGAAGCAGACATCGAAAAAACAAAAGAGCTGGTACAGCAGGGATTCTGCACCTGCACGTTAAAAGAAGGCGTAGAAAATCTCTATATCGTTGCAAAAGTCATTGCCGGGGAACATAGTGCGGAGGTTACCATTGTCAACCGCCATACACTGATTTCACGCATTGTAAAGGACGGCGAAGTGCTCTACCAGATTGCCGCACATGAGGACTCTCCGGAATATGTAGATAAAAGCGTGCTGAATGTCAAAGACATTCTCGAATTTGCCGATACAGTAAAAATCGAAGATGTCAAAGACATTCTTGACCGTCAGATCACCATGAACTCTGCAATTTCCGATGAAGGCCTGAATCATCCGTACGGAGCACAGGTAGGCCGCACCCTTCTGAATGATTATGGCAATGACGTTAAAATCCGCGCCCGTGCCCGCGCAGCAGCCGGTTCCGATGCACGTATGAGCGGCTGTTCCCTTCCGGTTGTCATCAATTCCGGCAGCGGAAACCAGGGTATGACCGTTTCTCTTCCTGTTATTGAATTTGCAAAAGAATGGAACGTTTCTCAGGATAAACTGTACCGCGCACTCGTTGTCAGCAACCTGATCGCCGTTCATCAGAAAAAATATATTGGTAGCCTTTCCGCTTACTGCGGTGCCGTCAGCGCAGGCTGCGGCGCAGGAGCTGCCATCACCTATCTTTCCGGCGGATCGTATGAGGATGTCAGCCTGACCATCGTCAACACCATCGGAAATGTCGGCGGTATCGTCTGCGACGGAGCAAAATCCTCCTGTGCAGCAAAAATCGCATCCGCTGTTGATGCCGCAATTCTGGCTCATTACATGGGCCAGCACCACAGAAGCTTCCAGCCGGGAGAAGGTATCGTGCGGGAAGATGTCGAGGATACGATCAAGAGTATGGGATACATCGGAAGAGTCGGCATGAAAGATACCGATACGGAGATCCTGAATATTATGATCGACCGTGTGGATATTGACGAAGTTTGTAAATAACAAAAGTATTACGCTTGACAGCCATCTGGGCAGACTTGCACAGATGGCTTTTTTATGTTGCTCTTTCTATCCACCCTTAAAACCGCTACGATGCCCTCATCCGGGCAAAATCTCCCGTAAATTGTGACACACATTTTGCGGAAAACCTTTTTTAACAAACTTTTTCAAACAGGCTTTGATTTTGATTTGAAAAAACGGAGGTTCTGCATTATGATGAATTACAAGGAATCTATGTACTGGCTTTACCGCTTCCGAAAAGCTATGGTGTCTTCCTTGTGACGGATTCTGTAAAATAAACAGGAAGCAGAAAGAGAGTATCTATGAAAGTATTAGTCTTCGGTTCTTTAAATATTGATTACGTCTACTCCGTCAATCATTTTGTCCAGCCCGGCGAGACGCTTTTAGCGGATGACCGGCAGATTTTCAGCGGCGGAAAAGGGCTGAACCAGGCGATTGCTTTTGCAAAATATGGTCTGGAAACGTGGCATGCCGGCGCTGTTGGGGCGGAGGATTCTGCTCCGCTGCTGGAAACGCTGAAAGATGCTGGTGTTCACACGGATCTTGTTCTGAAAAAAGAAGGATCATCGGGACACACGATCATTCAGAATACACCGGAAGGTGAAAACTGTATTATCCTCTTCGGCGGTGCAAATCAGGCCATTACTAAAGCGGATGTGGATCATATATTAACCTTCGCTGAACCGGGCGACTATCTGGTCCTGCAGAATGAGATCAGTGAGATCCCTTATCTTATGAACTGCGCGTACGAAAAAGGCATGCACATTGTGCTGAACCCCTCACCCGTCAATGCAAAGATTTTCCAGATGCCGCTCGAAAAGGCCGAATATCTGATTCTGAACGAAATTGAGGCCGCTGCAATTTTAAAAGAAACGGGTGCTGCCCTTGCTGAAAACGCGGATGGCACTGCTCTGCTGAACGGACTGGTTCACAAATTTCCGGATAGCAAAATTGTGCTCACCCTCGGCAAAGAAGGTTCCATGTATGGCTATCACACCAAACGCTGCGCACAGGGCATTTTCCCGGTAAAAACCGTTGATACCACAGCGGCAGGCGATACCTTTACCGGATACTTTGTCGGTGAAATCATAAACGGAAAAACACCGGAAGAAGCACTCAAGACTGCCGCCATGGCATCTGCGATTGCGGTAGGGAAAAAGGGCGCCAGCACATCGATTCCGACGCTTGCGGAAGTCAGGGACTCTTTATAAAAGATTCAGAAAATCGGCGTAGCAAACATACTACAAATATGATATAGTATTCGCACGAAACAAGATCAGTATACCAAGATATTCATATCCGTTCGCATCTTTCCGATCCTGAACTGGGCCGCACCTCCATCGCCGAGGAAATCCACATGAACCTGGACTACCTGTCCCACATTTTCAGTACGAAAACAGGAGCGTCGCTCAGCAGCTACATCATGGATGAACGCATGGCAGCCGCAAAACGCCTGCTTGCCACCACAAGCTTCTCCCCCCAGCAAATCTGTGACCAGATCGGAATCGCAAACGTTTCCTACTTTTACCGGCAGTTCAAGAAAAGCAGCGGGGTGACACCGCAGCAGTATCGGGAGAGGCATTTTCATGGATAATCACGAGCACTGGAGCGTGCCTGAAAAAGGCCTCCAGCGCGCAAAAAAACAGAGTGTCTTGGGATTTTTTCGTTCCCATGCACTCTGTTTCATTTCTTACCCACAAAAATCCGCCAGATCCTCTTTCAGATAATTCTGCGTCTTCTCCAGATCTTTCTCCCGGATACTCTGCATAATATCGTTATGATGCGCAATGTCCAGCGCCGGGTTTACGTTGGACCAGGTCTGCCAGTAAAACTGGGCGTAAGCGCGTTTTAAGACGTTCATGGTGCGTTCAAGCTCCTGATATGCGTAAGCATTGCCGGAGAAGGAAATCATCTTCAGATGGAATGCTGTATTTGCCTCCCAGTGATCCCAGACGCTGTCGGTGCTCTGCTTGCATCTCTCGTCGATTTCGGCGAGCTCCGCCAGGTTTTCTTCGGTGATGTTTCCGATCGACTGACGAAGGTATCCGCCCTCAAGAACGAGACGGAAATCCAGGATATTCTGTGCCTCCTCGCGGGATACGCTGACGACCTGATAGCCGAAGCGCGGGAAGCTGCGGAGAATTCCCTCGTTGCAGAGCGTCACCAGTGCTTCACGGATTGGCGTCTTGCTGCAACCGAATTTCTGCACAAGCTCCTGCTCATTGATAATCTGGTTCGGTTTATATTCATCGGTAAAAATGCCGTTCAAAATGGCCTGGTATACCATGTTTTTGAGACTTTCCTGCTGTTTCTTCATCCGGAAAAACTCCTCACTTTTCATATTCTCGGCGCCGCAAAAATGTGCTTCCGGCGCTGTTTTTTATCATAACAAAATTTTTTTCACTTGTAAATGCCGGATCCCGCGATTTCCCAGCCTTTGCTTTCCAAAGACCTGTTTTAGAAAAAATTCAGAAAAACATTGTGGCAAACATAATACAAATATGATATAGTATTAGAACAAAATCGAATAGGTTTCAGAAAGATTCTTACCTTAAAAATTCCCGAAGAGTGGATAAGCAGAAAGGACAAGGTAAGAAACAAATGAGTAAAAAAGACACTGTTACAAAAGCATTCATGCGTGAAAACACTGTGTTTGCGGACGCTTTTAATTACCTGATTTTCAATGGGAAAAAGGTGATTCAGCCGGAACGGCTGCAGGAGCTTGACACAACGGAACTGGTGCAGCTGATCGCAAAAGGGAAAAACAACAAAAATGAGTCCGTTCAGAAATACCGGGACATTTTAAAGGCTGCTGTTATTATGGAGGATGAGAATGCGGATTATCTTCTGCTTGGAATCGAAAACCAGACGGAGATACATTATGCAATGCCTGTCCGAAATATGATTTATGATGCTCTGCAATATGGAAATCAGGTTGCAGCAATTGCAGCACAAAATGTAAAAGAAAAGAAAGCACCGACACGCGCAGAATTTCTGTCAGGCTTCTACAAAGCAGACAAACTCCGGCCAGTCATCACTCTTGTGCTTCATTTTGGAGCGGATCCATGGGATGGCGCTACTTCCCTGCATGAAATGATGGATTTTCCGCTGGAAGAAATGCGAACATTCATTCAGGACTACAAAATTCATCTCATCGATCCGGCAGCGCTTGAACCAGACGAACTCGAAAAATTTTCAACCAGTCTGCGGGAAGTGCTCGGCTGTATTAAGTATTCAAAGGATAAAGAAAAACTGTCTTCCTTTATCCGAAATAATACAAGAATGATGTTAGAAATAAACGCCGCCAGAGTAATTCAGGCAATCACAAACATAACCTTAGATCTTTCAGAAGAAGTGGAGGAAGTAGACATGTGTAAAGCAATTGATGACATGATGCAGGACAGCAGAGAGGAAGGTAAAGCAGAGGGCAGAACAGAAGGTATTCTGTTTGCACTTACCGGGCTTGTTCGGGATGGAGTTCTGAGCATAAAGGATGCAGCTTTTCGGGCGAATATGACAGAAAGTGCATTTGAAGCCGCAATGAAAAAAATATAAACCACGCAAAAAGGATGTACTGCAGTAATATTTTTAATCGTTACCGCAATACATCCTTCTCTTTTACTCTGAATCTCAGATCACATATTCATTCGCCTTCTGCATCTGCAAGTCCACGAGGTCTGCCAGGGTGATGTTGTCCACGACGCCGTTGATGGCGTCGTTCAGTTTCTTCCAGAGCAGAACGGTGACGCACTGGTCGGCGCGGCCGCAGTCGGTGCCGTCTTCGACGCAGTCGACTGGGGCAAGGCTGCCTTCGGTCAGCCGAAGGATCATGCCTACGGTGTACTCCTCCGGCTTTCGTTTCAGGGAATAGCCGCCTGCCGGGCCGCGGACGCTTTTTACAAAACCGGCCTTATTTAAAATCGAGATGATCTGCTCGAGATACTTCTCGGAAATCTCCTGCCGCTTTGCCACATCCTTCAGGCGCACCGGCTCTCCGGTGTTGTTCATCGCCAGATCCAGCATTAAGCGCAGCGCATATCGTCCTCTTGTTGAAACTCTCATTCACATTTCCTCCGAATCTTTATCCTATGATTTATTGTATCCCACATTCTCTACATAATCAATAGGAAATAGGAAATTTCAACGAAGTTTCCTGTAATTGAAAAAATATGCCTCTGACACGAAACCTTGTGCCAGAGGCGTACGTTTTATTTTACTATAACCTGTTTCTTACTTCTTACCGAACTGCCTTAAATGCCTCGTCCAGATCCTCGATGATATCGTCGATATTCTCGGTACCGATGGAAAGACGGATGGTGTTTGGTTTGATTCCCTGATCCAGCAGTTCTTCCTCGGTGCACTGGCTGTGCGTGGTGGTTGCCGGATGGATTACCAGAGATTTTACATCGGCAACGTTAGCCAGCAGGGAGAACAGTTCCAGATTGTCGATGAAATCTTTTGCTTTCTGTGCATCGCCTTTGATTTCGAAGGTGAAGATGGAACCGCCGCCGTTCGGGAAGTATTTTGCGTACAGTGCCTGCTGCTTTGGATCATCGGATACAGACGGATGATGTACTTTCTCAACCTGCGGCTGGCTCTCCAGATATTTTACAACTTTCAGTGCGTTCTCAACGTGACGCTCTACGCGGAGAGACAGAGTCTCAAGTCCCTGCAGAAGCAGGAAGGAGTTGAACGGAGAAAGAGTTGCTCCGGTATCACGAAGAAGGATGGCACGTACTTTTGTAACGAATGCAGCCGGTCCAACTGCTTTTGTGAAGCTGATGCCGTGGTAGCTCGGGTTTGGCTCGGTCAGGGATGCGAATTTTCCGGATCCCTCCCAGTCGAATTTACCGCTGTCTACGATCACACCGCCAAGAGTAGTTCCATGGCCGCCGATGAATTTGGTTGCGGAATGAACAACGATGTCTGCGCCGTACTCGATCGGACGAACGAGGTATGGAGTTGCGAAGGTATTATCGACAACCAGCGGAATCTTGTTCTCATGTGCAATTTTTGCAAGTGCTTCGATATCGACAACATCAGAGTTCGGATTTCCGAGGGTCTCGATGTAGATGGCTTTTGTGTTCTCCTGAACGGCTGCGCGGACCTCATCCAGATCAAATACATCAACAAATGTGGTGCTGATGCCGTACTGCGGAAGTGTGTGTGCCAGCAGGTTGTAGGAACCACCGTAGATGTTCTTTGCAGATACGATGTGGTCGCCCTTCTGCGCCAGGTTGATGATGGTGTAGTTGATGGCTGCTGCTCCGGAAGCTACTGCAAGTGCTGCAACGCCGCCTTCCAGTGCTGCCATTCTCTGCTCGAAAACGTCCTCGGTCGGGTTGGTCAGACGGCCGTAGATGTTTCCTGCATCCTGGAGTCCGAATCTTGCTGCTGCGTGATCGGAGTTATTGAATACGAAAGAAGATGTCTGATAAATCGGCACTGCTCTTGCTCCGGTTGCCGGATCTGGATTTTCCTGTCCTACGTGAAGCTGTAAGGTTTCAAATTTAAGATTTCTTTCTGCTCTTGTTTTTTTGCTCATGATTTTATTCTCCTGTTCTGATTGTCTTTTTTATTTTCGTTTTTCTATTATTTGTCGGAACCGGTCGTCATTCTGTCTGTCCCCTGCTGCGAAGCGGCTCCGTTTTGATTCTGGATTTATCTGCTTACGCTGCAACACATGACATCATAGATCACGATTCGATTCTCTGCGAAAACTGCTCTCATTGACTTCGCTTCCTCTCGCTTTTGTGATATTTCCTATCTGTTTACAAGGGATATTATAGCGGCTGTCTTCTGTTTTGTCTAATACAGAAAAATAATGGCTGGTTATAGGTTTTTCCTATATCATATCTTTACTGCCATTGCACTTTCTTTTGAATTTCCTATACCCGGTTTGCAAACGCAAATCAATTTTTATAGTACAAACTCTTTATACTTCCGGATCTCCTCCAGATACTGCAGTCCCATCGCACTGATCGACATTCCTTTTCTGGAAACGTAGCCGATCATCATATTTTCATCCGCGTGAAGCGGCACCGCACGGTAATCGCTGCCGTTCAGCTCCTCGCAGATGATTCCGGAACAGAGTGTATACCCGTTCAGGCCGACCATCAGGTTCAGCATCGTTGCGCGGTCGTTTGCCTTGATAATTCTCTTATATTCATACGTAGAAAGCACTTCCTCCGCCAGAAAAAACGAGTTATTGCTTCCCTGGTCAAACGACAGACACGGATATTCCTTCAGTTCCTCCATGGTGATCTCAGTCTTGTCCGCCAGCGGATGATCCTTCCAGAGGTAGACGTATGTTCCGCAGGAAAACAGATCGTGAAATTCCAGGTTATTATCCTTCATCAGCTTGTTCAGCACTTTCGCATTGAAATCATTCCGATACAGGATGCCGAGTTCACTCTTGAAGTTCTTCACATCCATCAGCACATCGTACGTTCTCGTCTCGTAAACGGCAAACTCGTATTCATCCATGCCGAACTGTTTCACCAGCTCCACGAATGCCTTCACGGCAAAGCTGTAATGCTGCATCGACACACTGAATTTTTTCTTGCCTTTCGTGCGGTAAACATAGCGGTTTTCGAGAAGCTGATACTGATCGGTAACCTGGCGCGCGTAGCCTAAAAACTCCTCGCCCTCCGGGGTCAGCACCGTTCCGTGGCTGCTGCGCTTGAACAGTTCAATTCCAATCTCCTTTTCCAGCTCCTTAATCGCGCCCGAGAGGCTTGGCTGTGAAATATAGAGTGCCTTCGCCGCCTCATTCATCGATCTGGAATCCGCGGCCTGGATTACGTAGCGAAGCTGTTGTAGTGTCATAAGTAAAGTTCCCTTTCTGATATAATTTGATATACGAAACTGCCATTCGCGGAGGGGAGAGTTCCGCGGATGGCAGTTTACACATTTATGCATGATGTCTCGATTCAGAGCATACCGCTCTCAATCTTTATTTTGCAAACAGAGGGGTAGAATAGTATCTGTCTCCATTGTCCGGCAGAAGCACAACAATGGTTTTTCCCTTGTTCTCTTCGCGTTTTGCCAGCTGAATTGCCGCATACAGCGCTGCGCCGGAGGAAATTCCTGCAAGAATAGCTTCCTCGGCTGCCAGATATTTTCCGGTCTCGAAAGCATCCTCATTTTCTACCTTGATGATTTCATCGTAAATGCTGGTATTCAGAGTCTCCGGCACGAAACCTGCGCCGATTCCCTGGATTTTATGCGGTCCGGAAACACCCTCAGACAGTACCGGTGAGGATGCCGGCTCTACTGCTACAATTTTTACTTCCGGTTTTTTCTCTTTTAAATACTCACCCGTTCCGGTGATCGTTCCGCCGGTGCCGACACCTGCAACGAAGATATCAACCTCTCCATCGGTATCTTCCCAGATCTCCGGACCTGTTGTCTTTTTGTGGGTTGCCGGGTTTGCCGGGTTCACGAACTGGCCTGCGATGAAGCTGTTAGGGATCTCTTTTGCAAGCTCATCGGCTTTCTCGATCGCACCCTTCATACCCTTTGTTCCGTCCGTCAGAACAACCTCTGCGCCGTATGCTTTTACAATGTTGCGGCGCTCTACGCTCATGGTTTCCGGCATCGTAAGGATCATACGATAGCCTTTTACGGTAGCTGCCGCTGCCAGTCCGATTCCAGTGTTTCCGGAAGTCGGCTCAATGATAACGGAACCTTCTTTTAAGAGACCTTTTGCCTCAGCATCCTCAATCATCGCTTTTGCGATACGGTCTTTGACGCTTCCTGCCGGATTGAAGGATTCTACTTTTGCGATCAGTTTCGCCTGCAGTCCTTCTTTTTCTTCAATTCGTTTCAGTTCTACCAGCGGAGTTTTTCCTACAAGATCCAGAATGCTGTCATATACCTTTGCCATCGTTGATTTCCTCCTTACTTTTGCTCGCTTTTTCTCTATTTCCCTATTTCCTATTGAGTTTGTATGTTTTAAGTTGTTTCCATCTTATTCCAATCGTTTTAAAATGTCAACACATTTCACTGATATGATCAGAAAAGATGGTTAGAGCAGACCTGCAAGCGCAATACTGACTGCCATTCCGACCAGGGAAGAGAGCAATGCACCCGCCAGTGTGTACCGCGTTTTTTTGATGTGGACCGCTCCGAAATAGACCGCCATCGTATAAAAAACCGTCTCCGTGCACGACATCATAATCGAAGCCGCCCGTCCGGCGAAGGAATCACACCCCGCCTCTTTGTAGAGATCCAGCAGCAAACTCACCGCCGCACTGTTGGAAAAGAGACGCACAACCCCGAGCGGCACCAGGGCAGATGGAATCCCCGCCGGTTCCAGCACCGTTCCGAGCAGTTTTCCAAAATCCTCCAGAAATCCCGATGACCGCAGCACACCGACCGCCGCCATCAGCCCGATTAAGGTCGGCACAATTCCGATCACCGTCCGCATGCCGTCCTTCGCCCCGTTCAGAAAATCGCCGAACACATCCTGTTTCATCAAAAGCCCCAGTCCGACCACATAAAAAATCAGCACGGGAACCATCAGATCCGAAAGCGCCGAAAGAATACGCAAAAAAATCCCCTCCCCGGAAAAATCCTATCAGATACACTCCGATACAATTTATTCCGCGGGCGGGGATTTATGTAATTTTATTTCACTTTAATCTGAAACAGACGCGCCATATACGTCTCCGGGAAGTGAATCTGCAGCGTCTTGCTGTAGTCATCGTAATGGAACACATCACCGCATGCTTTCGGGTAAATGCAGGAAACCTCCAGCTCTTTCCCTGGGAATGCCCGGTTCAGCGGAACTTCAAAATCAGCCTCTCCGCCGCGTCTCCATACACCAAGATAAATCACATCCCCCGGCACGCGGATGCCGGCTGCGAGGTGCTTGTCCTCATTATCCGCCCATCCCATCGGCCAGAACGGAACGCCGTCCTTGATGCCGCTGCGGATCTCCTTATAGCAGTCAATTCCCTCTTTTACAAGATCAAACCGCTCCGGCGAAATCTCTGCAAGGTGGCCGCTCTGATGGATACGAAGCAGCAGCGCATTCACCATATTGAAAATAACTTCCTCTTCGGTGCCGTCCCGCAGCGGATACGACCAGATCGCCGCCTGCTCCGGCGTCACGCCGATGGCTGCATTCGCCGAGATCGTCGCATAATTCCGGTAATCCTCCTGATCACTCGTCGACTGAATACTGTTTCTCGCCAGCATCGCATAATCCATGCGGAGACCGCCGCTCGAGCAGTTCTCAATGACAAGATCCGGGTACTTTTTATAAATGCCGTCCAGCCATGCCAGATACGCTCTCTCATGCTCAAGAAGGCCATCTCCAAAACTGTCCGCATCGACTTCCGTACCAATACCAGGTTCAATATTGTAATCCATCTTAATATAACCAACGCCATAATCCCTTACCACACGGTCAATGACTTCCGTCACATGTTCAATGACCAGCGGATGACGGAAATCGAGCTGATACCGGCTTCTGTCATACACACGCTTTCCATGACGCAGGAAGAAACACTCATCCGGCAGAATCGAAGCCTTCTTACAGTTAATACCCATAACCTCAAGTTCCAGCCATACCCCAGGAATCATGCCCTTTGACCGAATATAATCCGTCACCTCACGCACACCGTTCGGAAAGCGCTTTTTACTCTCCTGCCACTCACCGACACTGTCCCACCAGTTGCCGTCCGCATACCAGCCGGCATCAATGACAAAATACTCACATCCGGCCTTCTCTGCCGCATCCACCAGCGGGAACTCTTTTTCTGTGGTCGGATCTCCAAACAGACAATTCATATAATCATTGAAAATAACCGGCAGATTTTCATTATCTTTGTTCGGACGTCGGATCTTTCTGCGGTACTTCGTCAAAGTACCAATCGCTTCCTCGAAATCATCATGACCTACGCCGACAGCCACCGGAACCGTTGTAAAGGAATCTCCCGGCTTCAGGTTCTTCGACCAGTGTGACTGAATCTCTGTCGGACCGCTCACCGCCAGATAAAAATGGCAGTTCTGATCTCCGATCTCATAATGCCAGGAACCACTGTGGTCAATCTCAAAAAACAGACTCGAATCTGCCGCACTGTTTCCAATATATCCCATCGGCACATATTCCTTCGCCGACCAGTTGCCCGTATTCGTAATCTCAATCGTCTTCGAAGTTCTCTGATAATTATGCGGCTGCGTCTGCGCCATGCCAAGATCTGCAAACCGGTACTTCTTCACCGTCAGCTCCTTCTGCCATCCATTGTGAACCACAACCATCGACATCTTGTCATCCGAGCTGACAAGCTCTGGAATTCCCTCTTTCTGTTCCTTCTCAATACCCCAGTAACTAAAACTCGAAATGTACTCCAGTGTCTGGTCTTCCTTTCCTTCGTTCGTCACTGTATTGTACATTCTCGCAACCGGAATCCCATCAAAAAACTGCATCACAGACTCCACCTTCGCGCCCGTCACATCATCCGACTGCACAATCCGAAGCAGATCCCCGTTCTCATTTCTCTCCTCCGAAATCGAATCAAACTTCAGCATAAAGCCCGGAGCCGTCACAATATACTTATTTCCATGCTTCTCATACGGCCGGTTATACCCCGAAAAATTCACCTGCACCAGCTGGAAGCTCTCCTTAATCTGAGCTTCCCGCATTCCCTCCATCATCCACACTCCATCCGGCTTCCGGCAAAGATTCTGCGCGTCAAACGGTGCATGTGAAAAATGAAACAGCTTCAGCTGATTCTCTTCCGTCACCCCAAACACAATATGAATTCCATTCACATCATAACAAATCAGCTCTGCCTTGATCGGGGTCTCAATCCTGCTCGTCCATTTCTGCATCTTAAAAACCCTCCTTTGGAAATTTTTCTCATATTTCCAGCATATAACTTGTCCCCTCTAAAGTCCAGCACATTCTTGCTTTTTCCATCCTATTCTTTTCAACCATCTTGCGCCGATCCGCCCTTCAGGCGGATCCAGACTTTCCTCCCGTTCTCACTCCTATCTCACGCGCCAGCCGTTATTTCACAACCCCAAATGTCGCAATCTCAAACTCCCGGAGTGTCACATGATACACCCCGTTCTCATCCGGGCAAAGTACCTCACCCTTCTCTTCCACTACATTACTGCGGTAAACCTCTTTCATCCAGCTCTCCTTTCGGAAGGAAAACACCTCATCCTGCGGCATATTGTTCACAAACCGCACAAACAGATCGTCCTTTGCAAGTCCCTTCTTAAACGCCGTCAGATGAATTCCTTCCCCTTCAAAGCGGAGGAAGCTCATTTCCAGCGGCATCTCGCCCGATACGAGTTCCGGTTTTACCTGACCCGGCTTTCTGAGCCATGCTTTCGAAAGACCGGCCTGTGCTGCTGTCAGATCCTGCTGGAATGCGTAACCCTCGGTAAATGCCTCGCCCGTCTTACCGGCTGCATACGGCACAACTTCAAACTCCAGGGTAAACGTTCCGATCTGCTGCGCCTTTGGCGTCGGGAAATAACCCCAGTCACCCATCTCCGCAACGGAGCGAAGCAGCGTTACCGCAATCGCATTCTCCTCATCCGCCAGAACCTCATATTCATACAATCCGCGGTTTGCCACAAGAAGACCATTTGTCTCATCTTCCATTGCTGCAAAACACTGCTGTCTTTCACATCCGCAGGGATTCGTCCAGGTATCATTATGACGGTTATTTCTCTTTACAACCTCAAAGGCAGAATCTGCCAGATGCGTAGACGTATTCAGACCCGTCGGCATTACAACGCGGACTCTGTGATCCTTTGCCTGATTGCAGATTGTCGTTGCAACGTGCAGGCCTTTTCCCGATTTTTCCAGTGTCAGAACCGTCTTTACTTCCATCGGAACCAGTTCCTTCGAACGGTTTGCCACACGCGTATATGGGTCAATACACATCTCACGCTGTCTCTGCAGTTCCTCTCCCATACCGGACGGAATCATCATTTCGTGACAGATCTCAACTACCGTGCGGAATGCATTTTTCTCCACACAGCGAATCTCAGCTTTCATGCCTTTCGTTGTGATTGTCTGTTTTCCAGAGTCCTGAATATAAATATATTCATTTCCCATATCTCCGGTATCTTCATAGAGTCCCAGATTTTCATACGTTCTTCCGGTTTCCTTATTCAGAATCTGGTAGGAACCGTCCTCATTGACCGTAACTTTCAGGTTTTCATTTTCCAGAACGCGCTCATTCGCAAAATCTGCAGAGGTTTCCTGGTTCTGATCCGGCTCTGCCTGCTCCAGATAATATGTTGCATATCCCATCGCCGGAACTTCTGCCTCAAACGTTACCAGCACCTTCTTTGCCATATATGGCTGACGGAACCGGTCATCCGGCAGATCGTACCCGAAGGAAATTCCTGCATTTTCGATTTTTGCCGGAACTGCATTTCCGTTTGCATCGCGAAGCACCAGATTTGGCATTTCTACCGCCTCGGCCGCCTCATAACCATCCCATACAAACAGATTGTAATCGCGGAACAGATGCAGTTCTTTTGCAATGACCTGTTTTTTCGCGGTGCCAGAAGTATTCCATACAACGAACGGAATCTTTTCACTGTTTCCAGGAAGTGCCGCGGTATTCACCTGATCGGTCAGGTATTCTACACTCTCATCGTAAATCGCATCTGCCACCTGTCTGCTCTTCGCAAAGCGGGTTTTCATTTCTTCATTTACTTCATCGACGCTGCAGCCGCAGATGCTGTCATGCGGATGATTCTGCATCAGCTTTTTCCAGCTGTAAATCATCTGGTCTTCCGGGTATGCTTTGCCAAGCACCTCTGCCATGGCTGCCGCCGGTTCTGCTTTCCGCTCCAGCGCTGTTTCGCCGGCACGGTTGTCCACTTTCAGTCCCATCCAGGAGGAAGCGGTGTTTGCCAGTGTCCATCTTCCGTCTGTTTCCTGGCTTGTCAGCTCGCCTTTTACCGTAGAGAAATTCTCGGAAATTTCTTTTTCCATTGCCTTTACATAGGTTTTGAAATCCGAATGAATAAATTCAATGTCCGGGTACAGTTTCCGTGCGACACGGATTGCCTCGGTAATGTCCTTCTGCAATGGCTGATGGTCGCATCCGTTCATCATCAGAAGCTGATGTGTTGCCGCAAATTTTCTCGCATCGGCCAGTTTTTTGTCCCAGTAAACTTTTGCTTCTGCCTCATCCACCGGAACCTCCACTCCGTTGTTATACCAGTTTGCAAACAGAATACCCGGCAGTTTCGTTCCGTCCGGGGATGCCCACATCATTTCGGAATACGTGGACTCATACTGTCCTCCGGTTACCTCATTATTCGGTCCGATCGGTTTTACACCGCGTCCGAACACAACCGCATCCATGCCCGCCTGCTTCAGCACCTGCGGCATCTGTCCCGCATTTCCGAATGCATCCGGGAAATAACCGACATTTCCGATCGCTCCGTAACGCGCTGCTTCCTGCATGCCAACCTGAAGATTGCGGACACATGCCTCACCGCTGGTCAGAAACTCATCCTGCAGAATGTACCACGGGCCAGTCTGGATTTTTCCTTCACGGACGCATTTTTCCACCTGCTCGCGTTTTTCCGGGCGCACTTCCAGGTAATCGTCCAGGGCAATCGTCTGTCCATCCAGGAAAAATCCGCCAAATTCCGGATCGTTCTCTGCTTTTTCCAAAATATTGTCTACCAGCTCAATCAGTTTCATTCTGTGTTTTTCAAAAGACTGATACCACTCTCTGTCCCAGTGGGAATGGGAAATAATATGAACAGTTGTTTTCATGATGTGTTTCCTCCTGTTATAAAAATGATTTTCAAACTTAAAACTCTTTCTATTTAAGTCTTGTTCCTGTATTGCCGTGTTGATTTAATATATCATATCATAAAAAAACGCAATGCTTCTGTCAAGTATTTCTACGTTTTTCCATGATTTTATATCATTTTCTTTTTATTTGATATATCATTTTTAGTTTGACTTATCTTTTTCCCGAGATTATAATACAAAGCAAGTCGATATCACACTTTTACAAATACAGTTGTCACCAATCATACTATTTGAGGAATTTTACAGACATGGATAGAAATAAAAGAATAACGAAACCCAAATATGAAATCATCAAAGAAGCTCTTTTAGAGCGCATCCGCACCGGACAGTTTTCTTCCGATGCCGTGTTCTGCACGGAAAAAATGCTCTCGGAGCAATATGAGGTAAGCCGCATCACAGCAAAGCGGGCGATTGAAGATCTGGAACAGCAGGGAATTCTGTATCGAAAACGCGGCGTTGGAAGCTTTGTCTCGCAGAAAATCCCACCGGTTTCCTCCTCCGCATCAGAAACCGACAGCAAATCAAAAATGGTTTCCCTGCTGCTTCCCTTTGCCACAACACAGGGAAACATTTCGGAAACGATTGGTTCCTTAAGTGCCGCGCTGGCGGAAAAAGGATACTTTTTAAGCATTCATATCACCGGCTCTTCCTCTCCGAAGGAACGTGCCACACTGGAACTGCTCCGTTCTCAGAATATCGCCGGACTTGTCTACTATCCCAAGCGTGACAATATCCACCTGGAACAGTTAAACGATTTCCTGTTTGCAAACCGCCCGGTTGTCATCATCGACAAGCAGACCGACTGTCCGTATTTAAACAATGTTGTCTGCGACAATTACGATGGCGGACGGCAGCTCACCCGTCACCTCCTGGAACAGGGGCATCGCAACATCGCCTTTTTCACAACAGCTCCCCTTTCCGAAACCTCGTCGGTCCGTGATCGTTTCGGCGGATTTTTGCACGAAATAAAAGCCGCCGGAATCATGCCCGATTCCCGGCAGCTTATCACCTGGCCACATGCACTTTCTACAGAAGATGCCCTTTCAACAGAAATCACACCTTTTCAACAGCAGCTCCTTACCCTGCGGCAAAATGGAATTACTGCACTTCTCGCAGAAAATGATCAGGTTGCCGAACTCATCTTTCTCGCCTGCCGTACCATTGGCCTTAGGATTCCGGAAGATCTCTGCCTCTGTGGTTTTGATGACACGAGTCTCAGCCGGAGTCTTGAAATTACCTCTATTCATCAGGACTTTGAAAGCATCGGACGGGAAGCCAGCCGGATTCTCCTTTCCACACTGGAAAACCCTGCGGCGGAACCGGAAAAAATTGTGCTGCCGGTGACACTTGTTCCCCGGGCATCCTCGCTTCGAATGATAAAAACAGAATCCTAAAACCAGATCATTTTTCATCTGAATTTTCTTCCAGAAATTTTCGGATCTTCTCTGGCGGCAGCAATGCATAAATACTTTTATGGAATGTTGCCGCCACTTCCAGTTCTCCGTAATATCCTGTACGCACATCACAATTTCCCTGGAACGCCTCCCGCAGTGTCGCATTCAGCGCTGCTCCCTCATCACTGTCCATAAAATCTTTCAGCATCCGGCAGCAGGTGTGCGTGTTTTCATAATAGCGGCGGTATGCCGGATGAAATTCCCGCATCCATCCGCTCACGGATACACAGAACAACGCCGTCGGATGGATCACCGGCTGATAAAGAAGACGCCATTTTTCCTGCTGTACTGGATCTACCGCAAACGCAAGCAAAGAAACTTTCAGCTCTTCCATAAAACCCGGATAATCTTCCTCCGTCAGAGAGATAATTTTCTGATTGCGCAGATACTGGTTGATATTCGTCGCATCAATCTGCTCCGGAGAAATGTACTGTAAATAACGGGACATCATTTTCAAATCCGTACCTGCGTGCTCAATCGTATGCTGTGTGATTTTCTGCCACAAAAACTGCTGATATTCCGTAACCGGCGTATCCAGATATGCCATCCACAAATACTGTGCCAGCAGCCGGGCATCCCGGGATTCCATTTGATTCCGGGTAGGATCTTCCGGGCAAAAATCGGTATCTGCAAGCATCCCCGCAAGCTGGTCAAGCGACTGGCACACAGGAAGCTGTCCGCTCAGACGATCCATTTCGCTGATCGTCTGCTGAATGGTAAGCATCTGCGACTGGAGTGCATTCAGCTGTTTATGCAGATAAAATGGTGTTGTGCGCGGCTTGTGAAGAATCGCGCGGATATCCGCCAGTGAAAGTCCTGCCTCGCGCAGCTTGCGGATGATAAAAAGTTTTTGAATATCTGCTTCTGAAAAATCATGGTAACCGTTATGTTCATCAACAACAGGCGAGATCATCTTCTGATCGATATAATAATAAACCGTCCTCCTGGACAATCCTGTTTTTTTGATTACTTCCTGAATTCTCATTGTTGCACCCCGTTTTTCCTTTTGTCCAGTCATTCCCCCGCATTCTGACTGTTTCTCTTTTTTCACTCTTTTTCTTTCTGTTTTTCCGCTTTTTTCGTTTTGATTTTATAAAAGCATACACCTGGTGTATACTTTTGTTTCCTATTATATCCTGTTTTCCCTCAAAAAGCCACGTAACAATTCTCTTTTTCCATAGAAATCTTCTGCTTTTGAGAAAAGAATGCTGTTTATTTCTGAAAAAATTTGCATTGACTGTCCACCAACGATATCCCGTATAGTAAAGGAAAGGATTTGTAACAAAATTTAAGAGAAAGGAAATATCCCGTTTTTTGTATTCTCCAAAACGAATCGTCATTCAAAGTCAAATGATTTTTCATGCAAAATTCATTTTTCTCCGAATCGTTAAAAAAATAAAAACTACAGCCTGCATAATCAGTTTTCATTGATATAAAAAACGGGATCGGGTGAATGGTATGATGTTAAAAGATAAAGTTGCAATTGTTACCGGCGGAACCAGAGGAATCGGCTATGCCATTGTGCACAAATTTCTGCAGCACGGCGCGAAAGTCGTCCTGTTCGGATCCCGGGAAGAGACCGTTGCAAAAGCGGTTGCATCTTTAAAAGAAGAAAACCCGGACTGGGAAGTTTCCGGTGCATGGCCAAAGCTGACCGATGCAGCTGCCATGGTAGATGAGATCAACAAAGTCAAAGAAAAATACGGCAAAATCGATATTCTTGTGAACAACGCCGGTGTCTCAGACAGTACGCCAATTGACAAGTATACCGCAGAGCGCTTTGCCAGTGTCATGGATCTAAATGTCAACGCCATGATGAACGGCATCCTTCCAACCGTTGCTATTATGAAAGAACAGGGCGGCGGCTGTATTTTAAATACCAGCTCAATGGTCAGCATCTGCGGCCAGCCGGGCGGCGTTGCCTATCCATCCAGTAAATATGCGGTCAACGGTCTGACCTGGTCCCTCGCACGGGAACTTGGTCCTTTCCATATCCGTGTAAACGCGGTTGCACCTGGCATCACCCGTACCGATATGGTTGCCGCACTTCCAAAAGAAATGATTGATCCACTCATCAACCGCATTCCTCTTCGAAGAATTGGTGAGGCAGAGGACATTGCAAACGCATTCCTCTTCCTGGCAAGCGACATGGCTTCGTATGTAACCGGAGAAATTCTTTCCGTGGATGGTGCGATGAGATCCTGATTTATTTTTCATCCAGTTGTACACCATTTTCTGATTTTGGGGTTATCTGCGTAAAATCTATAGTTTTTTGACACTTCCCACAGCTAAAGCAGGGGGATTCTTGTTTCTTCCACTACTGCATTGGCAAATACCTTACGGTACTGCAATGTCTTACACAGTGTCCACAAGCTATATTTATCCTGTTCCCGCATGCCCTGCGGTACAGTTTTTTATCTTCATGCAGACTGCATCTGCAGTCCTTTCTTTAGAATATTGATGCCTGCATTCGTATCCCGGTTATGAACTGCATGACAGATTGGACACTCCCAGATACGAATGCGCAGATTTTTCACCAGCGGATTCTGATATCCGCATGCACTGCAGGTCTGGCTGCTTGGATACATGGTTGGCACCCTGCGGAGTTCATTGCCATACCAGACAGCTTTGTACTCCAGCATTTCAAAAAACTTTGCCCACGAAACACTGGCTATGGATTTTGCCAGTTTATGATTCCGGATCATTCCCTTCACATGCAGGTCTTCGATGCAGATGGTTTGGTTTTCACGCACCAGCATCGTTGACTGCTTCTGCAGGAAATCATTCCTTTGATTCGTTACTTTCTCATGTACCCGGGCAACTCGGATCCGCTGCCTATTGCGGTTATGGGAACCTTTCTGTTTTCGGGAAAGTCTGCGCTGTTCTCTTACAAGCTTTTGCATCGCGCGTTCCAGATATTTTGGATTCGATACGGTATTTCCGTTACTGTCAGAATAGAATGTTTTGATTCCAACATCAATCCCAATCGTTCCACCCTGATTGGGGCGTGGTTCCGGTTCAAAGTCAATGGTATGAATTGCAGGACGATTATTATATCCCTTGTCTGATACTTTCCGAAGAAGAAACGCAGCCTATCGGACTGTGGGGACAACGCCACAAGCAGTACCTAAAGGAACATAAACACCTCCTTTACACTACAATGCTTATTGAGGGTACATTGAACTCTTACCTTGCCGACATTGACAAACAGGCACAGGAACGCTTGCTCCTGCTGACAAAGCAAATTGCAGAGCAGGAAAATGTTACCGAACAACTGAAAGCCGACAATGCTATGTTGTGGGTGCAGAAAATGAATGAAATTCAGTCCAGAGTTAGAGAAATCATTTACAACGAGATTATCTACGCATAGTAAGAATTAGGGCGGTAAGCCAGCTTTTGGCTTACTGCCCTTGTCTGCTCATAAGCAAAATAAAGAAATACCGTCAATGGCAGTGTTTGCACTGTTCATCAAGACCATTGACGGTATTTCTTGTTTTGCTATTTAAAAATATTTTGAAATAGCCATTGAAAAACGAATGCTAAACTGATATAATCTATTTAAAAATTATTTGAAATAGATTAGGGCGTGGAAGATTGGCTATAAATGAAGTGTTAGCTGCTTTAGCAGACGATACTCGTCGAAAAATTCTGCTAAAGTTACAGGAAGGAAAAATAAGCTCAGGCGATTTAGCTATCGCATTGGATATGACACCACAGGCATTGTCCTATCATTTATCAAAGCTAAAAAAGGCAGACTTGATTTACGAAACTCGATATAAAAATTTTATTTACTATGAATTAAATTTATCTATCCTTGATGAAACAATTATGTGGATAAGTAAATTACGTGGAGGTCAACAATGAAAAAGAAAAAAATCATTTTTTATAGTCTTATGTTTTTGCCATTGATAGTTGTTTTGATTGCCTTACATTTCTTACCAGAGCGAATTCCAGCTCATTATGATTTTAATAATCAAGTAACACGTTGGGGCAGTAAATACGAAACATTAATTTTCCCTGTGATCACAGTTTTATTTGGCTACTTTATGCTTGGTATGGCTAAATTCTCTTCAAAACAAGAAGAAAATGGGAGTAACAACGAAAATGTATGTATTGTGGCAGGAATTGTATCTCTTACACTTTTTAACGCTATGACAGGTTATTTCTTGTATGCTGATTTCAATTCGATTGAAAATCTTTCTTCAATTGCACTTGATATTAATCAACTTTTATTTGGACTGCTTGGTGTTGCAATGATTATATTAGGCAATATTATGCCAAAACTACGAATGAACTCAATCGCAGGACTGAGAACAGTATGGAGTATGAAAAATGAAACAACGTGGAAAAAAAGCCAACGCTTTGGCGGTATTTCATTTATTGTAGGCGGGGTTATTATAATCATAGTATGCTTTTTAACGAAAGGCTTTTCTTGTTTCTGGTGGACAATGGGCATCGTAGCAATTCTTTTGATTATTGACACCTACTATACCTACACATTATCCAAAAAATATTGATATAGTAATACGTGTTTATTGAAAACTTTTATATGTATTTATCAAACACCCTGCAAAATGTAAAAATCTTGCAGGGTGTTCTACTGTCAAAATATATGTAAGACCGCAAGGCAGGTCGCCCTGCGGTGATGTTTCCTATGTCGTGATTATCTGTCCCTGTCTTGGGATTTCTTTCTCTGCTTCGGCTGAGAGTTCTGTTTCCCCTCTTCCTGAAGCTGTCTGAGCCTGTTTCGCACACTTTGTCTTTCGGGCGGTCTGTGCTGTTTCTCGGCAGGTTTCTGTCCGTTCTTAACTGCCTGCTCCCATTCTGCAAGGTCTTGGTTATACTGTGTCACAATAGCCTCTGCTTTGCGGTAAGTTTTCATAAATGCCTGTACATCAGGATAACCGTCATCGGTCAGAATATCGGGGAGTTTATCCAGTTTTTCATCAAGTTCGGCTTCGATCTGCTGTATCTGTTTTTCCAGAGCTTTTCGTTCCTTACCCTTGAAAATACCCGTTGTTTCCGCAAGCTGCTGTCGCAGATTCGGGAGTGTGACCTCCTGTATCTTCTTGATTGCTTTCGCCTGTTTCTGTACCTTTAGCATAAGGGTCTGCATTGTGCGGAACTCGTCCATATCCATATTGAGGACTGGCTTGGGTGGCATATCCTTTTCACGGATGATGGCTTGCAGAAATTCCTTTGCCTTGCCTACGATACCTCGGAACAGGTTTGGAAGCCAACCGTTTTCACGGATGGACTGACCGGCTTTGTCGTGGATTTCGGTCTGCTTGATTTCCAGTATCTTTGCTTCTTCAATGCCCGATATGAGAGCCAAATCCGCTGTTCTGTTCCATTCCTGCCTTGCGGTGTTATCTGCTTCGATTTCGGCAGCCTTGGGATTGTTCTTACCTATCTTTTTTGTGGGGAGATACACGCTGTTCTTATCAAACACTTTCTGACGTAGTTAGAAAAACAACATCACCACTCCCAGCGCACAAAGCAAAATTCCCGTCACGCGGTTCAACATTTTCACATTTGCCCCGTTGGCCCATTTCGCTCCAATCTGTGCAAAGACCAGGGTACTGATGACACAGGCAATCAGAATTGGAATGTCCGGCGCGCCGCCGATATAAAAATGAGAGATTGCACCGGTCAGAGCTGTAAAGGTCATAATAAAGACGCTCGTTCCAACTGCTGTTTTCAGCTCATATCCGAGCACGCTGGTCAGCACCAGAAGCAGCATCATGCCACCGCCTGCTCCGACAAATCCACAGATAAATCCAATCACAACACCGCAGAGAATCGACTGCTGGATTTTCTGTTTTTCTGATTTATTTGCCTGTACTTCTTTCGTCGTCATGATCGGACGGATGATAAATTTCAGTCCGACAAACAGTGTCATCACTTTCGAAAATCCGCCCATGGTTCCATTTGGCACCAGCGAAGATACGAAGCTGCCGACCAGTGTAAAAATCAGAACAGATATCAGCATAATCACGCCATGGCGGATATCAATGTTTTTATTCTTTTTATAAGTCCAGGCACTTACTCCTGATGCCAGCACATCCGATGCCAGCGCAATGCCAATCGCCTGATAAGCCGGCATGTGTAAAAAGGTAATCAGCATCGGTGAAACAACGGCCGCTGCGGAGAGTCCCGCAAGTCCCGTGCCAAGGCCGGCGCCAAGACCAGCCACAATACATACGATAAGTTGTGTTATTGTCATAGTTTTTCTGTCATCCGCTTAGATCCGTTGCACTTTTCCTGTACTTTGCCATTTAGGGGCAGATGACTGTTTTCCTCCTCTTTCTGTTTTTGTTTTGTCTTATTTTTCTATTATGTTCTTCTCTCTGGCTTTCAGCGTTTTTATTTTTCCGTCACGTTCCTCCGAATCAGCTCGCATAATCTGAGAAATTCTTCCCTGTCTTCTCTGGAAATTCCGGAAAACAACGATTCTCCAAACGCTCTCTGGCAATCCTGTCCAAAGCGGATAATTTCTGATGCACTTTCTTCTAGCTTCAAATGCACTTTCTTGCGATCCGCCGCATCTGTTTCTTTTTGAATGTATCCTTTTTCACACAGCTTGTTCACTGCCAGTGAAACATGCGATTTCTGCATTTTCCGCACACGCACAATATCCACTGCAAGATCAAACTGGCTGTTATTCGCAAGAAACAGCAGAACATCCACTTCCGCAGCTGACAGATCATAACGCACCATGACCTTTTTTCGGTACTTGGCGTATTTTCGTTCTACCTCCACTGCAAATTGCCATTGTTCATCAAACATACTTTTTCACCTTCTTTTTTAACTTGATATTCTTATTTGTTCTATTTTGAACTTTTTTGTATAATAGTTCTTTTTTGAACATTTGTCAAGGAGTGCACACGGAAAACGTTCGAACTTATAAATCTAAAGTATTTTTATAAAGTGCAGAAAATTATATTCTTGACTCTATAATCATTGTAGGGTTTACTATAATCGTAACATTCTACAACAGGAGGTTTCCCTATCATGGAACGAAACTTAACAACCGGCAGTATCTGGAAAAATATTTTCTATTTTTCGCTGCCTTATCTCTTATCGTATTTTCTGCAGACGCTCTACGGCATGGCAGATCTTTTCATCATCGGACAGTTTGAAGGCGCGGCCGGTACAACAGCCGTTTCCATCGGCAGTCAGGTTATGCATATGATTACCGTTATCATCGTGGGACTTGCCATGGGAACGACTGTCAGCATCGCGCAGGCCGTCGGCGCAAAAGATAAAAAGCAGGCATCACGCTGCACAGGAAATACCATCACTTTATTTCTCGGTGTTTCCGTCGTGCTGATGGTAATCCTGCTTCTTCTGGTAAAGCCGATCGTACTTGTGATGTCCACACCATTCGAAGCCGTTTCCGGCACCGTCGCTTATCTGACGATCTGTTTCATTGGTATTCCATTCATCATCGCGTATAATATCATCAGTTCCATCTTCCGTGGACTTGGTGATTCGAAAAGCCCGATGTACTTCATCGCAGTCGCATGTGCGGCCAATATCGCACTCGACTATCTCTTTATGGGCGCCCTGCATCTTGGTCCATCCGGTGCCGCGCTTGGAACCACGCTTTCCCAGACACTCAGCGTCATTCTGGCACTGATTGCGATCCGCAAACGTGATACCGGCATCCGTCTTACCCGGTCGGATCTCTCCCCTCAGACAGCTGTGATGGGACAGATTCTTAAAATCGGTGTTCCGATCGCCCTGCAGGATGGTTTTATTCAGATCGCCTTTATCATCATTACCATCATCGCTAACCGGCGCGGTCTGGAAGCAGCGGCTGCAGTCGGTATTGTAGAGAAAATCATCAGCTTCCTGTTCCTGATTCCATCTTCCATGCTTTCCACTGTTTCGGCGCTCGGCGCGCAGAACATCGGTGCTGGAAAGCAGAAGCGTGCCGAACAGACCATGTGGTGCGCTGCACTGATTGCTGTCGTTTTCGGACTGATCGTCGCTATTACGATTCAGTTTATTTCCGTTCCTGTGGTCGGTCTTTTCACAACAGATGCGGAGGTTGCACGCCTCGGCGGTCAGTATATCCGCGGTTATATCTGGGACTGCATTTTTGCTGGAGTCCACTTCACCTTCAGCGGCTATTTCTGTGCCTGCGGACGGTCGGAATTTTCCTTCCTGCACAATATCATTGCCATTCTGCTTGTTAGAATCCCCGGTGTGCATCTGACTTCCATCTGGTTCCCGGACACGCTGTTCCCGATGGGCATTGCAACGGCATGTGGATCTCTGACCTCTATTATCATCTGCCTGCTGGTGTTCCGGTACTTAAAGAAGAAACCGATTCGTACTGCTGTATAAATTTTCTTTGGAGATATCTTTATGACAGACGATCGCAGGAAATCACCTTAATTGACAACGGAATGACAAGCGATCCAGAAAAATTTGTAACAGAAATCCGAATCCCGATTCGACCTTCGGATTCTTTTTAAAAACAACACCCGGGAATATCTGATTTTTTGTTTTCAGATATCCCCGGGTGTTGTTTTCTTTTGTTTTTTTCGGCCTTTTCTACCACACCGGCTTCTGCAGGCAGAACGGCAGTTCCAGTCCATTTTCCTCGAGAAGTTCCTGGTTCGTCAAAATTTCTTTTGCATCTCCATCGCAGACAATGCACCCGCCGGACATCAGAATCACGCGACTGCACGTTTCCAGAATCATGTCGAGATCGTGCGATGCGATGATTTTCAGATGTTCAAAATCGTTCAGAATGTGGATCAGTGATCTGCGGTTTCTGGGATCGAGTGCAATCGATGGCTCGTCCATCAGGATAATATCCGGTGTCATAGCGAGAATCGTCGCGATCGATGCCATCTTTTTTTCTCCGCCCGACATTTTGTAAATTTGTTTGTCCCGCAGATGCTCGATGTGAATCTGTTTCAGTGCATGGTTTACACGTTTTTCCACCTCTTCCTCCGGCAGCCCGTAATTTCGCGGAGCAAATGCAACATCCTCAAATACCGTCGACATGAAAAGCTGACTGTCGGAATCCTGGAAGACATAGCCGATTTTTTCGCGCACTTTGGGAAGCATCTCTTTTACAACCGGCATTTCCTCCACACGGATGCTGCCTTCGTAGTCCAGATTCAGTCCCACCAGAAGTCTCAGCAGCGTCGATTTTCCAACACCGTTCGCGCCGATCAGTCCGATGCTGTCATTTTCGTGTGCAGTAAACGTGATGTCCTGCAGAATCGGGACTGATTTTTCGTAAGAATAATTAACATGTTCAAAATTGATGTGAATATGGCTCATTTTTGATATCTCCCGACAATTCTTTTCTCTTCCCGCGTGCAGGCAACTGCACCAGGTTGCTTTTCTACTTCTTCCGACTTGTTGCAAATAGATGTCTTCCCACGCAGTGCTTCATCCCGTTACTTTCAGTACGGCAAAAAGTACAAGCCACACACCCATATACAGCCAGTCCTTCGCTTTGCACGGCTCCTTCGCTGTATAGTAAAATTCTCCCTGATAGCCACGCAAAGTCATGCTTTCATACACCTCATTTGCGCGGTCCATGCTGCGCAGAAGCAGCTGGCCGGCCAGTGTTCCCCATACCTTGAAATGAACACCCTTCTGATTCGGCGCGCGCAGACTGTACGCCTGGGTCATACGGTTTGCCTCTTCAAGAAGCACCGTGACATAGCGGTACGTCAGCAGCACCTGTGTCACCAGAATGGCAGGGATATGAACCAGACGCAGTGCATAACAGATTTTCTCGATGGATGTTGTCGCAATCAGAAGATACGCCGCCAGTACGCTGTAAATACCTTTGATCATCAGCGTCACCATGGAAAGCATCCCTGCTGTCAGCGGAGCAGTACCAATATGCCCGATTACCTGACGGTCAAAGATCGGATTGAACAGCCCCACAAAGCAGATGAGCGGAAGGACAATCCGAAGCCGGTGAATACTGTCGCGGAAGGAAATTTCACCGACAATAAAGAGCACAATCGGGTAAATTCCCATACGCAGCAAGCCGGTCAGATCGTATTTGGGAAAGGACATGGTTACAGTCAGAAAAGCGATCGTCAAAATAAGTTTAACCAGTGGATGAATCTTGTTCACCCACTGGTCCTTCGCTGCAAGCATGTCCATATGATGGATTTCATATAATGCATTGCCAAGTTTGTTCATTTTTTCTCCTGTTCCATGCTGCTCACGCTTTTTTCTTTTTGAAAAATCGAAATGCATAGCATGCGCCGACACAGACAACGAGAACGGCTGCGGAACCTGCAACTCCGGAAAAGCTGGTTCCCAGTGTGGAATCGGAATTTTTAAATCCATAGTCCGGCAGAAGTGCTGTTTTTTCCTGAATGTTTTCCGCCGCCGCATGTGCGCCGGTACCATCGTTTTCCAGCTCTGTCGAGCCGGTCAGACGCTCCATGGACCACTCAAGGCCGTCCGGGTTGGATGACGCTGCAAGAGAAACAGCCCCGCCGATCACCAGCGCTGCAATTCCTAAAATCACGAGTGTTTTCCGGAAGGAGAAGCGGCTCTCCTTTCTTGCTTCGCTGCAGGAAAGGAGAGCCGGGCGCGCTTCATAAACAAACAGCAGAACAGCCGCTGTAATCAGACCTTCTACCAGCCCAATTGCCAGATGGATCGGCTGCATCGTTGCCACAAATACGGTGAATGGCAGGTCTGTGATACCGGATGCGAGCGTTTCCAGCGCCACACTGAAAGCGCCAAGCTGCAGGGTCACCACACAGCCGAGAATCGAAGCTCCGGCAATTTTTCCCCGTGACATTCCCTTTTTCATCATTGGACGCCAGAACAGGAAATATCCAAGAAAACACCCGTAAAAAGCCATGTTCCAGATGTTGCACCCGAGTGCCAGAAGTCCGCCATCCGCGAACAGCAGACACTGAATCAGCAGCACACCGATCATCGTCAGGAATGCGGCGTACGGTCCAAGCAGTGCCGTCAGCATCATACCGCCGCAGAGATGGCCGCTCGAACCCGTGCCTGGAATGGTAAAATTAATCATCTGCGCCGCAAAGACAAACGCACCCATCACTCCCATCACTGGGATCTTTTTCGGGTCGCTCTCCAGGCGTACTTTTTTTACAGAAAAACCAGCTGCTCCGCCGGAACAGACATACATTGTTGCAGCCACTGCAGGCGCAACCAGCGCATCAGCCATATGCATAATGTTCTCCTCCTTTTCGTTTTCTGTTTTTTTCTTTTTTTACTTTACTACGCTAAAATTCGTCCTGCAAGCCCCCGTGGGGGTTATTTCTTCAGATTTTTCCGCGATCTTTTTTGTTCACTTTTACCGATTTTTTATGAACATTTTGTTTAAAATTAAAGGGTGACTTTTTAACATTTATATGGTATTCTATAGACAACACAGACGGATATCCCGGTGTCGGGAGTCCGTACACACACTATCTCGAGGACAGGATTCCTGTCCGATCCGCGGCCGCCTGCACGTCATCGGGTCGCCGCGGTTTTTTCTACAGAAAAAAGCCCTCCGGGCAGGATTCTTTCTTAATTGTAGTGCCAAAACCGGCCCTTTACGGGTTCTGGCTATATTCTGGCTGTATTTTCGAGTATTGGTGTGAATTTCATCTTGACGAGAAGGAGACTCTCTTATGAGCACAGAGAACTTAGAACACGAAGAACAAAACAGAACAACGGAACCGATCATCGATATCCGGGACAATGAAGCGCCCGCTGATCCAGAACAGGAAATTGTTTCCCAGGGTGTCCACAACTACAGCGCCGCTGAAACATATGTGTGCCCGACCGATCCGGCTGTTCTGCAGCAGCTCGAATGGTTCCGGGATCAGAAGCTTGCGCTGATGATGCATTTTGGATTGTACTGCCAGTCCGGCATGGTTGCTTCCTGGGCATTAAGTGACAAGGATTCCGACTGGTCCCGCCACCAGGTAAACTGGACGGACGGCGAAACCTTTAAAAAACAGTATTTCGGCCTGAATCGTTCGTTTAATCCGGTCCGCTTTCAGCCGGAGGAATGGGCGCAGATGGCAGAGGACTGCGGATTCCGTTATCTTCTTCTGACCACAAAGCATCACGACGGATTCTGCCTCTGGGACACCAAATATACAGATTATAAAACAACTGCAGAGGACTGCCCGTTCCATGAACATAAAAATGCGGATATTGTAAAATCCATGTTTGATGCATTCCGTGCAAAAGGCATCGGCATCGGTGCTTATTTTTCCAAAGCCGACTGGCACTGCCCGGACTACTGGAAAGAAGATCTGAGAAAAGATGGTCTGACATCCCGCGGACCTTCCTACGATCCAAAGGAATATCCGGAAGTGTGGAACCGTTTTAAAGAATATACGAAAAATCAGGTTCTGGAGCTCTGTGAAAATTACGGTAAACTGGATATTCTCTGGTTCGACGCGGGCTGGGTCTCTGAGAGCAACGGCCAGGATATTGAGCTTGGAAAGATCGTTGAGGAAGCACGTAAGATTCAGCCGTGGATTCTCTCCGTTGACCGTACAATCGGCGGCGCTTACGAAAACTACGTGACACCGGAGCTCTGCATTCCGGAAGAACCGCTGAACGTTCCGTGGGAAAGCTGCCTTACCCTCGGCGTTGACTTTACGTACGAATACGGCGATCATTATAAATCTCCGCGTGAGCTTGTCGGCATGCTTGTCAACATCGTTGCCAAAGGCGGCAACATGGCACTGAACGTCAGCCCACAGCCAGACGGCCGCATCCCGGTCGATGCCTGGGACAGCCTGAACGGTTTTGGCCAGTGGATGAAAACCTTCGGCGATGCTATCTACGGAACCCGCGTCTGCGCGCCGTACCAGAGCGGAACCCTTTCGTTCACACAGAAAGGTGATTCAGTCTATGTATTCCGGTTATATCCGACGGTACAGGAATCGGTAGAGGCAGAAATTTTCGTACCGTATACCGAGACGAAGATTTCGGAGATCTGTATGGTGGAAAACGGAGAAAATGTTGCATTCAAAGAAGTCGAAGGCGGCCTTTGTATGACCGTCCCGGCAGGATACAGACGAGGCTCCGCACCGATTGCGCTGGTGTTTGAGATGAAGAAAGAGCGGTAAATTTTTAATAATCGAAAAGGGCTGTACAGTGTGACTGTTCAGCCCTTTTCATAATTATTAAGATACCTTGGAAAAACCTGTTACTTTTTACAATTTAAAATTTGCTTTTCATTAGAGCGTGTCTGAAAAAGGCTTGATGTATCCCAAACAAAAGGGGGGCGATTTCAAATCGCGACTTATATGTTCTGTTCTCATTCTACTGTTTATCAGATTTTCCTTAATATTTATCTTATTTTTTTTGTATTTTTATCACCGATTCGGCAGATGGATTAATCTTCACCAAGATACCCTCTTCCAACTCCAGATAACCTTCCGTAAAATACAGACCTTCTCTCGCAGTCACTTTTGTTAATGTTCTTCCGTTTACGATAGCTTCTGTATTTTTCCAATGAATTCCCGCCAGCATTACATAAAGCTCTGCTGTTCTTCCTGAAATTTGGAGCTGTATAGTTTCGCCATTTTTTTCCATGCCACAACATGTTTTGGCACCGGATCTCTCATACAATGTTTCTTTTACGATACTGTCATTCTGCGGCACCACGGCCAAAATCATTTCGGTTTCCGATTCGCTCATACTTTCTCCAAGTTTCAGACTTTCATTCAGTCGAAGTGGAAGAAAACTTCCTTCTCGAATGTACACCGGTATTTTATCAATTGGCACCTCAACGCTCCTCTGCACCGGACCGGAAATTTCATCATTTAAATTCCACAGACTAATCCACCGTCCCTCAGGAAAATAGATTTCCCGCTCTTCTGTTTCATCAGAAACCGGCGCAACCAGAAGATCTTCTCCGAAAAGATATTCGTCCCACACCTTTGTTGCTTCCTGATCTTCTGGATACATCATCGCAAGCGGACGCATCATCGGTATTCCCAGTTTGTGAGCTTCTGCTGCTACACTTACAATATATGGACGAAGATTTTCCCGCAGCCACGTATAATAACGATAAACTTTCACTGTAAAAGCATCGTATTCCCACGGCTCTCTCGGCTCCGTTCCATGGAAACGCATCAATGGACAAAATGCAGCATACTCTGTCCACCGGAGATATGTTTCCTGATCTGGGAATCCATCATAACCTCCCGCATCAACACCCCAGAATGGAAGTCCAGAAGCAGCTGCAGAAAGGCCTCCTGCAATCGCATATTTCAGTCCCTGGAAACTGGTCAGCTGATCCCCGCCGAACTGACACGCAAAGTGTTGAGATCCGGGTGCAGCGCCTCTTGTATAAAGAACATGGTCATCTCCATATTTTTGTTCAAATAACTCTCTATAATTTTTCGCATACTGATAGGCATACGCGTTATGCATCTCATCGCCGCGTCTTCCATCATAAAAAACTGCCTCGTCCGGTACAACATCTCCAAAGTCAACCATACTTCCACGAATACCTGCATCCATACGATCCTTCCACTGTGCTGCCAGAAGCTCTTTCGCACGCGGATGGGAGAAATCGATATACACCGGAAGTTTTTCTTCCTCATCATTTTTATTTCTCGTAATCGGAAGCTCCTCCTTCGGGCATTCCGGCAACAATTCCTGCGCCAATTCCTGCGTCATATTAGGGAACTGCCAGGAAAACACCTTGAATCCATGACGTTCTCCAAACGATACAACTTTGTATAATTCCTCTTTTTTATATTCTCCATAAAAGGTAGCTCCTGCTCCTTCTGCATAAAAGCCGGAATGCGGAATATCGAGTTCATGGAATTTTTTCATTGCCGCCATCTGCTCCAGCGCAATATCCTGTAACGGACCGTTTCTCCATCTTCCGCCGCCACCGCCAGCCCATGGTTCAAATACCCATTCCGGTGGGAAAATCGGAAGCCCTGTGAGCGTTCCGTAAGCAGTCATCGCCTCACGTGGTGTTCCGCTCCAAATATAAAAATCAAAAACATCTCCAAGTGCTTCCACCGAAAGATAGTCTTGCACAGCATCTCCCACATCCATCCGCATCCGATACGAAGTATTTGCAAAAAAGCTGAAACCGTCACTTGTATGTACCAACGGAATATTTTTATACGCCTGATTTCCAATGGATGCAAGACATCCCTCACAAGCATCTCTCTGCCACAGCGCAACGGTTTTTCCATACTGATTCACGCTGTCAAAACGCTCTCCAAATCCATAAATGGCGCTGTTTTCATGAATTGAAAATTGAATTCGCGAAGCCGAAACACTTTCCTTTTCAAATATAAACGAAATATTTTTCAGATTTGTGATTGCTTTTCTATCAATAGAAATTTCCAGTGTTTCTTTCTGGAGTATCATCTCATGCTCTTTACTTCTGATTATATATGCATGCTCGGATTCTTCCATAGAAAATGCTTCCGGCTTTCCATCAAAGAAGCCTTTCTTTCCAGCGACCATTCGAAAACCACCGACTACAGGATAAATCATGAGCTCCCATGTTCTCTCTTTTGATTCAACACAAATCGTTACATGATCTTTCGTTTCCAGAACATGTCTAATTTCACTACATGATGTCCATTTTTCCAGATCCTGGTTTCCAAAGCTGTGATCCGCATACCACCATGCACTGCAAGTTCTTAAAAACGTGAGATAACGATCCAGCTCAGCAGCTGCTTCCTCCCATCGGTTTTCTCTTAACCGCTCATTCACTAAACGCTTTTCTACCCATGGATCCATCAGCTTCCATGGATTTGCAACTTCCTGGTTAAAGAAAAAGTCAAAACCTTCCAATGTCAGACTGTCCTGCCAGCGCTGTGCAATTCGGATTCTATCTATCAGATTTTCTCTCGTTGTTGGTTCTGCACTCTTTTGTAGCTGATAAATTTCCTTTCGTTCTTCCGTACTAGTTTTTTCCAACACTCCTGGTCTCTGCCAGTGGCAAATTCCGGACGGCATGACAAATACAATGCCGTTCTCCGTTTTTGTTTCCCCCTTTTCTCCAAAAGATACCTCAAGAAAAGTCTCTGGATCATATTCAAATCGATCCGAATAATTCACATTCAGATCTAATGGTGTTGGGCAGAGAATTTCACTTGACTGATGTTTTTTTCGATAGACTTGAAGATCAAAAGCCTCCTCTTTCTCCGGCTTTCCACCAAAAAGCATCCACGGTATTGCAAATAAAGCGTACCATCTGTCCTGCAGAATATCTACTGTTACAGAATACTGCTCTTTCGAAATTGCCGTTTTTTCTCCCTGGTCTTTTCCCTCTCCCAGATATGCCTGATCTCCGCTAAGATATGTCATTCCTTTTTCTACAAAAGCACTGCTACTGCCATCCCGTTTTGCTGTGAAAACTGCAAAATCCCTTCTTGAAAACTCTCTTCCTGAAAGTGCAACTTCTACTTGATCTTTTCGTTTTACTGTTAGCTCTGTAACGGTATTTTCTTCTTTCAAGATATGATGATTTTTTTCTTCCATGTTTTCAAACAAAACAAACAGCTTTTCTGCTGTATACAGAAGTTTACATCTTGTTGGTGTAACTGGAGACGGATTTCCTCCCGCGCGGAAAAAATCCCGTATCGTAGTCGCTTCTCCCCACTCCACAGAATCATATTTCAGATTCTCCGTTTTCTGTTCTTTTCCCAGAATAATTGATGAAACCCCAAATTTCAGTTTTCCCATAAAGAACTCCTTTCCCGCAGTTTTTTCAACTGCAGATTTCTTCTATTATTTCTCCATTTTTTCTGCACACAATGTAAAAATTTCCCTTTGAAATCAAAATTGATTTAGCGTTTTCGACTGTAATCTCTACTGTGTCATCACTGTCATTTACAAAAATTTCTATTATCTCCGTTTCATTTTCACGCGCAAAACCATATACGCGTCCATCTGCCAAAACTGTTGTAAACGAACCGTTTCGTATGGCAGAATGTTTTTTTCGAAACTGAATCAGTCTCTGATAAAAACGGAAACTCTCTTTTTCTCCCGGATTTTCTTGCCACGTCATACACTTTCGACAGTCCGGATCATTTTCTCCGTCAATTCCTGCTTCGTCCCCATAATAAATGGACGGCGAACCCGGAAACATCATCTGCACAACAACACCAAGTTTAAAGGAATCTAACCGATGACTACAACTGTTGATAAAACGCTTGGTATCATGTGTGTCCAATGCATTAAACATAGCCATATTAGTTTCATCAGGATGTCGCGACAATGCAGTTTCCAACCGATGGCCAAATGTTTCGGCGTTAATACTCCGTTCTGCAAAAAAGTCCAGCATTGCCTGGCGGAAAGAATAATTCATAATACTGTCCATTTCACATCCGTTCAGCAGTCGTTTTCCCTCTGCCCATGTTTCACCAATCAGAATAAGTTCCGGGTTCAAGCGTTTGAGTCGATCTCTGATTTTGAGAACAAAATTCTCATCAATTTCATCAATCACATCAAAACGATATCCATCTACCTGTACTTTCCGTACCCAATATTCCAGTACATTTAAAAAATACTCCTGTACCTTCTCGTTTCCTGTATTCAGTTTTGGCATGCCCGCAAATCCAAAAAAACATTCATAACAGTCCGCCTCTTCCCTTACTGGAAAACAAGTAATATGATACCAACTCTGATACTCTGATTTTTCCTGATTTTTTAAAAGATCAGCAAATGCAAAAAATTCTGTTCCAGTATGATTAAACACAGCGTCTAAAATAACCCTTATATGTTTTTCATGTGCTTCTTTGACCAAAATTCGCAAATCCTCATTGCTTCCAAAATGAGGATCTACTTTATAATAGTCCGTCGTGTCATATTTATGGTTTGAGGGAGACGCAAACACTGGGTTCAAATAAATACATTCCACTCCAAGCTCTGCCAGATAGCTAAGCGATTTTCGGATTCCATTCAAATTTCCACCCATAAAGTTGGAAGCTGTCGGTTTACTTCCCCACGCCACACAGTTCTCCGGCGCATAAAACGGATTTTCTTTGCGGAAACGCTCTGGAAATATCTGATAGTAAATCGTTCCCTGACTCCATTTGGGTGGCATATACTCCACAAAACACTTATTGGCATATGCATATTCGAAAAAACCAGAATCCGGACATTTTTCGACTGTGCCCCACGCATTATACCAGCGCGTATCCCCGTCTTTTCCCGTCACTCGAAAATAATACTGAAGATATCTCGCCGGCTTTTGAAAAGAAACCACTGCCACATAGACAACCGATGGTCCTAAATGATACCGCTCTAACATCCTTTCTTCTTTCGTTGTTTCGTCTCTGTGATTTTTATGAAAATAAACCAAGGTACACGTTTCTATGTCCCCACTTGCGGCCCGGAAAGAAAATCTCAGATGAAACCGATCCGGTGCGTAAATTTCCGGGTACATCCCACTGTGATAAAAAGCAGCCAGATTCATACTAACTCCTTTCCGAAAGTTTCAGTACCCGGCATCCATGTGGCGGAAGTATGGTATGAAAGCTCTTCATTTCTCCGAGATCTTCATGCATCCAAAGATCCCTGACACTGGCAGCTCTGCACAACAACACTTGTTTAAAATCAATCTCTACTTCTTTTTCTTCTGCATCTCTATTAAATACGGAAAGAATGATCTCTCCTGTTGCTTCTTTTCCAATCCAGATGGTACTGTCCGGATTTTTGGTATCCGTTGACAATGGGAAGGATAAAATTTCTTTTTTATTCAACGCAAGAAGTTCCTCATTCTGATAAATCCATGCCCGATCTTTGATCGTATCATACTGATCTGCGATATCCAACGGCGCTCCCGCAATCAGTTCCAGCGATACAGCCGATTTGCACTCCTCATCATTTGCAAAGGTATTCAGGCGAAGCATATCCGCATCCATGATCATGTTGTGGTCAGCAAAAATTTTTGACCAGTAAATCAGGCCTTCAAATGCTGTCGTGCACTGAGACCAATAATCAAAATGCAGTCCTCTGTTTCGATCACTAAAAGTATCCCAGCCTCCCGTACCGGAGTCTTCGTTAATACGCGCCATCTGTCCCATGCCAAACTCATTCTCACCATTGTTTTTCAAATGCGGCATAACAAGACTGATCATTATCTGATCCCCTGCTGCTTCCTTGATCCATTCGAGAACTTTTCGGTAATTTGCTGATCCATGATTTCTGCCAATCTGCTTTCCTTTATCCATTCCATCTTCGTACCAGGAAAGAAAATCAATTCGTAAAAAAGCTACATGGCAGTCAATAAAATACTTTACATATCCTTGCACATACTCTTTTGCTCCAGAACGATCTACATCCACCCAATACAATGCTCGATCTTCTCCATTTGGATAAGAAAAACGATCCCCCGTTATTTTTTTCTCATTTTCTCCATTATAAACATACGACAAATCTGTAATTTCCCGCACCGGAATATTTGTTCCTTTGACCAAAATTTCTTTGTTCTTTACCGCTGCCGGGCTGATCCAGGTCGGATTGTAGTAAACGCCGAGAGCCATTCCTCTCTCATTCAGATAGTCTGCCCAATATTTCCAATCATGTTTCCATGAATCATGATGACGAGTTAAATATCCATTTTCATTGATGCAGAAAGAATCCTCGATCCATCCATCTGTGCATACCATCTCGTATCCATATGGAACAAATTCCTTTGCTACCCAATCAATATTTTCTTTGAACCGTTCTTCTGGCATAAAAGTATTTTCAGTAAACTGTTTCTCATAGGTACACCAGTAAAGGGGTCCTGTTCTTTTATCTAATTTCAATCTCATGTAAAAACCCTCCTGTTTTTTTTACCTACGCTCAGAATCCTATTCCAAACGCAGATATATAACAGAAAACACCAATAATTTGTCCAATTCAAATATAATTTCCTGTCTTTGATCATCCCCTAGTTTTACTTTATAATACACTTCTTCTGGCTCCTGAATTTCACCGTCCGGTGTCACAACGTATATTTGTTTCTTTTCTCCTGGAAGTTTTGCCTTCACTTTTATCTTTTCTACACGCTGTGGGAATTCCTCATGTGTTCTATTCCAGTTCATGTCCGAAATTCCCGTAAAATTCACACATCGTATTGAAAATTCTCGTCCTCTCTTATAAATTTGAATCCATACCTTTCCTGCTTCCGGATACGGCGACCAATCAACATTTTCGAATATAAATTCTGAGTTGATTCCTCCTGCATACTGCATCGTCAGATCCGTCCAACTTTCCGGAAATAAAAGTCCGCCGTACGCGGTAATAAAATCATAATATTTTTTCAATGTTTTTCGGAACGAATGTTCCCCAATTCTGCAGTTGTCCGGATAATATGCCTCTGTCAGAACACTTCCTTCCTCGCCCAATAGAAGATGATATCCGCCAGAAGCGAAAATTGTTGCCATTGCAAGCTGCGCTGTAGATCCCTTCAGATTTCTTTCTGGTTCTGTTTTAAACGGATTCAAATACGCTGCCAGAATCACCCTCTTCTCATCTTTTGTTTCCCGAGCATGCGCAATCAAACGATATAGATCTCTATAAGTATCATTCGGCGACCAGACCTCTATATAAATACAATCTTCGCGACTCTTTTTTACCGAATCTACCGGCCAGTTATTTACTGCATTAAAAATGAGTTGTTTTTCCGGGTATTTTTCTTTTGTTTCATTGATCAAATCACCAAAATCATCTGCCAGATCTCGAATGACATATTTTCCATTTTCCAGAATTAATGCCTCTTTCGGATCTCCGTATTGATCCATATGTACGCCATCAAAACCTTTTTCCAGCGCTTTTCCATATTCCTGTAAAATCCGTTTTCTCCACGCCGTTCCCCTGTGAATATCCATCAACCATATTTTGTCAATGAAAATCATTGGTTCTCCATTATCGTACCGATAGCTGCATTCCGGATGTTCTTCCTGAAATGATTCTGCACCGTAAACAGCGCCATATGCTATTGCCTTGGCACCGCAAGCGTGCACTCCTTCGATTTTTTTCGCAACAGCAGTCATCGAACCTTTTCTTCCCATGATATCTGTATAAATATCACTCTCCGGATAAAACTCATCATGGCGGTACATCCAGTCATAAAACTGAATCACATTCAAGTGCATTTCCCTGAAAAATTCCTGATACTCTTCTTTTTGTTTATCTTCCTCAGAAAAACTGCTAAGAAATCCATATCTTGGAGCTTCTGTCCAGCAATTCACAACATCAAATGCCGTGTAACAGCTCCCTAGTTTTTCAGTCTTTTGAAAGAATTCTATTTTTACCAGATATCCACCCGTTTTTTCTGAAATGCTTTCCGCAAGTGGAATATACACTCCTTGTTCCAGGGTACATTCCATTTTCAGATTTTCTCCCTGATACGTAAACAACGAAACTTTCACGTGATTTGCTTTCGTCGGCCCTGTTTTTTTTATTTCCAGCCAGACTCTTTCCCCAATTTCATACTGCGTTTTATTAGGTATTACATAAAACCCTGTATTTTCCATCTTCCACCCTCTCTTTCCATGAAATGTTTCGTTTGTTTTTAAGAAAGTCCCCTCTTCGAAATTAAACCGAAGACGGGACTTTCTCTCAAGAATCTTCGCAGGGATCACTTCGTCATTTTGATACTATTGTTCTTTGTGAATTACATGAATTTCTGTCTTTTCCAGTTTAGGAACACTGACAACAACTGCTGTATCCTCTCTCCAATACCAGCCGGAACCATAATTCAACGCATTCAAGGATGCACCTTCTGAAAGAGAAACTCCATTCAACTCCAGACTTTCTGGCTTTCTGTCAAAACCAAGAAGAACAATAAATTCTGTCTCAAATGCATGGCGAAGCATAAAGAAATCTTCACCCGTTTTGCCCAAAATATTGTATTCAATTTTTTTTCCATCTGCATACCGTTTGCCTGAAGTTTCATTTAAAGCTCGACTCATAAGAACTGTATTCTTTTTTTCATATGTCATGCTTTGTCCAAGCTGCAATTCTCCATTCATAACAGATAAAATGCACGCTCCTTCCCGAATGTAAACAGGAATTTTGTCAATTGGAACATCCACCTGAAAAATTCGGTTTCCACCAACCATCTTTCTGAAATCCAACAAATTGATCCAGCTTCCTGATGGGAAGTAAATTCTCCTCTTTTCTCCTTCTTGATGCACCGGAGCAACTAACAGATCTGAACCATAAAAATATTCATCTTCCCAATAGACAGCCTCTTTATCCTCAGGAAATACCATTGGCAACGGTCTCATCATTGGTATGCCTGTTTTATGTGCCTCTTCTGCTGTATGAACCGAATATTTCAGAAGATTTTCTCTTAGCCATGCATAAAATTTATAAACAGACACTGCATATCGGCTGTAAGCCCATGGCTCTCTTGGGGTTACTCCATGGAAACGCATAATTGGTGAGAAGGTTGCAAATTCCGTCCAACGGAGATACGTTTCTTCATCTGCAAATCCTGAATAACCTCCTGCATCAACACCCCAGAATGGAAAACCGGAAGCTGCCAGTGTCAGGCCTCCATTCATTGCATAAGTCAGGCCTCTAAAACTTGAAAGCTGGTCTCCACCAAACTGGCAGGAATACTTTTGAACACCCGCTGCCGCAGATCTTGAAAACAGCACGTGATCCTCTCCTTTATATTTTTCAAAGAGTTTTCGATACGCTTTTGTATAATCCAGCGCGTATGCGTTGTGCATTTCATCTCCCGTACGACCATCGTAAAACACTGCTTCATCTGGAATGATTTCTCCAAAATCCACCATAGTTCCATCAAAACCTGCATCCATTCGATCATGCCATTGGTTTTCCAGAAGTTCCTCTGCTCTTGGATGTGAAAAATCAATAGCACATGGAAGAACTTTTTCTCCATGATAATCCGGCGTTCTTGTAATTGGCAGATCTTCTTCCGCACAATTCGGCAGAAGTTCCTTTGCCTGCTCCATGTCCAGATGTGAAAACTGCCAGGAAAAAACCCGCATCTTCTGTTGTTTTGTAAACGCAGCAATCTTATATATTTCTTCTTTGTTGTAATGGTCTTCCCATTTCCAACCAGCACCCTCTGCATACAGGCCAGAATGTGGGATATCAAGATTTTTAAACTTCCGTATAACACCTTCCATCTCCTGGATTACATCGTGCGTCGGTCCGTCCATCCATCTGCCTACCCCACCGCCGGCCCACGGTTCAAACACCCACGCAGGCGGAAGCAACGGTTTTCCGGTTAAGGCTGTATATTCCTCCATGTTTTCTAAGACGCTTCCCGTAAAAACATAAATATCTGCTTTGGGTCCTGCTGTTGTGATTCGAAGCCCTTTACTGACTCTTCCAATATCTGCTCTAATTCTGTAAAAACTGTTAATAAACAAAGAGTAACCTTTTGTAGAGTGTAAAAATGATACATTTTTGTAGGACTGATTTCCAATAGAACAATTACAACCTTCAAATGCATCTCTGTGCCACAAAGAAAGTACCCGACCTCTCTGGTTTACGGCATCAAATCGTTCACCGAATCCATACACCATTTCTCTTTCCAGAAGTGGTTGGCACACATCGAAACCTTTGCTTCCTGCATAATCATAGAGCTTGAAGTTATCTGCATCCAATACAAATTTTTCATCCGCACAGATCTTCCAATCATCTCCCGCTGTAATCACAATCACAGAATGTGCTGTTTTGATCTGATATTCTCCCTCTATTTCTGAAAATGTGTACGAAACTGCTTCGCTGTCAAAATCTCCTTTTTCTCTTGTATAAAAGCGAAAACCACGATTCTGTGGAATCAATACGGCATCGCACGTGTTCAAACCATATTCGTACTTTAATACGATCTTATTCCCCTGATCTGAAACAGATTTCAGATGTGTGAATCCAATCCAGTTGTCTTCGTCTGCATCTCCAAGTGTATGATCTGCATACCACCATGCCGTGAGCGTTCGGAAATAACCAATCAATACGTCCAGTTCTCTGCAGGCTGTCGCAGTATCTCCTTTTCGAAGTGCTTCGTTACAGAGACGTCTCTGTACCCAAGGATCCACCTTATCAAAAGAGTTTTCACATCGTGCATTTGGGAAGAAATCCATTCCTTCCAACATTAACACATCCTGCCATCTTTGTACGGTTATAATCCGATCTGGCAATTCATCGGGTGTTGTAGGCGTCAGCGATTTCTGCAGATGCAGAATCTCAGCCCGCTCATTTGTAGATGGCCATTCCAATGTCGCCGGCCGCTGCCAATGCATCATTCCATCCGGTAGGATCACGCAAGCACTGTTGGAATAGATAACCTGCGGTGTTCCTCCAGGTATGCACTCAATAAAGCTTTCCGGATCAAAATCAAATCTGGACTCGTAATTTGCATTTAAATCCAACGGATTTAAAGCCAAAACTTCACTGGTCTGATTCTTTTTCCGGTAAACCTGAAACTTAAAATATTTTTCCGGAAATCCACCGAACAACTCCCATGGAATTCCAAACATGACACGCCAACAGTTTTTTTCTACAGCAATTTTGCATGTATATTTCCATGATGGGATTTCTGTTTTTACCGCATCATTTTTTTCGGTAAAGTAATCATTTAAAATTGCTTTATCACCGCCGAAATAGGTCATTCCCTTTTCCGTCCTGGCTCCCGCCTGCTTCTCTGTGTCTGCACAAAATACTGCGTAGTCTCGCGCTCCAAAATTTCCGCTACTCAATGCAATTTCTATCTTATCTTTGCGAAGCATCCATTCTGTCTTCAGCACATTTTCATCGGACGGACGGGAAACCCTTGCCTCTTTTTCATAGCAAATCAGATACAAATACAGATTTTTCTGATCCCACATCATCCGTAGGTTTGTACTTGAAACGGTCTCTCTTCCGCCTGCGCTGTAAAAAGTATCCATTAACACCGCATGTTCCCATTCATTTAAATTCACCGGAATGGAAGGTACTGTCGAAACCGGTGCACCAAGTTCAACTGCTGCAATACCAAACGACTGTTTTTTTCTAGTTGTAATCATACTTCACCTCCAGGTTAAAATTTTGCAGAGAATCCGATATTATCCTTTTATGGAACCGTCTGTAATGCCCTGCTGCATAAACTGTTTCTGGAAAATAACAAACAATACAATAATCGGAATAATAACAATAACACTGGCAGCAAACATCAGTCCATAGTTAGTCGTATACTGCCCACGGAACAGTTGCAGTGCAACGGAAAGTGTTCTCTTGTTTGTCGATTTTGTAAAGGTAAGAATATCAAATAGGTTCGACCAGTATCCATTGAACGCCAATACTGCCTGTGTTGCAATTGCCGGTTTACTTAACGGAATAATGCAATGTAACAAGGTCTGAAACCTGGTTGCACCATCAAGGTACATGGACTCTTCCAGCTCTTTCGGCACTGCTTCAAAAAAACCTCTATAGAAGAAGGTGTTTCCTGCCACACAAGTGCCTCCCCACAGCAGCCAAATTCCTTTATAGGTATCAATCAGTTTCAATCCGTTTAAAATAGTGTACTGGGAGATCATAGCCAGCTGTGCCGGAATCATCATTGTGAGCAACAGCAAGTTAAAAATAGGCTCCTTTCCTGGAAATTGGAATCGTGAGAAAGAATATGCCATCGTGATCGAAATTAACAGATTTACGATAAGGCCCACTACAGACACGTATAGTGTGTTGAAAAAGTACGTCTGAAAATGGTTTGCAGTCCACGCTTTTACATAGTTTTCCAGATAAAGTGGAAAATTCGGAAATAAAATTGGCTCGTTCGGCAAAACACCCTTTACCTTCATAAATGAAGTCGAAATCATTGACAAAAAAGGAAGAAGACATATTGCTGTCAACGCTACTAAAATCACATGAATACAGATCTGACTGATTATTTTCTTTTTCTTCATTACTGCTCTCCTCCTTAAAGATTTTCACCATAGCGAAGGAATCTCTTCAGTCCCATGGAAATAGCAAATACAACAATACCCATGACAATACCACAAGCGGCCGCATACCCAAAATCGAAATAGTTGAAAGCCCTCCGGTAAATATAATCCATAACTACATCTGTTGTTCCGAGCGGATCTCCTTTCGTTAACAGGAATACCTGAATAAAGATATTCATCGCACCATTAATCAGATTAATCAGTAGATAAAGTGTAGTTCCTCTTAATCCCGGAAGTGTAACGTGGAAGAATTTCTGAACCGCATTGGCTCCATCCATCGTTGCAGCTTCATACTGATCTGATGGGATTCCAAGAAGACCGGCGGTGTAAATGATCATAACCCAGCCATAGCCCTTCCAGATTGAGCAGATCCAGATAACAAAGTTTCCTGTCCATGTATTCTGCAACCATGCTACCGGCTCTTTTAAGATTCCGATGGTAGTCAGACAGTAGTTTACAAGACTTCCTTCATCCGGTTGGAAAATATAATCAATGATATTACAGAAAACAACCCAGTCACAAATAACTGCAATATATAAGAGTACTTTATATACATTTTTTCCTGTTTTCAGGTTATGAATCAAAACGGCAACGATCAGGCCAAGAACCAACTGTCCTGGCACAGTAACCAGAACTGCTAAAATATTATTTCGAAATGCAATCCAGAAAAAATAGGCATCAGATCCTTTTGTTGAAATATCTTTGAACATTTTAGCAAAATTACTTATTCCAACAAATGTATTTTCCGAACCTGGCATAATGCTATAATTTGTTAGTGCAATATAAATATTCTTAATTTGTGGATATAATACAAAGACAATAAATAAGGTCATTCCCACTGCAAGGAAGGGCAAAACGGCCAACCATTGTTTCAGACCTTGGGAAAATCTTTCTGATAAAGGTTTTTTCATAACGGATACCTTTCCGGGCTGCTTTTTATCGCCCTATAAACAAATTTCCACAGGCAAGAAAGCCTGTGGAAATTTGTTTCACCTTTCTTGAATTATGATGCCTCACCTGCAAGCAATGCATCCAGTTCCGGAGCAATCTTATCGAGTGCGGACTGTGCCGTATCCTCATGAAGAACTGCGCTCTGGAATGCTACAGAGAGTTTATCTGAAATTTTCTCCCATGCCGGAGATGGGGTACGGGATACAGCTCCCTCAAGCTGTTCAATATACGTACTCATATTCGGTACTGCTTGTACTGCTTCTGATTCGGCAATTGTTTTTACAGTCGGGATCAGATGTCCACCGCCTACAGCCTGTGCTGTCTGAGAGAATTCACTCATTAAGAACATTGCAAATACCCAAGATGCTTCTTTCTTATCGCTACTCTCAAACATAACCAGATCCTCGCCACCGTTAACGGTAAGAGATCCGGCTTTGCCAGCCGGCAGAAGTCCTACTTCTACTTTTGCCAGATTTTCTTCATCATCATTTGTGAAGAACCATGGACCCTGATAACTAAACAGATAATTTCCATCGTAAAGACCATTTGCTGCATCCGGCTTTCCACCTGTGAAGCAAGGTCCAATAATTCCTTCATCATACCACTCAACGATAGTCTCCAGTGCCTTTACACTATCTTCACTGTTGATATAACCAGATGCTTTTGTATAATCCTCGTTGGTATAAACACCGCCCAAAGAGTGAAACAGTGGAGCCATAGCCCAAGAGTTTGCCTCCTCGCATGCGATCAGATACTGATCCGGACCAAGTTTGTCTTTCAATGCAACAACTTCATCGTAAGTTGTCGGAATACTGTCAATATTCAGTTCCTCCATCATGGTCTTACTGTAAACGCCTGACAGACAGTTTGTGTTCAATGGCAATCCATAATATTTTCCATTGTAATAATTAGTACTCAGCGGTCCTTCGTACAGATTATCTTTCAGATCTGCAAATCCTTCCAGATCATCAACTGCTGCAAGTGCTCCCATTTCAGCAAGTTCTGGAACCCAGATAATATCCATTCGCATCAGATCCGGACCTGTTCCACTGGAAAGGCTGGTAATAATCTGTTGCATCAATCCATCGTATGGCATTCTTACAGCATCAACATGAATATTGGGATACTGTTTTTCAAACTCAGGAATAATGGTATCCACAAGAACCTCTTCCTCGGAATCACCATGTGTATGCCAATAGGTAATAGTTACATCGTCTCCATCGTACTGGATACCTGAACCAGAAGCATCTGAGCCTGCGTTGGATGCATCAGCTGCGCTGGCGCTGGCACTACCATTGTCAGAAGAACTCTTTGTATCCCCACTTTTGGAATTGCTTCCGCATCCAAAAAGCATGGATGCTGCAAGGATTGCTGATAGTGAAACTGCTAATGTTTTTCTTTTCATCTCTTTTCCTCCTTTAGAAAAGTTCGTTTTTGTTATAATCTATTTTTATACTTTTTCTTATCTTTTCTCAAGACGCTTTCTTATCTAATCTATACAGTATTTTTACTTTATATCACTTTTTTATGGACTTTTTAACGAATTTTGAATAATATGTTATTGTGCAATTTTTATGGTATGTAATCATTTTTTTCTTTTTATTCATGGTTAATATACAATTCAAAAGAGGGCAAAACATATGGAAATTATCGAATATGAACCAATCAATTTGTATGACGGACGCTTTTGCAAAGTATTTCATTCTGACTGGATTCAGTTAGAAAAACCAAAAGATGTAAATTTAGCACCGCATTTTCACTGGCATAACAGTTTTGAATTTAACTGTTCTATTTCGGGAACACTGCTCTGTGAAATCGGTTCTACTATGGCTTATGTAAAAGATAATGATTTTCTTTTTGTGAATCCAAATGTTATTCATAAATCACTTGAAAATTCTGCCTCCTTTCTCGGATTTGCAGTGCTTGTTCCTGTTGCTATCCTACAGCTTTTTTTTAACCCGGATGATAAAAACTCCCCTATTATAGAGCAGGATGTTGTGAACAGACATCGAAAAGAAATCATGGGACTTCTTATGGATATCTACCGATATTCGCGATCCGAAAAACCAGTTGATCTCCTTGGGATGAATGCCTGCGTTCTCCAAATTTTTCATATCCTTCTCTCTGAAAGCATGGCTACTCCGGCTTGTACTACCCCCCCCCGATCAAAATTAGAGGATTCGATTTCTTTTACCGAATATCTGGCAGCACATTATAAAGAACATATTACTCTGGAAAGTGTTTCCGAACATTTTGGCTTCAATCCGACCTATTTTTCCAGAATGTTTGCAAAAAAAACAGGACGCAATTTTAATGTCTATCTTTCTTCGCTCCGATTAGACCATGCGACCCACCTCCTTGAAACTACTACTTCTTCTATTCCTGATATTTCAGAAGAAAGTGGTTTTTCCAGTTCCCGCGCTTTTATTGAAATGTTTAAAAAAGTAAACGAACTCACGCCAAAACAATACAGGGACCAATGCAACGAGCACAAAAAAGTGCATCACTCCAATGACTGATTTTTTTCTTCTGACGTGCAGGCATGTGGTTCTTCTAATACTGCACCGACGTTTCTCCGTATCCTAGAGCGTGTCTGAAAAAGGCTTTTACGCTAGACGTTGATATGCCTAACGTCAAAACAGCTCAAGTGCATTTCTGCACCTGAGCTGTTTTTCTGCTTTTTCAACTATAATTGCATCATGCAAGCGGCCTTACGCTTCCTTCCGTAATTCCATTCTCATTAAACGCATCGACTCTCACATACACCGTTTCGCCATAAATCAAATCCTTTTCAAAATCTTTCATGTCTCTTTTCTCCTATGCTTGTATAATGTTCTCAGAAACAAGGTGGTCACTACTGTTTCCAATACTGATACGCAGTTTCATTCCGCTGCTGACGGTTTCCATGTTTTTGCCATAATATGAGAATTCTTCCTGGTCAATAAAGAAATCTACATCCTTCTTTTCTCCCGGATCCAGAAAGACTTTCTGAAAACGGACAAGCTCTTTCATCGGACGCACCACAGATGCATGTAATGTTTCGTAATAACACTGAACGACCTCTGCCCCCGCAATATTGCCTGTATTACTTACCTTACAATGTACATGCACTCTTTTGTCCTGTTCCATCCGAACTTCAACATCCGAAACATCAAACTCTGTATAGGATAATCCAAAACCAAATGGATATAATGGTGTATTGGGAATATCCATATATCTGCTGGTGAAACGGTTCTCCAGGTTATCTGCAGTAAGCACATGCCCGGTTTTTACATCCCAGTAGCTTATGGGCACCTGCCCCACACACCATGGGATACTCACAGATAATTTGCCGGAAGGGTTTAATCTGCCATACACAATATCTATGATTGCTTCAGCTCCCATAGTGCCGGGTCTCCATGCCATAATGACAGCCTTGGATCTTTCCGATATCCTCCGCAGGTCCAATGGTCTTCCTGTAATTACCACAGTCACAATATTACTTGTACATTCTGCTATTTTTTCAAATAACACCTGCTGTTCTTCCGGCAAAGTCAGAAATGCCCTGCTGGCAGCCTCTCCTGACTGGGACTCATGTTCCCCAAGTACACATACAACCGTATCTTCATGGGTTATCGTTTCCAGCCACTGCTCATCCCTTGGCTTGTCAGACAATTCCTGTTCCACCTGCCATACCTTACACTCTTCATCAGAAAGAATATTGCATCCTGTAATACATTCTGCTTCTATCTGCTTTTTTTGCAAAACATCTTCTATTGTTTCAACTGCCTCATGTTCTCCAAAAATTGACCAGCGGCTTAAGAGTTCTCTTGACGCTGTATAAGGACCTGCCCAGATAACTTTCTTCTTCATGCTTAATGGCAGCAGCTTTTCATTTTTCAAAAGGACACAGCTTTCGCCAGCCAGCTGATATGCTTTTTCCCGGTTATGCAGAGTCAGTTTTCCACTCTTTCCAAGACCGGCAAACGGATTTTCAAAAAGCCCAAGCTGATTTTTCATCATCAGGACCCGGAATGCACTTTCATCAACAAACGCTTCCGGGATTTTTCCGCTTTCTACCAGTTTTTCCAGACACAGCATATAAGCAGGACTCATCATATCAATGTCTACACCGGCTTCTGAAGCCTGGATTGCTGCTTCTTCCATATCAGCTGCCACTCCCTGTTCTTCCAGCTGACCTATGGAGCCCCAATCTGAAATTACAGTTCCCTCAAATCCTTCCTTATCCCGCAGAAGCCCTTTAAGAAGTTCCTTATTTCCGCTTATCGGTTTACGGTCAATAGCATTAAAAGCTGTCATGACCATAGCAGGCTTTGCTTTTAATGCCATACGGAAAGGTTTTACATACTGTTCCAGAAATGTTCGCTGGGATATTTCAACATCATTATATTCCCGGCCTGCATTCACTGCTCCATAACCCGCAAAATGCTTCAAGCATGCCGCTATTCCGGCATCATCTTTCTGCTGATAGCCATCTACCATTGCTTTTCCCATGATCCCATTTACATATGGATCTTCTCCAAAGGATTCCATCATTCTTCCCCATCTGGGATCTCTTGAAACATCAATCATAGGAGAAAATGTTGCTCTGAGCCCTTCTGAAGATGCCTCCCAGGCAGCTATAGAAGCCGCCTCAGACACCAGTTCCGGATGAAATGAACACGCCTGCCCCAACGGAATCGGAAAAATCGTCCGACATCCATGGATAACATCTGCCATAAAGAGAAGCGGGATATGATGGGGATGCTGTTCCATATATCTGCTCTGGATATCATAAATTTTATCTTTACCGATCACTCCTAGCACTGAACCGGCATATTGAATGATCCATTCCGGTGGTAACTGTTCGCCAACAACACCGGTAAGCACTGCCTCTTTGTCAAAATATACACCGGTAAGCTGTACCATCTGTCCTATTTTTTCCTGCAAAGACATTTCTGAAAGCAATTGCTGCAATTTATCTATTTCCATGATTACTCCTTATGTTTGATCTGTCTATTTCTAATGTTCATTTCTCCAAAGAGCACCTGAGCTGTTTTTCTGCTTTTTCAATATAATTGTATCATGCAAGCGGCCTTACGGTCCCTTCCGTAATTCCATTTTCATTAAACGCATCGACTCTCACATATACCGTTTCGCCTTCGACCAGCGCGCCAATATTCTGCTCCGGCATAAAGGTCATGCAGCTGTGATACAGCTTGTCCGGAGCAAAACCCCAGAGGACGTTGTATCCGACGGCGTCTGTCTGCGGCTCAATGGTGATGCGCATATCCATGGTTCCGGTTCGCTCTGCCTGATACTGCGGTGCGGATGGTTTTTCGCCGTTGCCGAGTCCGAAGACACGAAAGCCGGAGATGCATGGATTCTGATTGTACGGTACTTCAAAAACAGTAAGTTTCAGATAGCGGTTCTGTACACCCTCTTCTTTTACAACGAAATCGTGTGGCAGATTAGTTTCTGCGTCTGATTTGTCTGCCAGGACAAAATAGTTTGTTCCATCGGCGGATGCCTCAAGCAGCCATCTTGTTTTATGCTGACTCGGGTCAATATATCGTTCGCCCTGACGCTCGCCCGGCAGGGGTACATCGATTTTATCATCCGCAAAATTGATCTGTACGGCGCGGACATCTTTTACCTCACCAAGATCCATCGAGATCCACTCACCCGGCTGATTTCCGGCGGCGCGCCACCAGGTCTGGATATTTTCATCTGCCGCAAACGACGGTTCTCTGCCTTCTTCACAGGACGATGCACTCATTGCTTTCTGATAGCTTAAGAGATACCACTCCGGTTTTGCCCATGGGTCTTCTTTTGCCTGCTCCACTGCCATCGGCCAGTCGCCGAACTGCTGATTGCAGAACAGAACACCATCTTCGTCAAAGCCTGCCCGCCAGATGCCAACACGACGCTCCATATCGTGGTTTTTGCTGATCTGCATTGTCGCGGTATGCCACCAGTTTCCATAGCGGTCCTCCATCGTCGAACCGTGACCTGCACCGCGCAGGAATCCGCCCGGTTTATAGGAATATGGATTGTTCTTTGCCAGATGGAACGGGCCAAGCGGGGAATCACTCTCGTAAACACCGTCACCGTAAACGTTGTATTCCGTTCCCGGGCCGGCATACTGGAGATAATAGATTCCATTGTGCTTTGTCATCCATGCGCCCTCGATGAACGGTCTCTGGCTGAACATAATTTTGGCAAACCCGATCTGCTCCTCCGTCAGATGATCCGCATCTTTTCCCTGTGCTTTCAGAAATTCTTTGAATTTTTCAACGGCTTCTTCTTCACTCAGCGGCATTTTGGAATGATTTTCTCCGACGCGCTCGTATCCGATTTTTTCCGGCTGACCGTAGATCAGTTCTTTTCTCTCTGTCTTTGGAATCATCGTCTCCGGGTCAAGCTCCACGCCCCAGATCGGAGTCACGTTATTGCATCCCCAGTAAAAATAGAGCTTTCCGTCATCATCGAGAAACAGGTTCGGATCCCAGAAATCGAAGGTTCCCGGAATGCGCTCAAACGGCCCGTTCAGGATATCTTTTGTGCGGTAAAAATCGCAGATCGTGCCACGACGGGATGCGCTGAAATACACATAGTCGCCGACCACACGCACATCCGGCGCATAGTCATACAGCGGCAGGCTGTCCGGCAGCCGGTGGCTCTCCCAGTGAACCATATCCTCCGAAACCCAGACGCTCAACGTCATGGATGCAAAAATATAATATTTTCCCTGAAATAAAATCATCGACGGATCGGCGGCCTCGCGGGAAATCTTGTCCTCGCCGCTTCTCATATCCTCGATAAACTGGTAACGGTAGTCCATGTTTAATGGATTGCAGTAATACTGTTTCTTCATGTTTCCTCTTTTCCGGATTGTGCGTAAAAACCCCTGCAACATGCCTTCGCACATCCTGTCTTTGTCTTATAAAAAAATTTTAGCATACTCCGGGATGAAAAAAAATGTTCTGATTTGACTTTTTACTTTTAGAAAACTGACTTTCACTTGATTTTGTATATGTTCCTTCACATGTTTTTCCTGTTCTTTCTCTCGTTCTTCATGCTTTTTGAACATACCCTTCTTTTTGCATCAAGTATTGGACAAATCTGTATTCCGATTTTACAATGGAAGTATCTTAGAAAAGCACGAAATCATGTACTCTGGGAGTACATCATCGCACAGGGAGATTTTTTCATGGAATACACAAAACTTGGAAATTCGGATTTAAAGGTATCGAGAATCTGTATGGGATGTATGGGATTTGGAAATGCAAAAAGCGGCATACATTCCTGGACACTGGACGAGGAGCATTCCCGCGCGATTTTAAAACGCGGTCTGGAACTTGGTGTAAACTTTTTTGATACCGCTGCCGGTTATCAGAGCGGCACCAGCGAGCAGTATCTGGGACGCGCGCTGAACGATTTTGCAAAACGTGATGAAGTCGTTGTCGCAACAAAATTTTTCCCGCGCAGCCCGCAGGAAATTGCAGACGGGGTGAGCGGAAAAGATCATATTTTAGGTCTTCTCGATCGCAGCCTTACGAATCTTGGCATGGACTATGTTGACCTTTATATCTGCCATATGTGGGACTATCACACACCGGTAGAAGAAATGATGGAGGCATTAAATTCAGCTGTCGTTACAGGAAAGGTACGCGCCATCGGTATTTCTAACTGCTTCGCATGGCAGCTGGCAAAAGCAAATTATATTGCGGATAAGAACGGCTGGGCCAAATTTGTTTCGATTCAGGGACATTACAATCTGCTATTCCGCGAGGAGGAACGCGAGATGGTTCCGTTCTGCAAGGATCAGAATATTGCACTGACACCGTACAGCCCGCTGGCTTCCGGCCGCCTGGCAAAAAAACCGTCGGAGCTTTCCAAACGGCTGCAGGAAGATACGTACGCAAAAGGAAAGTATGATGCGACGAAAGAAAAAGACGCCATCATTATCGACCGCGTCGGTGAACTTGCAAAGAAGAAGGGGCTGACGAGAATCCAGATTTCGCTCGGATGGCTGCTCACAAAAGTAACTGCTCCGGTTGTCGGGGCGACAAAGGTATCGCATATTGAAGAGGGCGTCAAAGCCATCGGTGTACAGCTGACACCGGATGAGACTGCTTATCTCGAAGAGCCATATGTCCCGCATGCACTGGTCGGCGTAATGCGCGAGAACCCTTGATAAAAAGTAACTGCTCCGTATCTTCACCGTTATGAGTCAGGCGGATATTACGGATGCTTCACGAGAGAAACACAGACGAAGAAGACTTTATGCAGGAAGCAGAAAGCGCAGTTTCTTCTACCCTGGAGCCTTGTTCGATTCGATATTGTATTGCTCTGATGAAGGAATTGAAAATGGAGCTTCAAAAAACTGCATTTGCACAGATAAGCGATTGTGTGCTTGCCCTTTCTATACCGGAAATTATAACGCAGAAAAATGTACGGACCGCCATGGAAAAAGCAGGCTTTCATGTAATAAGGGTTATGACTGCGACAGATGCTTGTGCCCTTTCAAAAGCACAAGATATGAAACATGACCAGCAATTTGGGGTTCGTGTGATTTCAAATTGTAAAAAGCAAAATCTGCTGGCAGAATTTTCAGCATGGACAGATCAAACTAATATGCTGGAAGGATTGGAATATACCATCGGAGAGAATACTCCAGAAATGATTCCAAATATGACGTACTATTATCTAAATGATACGAAATCGAGAGAAACACTGGGTCAGGAAACAATCGGATACGAGGATCTTTCCGTTGTGGCCGCGGATAGAACTGCAGCCCAGGGAGCCAGACTTACCAATCCTACCGCGAAGCCTATTACCATGCTTGTACTTTTCCCATGGACCGCCGGAATTGAAATTTCAACCATCCAATGGGGAAAGGAATGCATTCCATTAACCTGGCTTAACGAAGAACGACACATGATTCCCATGCGAACAGATGGTTTCGACATTTTGCTGGATTCCGGAATCAAAGGAAAAGGCCTGAACCTGTATCTGAAATCAAAGGATTCTAAAAGGAAAGTCAGAACCTAGAAAATGGAGGAGATCTGTCCTGAATTTCCAAAGGATGCAAGCCGGCTGAAAGCATGGATCGAGGTTGGAATGGAATGCGGCGATTTTACCCTGATACTGCAATCAGGAGAGAATCTTGCAAAGATAGATTTGAGTCAATTCACAGAAGAAAAGCCGAAACGCTTCCCGATAAATACCGTTTTCGTACCGGAACAGCTTCTCGCAAATGTACTTCAGGCCGGAAAAGAGTTTTGCCTGGGGGCGGAAAATCTGAACCCCACAACGAAGGCTTCTGCAATTGGAAAGAGAATCCAGATGATCGCCAGACAGACACAAGAAGTATTTGCAGACTGTCATGACGGAGATACAAATATCCGAGTCAGCACATGGATTGAAAAGCTGCTGGCTGTAAAAGACAATCTCGAATATGGAATTGTCAGTTCGGAACGAACGACGAATCGCTGGGCCTATATGGATGAAAAGCTTCTTATGATGGATTTCCGTACAGCTTTGGCGCAGAATTTATATCAGCTGAATGTCTTACCGATGGAAGCAAATGGTACAATATTTGATCCTCATATCCATGATGCAGTGCACATCGAAGAAACCGACCTGGTGGAAGAAGACAGAGTTGTCGAGGAAATACAGAAAGGCTACTTCTTCGGAGAAAAACTGTATCGACCGACAAAGGTTATTGTTTCTAAAAATTCCTGTCAAAAGTAATGCTCTGTCATATGTGTCTTGATATATACGAATCAATTTCTCAAACGCACAGATCATTAACCGATATATAAATTAAGGGTGAAGAGGAGCCTGTTTTTAAAGCTCCTCATCACCCTTGACAAACCCTAAAAGAATTTAACCGAATCAACCAAGTCCTGATAAGCGTTGAAGCAGCTATTCAGTTATGAGCAAGTAACGAAGCGGATTGCGAATATCCGCTTTAGCTTTACAGACTGTTCCACAGTACTCCGGAAAATCTGTTTCTTGCAACTCTCACTCCACAGGGCTGATTTTTTATGTCATTTCTGTATTTTTCCCTTCCATTTCTGTATTGTTTTTATGAAGACATGCTCTTTTTGCTTTTCATCTTCCTGTGCCTCATACTTAGATAATAAGGAATTAAGTTCCCTGTCCCATACCGAATAAAATCGAACGGTGTTTACTTCTTCCTGTATCGTTTTGATTTGTTTTTGATCTTGTCTCGAAAGACTCCGCATTCGTTTTTCTAGTTCCTTTTTGTAAATAGAAACCCCTTGCGGAAATCTTATATTGCTTGCCTCTCTTCTATCTTCTAACTCTATTCCTTTTCCTGATAAAACTTCTTCACTGTATAGCATTTGTAAAAAGGAGACTGCTTTTAAAGGTTGCTTTGTGTTCTTATTAATTCCTGCATAAAGTGTAACATTTGCAGTGAATCCGCCTTCCTGATTCGGCATTGCAAATACCGTATGAACTGTTTTTTCACCTCCAAGTTCTTCCAAATCATTTAGACTTACTACTCCTGTATCTTTTATTTTCCAGTTTAAAGCTAATGATCTTGTTTTTAATGCTACTGTTTCATCCAAAACTTTTTTTATCTGCTCTTCCGAATATAGAAGTGTTTTTTTCTTATAATCAACTACCTCACTAAATGTATCAAAAAATTGAACCCCACTTCTTTGCCCTACAATCTGTTGAATTGCTTTTTCTTTTTGTCTGGCTAATTCCAGCCAATTTCTTGATATTTCTGTATTTTCCGGTAAATCCTGTGTTGTAAATGCATATAGAAAATAATCGTATGTCATAGGAATCAGTATTTGTTCCTCATTAGCCATACCTGCAGACAAAATCTTCTCTTCTAAAATATCTATATCAAAATATTTCATGTATGGTTTCAACGAAAGAAAGGTTCCCTGATACATTTCTTTTTTGGGGTCCTCAAAAACAACTGCTCTTTGCTCACTCCAGGTCGGATTCGGCCCTTCTGCCAAAAATACATCCGGCCCTTCTCCTGTCGTAATTTCATTCTGGATCTCCTGTACTTTTTCTTCCGAAGCCTGTTGCCCTGATGGGATTACCATTAGTTCCACTCCATTATTTTTATATATTTTCTTCCAGGCTGCCACTATTTGAAGTACCGTTTTTTTATTTTCTTCATCAACACAAATTTTTAATGGCATTTCCGTTTTCTCAATTTCAATCTTGGCTTGTGTATCTGCATATACCGTTTCTGCATTTAAGCTCCCACTGACTAATGTGATGTTAATCAGAATCAAACCAAAAATTTCTTTCAACCTTTTTCCCATCATTATGCTACCCCCTATGTTTCTATATAGCACAAGGCTATTGCATGACTTCTGTTTTTTTACATATCATACAACAGCCTTGTGTTTTAACCATTAATTATCATATCCGTGACAAATTGTTCTTGTTTCTTTCACATTAGCAGTATTTCCTGCGTTACAATTTAAACATTTTGTAGTTTTTATTCCTGTTCTATACTGCTTCAAATCAGTTCCCCATGCGTGACCATGAGTACATGTAACTGTACCACTGCTTATCCAGCTTCCCCATACGGTTGACGATGTTATTCTTCCTCCACATCTCGGGCAAACTGCAGCATACGGCATAATTTCTTCATACGCAAAAATATTCTTACTTTCGATAACATCCGCTTTTGTTACATTGGCAGAAAATGTACTGGCCAACATTAAGGTCATTAGAAAAATGGAAATTTTTTTCTTTACCGCTTTCATACTTTTCTCCTTAAAAATTTATTATACCTGTCAACGTACATTCTACATTTGTATAACAAAAAAATACCATACTTCCTACTTTTTGTCAATCTTTTTTCTACATTTGTCTAATTAATCATTATACCCATGGCAGACTATTTTTTCTTGCCTGATCTTTATCTCAAAAAAATTTCCACATTCATTACACCTGATTTTTTCTACTCCATATCTGGCTTTCTGTAAGTCATCTCCCCATGCATATTGATGTGTACATACTACATTTTTTTCATTTTCCCATGCATTCCAAACCACTTCTCCTTGTACCGCAGCTTTGCATTTGGGACAATTTTCTATATGCGATGATGACCATATTTGTCGCGCTATTTGCATTTCCGAAAAACTCAAAATAATTATTCCAAAAAGAAAAACAGTGACGTATATTCGAAGTTTTTTTCTTGCTAAAAACACATTGTAAAATCGTTCTTTCAGTATCTCTGTTTCTGATACCATTGAAACAACTCCAGACAATTCTTTTTTCGTTTGTTTTGAAGCCACTTTTAAAATAACATTGCAATAATCTTTCCGTTGCGTCAGATTCATATGTTTTGTAACAGTCTCATCACAGACACATTCGATATCTATATTTGCCATTTTTTGCACCCACAGCATTGGGATACAAAACCAATAAACATCCCTTATAATTTGAAGAAACCTTTTATACCATAAATCGTGTTTTTTCTGATGTGTCAATTCATGTAAAAAAATCAAATACCATTCTTCATAGGAGTAATTTTCCGTTTCCAGCATTTCTTGTGGAATCAATACTTTTGTATTTCGTACACCAAACAACATAGGAGAATAAAAATCTTGATTTTCACAGACCCATATTTCTGTTTTTTTTATTTTACAAACTTCGCTTGCTTTTTTTAGAGCTTCTAATACGGAATTTTTTTGCATCTTTTTACATTCTGCAAATATTCTTTTTTTCCATATTCTATATTGTATTGCGTGAAACAAAAGACATAAAATCATCCCTGCAATCCATATATACAGCAAAAATTTTTCGCCTGACATCCACCTTCGAATTGAAACGTTTCCCATTTTCGTCATGATCGCGGTCTTTTGATTTTGTTCCCCGATATAATATGCCGGCATAGAAATCATAAAAGGATGTTGCCGAAATTTCTCTGTCACACTCCAAAATGGAAAGCACATTTTAAGTGTCAGAAGTATCCAGACTATCTTTCTCCAGTAATGACCGAGCCTTTTCCCCATTATTTTTTGTACAACATATGCCATAAATGCGACTATGCCTATTGAAAGATTCCACTTTATGATAAATGCCATCTGTAACTATATCCTCTACACCACTTTTTCTATTTTTGTCTGTCAATAAATTCCTGCAATTGCTTAACCTCTTTTGAGCTAAGTTTTTCTCCATCATACAGTGCCGATGCGAATTTTGCTAATGACCCTTGAAACATTTTATCTAACATGTTTTTTCCAACCGTGCCTATATAATTTTCTTTTTCTACTAATGGTACATAAAGATTTGATTTCCCGTTCCTCACTTTTTGAATAAATCCTTTTTTTTCCAAACGAGTAAGCAATGTTAAAATGGTACTCGGTGCAACATTTTTCTCTACATTCAACTTTTCTTCAACTTGAAATCGACTGACAGGTTCCTCATATTCCCATATAATCATCATAATTTCCTGTTCTGATTCTGGTAATTTTTTCATTTCTACTCTCCGCTTTTCTCTACTTTGATCAGATTATAGCATATTTTCCAGAAAATTGTTGCACTTTTTGGGACTGTTTTCCGCCTTCCGAAGCTAGTACATCGTTTTCGAAATAACTATACCACTCACTTGTCTGCAAATCTGATTGCACAGGCATAAAAGCCTCGGCGTAGCCCGCTACGCCTACATTTTTATACCTGCACACTCGAATCTGCATCCTGCGTGATTGGTATAGTTATTTACAAAACGATGTACTAGATTCTAGCATGATTCTTGATTTTTTCTTCCGTTTCGCATAGCTTTGAATGCACTTCAAAAGCACCGGCCAAATGGTCGGTGCTTAAATAATGGTTTCATCAAAAATGGTTCATCCTATACCACACATAAATATGCAAAATATCCTGCATAGCATAAAAGCATAACGACACCACACGTTTTCCGTAATTCCCTGTTCTTGTACGTCCCAATCCATAAAACCAGACCTGCCAGAATTGCGATTCCTGTGTCTACAATAAATTTAGTTTCAAATGGCACAGGACAGATCAGTGCGGCTGTTCCAATTACAAATAAAATGTTAAAAATATTGCTTCCGACAATATTTCCGATTGCAATCCCTGCATTTCCTCTTTTTGCCGCTGTCACAGATGTTACCAGCTCCGGAAGGGATGTTCCGAGAGCAACAATCGTCAGTCCGATAAAACGCTCACTCATTCCAAAGTATCGGGCAATCTCGGTTGCCCCGCTGACGGCAAAATCACTTCCTTTTACAACCAGGACGCCGCCTGCCACCATCAAAAGAAGACATTTCCAGACAGGATAATTTTTCGCTTCCTCCTCTTCCGGATTTTCCCCTTTTTTCGACATTACAAACAAATAGCCAAGATATACAAGAAACAGTGCCCATAAGACTATGCCCTCGGCAAACGTCACTTTTCCTCCTGTCATTCCGCATATCATTAAAACTACCGTAACAAACATCATAAACGGTATTTCATAAAACAAGGTAGACCTTTGTATTGCCACATTTGTTATTAATGCCGTAAGTCCGAGAATAATAAAAATATTCAAAATATTGCTTCCAACCACATTTCCTATCGTAATTCCTGCGTTCTGCTGCATCGCTGCGGTAATACTTACAGCAGCCTCCGGCATACTCGTTCCCATTGCAACAATGGTAAGTCCGATAATCAGCTGGGGAATTCCAAACTTTCTTGCTATGCTTGCAGACCCTTCCACAAACCAGTCTGCTCCTTTTACCAGAAAAAGGAAACCCACTATCAAAATCCCTGCCTGTAACATCATACGTATCTTCCTCTCTTTCTTTTGCATTCTTTGCAGCAGGTGTTATAGGCATAAAAAAAGAGACTCCTACTGCATCTACAGTAAAAGTCTCGCTATTTAATCACTTTCCGAGTTATTGAATATCAATAGCTGTACTGACGAAGAAGTGAACACGGTTGGCTAGCTACTCCCTTTTATTTTTCCAGTTTATCAAATCTCTTTCTTTTCGTCAATATTTTTGTTTCTCCTAGTTCCTTATTTCCAGATATTCTTATCTTCATTACACTTCTTTAGTATATCCAACTCCTCCTGATCATACGGAGTAAAATCTGCATGATACAAATCATGCATCCATACGGAAGTATCTACAGACGGATATTCTTTAATAAAATCCCATGCAATATGAAATTGTGTCTTTCCATTTACCAAACCGAAAAAATAACTTCCTATTTTTTCTCTTTTCCATAGCGGCAGGTGCGTCTGAATCAGACTTTGAAATGGGCGATGCATCCATTCTGTATTAATCAGCGGACGATTAAACTGTTTCAAAAACTTTACCATTCTTCGTGCATGCGTATAATCACCATAAAAATGAAATGTAATAATGTCCGAGAGTTCTATGTTTTCCCGATCCACCTCACCATGAAAACATGGGTTGTTTAGCCATTCATAATAGTTTCCCTTTACCTGCGCTCCCCACATTTCTATTGTCAATGGTTGCTTTACGTCTTCCTCCCTTAACCATCCTATTACTTTTTTAGCCATCGGAAGTGATTTTTCTCCTCTTCCTGAATTTCCCAGTTCATTCCAGATATTCCAAATGATAACCCTGTCATCCTGACCATAACGTTTTGCCAGTTCTCTTACATATTTCTCAATTTCAGGTGTCATCTCTTCATCATCTGTAATACTATAACCTACCGTGATCCCTGTCTGTGTTTCTTCGTCAAAAGAATTATCACTGGTTCCCCCAAAAAAAGCCCTCCACAGGTTCCGGTTGTGGTCCCGGAACTGGTTCTTTGTAAAATTGTTTTGCAACGGTACAATCATTGAATAAAACCGGCATGATTGTCATATGATAAAAATCCAGCAGTGAAATAAACTCCTCCAGATTTTTCATAAAACTATCGTGCTGCTGTCTCCATAATTCAAACGGCAAAAACAGGCGCACACTGTTTAATCCAAGTGAAGCCGCTAATGAAATTTCTTTTGCTGCCTCCTGAAACGCATTTTTATGATCATACTCCTGCAGCAGTGCATAAACGCCGCCTGCCGGTGTACTTGGCACAAAATTGAATCCGGAAATCCACTCATGCTCACGGAACCAACTCCATATCTCTTGTTCTGTCCACTTTCTGTTCATACTCCTGTTCCTCCACACTTCAAAATGATCGTCCTACGGTTTCAAACTTTCTGTTGCTCATTCCTTTACAGATCCCAAGGTGATTTCTGACACAAAGTATCTCTGCAAAAATGGATAAATGATTAAAATCGGAGCGGTAGAAATAACTATTTTGGATCCATTGAAGGTTCTTTATGACATTCTCCCTGCCAGCTGTTCTGTAGACAGTCCTGATTGAGACATATCGGAAATACAAATAACCAGCGACTAAATATAGGTCTGCAGTGGAAATTTTTCCGGCGTATCAATCAAAATCATTCCGTCAAAAAAGCTATTCCAGTGATTCACAATACAAAAAAGGGTAACTGCTGCAAGTGCCGGCTTCGACAACGGAATCAACATCTGTACAAGTTGTCGCGCTAATAACTGCACTCAAAGCCCTTTCCAAGACAAATTCAAAAAGAGAATTTCTATGAATTAAGGGAATTGCGCTTTCTTTGCGCATGATTTCAGTCATTTATACACAGTAAGCACAAAAACAATACTCTGCTACTTATTTTAAGCCGCATACCTCTTCAGCTCTTTCGCTACTTCATCCATATTTTTTTCTCCGTAAATAGTCAGCTTTGCCTTTTTACGAACTGCCATGCCAAGCACTCCTAAAATAGATTTCGCATCTACCATACAGTGTCCATAAGATAAATCTGCCTCGTACGGTACTTTCGACACAGTGGAAACAAAATTGATAGCATCTTCTGGTGTATTTAAATAAATGTTCATGTTTTTCATAGCACATCACTCCTTGCTTTTTCTTACTCTTATTTCCTTGTATTTCTTTTCTCTTTTTTAATATGCAATCATCGGAATTGAATCTGCTTTTTCTTCGCATGGCTCCTTCTGTCCGTCTGCGACTTCGTAGATTTCGCTGCTGCATAGCTTAATCTGTTCCATCATATCCGGGTATGGCTGTGAGCAGATGTCAAACAGGCCGATGTTATAGTTTTCTCCGTCAAAACGTCCCAGCACAAACTGATCATAGCACTGAAAATAATGACAGCCGACACCGTTTGGATGAGCCGCAGCTTTTTCACAGTAATGGCGGTAGGCAATTCCACGATCTCTCTGTGAAAGTACGCCTTCCAGACCAGTTGCCGGAAGTCCTGCGTCGAGCGCTCCAAAATGGAACTCTCCGATCATCACCGGCAGATCCACACCAAGGTCTACAATGTTCTGAATCGCGCTCGTCGGGTCAACCGCGTAGCAATTGATCGAAAAGACATCGAAATTCTCCCATCCTTCTACGAGATCCGGATCAGAAATCCAGGCCCAGCGCATACCGAGGATCATATGGTTTTGATCGACTGCTCTGCAGGCACGGGCCGGAATTTCCACATAGCGCCGCAGCATGTCTCTTGAAAATGCCCGCATATCTTCTTTTGCCGCATCAGACCGTTTGGAAATCTCTTTCTGCGGGCGGTACAGATCGGCGAAGCTTACAAAATCGGTGTTCCATGCCTTGTTTAAAGCATCGATGGACTGGTATTTTTCTTCCATCCGCGCAATCAGCTTTTCTTTGCAGCTGGTGCGCGCCGGATTGTACAGAGTCTCATCTGCCAGTACCAGATTGTCAACGAATGCCCAGCTCGGCTCATTCCGCAGGAAATAACCGATCATCCACGGATCGTTGGCACGCGGTGCTAATTCCTGTGCATTTTTCTTTGCCGTCTCTTCGTATTCCTCATTGAACACATCCGGGAAATCACGGAAAATGTTCTGCTTTGTTGTTGGAAATTCCGGAAGTGATGTTACATAAGGAATTTCCGTTGTTCCGAACAGCTCATCGCTACTCCAGTTGCCAAGGGTATTCATTCCGTGGGCTTTCAGCTGTCCAACAATCATTGGTCGCCAGTTTTCTTTCCATTTTTCTCCCCAGACGCGGTACAGATTTGCTTTAGAATACGAAAAGCTCTTAAAATTCCGTCTTCTTCCGGGGATCACATGCTGGGATTGAAAAAACACTCCGTAGTCACTATCGTCTTCGGACGGCAGCCAGTCGAGATTTTTTTCCAGACCATCGATCCGACAGTCAATTTCAGGGCCGACACAGTCCGGACCAATGCTTAAGAATGCATAGCCAAGCGGATCAACCAGCCACCACTTGCCGTTGTCTTCTTTGATCCTTGAAAAGAAACCGGTTCCCTCCGTCAGTTTTTTGCGCGTCCAACCACCGTATTTTGACCAGTCCGCAAACGGGAACGGTTTTCCCTGTTCCGCAAGCTGGCAATTCATTTTCTCTTTTAATTCCTCTTCCGAATGAATTTTTTCTTTCCATTCTTTCCGCTTGTTCTGTCCGAAGGCATCTACCAGCTTTTCATCCGTCAGATTCACCTCCGGCGCTTCTTTTACGAAGTCCAGATCTGTCAACACAATCTTCTGATTATGAAACGCCTGCAAAGAAGAAAGTTCTACTCTGGTGATCTCTTCCTGCGCAATTCTTCGTCCGTGACACACAATTTTTAAATCGCCCGCCAGGTTTTCCGGGAACAGAACGTTGCCTTCAAACCATGTACGGTCAATGCACATCTGTGTTTCCAACTTCGGCAGAATACCAAATCGGATGTTCATGACCGGCTCCGCCGGATCCTCTCCGTAAATGAGAAGATTCATGGAAACACTATGTTCCTCCAGTACTTTTACTTTAAATATAAAATATCGTTCTTTTCTGGAAAGGAACTCCGGGATCAAAATGCCGGCTCCCTCTTTGTCCAGCTCCAGCAGCGCACCTCTGTCGTTTGTCTCCAGAATTTTTGCGCCGTTTGTCAGTCTGTCTTTCCCAATACAAAAACTCATTTTTCCGTCCCTCTCTTTCCGGTTAATTTTCTATATCTGAATCACTTTTCACGCAGCCAGGCAGCAAGTGTTTTACTACTGCCTGAACTGTCATCGCTACATTGTTTTACCTTCATTTTAGAACCCGCGTACTTTTTTTCTACACCGAAATTTTAAGATTCTGTCCACTCTTTTAAGGTATTTAAAATTTTTCTCACATCTCCCATGTTACTGCTGCATTGCGGTCGCAGACAAGATTTTCTCCTTCTACTTTCAGTTCCGCCACCTGTACAACCGCTTTATTTCGATCGCGCTCCGTAAAACGTGCTTTCTCTTCGTCTGTAAAGTCGCCTTCATTTTCACCGGCATACGGATGACAGAAATAAAAGATAAACGCTCTTCCATCCTTCACGAGAACATCCGCGTGATGTCCCATTCCGGTGTCCATCGCTCTTGTGCCGGATTCCCGTAAAATATCCTCACACCGTGTCCAGTGCGTATAATCTTCCGATGTATAAACTGCAAGCCCGTTCCAGAAATCCGAAATCATCCAGATTTTTCCGCCGAGTTCAAACACATTCGGTCCTTCCTGACCGCAGTCCGCAACCTCTTCTCCAACTGCATCCCAATGATACAAATCGTAGCTGACTGCTGCGTATGTCCTGCTTTCCTTGTCCTCGTCCTTGTACCACATCTTGTATGTATGCGGTGCAATTTCATAAACGCAGGCATCAATCACGCGCTCGGAATCGAGATCAACCCGTCCTTCAAATCTCCAGTCCCAGAGGTTTGTCGAAGTATAATGCAGCATCCATCTCGGATACTCCCAATCGTTTGGAATGCCGGTGATGTAGGAGACATACATGTGATACAAACCCTCTGCCTCGATGATCTCCGGTGCCCAGAACGTATTGTGTCCCGGCTCAATATCAAGTCCCTCAAGTGTTCCGCGGTACAGCCATTTTGTGCCATCCCGGCTTGTTGCAACGCCAAGGGCTGTTCCATGCACCCAGGACACACCGATCGGAACATCCGTGGCACGGCGCTGGGTGTAAAGCAGGTACCACTGTTCTTCTTTTTCATTCCAGATGACCGTCGGATCGGTTGGGCAGTCGTAAATCGGATCCCGGAATAACGGGGATGGTAATGTGACTTTTTGTTTCTGCTCTGCTTTTATGTTCATTGTTTTGTTTCTCCCTTTCACGTTCAAAATTCCTTCTGATTTATGGATTTCCGGAAAACTGTCATCCAAACTCTTCTGTTTGTTTCTATTTTAAAAGTTTCACTCTCTTTTGGGTATGGAATATTTTCATCTGTTTTTGTCAATTTTTCAGCACCTATGGCAACGTTCCGCAAGTTCGCGTGCAGGCACGGACTTCGAATCGCTGACCGCCGAAAAAAAGAATCCCGCTGGCATACCACAGATACAGCGGCAACCAAGCGGGCTTTTCAAATGATCACAGACCAGTCGATCAGCCTTTTACGCTTCCGACCATCACACCTTTTTCGAAGAATTTCTGTGCAAACGGATACACAATAATCAGTGGCAATGCTGACAGAACCATGCAGGCAAGCTCAATGGTTTTGTAGTTTGCCGCAGAATTTGACATGGTTGTCAGGACACTCGATGCGCCGGCACTCATGGTCTCCCCAAGAGATGCTGCAGAAGCACTTGCCTTGGTAATCGAGAGCATATAATACGACAGTGTCTGAATATCTGCAGACTTTGTATAATACAACGTCTGGGTATAATCGTTCCATGTTCCGACTGCGGTAAAAATACCCAGTGCAGAAATAACCGGTTTGGACAATGGAAGAACCATTTTAAAGAAAATGGTATATTCTCCTGCTCCGTCAATTTTTGCCGATTCAATCGCACGGTAGGCATATCCTTCCCGATTTACATCCGATGAAATCAGGGTTTCGCTGCAGTTGCGGAAAAAACCGAATAATGCAGCTCTTTCATGTCTGGATTTCATCCCCTTCCTCTGACGGTCAGAAATCCTCCGGCAGAAAACGCATTCCGTGGTAAACGATTGGATTGGTAGAAATTCCATGCGCCCATGCAACCTGTCTTTCCTGTATTCCTACAGATATTTTCCTAAATCAGTTTCCTCACAATATTCCATCACCAGTTCCCCGTTTTCCACCTTCAGTGGATATGCCACATACCCCGATTCGAAGTAATTTTCCGCATTCCAGCGGTCTCCGATGTAGAGGAGCTGTCCGTTTAAGTTCAGCAGAAATGCTGCCTGGCTCTGGTAGGTAGTTTCGTCGCCAATTTTTTTCAACATGCCCCAGTCGCCTTCCATACTGTCTGCTACGGCGTATTTTCCCTGGTTCGGCGCCCAGCCGGTGCAGAAGGAGGTGATCATGTAGTATTTTTCTTCGCTTTTGATGACTGACGGTGCCTCGCGGTATTCGCCCTGCCATAGACGGTGGACGAGTTTTTCGACGTTTAAATAGTCCTCACTTAGGCGGTATACGTGGAGATCCGCGTTATCGCGTGCTGCGGAAATGAAGTACGCGGTGCCGTCCTCTTCCTGGAACAGTGTGCAGTCTCGCGACATATAGCCATATGGATTGAAGTGACCATGGTATACAAAATCTCCGTCCGGTGTGTCGCACTCTGCGATTCCGATGGCAGCGTCTGTGTAATCTTTTCCGTTTTCAAAATGTACCCATAATACAAATTTCTCCATCTTTTTGTTGTAGAGCACCTTCGGCCGCTCCAGATTTACTTTTCCGCCAGTCTCGCTTATAAGCTGCAGTTTCGTTCGCACGCGGTACGGCTCCATTTTCGATTCCGTCGTCAGAATGTGGTTCCGAAATTCCCAGTTCCGCAGGTCTTTCGAACGGTAGCAGCTCACATAATAATTCTCTCTCCGGTCCTCACCGTACCAGTAAAAATAGCCGCCGTATGAAAGCATCCATCCTCCGTGCGCGTGAATCGGGTTTCCATCAATATCATTCCATAAGGTTCCGTTTTTAAACATCTTATCTCTCCTTTTCTTTTGCATCTGTAAACTGGATATTTCTGCAGTTTTTCATACAAATCGTACCGTGAATTTTTCCGCCGCGAAAAACGAAATTCGATATTTCAGGTCCCACCGTTTCGAATTCGGTCAGCTCAACGGCATTGCAGGGAACCATATTTCTCTCCGTCGTACGGTAAAAAAATAAAGATATTTTTTCTTTCATTCTGTTATCCTCTGTGCGTCCGCCGGTACTCATTCGGCGTCACGCCATATTTTTCTTTAAAAATTTTTGAAAAATACTGGCTCTTCTGATATCCTACGCTTTCCATGATTTCATGTACCCATCGATCTGTTCCGCTGAGCAGTTCTGCCGCTTTTTCCATCTTCACATCCGTAATATACGCGGAAAGATTTTTCCCTGTCTCTTCTTTAAATGTTTTTGACAGATACGCCGGATGCAGATGCGCCACTTCTCCTAAAATTTCCAGTGAGAGATCTTCGCCCACATGCTCTGCGATATACTTTTTCACGGCCGAAATACCGTCGTCTGGAAAACTTTCTTCTTTTTCGAAAAATTTTTCCATCACATGTTCCAGTGATATCTGGAAATCCTTTTTCAGGATAGGCTTTACGAGGTATTCTGTCACTCCATAGCGGAGCGCCTGCTGAGCATATTCAAATTCACTGTAGCCGGACAGAATAATTGTTTTCGTCGGATAATTTTTCTCGTCAATATACTTCACCAGATCCAGCCCTGACACGCGCGGCATGCGGATATCTGTCACCAGAAGTTCCGGCTTTTTCTGCTCAATCAGATCGCGCGCAATAGAGCCGCCCGACGCCGTCAGTACTTCTTCGAAGCCATAGCTTTTCCAGTCCACCAGTTTTTTGAGATACTCGGTCATATAGGACTCATCGTCCACCAACAATACTTTCATAGGTAATTCCCCCATCTTTTTCTCTGTGCTCCGGAACCTTTTGTTTTTTTCTCCGCAAAAACTCCAGATTCTCACAGCCTCTTTACAGTCTTTCTTTCCCGTCAATCACAAAGAAAACGCACAATCCCTTCCAAATACTTCCTCCAAACTGCAGGCTGCTCTGTTCCCCATAATAATTGACAAGCCGCTGATTTACATTCCAGAGGCCGACACCCTCTTTTTCATCGCGGTTTTTCCTTGCCAGCCGTTCTTTCAGTGCCGCAATCTGTTCCTCTGTCAGTCCATTCCCGTCGTCTGATATTTCGAAACAAATTTCGTCTTTTACTTTTTGATACACCTTTACATAAATATGCTTTGCATTTTCCCGCTCCTCGATCGCATGCTCAATTGCATTTTCGATGATCGGCTGCAGAATCAGCGGTGGAATTTTACATGCAGCAAGTTCTGGATCGGATTCTATTTCATACTCGATGTTTTTTCGCATCGCCATGATTTCCAGATACGACCGCGCATAGTCAATTTCCTCCTGAATCGTCGTAATTGACTTTTTCCGTGTACAATAACGGTAATACTGCGACAGATGCACTGCCATCTCTGTCACGGCATCGGGATTGTCCGCCGCGGTGACAATGAAGGAAAGGCTGTTGTACAGAAAATGCGGGTTGATCTGAAGCTGCAACTGCCGCATTTCTGCTTCGTTTCGAAGTTCCTGTTCTTTTACCGTTGCCTCCAGCAATTCATGCGTGCGGCGCACCATATGGTTAAATTGACGAAATACATAGGCGAATTCATTTTTCGGCATTTTGTAAATCTGCACGGTCAAATCTCCCACTTCCACCTGTTTCAGTTTTTCAGTCAGCAGATTCATCTGCATCAAAATATTTTTTACAAACAGAGAAATGTAAATCATTCCAAAAATCAGAATTGCCCCGAGCATAATGCCTGAGATCGTCATAATATTCCGCACCTGCCGCATCATCTGCCTTGTCGGATAATAGGAAACCAGCTGCATTCCATTTTTTGTTTCATCTGAACGCACAATCTGATATTTCTGTTTTCCCACACGCACCTCGCAGACTTTTTCATTACTCTGTCGTATGATTCCTGCAATATTCTGCTCCACAGATTTCTGCGAAAGCACATTGATTTCTCCACCAAACATTAAAATACTGCCTCCCTGGTCCATTCCCGCAGCCATCTCCTTGATTTCATACAGAAAATCCTGATCCATTCGGAGCACCAGCCAGACCTCCTGATCTTCTCCCATCCATTCCACAGTTCGTCTTCGCATATAAAAAATTTCCTGTTTATTGGCTGATTTCCACTGACTTTCCTTATTGTTTTCCCAGAAAGAATCCTCAAAATATCCCTGCCGCAGCGTGCTGATCTCCCGCCCGGATTTCGGCCAGTACAGCGTCATACCACTCATTCCGACCGTTCTTCCCTGACGTTCCTGAAAAAAGCTTTTCATTTTATTAATTTGCTGTACATATTCATAAACATCGTTGTTTTCAATTGCCGCATAGAGATTCTGCATATTTTCTCCATATAAAATACCATCTGCTTCAATTTCAATCTCTTTCCCCTTTTGTTCCAGAAGCGTTGCTGCATATTTTGTCTGAAGCTGTGCCGTCTGAATCAAAGATGCTTTCAAATTTGCCGTGCTCTGCCAGGACAGAAGCAGAAAGCTGGCAAGAATGATCAACAGAAAAACGGTAAAAATTCCAAAAATTGAACGTACTCTTTTCATATGCTTCCCCTCTCATTTTCTGCCCCTATTTTATCAGATTTTTCTGCTGACGCAAACCATTGTGAGATGCAAAGGCAGGGAATCGCCATGTTTTGACAACTCCCTGCTTTTTATTTTTGACTTTTCGGATCTTTTCGATCAGGCAGCTCTTATTTTACCGACTGATACCACTCATTAACCTCTTTTGTGATATCATCGCCGCCCTGTGCTTTCCAGTCTTCTACAAACTGATCAAATGCAGACGGATCTTCTTTTCCATAGATAATGTTTGTGTAAACCTGTTTCTCCATGGTCTGGAGCTGCTCCCATTTTTTCTTCATAGTATCGGTCGGAGCCGCATTGAACAGACTGGTCAGAAGTTCATCCTGATGCTCTGCTGCAATAACATAACCTTCTGCCATCGCCGGTGCGCTCTCAAAATACGATAATGCCGTTCTCTCAGCACCTGTTGTCGGTTCTTCCCCTGCCTGAAGCTTCAGATACATTTCTACGCTTTCAACAGGTGAATTTTTCAGTACAGTAGATTTTCCAGGCATAAATGGATCTGTCACCGGCGGATCAAATTTGGTTGTATCATACACAACTTCACCGTCTACAATATCGTAATCATAACCTTCCAGATAGCCATTCACAAAATCTCCTGTGCCGAATACAGCGTCATACAACCAATCATAATAAGTAAAGAAGGCTTCCATGTTGTTAAAATTTTTGTTGAACATCAGCCAGCCATCGTTGATCTGTCCCATCTGATAAGTCGGCTCACCATTCTCCTGCAGAATATTCGGATATCCTTTTACAACCGCATTTGGATCAGCAGAAGTAACATCTGCAACAGAGTCAATTGTCCACGGTCTTCCAACAAAGATACCTGCTTTTCCTTCGGTAAACTGTGTCATGGCATCCCACGCACCCGTTGCTGCAGCTTCCTGGAAAATCCAGCCATTTTTATGCCATTCGGCCATACGGGTCAGTGCTTCTTTATTTTCCTCGTTGATGGAGCCATACTGCAAATTTCCATCTTCATCTTCCTGCCATACGCCCGGAATGAATTTCCCGGAATACGCAGAGAACACGTTGACCGGATCAGAAACCCATCCGGTATTGTAAATATCATTTCCGGAATAGGTGAATCCATACGTATCATCTTTGCCGTTTCCATCTGGGTCGTCTTCTGTAAACGCCTTGATGACAGCTTCAAACTCGTCCAGATTGGTCGGTGCCTGAAGCCCCAGATTGTCCAGCCAGTCCTGACGGATGACCATGATTTCTTCTGCATCCATGCACGGTGTGCAGGCAATTCCATACGTTTTTCCATCCTTCATAACCGGATAGAAGGTTTCCGGATATTTATCATAGATCTCTTTCAGACGATCCGGCATATATTTTTCGATATCGTCATCAATTGCTTTGACCTGTCCGGATTCAATCATATCGGAAATCATCTGTGTTCCATAAACAGGAAATATATCGGGAAGTTTTTCAGAACCTGTCAGTGCCAGACGCAGCTTGGTGTCATAGTTGCTGGCATCTCCGCCGAGAAGCGTTGTTTCCATCTTTAATCCCAGTTTTTCCTCGGTCAGACGCGTCATCGGGTTATTGTTGATGTCCTCTCCATCACCATATCTTCCTGTGTTCTCGTCCAGCTGTTTTGCAATGGTAATTGTCAGTGTCGGCTCGTACTTTCCATCTGCATTTTTCGTTGCGGTTTCCTGCTGCGCAGATCCACCATCCTTGCCGCACCCACTCATCAACATCATTGCTGCCATTGCCGCTGATAAGATTACTGTACTCTGTTTTCTTTTCATGCCTCTTTTCCTCCATCATTTATTTTATAATGTTACAGCACGTTTTTCAAACCGGATTTTTTCAGAAAAATCTCTCTCATAAAATTATTCTTTGACTGCTCCCATAACGATACCTTTTACGAAGTATTTCTGCAGGAACGGGTAAACCAGAAGAATCGGAAGCGCTCCGATAAATACCTGTGCCGCTTTAATGGTACGTTCCGACATAGCCAGCGCAGATGCCGGATCCAGCGACAGATCCTGATTGTTTCCCTGCACAACGATCACCTGCAGGAAGGATGCCAGCGGATAGTTTTTCGTATCGGACATGTAAAGGATTCCGGTGAACCACTCGTTCCAGTAACCAACCATGATGAACAGTGCTACGGTTGCGAGACCTGCTTTGGAGAGCGGAAGGTAAATCTTTCGAAGTACGGTAAAGAAGCTCGCTCCGTCGATCAGTGCCGCCTCTTCGAGGGATTTCGGAATCGACTTGAAGAAGTTCATGATCAGAATCAGGTTGTAGCATCCGAACGCTCCCGGAAGAATGTAAACCAGGAAGTTGTTTTTCAGTCCTAAAGAAACATTGACCATGTAGCTTGGGATCAAACCGCCGCCGAACAGCATCGTGAATACGAAGAACCACATGAGCGGTGTTCTGCCGCGGAATTCTTTGGAAAGTGCATAGCCTGCTGTCGTGATGACGAACATGCTGAGCAGTGTTCCAAATGAGGTTCGGAGGAATGCAATGATCATGGACCGGATGAAGTTATTGTTGTTAAAAGTTTTTACATAGGCCAGCGGTGTGAAATCGATGGGCCAGAAGGTAACGGCTCCGCTGTTTGCAGCACTCTTTCCGCTGAAAGAGATTGCCAGCAGGTTCCAGAGCGGAAGGATGCAAAGCAGTGCCATGGTTACCAGAAAAATCGTATTGCAGACAACGAATACTTTTCTGCTTGTCGATGTATGACGCATGTTTATGTCCTCCCTCTTAGAAAATTCGATATCCCGCTACCTTATAGGCGATGCGGTAAGAAGCAACAGTAAGCAGCAGACTGATTCCCGATTTGAACAGGCCGACGGCGGTACCAAAGCTGTACTGTCCATTGATCAGTGACTGACGGTAAACGTAGGTGTCGATGATATCACCGGTGCTGTAAGTCAGTGGGGAATACAGGTTGAAGATCTGGTCGAACCCGGCATTCAGGACGTTTCCAAGGCTTAACGTTGCCATGACGATGATCATCGGCATGATGCCCGGAAGTGTAATGTGCCATGTCTGTTTCCAGCGGTTAGCGCCGTCCATCTCGGCTGCCTCGTAGAGGCTCTGGTCAATGTTGGAGATGGCTGCCAGATAAACGATCATTCCAAATCCGAAGCCCTTCCACAGGTCGGACGCAACGACGATCTGTCGGAACATGCCCGCCTCGCCGAGGAAGAAAATCGGATCAATACCGAATTTCTGAAGTACCATGTTGACGATACCGTCGGTTCCGAGGATATCGCGGAGCATTCCGGCTACAGTAACCCAGGAAAGGAAATGCGGCAGGTAAACCAGCGTCTGGATTCCTTTTTTCAGTCCTATGTTATGTACTTCATTCAGAAGCAGTGCCATGATAATCGGAACAATCAGTCCCAGAATAATTTTGCTGACAGCGATGATCAGCGTATTGATGATCGCCTGATACGATTCTTTGAATTCGAAGATCTGTCGGAAGTTATCCATTCCTACAAACTGTGAACCGGTGATGCCAAGCCACGGCTTGTAATCCTGGAATGCCATCACCAGACCGCCCATCGGCACATAGCAAAAAATAATTGCCAGCACGAACGATGGTAAAATCAGTACATACAGCGGCCAGTTATGCTGAACTTCCTGCTTCCAGGTTCTCTTCTGCTTCAACGCCGTTCCTTTTCCTGCTTTTTTCATTACAGCTCTCCCTCTCTTTCTTTCCTATTCCGAATCAGGAGTTCCGCAAAAAACATTTCGCTGCCATATCTGATTCTCAATAGTTCCGTGAATTTGTTTCTTTTTCTTTGTGGTTTTATTATATCTCCGTCATAGTGCCGAAAAACACACCACAAAATTAAGGTTGTGACCACTGGATTAATGTGTTTTGGGATATTATTAAAAATAACGCATGAAATTTTCTACTCCAAATCGCAAAAATTTCATACGCTATTTTAAAATTTTTTCTTATTTTCAAATGTCTGTTTTCTGCTTTTTCAAATTCTTTAATCGTCGTTCTCTGTCACATACAATCCATGGTATCTTCCTTCATATGAAGCTGCGCCCAGTGCTCCGGTTCTTCCTTATCCTTGATAAAAACGCTCCTGTATTCTACCGATGGAAAATCTGTCCGCACATCCGATTCTTTCCGGCAAAGTTCTTCTTTTTCTTTTATCGGCACATCTGCTCAGTAATACCATGGGGAAACGCCTGCGAAGCGGCAGAAATCATAGATTACATAAATAGTTCCGCGCCGGTTTCTTCTTTTAAAACTGCCTTGGCCTGTAATATCTTCTGCAAATCATCCGCCAGATTCCGTGCTGCAATCTGAACCTTCAAAAAACCTCCAAACTGAATCACTCTGTATGATTTCAGTTTGAAGGTTCTGGTCATTCTTTATTCCAGGTTCATGCATAATCCCCAATCCTGGTCATTGGCATACGGATCGGCAAAATCGGTTTTCTGGCCGTTGACGGAATACGGATACACGTACGCACAGGTCGCTGTTCCATCCTCAAAGAACATGGACAGCACGCCGCGCAGGGAATGCTCACCGCGGATATTATATTCTTCGTTTCCGGTCAGGCGGGCATAGCGCTGGAAGGTCCGACCGTTTTCTGCGCTCCAGTAGTGCGGGAATGTGTCGCCGAAGACTCTGCGTTTTCCGAACCAGTAGCCGTCCCAGTGGCGGATTGCAGTTTCATGCAGATGGTAGTCCGGCTGCTGGCCGTCGAAGAGTTCGAGGACGGCGATCTGCTGCTCGGCTCCGCGCAGGTATTTTTCTTCCCCGGTCACTTCGTAAACCTGAAGAATGACTTCGGCCGCCGGCTGTACGATCGATTGCTCGTAATTTACCTCCGAAGCCGGATAAGCCGTTCCGATCTCAATCAGTTGGTCGGCATGACGTCGGAACAGATCTTTTACTGTTTTCAGATCCTCCTGTTCTCCTGCTTTTTTCAGCTCTTGACAGAGCATCACAATCGGCATTTCAATCGGATAAAAACGGAATCCATCCTGTTCATAAAATTTCTCTGTGATATGAACTGCTGTCTTCAAATCTTCTTTTTCTCCCCACAGCTTCCAGCATTCAAGAAAGAATGTCACTGCCCATGGGTAGTTGTAAAGCCGGAAATAGCTGTTGTCTTTTCCTGAGCAGTTGCAAACAAGACCTGTTGCTGCATTTACCAGCTCGCGAAGATAGAATGCATGGTACTCACGAAGGCTTTGCTCCGCTTTTTCCCGGTCTTTTAAAAGATTCTGCTGCAGTGCCCGTGCAATCAGCACACCCATACCGGTACGCTCCCGTCCGGCATTGAAATCGTTTTCCGGCGTGCAGACGAGAATTTTTTCTTCGTTATCATACGGCAGATAGGCACCCTGCAGTTCTTTGATCTTTCCATGATACTGCTGGTGATCGACGATAAACGCACACCGTTTTGCCGCCAGTGTTTCCGGCCGCTCCTGCACGAGAAGACGGCAGATGGTTTTCACCTCGTCGGCACAGATCGAAAGCACATACTCTCCTGTTTTTTCATTTTCAAACAGATATTCATAAACACCATTTTCCGTCTTTTCCAGCGATGCTCCGTTTACCGTTACCTTTTCTGCCTGAAATACCGGTTCAATGGTTACCTTACTCGTCTCTCCCGGATAAATCACATACTGCTCCGCATCCACCAGAATCACCTGGGAAAATGCTCTTAATTTCTCCCGGAAATCTTCGCGTCCCTGATGCGGAAATACTTTCCACTCCAGCGTCATCGTGTCTCCCGGCGCAAACTCCTGTGCAGACGGATGCAGCCAGAAGCAGCCTCTGTCATTGCTCTGCAGTTTCAGATCGCGCTCAATACTGTAAGCAGAAAGACTGCCTTTTGTGAGCACCATTCCCAGATGCGGAGCCGCACCACCCATGCGGAGCGCCATAATATAACTGGTATTCTCCCCACAGAAAACATGTGCATGGCACCGGTAGTCACGGCAGGTCACACTGTCCGTGTAGCGGTCCTGCAACGGAAATGAAACCCCAATACTTCCGGCATTTGTAAAATACGGATGCGCACCGTTGTAAGAAACCACAATCTTCGTTGTCAGCACATCTCCGTCTTTCTCATTCTGCACCTCCGCTGAAAACTCCGGAGGACATTTCACTTCGGCATACGGAAAATCCTCACGCAACCAGTTCATCTGTTTTGGATCTTTCGAAAATACAATTTCTTTCACGTTTCCAACTCTCATTTTTTCTTTCCCCTTTCGTTTTTTCTTTGATCCCGCTTTTTAAACTCCATGTAAAATTTATTTGCTGCTTTGATCATACTATATCTACATGCTCTTTTCTATATCTCTTTTTCCATTACCGTTCACTCCTCTTAATCTGACAATAACCCTCACAATCCTCTTTTCCAGTTTTGTTTTACAAAAGAACGGTTCCATACGCCTGCATCATTTTTCCGTTTTACTTTATTTTTTCTTTCTTGCCGATAGTATTTTTTCTCAATTTTTGCTATACTGAAAATGTATGCGTATCAAACTCCGGCATTGCTCTTTCAAGCTGCCGACACATACATAAACTTCATAAAAGGGGGTATCTTTTTCATGGATACGTATGTCATTTTAAAAGACCTGGCAATCATTATCGTATTCGCAAAATTGTTTGGTATTCTTGCCAGAAAATGCAAGGCTCCGCAGGTTGTGGGCGAGCTGATTGCCGGTATTGTCCTTGGACCCAGTGTGCTGGGACTCGTTCAGCAATCTGACTTTCTCGCACAAATGGCGGAGATCGGTGTCATTTTGCTGATGTTCTCCGCAGGTCTTGGCACCAGCCTGAAGGATCTGCTCCGCACCGGAGTGAAATCCCTGCTGATCGCCTGTGCCGGTGTTTTTGTTCCTCTCGTTCTTGGAGCCATCTTATACATGAGCTTTTATGGCTTCTCTGCTGTCGGAACGGAAGAATTTTACCACGCTGTTTTTATCGGTGTTATTCTGACTGCAACATCGGTCAGCATCACCGTACAGGCCTTGAAAGAACTCGGCAAGCTGAAAACAGAGGTTGGAACAACCATCTTAAATGCAGCCATCATCGACGATGTCATTGGTATCATTGTGCTGACTGTTGTCATCGGTTTTAAAGATCCGACATCCAATCCGCTGAAAGTAGCAGCCTCCACCATTCTGTTTTTTGCCCTTGCGATTGTGCTCGGTTTTCTCTGCTTTAAGCTGTTCAACCGCATGAACTCCGTATTTCCGCACACCCGCCGTCTCCCGATTCTGGGTCTTGCACTCTGCTTCGGACTGTCCTACATTTCCGAAAAATATTTCGGCATCGCCGATATTACCGGTGCATACGTTGCGGGCGTTATCCTGTGTTCCCTCGATTCTTCCGATTACATCGAAGAAAAAATGGATATCAGCTCCTATATGATTTTCGGACCGATTTTCTTTGCAAGTATCGGACTCAAAACAACGCTCAGCGGCATGAACGAGAAATTCGTACTCTTTGCCATCTGTTTCGTCATCGTCGGCCTTACCGCAAAAATTATCGGCTGTGGCCTGATGTCAAAGGGATGCGGCTTTACCTGGGGCGACAGCCTGAAAATCGGTGTCGGTATGATGACCCGTGGTGAAGTCTGTCTGATCGTTGCGCAAAAGGGTCTGAATGCAGGCTTTTTATCCGGCGATTTCTTCAGTGCCGTGATTCTGCTGATTCTCTTCTCGAGTATTGCAACACCGATTATGCTGAAAATCTTATACGCGAAAATGCCGACGGCAAAAGATTCTGCAAAGGCATCCTGACTTTCCTTTTACCAAAACAGGGCGCTGTGCCATTTCCTGCACAGCGCCCTGTTTTTTTCGTATCAACCGGTAAGTTCTGATTTCTTCTACCACAGAATCTTCTCTGCCTCAGTTCCATCCGCAAACGGTCCCGGCATTGCTGCCACGCCGCGGTGCTCGCCGAGATAATCCTGATCGAAGATAATCGTGCTTCCGTCCGGATCTTCGAATCTCTGCTCCGGCTCGAAGGCGTATCCTAAAATATCACTGTTGATAATTCCCGTCCGGAAATCCTTCAGGAACTCATACACGTTCGTCTTGATGGAATAGTGGCCGTCTTTTTCCACAAGTTCCACCTTAACCTGGTTCTCGTTATCCATAAGATTCTCTTTTTCATTCACACACGCCTTTGCTCCGTTAAAGTAAGCGTTTCCGTTTACCCAAACCGGCAGATGGCACTTGTTGTGATACGGCTCCAGCTTGCTCATGTCGGCCGGTTTGTCCAGCTCAAAGTGGCTGATCCACTCGTCATAGGTCGGATACTCGTCGAACACATGCGTTCCGACCTCCTGGTTATCCTCCATCTTGAAGCCCATGTCCTCAACCGTTTCTGTTTCCTCAACCGGGTAATTCTGGATAAAGATGTTGTTGTAGAACCGGTCATCGCCATGCAAGAATGTCATGAATCCGGCAACCTCGGTACGGTGACGGATGTGATACGGCGTGTAACGGTCTCCTGTTCCGCCGCCAACTGCAGTTAATGAGCCAAGCATCAGATTGTGTACGCAGGCAATACCATCGGTCGCCATACGAACGCTGACCGGTGAGAGCATAATATTGTTATCGATCAGTGTCGGACCATGGCCAACCTCGATGAAAATATCCTGACTCATCATTGCGCCCTCTGCCTTTGGTGTTCCCTCCGGCGGGCAGTTGTCGTGCAGCAGGTTCTGGGTCAGGCGTGTTCCCTGTGCCTCCCAGTCGCACCAGATGCCCATCGTGCAATGATGAATATGATTTCTTCTCATCACAACATCGATCGCTGCATGCATCTTGATACCGGAAATCTCGGCTCCGCCAAGCTGCTGCATATTGTTGATGTTGTGAATGTGGTTGTCCTCAATGATACTGAACACACCGCCCATCCGTCCGACAATACCGGTCTGCTCACAGTGATGGATGTGGCAGCGGCGGATGATATGGCTTCCGATGTTCTCCTTCGTCCAGCCGTGATACTGGCCGCGGCACACAGCATCACGCTCCATCTGGGTCGGGCTTTTTACGTGTTTTCTGGTAAAGTAATGATCGTTCTCCGGATCGTAATATTTTCCGAGCGAAATACCGCAGCACTTGCTGTTGCTGACCTCACAGTCCTCAATAATCCATCCCTTCGACCAGTGCGGACCGATCATACCGTCCTGATAAGCAGCCGGCGGCGCCCATGTCGTTGCTGCCTTGCTGACATCAAATCCACTGAACGTAATGTAATTTACGCCTGTTTTCGACGGCATAAAGCAGTTCCGGCGCACGTTGATTTCTACTTTTTCCTCCGTCGGGTTTTTACCCTGGAAGTTTGCGTAGATGACCGTCTGATTTTTCTCTTTGTCCTGCTCGGTATACCATTTGTAAACCGACCACTCCGGCTCCCAGGACGGCGCATAAACCTCGCCCTTGATACACTCCTCGAGCGTCTCTGCCTCGTATAACTGGCGGTCATTCAGATAAACCGCGCCGGTATGGCGTACCACCGGTGCAAAATACCAGTCACCGCCGACCATTGTCGTGTATGGGTTATAATTGCCAAAAACTCCGTTGTCTACACGGCATACCCACACATTATCTTTGTAATGCTCCCAGTCATTCATCGTTTCCGCACCGGTGATCTTTGCGCCGAGCGGCTTCTCACTCTTATAGACGATTCTTGCATCCTCGGTTCCGCCGTTGACCGGATCGACATATTCGTGGTAGATACCAGGTGCAACCAGAACTTCATCTCCTGCCTTTGCAATTTTTGCCGCATCGTTGATGAACTTGAACGGCATCTCTTTTGTTCCGTTTCCATTCTTCGGAGCGGAATTGTTGACATAGTAAATCATTTCTCTATACTCCTTTTTGTTATAGTAAAACCCGAAAACCCTGCAAAAAAGGCTGTGACGCAATCATTCACTCTCTGCGGCGCTGAATTTTTACGCTATTTTTTTGCGGGTCTATAGAATTTCTTTATGATAATGCTTCTTCCGCAGCCTCTTTTGATGCAAACGGGCCCGGCAGCGGATGAATGCCCTGACGGTTTCCGAAGTAGTCATATCGGAACACGATCGGCGTTCCATCCGGATTCTCATATTTCTGTTCCGGCTCAAATGCCATGCCAAGCGTCTCCGTTGAGATCACTGCACAGGCATTCTGCGGCAGATAATCGTAAACATTGGTCTCCAGTTTCCATTTACCGTTCTCTTCTTTTACACCGATGGTGATTTCATGCTCGGTATCCACTACAGCGTCCTGTTCCTGCTCTGCCGGCTTCGCCCCATTGAAGTAAACGTTGCCGCCAAGCCATACCGGCAGCTTCTCGTAATACAGATCCGGTGACTTTCCGGAGCCCATTCCGCAGTAGCCCTCAAATCTTGCCACGTACTCCTCCAATGTCGGATATCCGCTGTACGGTGCGGTTCCTGCTGTCAGATTTCCGTCATCCCACTCATTATCTCCGGTCAGTTTACGGATTTCTTCCATTCCCGCACGAACCGGCTTCTGGATGAAGATATTATTGTAGAACCGGCAGTCACCGTGAAGAACTGTCATAAATCCGTTGATCTCCGTGCGATGCGGCACATGGTACGGTGTGTAGCGCGGCGACGGCAGCTTGTCGGAGCCATTGTTGACACCTCGGCCGACAGCAGTAAACGATCCCGCGATCAGGTTATGTACTACCGCAACACCCTGTGTTGCCAGCTTCATCGCGCGGTCCGAAAGCAGTACGTTATTGTCCACCAGTGTCGGTCCGTGGGAAATTTCAATAAAGATATCCTCGCCGATACCGTCCATACCTTCTGGATTTGCATTTTCCTCGTTCGGCAGCGTATTGTCATGGAACAGGTTCTGCGTAACACGTGTGCCCTGTGCCTGCCAGTCGAGCCAGAGGCCTCTCGTACAGTGATGGAAATGGTTTCTTCGAATGATCACATCGATCGCCGCATGCATCTTGATGCCGCCGATCTCCGCACCCGCAAGGTTCTGTTTATTATTGATATGGTGAATGTGGTTATCCTCAATAATCGAGAACACACCACCTAAGTGGCCTACAATACCCGTCTGTCCACAGTCGTGGATGTTGCACCGGCGGATGATGTGGCTTCCGATGTTTTCCTTTGTCCATCCCTCTCGCTGCGCCTGGCAGATACAGTCACGCTCCGTCTGTGTACCATCTTTGAATTTCCATTTGAGCCATTTATTGTCATTGTTCGGCTGTCTGTATTTTCCAAGTGAAATGCCCGAACACTTCGAATCTGAAATCTCACAATCCTCGATGATCCATCCCTTTGACCAGTGCGGGCCGACCATTCCTTCCTGATATGCCGTCGGCGGAGCCCACTGAGTTGCCGCCTGTTTTACAACAAAGCCGGACAGAGTGATGTAACCGATGCCCTCCTTCGACGGATAAAAGCAATTCTCACGTACATTGATTTCTACGGTTTCTTCGTTCGGATTTTTTCCCTGAAAATTCACATAGAAAACGGTTTCATTTTTTTCTTCGTCCTGCTCCACATACCAGGTGTAAACCGTGAATGCCTGATCCCAGGATTTTTTATAGATCTCCGGCTTTTTCACCTTGTCCAGGCTCGTCACCTCATACATGGATTTTCCATTCAGATACACTTCTCCGGTGTGTGCTGTGTAGGATGCGATAAACCAGTCACCGCTGACCAGTGTCGTATATGGATTGTAATCCCCAAACAATCCGTTCGAAACGCGCGCTGTCCACACATCACCTTCCAAATGCTCCCAGTTATCCACAATTTCCGCACCGGTAATCACAGCTTTTCCCGGTTCCACAGAACGGTACACAATTCTTGCATCCTCACATCCCGCATTCGCCGGATCTACATATTCCCGATATACGCCAGGCGCTACAAGCACCTCGTCGCCGGGCCTTGCAATTTTTGCCGCCTCGGAAATCGTCCGAAATGGATATTCCTTCTGCCCATTTCCGCTTCGCACAGCATTTCCATCTACATAAATCTGCATTTTTCGCTTACCTCTCACTTCTTCACTTTTCATAAACTTTTATTGTTTTTTGTGAATTTTCGCCAAAATCACATCACTCTTTTTCCGATTTCTGCCGTTCTTCACAATTTTCATATCTTAACCATAATACAGATCCTCGTAAAACACTACTTATATATTGCCGATCATTGCCCAGATGTTTCGATTTTTTCTATATTTTTTCTCTCTTCTGTTGTATAATACCGTTTATCAGATACGGAGGATTCTTTTGCCATGAAAAACGATTCGACTTCTTTTTTCGAAAACAATCATTTTGCTAACAGCTATGTTTACGATATCTCTATTTCGCATGTCCCCGCCTATTTCGGTCTACACTGGCATCACTATATTGAAATTGTGCTTGCACAGGATGACGGCATTATCTATGAAGTAAATGGAGAAACCTTTCCGCTAAATCCCGGTGATCTTCTTTTTATCTGGCCCGGCGAGCTGCACGCTGTTTCCACAATCAACAGAGAACATCGCCTGATCATGCTTCAGCTCGATGCAGATTTTCTGGAAAAACGCGTGGATTTCCAGTCCGTTGCTTATCTTTTTTATCAGATCCGTCTTCTGAATCAGAACAACTTCCCGGAAATCGAAAAACTCCGCGGATTTCTGACAGAGCTGCGCAGGCTCTCCCTCTCCGGTATCAGTTTTTCCGAGCTGCGCGGATGCGTTCTGCTGTATCAGTTTTTTATTCTGCTCGGCGAAAATCTCTCCGTGCCGACCGAAACTGCCGCACCGCAAAAAACAGGCCATTCCGCACAGGTACACCGCCAGATGATTGCTGCATGTACCTGGATCTCGAGTCACTGCACCGAACCGGTTTCTCTGGAAGAAGCATCAAAGGTCGCCGGATTCTCCCGCTGCCATTTTTCCAAGCTGTTCCGCGCATACACCGGCCTCTCCTTCACGGATTTCGTCACCAGGGAACGGCTCCATATCGCCGAAAACCTGTTAAAAAAACCGGATCTCACGATCACCGAAGTGTCGCTCGAATCCGGTTTTAACAGTATTTCTACGTTTAACAGAGTCTTTTTGAAATCAAAAAATGTAAGCCCTACCGACTTCCGTCAGATGTACCTGCAATCCTATCAGAAATAGGCTATGAATTCGGCATGGCCTCCGGTCTTTCGCAGGTGGATGGAACCTTCTCAAATGCACCCGTTTCCGCACTCTTCATAATCTGATCGATCGTATCGAGTACGTGGTATGCCATTTTGGCATTCGCACGGTTTGGTCTGCCCTCTGCAATTGCTTCTGCCATCTCGGACGGACCGAGGCCGCGGCTGTTTTCGCTGTAGGCAAAGCCATAATCCAGCACTTCCGGAACTGCCTGCTGTGTCCAGTCCTTCACGCCCGGAATGTAGACGATATCGCCGCCGAAATTGTTCGGGTCCACCAGCTTTAAAATACCTTTTTTGCCGTAAATTGTGAATACCGCCTGATCGTTGATGGTGCTGTCGCCATTGACACAGAATGTGCCGGTCACGCCGTTTTTCATTTCCAGAATCGTGAAAGCCTGGCTCTCGTTACTGTAGTCAAATTCCTGGCCGTATTCCGGGCTGTCCGGGACGACATTGACGCGCTTCGGCGCAAGGTTGCGCACGGAGGAAACGACACGGTCCACCGGGCCGAAAAGGCTGACGATGGCGGTCAGATAATAAACACCGAAATCGTAGCAGATACCACCGCCCGGCATCCGCAGAAAACGGAAGATGCTCGCCAGCAAATCAAGATCGCGGTTTGCGCATGCTTCGAAAGATGTCACCTCGCCGATCAGCCCGTCGTCGATCGCTTTTCTTGCGGTCTGCAGTGCCGATCCAAGGAAGGTGTCCGGTGCGGAACCGAGATAGAGATGTTTCTCCTCTGCCAGCTCGATCAGTTTCGCTGCCGTTTCCGGTGCGAGGGTCATTGTTTTTTCAGTGTAAACGTGTTTTCCGGCTTCCAGTGCCTGACGGATCAGCCCCTCGTGGGTCGGTGCCGGTGTCAGAATGACTACCATTTCAATCGACGGGTCTGCCAGAATTTCCTCGTAGGTACAGCCCTTGATGCCATACTGCTCTGCTTTCTTTTTCGCATGTTCAAGATGGCCTGCGCAGCATGCTGCTACCTCAAGATTCTCAAAGTTATGAATCATGTTCGTCAGATAAATATCACTGATCGCTCCGCAGCCGACAACGCCGACTCTCATTTTTTTCGTTTCTGTTGTTCCCATTTGTAAAAATCCCCTTTACTCTTTGTTTTTTGATTCTGTTCTGATAAAAACCCTTATCTTTTTTATACAACGAAATGTCTGAAAAAACAAGCATTCCGGCTCATATTTCACTTTCAAAATGAAAAAACCGCCCACGGTTTCTGCAGATTCTCTGCATCACCGCGGACGGCCTTTTTCTGTTGTTTACTCCACGCTTTTCAGCGATTCAATCATATCAATTTTTCTTAACCGGTAGAACATCATAAAGTTGACGAACAGGGCAAACGCCAGGGTAATCAGGGCGCTCCAGCCGTAGCTCCGCGGGAACACGTTTCGTCCGAACATCATCATATCGACCTCGACGGTCTGAATTACGCAATGATGTAAAAACGTTCCAATTCCCATGCCCGCGATAACGCCGAACAGTGTCAGCACCATGTTTTCCCGGTACACGTACGATGCCACCTCGCCGTCGAAGAAGCCGAGCACTTTCAGCGTTGCCAGCTCTCTCTGTCGTTCGGTGATGTTAATGTTGTTCAGGTTGTACAGCACCACAAACGCCAACAGGCCCGCCGATACGATCAGCACCACGATGACGATGTCGAGGGAACGAAGCATGTTGTCAATCTGATCAATCAGGTCGGATGTGAACGAGATTGCCGCTACACCGTCGTACGTCATGATTTTTTCTCCGAGTGCTGTCTCATAATTGCCCGACATGTCCTGATATTTCATCAGAAGCTGGTTGTAGTCCGGCGCTCCGCCGAACAGCTCCTCGTAGAGATCCGGGGCCAAATACAGGTAATGGCGCACGTAGTTTTCGACGATGATCGAAATCTTTACGTCCACAATATCATCGCCTTTTTTCAGCTGAACCGTGTCGCCTGCTTTTACGCCGAGCATCGTTGCTGTCTTTTCGCTGATGGCTGCGCCGCCGTCGGTCGGGAATTCGTAAACTTCTCCGCTTTTCCGGTCTCGGAAGGCATAGAAGTCATTGAAATTCGTCAGTTCTTTCGGCACTTCAAGCACTGCATCCACGGTCTTTTTGTCGGTCTGCAGTTCGATGTTCTGGCAGTACATTTCCAGCAGCTCATCGATGCCGCTGTAGTTTTCCAGATCGGTCTGCAATGCTTCTTTTTCGGATTCATCCACATCTGAATTCAGCACAGCATTCGCCTGATAGGTGAAGAGGCTGACGAACTGGTTTTTCGCAATCGCGGTGATGGAATCCTGAAGGCCGAAACCGACGAGGATCAGACCCATGCATCCGCCGATTCCGATAACGGTCATGAAGAATCGTTTTTTATACCGCACCAGATTCCGCACGGTTGATTTCTGCGTAAAGTTCAGATGTTTCCAGAGTACGCCGATGCGTTCCAGGAAAATCCGTTTGCCGTTTTTCGGTGCTTCCGGCCGCATCAGCTCTGCCGGACCTGCGGCGAGTTCTTTGTAGCATGCCGCGATCGTCGCCACGCCGGTGCAGGCTGCACTCGCCAGAATCGCAAGGCCTCCCTGCTCCCAGTTCAGCGGGGTCATGTAATACGGGAGTCCGGTATACAGCATGCCGTAGGCATTCATAATAACCCAGGGCAGGATTTTTTCTCCAACCACCACGCCCGCGAGAGCGCCGGATACGGTGGAGAGCATCGCGTATGCGAAATATTTAAAGGCGATCACGCCGTCGGAATAGCCGAGGGCTTTTAACGTTCCGATCTGCTGACGCTGTTCCTCGATCATTCGTGTCATCGTCGTCAGGCTGACGAGAGCAGCCACGAGGAAGAAGATAACCGGGAAGAATTTTCCGATATTCGAGATACGGCCGGCATCCTGACCGAAGCTCTCAGTTGACGTTACCTTATTCCGTCCCCAGACGTACCACGTTGGTTTTTTCAGGTCTGCGAGTGTTTTCTCACCGTCCGCAATTTCCTGCTTCGCATCCGCGATTTCTGGTTCGGCGTCGGCTTTTGCTTTTTCGTATTCGGCTTTGCCGTCCTCAAGTTCTTTTTCTTTATCGGCAATTTCCTGCTTCGCATCCGCAAGGGAGATTTTTCCGTCGGCGATTTCCTGTTTCGCGTCGGCAAGCTGGGTTTCACCGTCGGCAATCGTCTGCTTGGCTTCGGCGAGCTGACTTTCTCCATCGGCAATCGTCTGCTTGGCTTTGGCTAACTGGGTTTCGCCATCGGCGATCGTCTGTTTCGCGTCGGCGAGCTGACTTTCTCCACTGGAAATTGTCTGCTTTGCAGCAGCAAGCTGGGCCTCACCCGACTGAATCGTCTGTCGGTACGATGCAATCTGCTGTTCCCCATCAGCAAGCTGGGCTCTGGCAGCCGCAAGCTGAGTTTCTCCGTCTTTTAATTTACTGCGGTTCGTCTCAATCTGAGCTTCTCCGTCGGCAATCGCTGCTTTGGCGGATGCAAGCTGTGCTTCGCCATCCTCAATCTGTTTCTGATAAGCTTCTGCCTGTGCTTCTCCATCCTGAAGCTGGGCAAGAGCCTCTGTAATCTGAGCTTCGCCGCTTTCCAGTTCTTCTTTTGCAGAAGCAATCTGTGCCTCGCCTGCGGCGCATTCCTGCTCTTTTTCTGTTAATTGTGCATCTGCAGCGGCAAGCTGACTTTCTGCGTCGGTAATCTGAGCTTCTGCAGCCGCAAGCCGGGCTTCCGCATCAGCGCTTGCTGTTTCAAACGCTGCGATGTTTTGTTCCAGAAATGTTTTCTGCTCCTGCATCGTGAAAAGCTGCTGTGCTAACTCTGTCTGCTTTGCTTCCAGCGCAGTTTTCTGTTCCAACAGGGATACATATGCTTCATCTTCCTCCGTCATTCCGTCAAGCTGAGCCTCAATCACCTCGATCTGACCAGTCACTTCTGTCTGCGCAGCCTCCACCACCGGAAGCTGACTGGAAATCTGGGCTAACTGATCCTTGGCTGTCTCATACTGACTCTTCTGTTCTTCATACGCTGCCTTCTGCGCTTCATACTGTGTGCGTCCTGCAGCGGTTTCTGCTTTCTTGTTGTCCAGTTCCTCGCGTGCAGCGGAAAGCTGCTCCTTTGCAATATTCAATTCCGTTTCTTTTTCGGAAAGCTGCTCTTTTGCAGTATTCAGCTCCGTCTGCTTCCGCGTCAGTTCAGTTTTTGCCGCCGAAAGCTGCGTCATTTTTTCCTCTAACTCTTTTTTTCCGGATGCCAGTTCTGTTTCTTTCTCTGCAAGCTGTGCTTTTCCGTCGGAAAGTTCTTTCGCTTTTGCCTCAAGTGTGGTTTTTCCACTTGCAAGTTCATCGGCTTTCTGATTCAGCTCCGCTTTTCCGCTTTCCAGCTCTGCCGCCTTTGCTTCCAGCGTCGCTTTTCCGCTCGCAAGTTCCGCCTCTTTGTCTTTCAGCGTTGCCTTGCCGGATGCCAGTTCCTGCTCTTTATCGGCGATGGTTGCTTTCGCACTGAGAAGTTCCTGCTCTTTGTCTGCAATGATCTGTTTTCCGTCAAGGAGTTCCTGTTCTTTCTCAGCAATCGTCTGCTTTCCGTCAAGAAGCTCCTGTTCTTTGTCCTTTAACGTCTGTTCGCCGTCGAGAAGTTCCTGCTCTTTGTCCGCAATCGTCACTTTCGCGTCGGCAAGCTGCTGTGCACCGTCATCCAGCTCTGTTTTTGCGTCCGCTAATTTCTGCTCTGCATCAGCGACCTGCTGTTTTGCATCATCAATCTTTTCCTGTCCTTCGGTTTTGACTGCCGTATACCGCCGGTCGCACGCCGCATCCTCGAGCGCTTCAATCTTCGTCTGTACAGCCTTCACCGTCTCATCATACGCATCGCTGTAGCTCGCCTCTTTCTGTGCGCCGTCCGCCTGGACGTAAATCTCTGTATAGAGATCCGAGGTAAATGTCTCCGGAAGCAGCAGTGCAAAACTGTTGATGCTTCCATTTCCAATCGAGCCCGTTCCGCGGTTCAGATCCATATAATAAGGGAGCGTCGCCGAACCAACAATCGTAAACGTATCCCCGGTCAGCGAATCTGAGAGCGGATCCTCCGTTCCGGAAGTGAACGTCACCTGATCCCCGATCTCACAACCGGAACTTTTCAGAAACTGCGTATCAACAAGAATTTCATCCTCTTTCTCCGGCATCCGTCCCTCAACCACGCGTGGCTCATTCACACCGTCCGTCAGCGCAATCAGTTTCACAACCTGCTCGCTCTCGCCGATGTCATGCAGCACTTCCACCGTCTTTCCGCCGTAAACCGCTTTCACGCCGTCCGTCTTCGCGATATCTGCCAGATCATCGTCCGTCAGCCCCAGCGTTCCAAGAACTTTCAAATCCATATAATTTACTTCATCATAATACCGGTCCGCCGAAACCTTCATATCTCCTTCCGCCGACCGAATGCCCGAGAAAAACGCCGCGCCAAGAAGCACGATGAAAAAGACTGACAGAAACCGCCCCTTGTTCTTTGTGATTTCCCGGATAAAGTCTTTTCGAAATGCTCTCATCGTCCACCTACCATTCTATCTCTTCCACCGGCGTCGGGTTCTCATTTGTTTTCATTCCCGCCACTTTTCCGTTTCGGATTTTAATCACGCGGTCCGCCATCGGTGTCAGCGCCGAGTTGTGAGTGATGACAATGACCGTCATCCCCTTCTCCCGGCAGGTATCCTGCAGCAGCTTTAAGATCGCTTTTCCCGTCACATAATCGAGCGCGCCGGTCGGCTCATCGCAGAGCAGCAGTTTCGGATTCTTCGCCAGCGCACGCGCAATCGCCACACGCTGCTGCTCTCCGCCCGAAAGCTGCGCCGGGAAGTTATTCATTCTCTCTTCCAGTCCAACCTCCGCAAGCACCTCCGACGCATCCAGCGGATGCCGGCAGATCTGCATCGCCAGCTCCACATTCTCGAGCGCCGTCAGGTTCTGCATCAGATTATAAAACTGAAAAACAAATCCAATATCCTCCCGCCGGTACTGGATCAGCTTCTTGCCGCGGTACTTACTGATCTCCGCCCCGTCCACCAGCACCTTTCCTGAAGTCGCTGTGTCCATTCCGCCTAAAATATTCAGCACCGTCGTCTTACCCGCACCGCTCGGTCCAACAACAATCACAAACTCACCCTTTTCCACATCAAAGCTGATCCCATCCGCAGCCTTGATGGTAATCTCACCCATTTGATAGGTCTTGGTTACATCCTGAAGACTCACATATCCCGCCATGCCGCCGTGTTCCTCCTATGCAAAAAATCGATATTTCCTATTTCTTTTATTGTATCAATCTACAGCCGCGGCGGCTAGTCCTAAGTGGGCGAATTTACTGTTTTTTTATAAATGGCATCCCCCCTTTATTTCAATACTGCCCTGATCATACATCTTATCCCAACCAGAATAATCACCACCGGCATCAGTGCATTGATCCATGCCCAGGTATTATTTAAAAATGCCGTAATGATAAATTCTCTGTACTTCACACAACTGACAATTACCAGCAGACCTCCGGCCGCAATCCATCCGAGTAAAAATCTTTTAATCACTGTCCATACTGTCACTGTACCAAAATCCATGCAGATCACCACCTCCTGTAATCTCTGTTCCATCTCCACCGCAGCCGTGCCGCCAAATAAAGAATTGTTATAACAACTAACAAAACAGGAAACGCAGATGATAACAGCCTGACAACAAAAACGGCAATTCTGGCCGTTACCGCTTCAAAATTCAAAATAATTCCAATTGCTGCAATCCCTGACAGCAGAGAACAGATTATCACAGCAATCGTCACTCCCGATACGGTTCTCATGCCATGCCCTCTGCTGCCTTCCCGTTCAAAAATATTTCCAGAACGCATCATCCTTTGTCACTCTCCTCTCAGATCTTAACCACTCCTCCCAGGCCGCCTACCAGACGTGCGAACGCCTCTTCCAATTCCGCCTCATCCAGTTCATCATCTGAAAACTGCTCTTCCAGCGGCTTCTCACACATTGCAATTGCTTCCTGCGCCGAGTAATCGGCAAAAACAATGGACGTAATCCCATCTCCATATTGTTCAAACATGGCAGCCGTACAATAAATGCTGTTTTTCACATTCTCTGCAGACGGAAGTCTGCCGTCACAATCAATATAACTTCGGAAACCGATTTCTCCATCCTCGTAATCAAACTCAAAACAGCCATTTTTCAAACCATAATTCGCTCCATGAAGAAACTCGCTCATCTGAGCCATCATCTCCTCATCTTTCTCATCCGCATGAACAGGGCAGATTCCGTAAACAACCAGTTCATCGTTTTTAACATCTATTACATACTTGATTTTACGAATTTTACTGCTTATTTTTAAATCAAACTTGAACAATCCTGCTTTTTCAAGAAAATCAAAATGCCAGTTCTTTTCTTTCAGAAACTGTTCTACAACCTTTGCGATTTCATTGGAATATGTACTTTTTTTCATATGTTTACCCACCTTTTCTTTCTGTTGCTTTTTTCCTGTAAGAGACATCTCATCTTTATATAGAGAAATAAAAATCTAACCTTAACCGTTTTCAGCTTTTATTTTTGATATCAGACAACCGTCAGACCATATCCCGTATTCTTCAGGAAATCTGCTGTATGAATGAAATAAATATTGTTGTTCGCCGTTGTTTTTACAGCAAGATAATCTGACTGCCTTCCAAAAATCCCCGGACGTGCAGAAAGATCCTCGCTTCTCACTCTGAGCCTTTCCTCACTTTGAATCTGCCAGTTCACAGCCCTTTGAAAAGTAAAAAGCAATGCAGGCGGTTTTACCGCGTTCGGCATCGGTTTATGATATTGATATGTTCCAAACAGAGCTTTCGAAATCTCTTCCGTTGCAGCCGGTGTTCCATGCTGAAACAGAACAACATTGGCAAAATCCAGATCTGCATTTCCTTTCATGGATTCTTTTACATTCTGTGATATTACGATCAGTTCAATTCTGCCTTGTCTTTTTAACTGCATGATGTATCTCATCAGCTCATCATTTTCATCTGCAAACTCCATCTCATCGAGAAGAATCCTGATTTTCGGTACATCCTTCAATGTCTGAAAAATCTCCTCCTTCAGATAAGCGTTAAAAATCCGCTGACTGCCGGAGCTGGCATATATCACCATTCCATCAAGTTTCTCTTTACAGCCGCTTTGAAGATTATATTTTGTATCGCTTCCCGTCACATAAATATTTTCAAATATTTCTTCCAGCCGCTCCAATAACCGCCGAAACACAATGCCCGCTTCATGGTTTGCCCGAATATTATCTGCAATAACATTGGAAAGCCCCTGCTGTAAAGCCAGTTCTGATATAAAATCATCATCCTCCTCAAGAAGCTTTACGACTGCAGGCAGTGAGACTGGATATTCTGTCGAAACAATGTTAAGTACCGCTGCCGCATAAATCATTACCTGCCCGGCCATACTGCTGTATCCCATTTCTTCTGCTGTCATGCAGACAAACCGAAGCATCTGCTGGGCAGACATTCCGTAGAAAGGATGATAATTTTTTTCTGCAGGCCAGGACACCCTGACGGCACCGCTTTTCCGCCTATTTTGATCCTGCTGTATCAACGCTGCCAGTTCCTGATGACTCGTGAGGACAATGGTTGAAACATCCCTTTTTTCCATGCACGCCCTGACCAATGACAGCACCATTTCCTTATTTCCTGCTTCCATTCCTGTTATCAGAAGATCACCGCAGATGGAACGAAAAAACATGTCACAGTCAATGCGGCCCTCCAATACCCGTCTTGCAGAATTTAAATGTTCACACTCTCTGATGATCATTCCCTTATTACTCATCGTTTTCCCCCTTACGCACTCACTGTTTTATCTCTCTGTAAAGCGGCATTCGGAATATAAACGGTTTTTCACCTGCCAGCGCCACTACAGCATCACCATTCCTTAGTCTCAATAAATTCCAGTCCTCTACGGTATGCCCTGCTCTCTGAATATTCAGATTTTCCTGCTGTGCAGAAAAACTGAAATTCTGGTAATTTTCTCCTAATCGATGAATCACAAACTGCCTGGTATCAAAATCATTTGTTCGAAACGCTGCCATATTCTGAAAAGAAGAAAGAATATTTTTTGCTCCGGCCTCCCCATACCGCTCCTCAAGACCGGCTGTATTCTGCAGACCGCACAGCATTTTAACATTCTCTGAACGTCCGAAGTTCAAAGCATCCGAAAAATGCTGAAGCTTAGGAAGCAACAGTGCTTCGTCCAGCAGAAAATACGTATTCCCTTTTACCGCCTGTCTGCCTCCTAATGCATGGGCAAGCGCACGGTCAAGAAGAATCCCATAGATTGGCGCCAGAAGCTGACCTTTTCTCAAATCATATTCAATGAATACTACTTTCTTCTTTCCTCCTGTAATTATTTCCCGCATGGAAAATTCCTTCGATGGATCTGATTTTGCAAATGGACCTACAAACATTTTTCTCAGCAGCGCTCCAAAATAGGAGTTCACTCCCTGTGTCTGATTGCTCTTGCCTGAAATATAATCCTGACAGCTGCGCCAGTCTGACATATAATCTAATTCCAGAATTTTCTTCAGGTCTTCGTTCGTGCTGCCTGCCAGAAAACGGATAAATTCCTGGTTGTTCAGTTTTGACTGATCTGACCGCCAGTATGTTCTCATATAATAAATCATAAGTGCTGCTACTACCTGCTCTGCCATTGCCGGAAAGATCGGCTGTGTTTCGCTGTTCATCGTCTGAAACAGCTGCTCACATAACTCCAGGGCATCCTCATCCGATTCTGTCGTATAAACCAGTTTTCCGTCTATTCCGCGGGGCATTACCTCTGCAAAAATGTTATGATACGATGTGATTTTCCGATACTTCTCTCCGTTTCCAATGACAATCTTCTGACTGTCGGGAATCCGGCTTCCAAAAGTCTCCAGATAATCTCCCTTCGTGTCAAAAATAACGATCACATCTCTTTCTCCCTGTGCATTCAGCAGATACTTCAGACAGATATTAAAAATGTTGGTTTTTCCTGTTCCCGGCGCACCGATCGCCAGAAAACCATATGCCAGCATGTCCTTACTCAGTCCGAAAACTTTTCCGGTATCCGGATCCCGAAAAACCACAAATGGTCTGTTTTCTCCATCTGCCGTCCAGGATGGAACGACGTTTTCAACTATGCTCTGTCCCAGCAGTGTCTTACTATACATTCCCCCGTTTCTTTCCTGTTTTTCTCCGGCTCCAATTTTCTTTCTTCCAAAATCATATGACATCGCTTTCTCCTCCTTCATATCTCCATATCACTGTCTATTCCATCGGTAATATCCTCATCCGATACACTTGCCTCTTCATTCTCCTGCTGGCTCTGTGTATCTGCTTCCGGACCTTTTTCTGCCGTTTCTTCTGCTTCTTCATACACCTCCTCATCCGCCGCTGCCGGATTTTGTACTGCCTGATTATATTCCTCCAATGACACTGGCCTTGGATCAAATGACATTTTCGCATCTTCGTTTGCTGCTGTACTTTCTCCAAGTTGTTCATAAAGATTCTGATACGTTGCAATCATTTCCGCTTTAACAGCCTCTTCTGTGTTTTTATCTACTTCTACATTTGTTCCAAAATACTGGTTCTGCAAAACCTGATTCAGATCTTTTTCAAAATTGGGATTCTGAAATTCTAAAATTGCCTTTTGTTCCATCGCCTGATATCCCGTTGTGGCCATCGACTTTGTATATGTCTCGAAAGATGCCTCTGTTCCATATTTGCCGGACAGCTCCTGCAGAATAGATGCTGTCTTTTCTTCCGCTGTACGGTACGCATCCCTCTCTGTGGCCTGAAAATAATACATGTAATATCCATTTGCTGTTTCCCCCGTCATATACTGGCTTCCCCACTGACCCTTTCCATTCTGGAAAACGATACTGTTGGTATAGCTGTTCGCCTGATATTCACTGGTCAGCTGTAAATCGTCAATCTGGATTGTGCCATCAATAACCTGATCCTGAAAGCAATGCATATTTTCATGCAGTATCGTGTTTAATGTCTGGCAGTTATAATCATCCATTCTGTGCTGAACGGTCTGCCCTTTGTATTCAAACGTCTGAACTCCACTGACCGCCATATCACGATTCACCTGAATCACACCATCTGCTGCATTTCCGCTTTCATTTACCGGAAGCTCTGCAAACCGTACCTCCGGGGCGCCTATCTCCCCCTTCTCCATTGCATCTCTGTTTACTACTTCCTGCAGAAGATCCAGCTTTTCACTTTCCGAAAGCCGGGCATAAGCAGATTCGCGGAACATGGAATACAGATGCCCGTCACTTACTTCCCCATATCTGGTTGGATGTACTCCGTATTCTCCCATAACAGACTACCTCCTCATATTCCAGATCCTCATTTCTGCAGTCTCAATCTCTCCCTCCGCTAATTCTGTCATCACCTCCCACGCACTTAAAAAATCTTTGCTGTCCCAGATCGCCAGAATCATCGGCAGAGAATATTTCCCAATATAAATATCGGTCAGTGTGCGATTTTCCGACCATTCCTGTACATTCTGCCGCAGCTTCTCGGGACATCTTTCCAGTATTTTTACCGCCTTGTTATGCGCGTCCTCTTCTGTAAGGTTATATTCCTTTACAATTTTATCCACCAGTTTTTCTCTGCTGCATTTTTCCATATGCGTTTCTCCTTCCCTGTTCTACTTTTATATAGTGAAACATTGGTTTTCCCTTAACCTTTTTTATAAAAAAAACGAGGATCCAATATACATATCAGATCCTCTGCTGTCACACTACCTCTCTTGTTCGATTTCTCTCTTAAGTTTTTCCAGAAAAGTTCTCACCGTCCTGCTGATGCTTGCCTCATCGCGTCCATATTTCCTGGCCAGTTCTCTCTGGGTTGGCAATGTACCCTTTTTGTTCCATTCTTCTGCCACTTCTTTGCTGATAAAAGAATATTGCTGCTCCGAGTCTTCCAGACACAGCCATATTTTTGTTGTGATAACATCTGAAACAATCGGCTGCTGTTTTGCTCTCAGTTCCTGGAACACTTTATCTACTTTATTCAGGATATTTTCTGCTTCTTCCTTCTCTTCAAATTCCCGTTCAATATTTACATTACCTGCAATATAACTCCACAGTTCTTCTTCCTCTTCGTCACTCATTGAATTACTCGTCGTAACTTTAACATCTGCCAGCTTTGCCAGCTCTCGAATGGTTTCCACCGGAAGCTGCATTACTTCTGCCAATTTTGAATACAGTTCTTCTGGTTTATCCTTCTTTTCTATTTTTTCTGCACACTTGATATACTTACGAACTGCTCTTATTTTATTTTCAGGAACGTGAACTCCTTTGTATGTATCCTCTAGCCCTTCTTCATATTTTGTATATGTAAATTTCTTCTTCCATTCATAATTAAAAAAATGAAGAAATTCACTCCTTGTACTATCATACTTATCAATACAGTAATTTGCAATTTCTGTAATCTCACATCCGTATGGCTCGTACTTTTCTTTGTTTATGGAAAGTAAATACAGATAAATATTCTCTATCATTTTTAAACGTGCATTTCGAAAAGCTACCGGTTCCGCCTTTTTATCCAAAGAGAACAACGGCGATTCCTGAATCAGTTTCTCATATTTTTCTTTATCAGCTCTCTTGTACATACCCTCACTCACCCCTGTAAAATTAAAACGTTAAAAGTGTATTGAACATTCTTCTCGCCTTATCCGGGTCTGTGCACTGAATTGTATTTGTGACAGAGCTCAGACAGTACAACGGCATCATATCACAGATCTTTGTATCAACCGCCCGGCCATTTTCAAAGCTTGCCTGACCATAGACAATATTATCTACCGTACAGTTTAAAAATTTCTCTGCAAAACTAAGCGTTGTAAACAACACAATCGGCAAGTCCTTCGGACCATATGTGATGTCTGCCAGAATATGGGAATTGTCCGAAATATGCGCCACAATTTCTTTCATCAGCTGCTCATGTACCGTCTGGTGCTCTTCAAATTCAGAATCGATTATCGTATATGAAATGTCGGCGTCAATTTTCTCATTTACTGCTTCCAGTTCTTCCCTGAAACGCTCTATATTTTTTTTGTAATGATCATTCTTGTCTTTTTTTACCAGCAGAATAGCATCCAGCTCATCCTCCGATGTCATAGTTTTTTCAAGAAACGCACAAATCGGATAACTCACCTTTCTGTCGGATACAGGAAGAGATCTGTCTGTACTGGAATATATCACCTGATCAAGATTCTCCTTCATTGAAATGTTGCAAATAACCGTTTTTTTCATCTTGTGCACCTCTCTTTATAATTCATTATAATATCGCAGACATCCCGAATCCCTGTACAATTTTTCTTCCTGTAGATTCTGTTGAATGTCTGCAATGCAATTGGTTCTTTCAAATTATTATAGACAGTTCGCTGCACAAATACAATCGTTTCACATCTTTTTTCTTTATATGTTTGATTTTCAGTTTTTATCTCACACCATCTGACTTAATTCCATAGCATATTTCAGGCGAACATTTCTCAGCACCTCACTTCCATACTCAAACCCAGTATAATCACTCAAAAACGAAATATCACAAATCCGAAAAATACGCTGCATTATGGTCTGGTTGATTCTAATCTGTATATTCTTCGTCTTGATTTTCATATATGTTCTTTTTATCACCCCTTTTTGAATACAAATTCCCTGATCAGGCGAAAAGGAATATTTTTCGAATGGCCAGAATACATTTCGTGTATTCCATGGTAATTCATCATCTGTCTCATACGAACTGGCTGAATAATCATTTTGTGCTTCTGAAATTTCTTCCATATCAGGAATATTTTTCAGAACCATAACACCCAGAACAGCTATCCCTATCAGAAGAAGCATCTCCACACCACCTGGCAGTTTCAAACACGTTACCACTACCGTTAATGCAGAAATCCCCAGGGCAGCTTCTCTCGCTTTTTTATTATTTCCGATTAATATAATGGAAAGAAGCGTATCCATGATAATTTTAATTCCATTCACGCTGCTCTCTCCGGCTCGCGTATTAAGCAACAAAAGAATAAGCCAGATTCCAAAACCTTTGCCAAAGTTTTTCACACTTTTCTTTACAGATTCCATCTTTTTTCTCCTCTCTTAAACATCCATACCATCGTCATCAATACCGCTGTTATCAATGCCTTCCGAGTCTTCGATACCGGAATCTACTTCTGTCTCGTTCTGCATGTCCTGTTCCTGCTGAAATTCCTCTACCGCATCAAGGTATTTCTCACTCATTTCAGCCGTTGACTGAATTGCATCTTCTTCTGTCATGGAAGGATCCTGCATTGCATGTTCATAATATGCATTCACAGTATCTCTGAGACTCTGGTTATACTCTTCCAATGTTACCGGTTTTGGATCAAAACTCATCTTGTTTCCTCCTTTGCTTTCGATGATATGTTCCATTTCTGAAGTACAAGTTTAGTGTACAGGATTTTCAAAACATCCTCTGCCGCATATCAGAAAAAAAAGATACAAAAAAAGAAGCTCTGCGGCATTTCAGCTAATAACGCAAAACTTCTTTTCTTCTAATTGCATCCAGAATGTATGTCTTACAATTACTTGCTAAGCTTGCTTCCATCTATTTTACTGAACAATTCCAGGATCGTTCCTGCAATTTCTGCGTTATATGTATAGGTGCCTCGCTTCGTAAGGATGCTCTGATAGCATGATGTAGCTTCTTGTTCTGTCATAACATTCACATCTGTCACATTTTCAATGATCAGATCAAACTCGTTCTTCAGCCTGCCGTCAACAGTCGCCACCTTTGTGTTTGCATAAAGCTTAAACTGCTTCTGATGCTTCTTTTCCAGTTCCGTGAGGACATCCTGGACGGCCTTGCGGATGGCGATTTCCATGTACTGGCCGGTAATAAACATCTGCGCTCTCGGGCTGAAGATCAGTTTACCGTTGATGACATCACAGTCTGCACAGTAACGAATCTCAGACATAACGCCATACAGACTCTCAAAGAGATCAATAATACTGCTCTTTGCCTCTTTCGAAAGGCCGCGCAGGCTGAGATGGAAGTCTTCCTGTTTTGTTACATAGAACCCTCTCAGGTTATTGAGAAGACCTCTGATTTCTGCATCCAGATACAGCATCTTACATGCCAGATCTTCCACTGCATGAGGAACCAGATCAGCATTCTGAGAATACTCGATTTTGATATTCTGGCTTCTCTTGGTCAGTACATCAGCTACAAGATCTCTGTTTTCGGCAGTTACCAGTTTTAATGCAGTTGCTTTGATCATACTTAAACCTCCTCGTATTTCAGAACCATTCGTCTGGTTTCCTTTTTCTGTCGATTACGTTCGTACCTGGTTTTCAGTTCCATGCAGGTCGTAGGGCGTGTCCAGATATCACCTTTTTTCAAGGCAATTTCACGTTCTGCTCCACGGCTGGCATTGAACTGTGTTATTTTACGTTTCTGAACTGAGTTCTTCATCTCGAATACCTCCTTCACTTTTAAATAGATTTCAAAACATCCATTTCTGAAGTACACGTTCAGTATACGAAACATTTTAAACATCGTCCGTGTCATATCGGACAAAAAAGGTATAAAAAAAGAAGCTCTGCGACATTTCTGTTAATGTCGCAGAACCTCTTGGGATTTTCAGACGGATTATGTACTTGCAGATCTACATATGGACAGAACACATCTTTTATCTGTCAGTCTCCCCGTCTCTAATCCCCTAATTTAATCTCAATTTTTTCTAAAATCTTGTCCATCTTTTCGCTGGCTGTGGCATCCTCATCCTCAAAAATCCATAAACACCAACCCAGAATATAGTTTGGATCATCATACGAACTTATCAGCTCTGTTTTCGAAACTTCTGTTTCAGAATTATCGCCTATGCCAAACATAAACAAGAATAATGCTTTGCATCTTTTAATTTTATCTTTCAGAACACCAACACTTTGAATAACCATATCAGAATTCTTTCGCTCTTCTATTTTTAAGATACTATTCAAAAGCCTATCACACTCTTCAATGCCTAAGTCCCACCGCTTTATCTGCCACGCATGATCAAGTAATAATTCTGTCTCATAGTGAATCTGTCCAAACGCACTATTATCGGAAATATTCTCCAATTCACTAAGTATATATACTCTACGGTTTGATACGAGTTTTTCAATCTGAGCATCAAAAGCAGAACAATAATCTAACGATTTTCTCACCTGCATAAATCTATACTTCTGAAGTTCATGAACTATCGTCAATTTCTCATCCTTATAGATTGCTTCATCAACGAAAGAACACGATCTTTCCATCACATCCATCCATAGGCTTGCCTTTCGGCTTTCTAGCAGGTGGTGGAAGAACTATAGTTTCATAGAAATCTTCCAGATCTGCAAATGTAGACTGCAGGATAAGTTCATCCTTTGTGTGCCTGGTTACAGCAGTTCGCAGGTTATCGGGCACAAAGTATTTCGTAACAGCACCATAAAATGAAACAGCATGGGCACAGCCTTCTATAAAACATGGGAGCTTCTCATTTGGAAAAGCTTCTGCATAGATCAGACTGCTGACTCCAAGAGTGGTCGCAAAGATATGGACTTTTTTGATCTCGCCCGTTTCGGTATCTGTTAACAGTTCCGGCTGATCACCGACCCAGTCGATATACATCTTTTCACCCGGGATTCGGTTTACGGCCATTGATACCTTCTGGCCACCATAGTTTTCTGCTATGAATCGGTTGAAGTATTCGTAAAACTGTGATTTCTCATAACCATCAGGATTCTTTTCTTTATAATCCAGCCAACAGAACAAAATGTTCATGCGGCTCCCTGGTGCATGGATTCTGTCATAGTAATACTGGAAATCTGGAAGTGGGACATCTTTCCTCTGTAGATTTTTCTGCGGATAGAAAAGGTTCTCAACTTCCTTAGGTGCCATCATTCGGAGTTCCTCGATTGGGATTCCGTTGGCATGGTATCGGCTCATGATCAGATTTAATGTACCTGAGCCAATCTTGTAACGGTCCATAACGGACCTGGTCTGGCATCCATTCAAACGCATCTGGATGGAGCCGATAATCGTGTTGTAGTCTTGCATAGTTATGCCTCCTTTCGCAATCATTTGATGACTACGAAAGAACTATAACACGTTGAAAACTTATTGATCAGCTGAAGCGGAAACGCGTTCAGTTACATCCGGAAAGACTGATCAGCTCTTAGCGGAATGCGTGGTCAGATGAGCCGGAATTTGCAAAGCAACTGGGCACTTGTCCGAAATCAGCTGGATATGGATGAAAAAATCCAGGAACGGATTCGCAAATACGAGAATGGAGGATTCTGAGAATGTCCCTTCATGAAAAATGGGAAAATATAGACCATCGTTTCAGGATGCTGGACGCAGCTGATCAGGATGGAGAGGCTGGCCTGCTCAGCGAAGCATATGAGCGCCTGATTGCTGCTTATCAAGAAGCACGAGAATTGAACGATGAGATGGAAGAACTTTTAAAGAACGCTTTAATGAATTAACTCCAGAAAGTATCTCAGCATAAGAATGGGGAGGTTTCCCTCCCCAAAATATTTTTTCAAAACTTACACAAAAAACTTGACAACCCCGCAGGATATGCCATTGTTGCAGACAGTTCTGGGTCATTGGGTCGAGTAGACGCACCCCTTACGGTCGTGCGCCCCTCACAGAATCCGGACGTGCGGCTTTTCCGCATCCGGTTCTTTGCGAAACGAATTGTTCACGTTATCATTCGTATACGCTGACATAGATCCGAGGTCTTACCAGCGGATAGCTGTTATTCGTCATATTGAGAAAACTTATCCAGTTATAGCTTTTCTTCTGGCTTCTCCGGTTCAGACAGTAAAACAGGCTTTTCATAACATTATATCGGAATGCCGTTATACTCTTTGAATTGTCAGTGATTCCATAGTAATGGTAATAACCAGTCAGTATCTGATTGAGTTTTGTTATAATCTCCTTCAGACTGTGTGTCCTCATTCTCGCTAACAGCAGATTTATCTCTCTGCATTTCTTTGCAAATTTCTTCTTACTGGTTTTCCTCTTTACCCTGAATCTGCCATTCCTGCTCTGGGAACAGTAGTGTGTAAAACCCAGAAAAGTAAAGGTCTCTGGTTTCTTTCCGAGTTTCTGGCATCTTGCTTTCGCATAGCGCCCAAACTCTATCAGACGACTCTTTTCTTCCTCAAGGCTTAATCCAAAGTATTCCATTCTATGTTTCAAGTGTTCATAGAACCATTCTGCATCTGATTCATATTGGAATGTTACTACAAAATCATCCGCATAAACTACCATACCTGCATAACCTTTCAATTTCGATGTAATCACTTCTTTGAACCACCAGACCAGGACATAATGCATGTAAACGCAGGAGATTACAGGTGAACAGACAGAACCCTGTCCGCTTCCTTCTTCTGTTTCTTCAAACTCATAGTTGTTCATAATCCCTGCTTTCAACATTCTTCTGACAAGGCGGAGGATATTCGGGTCTTTGATCTTTGATTCTATAAAACGCATAATCCATTCATGCTCGAGATGCTGGAAGAATCCTTTAATGTCCGCATCCAGTACATAGTTTGTTGGTTTTCTTTCCAACATGATATTTAGTTTGCAGATTGCTTTATGGCATCCCCTGTTCGGCCGGAACCCCATCATTTCATCGTAAAATATCGGTTCAAACACTGCTTCCAGTATTCTGCGCAGTGCTTCCTGCACCAGCTTATCTTCATAACAGTAGATGCTGAGCGGACGCAGCTTTCCGTTATCCTTCGGTATTTCTACCAGTCTTGCCGGTTTCGGCTTATAGGATTTCCTCTTTAATCGTTCTACAAGAGCGTTCAGATTCTCTTCCAGATTTCTTCCGTATTCTTCTTTGGTGATTCCATCAATTCCTACGGCCTTTGTTCCATCCATCTGGGTATGGCAGCTTTTCAGCATTTCCTGATTTATCAGATGTCCCAAAGATGTGAAATACCATGTCTGGATTTTCTTTTGATAATTGTGATATTCTCGCCAATTTCGTTTCCATTAGTTCCTCTATCTCTGTGTATAGCTAATGTTTCCTCTTTGATATAGTTTCGCAGGCCAAAGCTGTGAGGAACAGCTCTCTCTCTCGACTTCCCTCCGGTATTTATTTTGTTCCTGCCATCATCGGTACTACTCGGGCCTCCGACTACCTGCATTTCCTTTGCCATCCTTCTTTTGATTGTCAGGCATACTTCCTGTTTACACACTTCAGAAAGAAAATGCAGGTTCTCTCCAGTTGATATATATTCCCTGTGTAACATGAATAGTTCCCACCAACGCCGCAGAGGTATGTAAAATCTCACCATAGCGATAAGTACATATGTTGCCTTCCATCCAGACCACGATGTCAGCCTTCTGGTTCTTTTTGGATTTCGGCGCTCACTAGCTATCCCTGTTACCTTGCTGTCTACGCTTAGCCTGCAGCGTTGCCGCGACAGACTCAAGACTCGCTTCAAATGCTGTGGTTAGCAGCTTATTTGATGGGGCTTCCACCCACCGGACTATATACCCTTAGCTGGACGCACGGTCTGACCCCATATAGCACCTTTAGGTAAAGTACGACGATGAAGCAGAGGTTGACACAGAAGTCAAAGCTGATGATGGTTTCAATTCCTTTTAGGTAAAGTACGACAAGCAGACTTCACAGATGATGAAGGTGTTGGAGCCTTATTCGTTTCAATTCCTTTTAGGTAAAGTACGACAGTTAAGTTTAAGTTTAAAAAATGAAAAGCATAAAGGTTTCAATTCCTTTTAGGTAAAGTACGACGCAAGAAATACTACTCACAACCGCATAGAACAGAAAGTTTCAATTCCTTTTAGGTAAAGTACGACAACAGCATTTCCGCTGTTTTCAGATTCTATTAAATCAGATTTTTCTCATTTTTGCAACCATTTTATCGAAAAAGTCGGTCGATCGTTTTTCTGAGATTCCTGATTTTCCTTGAATTTCAGCCATTTTGTGGAACTCATGATTTCAGCCACGAGACTGACCGACTTTTTGCTATGGAACATAAGCTTCCCCGTTAATAATATTTGTATGGTTTATACGTTTCCCCAGTCAAAATAAAATTCCATCCGACGTAATATGATATCTTCCGTTTATAAATTCAAGCCTACTGTCGTGCCAGTTCGAATATTGGTTCACACTTTTATAAATATGCTTTCTAACATCCACCTTTTTGTTTCGAATGAGAATATCATATCCTAAAATACTTCTGGTGCTTACGTCGAAAACTCCACTCTTTTCTTTGTTGACAGTCAACTTTCTTCGCTCCAGCCTTTCTGTTAATTCGCTGTATACCAATAAAGCTTTTTCATAGGAATCCATGTAAACATAAATATTGTCTGCATAACGAATCCAACATAATTTGCTTTCATCTAATTCTTTATCAAAATCATTTAAATAAAGATTACTGAGAATGGGACTGATGGCATTTCCCTGCACAATTCCCTGTGTCTTTCTGCTAATTTTTCCTTCAAAGGATATATCGCAAAACAAATACTGCTTTATAAGATGTAAAACAGCTTCGTCGGTGATATATCTTTCAATTTCCGGAATCAAATTTTCCAAAGGAATTGTATCAAAATAGTTTTTCAAATCTATTTCAATTACATGCCTCATTCCAAGTTCTACATATTCTTTTGCCTTGAGAACAGCAGGCATTACGCCTTTGCTATCCTGATATGCATAACTATTTTCACAAAATATGGGAGCTAAATAACGGTTCAGTTTCTGGGATAGCAACCGTGTAATAAATCGATCTATTACGTTCAAACTGGCTATATTTCTGCGCTTTCCAGTCTTATTCATATGCTCACGTATCAGGATGATTCCCGGCTGATATTCCTGATTCTTCAAATCCGAAATTATTTGGTCATGATTCATTCTCCAGTACTTTTCCAATTCCGAAACGTGCATTCCGTCTGGACCGCAACCATCATTTTTCGTTGCGAAATGTTCAAATGCCAGACGCTGATTATTCTTCGAAAGCATTTCATCAATTGTAAACATATCCACCTCAGATAACGTTAGAAGTTGACTGCACGATACCGATTTGTTCCTTCTTTGTATACTTTACCGAATCCAAATGATAAATGATGACAGAATCCATTTGTGTATCAATAAGATGGCCTAATTCTTCTTTCAACGCCTTCAATTTTGATTCTGTAATATTTCCCTCAAATACAGACTTTTGTATATGAATCAAATATTTCCGGCATATTTTCAAGGCTTTCCCAACGCGTTTCTGATGGATATCGTATACCAGTATTACGTACATTCAATTCACACCTTTGTTTTATAATTCAATTTCTCATAGGTAAGGTACAATGAGATTGACAAAAACGCTAAAAGCCAGGATATAACGCAGCGAGATGTTTCGTTTCAATTCCTCATAGGTAAGGTACAATGAAGCATACAAACAAAATGTTTTTTATGAAAGGAGTGCACACGTTTCAATTCCTCATAGGTAAGGTACAACAGGGAATATGCAGCAATTGAAGTCTCATATAGTTTCAATTCCTCATAGGTAAGGTACAACATAACAGTGTCTAAAGAAAAGTATCAACTGTTAACGAGATTTAAAGGTTTCAATTCCTCATAGGTAAGGTACAACTTATTATTAAGAAAGAGTATGAAAACGGAGAAGTGTTTCAATTCCTCATAGGTAAGGTACAACATCAGCATTTCCGCTATTTTCACATTCTATTAAATCAAATTTTTCTCTTTTTTGCAACCATTTTATCACAAAAGTCGGTCGATCGTTTTTCTGAGATTCCTGATTTTCCTTAAATTTCCGCCATTTTGCGGAATTCATGATTTCAGGCATGAGATCGACCGACTTTTTCCAATTTAATTCTTTAAAGTATTTCAAACATTCCAAATCCCTGCGCGTTTTTCGCCCCAAGACCTGTCTGGTACAAGAAGTCCAGGTATTTACGTTCTCCGCTTAGTTTATAAGTTCCATACCAGGCAGTAATAAAAGTCCCCTTATAACGAGTTACCAGCTTTTTCGGCATACTGTTTTCACAGATTCCCAGCTGTATTCCGGACGTAGGAGCCATTCCATAATAGGCCTGGTATTTCCGGTAGAAATTATCATTGATCATCTCGCAAAATGGTTCTTCATCCGGACTGAAATACCAGGTTTTTTCGCTTTTCAAATCTGTGGCATATACCGTCACCGGAGATTTCATTCTGATAAGAAGCCGTCTTTCTTCCACCGTATAATCATAAAGTTCCAAATCCACATCTGTATACACATGGTTTCCGAAAGTAACGCCCTTATTCCATATGCCTTCTCCCAGAAGCCGGATCAGAAGAGGTTCCGGACTTCGCACTTCAAAGGAAACCTCTGAGAAAAACGTTATCTTCTTATTTTCAATTCGATATTCCCCTTTCAACTGACTGAATTGAAACATTTTGTACTGCCTCTGGCCCCGCATGAATCCACCTTCATGAAGGAATTCCGCATAGCCCGGTATAATATCCAGAGACCGATAAATAACAGCCTGGAGAATATGATTATAATTTACAGGTAGTAAAAGGGGCTCATCCAACTCGATATGTATGACCAACTGCATGGTTATTGATTTCCCTTCCTATCATTATTCTTACCATTATTCTGCCATTTCTTTCCACTATAAGCCATACCTAAATCTGTATCAAGAATATTGGGAAGATTTGCGTAGATCTTTATATCTTCTCTTTCTGATGCAAACTTTTTTCCTGAATTAGTGCCACGATTTCTTACAAACCATTCATATCCTTTCTCAATCGCCTTGTTTTTCTGGGCAATATCTTTCGGATAAGAGATTTCCATGTTTTCCGGAACACTGTCCAGACCAGCTATTTTATAAAATTCTTTTTTGGCATGAACACTTAAACCAGCCTGTTCATAGGTAAGAGCCGTTGTCAAAGGAGAAACTTTATATTCCAATTTTCCATCCTTCAGCGCAATTCTTCGTTCCTTCACTTCAAGCACCTTGCAGACAATACTTCCCATCCCCAATGGTTTTGCGCTTCCAAGCTTCAGACCCAGATTTTCTTTTCCACTGTTTAGGATCCAGACCAGCTGATTTAGCTGTTTTTTTGAAATCTCCTCAAAATAAAGGTCTCCACTAAAAGTAACTTTTCCTGTCACCGGTCTTACTGTTTTATTAAAATTGGATGGCTCTGCTTTAAGAATCCTGCTATTTCTGGAATGCCAGTAAAATTTTCTTCCACGCAATTCACCTGGTTTCGCTATAACCTTTCCATCTACCACCTGATAATCATAGGTCCAGAAAGTTGCTCCGTCAGGTTGCTTCAAGTAAAATTCTGTATTTCCAAGTTTAGGTCCGCCCAGTGCCTGAAGAGTGATTTTATTAAATTCATAATATTCCTCAGGCCTTCTCTTGTCAGTCACGTATAAATCTGTAAATCGTATCTTAGAACCACTGGAATCTCCATTTTTCCCAATGTGACCAAACAATTCGCATGCCGGGCAGAAATTTTCTGTGCATGAAGCAAACTCTCCGGCAAGCATACCGAGGCTGTTATGAAATGCCTCCTTTGTTACTGTTGCAGGAGATAAATAAACCAGATTTTTTCCGACCGTGGAATAATTAACAGGAAAATACTGTTTCTTTTTATCCTTAAAGAAGTTCTCCAAATCCTTCCGGTACTCTATATAAGCATCTTTGTTGTTTTTTTGCAGTGCCGGCTGAGACAAATAGGAACTAATCACCGGAAACAGCTTGCGTTCTACGTCATCTCTGGAAAGAACGATATTCTTCTTGTACCTGCCTTCACCAGCACGAGCACTTTTCTCCGAAAACGCATGGTATCTTTTTTTCGCCTTACTTCCGGTGCCTCCCATTCCCCATTTCAGAAGATATCCCTTTCCGACTATCAGATCACCATTCCTCCAGTTGTTATATTCCATCGGACTTTTGCCGTTAAATGCCTTGTCCCCCACTGGCGTTGAAAAAGCATCTCTTAGTTCAAACATCCCCTCCTTATTTCTACAAAGAAGCGCAGGCTTAAACCGGACAGGTGCCCGTTTCACCGGATATTCCTCACTGTTCAGCACTCCCATGCAGGAATCCGTTAACGTCTCATAAACATTTCTCACCACACCTCGCATCTCACTGCCTGGAATTACCGGAATATGATATTCATTCTCATAAGTTTTTCCTGCCTCCAGTTCCGTATAGGAAAAAAAGTCATAAGATTTATGATTTTCCACCTTTGTGGATTCACTAAATGCTGATTCCGAACTGGAATTTGGTATAAAAAGAGGGGATTCCGTTGTTATGCTGTATTTTATCACACCGGTGTGGCGGTCGGTATCTGTATAAGCTTTCGCCTTTTGTGCCGGAAAATTGATAAAATTATATGGGTTGATAAATTTATCTGCCATCTTATTTCACCTCTTTCAATCTGTAATTCTCGATCCGCATAAGGTCGTTTTCATCGTAAGTAATATAATTTACTACTTCTACCAGCCCTGAATCTTTGTCTGGTTTTTCTTTTTTATTTCCCAGAGTGACTATTTTTTCCGTGTAAATGTCCTCATGTTCCACAGTCTCATCGCTGATCAGAGTTTCTATTTCCCCACTTCTGGTCTTGATATAACGATACTCTCTGGTATCATTAAATAAGTGAAGCTCCAGAAGTTTTTCCGTTAGTTGCTTGTCTTCCAGAAGCTCCTTCCGACTATATTTCTCATACTTCACCTTGTCAAGGTATAACGCATATAGTGTTCCCCGTTCCGGGATACTTGTCAGATCCATGTTTTTCACCTCTTATGTGCGCAGAGACAATTGAATGCTTCCGCGATGAATTGGTTTTCCAGTCTTGGTTTTCCGTCAATGAAAATCACACCTTTCGGATACTCTTCAGAAGTGTCCGGGGCAAAAACCCCTCTTCCTACTGCCGTTTGTCCCCCCACAGCCAGATAGCCGTTCCGCAGGTCATTCACTGCCAGAAGAAGAATTCCTGTCATCCATTTGGCATCCACAGGCTGTTTTCCTTTTTGCACTGCAATTTTCAGGGTAAAATGTCCGTCCACATAAGTTTTTTCCTTATACAAAGCTCCATCGTGTACAGCAGATTCGAAGCGGCTGATTCCAGTACGGACCATAGTAAGCGGTCTGGCATCCAGAATTCTTGCCTCACTGATCACAACATTGGACGCGTGGCCACTGCCTGCATTTACACTCTGTCTCGCTCCATCTCCTGCGTCTGTCGCCTGGTTTCCAGCGGTTTCCTCAACGTATCCAAACATGATCTGCAGAATTTCTTTTTTCTTCACAGGTAATTTTGTACCGCCTGCTTCCAGTTCTCCCAAAATCTGTTCTACCCGGTGACGGATTGCACCTGCAAAGCTGCTGCCTGAGATCACCGGCACTCCGTTTGAAGTGATATGGACAAAATCCGGTTCATTCTTTTTTGCCGCATACTGCCGGATACTGATGCCGCCTTTCATCACAAGAGGGACTTCAATATGGATCATTCTTCTGGAATCCGAATCTGTGTGCAGCCAGTTTTCCAGCTCATTGGAAGCTTTCTCCCAGGTGGAAGCTTTATAGGCATCTGCATATTTCAGATAATTGTCTTTGCCATAACTTCTGACTGACAGTCTGGTGATCTTAAATGCTCCGAAACCTCTGGTTTTCTTACGTCCCAGACGAATCTCTCCCTGCTGGATTCCCTGAAACACAATAGCAAGCTGCTTTTTCATCTCTTCTTCCAGATCCCCCTCCCTGACAACAAGTTCCAGATAAAAATGTCCCTTCAGACCGGTTTCCAGGATCTCCATATCGAATTTGCAGCCGTCTTTTACAACTTTCTTTTCATTTAACCCTACTCCATCTCGCACACCGATCACAGGCTCCTGGTCAAATACAAGATCTGAGATAAGAAGCGGGCTCATTTTTCCCTCTATATCGTCTTTGGAAAAGCCAAACAGCTCCCATTCATTGTCCTTTTCCCCGATATAAGAACGCATGGCACCGGCAAGGGAGCTTCCTGGCACAAATGGATTGCCATCGAAATCCAGGAGTATATCGGCATCTGTCCATTCATCTTCTCCAGATGCTACATTCAGCGGAGACTCCAGCTGGATTTGAATATAAAAAACCAACCGTTTTATAACTGTTTTCATTCTTTGTTGTCTCCTTTCTTCTGATTTGTCTTTACGAAGTATTTCAGTTCTGCCAGATATGCACGGTAAACCTTCTTAAAAAGTCTTTCTTCTGTCAGTTTATTTTTAAAGCTGCTACCATAGGCTTCTGTCATCTCTGCTTCCACCTGTTTTCCGATTTCTTCCGGATCTATCCGCTCGATCAGGAAAGTACACAAACTGTTTTTACTTTCCTTTTCAATCTCTCTGACCTCATTTTTCATGTTTTCATAGGAATGTTCTGTTCCGAAAAGGACTCTCAACTTCGCTATTGCTGCATTCATGTTATCCATTTGTTTCTGGTCAAAGAGGTTTTCATTTTTCAAATTTTCCCGAACAGCCTGCTCGAGCCTCTTTTCAAATTCTTTTTGAAGAAGTCCGTCCAGAATTCCAGTGGTATCCTGTGACATTATTTCTACCATTCTTTCTGCCGGTTTTTCTGCCCGCACCTTTTTTACCACAACATCAGAGCTTTCTGCCGGTTCTTTTGCCAGAAGTTCTCCAAAGCCTTCCGTTACACGTTCTCCTGCAAACTTTCCATTCAAAAGTCCCATATCAAATCCGTTTTCTGAGTGAAGAAGGAAGGTGCTTCCTTTTGCCAGTGCGTATACTGCTGGTTTCCTTCGCTGCCAGGTTACATTGTATCCGCCGATGGCATTAAACTGGATATATGGTTTTTCCAGATGAAGATCCCGGCATCCTGTCATTTTGCATAATTCTTTTTCTAAAACCCGAACGTCGGTGGTAAACATTCCCTGGTCGTTATACAGAAGTACATCTGCCCCCAGCGTAAGAATTGCCCGCCTTACTATTTTGTGTTCTTCTTCTCTTTTTTCTACAGAATCCAGTGTAAAATCCACCGCCCCAAACTCACTGGAACGTCCATACCCCATACGTACCTCACCCATAGCTTCCACAGCTTCTATGATCTGCTTTGTCTGTTCTCTGCCGGCATATATGTATCCGCAGAAGTTCTGCCCCGGCGAAATTGCTGCAAGCTGGTAAAAACTGGAACCGTCCAGTCCGGTCGCACGTCCTACGGATTTGTCTGACGGTCTCTGGTGATGGTAACTGATCTCTGTTTCCACATCCTCTATAGTACCGGTATGATCCATATACCGGATATTTGCAGGTGTCATCTGCTTATCTCTGATTTCCAGCGGATCTGTCAGAAGCATATCCTTTATTCTCATCTCTCCGTTACTGTCGTAACGCTGATCCTTTACCTTTTGCAAAGAAATCTGTCCTGGCACACATCGTTCTTCTCCGTTTGTGATATAACCATTCGTTACGATTACTTCGCCGCTTTCCAGAAGGCGACTATAGCCTTCCGGCTTCAAGGCACCGGCGATCAGGCCAAGAATCTTGCTGCCTGCAATATAATCTTCTGTCACTGCCTGATTCCCCTGTGTGGATTTACAGATCATCGCACTTCTCAGGCGAACAGTATATTTTATCTGGTTATGATCATAAAGCTGGTTTTTATCAAGGAGTACGTGCTGCCATCTGTCAGATTCCAAAGTCTCTTTCTGCGCTTTATCCAACCCGATTAGTTCCATTTCCACCAGCCCCAGCCCTCTTGTCCTAGACATTCCCATATGTTTTACAAGGGATACTGCCTGTCTAAGAAGTTCCGGGAAAGATACCTTTCTGTTCCAGTTACATTCTGCCGTAAACACCAGACCTCTTTTCACAACCCGAATTCTTCTCAGGGAATTTTCCTGAGCAGTACCTGTTTCTGAATTCACTGCTGTCTGCGTCCGCATATAAGTATATTGGTTCAGTACATTCTGAGGACTTTTCAGCTCTGCATGGTGGCATTTTTTCAGAGCAGCTGTCACTTTCTCATAATTTTCTATGTAAGCATTCGAAAGAGAAAAAGCTGAATTTTGTTGTCCTTCTTTTCCAAATATTTCATGCATTTCTGCATCTGCAATACCAAGTTCCACCATTTCCTGGGCCACTTCCCGAATACACCCCTTTATTCTTTTTGCCGGAATATAAGGAATTCCATTTTCATCATATACCACATCCGTATCTACCAGACTATTATGGGTATCGCCAGAACATGTACAAAGATCACTAAGAAGTCTGATTATCAATTGCATTTGTCGTCCTCCCCTACATACCAATCCATAATTTCTAATGCGTCATACCAGATTGCTGCATTCTTCTCCGGATTTTCCAATTCGGTATATCCTCTCGACTTCAGAAAGGAAAGTATACCTTCAAGTTCTGTGTTCCCCATAGGAATAGCATCACGAAGTTTTTTCGCATTGCCTCTTGCCAATAAGTGTTCCTCAGAGTTTGACTTTATCTTTTTTCCCCCGAAATATATCATCCACTTCATCAGTTGAGCAATGTCATAGCACTCGTTTTTCTCATTCATATTCCAGTTATCCTTTTCAAACGGAACATAGTATGGACGGGAAATAAATTCTTTTCCGTCTGCTGTATAGTGTCTGTCACGGTACGTATCAAGTTCAGACGCCCGAATATTTGTACAAATTTGATAATCCAAGAAATTGCCAATCTTATCATATCTTCCATCTTTACCTTTACATTCTGGCTGTTTAGCTCTTTTCTTTGCATTATCGCAGCATGCTTCTGCCACCTGATACGCATCTGAAAAAGGAAAATGACTATTAAAAAATGCAATTCCTCCACAAGCTGAAAAATCACCTTTTTTACTGATATTCTCCAGGAAAAATTTCACTGCCGGAATAGCAAGTTTTGCATTGCATACAAAAGTAATATCATCTCCCGCAACAATAATTTCTCTGTACAATTTGTGTTTTTTTGTGTCTTTTATCCGAGGAGTCAAAAACTCCATGTATTCTTTCATTTCATCTACTGTCTGGCGAAAATTCCCAGAAATATTTAAAGATAACTTCCGCATTTTTGTAATTGCATCTTCATATCCCCTAATGTCTTTCATCGTATTCCGAATTGTGTTTCCCATACTATTTCCATCAATATGAAACACTGCCAAGGTACTGCTATCCCCTTTTTCTGTAATCATGTTATCAAAAAGTTTTTCATCTTCCATCTTAGGAAATGCGGCTCTTTTCAGGCTTGCCTCTGTGGAATAATAGTTGCCTTTTGTATCCTTACTCGTTAACGGATAGCCCGTAATCGTATCCACTGCCATAAATGGCATTGCACCCACAGGCATGCTCAACGGCATACTTGCTTTGATCTCACGCATCTTGTTATTAATTGCATCATAATCCTTTTTGTAATCCTCTGTTTTAGAAACCACTGCTACTGCTAAATTCAGTGAATATGTTCTATCCAATAGATATTTCGCCAGAAATCGATTTACTTTCTCACATTCTCTTCCATGTCGAAATAATACATAAGCATTTCCACCACCGATAAACATAATCTGCATTTCGATTTCCTGGTCTTCCAGAAACGCCTTTGGATTATCTTTCTTCCAGTCCATCATATAGGTCGACAAATTTTTCTTCTGTATACTCACATATTCCCGCAATCCTTCTGTGATAATTTTTTCTACCAGCGCAGAGGCTCCTACAATTTCTTTCGCTGCATTGCTTTTAAAAATGTAGCTTTGAATCCCGCGCACATCATACATTGCCAGAACCTGCTGATCCAGTAATTCCGCTTTCATAACTTTCCTCCTGATTTCATTAGTATTCCCGAAATCCCTGAAAAACAAATAGTGTCTCTTTTTGTACCGTCCCATCCTCTTTCACATGTTCTGTGGCTCTGCGTTCTGAACAGCTTGCTAACACTTTAATGCCTCTTGCTTTCAGCTTTTGAACTATCCGAAAGCAGACTACAAACTCGCCCATACACATAACAGCCGTCGGCTCCAATGCCAATATATCTCTTGTTATCTGCTCTGCCAGTTCTTCCAGACCTGAATCCGTCAGATCACATGCCACTGCCGGAAAAGGTACATCTACTATTTCTCCATATTTTTCTGCTGTCTCTCTTTGCATAACCGACCATAACCTGGAAGGATGATTCGAACAATTCACAAATTTTTTCATTTTTTCTTACCTTATCTATAAAAAGTCAACCAAAGCAGTTTTAATAAGCATACTTCTTTTTTCCTGTCATTTCAATATTTTTTGTTTAATTTTCAGTCCTTTCAATTATAAATCCATCACTTATTGTGTATTTATGATAAATATGGTAGTATTATTATAAATATTTCATTCTGGAGGTAACGATATTATGGAAATAAATGCACTTCTATTAAACTTTGAAAAGCAATTACATATTTCCGAGCATGAGAAGACTATTCTCACTGGTTTTTTACATTTTCTTGTCAATCGTTGCAACTCACAAAATGTAATTATTCCCTATGGTCTGCTTATACAATATGATGAAGACAGTTCTTACCAGACTTTCCTAAGCATTTTGGAATCTGTCCTTCCACAACTTAATACCAAAGACAAATATCTGTTAAAACATGCCACAGAAAAAAGTTTATCTCAGATAACACTAAAAGAGTATTTTAAGACTCCGAAAGAAATCTTAGTCCTTACAGATTGCGAAGATGATGGTTCCCTGGATTCTATCATCTCACAATTTCAATCCACACCTGATATTATCAAAATTGTATGTGCCCCTACCCATGTAATAGAAAATCGCTTTCGTTCCAATGAGCATTTCTTTTACCGTGTTCTGGCCCGCCATATTCATCTTGAAAAACTACACTCCGAAGAAATCACCTGCCACTTTCTTAATCTTTTCAAACAAAAAGGTTATACAGCCACTTCGGATTTTTCAGATGAATTAGCATATTATATCGAATCCATATACGAAACTGCTGACTTAAAAGCTTCTGAATTTGTGCAGGATTTAATAAGGCGAATCGAATTACAGATGGAAGAGTCCAATGGAATAACTGCTTATAGACAGGGAATTCCTGTAGATATCTCTTTTATTCCTTATTCAAAACGAGTTTTATCACGAAAGCAGAAAGAAATGTATCCTTCAAACGCTTCTGACCTGCCACAGATGATTCCAATTGAGGATACGCAAAAAGTAATGCCAGATTTCGAGGAAAATGAAGCCGAAACCCATACCCAGACTCACCAGTTTGTTCCTGAACATCATCATACAAATGTACTCCTGCTTGCTCTAAGTACATTTCCTGGTCAGATGAAGAAAAACAAATTTGAATATAATTTCAATGGACATCAAGGAACTGTTATTGGTCGTTATCAGCTGGATCCCATTCCTAAAATGCTGGATGAATTACTTGCTGAAAGCAATGAAAATCTTGACAAAATTATCATGCTTTGCACAGATAAGACCCTTAAAGAAACAAGTATCACTACTCCTGAGAATATCATGATGAATATCTCACCTCTTGAATATTTCAAGAATCAAATTCGCAATTATATGAATCCTAATTTGAGTGATGACGAACGCTTCACTCCGATAACATTTTCCCTGTTTTCCCCTTATGACGGAATCCAACAGGTTATTGATACGCTGCGTGGCATAAAAAATCCAGTATTATATCTGGATACTCATGGTGGCATTCGCGGTATACAACGTATTATGGAAGCAACCATCTCTCTTTTGAAAATAGAGGATATTCATGTTAAAGAGGCATTTAGTGTAGAGTTTTCTGAAAAAAGCAAAAACAGTATTATTACCTCTGAAACAGAAAATCTAAAAATTTTTGACTTCGTTTCAGGTATCAACGAATTTATTTCCAGTGGAAGAGCTAACACTCTGATGAGCTATTCCTCTTCTCATTCCAAAATGGATTCTTCCGAACAGGATTTTATAAATGCAATTCAGAATGTTGCCAATGGTATTCAGTGGTGTTGTATTCCAGAATTTGAAAATGGTTTAAAAAATCTTCAAACATTTTTTTCTAAAAATGCTAGGGCTAAAACAACCGATATAAATACTTCATATCTGGAAATTTATAAAACAGATATAAAAAAAGACTATAAAAAACTTGTAACCCAGCATAATGTAGCTGATGAAATAGCCTGGTGCAGAGAAAAAGGGTTTTATCAGCAGGCATTAACACTGATTGAATCCAGAGTTTCTTTGTTACTTATTGAGGATTGGAAAGTCTTAAAAATAAATCCCAGTTACACTCCTGTACAAAAAGGAAAAACTACCTGTTACAAAGTTTCGGAAGAATTTGCCCCCGCCACAGTAAATGACTTTTTTAATGCTTTTGTCTACCGCATCACAACAGATATTGTAAGAAACGATACAACGGAACTTTTTTTAACTCGTCCAAAATTTAATCAGTTAACTGAACAGGATTATACGCACTTTTTAAATGCTCTCCAGACAACACCACGCTTTTCAACTTTACCTGCCGCTATAAATAATTATTTAAAGAATGCTTTAAAACACCCAACTGTATCTTTAAAAAACAAAACACAACAAGCTTTCAGATATGTTAATGTACCGGAATGTATCATTATTTCCGACTCCATTGACCAAACGGTTTTATTCCAACTACTCATATTACATAAAACCTTGAAAGATGTGCGAAATACCATGAATCATGCTTCCTCTGAATTGAACTACAAATTAGATGCCATCGTCCTCGCATTAAAATATTATATGATATGGCTGGAACAGATTAATCCAAACCAGAATTAACGTATTCTTTTCCATGTAAGCAGGTAATCGTCCATATCTGTTAGCACCTACACTTTTCTGATACAATCTTTTTTAATAATGAAACGAGATACAAATGGGGAGGTTACCCCTCCCCATACAGTTATCAATCTGCATCATCGTCTTCTATCGGTCCGAAAAGTTCATCAAACTTTGCCTCAAGCAGTTCCTGCAAAGAGTGGGTTTCCTCATCTGTTTCTTCATCAACATACCTTGGTTCAGCTTTCTTTTGTTCCACTTCAGTGTTACGCATAATCTTTCGCATAGCTTCAGCAAATTCTTTATGTTTATCGCTCAATTTATTTATCCCCCTTAGCCTTAATATTCTCAATCAATCCATTAGTTCATCTTTGTATCTGCCTACATCTCTCCTTAAAAATATAGGTGTAGTAATCACCAACGTCCCTCAGTACCCTTGTTGTCATAGATCTAACCAACTCATATTTGCCTTCATCAATGAAGTGCTTGGCCATTTATCACATGAACTACTTCATTCTCATCATAAGCCAGAAAAACAAGTGTATTCACTGAACGATCGTCTCTAGGATAATCATATTCTATTTTCTGATACACTGCAGGTACGATTAGATCGCCTTTATAATCCACGACTCCCATCTTATTATCTGCTGTCCAGACAAAAGCGAACTCGCCACTATAAACATAGGATATCTTTACGAAAGAATCATAGCTGGCAAGAATCCTGATTTCTTCTTTACTCTATTCAAACGTGCATATTCCGCAAAAACAGAGCACTCGCTCCGCATAAGCGGAGCGCTGTTCCGCTAGGAACGGATCATTGCACTGTTGGTTAATAAAGTTACTTGCTTTCTACACGTCTATCGCGACCTGGAAAGTCTAATCGATATGCTTTAGAGGTCATGCGGCTGAGACATGCATCTGCATATGTGTTATCACCAAACAATTGGTACCAGTTCGCTACTGGCATCTGCGAGATGATGACTGTTGATTTTCAGCAATCTCTAGCTTCGATGATTTCAAAGAGATCACGGCACTTGTCAAGATTTAAGTCCATCAATCCAAAATCATCTATAACAAGAAGATCATAATCGGCCATCTTGTTTGAATACTCATAGTAATTATCTTCACTATGCGCATGGGCGGATTCTTGAAGCAGATAATTCGCACGGATATATTTAACAGTCCTCATTTGATGTAGTGCTGTAACGCAAAGTGCACATGCAACATGCGTTTTGCCAGCTCCTGCTCCACCTGTAATCAAAAGATTGTTCGGTTCATCGATCCAATCACCTTTGGCCAGTAATTCAATGACATGTGTGTTTAACTGCCTCTCGTGCAATTTGCTCAAACAAATAAACGCTGCTGTCTCTGGACTGATGCATCCGCTCATGATCAGCGGTCCTTCGACCACTGATCATCTTTTTGCCCCGTATGTGACTGTGTGATTCTTTGGTAAAATTCATCATGGAAAATATCATATCTTGTAGAAAACACCGGTTTCTGGCCACGGCGAAAGACGATTATGCGGCCGACCGGGAGGTACAATATTTCGTCAAGCGGCACATTCATTTTCAGGCTGAGTGCCTTTGCTGTTTCATAATTATTTCCGCCAAAAAACACATAACTATCACATTGGTCAATGATCTCTATCGATTCATATTCGCCGTACATTCGCTTTAACTGACTTTCTGACTGTAATAAAATCCCGGAAAATGCAATCCCTTTCGCCCTGCAGATACTCAGTTTTTCAGGCATGTCGCTTACCTTTGCTCCGGTTGCAAAGTCGTCAAAAATGATATCTGTTGGAATCTCTAACGCTCCGGCTGCGCTTTCATCTGCAATTGTAAATAATTCTGAGATTGCCTGAGACACGAAAATGTTGGCCAAACCATGAAGTGCCTTTTTTACGGGGCTTGTCGTAATGAACAAAATAGATTTTTCACTGGCAAACTTATCAAAATCAACAGGCGGCTTATTTCTCATATTATTTCTGATACTTGTTGTAAATGCTCTCAACGTTGGATTCATGGAAACGTAGATCGATTTTGCGGTTTTCGCTGCCGCCTCCCGGAATGTCTTCCAGCATACGGCAGCATAACAATCCGGTGCCGCTTTTTCGATTGTTTTAAAAAGTGAATCCAGTGATGTCGTTATTCCACAACCAGATTCCTGGATTTTCAGACTGAAATGAAGATCAAGCACATCTGCAAAGGTTGGTTTATTTTTCGTCATCAGAGTTGCTCCAATCTCCGCACCCAGCAATTGCTCTGAACTTTCATCCCAGAAAGGATCCGCATTACTATGCTCTTTTCGCTCATTCGCCATAACAATTGCATGTGCTAGGTCCGAAATATCCTCCTCAGACTTGACATAAGCTAACGGATCATAGCAGCAATTCCCTTTCTCCGAATCCGAGAGATCCAGGTCATATACTGTAAACCCAGCTGCTTCAAACAAAGGGATATACCTGTCCGGAATATCTCTTTTGGTGAGAATCACACACTTATTATTAGGATTTTCCACTCTCAGTGCCTCCATAAGCTCTGGTTCCACATAAGATTTCGTTTTTCCGCTCCCGGTGCCTCCCACAATCAAAACGTTACGATTTAAACCCGTTTCCTCCGGATCCCCGCTGTAGATGCAATCGTTTCCAAGAATCATTCTCTCCGTACTATTCATTCGCTTTCCTCCAATAATTTCCCGAAATCTATGATCTCATCCACCAAACCAAAGTTCCGGCTCTCCTCAGCGCTGAAATAGTGGTCATAACCGGTAGCTTTCTCCACGGTCTCCTCTGTCTGTCCTGTGTGTTTTGCCAGAATTTGATTCATCTTATGTTTCGTTTCCAGCAAGGATTCTGAAATGGATTTGATGGATGAGCTGTTGCCGCTCACGTGGTTTCCAAGCAGCGGCTCGTGAATCATTACTTCCCCGTGTGGGAGTATATACCGGCCATGATTACCGCAGGCGAGTAAAATCGCTCCCATAGAATATGCTCTGCCAATGCAGAATGTACGAATAGGGGCTTTACTTGCCTGAATGACATCGTAATACACCATTCCGGAGTTGATACAGCCGCCAGGTGTATTAATCAAAAGGTCAATCGGCCGGTCCGGATCCTGCATATTTAAAATCATGATTTTCTTCACAAACTCACATGCCGTTTCCGGAGTAATTTCTCCCTCTATAAAGACTTTACGGTTTGACATGAGTTTTGCATCCCCGGAAATCTGAAAGATTCCGTTTGAACTTTTCTCGATAATATTCATGTTTCCTCATCCTTTTCTTTTTTAACAACGATTTTTAATCCTGCGTAGCACGTTGGTGTTTCAATCCCCCGCAAACCTTCAGCCGTTTTACGGTCGCTGTCATCTGAACTCTACGCCCCATCCACCAGGCGGTACATGCATCTCTGAAGTACAGGTATAGAATATAAAATTTTCGAAGGATTTTCTGTCTCGTATCGGCAAAAAAAGATACAAAAAAAAGAAGTTCTGCGACATTTTTAATTAATATCACAAAACTTCTTTTCCAATTTTTATCTGATCTTAAGCGTATACGTTCCGTAATTCCATTATCTGCTCAATTTATGAAATGAACCCTTACTCTTTCATTTCATAAATTTAAATAATCACGTTTTTGCTTCTACTTCTTTTTTATAATTTTCCAAGACACTCAATGTTTCTTTAATCATAGGATCATTCATATCAAGCGGCATTTCCAGCTCAACAGGAGATTCCTGCGATCAAAATCTGTCATTATGCAGCGCACAGGTTTAATGCCAATACTTTTAAGTTTGCCGCAAAATTCTTCTATAAACTCTGACTGTTCAAACGTATACGGCGTAATGGTACTGATAAACATAGGGAACGTTGGTTCAGCCTGATTATGTTCAGCTTCTTCTGTAAATTCTTTGTTCTTTCGGTAAATAACTTTACTAACCTCAGTTTTTATATATCTTTCAAGGATCAGATTTACATTTTTATAAATATCATCCGCATCAGACTCCAGATAGTTGTTCTCTATTCCTGTGTCATGTACTAATCGATTTTTTTTACTATCTCTTTATACGTCATCGTACCATTATCTCGTATTGCTCTCTTAAATACTCACTGCTGTTCCTTAAACAGGTCGGATTTAATATTACTTTCTCGAGTTATCTTTTAAAATTTATCCTATTTCAAATTCTCTGTCTCTGATAATTTCTCTTTGTTTTTTAATACGATCCTGGATCTCTGACAAAATATAATTATCCTCAGACGCAATAACCCGAATATACGGTCCGTAACTTAATAATCGAATCAATATTTCTTTTTCATCAAGGGCCGAATAGTACAATGTCATTGTAAACTTATAACTCAAAGGATCATACACACATTTCTTCTTCCAAAGAGAAAATTCTGTCAGAATTCTATCCGGAAGGTTCTTTATTCCCTGGTAAAACTCTATCTGTATAGATGTCATTGTTTTGTCATATAATTTATCAAGAATTTTTCTCTGTTCTTTTAAATCAAAACGTTCATCAACTAATTCTTCCACCCGAACAATCCTTGGAATATTAATGATACCAATTTTTGATTCTGCGTTTTGCACATGCACATACCAAACCCTAAAAACATCGTCCCGTCTTGAATACTCTATACGCACCGGTCCACAAGTTGCATGTCTCTTTTTACCTTCCCAATTTCTATAAACAATATGAACTTTCTGTTCATTTACGATTGCCCTATACAATGCTCGTATATGAAACAAATCTTTTTCGTTCACACGGCCTTTCTGTGCAATATGTTTTTTCCCCTTAGAGATCCGCCCCTCAACATTGTATCTATCAAAATAATTTATGGCATCAATCTGTAATTTCTCCACCTTAAATGGCGCACAGGACAAACACTTCCTGACAACATTAATCTGTTCCGGAGACAAGAACACTCTTGCTAAGGGATCATCCAACACAGACAATAACCATCTTACCTCAATTTTTGTAATCGGAAGCAAATCATATAAGTAATCTATTTTGGAAATATTAAACCTTACTTTTCCATTATCATCTACAAGCCTTGACTCCAAAATGTACTCATATAATGCATTCTTCACCCATTCCTGTTCTTCATCAGTATAATAACCTAAAACTCTGCTAATTTCTTCTTTGAGATTACAGTCCACGGTATGTTCGCCATCTATTGATAAAACCGAATTTGCTAAAATAATAGAATACCAGCTAAATAGTTCATTAAACAGAGCCCCATGTCCCTCTGTATCTGAAACAATATCTCCCTTCACAGAAAAACTCTCTTCTATATATTTCTGATCTGTATTTTTTTTATATTCTTCTCCTTCATCGCCGTTCAAACTTCGTTTATTGAAATATACATTCCACATTGCGTTAACGTCACCATCGATATCCAGTAAAGAGACAGGTATTTTTTCTGGCTTAGTAACCCGCACATAGAAGCTGCGTATCCAACTTCTCAATTCTTTTGTTGGAAAAATTGTAATTATATGGTCTTGTTTTCCGATTCTGCTTTCCTTAATTACTCTGTTTTTTATGAATTGTTCCGTTTCCGGATTAATAGAAACAGGCATTTCAAAGGATATCAGTCGACTCTCCCATTCTTCGTCAACAATGCAGTCATTGACATCAGTTCCCCAGATATACGGTAACATTTTATTTGCTAATACAACCTGTTTTACCAAGTCAGTTTCATCGATTTTTATATCAAATAATTTTTCCTCCTGCACACTCTTTTTCTTTCCTGTTTTGGTTACAGTATGCTTAACTTTACTCATAGAATCAACGTGTGAATATAACGTTATTTTATCGATAAACTCCAAGCGCAATGCTTTTATTCTACGTTCCAGAATGTGATAATATAAAACATACTCACGTCCATTTGAAACACTTATTCGAATTTCTAACGGGATAATCAATTCTTCACATGCTTTTAAATTTGTTCCATGAGAATATTGAAGTGCACAAAGATATCCATTCTCTATCGCAGTCAGAATGTCTATCATGTTGTAATCATATAATGTCTTTTGAACATAATTATGCTTGAACCGAAATATCTCCTTCTCTGTTTGTCCTTTTTTTATACCACATCTTTCCGATAATATAGTTCCAACTTCACCTAACGGATAATATTGAGAAAAGAATTCACACATTTCCAAAAATTCTTCAGTGAAAAGGCAGGAATCTTCGGTATCACAAATCATTGCCATCGTCAACGGGGATTTATACCAAAAATGATTCGCCTTCTCCGATGCTTCACTGCTAAAATACTTTTTGAAAACAGAATTATCACCATCTGAATCTTTATCCCGCCAGGCTCTCCATTGTTTCTCCAGCCATTTATTTCTTTGTTCTGGATTATCTCTAAGATCTCCAATTACCCCTAATGAATACAAATATTCTGTCCGGTTACTGAGATTCGCATATTTATCTTTGTAGCTAGCCGGCATAAATCGAGTATGGACAGACCAAATGTTTAATTGACGGTTAAGTCTTATTGGATCATCTGTATCCCCGTCAGGTTCATTCTCAGTAACCATTTTATCTTGTAACTTTTCTATCCAATTGCTAATAATTGCATATTCAACAAGATTTGTATTTTCTAAATTCTGAGTACCCGCATTTCCCTCTACAGAATACAATTCGTCCTGACTTACCGGGAGATCTTTTGTTTCTCCATTAAATGTTGATCTTCTGTCCATATCTAAAAGATAGTTAAGATAATCACCTATTTTGCTGAGATTATGTAAAAAGTAAAAATCATCGACCGGGTTATCCGTTCCGGAAGGCATCGTTTTCAAAACAATCTGATTTCTTCCTTTTTTTCTTTTTTCAAAGTACCATTTTTCTCCAAGAATTTTACTGAAAATTTTCCATCTATCCTTAACACTTTGACTTCCTTTTATATTTTGATCGTATGATTTAAACCCATATGTATAGTAATCGCGAATACTATTCTTAAAAACATCATCAAACGAACTGGTTCCGACCAATTCGTCAAATATTAGTTTTGACTTCTCAAGAATTATTCCCATATTTAATCCCACTCCACTTCTTATGCTTTCGTACCATTCTGACGAATTGATTTTTCATTCAAAAGATTCTATTCCATCAGGTTATTATCCTGACACGTTTTTCCCTGCCACTATTTTAACACGGCAACAAAAAGAATATAAGAGAGAATACTAAGATTTCTATCGTTTTACATAACAAATAATCTTTTCAAAAGAAAACAGATTGAATTTAGTGAAAAAATGTAATACCATACAGATAAGACTACAAAAGACGCTTCCTGCAGCATTACTGTTCATATAAAACCCATAGGAAGGAGACAAAAATTCATGGAGAAAATGAGGATAGCGCGCAATCTGCGGAAACAGCTTGAAACGGAATATGATATGAATAACTGCTATGAATTAGCAGAAAAATTAGCTAATGCCGGTTATACGGAACTGAACGATGAACTCCGGTCTAAGATTCTATTTCTGAAGCAGATTTGCAAAGAGGTGCGTGCCGATAATTTCTACGTAATTTCTTTACTGGCTGATTGTTCGTTAGATGATATCAGAGAAAGATATTTACAATATGTGAAATATACAGGAGAAACGAAAAGTAAGCCAGAACAGCTCAGATTTTCTTCAGACGGAGCAGCCTCTTATGTTACTGCGTTACATGAAATGGGTATCGTTGATAAACTCGTGGATTCCATAATGAAATCAATTATAAAGCTTGGATGTATTGCAAAATCTGTTGATGCTATGAAAACTATCATAAACGATTTGGATTTTTTTGAACAGCCTATCGATATTCGAAATCAATTTATATGCGAAAATGCAGAAATCCTGTTTAATGATTATTCAAGAGAGGCAGAACAGGTATTTCAAACTCTCTGCCAGAAATATGGTAAAGAAAATGGATTTCTCTATCTGAAAGAGCATCCCGAATACATTCGCCTTGGAATAAAAGCAATGCAATAACTGTATGCTATATTGTAGACACGTTAAATTACATAGAATTGTTAATTTGAGGAGGGCTCCCTCCTCATTTTTATGCTCATTTTTTCCAAGCCTCTTCAATAAAATATCTTATTTTCAAAATCCTATATTTCCCCCTCAAAAAATTTTGCAAATTGTTCTTTTTTAACTGTTAAGTTTTGCTTTCCGTATCTCTATATCTAAATGTACCCGGAAAAATAAAAATGTTTTTGCAAAAATAAAGTTCTTTCTCGTGTCTCAATACATCATGTGATCAAAAAAAGAAAAATATTTTTGTAAAAATGTTAAGATCTGTTTCCAATATCGCAATACATAAGTGTAGCTGAAAGAAACAGTTTATTCAAGGAGGAAGAAAACCATGACTCAAAAAAAAGTACATCAGAAACGTTTACAGAGTCTCGATAAAGGCAGGGTAAAATCTCTTGGTCCTGTCGAAAAGCTTACCATGAGATATGCCGGCTGGGTGGATGGAAGACATGGGCTCCTCCGCTGCAGTCAAAACGGGGACTGGCAGTCGAGTGTTCTGAAGCAGGAAGTCGATTCCTACGAAGAATTCTGCGCTGGTCAGATGGGACGCTTAAAGTTCGAGGAAGAGGACGAGTTCAAAAAACTCAATATTCTTTTCGATACGGTTGTTCCGCTGAAAACAAACCTTACTGCCGCCAAACAGGTTTTAAAGAACGCCCTTGCAGAAGATGTCGACCTCACACGCCGGAAAGAAGGTGAGGAAAGTCTTACTGAAGTGCAAGTTGCAGCTCGAAGAAACCGTGAACGAGAAGAATCGCTTCTCCCGTTTAAAAGAGCTGTCGCCGAATCCGAGAAAGCACTTTCCGATACCATCGAAGCCATTTTCACCAGCCTCAGTCAGGTCACGGAGAGCTTTGATTCTGCTGCCAAAATCACCAATCGTGTTCTTCAGCATCATCAGCGGCGCATTGATGTTTACTGGCGGTCTGCGATGCGTCATTTGCCGGATCTTCCGCCTCTCCCAAACGTAACATTCACCAACAACTCTGAACAGGAATTTGCAAAACACTATGAACAGGTGGTGCAGCGTGCGGAAAAGCTCCGTCTTACCCTGGCATCTGAATTACAGGAGGAGGTACTCTAATGTTATTTGGAAAAAACAAGAAAAAAGAAAACAGTTTTATCAGTGAAGTAGACGACAGCCGTGTACTCGTTTATGACTTCCGCCGTCGTACCAATCTGCTGTTCGAAAACTACAGAGCTGTCGGCTACAAAAAGCCGGAGAACTACCATCTGGAACAGTTAAAGTCGGAACTTACCGATACCCTGACCCGCCTGATCAACGCAAACGCCGTTGACGCGGGCAACGAGGACTGTCTGATTGATAAGATCCTTGCTCCGGTCCGAAGCGGTCTCATTTCCCTTGATGACCAGTCATTGGATCACCTGGATTTTTATCATCGACAGGATGGGAATATGTCTGCACATCGCGCGGACATCCAAAGAATTCTCGAGCTGATGCGCGAAAAAGAAACCGTCCTGGAAACCGAACATGCACATACCCAGATGCTTTGGAACAAATGTTACGGCATCAAAGAAAAAATGGAGGTTGTTGAAGATGAAAGATAATACATTTGCACTGAAAATGAACAAAGATGGAGAACTCCTGCTTGAAAATTCTGATGACGCTGTCAAAGCAAAATACAAACCAGACAGTCTGTTACTCTGCGCACCTGTCTCCTATCTGCTTATGCTCTTCTGTGTCGTAATAGATATTGCATTTTTCTGCAGTCTCTTCGTACGCATTTCTTACGACTCTCCCATCATGATCTGGGGCCAGGTCGCAGGACTGGCCTTTGCAGCAGATGTTGTGGCCGCCTTTGCAGGCATTCTGGCAAAAAAGATCAGACAGGGACTCAGCCACGATAAATTCAATCTGGCATTGCTGTTAGCTGTTCCGATTTTTGCCCTGATCATCAATGGTGTACTCCGTTTCTCCACCATGTCGCTCTCTTCTGCAGACGGAACAGTGGATGCCGCAACGATCGCATTAACGATTATTGCCATTGCAACTCCTGTTTTTACATCTGTCGGCAATTTTGCCATCAGCTTCGAGCTGTACAACCCGCTGGCAAAACAGCTTTGCCGTCAGGAAATTGCACTTAACGAGCTCAAAAACCGGATTCGACGCCTGGAAGCAATTCAGGACGAATGTGACAGCTTTAACTCATCACAGATCCAGGACGCAGACCACCAGCATCTTATCAACGCCAAAAAGGATCTCATCAACGATTCTCTGACCCTTCTGGCTGATATGAGAGTGCAGCTCATGGAACAGCTGGGTGATCCCACTTCAACAAATGTCCTGAGTAAATCGCGCTCCGATGAACTCTTTGATCGTCTTGGCAGGGAACTGGCTGCCCTTGCAGCTGCAAGCGGCGAAAAAACCGCTCCTCCTGCCATCGACAAAGATGTTCCAACTAAAAACCACGTTGTCAACTTTTCAGAAGCTGTTTAAGGAGGAAAAATACTATGATGAAAAAAATCGCAAAACTTACATGCACTTTTGCTGTCATTTCTGCTGCACTTTTCACTTTGACCGGATGCAGCAATCCAGATCCTTCCGGCCCCAGTTCTGCTAAAACCAGCAAACCGGCTGTCGCTTACGTTATCTCAAACACAGCAAACTCTAAACCAGTAGACTCATCCGCCCCGCTCATTCAGGATACTATGCTTGATGCCGCTATGAATTACGGCTATTCCTTTATCGTCCGCGTAGACGGTGATCCTGCACTTGTATCCACGGAAGATCTCAACATTGATGAACAGTACAAAACTGCTTCCAAAGAGAGACTGAAAAGAGATGCCGCCAGTAAAGCCTCCAATCTCCTTCAGATTGTGGATGGTGTCACACCTTTAAATCCAGAGGCCGACTATCTGGAGGCCCTCCGCCTTGGTGCTTCCTCGCTGCGGAGTCTGGATTCCAGCTACACTTCCCGCACCATCATCTGCTGTGGAAGCGGACTGTCTACATCAGGTTACTTAAACTTCCAGAACAATTTACTGTCTGCTGAACCCCAGGTAATCGTTGATATGCTGAAAGAGCGGGAGGCTCTTCCCGATCTCAGCGGATGCACCGTATACTGGTTAGGTATGGCGAAGGTCGAAGCGCCTCAGGAAAAACTTACTCCCAAGCAGAGCAATAACCTTACCAGTATCTGGAAAGCTGTTGTCGAAGCCTCCGGCGGAGAATTCGTATCAAACGACTATATTGCCGTATCTGACGAAACCCGCACGACAGATTCCCTCCCTTCGGTCAGTGTTGTAGATATTCCTTCTGATACGCCGATTGTATTTGACTCGGACGTTCTGGATGAAACAGATACCGAAGAATCCAACGCATTCGACGAACCTGTTGCTCTGGAAGAAAGCCAGGTCCAATTCGTTGGTGACGAAGCAGCCTATCTTAACCCGGAAGCCGCTTTGGAAACCATTCGTCCCATTGCAGATTACCTGGCAAAACACGAATCCGTCTCTCTCCTCCTTGTCGGCTCTACAGCCGGAGACATCACAGATGAATCCACCCTCAGCCTGTCTCAGGCCAGAGCGGATGCCGTAAAAAAAACGCTCTGTGATGACTTAGGGATCGCTGAAAGCCGCATTCATACCCTTGGCATGGGTTCTTCCGATCCCTGGCATATCAGCAACGCCGGGTACGACGACGGCGCCGCTGCCAGCAGTAATCGTAAGGTGACCCTGATCAGTGCCGATACGGAACTCGCCCAGAATCTTATGAACAATCATTGATTTCCGCTTCTCCCACAGAAAGGACATTTCACAGTCTATGATCCAAAACATAAAACGCAGAATAAATAAACCTGTTTTCCTTATGAGTGCTGTCTCAGGCGGCACTCTCTGGTTCTTCTGTAATCATCTGTACTCTATCTATCGTTTAAAGATTTCAGGCTTTTTGATGGTTCCTGCCCTGTGTACCTTATTATTTGCTGTTCTCTTCCTGACCGTATGGTATTCCCGTGAAGCAGGCCTCCGATCTTGCTGAAGCAATGAAAACCGCTGCAACTTCCTATTCCACAAGAGATCTGCTTTCTGTCCGCTATATGAACCATTTTAATACGCTTTTCGGTTTTCTCAGAGTCATTTTCTTAAGTCTCATTGGTTTACTCATCGGCGGACTGCTTTCTCTCCCCTACATGGATCATGCCAGCCTTCCACTCATTGTTTCCAGCAGTGCGGCCGGTTCCCTTCTTGGCAGTGTTCTTCTGGAATCCGGTGTCCAGAGTGGTGTTTATCAGAGTATTTTATGGTTTCTCCTGTGGATTCTGTTTTCCGCTACGCTGGGATTTCTGCATCCTAAAAAACAAATTTTGAGACCTGGAAATATAACAGTTCCCTTGGAATTAAAAGACGATAGGATAAATGAAATAAAAAATGAAAATATTCGCGTGTGACATAAATTTTTATATAACATGTTAAACAGACTTTATATAATTGATTTATTGGACAAAAAAATAACCATAGATGTAACTCGTCCTTTTTTGCTCAATTTTTCTACATCTTTGAAAACAAATACGCATATTTTCGCATTTGTGCAAACAAAATCATTTCCACTCGTTTTCGTATTTCTTCTGGATACCCCTCCGCATTCGCGAGCAATTCAGTCACATCTTTTTTCGTAAAATGAAACTTCAGATTCCCTCTATATAATGCTTCAGAAAGGTCCAACTGCTCATCAAACTCACTGCATATCGTTTTTGCCTGAACCTGATCCATCAGTGCATACGTATCCCCCGATAAAGGATAATCCATCGTTGTATCTGACAGTAGCCCTGCCCCATGATCAAAAATCGGGCAGTATGCATAGTCACCTTTTCCATTCATCAACACCGCTATATTATGCGTATGACGATCCTCGTTCAGGAAAAATGCGTCTATCGTCAACAGCTTGTTCATATAGACGCCAAAGTTTTGAAGCCCGGTCATACGCTCCACCTGCTGTACCAAGAAACGTAAGCGTTCTTCATGTTTTGGAATTCTATACAGGGATTGATACAGACTTTCTCCAAAAGAATTTTTAAACAGTCTCTCCAAAGTGATAATCTGCCAGTCCTCCCTCAGAAAATTTCTACTCTTTACTCCGTTATAAATCACAGTTCCATATTTTATTTTTTCCAGATCGTAACATACAAATTCGTCTTCCGCCAGCGTTGATTTTTTCAGAAGATGCGAGATCATATACTCTGCCAATCCCTCATATCCTGTATAATCCGCTTTGTACCAGATTCCGTTATTCTCCCATTTTAACTGGTTTCCTTTTGACGACTGACGCTCATTCGTCCTGATATTCTGTTCAAATAATTCTATCATCCATCTACCTCTCTATCCGTAGCCAGAAATCATCTTCCGCCATCCGTCCTTCCGTTTTTTCTATAATCATAATCGGATCGTAAAATGGCAGTCCCAAATCTTTTAATATCAGTTTCATCTTATCTCTGCTTTCCGGAAAGCATCGTGATTCCAGAAATTCCAGATACTGATCATAATCCGGTTTTTCCACAACTCCGAATGCCCGAAACATAATTTTGTCTGTATAATTTTTTACTTTTACTTTCCGTTCCTGCTCATTCACATCGATCAAGGTACATACATTCTGCCCATACATGTACCAGATTCTGAGCGGCCATATTTTTTCCGGAACTTTCACTTCCTGTTCGTATTCTGGATATTTTTGCAGCATTTTCAAAAGTAAAACAATCGGTCCGCGAATCACTTCTTCACTTCTTTCCCAGCGCTCTACCGTTGGCTTGGAACAATTAATCAGTTCCGCAAACTCCTTTTGCGTCAGATGCAGTTCCTTCCGAAGTTCCTTGATTTCTTTTGCCGTTGTATATTCTGGCGTTATAAATAATTTTTTTTTCATAAACCTCACCTTTCAGCTTTATAATTCCCGACTTTTTCTTTATTGAATCATAAAAATCTGTATTTGTAAACGAAAAACCATTATTTTGATTGTTTTTACATCTTAAAAACCATCATTTTAATTGTTTCCCCATAGATCTCAATATCTCACCACACTCTTCCAATTTGTCGCATCTTTTTCCGGATAAACTCACACAAATTTGACAATTTATGATACACTAAGCTAAGTGACATCAATTCTGAATGTTCTGTGCTCTGGCGCAGATTTTTCGGAACTGAAATTGACTTTTCGATGCATAAACCAAACGATTTGTGGTATACGAAGAAAGGAATTCTTATGAAAATTATCTTTATCCGCCACGGCGAACCGAATTATGAGATTGATTCGCTGACTGAAAAAGGCTGGCGTGAGGCTGAGCTGCTTTCGAAGCGGACGGCGAAATGGAACGTCACCGATTTTTACTGCTCGCCGCTTGGTCGTGCGAAAGACACGGCTTCTTTCACACTGAAAAACGCGGATCGTGAAGCCAAAATTCTTCCATGGCTGCGCGAATTTGATGCGCCTGTCATTGACCCGGAGACCGGAAAGCGCCGGATTCCGTGGGATTTTCTGCCGGATGTGCTCGATGCGAACCGGGATCTCTATGATCATGATCTCTGGACACAGAACCCGATCATGAAAACCGGAAACATGGATGAAAATTATCGTGTCGTAACGGACGGACTCGATGCGCTGCTTGCTCGCTACGGTTATGTACGCGACGGCTACCGCTACCACGCTTCAGATGAAACGAACCGCGAAGCTGTCATCGTCTGCTTCTGCCATCTCGGCGTTACCTGCGTCGCGCTGTCCCATCTGCTCAACACAACGCCGGTGCAGCTCTGGCAGGGCCTGTTCCTGGCGCCGACTTCTGTCACGATCGTCGGAACGGAAGAGCGCAAACCAGGCGAAGTGTACTTCCGCTGCCAGACCGTCGGCGATGTCCATCACCTGCTTTCTGCGGGCGAACCGGTTTCGTATTATGGAGCGTTTAACGATCCATTCCAATTTTAACATCCGTAGACAAGAAGTCCCTCGCTTCTAAAGCGGTGGGATGAATTGTTAAAAGAAACATAACGGCAGTGGCGGGCTGAGAGAAATCGGTATCCTCCACTGACATGAGGCAAGTCACAGTCGAACTATTTTCGGCATGTCAGACTCCGTGAAAATACCGACTGTGAGTTGAAACAAGAATAAAAGAGGAGAAACAATGATACAGACACCAATTCAGAAACTGGAATTTCCAAACGACAGAGGCGTCCGCCTGTACTGCAAGCGGGAGGATCTTCTTCCGTTTTCCTTAGGCGGAAACAAAGTCCGCATCGGACGTGCTTTTTTCCAGGATATGCAGGAGAAAAACAAAGACTGCATGATCATCTACGGAAACAGCAGATCCAACCTCTGCCGCGTGCTGGCCAATCTGTGCTGTGCCGAGAAAATTCCATGCTATATGATCTGTTCTTCCGAAGAAAACGAGGAACAACCGATCGAAACCAACAACAGCCGTCTGATGAAATGGCTCGGAGCCGAAGTCATTCCGTGCAGAAAAACAGAGATTGCACAGACCGTCGAGCAGACGATGAACCGTTTGACAGAAGAGGGATATCACCCATATTATATTTTCGGGGATAAATTCGGAACGGGCAATGAAGGCACACCGGTACAGGCCTACGTGGACGGCTACCGCGAGATTCTTGCGTGGGAGAAAGAACAGAACATTTCTTTTTCTCATATCTTTGCGGCATCCGGAACCGGCTCGACCCAGTGCGGCCTGGTAAGCGGAAAACTGCTCGAGCAGGGAACGGAGCAGATCATCGGCCTTTCGATTTCATCCCGCGAGTACGACCGCGCCACCCGCATTATGGAGAGCGGCATTTCCGATTATTTTGCGAAGAATCATCTCGTGCTGCCGGAAGGATGGGAGAGTGAACTTCATCTGGAAATGGGATACCGCCAGGGCGGATACGGCCAGTACGATGAGCGGATTTTACAGGTGATCCGGGAAGAGTTCTGCCGGAACGGCCTTCCGCTGGATCCGACGTACACCGGAAAGGCATTCTGGGGAATGAAGCAGTACATAGAAGAACATCAGTTACAGGACTGCGATGTGCTTTTTATCCATACCGGAGGCACGCCGCTGTTCTATGACTGCATTCTGAACGATACCGATGGAGGAAAAAAATGAAACTGATTTCAATAGTCATCCCATGCTACAATTCCGAGGCAACGATCCGGAAAGTTGTAGAGATGGTGATGGAAGAATTCAAGAAAATGGACGGATATGACTGCGAATTTGTCCTGGTGAACGATGGTTCCCCGAAAGACAATACGTATGGGGAGATCAAGAAGCTCGGTGAGCAGTATCAGAATGTCAAGGGCATCAACCTGCTGCGCAATTTCGGTCAGCACAATGCGCTGATGGCAGCACTCCACTACACCGAAGGAGACTTTATTCTCGGCATGGACGATGACATGCAGACACATCCGTCCCAGATCAGCAAACTGATCCACAAGATGGAAGAAGGATACGATCTGGTTTACGGCTGCTATCCGAAACGAAAAAATTCGTTCCTGAAAAATGTCACCAGCAAACTGAACGAAGTTTCCTCCCGGATTCTTCTCGGACGGCCAAAAGACATCGTTTCCAGCAATTTCTGGATGATTACCCGCCAGATCAAGGACGAGGTGGTAAAATACGACAGCTTCAATCCCTATATTGACGGCATTTTCTACCGCACGACACACAAAATCGGAAATGTAGAGGTGGAGCATTTCAAACGTGCAGTGGGAACTTCCAACTATACGTTAAAGAAACTGATCAAATTGTGGCTTGCCTACTGGAACTATTCTGTAATTCCGCTTCGCATATCGTCCGTTCTCGGCGGAGTTTCTGCAGCCGGCGGTTTTCTGGCAGCCATCATGATTGCCATCCGAAAGCTCATCAATCCGACCGTGATGGTTGGCTGGTCTTCGACGATCTGCGCCATCGTTGTTTTTTCCGGATTGATTCTGATGGTGCTCGGCATCATCGGAGAATACCTCGGAAAGATGATTCTGATTCTGAACCGCACGCCGCAGTATATTGTGCGGGAAACCATTAACGTATCTGATGAGGAAGAAAAAAAGTGAAAAAAATCATGATTTTAGGTGCCGGTATTTACCAGGTGCCGCTGATCCGGACTGCACGCAGAATGGGTCTTTACACGATCGTAGTGAGTATCCCCGGCGATTATCCGGGGTTTGCACTTGCAGATAAAATTTATGAACTGAATACGCGGGATAAAGAAGCGATTCTTGCGGCGGCGGAAAAAGAACAGATCGACGGAATCTGTACATCGGGAACCGATGTGGCCGTCAGCACAATCGGCTATGTCTGTGAAAAGATGCATCTGTCCGGCATTCCGTATGAGGCGGCGGAAATTCTGACCGATAAGGCAAAGATGAAAGACGCATTCCGGCAGGGCGGCGTTTCCGCGGCAGACGGGATGCGGGTAAGAAGTGCAGAGGAGGCACAAAAAGCCGCAGAACAGCTTGGATACCCGGTTGTCGTAAAACGGGTGGACAGTTCAGGAAGCCGCGGAATTACCGTGGTGGAGCATTCCGGACAGATCGAAGAAGCGTATGAAAATGCGAGAAACGGTTCGGCAAGAGATTATGTGCTGGTTGAAAAATTCCTCCGCGGAACGGAGATCGGCGTGGATGGATTTGTGCAGAACCACAAACTGGTCTTTCTGGCACCGCACACGAAATTTGTATACCGCGGTGCACACACGACCGTTCCGGTCGGCCACGCATTTCCGTATGGATGCAGCGGGGCACTGCGGGAAGAAATTGCCCGCCAGATGCAGCTGGCCGTCACCGCATCCGGTGCCGATCAGTGCTCCGTCAATGCGGATGTCTTTGTGGACGGAGAGAAGGTCTGGATCATTGAAATGGGCGGAAGAACCGGAGCAACCTGCATTCCGGAACTGATTTCAACGTATTACGGATTTGATTTTTATGAGCAGATGATCAAAAGCGCCCTCGGGGAAGAAACGGATTTTCAGCAGACGGAAAGCTGCCCGTGCATGGCAAAACTGCTGCTGAGTCCGGTAAGCGGAACCATCACACAAATCGACCGGGATCAGGTCGAACGTCTGCGTCAGGAAGGGCTGGAGCTTGTCCTGGATTATCCGGAGGGGCATGAAGTTTCTGCCATGGCAGATGGAACTGACCGGATCGGCCATGTGATTGTAAAGACGGACCGGGAAGCGGAACTGGATGAGCAGATGAAGCGGGTGTACCGCTGTATCTGGATTGATGGAAAAAATCTGGAGACAATCTGGGAAGAGAAAACAGCAAAATAAAAAACCCGGAATCTTTTCAAGACCTCAGAAGAGGAGCGAAAGGATTCCGGGTTTTGCGTTGCCAGGCATATCAATATCCGGTGGACCAATTTTGATTACACTGTTTTTACAGGCTTCATCATCATCCGATAGTAGACTGGAATCAGCAGTGCAATTGCACCGAACCAGGCAAGCGGGCTTGCGATGCAGACGGCAGTGTAGCCTAAGAAGCGTGACAGCCAGACGGTAGCAGCAAGACGCATCACAAGCTCGACCATGCATGCGGCAAACGGTGCGCGTCCGTTCTGCATACTCTGAATCGAGGTGCGGTAGACGGCGAGAAGGCCGAGCAGGAAGTAGAACGGCGCTTCGATCGTCAGGAATGCATCGGAGTAATGGTAAGAATCCGTGATTTCGCTCGAAAAGCTTGGTGAGCAAGTGCATCTGTCCCGCGAGGTCTGCTGCCGCCTCTTCCGGAAAATGACGGGAAAGACGGTGACGCAGTATCTCGAGGAATACCGTGCGTCCAAAAGCCTGCCGCTCGTCGAAAGCGGCTTTTTGCCACGAAAAATATGTTACATCTGTTTGATTGCCTGCAGCATTTCAAGATCCGAAGCAGTCACCTTGATATTGGAAACCATCGTTCGGCCGTCCGGTTTTTTCACCGTGACTTCGAGAATCGTTCCCTCCTCGATCTGCGAGGATGCGAGATCGCTCATGAATTTTACGAACTTCGGGTGGTTTTGGGCGAAACGGTCTCTCAGATTTTTTAATTCCATTAACTTCATTGGGTTAAATGCCATTCTTTTTTCTGTCCTTTCTATTTGAAACTTCTTTTGAAACATGAAAGTATTGTAACATGGAAAAGAAAAAATGCAAGCGGATAAAAAGAGAGAAGACAGAGATACTGGGAATAAGAGAAAAGATTCTCAATTAGAATGGGAGAAAAACGAATGAAAGCGAAGAAGTATCTGCTGTTTTTTCTTTTGGGCTACTGCATTTATATTGCCATCGAAGTCACCTACCGCGGTTACAGCTTCCGCCTGATGGGCATTGCCGGAGGACTGTCCCTTGCAGGAATCGGAATGCTGGAAGACGCCGGGCTGCGCCGCTTTCCGCTGGCGTTTCAGATGATGGTATCTGCGGTTCTGATCACGGCCATCGAACTGTATTCGGGAATGTTTTCCCTGCGGGTGCTGCATTACCGTATGTGGGACTACAGTGCGCTGCCGTTTTCCTTCTGCGATGGGCTGATCTGCCCGTGGTTTTTCGGGATCTGGTATCTGCTCTCGGTGGTTGGGATTTTTCTTACGGACTATGTGAGCTATTATATCTTCCACGAGGGGACGCACCCGGTGTATCGAAAGAAGAAAAAGGGTTGTGCCGAAGGGGAGTTCGTTATAAAATAAGAAAAAACAACCCAGGCAGGAGGTCCTCATGGAAAACGAAAAAAATTATCTGGAATATCTCGCAGAATTGTACCCGACCATCGAAAAAGCAGCGACCGAAATCATCAATCTGCAGTCCGTTATTAACCTTCCCAAAGGCACGGAGCATTTCCTTTCGGATATTCATGGCGAATACGAAGCCTTTTCTCATGTACTCCGCAACGGTTCCGGTGCCGTGCGAAAGAAGATTGACGATGTCTTCGGCCACACGCTCGGCATTTCGGAAAAACGTGCGCTTGCAACCCTTATCTATTACCCGAGAGAGCGCCTGGAGATGGAGAAAAAGCAGCAGGAGGACATCGATGACTGGTACAAGGTCATGCTGTACCGCCTGATCGACGTCTGCAAAATCGTTTCTTCCAAATACACCCGTGCCAAAGTGCGGAAAGCCCTGCCGGCGGATTATGGCTATATCATCGAGGAGCTGATCACCGAAAAGCCGGAGGTGCTCGACAAAGAAGCATACTACGAGGCGATCATCCAGACTATCCTCGAAATCGGAAGCGCCGAGAACTTCATCATTGCCGTGGCAGAGCTGATTCAGCGGCTCGTTGTTGATCATCTCCACATCATCGGCGACATCTTTGACCGCGGTCCGGAGCCGTATAAAATCATGGACTGCCTGATGAATTACCATTCCCTTGATATCCAGTGGGGCAACCACGATGTGCTCTGGATGGGCGCTGCGACCGGCCAGCCGGCGTGCGTGGCCAGCACGATCCGCATCTGCCTCCACTACGGCAATCTCGATGTGCTGGAGGACGGCTACGGCATCAATATGCTTCCGCTTGCCACCTTTGCTCTCGAGACGTACGGCGATGATCCGTGCGAATGCTTTGCCGCAAAAGGCGGCGAGGACAGCGGAAATTCCCAGCAGATGCTGGAGCGCCGCATGCACAAGGCCATCACCGTAATGCAGTTAAAGCTCGAGAACCGTCTGATCCGTGAGAACCCGGAGTACGGCATGGAAAACCGCCGTCTGCTGGAAAAGATCGATTACCAGAACGGAACGGTGGCGATTGGGGAGAAAACGTATGCTCTGCGCGACAAGAGCTTTCCGACGATCGACCCGGCGCATCCGGACGAGCTGACAGAAAAAGAGGCAGAAGTGCTCGATAAGCTGATCTTCGCCTTCCGAAACAGCGAAAAACTGCAGGCGCACGTCGATTTCCTGCTCAAAAAAGGAAGCCTCTACCGCGTCTACAATGGAAATCTGCTGTACCACGGCTGCATGCCGATGAATGAGGACGGCACCTTAAAAGAGGTACAGGTCGACGGAAAGAAATACAAGGGAAAAGCACTGTACGATATCCTCGAGCACAACGTGCGCCGCGCATTTGTAAGCCGCGATCCGAAAAAACGGGAGCAGGGCCGCAATACGCTGTGGTATCTGTGGACCGCGCCGAATTCCCCGCTGTACGGCCGCGACAAGATGACAACATTTGAGCGGTATTTCCTCGCAGAAAAAGAGACCTGGACCGAGGTGAAAAACGCGTATTACCGCCTGATCGAGAAAGAGGAGACGGCGGACCGGATCTTACAGGAGTTCGGGCTTGCCGGTGAAAATGTACATATTATCAACGGCCACGTCCCGGTACACCAGAGTGCCGGTGAAAGCCCGGTCAAATGCGGCGGCAAGGTGCTGATCATCGACGGCGGCTTCTGCAGGGCGTACCACAAAGAAACCGGCATCGCAGGTTACACGCTGATTTACAACTCGTACGGCCTCAGCCTCACCGCGCACGAGCCGTTTGAATCGACGGAAAAAGCAATCCAGGAGGAGAAGGATATTGTCTCCCGCCAGGTGGCGGTGCGGTACAACATGAAGCGCCAGTTAGTCGGTGATACGGATCAGGGACGGCAGATCCGGCAGCGCATCCGTGAATTAAAGGAACTGATCGAGGCGTACCGCACGGCTCAGTTAAAAGAGCTTCTTTAAATCAAGGGTTTTCAACTGCGCCGGAAAATGGTATAATCAAAACAGTGTGCGCAGATGGAAACACTGTGCGCTGGAACAGATGGAAAGAAGGAAGAAACATATGAGGGCATGGATTGCCAGGATGACAGAAGATAACATAGATCAGAGCGCGATCGAAAAAGCAGGAGAGATTCTGAAAAACGGCGGTCTGGCGGCATTCCCGACCGAGACCGTATATGGTCTTGGCGGAAATGCGCTGGATGCCAAAGCTTCCGAGAAAATTTATGCGGCAAAGGGCCGTCCATCGGACAACCCGCTGATCGTCCACATCGGAAGAATGGAGGACCTCGAAACCGTAGCGGCAAACGTGCCGGAGAGTGCACGCAAACTGGCAGCTGCATGCTGGCCGGGACCGCTGACGATGATTTTTGAGAAAACAAATGCCGTTCCGCTCGAGACGACGGGAGGCCTTACCTCTGTAGCCGTGCGCTACCCGAGCAACAAAGTGGCAAACGCACTGATCTTAGCCGGAGGCGGCTTCATCGCAGCGCCGAGCGCCAATACATCAGGCCGGCCGAGCCCGACGAAAGCCGAGCATGTGATCGAGGACCTGGGGGACAAAATTGACTGTATCATCGACGGAGGAGACGCCGAGATCGGCCTCGAATCCACCATCGTCGATTTTACAGAGGAGATTCCGACGATTCTCCGCCCGGGCTATTACAACAAAGAGATGCTGGAAAAAGTGCTTGGAACCGTGCGTGTCGATCCGGGAATCCTTGCGGAGGACAGCCATGTGCGTCCGAAGGCACCGGGCATGCGCTACAAACATTATGCGCCGAAGGCAGACCTTACGATTATCCAGGGCGAGATGGAACGGGTGATTCCGGAAATCAACCGCCTTGCCGCAGAACAGGAAAAGGCAGGAAAGAAAGTGGGCGTAATCTGCACCGATGAGACACGGGAGCAGTACACCACAGGAGATATCAAGAGCATCGGGCTGCGCGCCGAAGATGAGACGATCGCGCATCACCTGTTTGCGATTCTGCGCGACTTCGATGAGGACGGCGTGGAAGTGATTTATTCCGAGGCTTTCGACACCCCGCGTATGGGGCAGGCGATCATGAACCGCCTGTTAAAAGCCGCAGGCCACAAAGTAGCAGAGGTATAACAGTGAAACATTACAGCAGGATTTTATTTGTGGACGCGGACGATACCGCGCGCGCACCGATGGCGAAGGCGATTCTGCAGAGCAAAGAGCTTCCGTGGCCGATGGAAATTGGTTCCCGCGGGCTTGTCGTTCTGTTTCCGCAGCCGGTCAACCAGAAGGTAGAGGCAGTGCTTGCGCGCAACGGGCTTTCGGCCAAAGACCACACCACCACACCGCTTACCGCGGAGGACATCAACGACGACACGCTGCTTCTTGTGATGGAGGACAGTCAGAGGGAAAAGATCCGTGAGGACTTCCCAGATGCGCTCCATCTGCAGACGATCGCCGGATTTCTGCGGCTGGCAGGAGACATCCCCGCCCTTTACGGGGAACCGCTTACCGAATACGGAAAATGTTATGAAGCGCTGGAATTCCTGATTGAAGGTGTTCTTGCGCGGCTGAAAGAGGAGGAAGAACAATGATAGCTTTAGGATGCGACCACGGCGGATATGAGCTGATGCAGGAGGTAAAAGCATATCTGGACAAACAGGGACTGGAATATCAGGACTTCGGATGCTACAGCAACGAGGCAGTTGATTATCCGGTTTACGCCAGAAAAGTAGGCCATGCGATCCAGAACGGAACGTGTGATAAGGGAATCCTGATCTGCGGAACCGGAATCGGCATTTCTATCACGGCAAACAAAATGGAAGGAATCCGTGCAGCACTCTGCACCGACTGCTTCTGCGCAGAGGCAACCCGCCTGCACAACGATGCCAACGTACTGGCGATGGGAGGACGCGTTGTAGGCCCTGGCCTTGCAATCAAAATCGTAGAAACCTTCCTGAACACTCCATTTTCCGGAGAAGAGCGTCACGAACGCCGGATTCACTTGATTGAGCATGAAGGCGAAAATGAATAAATTTTAAACAAAGGAGAAGGGAAAATGGCAAGAACAGTCATCATGGATCACCCGCTGATCCAGCACAAAATCGGTATTATCAGAAAGAAAGACACAAGCTCCAAGGAGTTCCGCGAGATGATCAGCGAGATTGCAATGCTGATGTGCTACGAGGCAACCAGAGAGCTGCCGCTCACAGACGTTGAAATTGAAACCCCGATCTGCAAAACAACCGTAAAAGAGCTCGAAGGAAAGAAAATGGCAGTTGTGCCGATCCTCCGTGCCGGTCTTGGTATGGTAGAAGGTATGCTGGCTATGATTCCGGCGGCAAAAATCGGACACATCGGTCTGTACCGTGATCCGGAAACCCTGGCACCGGTTGAGTATTACTGCAAACTTCCGTCAGACATCGCAAGCCGTGAAGTGTTTGTAACCGACCCGATGCTGGCAACCGGCGGTTCTGCAACGGCAGCCATCACCATGCTGAAAGAAAAAGGCGCAAAGAAGATCCACTTCATGTGCATCATCGCATCTCCGGAAGGAATCGAGAAAATGCATGAGGTTCACCCGGATGTCGATGTTTTCGTCGGAGCACTGGATGACCATCTGAACGAGCACGGCTACATTGTACCAGGCCTCGGCGATGCCGGAGACCGTATCTTCGGTACGAAATAAGAGCGGAAGCAAAGTACGTTAAGAAAACACAGGGGAAATGGGTATGAGCGATAAACGAGAGGATTATATTTCCTGGGATGAATATTTCATGGCAGTTGCCCAGCTTGCCGGTATGCGTTCGAAGGATCCGCACACACAGGTGGGAGCCTGCATTGTGAGCGAGGACAACAAGATTCTGTCCATGGGATACAACGGTTTCCCGAGAGGCTGCTCGGACGACGAGTTCCCGTGGGGAAAGACAAGTGAAAATCCGCTGGAAAACAAGTATCTTTACACAACGCACAGTGAACTGAACGCCATCCTGAATTACCGCGGTGGAAGCCTCGAGGGAGCCAAGCTGTATGTGACATTGTTCCCATGCAATGAGTGCTGCAAGGCGATTATCCAGGCGGGAATCAAAACGGTGATCTACGACTGCGACAAGTACGCGGACACCCCGTCCGTGATCGCATCGAAACGGATGATGAAGGCGTCCGGAGTCACTTTTCAGAAATACCACCGCACAGGGCGGGAAATTACCATGTCCCTGTAGCAGAAAAGATAATAGAAGGAGCGCGCCTGAACGAACAGAAAGTTCAGACGCGCTTCGTCTGTATACACGAAAAGACAAGAAACGGGAGGGCACCATGGAGAGCAATTTCGAATGGATTACGGCAAACGGGGATATCGGCATCCGCTTTTTTCACAGCATCGACGACGGCCCGCGCCACGTACCGATGGGATTCACCTCAGGTCTGATTGTGGATGATGATTTCCATTACCGCAAACCGATCATGTACCACTACATCGGCCATATTTCCAAATATATTGCTCCGGGTGCAAAACGCATCGGCTGGAGCAAATACGGAGCAAACCTGGATGTAACGGCCGCAGTCAATCCGGACGGAAGCTACGTTGTGATCCTGCTGAACCGCACAAAAGAGGATTCCGGCTGCTTCCTGCGTGTCAACGGACATATCATGCGTGTCGATCTTCCGGCAGAGACACTCAGCACGGTTGTAATCGAGAAATAAAAAGCAAAAATAAAAAAATGCCTTCTGTGCAGAATGGAAACAGTCTGCGCAGAAGGCATTTTTGTAAGATACGATTTATTTTTGATCGGAATCGGAAGAATCTGAGTTTTTCTCTTCGGTCGAAGGCTTTGCCGGTGTATACGGCGCATCAACCGAAGACTCTTCCGTGGCCAGCTTTGTCAGCGCTTTGCGCAGCCGGTAGCCCGGGAAGTGGAAGACTTCGGCCTCGTCGATCTTCTTTTTCTGATATGGGATCGCCTGTCTCGTTTCCGGATCAATGTGGTCCATGTGGAAGTAAAACGCATCGTCATCCGGCAGGTGATGTTTTTCAAGACGACGGTTGGCGAAGTTGCGGCAGACCGTGCAGATAATGGCACAGACCGGAACGGCGATGATCATGCCAAAGACACCCCAGAAGCCGCCTCCGATCAGAATCGAGATGATGATAAGGAAGCTGGACACACCGGTCGTCTCGCCGAGGATTTTCGGTCCTAAGAAGTTTCCGTCAAACTGCTGCAGGAGAACGACGAAAATCAGGAAATACAGTGCCTGCAGAGGGTCGATCAGAAGGATCAGCAGAAGACACGGAACGGCGCCGAGGAACGGGCCGAAAAACGGAATGATATTCGTCACACCGATGATTACGCTGACCAGCAGTGCGTACGGGGTGCCGATCAGGCTCGTCACAAGATAGCAGATGGCACCGATGATGATCGAATCGATGACTTTTCCAACGAGGAATCCGCTGAATTCCTGGTTCACATACTGGCAGTCGCGGATCACGGCATTTCCGTGATCCAGACCGAGCAGCGCGTAGACTGCTTTTTTCAGCTTGGCAATGTAGCTTTCCTTGTTGTACAGCATGTAGATCGCAACGATCGCGCCAAGCAGAATGTTTTTGAAAAACGTAACCATGTTGACGAGCTGTCCGGAGAGGTTCAGAAGGAACGTACGGAGCATCGGCATCAGGTCATTGGTCAGCCAGTTGGAAAGCTTTGCGGAGAACATGGAGATGTACTGGTCTGCCGTCTGCTGCATCTCCGGGTAATTCGCCAGCACTTTTGTGGCAAAATCCTGAATGTTGTTTGCGTAGTTGGAGAAGTTGGAGACAATGTTTGTGATACTTGAGAACAGCTCCGGGATCAGGGTCGCAATGAGTCCGTACAGCGCGAAAAGCATGGCGACGTACGTCAGAAGAATCAAAAGCGCCCGCACAAGCTTTTTGCAGCGTACCGACTGTGTTTTTCCGTGCCGGGCAAAGAGTCTGGCGATGATCCGCTGTTCTATGAAGTTAATGATCGGGCTGATCACATAGGCGAGAATCAGGGCTGCAATCAGGGGGGAGAGAATGTCGAGGACATTGTGAAAGGCGGTCCGCACAGAAGTCTGGTGGAAGAGCAGGTAGTAAAAAATCATGGACGCTGCAAGTACCAGAAAGGCAGTAACGCCGGTCCGGACATATTTTCGGTAACGATCCAGTTTCATAAAAATGTAAATCCCCTTTCGAATTTTATTAACCTCTATTATACACATGCAATCCCCAAAATACAACCGCAACCACACTTGCGGGAAAAAAAGGAAACTGCTATACTGGAAAAGCAGATTTAGAAAAAGGAGATAACAAATTTGAAGATAAAAATGCCGCCAAGCGTAAATATGGTAATCGATTCCCTGCATGCGAAAGGCTTCGAGGCGTACGCGGTCGGAGGCTGTGTGCGCGATACGATTCTTGCGCGGGAGCCGGACGACTGGGATATTACAACCTCTGCTTCTCCACAGCAGGTAAAAGAAATTTTTGACCGCACCGTGGATACGGGACTGGAGCACGGAACGGTAACAGTTCTGGCCGGAAGCGGCGCGCACGAGGTCACGACGTACCGCATCGACGGAGAGTATGAGGACGGCCGCCATCCGAAAGAAGTGGTCTTTACCTCCAGCCTCGCCGAGGATCTGCGCCGCCGTGATTTTACGATCAATGCGATGGCATACAACAACGAAGAGGGGCTTGTGGATCTGTTCGATGGAATCAGGGATTTACAGCGCAAAGTCATCCGCTGTGTCGGAAATCCGACCGAGCGGTTCAGTGAGGATGCACTGCGGATCCTGCGCGCCCTCCGCTTTTCCGCACAGCTCGGCTTCAAACTCGATCCGGTAACACTGGATGCCATCATAGCACTCGCGCCGACGCTTGAAAAAATCAGCGCCGAGCGGATCCGTGTGGAACTGAATAAACTGCTGATCTCGAAGCGGCCGGAGTACATGGAGGCCGTCTATGAGGCGGGTATTACAAAGATTGTGCTGCCGGAGTTTGATGAACTGATGAAAACGCCGCAGAACAATCCGCACCACTGCTATAATGTCGGTGAGCACACGATTGCCGCTCTGCAGCACGTTCCGGCAGATCCGATTCTGCGCTGGACGATGCTGCTCCACGACATTGCAAAACCGGCGTGCCGCACAACGGATGAGGCCGGCATCGATCATTTTAAAGGCCACGCACCGGCGGGGGAGAAAATGGCGAAAGCGATTCTGCGCCGTCTGAAATTCGACAACGAAACCATCCGCCAGGTCGCAGCATTGATCCGCTGGCATGACTGCCGCATGGCTCCGGAGAAACCGGTGATCCGCCGTATTCTGAACAAACTCGGCCCGGAGCTGTTCGAAAAACTGATGATCGTGCAGGAAGCCGATACGATGGCCAAAAGCCTGTACCAGCGGGAGAAAACCCTGGAACGGATCGAAAAGGTAAGGGAGTGCGTCAGAGAAATTCTCGATAACGGCGACTGCTTTACGTTGAAAATGCTGGCCGTTTCCGGCAAAGATCTGATGGAACTCGGTGTCCCGAAAGGCCCGAAAATCGGCGAATGCCTGAACGCGGCGCTGGAAGAAGTGATGAAAGATCCGGCGAAGAATACAAAAGAATACCTGACAGAGTACGTAAAAACACTGCTGTAAAGCCAAAACGGCAAACAAAAGAGAGCCGGGGACAGAACAATCCGTCCCCGGCGCTCTTTTGTTTTTTGCTGGTTTTATACGTTCAGATCGCGCAGCAGATCCGCATACCAGCAGAACACATGGGCAATGCGGTACAGTTCGCTCTCCTTGGAGACGGTGCGCCACAGCTCTTTATAGCTGTGCAGCCACCGTTCGAGATCTCCGGCGAGTGCAAAACAGTCTTCTTTCTCCGGCAGAGTGCCCTCGGAAAGAAGGGAAGCGCGCAGGAACGGCAGCAGGCGGTTCAGCACTTTCAGGCCGTCTGCGGCGAGCAGGTACGCATAGATCATCGGACGGTTCTCCGGGCGGACGGTGCCGGCTTTCTCGTACAGAACGGCGCAGAGCGCGTCGATTGAAGCATTTGCTGCATCCGCATCGCCTTCCGCGCAGGAGCGGAGCAGTTCGGCAGCCTCTTCTTTGTTCTGATGCAGTTCGAGTGCTTCCTGTACCATAACGGCAGTGCGCCACGGATACGCATCCTGATGGCAGAGAAGATCGAGCACGGAAACAAGTTTTCCGGAAGCATCACCAAATTCCAGCACGGAAATCTGGCGGTTGATTTCCTCCTCCGGCAGAATGTCTGCATTCCAGGAGAACGCCGCGCCGTAGATCATGCCGATGCGGGAGAAGTCCGGGTGATTGATGTGGCCGTAATCGCCCCAGTCAGTGTTCAGAAGTCCCATCGCATGGCATTCGTGGCCGTAGTGCGCCATTCTGGAAATGTTTTCATACGCCTCATGATACTTGTTGATGAGCTGGTTCCATCCCTGTACGCCCGGGCACACATACAGATGCTCGGCACCGGAATTGGCAAGGCGGGTTAGACGCTCCGATGAAACATTTGACGCATAATCCCAGTGGAGGCAGATCAGGTTCTTCGGCAGGAGATGATAAGCTTCCGGCTCCTGGCTGATGACATCACTCCAGAACATCGGCGTGCGGCCGGATTCAGTGATATAGTTGGCAAGCTCTGTCACAAACTCGGTGTAGATGACGGTGGTTCCCTTTTCCTCGGCGAGTGCGCGGGAAGCCCCTTTTCCAAGGTCAAACGTTTCATCCGCGCAGAGATTGAAATACTTCGAGGAGAAGAGCTGCATATATTCGGAAAGAATGTGTTTGGCAAGGGAGAGGCTCTCCGGGTTTGTGATATCGAGCGTATGGTGCGCCTGGCGGTCATAGAAGGAGAACGGAGCCGAAGCAGAGCCTTCCAGTTCGCACAGATGTGCATACGATTTCGTGCAGAGCAGCTTGTACAGATGGCCGAAGCTTGCAAGCGACGGAACGAGATCAATGCCAAGTCCCTTGCAGTAGCGGTCCAGCTCGAGGATGTCCTCTGCAGTGAGCGGCGTATCGTCGCGCCACATCTCGGTCAGATCGTCGAAGAGATAGCTGTGCTCGATGTAGAGCTGAAGCTGATTGATTTTATAGAAGCTCAAGGTGGTGGCAAGCTGTTTCAGATAGGAAAGCGTCGGAACACGTCCGCGGGTCGCATCGTGGTAGAAGCCGCGGTTTTCCATGGCCGGTTTGTCGGAGATCAGGACGGTTGGAAGAACAGCACCTGCCTGGCGGATCATCTGACGGAGTGTCTGCACGCCGTAGAGAACGCCGCTTTCCAGAGATCCGCAGATCGTGATGTTTTCCGGTGTGACAGCGAGGGTATAAGCCTCATGGGATAATTCCGGAGAGGCAGTCAGATAGATCAGGTGTGATCCCACCGGCTGATGACGGCGGCAGATGGCAGGACGGAATCCCGTCTGTGCCTCAATCTCCTGCTGCAGAAGCTGTGCTGCAGAAAAAAGCTCAGCCGGGCTCTCGGAATCGAGAAAAATGCGGCTGTCATAGTGAATTGTAAAGGTGCCCTCTCCGTAGGAAAGGGAAGATGGCTGTGGTAAGAAAATCATAAAAACCCTCCTTAAAATAAAATGATTTTAGAGAACCCCATAACAGGTGTTTTTCACCCTGTCAAGTTTGGAATATTTTACCATGCGGTGAAATTAAAAACAATAAAATAAGAGAAAAAGAAAATGCTTTCAACATTGCTTTTGAGATGAAAGAAAAAACAGAAACCAGTATGCATGGCACAGGGCGGATACGCATACATTGAATCGTGACCCCAAAAACGATCACAACAGGGAAAGGAGTCAGGCTCTTGTATGATTATGGATTGAGTGTGCTGTCCCATTATGGTCTTACGGCTTCCGGCACAATGCGGGTGCGGGGCGCTTTATTATGCCACACCGAACAGGGGGATAAGCTGATCAGCGAGTTCGGAACGGCGGCGGAAAAACTGGAGCAGCGGTATCTTCTACAGTGCCGCATCACGGAGTCGGGGCTCCTGCGGTGCGATCAGATTCTGCGGAACGAAGAGGGAGCGCTTGCAACGCGCGGGGACGACGGAGGAACGTACATTGTGCGGAACTGGTACCCGGGCCGGGAATGTGAGACGGGAAACAGTGAGGATCTTATCCGCGCCTCGGATGCGCTGGCGCGGCTACATACGGCAGCTCATCTGCCGGTGAAAATGGAATACCGGAGGGAATCCCTCGTGGAGGAGTGCATCCGCCACAATGTGGAAATTCGAAAGATCCGAAAGTATTTGCAGACAAAAAAGAAGAAAAATGAGTTCGAAAAACTGCTGCTGGCAAGCGCCGGTCCGTATCTGGAACAGGGAGAGCGGGCGGCCGCGGAAATGAAAGCTTCTTCCTATGAAAAACTGCGGCAGCGGGCGGACGAAGAAGGCGCCGTCTGCCATGGGGAATTCAGCCAGCACAATATTCTGCTGGAAAACGGCAGAGGCGAAACGGCGGTCAATTTCGACAAGTGGAACTTTGATCTCCAGGTGGCAGATCTTGGCTATTTTATGCGGAAAATTCTGGAAAAACACGGCTGGAGCGAGCGCGCGGCAGAACGGATCTTAAACGCCTACAGCGCCAGACGGCCGCTCGATGAGGGGGAAATCGAGACACTCCGCCTCTATCTTTCCTATCCGTGGAAATACTGGAAACTGGCAAACCGCTACTACGGAAGCAGAAAATCGTGGATATCCGGGCGGAATACGGAGAAACTAAAAACACTCAATGCGCAGCAGGCAGACTGGCTGCGGTTTGTTAAGGGATCCTTCTTTTAACCGTGCGGTGGAAAAGAGTCTGTTTTTGGCAGAAATCGCCATAAAACCGCTGGTATGGGGGACTTTTTTCTTGACAAGAGAGACGCATTAGTATATAAATATATACAGCTACGCGAAAAAGCCGGTCAACGTAACAGACTGATCATCCGGAAGAAAAACAGCCGGCAGGGCAGGTCGTGTGTATCAGCGGGCCCGCGTACCATGTAAAAAACAAATGTAAGATACAGGAGGAGTAAAACTCATGAACAAAACAGAATTAGTTGCAGCTATGGCTGAGCAGACAAATTTATCCAAAAAAGATGCAGAGGCTGCTTTAAAAGCATTTATCGATGTAGTATCTGAAGAATTAAAGAAAGGTGAGAAAGTTCAGCTGGTAGGCTTTGGTACCTTCGAAGTATCCGAAAGAGCAGCAAGAGAAGGAAGAAATCCGCAGACTGGCGAGACCATGGAAATCAAAGCTTCCAAAACTCCGAAATTCAAAGCAGGAAAAGCTTTAAAGGACATGATGAACTAAGTAAAAATCTATGCGCTTAGATAAATTTTTAAAAGTATCAAGACTGATCAAGCGGCGTACCGTAGCCAATGAAGCCTGTGATGCAGGCCGTGTCCTCGTCAATGACAGACCGGCAAAAGCATCCGCACAGGTCAAGGCAGGAGATGTACTGGAAATTCAGTTCGGAAGTAAATCCGTCAGGGTAGAAGTGCTGAATGTGCAGGAAACCGTGAAAAAAGAGGAAGCACAGGAGCTTTACCGCTACTTATAAGAAGTGCGGCAGGATTCATGTGCAGCGAATAAAAAGAGAAAACCTTCATATAATGGGTGTATAGACCATTGTATGGAGGTTTTTTGCATGGGGGAGATGAACGAACAGGTGCACCGCCTTTTGCTGGAACAGCGGAAAACACTTTCTCTTGGCGGCGTGCAGGATGTGAAAAGCTTTGATGAGAACGAAGTTCTGCTCGTGACCGTCTGCGGTGTTCTTACCATCCGCGGAAAAGAGCTGCATGTGGGCCGCCTGGAGCTGGAAAAGGGAGAGGCGGATATCGAAGGTAGCATCGACAGCCTGGTCTATACGGAACATGGGCCGCTGCAGAAGAAGGGGTCTGCGCTTGCGCGGCTGTTCCGGTAAAAATGAGTGCGTATGTCACCCGGGAGCTGATTCTGCTCGCCTGTTCCATCTGGCAGGGGGCAGTCCTGGGGTTCTGGTACGATCTGATCAAGACAGCGCGGAAACTGATCCGCCACAGCCATGCGGCGGTATCTGCAGAGGACCTCTGCTACTGGATTGCGGCAGCGCTGTATCTGTTTGTACGGATTTACGGAGAGAACAGCGGCATTCTCCGTGGGTATCTGTTTGGCGGCATCCTTGGGGGCGCTGCATTGTACCACGCATCGTTTGGACGCTTTCTTCCGGAACTTCTGGCAAAGGGAATCAAAAAAGCAGGGCGAATCCTCGCTTTTCCAGGAAAATGGCTGGTAAAAAGTATGAAAAAACAGAGAAAAAGGTTGAAATTTCATGGGAAGAACGGTAAGATGTAACTACACATGTAAGAACAAAAGAAACAAGTCTGCGGACGAAAAACAACAGATAGTTTGGCTGCAGATGGTTGGAAAATAGAAAGCAAGGGTAAAGAAAAGAATGAAAGAAAGGGAAGAAAAGAATTCTGGCCGAAAGAAAAAAGTCAGAAAGAAGAGCCGTACAACAGAGTTCTCAATTACCATAGTCCTGTGCTGCCTGGTTGCAGTCCTTACCGTAAAGGGAATCAGTCTTCAGCAGAAGGTCAATGCAAATGCATCCCGTCTTTCCAGTCTGGACAGCCAGATTGAAGAGGAGAAGAAGCGCACCGATGATATTACCGCCTTGAAAGAATACATGCAGACCGATGAGTACATAGAAAAAACGGCAAGAGAAAAACTTGGCATGGTAAAGGATAATGAGATTTTATTTAAAGAATCCCAGTCGAAATAAACAAAACAGATAAAGAAAGGGCATGATTTCGCAGTCCCCTTTGAAGTCCAGAACAAAGAGAGGAGGAGCGGAACATGCCGGAGTGGATCATTGCCATGTTCCTGATCGGCGCATTGCTGTCAGCAGGGGACATGGCTAAAATTTTTTTGGAAGCCAGAAGAAGCCGCCGGGAAGCGGCCGTCTATGACAATCATCCGCAGAAACTGCAGATGGAGCACTACGCCGATTCGTTCCGCGTTCTGGCAGAGAGCTTTTACCAGATGCCGTCAAAAAGTGTGATGCCGGAGACGGGCCGGGTGGACAAGATTCTGGAAAAAGAACAGCAGGAAGTCTGTAGCCGCTGTGCGAAGGCGTCGTGGTGCTGGGAGCAGTACGGAAACCTGACGCGCGAGCGGTGCCAGGAACTTCTTCAGACAATCGCCGACGGGGATGAGGACGAGATCAGCCGTGCAAAAGGCGAATGGAACGCCTCCTGCCTGAACGGTTCCCGCTTTCTGGAACTGTTCTGGAACCGCTACCAGCAGGAACGCCAGACGGCGCTCTGGTCGGGGCGTGTGGCGGAGAGCCGCCGCGTGGTGGCAGAACAGTTAAGTGAAGTCGCCGGGATTATGGACCGCGCCGCGTGTGATCTGTACAGCCTCAACAGTCTGCCGGACGAGCTCTCGGAAAAAATCTGCCGCCAGATGAAGAAAAACGGGGCTTTCGTCCAGAAAATCTGGCTCCAGGAGCGGCCGAAAGAGCATTTACAGATCTATATGACGGTCAAAGCGGGCCGTCACTGCCGGATCACGCTTCGCCAGACGGCGGAACTGATCGGTTCCCTGTGCGGAATCCCGATGGTTGCGGTACGCGACGGGGCACAGGTCTTAAGCGGAGAATACCAGACGGTGCTGTTTCAGGAGGATGTGAAATTCCAGGTTCTCTACGGTGTGGGACGCATCACCAAGGAGCAGGAGAGTATATCCGGGGACAATTACAGTGTGCTCTGCGAAAACGGCCAGTTTGTCCTCTGCCTGTCGGACGGCATGGGTTCCGGGATCGAGGCAAACAGGGAGAGCGAGACGGTGGTGGAGCTGTTTGAACAGTTCCTGCGCGCCGGATTCCCGCGGATCATGGCGGCACGGATGATCAATTCGATGCTTCTGCTGCAGCCAAAGGAAGGGATGTTTTCCACGTTTGATGTTGCTTCGATTAATCTCTACACAGGCGTCTGCAGCTTTTTGAAAGGAGGTGCATCGCCGACGTTCCTTAGGCGGGATACGTGGGTGGAGGTTGTGGAGTCGACCAGTCTTGCCGCAGGTCTCGTTTCCCAGACGGATTTTGATACCACAACGAAAAAGCTGTACGACGGTGATTACCTTGTGATGATGACGGACGGAGTGCTGGACGCGTTGCCCGGGGACAGGACGGAGCAGATGAAGCAGCTTCTTCTCGAAGTGAAAAACAGCGAGCCGCGGGAATTTGCCCGGGAGCTTTTGGAACGCGTGCTGCGCCTCGGCGGCTGCCGCGCACGGGATGATATGACGGTTCTGGTCGCCAGAATCTGGAAAAAATAGGAGTAAAAACGAAGGATGCGAGAGAAAGTAAGAGCCTTTATGGAACAGTATCATATGGTAACGGCAGGCGAACGCGTGCTGCTCGGCCTCTCCGGCGGCGCGGATTCCGTCTGCCTGTTTCATCTGCTGCGGGAACTGCAGGAGCCGCTTGGCTTTTCGCTGCTGGCTGTCCACGTCAACCATAACCTGCGCGGCGCGGAAGCCGGGCGGGATGCGGCATTTGCAGAAAATCTGTGCCGGGAATATGATGTTCCGTTCTATCTCTATTCCTGTCCCGTGGAGAAGATCGCAAAAGAAAAGCATCTCTCGACGGAGGAGGCGGGACGCGCGGCGCGGCAGGAAGTTTTTGCAGCGTGCGCAAAGGAGCAGAGGGCAGTGAAAATTGCGCTCGCCCATCACCAGGATGACGTTGCGGAGACGATGCTGCATCACCTGGCACGGGGAACGTCGCTGGCCGGACTTGCCTCCTTACGCCCCGTGCGGGGGAATGTGATCCGTCCGCTTCTCTGCGTCGGACGAAAAGAGATCCGGCAGGAACTGGAAAGCCGGAAGTGTTCCTGGTGTGAGGACAGCACGAATGCAGAGGATGCTTACACGAGGAACGGAATCCGCCACCATGTGCTGCCGTATCTGACCGAAGAGGTCAATCCGCGTGCCGCCGCGCATATGGCACAGACATCGCTGGACCTGCTGGAAACGGAGGAATATCTGGAGCAGCAGACGGATCGGCTGATGGAGCGGTATGCATCCGCAGAGAAAAATGCGGTTGTGCTGCGTGATGCGGTGAGCAGCGAAGCGCCTCTTCTGCAGCGCTACGTGATCCGGCGCGTTCTGGAACAGCTGGCGGGAAAACGGAAGGATCTTACCAGGGAGCATCTGGAATCTGTGCGGGAACTTTTTGAAAAGCAGGTCGGAAAAAGTGTCTGCCTGCCGTATGGAATCACCGCCGTGCGCGGATACGAGACGCTCCGCCTGGAAAAGCAGGGAGTGCATTTAAAAGAAGAACGGAAAAGGAAAAGCGGCGAAGAAGTTCCAATTCCGGTTCCGGCCGGGTGGGAAGAGGAAAAAAGTCTCGCATTTGCAGAAAATCCAGTCACGATTGTGAAAAAAACATCGGTTTTTCCCGAAAGAATTGAAGAAAAAAAGTATACGAAATGCTTTGACTGTGATAAAATAAAAGACGGTCTTGTCCTCCGCACGAGAAGAAGCGGAGATTATCTGAGAGTAACCGCAAAAGGCGGGAAAAAGAAACTAAAAGATTATATGATTGATGCCAAGATACCGAAAGAGGAGCGGGATTCCATTCTGCTGCTCGCCGACGGACCGGAGATCTGGTGGGTCGTGGGGTATCGCAGAGGAGAGAGCGGCCGTGTCGGGGAAGACACGAAAGCAGTTCTGCAGATACAGATTGGCGTTGGTAAGGAGGAAAACAGATGAAAGAGACAATCAGAGTATTATTAAGCGAAGAAGAAGTAGACAGACGAATTAAAGAAGTAGCAGACCAGATCAACCGCGATTACGCAGGAAAGGAAGTGCACCTGATCTGCGTTTTAAAAGGCGGCGTATTCTTTATGTGCGAGCTGGCAAAACGCATCACAGTGCCGGTAAGCCTTGACTTTATGTCCGTATCAAGTTACGGCGATGACACCAAGTCCAGCGGAGTTGTCCGTATTGTAAAAGACCTGGATCAGCCGCTGGAAGGAAAAGACGTTCTGATCGTGGAGGATATCATCGATTCCGGAAGAACGCTTTACTATCTGATCGACATCCTGAAAAAGAGAAATCCGAAATCCGTACACCTGTGTACTCTGCTCGACAAGCCGGAGCGCAGAGTGCGCGATGTCAAAGTAGATTATACCTGCTTTAATATCCCGGACGAATTCGTCGTAGGCTACGGTCTGGATTACGCACAGAAATATCGGAATCTTCCATACATCGGAGTAGTGGAGTTTCACGAAGACGAGGAGTAAAAAGAAAATATGAACAGACAGCGCAGTGGATTTGGACTCTACGCGGCGTTTATGGTGATTATCGTGCTTGCCATGTTCTACATCACCGGAAAAATCAGCGCAGGCAGCAGCCCAAGTCAGCAGAAATTTGAAACCGCCGTAAAAGACGGCAAAGTGACATCCGCGCAGATTGTCCAGAACAAAGAAGTGCCGACCGGCTCCGTCGTGGTACAGGAGCAGGGCGGTGACAGTTATACGGTCAATGTGACCGACGTAAACGCAGCTATCAGCATTCTGGAGGATGCTGATGTAACGTACACCGTACAGAATGTCCAGAGAGACAGCATTTTCATGACGTCCGTCCTGCCGGCCCTGCTGCTCGGTATGATCCTTCTTTTCGGCATGTCGATGATGAACCGCTCCATGGGCGGCGGTGGAGGCGGCGGAAACAAAATGATGAATTTTGGAAAAAGCAACGCCCATATGTCCACCGACAAAGACAAAAAAGTCCTGTTCCGCGATGTTGCGGGCTTAAAAGAGGAAAAAGAAGACCTCGTTGAGGTGGTCGATTTCCTGAAAGCACCGGAGAAATATACACAGGTCGGCGCGAGAATCCCGAAAGGAGTTCTTCTTGTGGGCCCTCCTGGAACCGGTAAAACCCTTCTGGCGAAAGCTGTTGCAGGAGAGGCAGGCGTGCCGTTCTTCAGCATTTCCGGATCGGATTTCGTGGAAATGTTCGTCGGCGTCGGCGCTTCCCGTGTCCGCGACCTGTTTGAGGAAGGAAAAAAACATGCGCCGTGCATCATCTTCATCGATGAGATCGACGCCGTGGCAAGACGAAGAGGCACCGGCATGGGCGGCGGCCACGATGAGAGAGAGCAGACCTTAAACCAGCTTCTCGTTGAGATGGATGGTTTCGGCGTCAATGAGGGCATCATCGTGATGGCAGCGACGAACCGTGTCGATATCCTGGATCCGGCGATTCTCCGTCCGGGCCGTTTTGACCGCCGCGTGGTTGTAGGACCGCCGGATGTCATGGGCCGTGAGGAAATCCTGAAAGTCCATGCAAAGAACAAACCGCTGGCCGAGGATGTGGATCTGAAACAGATCGCGCAGACGACCGCAGGCTTCACCGGCGCAGAGCTGGAGAACCTGCTGAACGAGGCAGCAATCATGGCGGCAAAGGACCGCAGAAGATTTGTGCGCCAGGCCGATATCAAGTCTGCTTTCATCAAAGTGGGCATCGGTGCGGAGAAGCGCAGTAAAGTCATTTCGGATAAAGAAAAACGGATCACCGCATACCATGAGACAGGCCATGCGATCCTGTTCCATATGCTGCCGGATATGGAGGCGGTTTACACGATCTCCATTATCCCGACAGGTCCTGGCGCAGCGGGCTACACGATGCCGCAGCCGGAGAATGACGATATGTTCCAGACGAGAGGCAAAATGATGCAGTACATCACCGTATGCCTCGGCGGCCGTGTGGCAGAGGAGTTGATCTTCGACGATATCACAACGGGCGCATCCCAGGATATCAAACAGGCGACGGCTACCGCGCGTTCCATGATTACGAAGTACGGTATGTCTGAGAACCTTGGTCTTGTCGCTTACGATTCCGACTCGGATGAGGTCTTCATCGGCCGCGACTGGGGCCATACGAAGAGCTACAGCGAGAATGTAGCCGCAGCCATCGATGAGGAAGTCCGCCAGATGATCGAGAAATGCCACGATCAGGCGAAACAGATTATTCTGGAGCATTCCTATGTGCTGCATGAGTGTGCAAAGCAGCTGATGGAAAAAGAGAAGCTGAGCCGTGCTGAATTCGAAGCCATTTTTGAGCAGGAAGCACAGATGACAGGAACAGCACCGGAAGTTTCTGGAGAAATCTGATATCTTTTTATTTGCAATAGAAAACCTGCAGAGAACAAAAAAGTTTTTTGCAGGTTTTTTCTGTGATTTTACGGGCGTTTGTGCAAATTAAAACAGAAAATCCGAAACGCCGGAAAAATTCATCGTTATTTTGAATAAGAATCAAATGAAAAAAAATCGCGATTTGTGCAGACTTTTCGAGGGACGTATGGTACTATAATAACTGTAAAAACCCCCCAATACATTATATAGTTTTTGCTACACCCCATAAGAGAAATACCTTCTCCAAAAGAGCCAGCGTACCCCGCTGGCTCTTTTACTGTATAAAAATCCAATAAACACAATCGTTACATGTGTTCAGAAAAAGGTTGTATTACATGGCGGTGTGGGGTAAAATATAAGGAATGAATGATTGAGAAAGACAGAGGCGTTAGTTCATGGATAAAACAAGAATGCAGCAGTATATGTCACAGATGCGGGCGATGTTCAACAAGCATGCGCTCTACAGCGATGAATCCCCGCAGTATCAGATTCCGTTTGAGCCGAACCCGGGCGACACGGTGAAGATCCGGTTCCGTACCCTGAAAAATAATGTAGATGCGGTTTATTTCATCAGCGGTTCCACCCGTGCACAGATGCAGGTCGGTTTGGTCCGGAACGGTTTTGATTATTACGAGATCGAGATTCCGGTCGGAAATGAGCCGATCCGCTATTTTTTTGAGATTCAGGCAGGCCACGTGGTCTGTTATTACAACAAGCTCGGTGTCACAAGAGAGCTGCAGGAGATGTACTCTTTCGGCATTATCCCGGGCTTCCATACGCCGGACTGGGCGAAGGGCGCTGTCATGTATCAGATTTTTGTGGACCGCTTCTGCAACGGAGATCCGTCCAACGATGTGCTGACGGGAGAGTACAGCTACATCGGTGAGCAGGTCAACAAGGTGGATGACTGGAACCGCTTCCCGGAGCAGATGGATGTCCGCAATTTCTACGGCGGCGATCTGCAGGGCGTCATTGACAAGATGGATTATCTGCAGGATCTCGGTGTGCAGGTCATTTATCTGAATCCGGTGTTTGTTTCGCCGTCGAACCATAAGTATGATATTCAGGATTATGACTATATTGATCCGCATTTCGGAAAGATTGTCTCCGACGAAGGCGATCTGCTCTGGCCGGGCGACAAGGACAATACGCGGGCAACGCGGTATATTGACCGTGTGACGAACAGGGCGAACCTGGAGGCGAGCAATGAACTGTTTATCCACCTGGTGGAGGAGGCGCACAAGCGCGGCATGAAGGTGATTCTGGACGGCGTTTTCAACCACTGTGGTTCGTTTAACAAGTGGCTGGACCGCGAGCGGATTTATGAGGCCGGAAAGGGCTATGAGCCGGGCGCGTATGTGGCGCAGGACAGTCCGTATCACACGTTTTTTAAGTTTTATAATGAGCATAACTGGCCGTACAATGAGTTTTATGACGGCTGGTGGGGCCATGATACGCTGCCGAAGCTGAACTACGAGGGTTCGGAGAAGCTGATGGAGGATATTATGCGCATCGGCGCGAAGTGGGTTTCTCCGCCGTTTAATGCGGACGGCTGGCGGCTGGATGTGGCCGCTGACTTAGGACACAGCCCGGAGTTTAACCACAAGTTCTGGAAGGAGTTCCGGCGCGTTGTGAAGGAGGCGAATCCGGAGGCGATTATTCTGGCGGAGCACTACGGCGATGCGATGAGCTGGCTGCAGGGCGACGAGTGGGATACGGTGATGAACTATGATGCGTTTATGGAGCCGGTTTCCTGGTTTCTCACGGGTATGGAGAAGCACAGTGATGAGTTTAACCAGGGGCTTCTCGGAAACAGTGAGAGTTTTATCGGGGCGATGACGTATCATATGCCGGCGTTTTATGCGCCTTCGCTGTATACGGCGATGAATGAGCTGGATAATCATGATCATTCGCGGTTCCTCACGAGAACGAATCATCGTGTGGGGCGTGTGGCGAATGTTGGGCCGTATGCGGCTGCGGAGAATACGAATAAGGCGGTGCTGCGCGAGGCGGTTGTGATTCAGATGACGTGGCCGGGGGCGCCGACGCTGTATTATGGGGATGAGGCCGGCCAGGTTGGGTTTACGGATCCGGATAACCGGAGGACGTATCCCTGGGGACAGGAGGATCAGGAGCTGATCCGATTCTATAAAGAAATGATTGCGGTGCATCGGAGATTTCCGGTGCTGGCGATGGGATCGCTGAAATTTTTGTACCATGATTATAATGTGCTTTCTTATGGACGGTTTAATCAGGAGGAGCAGGTAATTGTGGTGATTAATAACCGAAATGAGAGGGTGCATGTGGAGATTCCGGTGTGGCTTACCGGGATTAACCGGAGTTCGGTGGCGAAGCTGACGCAGGTGTTTGCGACGGATGCGGTGGGATTTTCTTCGGAGGAGAAAGAAATCGAGGCACCGGCGGGCATACTGGAGATGGATTTGCTGCCGTTATCGGGAGTGGTACTGCATAGATGCGAGGAGTGACGGATTTGGGGGACGCCTCGCCGCCGCACACCCGGTGGTCTTGCGTGATGCGCAGGGCAGCGGTGGAAAAGCGGGGGAAAAACGTAGAAAAAACGGAGGTCTTTCGACAGACACCGGCATTATTCGCCGGGAAATCTGATGATTTCCCAGCTCAGAATGCCTTGAAATCTGGTGTTGAGCACCAGATTTCAGTCTTTCGAAAGGCTTCCGTTTTTTCTGGTTTTTCCAACCCGCTTTTCCAATGCTGCCCTGCGCATCACGCAAGACCACCGGGCGCGCGGCGGCGAGGCTGGTAGTGGGAACGGGAGATGGGGCTGGATCCGCTAGGGCGGATCGGCGTAAGATTTTTGGGGGAGAATGGAAAAAGAGCTCCGATTCGTATGAATCAGAGCTCTTAATCGTGCCGCAAACCGGGATCGAACCGGTACGGGTATCACTACCCACGGGATTTTAAGTCCCGGGCGTCTGCCAGTTCCGCCACTGCGGCATATGGACGGAGATGGATTCGAACCATCGAAGCAATTTGCAGCAGATTTACAGTCTGTCCCCTTTGGCCACTCGGGAATCCGTCCATGTATTTTGTTTTGTGTCAGAATGACTTCCGACATTGATTGATTATACTGGATGTGGAGCAAAAATGCAAGTGTTTTTTTGAAAAAATAAGAAAAAAGTTGAAAGGGGGGAGCGGGTCAGGTATAATATGATATATATGGGCTTCTATATTGAGAAATAAACAACCTGAAAATGGAGGGCATAGGGTAACTATGATTAAAATTAAGGATTATATCCGTGCGGGGTCGCTGGAAGAGGCGTATGAGCTGAATCAGAAGAGAAGCGCCTGTATTTTAGGCGGAATGCTCTGGACGAAGATGGGAGAGCGACAGGTGCAGACGGCAATTGATCTTTCCGGACTCGGACTGGATCAGATTGAAGAGTCGGAAGAGGAGTTTTCCATCGGATGCATGGTGACGCTGCGGCAGATGGAGGAGCATGAGGGGCTGAATGCTTATACCGACGGTGCGGCACGGGAGAGTGTGCGGAGTATTGTCGGGGTGCAGTTCCGGAATCTGGCTACGGTGGGAGGCAGTATTTTCGGCAGATTTGGATTTTCGGATGTGTTGACGCTGTTTCTGGCGCTGGATACGGAGGTGGAGCTGGTTCATGCGGGACGGATGCCGCTGGCGGAGTTTGCCTGTTCAAAGAGAGACAGGGATGTGCTGGTAAGGCTGATTGTGAAGAAGCATGAGGGTGTTACGGTTTATCAGAGTCATCGAAATTCCAGAACGGATTTCCCGGTGCTGACGTGTGCGGTGCGGGTGGAAGACGGAAAAGGATGTGCGGTGCTTGGGGCAAGACCGGCGAAGGCGGCACGTGTAGAGCTTCCGGCGGAGCTGGCGGAAAAGCTGGCGGCTGGAAAGGCATCTGCGGAGGAGCTGAAGGCGGCGGCTTCGGAGATTTCTGATCAGTTTACATATGGCAGTAATATGCGCGGAAGTGCAGAGTATCGTCATCATCTGGGACGGGTGCTGCTGCGCAGATGTATGGAAGAAATTCAGAAGAAGGAGGAGCAGTGATGAAGATTTCGATGATCTTAAATGGAAAGAAGACGGAAGCGGAAATTGATGCAGACATGCTCCTGATCGATTTTGTGAGAAGCCAGGGATGCTGCAGTGTGAAGCGCGGCTGTGAGACGTCGAACTGCGGGCTGTGTACGGTTTTTCTGGAGGGAAAACCGGTGCTGTCGTGTTCGGTGCTTGCGGCGCGGGCGAATGGATGTAAGGTGGATACGCTGGAAGGCCTGCAGGAGGAAGCAGAAGAATTTGGTTCCTTTATTGCCGGACAGGGCGCTGAGCAGTGCGGGTTCTGCAATCCGGGGATGATTATGAATGCGATTGCGCTGTTCCGGGAAAATCCGGATCCGAGTGAGGAAGAAATTAAAGAATATCTGGCGGGAAATCTCTGCCGCTGTTCCGGATATGAAGGACAGCTTCGGGGAATTTTGAATTTCCTTGCCTGGAAAAAGCAGCAGGGAGGTGCGTCATGAGCAGAGAAAATCATATCTATGAACCGGACTGGTCGGGAAGAACCGATCAGCTCTGCAGTGTGAATAAGCAGGTGATCAAAAAGGATGCCCTCGCGCTGGTAACCGGAAAGCCGGTTTATGTAGATGATCTGGCGCCGAAGGATTGTCTGATTGTCAAGGTACTGCGGAGTCCGCATGCCAATGCAATCGTAAAATCCGTGAAAAAGACGGCAGCAGAGCGTGTTCCGGGCATTGAGGCGATTTATACCTGGGAGGATGTGCCGAAACAGCGTTTTACAATGGCAGGACAGACCTACCCGGAACCAAGCCCGTATGACCGTCTGATCCTCGATCAGCATGTGCGCTACGTGGGAGATCCGGTGGCGATTATTGCCGGAAAAGATGAAAAATGCGTGGACCGTGCGCGGAAGCTCCTGAAAGTAGAGTACGAAGTGCTTCCGGCCATTCTGGATTTTCATCAGTCCAAGGATAATGAACTGCTGGTGCATCCGGAGGAAAGCTGGAAATCGCTCTGTCCGGTCGGTGCGGACAATCAGAGAAATCTCTGTGCAAGTGCGGAAGATCACAACGGAGATGTGGAAGCCGTGCTCGCAGAGTGCGATGAGGTCGTAGAGCATACGTATCATGTACGCGCAGCCCAGCAGGCGATGATGGAGACGTTCCGGACATACTGCTTTATGGATACCTACGGACGGCTGAATGTGCTGAGCTCGACCCAGATCGTTTACCATGCGCGCCGCATTCTGTCCAATGCACTCGGCATTCCGAAATCGAAGATCCGTGTTTCCAAGCCGAGAATCGGCGGCGGATTCGGAGCGAAGCAGACGGTGGTTGCCGAAATTTTCCCGGCGTTTGTAACCTGGAAAACCGGAAAACCGTCGAAAATGATCTTTACGAGGGAAGAGTCCCAGACAGCATCCACACCGCGCCATGAGATGGAAGTAACGATCCGCCTCGGTGCGATGAAGGACGGAAGAATCCGTGCGATCGATCTGTATACACTTTCCAACACGGGTGCATACGGCGAGCATGGACCGACAACGGTCGGCCTTTCCGGCCACAAATCGATTCCGATGTATGGATCTCTTGAGGCTTACCGGTTTGCGTATGATGTTGTGTATTCCAACGTAATGTCAGCCGGTGCTTACCGCGGATACGGTGCGACGCAGGGTATCTTTGCCGTAGAATCTGCTGTCAGTGAGATGGCAGCGCGTCTTGGCATCGATCCGATCCGGATCCGGGAGCAGAACATGGTCCGTGAGGGACAGTTCATGCCGGCTTACTATGGCGAAACGGCAAACAGCTGTGCGCTTGACCAGTGCGTGGAGCGTGCGAAAGAGATGATCGGCTGGGATGAGAAATATCCGTGCCGTGATATGGGAAATGGAAAGGTGCGCAGCGTCGGCATTGCGATGGCGATGCAGGGCTCCTGTATTTCCAATCTCGATGTCGGATCGGCAACGATCAAAGTCAACGACGACGGCGGCTATACGATGCTGATCGCAGCGGCCGATATGGGAACCGGCTGCGATACGATTCTGTCCCAGATGGCGGCAGAGTGTCTGGAGTGTGATGTGGATGACATTACTGTTGTCGGCGCAGATACCGATACGTCCCCGTATGACTCCGGTTCCTATGCATCGAGTACGACGTATATTACCGGAAAAGCGGTGGAAAAAGCCTGCATGACGCTTCGGAAACGAATCTGTGCCCTGGCGGCAGAGCGGATGAACGTGCCGGAAGATGAGACAGAATTTACCGGTACCGGCGTCGTGCATGAAAAGAGCGGAAGAAGCATGACGATGGAAGAAATCGCAACAGCGGCCATGTGCAATAACGGCATCGCGCTGGAAGCGACGGAAAGCAACTGCTCTCCGGTATCGCCGCCGCCTTATATGGCTGGTGCGGTCGAGATCGAGCTGGATAAAGAGACCGGCGAGGTCAGGATTCTCGATTATGCCGCCGTTGTCGACTGCGGAACCGTCATCAACCCGAACCTTGCGCGCGTACAGGTCGAGGGTGGTCTGGTGCAGGGCATCGGCATGACGCTGTTTGAAAATATCCAGTACACGGACAAGGGTCAGATGATCAATAATTCGTTTATGCAGTATAAAGTGCCGACCCGCCTCGATATGGGCAAGCTGCGCGTCGAGTTTCGGAGCAGCTACGAGCCGACCGGTCCGTTCGGTGCAAAATCGATCGGCGAGATCGTCATCAACACACCGGCTCCGGCGCTGGCACATGCAATCTACAATGCGACGGGTCTGTGGTTCCGCGAACTGCCGATCACGAGCGAGCAGATTGCAATGGGAATTGCGGAAAAAGAATGCGAGTAACGATACTTTATCTGGCAGCCGGGAACAGCAGACGGTTCGGGGAAAATAAGCTGCTCTATCCGCTGGATGGAAAGGCGGTGTACCGCCATCTGCTGGACCGGCTGGCCCAAATTGCCGGAAGGCATGAGAACTGGGAACTGCTGGTTGTGACGCAGTATGAAAGAATTCTGGAGGAGCTTGCGCCGCTGGTAAAAGCCGGGCGTCTGCAGACGATGTTTTCGCCGGACAGCGAAAAAGGAATTTCCTATACAATCCGCGCGGGAATTGAGGCGGCGGAGAAGCAAAATGCCGATGCCTGTGCGTGTTTTGTGGCGGATCAGCCATGCCTGAAGGAAGAGACGGCGGAGCGCTTTCTGGAATCCATGGAGATGCAGAAGGCTCCACTTGGCTGCGTTTTCTGCGGCGGCGAGAGCGGCAATCCGGCGTGGTTCTCAAAACCTTATTTTTCAGAACTAAAAGAACTTTCCGGCGACCGCGGCGGAAAAAAGGTGCTGAAACGGCACTGGGAATCGGTGATTCCGTTCCGGGTCGAAGCCGCGTGGGAATTAAAGGATCTGGACCGGAAAGAGGATCTCTGATGCAGAGACACCGGCGGCTGCCATGAATAAAATTTGAGACAGTGCGAAATTTGATGGATTTGGACTTGCATTTCCAGTGAGAAGTAAGTACAATGGGTATAATAAAAATTCGGGAGGCTTCAAAAAAATGCAGTTATTGGAAGACAGAATCCGCAAAGACGGAAAAGTACGCGAGGGAAATGTCCTGAAGGTGGACAGCTTTTTAAATCATCAGATGGACGTCAATCTGTTCCGGGAAATCGGAAAAGAGTTTCAGCGTCGTTTTGCGGGAGAGGAGATCACGAAAATCCTGACCATCGAGGCATCTGGAATCGGAATTGCCTGTGTTGTGGCTGAAATTTTTAATGTTCCGGTTGTGTTTGCAAAGAAAACACAGACCAAAAATATCGCCGGAGATGTTTATACCACAAAAGTAGAATCTTTCACCCATGGAAGAGTTTATGATATCATTGTTTCCAAAGAATTTCTGGGAAAAGGAGACAAAGTTCTCCTGATCGATGATTTCCTGGCAAACGGAAAAGCGCTGGAAGGACTGGCAACCCTGGTACAGGATTCCGGTGCAGAGCTCGTAGGAGCAGGCGTTGTCATCGAAAAAGGGTTCCAGATCGGAGGAAAACTGCTGCGTGACCGCGGCATTCATCTGGAATCTCTTGCAATCGTCGATGGTATGGATGATAAAACCGGGGAAATTACCTTCCGGAAACAGTAAGGAGGCGTCAAAATGGCAAATCTGATTGCAAGAATTGCCGTTCTTCTGGTTCTGGCGGCCGCAGGAATGGTGCTGGCCGACAGAAAAGAAAAAATTGATCTCAGTGTGTCACTGCTGCTGTTTCTGGCGGCAGTCAATGTGACCTCTTTTTTCAGCCTGAAAGATAACAGGATTGTAGTTGTTATGATTCTGACGGTATATTTTCTGTTGTATGCAGGCGCAAAAGAGCTGCTGCGGAGACGGGCAGAGAAAAAAAGAAAATGAATGCAAACCGAACATCCGGCTGCGAGCACCCATGCAAAAGTGCCGGTCGGATGTTTTTTGAATTTTCCTGTAAATTCAAAAAACATCCGGGCAGGATCGCACTGCGGCGGAGGGGGAAGTATGTCGCTGGAGCGACCCGCCGCCGGCGGAGAATCCTGAAAATTACCAAAATAAGGAGAACCGATATGAGACTGCTGCTGGCAGAAGATGAAAAAGAGATGGCGCACGCGCTGGAAGCAGTGTTTACACATAACCATTATTCTGTAGATGTTGTTTATAATGGAATTGATGCTGCGGACTGGGCAGAGAGCGGAAACTATGACGGCATGATCCTGGATATTATGATGCCGGGAAAAAGCGGGCTGGAGGTCTTAAGCGAGTGGACGGAGAGCATTCATCACCAGATTGAGCGTCTGAACAGTCTTGTAATACAGCTTCTGACGCTTGCAAAAATGGAGGAAGGTGGCGGAAAACTGGAGCTGAAAACATGGAATGCGTCAGAAACCATCATGGATGCCGTAACGTCCTTTGAAGCCCCTGCGGTTACGAAACAGATCGCGCTGCACGCTGCAGAGCGATATTGCAGAAGAACTCCATATGGAAGGGGATGCCGCAAGAATCCACCAGCTCGTTTCTCTTCTTGTGGATAACGCCGTTAAATACACTCCGGAGGGTGGAAAAATCCACATTTTCTGGCGAAAAAACGGCAAAAAAGCAGTCTTTCCGGCAAAAGGATGAAAGAAACAAAATTCCGGAAAAATGGAAAAATGACGGCAGGGTAGGAAAGGCAGACACACAAAAAAGCAGAAATCAAAAGCTTTCAAGAGAGAAAAAACAACAGAAAACAAAAGGAGGAATATATGATGTTTGATTGTGGTTTACAAAACATTTTCCAGCTGAAAAGCGGACAGTCCCGTTCTATTAACTGGGAAAACCGGAATGGAGAAAAAGGAAAAGGCGGCATGGCATCCAGCGATCTTGGTCCGTCCAGAAAAGGTTCCCCGTGTATCCCGAAAATAGAAGCAGGAGAGACCGTAACACTTGGTGAGATCCAGGGAGAAGGCATCATTCAGCACATCTGGATCACCGTCACAGACCGTACCAGTGAACGTAACCGTTATGTTCTGCGGGATCTTGTTCTGCGCATGTACTGGGACGATGAAGAATTCCCATCCGTTGAATGCCCGCTTGGCGATTTCTTCTGCTGCGGCTTCGGTGTTTCCTACCAGGTAAATTCCGTCCCGATTGCTGTCAATCCGACCCGTGGTTTCAACAGCTATTTCCCGATGCCGTTCCGTAAAAACGCCCGTATTACCATTGAAAATCAGTGTGATGAGCCGATTCCGGCCTTCTTTTATCAGATCGACTATTGCCTGACAACGGTTCCGGAAGATGCTGCCTATTTCCATGCCCAGTGGCGTCGTCAGCGCATAACGGAAAAGGCAAAAGACTACGTTGTCCTCGACAACATCAAAGGGAAAGGCCAGTACGTTGGAACTTATCTTGCACTGACCAGCCTCGAACGCTACTGGTACGGAGAAGGTGAGATGAAATTCTACATCGATGGAGACAAGGATTATCCAACCATCTGCGGAACCGGAACAGAAGATTACTTCGGTGGTGCCTGGAGCTTTGCAACACAGCAAAATGGCCAAACCGTTGAAAATCAGTACTGCACTCCGTATCTTGGCTATCCTTACTACTCTAGCCACGATACCTTCCTTCATAATGATTACCACAATGATGATCAGATGCCACAGCGCAGCTTCTACCGCTGGCACCTTCTTGATCCTATCCTTTTTGAGAAGGATCTTAAGGTAACCCTTCAGCAGATTGGCGTCAGTCATGGAGGTCTCTTTGAACGTCAGGATGATGTCGCTACCACAGCTTACTGGTACCAGACGCATCCTCATGTACCATTCGCGCCACTCATGTCCAGAAAAGAGCGCTGGCCAAGATGATTTTTGACGCTTTTCCTATTTTATATGTTTCATGACTTTGCATATCGGCTACAAGAGTCCGTTCCGAACAAATCCGCTTCCAACGAATTTGTCCGGAAACGGCTCTTTCTTTTTTTATATGGTATTCGAAAAGCGATCCGGATTACAGAGGTCCGTCTTTTCACAAAGCTTTCACATTTTCCGTCCATTCTTTAAGGTTCCTTTAAAGTTTCCTCATTATACTTAAAAATGTAAAAAACATTTCCGGAAGTAAATCAAACGAAAGGATCAATCGATTATGATGCAAAGCCAACAGATTCCCATGACCTTCCAACGGTATGAAACAAAATACATGCTTTCCCCGATCATGGCTCGCAAGCTTCGCAAGAGCCTTCCGGGTCATCTGCAGATGGATGAATACGGCCTTGATACCATCTGCAGCCTCTATTACGATACCCCGGATCACCAGCTCATACGCCGTTCGCTGGAAAAACCCGTCTACAAAGAAAAACTGCGACTCCGCAGTTATGGTCCGGCCAAAGAGACCAGCCCCATATACGTAGAACTAAAGAAAAAATATGAAGGAATCGTTTACAAACGCCGCGAGCGCATGATATTATCAGAAGCGGTTCCCTATCTTGCGGGAAAATCAGAACCGGGCTTCGACAGCCAGATTCTCCACGAAATCACTTGGTTTCGCAACTACTACCGGGGGCTTGCTCCCGCTATGTACATCGCCTACGACCGCATCGCCTGCTTCGGCACGGAAGACAGGAACTTTCGTGTTACCTTCGACACCAATATCCGATGGCGTACCGACAATCTGTGTCCTGACGGTCCAACGGAAGGAACCAGGCTTTTAGAACCAGGCTGGTATCTCATGGAGGTGAAAACACCAGGTGCTGTGCCCCTATGGTTCAGCAAAATTCTGGATGATCTTGCAATCTATCCGGCATCATTTTCTAAATACGGCTTTGCCTATCAGATCGAAAATCAGAAAGAATCAGAAGAAAAAGAAAAAGCTTTCATACCATTCACAGATATCCGGCAAACCGTATCAAAAACAGCATTCCGTTAGCTGAATCAGGTAAGTCCTCTGCGGCCATTGCGAAAAGCAAGAATCAGTGGGTGGACTCACAGCTTGCGAAAAGCCTTTTTCAAACATAATCTGCTTCACAAAAAAAGAAAATGTAACTATTCAGAGCCATGCAAAATAGAAGAAAAATCGCGAATCATGCTTGCATGAATGAGCGGTTTTTCTGGAACTTCATATGGCGAGAAGCAACATCGCGATGTAGCGTAAGCGGAATCGAGATGGGGCTCTGAATAGACAAGAAAATAAAAAATTCTGGGAGGAATTTGCTATGCTTAACACAATATTCAGTTCCGTTTTTACAGAAACAACCGCCGCCTTCACCTTTGGTCAGTTCCTTGCCTGCACAGCAGTGTCTCTGATTCTGGGACTGTTGATCGCTGCTGTTTACAGGTACAAAAGCGAATGCACCAAAAGCTTTGCTGTCACGCTTGTTCTGATGCCTGCGATCGTACAGATGGTGATCATGCTCGTCAATAGAAATCTTGGAACCGGAGTCCCTTGATTATACCAGTGTTTTTGACGATATCTTTGCCAGGTATCTGACCCGTTGCGAGCTTGTACAGGTAAAAACCACGAATATGGGAAGTCTTTTCAAGCTGGAGTATCGCATCGTATTCCGTGAGGAAGGAGAAGAGAAAAACATGATTGACCAGCTCCGCTGCAGAAACGGAAACCTTGAAATCCTGTGCAGTCGTGCACAGACCGGAAGGGAGGAATTATAATGAATCGAAACAGAAATAAAAACAGAAAAAAAGAGACCGGCGCGGTCGTCAGTCTGTTTCTTGTATCATCGCTGGCCTTCGGCGGATGCGGCACAGCAGTGACATCTTCCAGCTCTGTAAATGCCGAATCTGCCCGTACAGAGTCAACCGGCGAAACATCTGCCGACAACGCGGATACCACATCAGAGAGCACAGATTCGGAAAATGCAATGGAAAGTGCTTCCGATATTAATTTTGACCTGGAACTGACCGAATCCACTATCGACACCGAATTCACAGACTGTGAGAAGAGCGGAAGCTATAAAGCATCAGAAGCCGTAAAAATTACACTTAATAAGACGACAGCTACCGTCTCCGGCAGCGGAGCCAAAGCAGACGGCAGCACAATTACCATCACAGAAGAAGGTGTTTACGTCGTAAGCGGAACACTTGAGGATGGCCAGATTATCGTAGACGCATCCGATTCCGACAAGGTTCAGATCGTACTCGATGGAGTCCATATCAACTGTGAGACAAATGCTGCCATCTACGTTCGCGAAGCGGACAAAGTTTTCATCACGCTTGCTGAAAACAGCAGCAACACGCTTGGCGGTGGAAACGAGTACACTCAGATTGACGACAACACGGTAGACGGCGTTATCTTCTCCAAATCAGATCTTGTCTGCAACGGGACAGGAAGTCTGACCATCGAGGCAGACTACAAACACGGGATTGTATCCAAAGATGACCTTGTTATCACTGGTGGAACCTACAAAATCACTGCTGCAGACAATGGGATCACAGCCAAAGATCAGCTTAAAATTCTGGATGGAAGCTTTGACATTGATGCTGCAAACAGTGCGGTCAAAGCGAAGAATACGGATGACACAGAGCTTGGAAATATCTATATTGCCGGTGGTGTTTTTACAGTTAAGGCAGAACAGGACGGATTCCATGCAACCGGAAGCATCGTTGTCGATGACGGAACCATCACCGTAAACTCCGGTGATGACGGTTTCCATGCGGAGCTCGACACCGTCATTCATGGCGGAACGATCCTTGTCGAAAAAAGCAACGAAGGCCTGGAAGGAAAACGCGTCGTGGCCAACGGCGGTGACATTACCATAAACGCCAGCGACGATGGCATCAATGCCGCAAATTCCGGCGACGATGACGCCAACGCCATAAATCCTGGCGCCAATGCTGCCGGCTCCGGTGACGATGACAGCAATGCCGCAAGCTCAAACGACGATAGCAGTGCTGTCGTAAACTCCGGTGATGATGGCAGCATATCCGGTGCGGCAGACGGAAAGGAACCTCCGCAAATGCCGCCTGATACAGAAAACGGCAGCGATATGCAGCCATCACAGGACTTCGATCCGGAGAACGCTCCGTCTGACGGAAATGCGCCGCAGGACTTCGATCCGGGGAATACTCCTTCTGACGGCGATGCTCCACAGAAGATGCAGGGAGGCCCCGGCGGCGGAGGCAACTCTGAGCTTTACATTAAAATTACCGGCGGAACCCTGACCGTATCCGCCGATGGTGATGGTCTTGATTCCAACGGCGGTCTTCTCGTGACCGGCGGAACTACGATCGTGTACGGGCCGACCAGCGATGGTGACAGTGCCCTCGATTACGACGGAAGTGCAATTGTGACCGGCGGAACCTTAGCTGCTATCGGCAGTGCCGGCATGACGGAAAGCTTCGACGAAGCTTCCACCCAGCCCGTTATCACCTATTACTGTACGGAAACCCAGTCCGCTGACACTACCATCACACTGACAGACAGCGATGGAAGTGCCCTCTTCACGGTCACACCTGAAAAAGCCTACGCCAGCATCGTTTTGACCTGCCCCGAAATAAAACTGGACGCAACGTATACTCTGGCTGCCGGCACTGACAACGAAGAGATCACCCTCACGGACATCATTACCACCGCCGGAACCCGGTCTGTTAAAACAATGAGCGATCCCGAAGGTGGAAAAATGCCAAATAACAGCGACAACAAAGGAACTCCGCCTTCAAAACCAAACGACACGGCTGAGTGAATCGTTATAGTTCATTCAGCACCGGAACATTTGCTGTTCCGGTGCGTAAGAAAGTGATTTTACCGTGGCTGTCTTCCTACTTCCAATTTACCGTATTCTGTGCTAAAATAACCTCACAAGAAAAGAGGTAGAAAAATCATGTATGATAAACTGACCGAAAACGATATTAAAAAAATGCAGGAAGAAATCGACTACCGCAAACTGGTTGTCCGTCCAAAAGAACTCGAGGCTGTAAAAGAAGCCCGCGCTCAGGGCGACCTCAGCGAAAACTTCGAATACAAAGCCGCCAAACAAGACAAAAACCGCAACGAAAGCCGCATCCGCTACCTGGAAAAAATGATCAAAACCGCCCACGTTATTTCAGATACCTCAAAGGACGATGAAGTCGGCATCAACAATACCGTCCAGGTTTACATCGAAGAAGATGATGAGACAGAAACCTACAAACTTGTCACCACCGTTCGTGGTAATTCTCTCAAAGGATACGTCAGTATCGACTCGCCATTAGGAAAAGCCATTCTGGGTCATAAAGTCGGCGACCGCGTCACTGTAAAAGTAAGCGATGCCTATAGTTATGATCTCATCATCAAATCCATCGAAAACACTGCGGATACCGATGATGAACTCCGCAGCTATTAAAGGACAGAAAGAAAGGAAAATACCAGTCATGGAAAAAATTGCAAGCTTTACGATCGACCATATCAAACTTAAACCAGGCATTTACGTTTCAAGAAAAGATCACGTAGGTGACAGTGTCATCACAACCTTCGACCTGCGCATGACATCTCCAAACGATGAGCCTGTTATGAATACCGCTGAGGTCCACACCATCGAGCATCTTGGCGCAACGTTCCTGCGTAATCACGAAGAGTGGAAAGATAAAACCGTATATTTTGGTCCAATGGGCTGCCGTACAGGATTTTACCTGCTGCTGGCCGGTGATTACAGCTCGAAAGATATCGTTTCACTCGTAATAGAAATGTATGAATTTATCCGCGATTTCAAGGGCGAAGTCCCGGGTGCATCCCCGAAAGACTGCGGAAACTATCTGGATATGAATCTGTCCATGGCAAACTACCTTGGCAAAAAATACCTGGATGAGGTTTTGTACGGAATTGATGAATCCCGTCTCGTCTATCCGGAATAAATTCTAAAAATGGTAACTATTCAGCGCCATGCAATTTCGCATGGCTCTGAATAGTTACAAAAAATGAAAGAAAACAGGGGGAAACAGAGTATGAGAACCATGGAAAACGAAAACCTGCGCGTGCAGATCAGCGATCACGGCGCAGAACTTAGCAGCATCTACGATAAAGCGGCTGACCGTGAGGCAGTCTGGATCGGCGATCCGGCCTTCTGGAACCGCCACGCACCGGTCCTGTTCCCGTTCGTCGGAAAAGTAAACGGCGGCTTCTACACCCATAAAGGAGTCAAATACCCGATGGGCCAGCACGGTTTCGCCCGCGACAACGAATTCGAGTGCATCGAAAACACCGCAAACAAAACAGTACACCGCCTGGTATCGACCGAAGAAACAAAAAAAGTCTACCCGTTCGATTTTGCCTTCACCGTAACCCAGGAACTCTCCGGCAGAACCCTGACCATCACCTGGAACGTAGAAAACACCGGTGATGATGACATGTACTTCTCCGTCGGCGGACATCCTGCATTCATGATTCCGGAACAGTATGACATCGTCTTCAACAAAGGCCTGGAAAACCACACCGAGACCGAACTCGAATACGTCCTGATCGACCCGGAAACAGCAGGCGTCGATGTCGCACATCCGAGAAAACTGAAACTTCAGGACGGCAGAATCCCGTACACCAGAACCCTTTTCGACGAGGACGCCCTGATCTTCGACAACATCCAGGTCGAGCGCGTCGGCGTAGAAGTGGATGGAAAACCGTATGTCACTCTCACCTGCAAAGGCTTCCCGAGCGTCGGCGTATGGTCCAAGCCAAAAGCAGATGCCCCGTTCGTGTGCCTCGAGCCATGGATCGGCCGCTGCGACAACGTCGGCTTTGACGGCGAATTAAAAGACAAATACGGCGAACAGCACCTGAAAGCCGGGGAAACCTTCCAGGCAGGCTACACCATCACCATCGGAGAATAAGGACCCGAAAAAAAGAAAAACCTCCGAAGTACAGCGAAAAGAACACGATTACTGTACTTCAGGGGTTGAAATTTTACGGTTTCTTTACTATAATTAGCATCAAACCCAAAAAACGCATGTAGTTCATCATGCACAGAAGAAAAAACAGGAGGGAACGTTCTTGAAAAGAGAAACGGTTATCGTACTTGATTTTGGCGGTCAGTACAATCAGTTAATTGCAAGACGTGTACGTGAGTGCAACGTTTACTGTGAGATTTATTCTTACAAAACAGACATCGAAAAGATCAAAGAAATTCAGCCGAAAGGTATTATCTTCACCGGCGGCCCGAACAGCGCATATCTGCCGGATTCCCCGACTTATACAAAAGAAATTTTTGAACTTGGAATCCCGATCCTCGGCATCTGCTACGGATCACAGCTGATGATGCATCTGCTCGGCGGAAAAGTAGAAGTAGCACCGGTCAGAGAATATGGAAAAATTGAGGTAACCGTAGATACCAGTTCCGCACTGTTTGAGAACGTATCCGAAAAAACCATCTGCTGGATGAGCCACAACGACTACATCTCCAAAGCAGCTCCGGGATTCGAAATCATCGCCCATACGGATGACTGTCCGGTAGCAGCCGTTGCAAACGTAGAGAAAAACCTCTATGCAACCCAGTTTCATCCGGAAGTTCTTCATACCAAAGAAGGAAAGAAGATGCTTTCCAACTTTGTATACAATGTATGTAAATGTGCCGGTGACTGGCACATGGATTCCTTCGTAGAAGAGTCTATCAAAGCTATCCGCGAAAAAGTTGGCAACGGAAAAGTACTCTGTGCCCTTTCCGGCGGCGTTGATTCCTCTGTTGCAGCCGTTATGCTCTCCAAAGCAGTTGGAAATCAGCTCACCTGCGTTTTTGTTGACCACGGTCTGCTGCGTAAAAACGAAGGTGATGAAGTAGAGGCTGTATTCGGACCGGAGGGTCCGTATGACCTGAATTTTATCCGTGTTAATGCACAGGAGCGTTTCTATGCCAAATTAAAAGGCGTAGAAGAGCCGGAGAAAAAACGTAAAATCATCGGTGAAGAATTTATCCGTGTCTTCGAAGAAGAGGCAAAGAAAATCGGTGCCGTAGACTTCCTTGTACAGGGAACCATCTACCCGGACGTTGTAGAGAGCGGTGTCGGCGGAGAATCCACCGTTATCAAATCTCACCATAATGTCGGAGGACTGCCGGATTACGTAGATTTCAAAGAAATCATCGAGCCACTGCGCAACCTTTTCAAAGATGAAGTAAGAAAAGCCGGTCTTGAACTCGGAATTCCGAAATATCTTGTATTCCGTCAGCCATTCCCAGGTCCGGGTCTTGGTATTCGTATCATCGGTGAAGTAACCGCTGAGAAAGTTAAAATGGTTCAGGACGCCGACGCAATCTGGCGTGAAGAAATCGACAAAGCCGGCATCGCTCACGAAATCGGCCAGTACTTCGCAGCACTGACCAACATGCGTTCCGTTGGAGTCATGGGAGATGAAAGAACGTATGATTATGCCATCGCCCTCCGTGCCGTAACCACTACCGATTTCATGACAGCCGAAAGCGCAGAAATTCCGTGGGATGTCATCGGAAAAACAACGAGCAGAATTGTAAACGAAGTAAAACACATCAATCGCGTTATGTATGATTGCACAGGAAAACCACCGGCAACCATTGAGTTTGAATAACGGATTAAAATGCCGAAAGCTTGTATTTATGCGGGCTTCCGGCATTTGTTTTATCAAATGACTCTAGTTTGGCTCTATTTGTGGGGAGAGTAATAGCAAGATTAAGGAGAAATTATGAAAAAATTATTACATCTGATATTGATGCAGACAGTATTGTTGAAATGATATATATGGATTCAGCAAATGAAGGATAAGGGTATTACGAATGGCAAGAACAGAAAAAGTGATAATGACTAATATGTGTATGGTGTTTAGTGAAAATAGGATACTTGTCCAAGATAAGACGGATGATGATTACTCTGGAATAACATTTCCGGGAGGACATGTGGAAAGAGGAGAATCATTTACAGATGCTGTGATACGCGAAGTGTGGGAAGAAACTGGATTGAAAATTTCAGAACCAAAACTTTGTGGGATAAAAGACTGGATGAAGGATGAAGAAACAAGATATATAGTGTTATTATATAAGACAGATAAGTTTGAAGGAATAGTTACTTCGTCTGAAGAAGGGGATGTATTCTGGCTGACATTAGATGAAATGAAGCAGAGAAAACTTGCTTATGGAATGGATAAGATGTTGGAAGTATTTTTAAATGACAATATTAGTGAGTATTTCTTTTTTGAAGAAAATGGCAAATGGATAGAAGAGTTGAAATAGTTTAAATAAATGCAAAGGAGTTTTAAGTGGATATTTTATTTAAGAATGATCATTTTGTGTTTTCATACAGAGTTGGTGGAATATTGATACGCAATGGAAAAATTCTATTACAGCGTCCTAAGAATGATGATTATTCCATTATAGGTGGACATGTAGCAGCAATGGAAACAAGTATAGAAACTTTGAAGCGGGAATTTGAAGAAGAACTTCACACTAAAATAGAGGTAGATAATCTGCTGGCGATTGGTGAAATATATTTTCCATGGGGTAAAAGACCATGTCATCAGATATGTTTATATTATAATGTACATCTCGTTAATTATGATATTCCTTTAGATGGAGTATTTCATGGTTATGATGGTCTGGATGACAAAAGGATTGATTTAGATTTTTGCTGGGTTCCACTTGAGGATTTAAAGAATGATGTAAAGGTATATCCGCAGGAGTTGGTACCTTATATTCTTGAACCAAAGAAGGAAATTGTACATTTTGTTTCAAAGCAAATTTAGAAGATGAGATTATAGGTGTCGATGGAGAAGAAATATGTTAGAAGTTAAATTTTATGATACAGTAGATGATTCATTACTGAAGTTTGCAGTAATAATTTCACAGAGCAACGGCAAGTGGGTGTTTTGTAAGCATAAAGAAAGAGATACCTATGAAGTGCCGGGAGGGCATCGAGAAGCAGGCGAAAATATTCTCGAAACCGCTAAAAGGGAGCTCCAGGAAGAAACAGGAGCAGTAAAATATGAGATAAAGCCAATCTGTGTATATTCAGTGATAGGCAAGACAAGAGTAAATGATGCAGGTGAGGAAACCTTTGGAATGCTTTATTTTGCGGAGATAAATGAATTCGCTAAAGAATTACATAGTGAAATGGAAAAGGTTATATTAATGGATGAGTTGCCTGAGAATTGGACATATCCGTTGATTCAGCCTAAATTGATTGAAAAATATAAGCAGATAGAAAAGCAGTCTTACAGTCAGATACAGCTGGTAGAAAACAGACTATAGAATACATAAAGAATATTAGCTAGCACTTTCCAAAGTTGGGCAACTATTATTCGGAGCATCTTCAAGGCTATTGAGAAAAGAATATCCTGTCCTTATAGAGCAGATACCAAAAGGATTATGGGGAGGTAAGTCATGGAAGCCTATAGTGGATGAAAAACATATTGATAACTGTATATCATATATTAGAAGACATCAACATGATAATACAAAGTTATAATTAGCTTGATTGTATATTTGCTTTATAGGTGTTGATATATTGCATAGCTTATGTCTAATCGGCATAAAATTATAATAGAAAGTCCTATTGACTTTCTGCTTTGTTCTTGCTAGTATGTAAGTACAAAGAAAGTTTACCACTGACCGATATGTGGTATATAAATGGTCGGGTTGAAAGTTTACCGCTGACCGATATGCGGTATATAAATGGTTGGGTCGAAAGTTTAGTCCTTCGCCGTAAGGCGGGGGACTTTTTCTATATGGAGAAAATTACATGAAGAAAACAGGATTTTATATAATTAAAGATAAGTTTTTTGAAGATATGCCAGACCCATATCTTAAGGGGAATAAGGCGGGGAACCGACCTCATTATTATTGCTTTGAAGATACAAATACAGGGATATATTGGATGATACCATTATCAAGTCGTATTGATAAATATAAAGGAATTGTAGAGAAAAAAGCTAAGGCAGGTAAGCCATGCGATATTATACATATTGTAAAGCTGGACGATAGCCGAGAAAGTGCATTTTTGATACAGGATATGTTCCCAATAACAGAGGAATATATAGAACGCGAGTATACCATAGGCGGTAATCATCTCATGCTTACTAGTGAGCATACGGCAAATGAAATTGAGCAGAAAGCAAGAAAAGTCATGGGTATGCTAAAAAGAGGGGTTAAATTTACACCGACACAGCCAGATGTTATGGCAATTTTGAAAAAACTGAAAGAACGCATAGCGGGAAGACATACTGATGACAGCTTATAAGAGACTGTGAGAAAAAGTCTGTAAATAAGATTCTTCTATGATATGCAAGGGGGGCAAGCCTGAAAATCAGGCTTCTCACCCTTGTTTTATATATAACAGTTGTTGAATGGCATGTCAAGAGCAGGCGGTTTTCCGCCCGTCTTATTCGCCTGTTTATTCGTTACTCTGGGAGGCGTCCTTCGTACATAATACTCAGTTCACCATACACCTGTGCCCAGTTGCGGATCGTACTGGTCCATTTCTTCGTAAGGTAAAGGAACAGGAGCGTACAGAACAGCAGATAAGGCGATATGACAGGTCTTATGGGGTGAGATAAATGGTGGATTATAATTAAGATGTATGATAAAATATAATTTGTTATTTAATTTCTTGATTATTATGATAAAAGGTGCATAGGAGGAAGGATGTTATGGACAGTATAGATAGTCAGCAGTTTTTAACCAATGTTGCTACGAATATAGTTGAAGATTCTGCAAAAAACGCATGGAACAAGATAAAAAAGTTTTTCAAGGATTTAGATACGAAAGATTCCATTCGCTATAAAACTGCTTATGAAAAATATCTTATAAATACGAAACAAAAAGTAAGTAAAATTAAGACAATAATATATAGAAGAGCGCCTAAAGATCTTTATTCGTTCTATGAATGTATAGGTGTTCGGTATAACGGAAATACTATAAACACAGAAAATATCAATGATATATTAAAAGTAGGTAACAAGATTATTGTTACTGGTACAGGAGGTGTAGGAAAATCAATTCTATTTAAGCATTTATTTCTTAATACCGTTGCAGAGACAGAATATATTCCTGTTTTAATAGAATTACGAAGTTTTAATATATATGATGTTAAAGACATATCTATTTATACAGCTATATATAAGTGTCTGGTAGATAACGGATTTGAACTAAGTGAAGAATATTTTGAATATAGTTTGAGAGAGGGGGCATATATAATTTTCTTTGATGGTTATGATGAGGTTAATAGAGATAAGACAGAGAAAATAACAAGTGAAATAAAGGCACTATCAGAGAAGTATGGCGAAAATAAATTTTTTATTTCATCAAGACCTTCTGAAGAATTTATTGGATGGAATGATTTTTGTGAGGTAGAAACACTTAAATTGAATAAACAGCAAGCATTAAATTTAGTAAAAAAGCTAGAGTTTGATGAAGTGGTGAAAGACACTTTTTATAAAGAACTAGATAGAACGCTTTATGATAAGTATGAGTCATTTGCTTCAAATCCTTTATTACTAAATATTATGTTGCTTACATTTCAAAAACATGCATCTATACCTGAAAGATTGAATGATTTTTATGATGAAGCTTTTGTTACATTATTTAATGTTCATGATGCAACAAAAGATTCATATGTTAGAGACATAAGAAGCGGATTAGGGTGTGAGGATTTTAAACTTGTTTTTTCGTATATATGTTTTAAATCATATTTTAATGGAGAATTTCAATTTTCTGAATCACGTATAAGATTTTATATACAACAAGCAAAGGAAAAATTTGATAGGTTTAATTTTACTGTTGAGAATTTTCAGGAGGATTTAACCCAGTCTGTATGTATGCTTGTAAAAGAAGGAGGAACTTATCGTTTCTCGCATCGTTCTTTTCAAGAGTATTTTGCGGCATGGTATACATGCAAACTAGTTGATGATGTACAGGCAAAATTATTATTAAATTGGATACAAGAGTCGGATTCTGTATTTTCGGATTCTTATTTTACTATGCTATTTGATTTGCAAAGTGAAAAGGTAAATAAGATAATTTTATGTCCTATTTTGAAAGAAGTTAAGAAATTGTATTTGCAATATGGTTTCTCAATAGACTTATTAAACATTCTTTTTAAAGGTATGAAATTTACGAAACGTTTAAATGGAGAGGAAATGCGTTATAGTACATCCTTAACTATAAAAAATCAATATTTGTGTTATGGATTAATGCTAAACAATCGATTAAATATGTTTCCATATTCGGATAATAATGATAAACAAGAAAAGCAGATATTTGAAAAAATGGAAAAATATATGGTGAATAAGAATCATAAAAGAAATGCTAGGAGTTTAAGCGCAACTTTTGATGAAGTATTAGAGGTTCTTAAGCCAGAGGAGTTACTTAAACATTTAGAGTGGTTTCAAAATCAAATTGAATTTGCAATACAAATTGTAGAAAAATATGATGATAGAAAGATAAGTAGAAAGAAAAAAGTTTCTACAATTTTAGAGGAATTATGATGGCTCCATTTTGGCTCTAAAAATTTTAGACGAGGTACATAAAAATGCAAAATAAGATGAATATGAAGAATAAAACGCACAAATGTGTACCGGGAAACAGCCAGATAAATCTCTCCGCCCAAGAGTTTGAGTAACGGACTAAAATGCCGAAAGCCTGTATTTATGCGGATTTTCGGCATTTGTTTTATAAAATGGCTCTAGTTTGGCTCTATTTGTGGGCGGAATAATGCAATGCATAATGAGATATGTATTTTAATTTAATGATGGGAGGCGGTTAAGTGGATATTTTATTTAAGAATGATGATTTCGTATTTTCGTATAGGGTTGGTGGCATATTGACACACAAGGGGAAAATTTTATTACAGCGTCCGAAAAATGATGATTATGCAATTATTGGCGGACATGTAGCAGCGATGGAAACAAGTATGGAAACGCTAAAAAGAGAATTTGAAGAAGAGATTCATGCTAAGATTGAGGTAGATAATTTACTGGCTATTGGAGAAATATATTTTCCATGGGGTAAGAGACCGTGTCATCAGATATGCTTATATTATAATGTGCATCTGGTCGATGATAATATACCATTAGATGGAGTGTTTCATGGATATGATGAGCTGAATAATGAGAGAATTGATTTGGATTTCTGCTGGGTTCCGCTAGAGGATTTAAAGAAAGGTACTAAGGTATATCCTTTGGAGTTGATACCATATATTCTTGAGCCGGGGAAAGAAATTGTACATTTTGTTTCAAAGCAGATATGAGGAGAAATTCGATGATAGAACATATAAAGGTAGAATTGTGCAGACCATCAGATATTAATTCATGGATACGATTAGTTAGAAAAGTAGGTTGGAATTTTCCGGGATTAGAGACGGAGCAGAGTATAGAAGAACACAAAATAATTGTTTTGAAATTTATGAATGACAAGCGTGCTTTGTGCGTGAAGAATGAAGAAGATATTGTTGGCGTGCTTTTGTATTCAAGAAAGCATAATATGATATGTTGTCTGGCTGTTGATCCGGCTTATCGAAAAAAGGGAATTGCTTCGATGCTTTTGAGTGAGGCACTTGATAAACTTGACCGAGATAAAGATATAACTGTGTCCACATTTAGAGAGAACGATGTTAAAGGAATTGCACCTAGAAATTTATATAAGAAATTTGGCTTTGAAGAGGATGAGTTGATTGAAGAATTTGGGTATCCTAATCAAAGATTTGTGCTACATGCCAATATTGGTGCTAACAATGTGCCAATTGTGGTGGTAAGAGAATCAAAAGAAGAAGATTTGACTGAAATACTGCATTTATATCTATATTTGCATGAAAAGAGCGTACCAGAAGAATCTGAGCAGTTAAGGAGTACGTGGGAAAATATAATGAATGACAACAATCATCATTTGATTGTTTGTGAGGTAGATGGAAAGATAGTTGCATCATGTGTATGTGTGGTCATTCCGAATCTTACAAGAAATGTTCGTCCATATGCTTTTGTGGAGAATGTAGTAACACACGCAGATTACCGAAAGAAGGGATATGCTACGGATTGCTTAAATTATGCAAAACATATTGCCAAGGAAAATAATTGCTATAAAATGATGTTACTTACTGGTTCAGAGGAAGAGAGTACATTGAATTTCTATAGAAATGCTGGCTACAATAGTACGGATAAAACAGCGTTTATACAGTGGATAGATATGTAAGTACAAAAAACTGAGGGTGTGAAAGGTATTACATTGCAGTTAGGAGGCAACATGGATTCGCAATATACGGGAAAAGATAGAGGATAATCCAAGCAAGCCTGTTTACATACAGACAGTGTGGGGAGTTGGCTATCGATTTAATCAGGCACTGCAAATAAGGGAAACGCTGTAAAAACCTTCGTTGATTTTTACAGCGTCTTTGGCTATAATAAAAGATAGAATATAGTATTGATTTTGAAAGGATGGTAACTATGCCAAATATATTACCGGTATCTGATTTGAGAAATTACAATGAAGTGTTGAAGAACTGCCAGGTGGGAGAACCTGTTTTTCTTACGAAAAATGGCAGGGGAAGATTTGTGGTAATGGATATAGAAGATTATGAGCGAGATAAAGCAGAAAAGAAACTTTTAGAGAAGCTGCAAGAGGCTGAGGCGGCTGTCAAGGATGGAAAAGGTTGGTTGTCATTGGATGAATTAAGGACAATGGTGGGAGAATAGAGCATGATGAAGTTACGGATCAATCCGTTAGTGGCAAAGGACTTGAAATCTATTAAGGATTATATTGCTGAGGACAATGCAGATAAAGCATTGGAAACAATACAGGAGATTTACCGCCAGTTTGAAAATATACAGCAGTTTCCTTACATTGCTGCAGACTTGTCTAAGCGTGTGAGTTTTAAGACGGACTATAAGTATGTGGTGTGGCAAGATTATGTTGTTCTGTATAAGGTTGTTAAAGAAACAGTAGAGATTTATCGGGTGGTAAATCGGTATCAGGATATAACGAGGATTTTCGAGTAAGGATATTTTTGGTACGATAATAGTGAAATGTGAAACAGTATATAATGGTAAAATTAATATCTAAAGTGGCATTGAAGATATTTGTAGTTTTAGGAGAAGAATAAAAATTTTATTAATTTGGGGATAATGTAGATTGGAGAACATATGAAAAAAATAGCGACTAAGGGAATAAAAATAGATTTACACATCCATTCCGAGTTTTCAAAAGGGAAAGATGGTCAAAAAGTTGCAGAAAATACATTGAGCAATCTGCCTGTATTGGTTAAGGGATTAATTGATAATAATGTCGAGATGTGTGCGATTACAGATCATGATAATTTCAATTATGAAATATATTCAGAATTAAAAAAAGAAGAACAAAAAGACAATTGTATTAGTAAAGTTTTACCGGGAATAGAATTTTCGGTAGAATTTATAGATAATAAGGTCATACATATTGTCACAATATTTGATGATAAAGACGAAGAAAAAGTTAAAAGAATTGAAGAAATAATGCTGAAGGGAAAAGGGGCAAGTAGTTATAAAAAGACAAAAGAAGCTTATACAAGAAAGGATTATTTTGAAATACTTTCTGATATAAATATTGATTTTATTATGATAGCGCATCAAAAAAAGACGTTAACTACACAACATAAACCACATGCTAATGACGTAATGTCATTGGGTAAAGATATATTTAATGAATTAGTTTTTATGGATTATTTTGATGCATATGAATTTAGAAATAAGAAAAATGAGATATACAATAAAGCATACTTGACAGAAAATAAACTAGAAGAAAAATTACGTTTTATTACGGGATCAGACTGTCATAGATGGAAATATTACCCTTATACAGAAGAGGATGAAAAGGCAGAATTTAAATTTACATATATTAAATCATTACCTTCATTTAAGGGGTTAGCGATGGCGGTAACAGACCACCATAGAATTGAACTGGAAAATTCATTTTATAATCCGAATGAGAAATATATAAAAGAGATTATTGTGGAAATAGACGGAGAGGAAAATTTGATTCCTTTATCTAGAGGATTGAATGTAATTATCGGTGATAATTCTGTTGGTAAATCTTTGTTTTTGAATGCAATAACAAATGATTGCAAAAAGGTTGATAGAAGGTTGCATGCAGGTTATGAGAAATATATTCAAAAAAATAAGTTGTTATTTAAGACATTTATTAAAGAGGAAGATATTTTTCGATTTAATCAGCAAGGTGAAATTAGAAGTATATTTGATGATGATGGTTTAAAACCTGACAAGTATTTATCTAATTTTTATCCAAATAAAATCAATGCATTCAAATATAGAAATATAGTTGAGCAG